>Ga0335081_10000064_pt1 | contig 202797 bp, 144 predicted proteins | sample Lox_Sample_35_FD_206713 | JGI IMG/M metagenome (GOLD analysis project Ga0335081, IMG submission 206713) | Soil microbial communities from Loxahatchee National Wildlife Refuge, Florida, United States - Lox_Sample_3.5 | ecosystem: Environmental > Terrestrial > Soil > Wetlands | place: USA...
GTGAACGCGCTTGGTGGCAACGATTGTGGGAGAAGATTCTGAGCCCCATTCCCAACTGCCATGCAGTCGAAAACCGTCCGACGTTCAATGGTTAAAATGAGCTCCTACTGCATAGTTCCGGCTAAGAGACCCAAGCGTGAGCGGGGTAAGCGGTGTCAACTGTCCACATTGGACAGGCGACTGCGACAATCGAAACCAACTTGGCCAGAGTCGTGAGTTGGCCTAATGAATACCTAATCCCTTGGTCGTAGGTTTGAATCCCGCCGGGCCCACCAATCCAATTCGCTCCGTGTCGGGGCGCGCTCGCCTGGCGACATTACAGCGGCTCGGGCTGTTTCGGTTCGTGCGGTCTGCGGCCATAGACCTTCGCGTACGACCTGCCAAACGGACAAGCCCAGCCCTCAACCCGCTTCACCAGTTCAAAGGCGATGCCGCTTTGCCTGCGGCGCGCCCGCCGGCACACGGGACAATTCCTGCAGACACTGGCGAGGAATCGGTTCCCCTTGGGATTCATGTTCGACGATGCTACGCCCTCGGTGAGTTCACCGCAAGCGTACGGTTCCCAATGACACCCCGGGGTTCATGCGAGTTTCCACACAATCCAACAAGGACGGCATTTCCGGCTTGAATTGCCTCCAGCGAGGTGAGTCAATACAAGGGTTGCGAGACTGCCGTGACGGAAGAAGAGGTCGCAGCCGCCGACGGCAGAGTTGGTCGAGGTAGCATGAAGACTGCGGCGCACACGTTCCGCGGAGCTGCTTTTTCTCCGGCTCTCCACGAGACCCTTGCACAAACTTGCCGCCACGCCCAACCACCGCACAGTCCATCCGCTGGCCGGGCCACATACCACGACACAACCATTATCCGGTTCCGCACCCTGGAATATGGCCGCACGGCCGCCAGATCGGATGAGACGCTCGACACCGCACGCCGCCGCGAAGTCCTGAACAGGAGGCCCAACATGAAACCGGGAAGAACTTGGTTTATCCTCGCACTACCGGTGCTCGCCCTGATCACCAAGAGCTCTGACATTCGGGCCGACGACACCGGTTGGCGTCAGCCGGGGGTCCGCGTCTGGTATGTCGGCGTCAGCGCCGGTTACTCCGGCCAATCGGACGCGGAGGAGGCGGACTTGATCGACTCGTACGAAGGCACCGGGCTGCGCATCGTGAAACACTCGGCTGTGGCGTTCTGGGACGCACCATTGCCGGTCAGCGTCCTGTCCGCGCCGAATCCAACCAAGGAAGGCCCGTTCTGGATCAGCCCGGCGCGCTTGCGGGCACTGCATCCGCCGGATGCATTCTCGTGGCAGGGCCTGAATCTCGTGGTGAAAGCGCGCATCACGTACGCCCACGCCGACGATCTGCCGTTCTATGCGTATTTGCCGGTGCAAGCGCTTTATCAGGCCAAGTCACCGCGCGAACTGATCACGCTGACCGGTGAGAACGACGGCGTGGTCGGCGATTACTTTTTCGACGTAGAGACCGGGTTGGGGCTGAGTTCCACACTCGCCACACCCGGCTTCTACATCATGATGATGCTGTCGGAGATTAACTACGATTTCGCCACGCACCAAGCATTCGCCGAGGACAACGGCCCGCACTCCGCCTACCGGGCCAGTCAAATGGCCGGCCGCATGGACTGGCCGATCAATCAGTTCTACCTGTTCGAGGAGCGGATCATCTCGCGATACCACCAATCGGTGCGCACGGACTTGACCCTCAGCCTCCAGAACATCGCCACCGGGCAGTCCTTCCAGGGCGACCATACCAGTTGGTTCGATGGCGACACACGGCAGTTCTGGATCACCCCCATCGGCGCCACCATCGCCGCGGCCGCAGCAACGACGACAACCACCTTGACCACCAACGGCACCCATGCGTTTTACTGGGTCCCGCCCGGTGATCTGACCCGCGACGCGATTCGGGTCTGGGACTTGGATCTAACACGCCGCGACCCGGTGGACTCGGACACTGTCTTCGCATCGGACGGACTGCCCGGCGATTGGGGTTTCACGCGCCTGCAACTGGATCCCGACGGCTTCGTGCGCGAGATGACGGTCCAATCTCCGTCGATGAGTTTCAATGTGGATTCCAGCACCGCCTTGCCGTCGTCGAAGACCAATTACGTGACCGGTCGCGCGTACTATCTTGCAACCATGGGCCACGCGATTCCCGGTCCGTCCAGCCAGCGTGATCTCGGCCTCATGAGCATGACCGCGCCAAAGACCATCAAGCTCAAGGGCACGCCCGTGACCAAGACCGTCAAGGTCACACTGCAAAATCACGGTAACCAGCCCGAGACAATCGCGGACGCAGCGGCGCTGGCGCAGCTGGTTACGTTGACAGTCAACTCGCTCGGTACGTGCACGAACCCACCGGCCACAATCATCTCGCCTACCGTGTTTCCAATCACGCTCGCGCCGAAGAAGAAGCGGACCGTAAAATTCGCGGTCAGCTACGCCTGCGCCAACGATCCCGCGCCGACCACCAAGACCGAGTCGCATTGGGATTACAGCTATCTCGCCGAGCTTCACGGGACGGCGGATGCCGATCCGCACGACGACGTTTGTCCGCACGACGCGCCTCCGGGTGGTGTTGACCCGGTCAACAGCAAGATCAAAGACAATGGTTGCGGTGGCAAGAAACCCGACAAGACGCTCGGCGCCGACGTGTTGACCGACGTGGTCGTCAAGTGACAACGTGGGGCCTTGATCGGACTCCGCGCGTTTGTGGAATGGCAGAAACGGGCAGGCCGCCTGTCCTCCGCTGGCGGTTACTCCCGGGCGATCAAACAACCGGCCGCGCCGATCCGGCTCGTCCCCGCGGCCCAGTTCAAATAGACTGATTTCCTCATGAGAATCCGGGTGGTCTTTCCGTTGGTGGTGGTGGCGGCCGGCCTGCTGGCCTATCACAACAGCTTTACCGGCTCGTTCTTCCATGATGACTTCGGGTCGATCCTCGATAATCCGACGATCCGCCATCTCTGGCCGATCTCGCAATGTCTCTCGCCGCCACATCGCAATAGGCTTCTGCGCCCGCTCGTCAATCTGTCCCTCGCAATCAGCTACGCCGTGAGCGGCTACAACGTGTGGGGATACCACGCCCTGAACCTGACCATCCATATCCTCGCCGGTCTGGCCCTGCTGGGTATCGTGCGCCGGACGCTGCTGACCCCGACACTAGTGTCGGGGTTCGGCGCTGGAGCCGACGAATTGGCCCTGGCCACAGCGGTCCTTTGGACCGTGCATCCACTCCAGACCGAGTCGGTGACGTACATCAGCCAGCGGGCCGAATCGCTCATGGGACTGTTCTACCTGCTCACTCTGTACTGCTTCATTCGGGGAGTCGAGCCGTCACTCATGAGCAACGGCAACCAGCTCAGGGGAAAGGGTTCATGGCAGCGACGGACACGACTGTGGTACGGCTTGTCGGTGGCGGCCTGCGCGCTGGGCATGGCCAGCAAAGAGGTGATGGTCACCGCGCCGGTGATGGTGATGCTGTACGACCACGCGTTTGTTTCGGCTTCGTTTCGGGAAGCTTGGCGGCGTCGTTGGTCCCTGTACCTTGCGCTGTCAGCCACGTGGGTCGTACTCGCTTTCGTACAGACTGCTGGACACAACCTTGCCACCGCATTGACGAACGCGCAGTCCATTCACCTTACATGGTGGGAGTACTTGGCAACCCAGCCGGGGGTGATCCTCGAGTACCTCCGGCTGTCCGTGTGGCCCTCCCCCCTCTACCTCATTCACCCATGGCCTATCGCGAATACGTGGCTCAGCATTCTGCCGGCCACAGTCGTGGTAGTGATCCTCCTCGGGGCAACGGTTTGGGCGTGGAGATCGTGCCCGGCCTGGGGATTTCTCGGCGCATGGTTCTTTCTGATTCTCGCGCCAAGTTCAAGTTTCATCCCGCTTCTTGACCTGATTTACGAGCACCGCATGTATTTGTCTTTGGCGGCGGTAGTAAGCGTTTTCGTGATAGGGTTGTATTGGGTAGCGGCCCGGCGCAGTCTGGGTCTGTTCGCTGTTGCCGCAATCGCTCTGGGGTTTCTCACCTGGCGACGAAACGAGGATTACCAGAGGAACCCCCATTCCACTTTGGGGATCGCCTTGCAGAGAGCCGGTAAGATTCAGGAGGCCATCGCCAATTACCAGCAAGCTCTACAGGTCACACCCGATGATGCTCTGACGCATTACAACCTCGGCACCGCGCTGGCGGAAGCCGGGCAGGTGCCGGAGGCGATCGCTCAATACGAGCAGGCCGTGCAGATCCAACCCGATTTCGCCTACGCTCACAACAATCTCGGACTTGCCCTGGCGAAACTCGGCCGGACGCCGGAGGCAATCGCCCAGTATGAACAGGCGCTGCGGTACTTGCCTGATGTCCCCGAAACGCACAACAACCTGGGAAATGCCTTGTTCCAAACGGGCAAGATCGACGAGGCAATCCGCCATTACGAGGAGGCGCTCCGGCTCAATCCCGGCTATGCCGAGGCCCACAGCAATCTGGGGAACGCACTGCTCAGTGTCGGCCGAATCCCAGATGCCATCGGCCACTGCCAGCAGGCATTGAAGATCAACCCTGACGACGCGGAGGCCCACAATAATCTGGCGAACGCCCTGCTCGAAGCGGGTAACACCCAAGGCGCCATCGTGCACTACCAGCAGGCGTTGCGCATCAACCCACAACTCGCTGTCGTCCACTGCAACTTGGGGAACGCGCTCTCCCGATCCGGCAAGGTCGAGGACGCAATCCACCAGTACGAGCAGGCACTACGGCTCAAACCCGATTACGCCGAGGCGCAGGAGAGACTCGCGCGACTCCAAGCCGCCCGGTAGCCAACCTTGAGTCGATCACCCGACACGACTCATTTCTTGGCCGCGCCTTTTGCGTGGAACTTGTACGTATCGGCACTGCCCATGAAGCAGAATCCCACGGTCGCGCCTTTCACGTCGTCATACGAAATCCCGCTCGACTCCAGCGCCACTTTCTCCGCGGTGATCGGCAGGCTCTTCATTCTCAATCCAATGGCATCTTCCACCGCATTGGCCACCATGGCTGCCGCCGGTATCATCGTGTGCTCGGCGACCCCGCGCGCCCCAAATGGACCATCGGGCTGCGGCACCTCGATGATGACCGGGACAATTTCATCCGGCACATCCATGGCCGTCGGAATCTTGTAGTCCGTGAAATTGGCGTTCAGCAGTTTCCCCTTCCGGCTATACCGGATGTCTTCGTAGAGAGCCGTGGCGAGACCCTGCACCACGCCACCCACTACCTGACTCCTGACCAGTTCCGGGTTGATGGCTTTGCCGGCGTCCACAGCCAGTACCGCTTTTCGAACGCGCATCTTTCCAGTCTTTCGGTCGATTTCCAACGTGACCGCAGCCGCGCCCACGGTGTAGTGGACGTTCGGATGCCCACCTTGGCTCGTCTCCGGATCGCTTAAGGCCGAGGTGAACTCCGGCATGAACATGCCGCTGCCGAGAATCGGCCCCCCGATGAAGTTTCCGTGTGGCGTTTGGATGCCGTTGATGACGAAGTCGCGCAGGGGCAGTTCGAAGGCCGGGCGGGCCCGGCATTTGACCTTCTCGTCTTCCAAGTAGAGCGTCTGCTCGTCGAACCCGAGCGCCCGGCGGACAACGTCGAACATCTTCCCGCGCAGTTCGAGCGCGGCGGCTTTCACCGCATTGCCGCAACCCCACGTGACGTGAGAGCCGACGGTTTGCCATTCGTACGCGTTGCGGTCGGTGTCCGGCAGTTCGACGCGGATCTTCTCGACCGGTACGGTGAGAATCTCGGCGGCAATTTGGGCCATGACGGTCAGAAACCCCTGCCCGATCTCCATGCCGGAAACGCTGATGTTGAGGCTGCCGTCCTCGTTGAACTTCATGAACGCGGCAGACGCGGCGTTCGGCGGCATCGCCGGCGCCTTCCAGAAACAGGCGAATCCTTTGCCGAGCACCTTGTCAGGATCCTTCGAAACCTCTTTCTTCCCCCATCCGATTTCCGCCGCCACGCGGTCGATTGCTTCGTGGAGACCGCTCGGATTCATCTTCGCGCCGTACGCCAGCGTGTCGCCTTCGCGGATGGCATTCTTCTTCCGGAACTCGACCGGGTCCATGCCGAGCTTCTGGGCCACTCGCGTCATGTGGGATTCCAATCCGAAATGGAACTCCGAGTAACCAAAGCCCCGGTACGGACCGCTCGGCGGCAGATTGGTGTAAACGCACACCGAATCGATTTTGACGTTCGGGATCCGGTAGGGCCCGGTCGCGGACAGCCCGACGGCGTTGACCACGTTCGCGCCGTACTCGACATATCCACCGGCGTCCCAGTGCAGCGAATGCTCGATCGCCGTGATCGTGCCGTCTTTTTTCACGCCCAGCTTGATCCGCGCAACCACGCCCTGCCGTTGGTACGTGTTGTAGAATTCCTGGGCCCGCGTCCAGCGAACCTTCACCGGGTGGCTCTTGACCATCATGGCCAGCGCCGCGCCAATAATCTCCATCGACACGCCCGCCTTGCCGCCGAATCCGCCGCCGACATACGGTGTCACGACGCGAATATCCTTGTGCGACAGCCCCAACGGCGCCAGCGCTTGGGCAATGACGTTGCGCTGTGTGTACGGCGACTGCGAGGCCGACCAGAGCGTCAGCCGTCCAGCCAGATCGTAAAGTCCGACAATCACATGCGGCTCGATCGCGCAGTGGGTATACCGCGGGACCGTGTAGGTATCTTCAAAAACGAGGTCGGCTTCTTTGAACCCCTGTTCGATGTTACCCTTCCTCGTCTTGCGCCAATGGGCGATGTTCGTGCCGGCCTGCGGAAAAAACCACGGACAACGCGTGTAGTTGCCGAGATCCGGATGCACCAACACCGCATTGTCTTTCAGCGCCTCGGTCAGATCGAGGACCGGCTCGAGTTCTTCGTAAACCACCTTCACCAGTTTCGCCGCCCGCTTCGCAGTCTTCGCATCACGGGCGACGACCGCCGCGACTTGTTCCCCCACGAAACGCACACGGTCAGTAGGAAAACTAAACCGATCCTGCATGTACAATCCGAACCGGTACGGAAAATCTTTGCCCGTGACCACGCGGACAACTCCCGGCACTTTCTCGGCCGCCGCTGTGTTGATGCTTTTGATCAACGCGTGAGCATACGGGCTTTCGACGATCTCGGCGTACAGCAGGTCGCCGCCGAAATCGAGGTCGTCCACGTAGGTCGCGGCACCGGTGACCTTCGCCAGCAGGTCAATGCGTTTGGATGATTCGCCAACGAAATTGAGTTGCGTCATACGCGTCCCCCCGCTTTCTGGCCGACTCCGACGATCGCCTTGATGATCGGTTCATAACCGGTACAACGACAGAGGTTGCCCGCGATGGCTTCCTTCGCTTCCTCCTCGGTCGGCTGCGGATTCTTCTCCAGCAACTCGGTTGCCGAGAGCACGACGCCGGGCGCGCAAAAGCCGCACTGGAACGACCCGTGTTCGAGTAGCGACCGCTGCAGCGGCGTTAATCCCTCGCGGTTCAGTCCCTCAACCGTCGTGATCTCGTGCCCGTCCACTTCGATGGCGAGGATCAGGCAACTCCGCACCGTCTTGCCATCGAGCAGAATCGTGCAGGTCCCGCAGTCTCCTTTCTCGCAGCCAATCTTCGGGCTCTTGACGCCGAGCTTCTCGCGCAGCACGTCGATGAGAATGTCGCTGGGCTCGACATCGACGCTGCGCGTCTCGCCGTTAAGTTTCAGAGTGATTCGCTGGTTCATCGCCCCCTCCTAGATCAAGCTCGTCCCGTATTCCGGTCCCGTGCCGGCCAGCCGCGCAACCGCCGCCCGCAATCCGCGCTCCAGCATCACGCCGATCATGTGAGCCCGATATTCCTTGGTCGCCCGGATGTCGGTGATGGGCGCAATCTCCTCCGGCACAAGCCGCACCGCCTGTCGAATCAGTTCATCCGACAGCGGCTTGCCTTCCAACAGGGCTTCGATTTTCTCGGCGCGAATGGGCCGGGGCGCAACGGCACCGAATGAGATCCGGTAACTGTTGCCGGCCAAGACGAGAACCGTGACGCTGGCCTGCGCCAAGTCTTCGCCTTCGTACCGGCGGAGCTTGACGAAACAGGCGGCGTGCTTCTTCTTGGGCAATGTCACCGCCACGCCCGTGGCGATTTCGCCGCGCTTGAGCATGGTCTTGCGCGGACCGAGGAACCAATCGCACAGTGCCACCTTTCGCCTGCCGGCCGGTCCGGCCACCAATATCGCCGCATCGTAAACTTGCAGGATTGGCCCGCTGTCGCAGCACGGGACGGCGGAGCAGAGATTGCCAACCATCGTCGCGCGGTTGCGGATGCCCACCGATGCCAACCAGCCGGTCATCTCCCAGATCACGGGAAACTTGTTCGCGATGACGGGGGAATCGCGCAGGTCGCTGAACGTGACCAGCGCGCCGATAATGAGAACACCGTTCTTGAATTCGATCTTGTCGAGACCGGGAATGCCTTTGATGTCGACGACGATCTCCGGCCTGACCATCTCGTCGGCCATCAAGCCGATCAAGTCGGTTCCGCCAGCCAGCACCTGTGCCCGGTTGCCGTACCGAGCAAGCGTCTTTATGCCTTCCCGCAACGTACCGGGCTTCACGTATTCAAATTGATGGGCAATCGCCATGGTGACCTCTCTGATTATTCGGGAGTATGCGCCTAACGCAATCCGGGCGTCAAGCTGACGGTGGCCCAAGTTGGCGCGCGAACGACGCACGACCTACCGGCAAACTTGCCGGCAGACAATCACGAGCTTGCCGTTACCGGTAAGCATTGGCATACTGCCGGGTACTCGAAACGAACGACTAGGAACGCGACGTGAATACGGTCGAGAAGGGCGACAGCTTTGAGGAGAGAGTCTATAATGCGATTGCCGATCTCCTACAGAATGATGGCCTCGGATTGAGTCCGAAGAAGTGTCGTCTTTACCGTAAGCGCGCGTACCATTCTAGGGACCGAGGCGCAGACATCGTTGTCGATATCTCCGTTGAGGTCTGGTTGCCGAATTCCAAGCAATACTCGCTTCTGTGGGTTTGGGAATGCAAGGACTACAGCGGTTCGGTTCCTGTCAACGATGTGGAAGAGTTCTATGCCAAGCTCCAGCAGATTGCTGGAGCTAATGTCAAGGGAGCGATGGCAATTTCTGGCGCAATGCAGCAGTCGGCTTTCAACTTCGCGCGCTCGAAAGGAATCGCCGTCGTGCGTCTTCTCCCTTCGGACCAAGTCGAATGGCTTATTCACCTCCTGACCGCAAGTATGGGGAGTGCCAGACTCGATCCCCGAGAATTCATTTCGGCATTCACAAATCCCGGTCATCGCGGAAAGCCGCCTGAGCTTCGCTCGGTTCGCACGGTGCCGCGCGATGTTGCCCCGAACTTTCGCGTCCCAATAGTTGCGGCGAGACTTAGGCCTTCGATAGCAGCGGCTGCACCCGTGCCAGAAGCAGCCATCCACGAAGATAGCAAGCTTGCGCTTCACGAACACGAAATCAGGAACGCCGGGCAGGTCTTTGGAATACATACGCCAGCCCCGAAGCCCAGTCCCAACTAACGCCGCTCGAAGCGCCTTTTCGGTGGAACGAACATCTCGGCTCTTTACGGCCCGCATAATTGCCGAGCGCGTATCAGTCGAAACGTGATCTGTTCTGCGAGGCATCAGGCTAGGGCTACCATTTCGCCAAAGTGACGTGCAAACGCTTCTGCGAGAACTGGGGGCACAGCGTTCCCGACGTGTCGCTCTTGATCGGTTTCGTAGCCGTGAAAAATGAACCAGTCGTCGAAGGACTGTAATCGAGCGGCTTCACGCACCGTGAGGGACCGTTTGTCGCTGTAATGGGTAAACCGGCCCGAACCCGGGTTGCGGAAGTTAGCTGTAATGGTGAACGCGATGCCGCGAGCATGCAATCTGGCATACGCTTGGCTGAAATAGTTGTCAGAAAACCTTTTCGCCTTAGGTAAAGTCGCGTTCCCCTTCCCTGGTCTAATCGGGCCGATCTTCTTGAGGAAATCCTTGGCATGTGCACGCGCTAGATGGTTGAACAAGGCGATCGAACCCTGTCGCCGCTCCCACTGGTAGTCCGTGGTGGGCGAAGTCGGATATCGACATACCGCTGGAAAAGATACTCCCGCCACCGGGCCGAATCCGCCGAATACGCACTTAGGATTTTCTCAGCAAGCGGGCGTGAAGTGTTGATCCAATAGATGCCAGCCTCGACGTCTTTGGGCCGTTGGTATACTGCTGGATGGCGCGGGTCACATTCAAATGGCACTGTGGCGAGCGGGTCTAGCGGGTCGTTATCTTGGCCGGAGATCAACACTTGAGGGAATCGCGGCTTTCGTTTCTTCTCGCTGCCCCCTTCTTGGCCCGCGCCCGAACTACCACCATCGCCGCCTCGTCCTATGCTTGTGCCGCCTCCCACCGCGCCCACGCCGGGGCCGCTGATCCCAGCCGGGCCTTTGCCCGCGAACATCTCTGCCCACACCTGGCCCATGAAACGATTCTTCCACCGGTTCAACAGCTCGTTGAAAGCGGACGTGTTTCTCAAGTCCTGTTTCTTCTTCTCTTGGACTTGTTTGGTTTCCATCTTCTCGGCCAGTGACTCCACTTGCGTGCGCACCCACTCGAGAAGCGCTAGGCTGCGGTCATTCTCCAACAGTTTCTGCCGGTCGTTGCGCACGCAGTCGTAGTGTTGGTCTTCCAGAATTGGGCACTCGCATTCACCGTAGATGAATTCCACTTGGCCGGAGTACTTGGTAGCGCCAAGCTCATGGATGCGATAGCTACCAATCACGCCCACCTCTCCGATGAAGTCGATCGTGTTGAGTGTAGCGAGACTCCCGCGCAGTGGGTCGCCGGAAGTTCTCAGCACCAATCGCCCTGTCCAAGAATATTTTCCGTTCTTGAACCGGACTGCTTTTCCCTCACTTTCCAGTTCATCGGGGATTGGAATGATGATCGCATCCTCGAAACCCTCCTTGGGAGACAGCTTCGGGGCGGTCAGGCGGACGGGTTCTTTGTCATCATTAAGCAGCAAATGAACCGGAAGCCGTGCAATCAACCGCCGTGCTTGGGGGTGCATCACGAACTTCTCCACAAGCGCGTTTCGATTCGCCGACCCCTTCGCTTTCTGGGGATGTTCTCCAACCACTACAGTGAATCCGTCTTCGCCTGATTCCAGCGCCCTCTTCACCTGAGGGGGAAGCTTGATTCTGTCGATTCCCGCCTTTTCCATAGCCTCCCTGAGAGGCATCCTGCACTCTTCGAACCCTTCCTCAAAGCCATATTGATGTTTTGCGTTAAATCCGAAGATATTCATTCGACCGTCGCGGTAAGTGATGGCGCGCGAGGTCTTGAACATCTGCCGCATGTAGAATTTGCCGCCATTTCCGTGTCCGCCGAGCGTTTTGATTTGTGCCTCCTTTGCGCCTTTCTTCGCCGCCTGCGGGTCGAAGAAGCGCTTGAAGGCGTCATCGATCTGCTTCTTGGTCATCCCGACAAAGTCGATGCACTCCATGCGCGCCAAGTGTTGGTGATCGTCCTCAACGAGTCGAACTATCATGAATTGTTCGTCATCTGGTGTCTTTTCCCGGAGATAAGCATCGCATGAGTTCTTGAGCCATTCGGCGAGTCCCTTCGCATGATCGAACTTAAATTCGTTGCCGACAAGATCGAGCACCGCCTCATCAATCACGAAAGGTTGAACTTTGATGGCCATAACTATCTCCTCGATTCGATTTCGCTTTTGAATTTTGACAACAAGAAGTCGTGTGCGGCACGGAGCTGTGGTGAGAGCTCGTCAGCGCGCTTCTTAGCGCGAAAACGGTTGTGACCCACTTCCTCAAATTCCTCGCTGCCGCGAAGCATGGCTGCCAAAATGCTGGGGGACAAGTCCTCACTTCCCTTACCCTCAGACTCCAATCTATCTAGCAAGTCTTCGCACCCGATGATTTCGTTGGCCTGCGACAGGATGGCAAAACAGGCAGCGCGAATTCCCGCCACATCAAACCCCGTCTGGTCGAAGTGCTCGTCCAAGATAAAGTTGCCGTCCGCGTCGCGCACAAACATAGGGCTCTGGCGCAAGCAGCGCTCGATTTCGGCGGGTGCCCGCCCTTCAAACAGGGCGCCGAAACGCTCGTTGAGTTCCCACTGAATTTCATATACTGGCATCGGACGGCTGACCTGCCTCGCGGTGGCGACCAGTGCGCGCTCCAAGGGACACTTCTTGTGAAGCAGCACCGTTTCGGGCGAGCATTCATCCGGTTTGCGGACGACCGTTTTCAGCGACTGACACGTTCGCCAAATCTTGTCCGCGAGTTCTCCGTGAGGTGCAATACCCACAATTTCACACAGGTGGTTCATGGTGAGCGGAGGATCCGCACGCCTAATGATCCGCTCCACAGCTGCCGCACTAGACACAATTTCGCTCTTTGGCGCATCGCCCCATGACCGAAGTCCAAAATGACCGAAGCCGTAGTCGCGAACGAGCGGATGACCACGAAGGATCGTTGGTATGGCACTTCCGGAAACCGACCGAAAAGTTTGTAGTTGCTCAAGAATTTCTGTGGCCGTCATCAAACGTCCCGAATCGGTAAGAATCTTGGCGACGAGGTCTTTGATGTGCGGCCTTTCTTCCACACCCCATTCAGCCAACGCAAAAAGCCGCCTGCCCAAGTCCACGAATCGCTGGTCTTCCCGCAAGATTTGGGCGAGCTCGTACGAGTTGGTACGAGCGCCCCATTCGTCGGCGTACTCACTCAAAAAATCTGGAGTGGAAACGGGCCGATTCGTCTTCTCAAGCATCTGAACGAAACCTGCCTTAATCTGCGACCAATCCTTCTGTGGCAGTTGGAAATGCTGGCGCAAACCATAGGCCCTCGGGCCAAGCAGATAGAATCCCTGTTCCGGCGTGAGAGAGTTGCTCAAAGTGCGCGGAGCGCGGTCGATTAAGTTTGGCGCGAATAGCTTCTCCGCTCGCTCCAGGATTTCTTCGGGGGTCAACGGCATCCCGCTTGATTGCAGGGCAGCGTTGGCCAAATCTACCGCCCGAAGCCTACCCAAGGTGAGCTCCGGTTGATCCGGCTGCTTGAATTCCACCTTTAAATATCTCGACGCTCTAAGTGCCCCTAGGAAGCCTGTCACCTGCAAATGTGGAAAATTCGCCGAGCAGAGATAGGTAAAGGCGGTTTTAAGCGGAATGGAGCAACCCTTCTCCCTTAGTACGCGCTCCAACTCATCCATCACTGCATCTGAACCCACGACCTCGCTACCGCGTCCGTCTTGGCCTCTAGGCCATGCGGGTATCTCTGGATTCAAGTCGCGAAGCAAGCGGACATAGAACGACAGAGGAAACCGACGCTTCTTCTCATGCTCTCCAAGCCACAATCGGAGTAGTTCCGGTGTTAGCGGACACAGTTTTTCCTCACAACCGGCTGCAATGCGTCGGAGAAGAAGCGACATGCGTGGACCACTTCCCGTGCGGATTCTTCGAATTGTCTTTTCCACCACCTGGCGAACACGCTCGCGAGTCAGCTTAAATTTCGAGCCGACCTCTTCCAGAGTCAGTGGATCGCCGTAACCGCCAAGCCGCCAAAGAACGATCTCCTGGTTCCGCGGCGAAAAACTCTGGAATGCCCTATCAATAAGAAGGACAGCCAACCAGCAACTTGAACTCTCGTCAACATCTTGATCAGTCTCGAACTCCCCATCGGCACTGCGCTGTAACAAATCGACAACCTCTGCGACTGTTTTTCTCCCACAATTCCCTATGGCCAACAGATCCCCTGCCGCGACGCCATTTAGTTGCCCGAGGGTTTCGATGCCCTTCTTAGCCAAAACCTGGCTAAGCCGAACTGAGATCGGTAACTCCCTGACGCTGATTTTTGCCGCATTCGGTGCAACAGAGAAAACCTCGTCTTTGATCGGCTGATAGGCGTCAGCCACGGTACGACTAACACCAGCGTGAACGCTCCGCACAAAATTCACGAGCTCTGCAAGAGTCTTCTTCCCGCAATTGGCCAGCTTGGAGAATTCGGAGGTGCTCAGGCCATGAAGATCGCCTAGGAGTTTGATTCGTCTTCTCTCCAGCACGTGCCGTAATCTAACGGAGAAGGGGAAATCGGCTATCCGTTGGCCTCGGAGGTCGCATGGGATAAAAATCTCTCCCAAGTTCGAATCATCCGATCCCTCGCTCGCACTATTCGCTCGGCTGAAAGGTAGCGTCATGGCCCTGCCATCCAAGATCGGGGATGTTTTTACCAATTTCGGCGCAATTGTAGCGATTACTTTCAGTTGGCCTCTCCTCCGAGACCGAACGCCACAGGCAACCGTCCGGCACCCTTCGAGCCGCTTGTCGCAAAAAAGCCCAGCCGCTTCCTCAACTCCTTTCCGCTTCGATACTCTCCACGATCTCGCCCAGCAGCCAATCTTTATTGGCATCGCTGGCATTTTCATAAAACTCCCTGTAAAGCTCAAGCATCTCTTCGCGGGGCATTGCGCGAAGCCGGCGGCGGTATTCGTCAGCGACGATTTCCGCGAATGCTTCGGCTTCTTGGTCGTTCGAGCAAATCTCCCCGCGCAACTCATCCAGCGCCCACGGGTTGCCAAGTATCACTGCCGCGCGGATTCGGTTTTCAGTCTTCGCGTTCATTCGCCACGTGGAACGGGGGAAATGTTCATTCGCGGTTCAAACTGCCGCCCGGATGCAACCGAGATTCTTCTCCCGCCACGGCGGGATCAGAATGACAACCTCCAGCACCATCCGTGATCATCCGTGTGAATCCGTGGCTCATTTCAGCCACCCGATTTTGATCTCGCCTTCGACTTCTTTGAACTCTGAGTCGCCGGTGACCAGTTCCGCGTTGCGGAGTTTGGCCAGTGCGGCGGCAAAGGCGTCGGCGAGACTGAACTTGAACTGCGCCTTGAAATCCGCAGCCACGTCGGCCAATTCCCGCGTGACAGGGTGGAATTCGATGGGCAGCGCCACGAGCATTTTGGCAGCCTCGTCCCAACTCGCGGCGCCGTCTTTGCGAAGCAATGTGTACTTGACCTCGGCGTAATTCACTTCGGTCATGTGCAGCGGCTTGTCAGCCTCGCCTGCCTTTTGGAGCAGCGTCTTGACGCGCACCGCGGCCGGTTCGCCCCGAAAATAAGCAATCAGGGCGAAGCTATCGAGCACGGTGGCGGGCAAGCTTGGCCTCCTCCAATTCGCGCTCCTCCCGTTTGTGTTCCGCCCACTCCTCGGCAAATGGCTTGTCGCCGGGCTTGCGCTTCAACAAGCCAAACCCGCGCTCGATCATCGCAGCGGTGACCGGTTTGAGCAGGATACCCTCGGGCGTGGCCTGAACGACAGCCCGCGTGCCCTCCTCGATATCGAATTCCTTTCGAAGCCAGCGCGGAATCACCACCTGCCCCTTCACGGTAAAGTAAATGGTGTCAGTTCTGTGAGTTGTCTTCATGGATAAAAATCCTACTATATGACAAAAAGTAAGTCAAGTGGCTTTTTGGTGGGAAAATATACTGTATGGCGGACTTTTTGTGGAGAAGCTGACGCCCCGCGTGCGGGGGCGGGAAACAAAACGGAGGGGCCGTTGACGGCCTCGCCATTTCGTAATTCTCGCCAGATGTTGCCAGTGCTCCGACACAGGTCATTTGATGGGTAGCCGCACCCTTTATGGGTGCGTTCGCGAACGCAGGCTAAAGCCTGCGGCTACGGGTCCAGCCCGTCAAATCAAGTGCGTCGCAGCACTAGGCGTTCATTTCGGCGGCAGCAGCGCGATGCAGCGGCCCATCGCCGATTCCATTTCGATGCCGGGCAGCGGGAAGAAGCCGATCCAGCATCGCTGGTTGCTGATCTTGTCGATCTCGCCGCCGATGTTCTCGGCGTGCACGAGTTTCTTGGGGAACAGCTTCAGATGCATGACCTGGTAATACTCGTCCGGCGGGAATATCTCGTCCCAACTCTTGCCGTACTTCGCCTTGAGCTTTTTCTCGGCTTCCACAAACCGGGCGGGGTGCCAGTTGCGGATGATCGTGTTCATCGGATGGTCGGCGCTCCCGCAATCCACGCCGATCCATTTGAGTTTCATGTCCAGCGCCCATTCGTGGAAGCCGGGGCCGGGACCGGGATGCTTCACGAAATACCGCACCTCGTCGGAACCTCTCTGATCCCAGGCGTACCGGTGATAGCCGGTGTTGATGATCAGAATGTCGCCCTTCTTGACCTCGACGTTCCGCGTGATCGTCTCCGCAGAATAGAGATCATAGTCGCCGACTTCTTTCGAGATGTCGGCCACGGCGCCGGGTCCGATCCATTCTTCCAGCGGCACCTGGCCGATGGACCGTCCGCTGGCGTGGAAATGGATCTCACCGTCCATGTGGGTGCCCACGTGATTGCTGGTGGTGATGATTTGTCCGTTCGCACCCTGCCCCATGTGGGCACCGGCGATCCGTTTGAAGTACTGGATGCCCAACGGCATGTAACTCGGCCACGGCGGCGTGTGAATGCTCAACGGTTGCGTCAGGTCGTACACCCGCACCTTGTCCATGAATTGCAGGAATTGTTTCGTGTTCATTTCGTTCCTCTCATTTCTTCTTCAAGGTTCTCGCGAACGCTTCGAAAGCTTTCTTGAACGGCTCGAGCGGCGCGTTTAACACCCCCGCGCCGATCTGGCCGACGCCGGGTTCTTTGTGGGCCACGCCCGTATCGATGAACGGCAGGATGTTTTTCTCGACGACCTTGATCGCGTCGATCCCCGTCGGCGAGCCGCGGAAGTTCAGGTACGGGATCTGGTAAACGTTGTTCTCTGCAGCCGTGATCTCGTACATCTGCCGGGTGTAGTTGATCGCGTCGTCCGTGCTGCCCCCGACGAACTGCACAATGGCCGGCGACGCCGCAATGGCGAATCCGCCCAGCCCGTTGGTTTCCGTGATCGCGCTGTCGCCAATGTCAGGGTTCGCGTCGGCCTTGGTGTACCCCGGGAAGAACAAGGCATCCGGCACGTCAGCCGGCCCGGTGAACCATTCGTCGCCCATGCCCGACAGTTGAACGCCAAAGTCGGTGCCGTTTCGGGCCATGACGACCACCACGCTACTATTGTCGATTCCGCGTGCCGCGTCGAGGGTTACCTTCGAGGCCGGCATCGAGAGATTCAAGAAGAAATGGTCGTTGCGGTTGATGAACTCGAGCACCTCGGAAACGGTCGCAGCATCATCACAGGTGGTCACGATGGCCGGCGCGATCGTCCGGTAAAAAATCGAAGTGGCGGCCCGGTTGCGATTGTGGACCTCGTCGCCCATGTGCAGCGCTTGGGCAATGATGTTCTTGAGGTCGACCCGACCGAGCTTGGCGATCGCTTTCTTCAAGGTCGGATACAGAACTTCCTCCATCCACTTGAGCTTCTGAACGACCGCCTCACTGTAGGCACCATAACGCAACACCTTGCCCAGGCCTTCGTTCATGGTGCAATAAGCAGAATTGCCGTACGCGTCGTTTTTCAAGACGAACACCGGCATGGATGGCGAGGTAACCCCGGCCATCGGGCCGACGGTGTTATGTTCATGGCAGGGCGCGTACTCGATCTGGCCGGATGCCGCAAGTTGCGTCGCCTCTTCCGCGGTCTTCGCCCGGCCTTCGTACAGAAGTGCGCCGATGACCGCGCCGCGCATCGGTCCGCACATCCGGTCCCACGTGATCGGCGGTCCCGCGTGAAGCAGCAGGTTTGGTTTCATACCCGGGATGACATCGAGCGCCCGTTCCATGCCGATGAGCTGCGGCATGCCGCTCAGAATGATCTGGCTGGCCTTGGCGTTGGCCTTCTCAATCGCCACCCGCATCGATTGCACCCGCTTCAAAAGTCCGGGATCGACGTCCACCGGCGGTTTCCAGTCCACCTGCACCACGGGCACATGAACATCGTCCAATGCTTGTTTGAAGGACGAGAGCCCGAGGTTGACCACCCTGAGTTCGCTGGGGAACAGTTTCATCTCCGTCCCAAGAGTTGAATGATCCCGCCCGCCAATTGGCACGCCGCCGCGTTGGATGGCATGACAATCGCCCCGGCCTTCCGCAGCGCGACCTCGACTCGGCTGCGGTTCTGCGGATCCTTGTCGGTGCCCGTGATGGAGCAGACGACCGCGACTTTCTTGCGCGCCTGGCGAATCACTCCCGACAGTTCCGCTGCCGGGTCCGGATGCGATCCGTATCCCAGCACAACGTCGAGCAGAATTACTGCCGTTGCCGGATCCTGTGCTTCGTCCAAGATTCTTCGGTTGCGCAACGTGTAATCGATCATCGGATGCGGTCGGCCCACGGTAAACTCATCTTCGCCGAGATCGATCACGGTGTTCTTCTGGCTGTTCAGTGAATTCTTGAGGTGTTTGGCCTTGCCGGCCGGCGCATTGGAGTACACGCCCGAGATCATCCGGCTGAAAAGAATCTGCGCCTCGGCGCAGAACGTGCCCCCGCTGAACAGGCCGCGCACGTACTTCTGGCCCCTTTTCCTTTTCGCCGCCTCGCGCGCCGCGATTTGCCGGAGTTCCGCGTCTCTCGCCGCAAGCTTCTTCGTGACGTCCTCGGGTTTCTTGCCCCCGGCCACTGCAACCGCCGTGAGTGCGGCCTCCTCGAGCGTGGATGGGCCGCCGCCTCTTGTGCCGGCACCAATGAACAGGGTAACGACGGGTTTGCGGATCGTCTTGACCAGCTTGGTGATGCGCCTCAGGACTTCTGAGTGAGGAGGTTTTGACACGAGCAGGATTACCCGGGTGGTCTGGTCCTTGGCCAGGGCCTTTAAACTCTCAAGGAACATGATGCCGCCGACTTCTTTCTTCACATCGCGGCCACCGGTGCCGATGGCTTGCGAGACGCCGGCGCCTTCGTTCGAAATGATGCAGCTCACCTCTTGCAGCCCCGTTCCGGCCGCGGCCACGATTCCGATGTTGCCGCGGTTGACGACGTTGGCAAACGCGAGCGGAATGCCATTGATGATCGCGGTGCCGCAGTCCGGCCCCATCACCAGGAGACCGCTTTTTTGAGCGAACTTCTTGAGTTCGATTTCCTTCTCCAGAGGCACGTTGTCCGAGAACAGCATGACGTGCAGCCCGTTTTCGAGCGCGCGCATCGCTTCGTCGCCGGCGTACCGGCCGGCGACCGAAATCAGCGCCAGATTGGCGTCGGGCATCACGCGGAGTGCACCGTCAAGGCTCGTCGGGTGAACCTCACTGCTGACGCTGGTCTTCTTAAGCGCCTGTTTCAGCAGCCCGTCGACCACCGCCAATGCCGCGTCGGCCGCCGCCTGAGTATCCGCCTTTACCGCGACGAGAAGGTCCGTGTCCCCCGCATCCTTGAACCGAGCGGCCAACAGGCCACTGGAATTCAGGATCGCCTTGTTCGATTTCGTCCCCATCACCATGGCCGCATCGGCCACGCCTTTCCGCCCGGCCAACTCTTTGCCGACGCGCATTAGCGTCACGGAATCGAAGTACGCGCCCTTGCGAATTTGTCCGACAACAATCATGAAGCACCAAACCCATTCCACAGCGTCAGGAAGAAGCCCGTTCCCAGGTCGGCGCCGGAAGTGCCCCCGACGGCCAACAAGCTCTCGGTACACTTCCGCACATCATCCTCGCTCTCGCGCCCCAGCGCAAGGATCAGGTTTTTCATGCGACCGAACAGCCGACCGCGTCGAGCGAGATCGAGAAACGTGTCGGAATAAACGTTGTCCGACCGGGCCGCCGCGAACACCTGGTTGGCAAGACCGCGGGAGCCGGTCCCGCGGAGATTCAGTCCGATGAGCAGCCCGGCAATAAAATCGTCGCCGCTGGGAGTCAACCCAAGGCCGCAGCCGCTCAGGGTCCGCACGCCCTTCAGCCGGTCCCCGAAAAAAATCTGACTGACGCCATATCTCACCTGTTCCGCGAACGTCCGCTCGAAGCCCGATCGGAAATTGTCCGTCCTCTGGTCATTCAGAAGAAACGCGAGACTCTTCGGATGCGAAGATGTTTGAAGCAATTTCCCAAACAAGAATAGGTTGTGGCGAAAGTGCGGAGAAAGGCCGGCCCCGGCTTCGAGGGTCGAACAATATCGATCTTCTTGAGTGAACCGATACGCGCGGCCTTCAAAGACGAATTTGCCTTCGGAAATCTCCAGCGGGGCCGCACAATTCATTCGAGAGGTAGGCCGCGACCGCTGGGCGCGCCTAGTACTCGAACCGCGGGCAGCCCGGCGGTCTGCCCCTACCAACAGCTGCTCAAATGCTGACTCCTGCAGGCCTTGCAAGACGATGTTCAGCGGGCCGTCGCCAACCCCTTCGTCAACAACCGACACCAACCGGTCGTTCTGCTGGAAATTGACAGCCCGGCGGAACCGGGAGTGGAACGGGTAAACCCCCTCCTCGATCTGATCCCCAATGCTGACGAGCGTCATGCCGGATAGAAAACCATCCCGTAGTTCTTGCTGTAATCGGCTTCGCGCACGACCTCGACCTTCCCCGCGACGGGCATGCCGATCCTTGGCGACGCTATCTTCAGTTGGCCGGTGATACGCATCCCGTTTTCCAGTTCGACAATCCCGAGGGTGAGTTTGGCAACGGTGAAATCGGGAGGCAGATTGTGGACGGTGGTAAACGTCAACAGCTTGCCGCGCTTCGGCAGCGGCACCGTGTCAAACTCGTGCGGCTCGTTCTGGCCGCATTTCCGGCAGACCATCCGCAGCGGATAATGAAGTTCGCCGCACTTCTTGCACTTATATGCCAGGATTTCCAAGGCCATGGTCAGTCCTCCCTCTTGAAGACGAGGCAAACAACGTTGTTGCCGAAACCGCCGAAGTTGCAGGTGAAGCCAATCCGCGCGTCTTTAACCTGTCGTTTCTCAGCCTCGCCACGCAATTGCAGGACGATCTCATGGGCTTGGCCCACGCCGGTCGCGCCGACGGGGTGCCCCTTGGCCTTCAGGCCGCCCGAGGTGTTGATCGGCAGTTTGCCACCCAACCGGGTCTCGCCTCGCTCCAGCGCCAGATGTCCCTCGCCTTTCTTGAAGAAACCGACTTCCTCGCTTTCGACAATCTCCAGAATCGTGAACGCATCGTGAAGCTCCGCAACGTCAACGTCACCAGGTGTGACGCCCGCCATTTTAAATGCCTGGGCGGCTGCGCCCCGCACTGCCAGCAGATCCGTCGGCTCGGCACGCTCGTGAACGCAGTGCGTGTCTGTCGCTTGCCCAACGCCGGCCAGTCGGATCAGCGGTTTCCCCAGTTTCTTGGCGACTTCCGCCGAAACGAGGATCACGCATGCGCCCCCGTCGGACACGGGGCAGCAATCGAAAAACCGCAACGGCTCGGCGACGTAGGGGTTGTTTGTCATCGATTCCGGCGAATCGACGATCCCTTCGATCGTGATCTTTTCGTGCAGATGGGCGTAGAAGTTCAGCAGCGCATGGTCGTGGTTCTTGACGGCCACCATCGCCAAATGGCGCGCCGTTACGCCATACTTCTGCATGTAAAGACGGGTGAACATCGCCGCCAGCGATGGGAGCGTGACGCCATAAATGTACTCGGCCAGGGGATGTGTCAGCGTCGCTACAGCGTCGGTCGCGTCGAGATTGTTCACTTCGCGCAGGCGCTCGGCCGCTGTGACGAGAACGACATCAAACATTCCCGAAGCGACGGCCAGAAACCCTTGCAGGATCGCTGAGCCGCCGGAGGCCGGGCCGTTCTCGATGGTGGTCGCGCCGGCGGGCGTAAGACTGAGGCTGTCCACCACCGCGCTGGCCAACCCGGTCTGATGGTTCAGCCTGCCGCTGGCCATGTTGGCAACGTACACGTGGTCCACCTTCGACAGCCCGGCGTCTTTCAGCGCCATCATCGCCGGATAGGCGGCGATTTCGCTCAGCGGATACTCGAGGCGCGTGAAACTCGTGATGCCGATGCCGGCAACATAAACTTCGCGCATGATCACATCCTCCCTTCCTGTTTCCAGCGTTGGGACATCAGCGCGGTGCCGGTCGAGTCGTACAACGAGCGCGTGGCCGCCAGAAGGTCAGCCGGCGCTTTTGGCGGATCGGTGGGCGGAAGAATCGCGGCCTGCGCCTTCTCCAGCAAATGCTGTGGCACCGGTCGGCGACCGACCACCAGCGTTTCTCGCGCCCGATTGAACAGTTCTTTCGTCAGCGCCCACGACGGCACGCCGCCGAGTTCGTGCGCGATATGGAACCGCTTCTCCAACTCGTACTCGATCATCCAGCGCCGGAACCCGATGGGCGATTCGGCCACGATGAGAACCTCCTTCTGGCCGATGATGTCGAGGTGATACTCCATCTTGGTGGCAAACGCATGCGCGCCGACGCGCAGCCCGCGCCGCAACGCCACGGTGTGATACGACATGCCGACGTCTTTGCTGAGCAGGCGGCCATTCACGACCGCGACCAGTTCACCGTCGATCTGCGCCACCAAGACGTACTCGTCCTGAACGCGATAACGATAGTAGGCGAGCAGTTCGCTGTAGAGCCGTGCGGCAACGACATCGTAGTAATCTCGCTCGACGTGGAGCAACGGTTCCACGTGCTGCAGAATATCAGGGATCTCCTCCCGCCCCACCTGGCGGATGACCATTTCCTCGCCGCCAGCCAACATCATGTACTTCGGCGGAAACGGCGGAACCGGGTTGTCGATCGGACGCAGGATCTTTTCGACGTCAATAGACATGTATGCCTCAGCTTTCGGATTAGGCGTGGCTTGACCTTTTCGAGGACGGTTAGACGTTACGTAATGCAACAAAAGCGGCGGCCGTCCGTTGGATCAACTCGATCCATAACCAAGTTTTTTCTTGCGCCTTGCATCGCTTATGCCATTCACTCGACCGAAGCGCTGATTCCGTCGCATCTTGCTTTCCTGCAAATCGTTACGCTGGTGGAGATGCGTCAACCACAGGGGGCGACGACTCATTTGGGTCTGTCACTCTGTCACCCCGTCGCGCTAAGGTTGACACGCTGTCAGAACAACGCTTGGAGCCGATTCAGTCTGCTGGTTGGGGGAGTTACCCTGCGCCTCACTGCCATCGCCACCAATCGACTTAAACGATGATAATTGCCAGTTACTCGAGTGGAGGGCGAAACGGGCCGGTTCCTTCGAAGAATTGCTCGGCGATGGGGACAGGCACCAATTGGCTCGACAGTTCGTCAGTTCACCTCTTGTCGCTGGCATGTCCGGCGCCTGAAATGTTCTGCTGACGAACAAGCTGGATGATACCAAGGATCAGGCAAGTCGTCGCGCTCATAAGAAGAACTGCGAACTTTAGCGCGGTCATGTGAGTCTCCGTAGCCATCAAGTAGATCATGTCGACGGCACACAAGATGGACAGATACGGCGCGATTAGTCTGTAACGCATGGCCCAACCTGGAGAGAGTCTCGCGAGCGCCACCAAAAACAGAGTCAAACTCGCGCAACCTGCCAGAATCGCCAACGTCCATAAATACATTGCCAGTTTCTCCGTCGATTCCGAATAATCAGCCAGCCATTATGCGCCCGTGGAACGACTACCCATCTCCTCACGACAGTCAACGTCATTCAACAGGCCGATCCAATTGACATGCAATCCTCAAAATCCCGGCGGGCGGCGGAACGGACCAGTGATTTCGACGAGTCGCTCGGCGATGGCAAGGAGTTCCATCTCGCTCCAACGACGTCCGACGACTTGCACGCCGATGGGTAGACCGTCGGATGAGATCGCCAGCGGGAGCACGACGACCGGATGACCGGTCAAGCTGAACGGACTGGTGTAGCCTGTTCCCCCGAGCCGATACGGCACCTGATGCCCCTCCACTTCAATGAGTGTGCCCGTCGCGCAATGTGGAAATGCCGGTCCCACGCTTACGGGACATAGGAGCGCGTCCCATGTCTTGAAGAATTCCTCGAGGGCAACAATGTACGCGCCCCGTTTCGCCAACGTCGCGATGTACTGGCGCAACGTGGCGTTCAATCGGTTCGCCATCCCGCGCATCTCCGGGTCTTCGGATCCGTTCTTCACCCCAAAGTTGACAGCACATTCCTTTTCAAGCTCCGGCGGCAACGCTGCGCCAACTTCGCATTGACGCAGTTCGCCGTACGTTTCCCAAACGGCCGGAAAATCGAGGCCTTCCGGCATGCGTTGCGCGACCGTGGCTCCACGCGCCTGCAGCGTCGTCGCCAGCTCGGCCAGCGCCGCCCGTGTGTCGCCAGTCACGGGCACGCCGCCAAAATCATCTGTCCACGCGATGCGCAACTTGTTCCATGGTTTCTTTGCGGCAGAACCAAGAGAGACGGGAGGAACTTCTGGGTGGTGCGGGTCCGGACCCGCGATCACTTGCAGCGCCAGGGCAAGGTCTTGGACGCACCGGGCCAATGGACCGGGAGTGGCCACGTGCCGCACGCCTCGCGGCATGCTTGGTAGTTCGGGAATGTGGCCGGTCAGTGGGACTCGGTGCGCTGTTGGCTTGAGCGCGTACAGGCCGCAGTAATGCGCGGGAATGCGTACCGAGCCGCCGTAGTCGCTCCCCACCTCCAGCGTCGACATGCCGGCCGCCAATGCGGCCGCGCCACCACCGGTCGAGCCGCCCGGGGTGCGCTTGAGGTTCCATGGATTATTCGTTCGACCAAAAACTGGATTGTCGCTCTGAAACCCGTGGACCAGCAGAGGGAGGTTGGTTTTGCCGAGCACGATCGCGCCTGCCGCCTGAAGACGCGCGACCACCGTGGCATCGGCAGTTGGTATATGGCTGGCCAACGGCGGGAACCCGCTGGTGGTTCGCAATCCAGCGGTCGCGAACGAATCTTTGATGGTCACCGGCACGCCATGCAACGGCCCCCACAACTCCCCGCGCCCCAGTGCGGCGTCGGCTTCACGAGCCCGGGCACGCGCCGCCTTGGCGTTCAACGTCACAATCGCATTCAGCCTCGAGTTGTGCCGCGCGATTTGCTCCAGATGCGCCTCAATGACGTCGACGACCAACACGCGGCGTTCGCGGATCGCCGCAGCCAAATCGGTCGCCGTCGCGTAAATCAGTTCCTTCAATCCATCTCCCGAGCAGGCTGATTTCCCAGTTTTAGCCGGGCGTGGAAGAACCGTCCGTTCTCGAGCTCCGGTGGACCCGAGCCCTCTAACACCCCGCAGGAGCGGCACGTCACCGGAAGGCACAGGTCTTCTTGCGCCGCTTTTCAACGACCTCTTGGGGTGGGCATCCATCGGATTCGCCGTCGATAAACCCCGGCATCCTACCGTGCCGAATGCGGAGATTTCAAGAACGGATACCTGGTGTTGTGGTCGCGGCAGGCGTGAGGGTATTTGTAGAAGCCGCGAAACGATTTCGCGGCTACAACGGAGAATTCGCGGAACAAAGCGTTTGTCAGGTGCTCCAATGACTTCACTTGGGATTTGAGTATCCGGATTTTCCCTTGCGCTGCCGGAGTCACAACCTATACTGGCGCCGACATGCCGAAGGCGGATGTAGTCGGCGCATTGCCGACAGCTGGAAGCATCAAGTTTCGCGAGCAAACCTTGAGGGAACTGTCATGGCAGACCTGAGCGTCAACATTGCCGGCGTCAAATCACCCAACCCATTCTGGCTGGCCAGCGCACCACCAACCAACAGCGGGGCACAAATCCAGCGCGCATTCGACCTTGGCTGGGGTGGCGCGGTTTGGAAAACCTTGGGCGACCCGATCATCAACGTGAACTCACGGTTCTGGTCCGCCGACCTCGGGTCGAATCGCATGATGGGGCTAACGAACATCGAACTGATTACCGATCGACCGTGGGAAGTGAATATTGTCGAGATCAAAGACACCAAGAAGAAATACCCCAAGCATGCGATCGTGGTGTCCCTGATGGTCGAATCCAAGAAAGAGGCCTGGCAGCAAGCGATCAAGGAACTTAACGACACGGGTTGCGACGGAGTCGAACTCAATTTCGGTTGCCCGCACGGCATGAGCGAACGCGGCATGGGCAGCGCGGTCGGCCAGGTCCCCCAATACACCACGATGATTACCGAGTGGGTGAAGGAGGTTGCCGAGGTTCCGGTGTTCGTCAAACTCACACCGAATGTCAGCGACATCACGGCCATCGGCCGAGCGGCGGCGGCGGGTGGAGCGGATGCCCTGTCGCTCATCAACACGGTTGACAGCATCATGGGCATTAATCTCGACACGTTCTCGCCGATGCCCAGCGTGAACGGCAAGGGGAGCCACGGCGGCTATAGCGGACCCGCAATCAAACCCATCGGGCTCAAGATGGTGAGCGTGATCGCGCGCGACCCGAAGATCCGCCTGCCCATTTCCGGCATTGGCGGAATCGCCACCTGGCAGGACGCCGTCGAGTTCATGCTGGTCGGCGCAACCGGCATTCAGGTCTGCACGGCCGTCATGCACTACGGCTACCGGATCGTCGAAGACATGATCGACGGCTTGAACAACTGGATGGACGGCAGGGGCTTCAAGAAATGCACCGACTTCATCGGTAAAGCCCTGCCCAACATTCTCGACTGGGGCGATCTCAACCTGAACTACCGGATCATTGCCCGAATCAATTCGAAACTGTGCATCGGCTGCGAGCTTTGCCACGTCGCTGCCTGGGACGGCTCGCACCAATGCATCGACCTGCAACTGGGCAACGGCAACCGCGTCCCCGTCATCAACGAGGCGGAATGCATCGGCTGCAATCTGTGCATGCTCGTATGCCCCGTAGATGGCTGTGTGACGATGATCGAACAGCCGACCGGCCGACCCCCGGTCTCCTGGCGTCAGTATCAGGAGGCTCTCGGCAAGGGCACTTCCTGCGAACCGCCGGGATACCTCGGGCACTGAACCCGGCGTCAATCCTGCTCGAATACTGACACATTTCCCCAGCTTAATCGGGATTGACTGCAGAAGTGCCTGGGGCTACAATCACTGCGGGAACGGGGATGCAGGACATTTCCCCTTGACCAGGCCAGCGTCAAATCAACAATTCCGGGCACGACCAAGATGTCGAAACTCTTGTCAACCCTCTGCGCCTGTCTTTGCCTCGCGCGTCCGGTGATGGCGTGGAACGCCTGGGGCCACATGATCGTAGGCCAAATCGCCTACAATCACCTCGATCCTGCCGTCAAAGCCAAATGCGACGCGCTCATCGCAGTGCCCGTAGACTATGCGGAGGCCAAGAACAACACGTTCGTGACGGCTGCTTGCTGGGCCGACGACATCAAGAATTACACGTCGGCGTACGACACCTGGCATTACATCGATTTGCCCATCAGCCTTGATGGCACCACGACAAATGGCGTTGTCCTCCCATCGTTTGACGTGGTTCAGGCGATCCGGCAGTGCATCGCCACGCTGCAAAGCGCAAGTGCGAGTCAGACCGACCAAGCGACTGCCCTACGGTTTCTGCTCCACTTCGTCGGCGACATCGAACAGCCGTTGCATTGTTCCACGGCCGTCTGGGCTTCCAGGCCCCAAGGCGATTCTGGGGGTAACTATTACTATCTCAGCGGATATTGGACTAAGCTCCATTCACTCTGGGACGACGGCGGCGGCTACCTTACCAATTATCCCTCGCGTCCGCTCGATGCGAACGGCCAGGCCACACTGAACAACAAGGTCGCCCCCATTGAGGGCGATTACCCGTACAGCAAGAGCGTCGGCTCGATTCCCGACCCGATGGATTGGGCCCTCGAAGGTCAGGCACTCGCGCAGACGGTGGCTTACGTCGGGATCACTAACAATTCCACGCCCTCGGCCGGCTATCTCAGTACTGTCCAAGCCACCACCGAACAGCGCATGGTCATCGGAGGGCAACGCCTCGCCAAGCTGCTCAACACGATCTTCATGACCAATGCCCCCAGCGCGACCACCACCAGTCTCAGCAGTGGCAATTTCACGTTCTCGTGGAGTTCCGTTTCCGGCACAACCTACCGAGTCCAATCGAAACAGCAACTCACCGACGCAACGTGGACTGACCTGACCGATATTACCGCGTCAACCAACTCGACCTCGTTCAGCGAGTCGACCACAGGAAAGCAGCAGCGGTTTTATCGGGCGATTGTGGTGAACTGAGCCTTCTTGCCGTCGGCTGAATCCTGGGCCAGCCATTCCGTGGACGCGTACCAAGCTGTACGCCGCTCCAAGCCCCGAACAACTCCGGCTCGTCGCCGCGACTCAGGTCGAATAGACTGCTGTCCTCATGAGAACCCGGACGCTTTTCCCGTTGGTGGTGGTTGCCGCCGGGCTGCTGGCCTACCACAACAGCTTCACGGGGGCGTTCTTGCATGATGACGTCGAGTCAATTCTCGACAACCCGACAATCCGTTGCCTGTGGCCGATCTGGCAACCGCTGTCACCACCACATCGGCATGGACTGACGGTGGATGGCCGGCCGCTGATCAATCTTTCCCTAGCCATCAACTATGCCCTCGGCGGGTACCACGTGTGGGGATACCACGCCTTGAACCTGGCTGTTCATATCCTCGCCGGTCTGACCCTGTTCGGGATCGTGCGGCGCACCTTGCCCCAGCCGGCCTTATGCGAGCAATTCGGGGGCGCTGCCAACGAACTGGCCCTGGCCACAGCGGTTCTGTGGACGGTCCACCCGTTGCAGACCGAGGCGGTGACGTTCGTGATCCAACGGGCCGAATCAATCATGGGGCTGTTTTACCTGCTGACGCTGTACTGCTTCATCCGGGGAGTCGAATTGGAGCCCATGCAAAATGGGAAATGGATCAGGGGAGATGGTTCATGGAGACCGCGGACCCGTCTGTGGTACGGCTTATCGGTGGCCGCCTGCGCATTGGGGATGGCCAGCAAAGAGGTGATGGTGTCAGCGCCGGCGATCGTGCTGCTGTATGACCGGGCCTTCTTGTCCGAGTCGTTTCAGGAGGCGTGGCGGCGACGCTGGCGGCTGTATCTGGCGTTGGCCGGCACGTGGATCCTGCTGGGATCTCTGGTGGTTTCGGGACAGCTTCCCGCCACGTTGACGATTGCGAGGCGCATCCACCTCACTTGGTGGCAATATCTGGCGACACAGCCCAAGGTGATTCTCCATTACCTGCGACTATCGGTGTGGCCACATCCCTTGGGTTTTGATTTCTACGGATGGCCGATTGCCCGGACGTGGGAGCAGACCCTTCCGCCGGCGGTGGTGGTGGTGATCCTGTTGGGAGCGACGGTCTGGGCGTGGAAACGACACCGCGCATGGGGCTTTGTGGGCGCGTGGTTCTTCCTGATTCTGGCGCCGAGTTCGAGTTTCCTGCCGTTGCACGAGGTGATTTACGAACATCGGATGTACTTGCCGTTGGCGGCGGTCGTGAGCGCAGTTGTGCTGGGGCTGTACGCGGTGACGGGCCGACGGAGCTTTGCAGCATTGGTGGCGGTGGCGGTCGGACTGGGGTGTCTCACATGGCGGCGCAATTGGGATTATCGCAGTGATATTACCATCAGTGCTGACGCCGTGGCGCGGCTTCCCAATGACGCCCGCGCCCATTACAACTTGGGGTTCGCCTTGCAGCAAGCAGGTAGGCTTCAGGAAGCAATTGACCAGTGTCAGCAAGCACTCCGGATCATGCCCGACATGTCTGAGGCCCATTACACTCTAGGGGTGGCGCTAACGGAGTTGGGCCGGCCGCAAGACGCCATTGAACATTATGAGCAAGCCCTGCGGATCAAGCCCGACTACGCCGAAGCGCACAACAACTTGGGGATCGCGTTGGCAAAGCTGGGCCGGGTGCCGGAGGCCATTGAACATTACGAGCAGGCGCTGCGGATCCGTCCCAATGATCCCGTGGTACTCTGCAACCTAGGGGTCGCCTTGACGGGAGCCGGTAGGACCCAAGAGGCCATCACGCACTTGGAGCAGGCGCTCCGAATTCGCCCTGATGATGCCGACGCGCACTACAACATAGCCGCCGCGCTGCTGCAAGAAGGCAAGCCGCAGGGGGCAATTGAACACTACGAGCAGGCGCTGCGGATCCGTCCCGGCTTTGTCGAGGCGCACTACAATCTTGCGGTGACATTGATTCGACTGGGCCGGGTGCAGGAAGCCATCGGGCATTATGAGCAGGTAGTGCGAGTCAATCCCAATTTTGCCGAAGCCCACAACAATCTGGGAATTGCCCTGGCGCAAGTGGGCCGGACACAGGAGGCCATCCAGCAATGGGAACAAGCGCTGCGCATCAAACCGGATTATGCCGAGGCCCACAGTAACCTGGGGTTCGCTCTCGGGAAAACGGGCGGGATTCAAGAGGCCATCAAACATTTCGAGCAGGCGTTATCCATCAGGCCGCAAGATGCCGACACGCACTACAATTTGGGGGTCGCCTTGGAGCAAGCGGGCCGGGTACAGGAGGCTATCGGACATTATGAGCAGGCGCTACGGATCCGGCCCAATTTCACCGAGGCGCAACATGCATTGGCGCGGCTACAACCTACTCGGTAACCGGTAAGAGGTCGGCCCAAGCCACCCCCTACTGGGCGGCCAAAGATGGCCGTCCGCCCCACAGCACACCCTCCCGTCCAGCCATAGCACCGGAAAAACTGCCTGTCCCCTGAACAATCTACTTGAGCGCACCCACCGGACTGAGGTATATATTGGCCTGTAGGGTGGGGAAGGATCCGTCGCGGTGAGGGTTGGTCGTCGAGAAAAGGCAAGTAAACCAACCATCAACCCACAGGAGATTCTTAATGGAGCATGTCTGGAAACAGCTTATTTGGACCGGTGTGACTGCCCTAACGCTTGGGGTTGCGACATGACCAAGCTGCGCATTCTCGTAGCCGACGACCACCCGGTGATCCGAGCGGGTGTGCGCTGGCTCTTGGAGAGTCGGGCGGGCTGCGAGGTCTGCGGAGAAGCCATCACGGGGCGCCAAGCGGTGGCGTTGGCGCAGGAACTCAACCCGGACATCGTCGTGCTGGACATTGCGATGCCAGAGTTGAACGGGGTCGAAGCCGCGCGACAAATCGTCAAGACCGTTCCCGGCACGCACGTGCTCATCTTTAGCGGCCACGAGTCGGAGCAGTTGGTGCGAGAGAGCGTCGACGCCGGCGCCGAAGGCTACGTATTGAAATCCGACGCAGAGCGGGAACTGACCGCCGCGGTACAGGCCGTGCGCCAGGGTGAGCCCTTCTTCACGCCGGGGATTGCCGAGATCGCGCTGCAAGCATACCGGAACAGGAAATGCGGCTCACAGGCCCAGCCACGGTCCGGCAGCGTGTTAACGGCGCGCGAACGCGAAGTACTTCAGCTCCTCGCGGAAGCCAAGAGCAGTAAAGAGGTCGCCACCACGTTGGGCATCAGCGTGCCGACGGCGGAAACACATCGCGCCAACATCATGTCCAAGCTGAACCTGCATTCCATCGCCGAACTCGTCCGGTACGCCGTTCGCAACCAGATTACAGCCGTGTAGTACCGGTACCACCCATCACCCCTCCCTTCTTGAACGCACCGGCTCGCCATGTCTCAGCGAGCCAATATTCTGTCGCCGTCATCGCAGATACTCTGCAAGTGGGGTCCTCTCGCTGTCGTGCTGCGCACATTTTCAGGGACGCGCCAGAAGCAGCCGCGGATCTGCTCCGCTCGTTACCGCGATCCGCTTCCCTCAAGAGAAGCGCGCGACGGAACAGAAGACAAAAAAAGCGCACGACCGTGCGCTAGCCGAACGCCCTGTTGATTAGCAGCCCTAACCCGACTTTCTCTACTCAACCTCTGAAACGATTTTTTCAGGCGATTGGATCGCGTAACTGTTTGCGCCGCACCCGGCGCGTTTTCCAAAACGCGCCGGGTGCAGACCTACCCTCTTCACCTACCGGGGCCTCGTCGCGTAATCTGCCGCTGGCATGTACCTGAAGTGTCATCGCCGCTTCAAGGACGGCAAGGAACATCGGTACTGGAGCATCGCCGAGAAGCGGCGTTGCGGCGGCGGCCGGGTGGTGGATCGGCATCTCCTGTACTTGGGCGAGATCAACGACAGTCAACAGGAGGAATGGATCCGCTGCATCGAGGCGTTCGATGTGGCCGGCCAGCGCCAGCGACGGTTGGCCTTGTTTCCCGCCGATCGACCGCTGCCGACGCAAGCGCAGGACTACGGCGTGCAGGTGCGGTTGAGCGAGTTTCAACTCCAACGCCCACGCCAGTGGGGCGCGGGCTGGGCAGTCTGCCAGTTGTGGGAGGAGTTGGGGTTGGAAGGCTTCTGGCAGCCGCGACTGGCCGACAGCCGCGAAGGCACCTCGTGGTATCACGTGATGCAGTTACTGGTCGCCTACCGGCTGATCGCTCCGGGTAGCGAGTGGCGGTTGCATCGGGAGTGGTACGAGCGCAGTGCGCTGGGCGATCTGCTGGGGGAGGACCTCGCCCTGACCGAAAAGAATGCCTTGTATCGGTGTCTGGATCGGTTGGTGACTCACAAGGCGGGAGCTGTTTGGGTTTCTGCGCGAACGCTGGCAGGACCTGTTTGGCGTGCGCTACGATGTGCTGCTCTACGACCTGACCAGTACCTACTTTGAGAGTGATCCGCCGTTTGCCGAGGGCGACAAGCGCCGCCACGGCTACAGCCGCGATCATCGGCCGGATTGTGTGCAAGTCGTCATCGCGTTGATCATCACCCCCGAGGGGTTTCCCCTGGCCTACGAAGTGATGCCAGGCAACACCGCCGACAACACCACGCTGCCGCAGTTCCTGGAGCAGATCGCCGCCCCCTACGGTCCGGCCCGGCGCATCTGGGTGATGGACCGCGGGATTCCCACCGAGGTGCAATTGGCGCAGATGCGACGGCAGCAGCTTCACTACCTGGTCGGCACGACAAAAGGGCGGCTGACGCAATTGGAGCAAGCGTTGCTGGAACAGCCTTGGGAACAAGCCCGGCCGAGTGTGTGGGTGAAGTTGTTGCCGCAGGGCCGCGAACTGTATGTGTGGGTGCAGAGCCAGGCGCGGGTGCAGAAGGAGCGAGCAATGCGCCGACGGCAACTGAAGCGGCTGTGGGCGCGGCTGCAGTCGTTGCAACGGCAGCGGCCGGGCTACGAGACGCTGTTGCTGAAGCTGGGGGCGGCCCGCAAGCAAGCGGGTCGGGCGTGGGCGTGGTGCGCCTGACGCTGCCGGAGCCGCCGCCCAAAGGCCGGCGGCGGCGGCGGGTGGGGTTCACGTTTGCCTTGGACAGAGCGCGGTTGCGACGAGTGCGCCGGCGGGAGGGGCGCTGCTTGTTGCGCTCGAACCTCACGGAGACTGATCCATCGCAGTTGTGGGAGTTCTACCTGCAGTTGGTGGAGGTCGAAGCGGCGTTCAAGAAACTGAAGGGTGATCTGGCCGTGCGGCCGATCTTCCACCAACGCGAGGACCGCATCGAAGCGCATATCTTTGTCGCCTTCCTGGCGTACCGTCTGCACGTCACACTCAAGGAGAAACTGCGGCGCCGCGCCCCCGGCCTGACGCCGCGCCAAGCGTTGGAGAAGTTGGCGGCGATCCAGATGCTGGATGTGCATTTCCCGACCACCGACGGCCGGGAACTGATCTTCACGCGGTACACGCGACCCGAGGCCGATCAACAGTTGATCATCGACCAGTTGAACTGGCGCTTACCACCCCAGCCGCCGCCGAAGCTGACTGCAAAAAGAGAAATCGAAATGTAGTACAGACCTCGGAGACGCCCTCGCTGCAAATCAACGGGTTATGTGTGCCCAAGTGGCCGACTAGAGAAAGTCGGGCTAGAAGAAGTCAGTCACGCCTTGCCGTCGCCCGAGACGTACTACCTTCCTTACGCCGGGATGCACTCGGCGGATACATCCATCGCCCGCAATCTTCCTGCGATTTCGTCCCGATAAACAGGGTTCATGACGATCACGTTATCCGGGCGAAACGTCTTCAAGAATTCCGGGGCAACGACCTCCTGACCCGTCACGGGTACAAACCGCCCCTGCTTGTGCGGATTCAGATCCACCACGTAGGAAATATGGCCCTGCGACCGCATGATGTTGAGAAACATAACGCCTTTGGAGCCGCCGCCCCAAACGACCGTTTTTCGGCCCAAGCGCTTCAGCTCAGCCAGTTGGCGGCTCCAGCTTCCGACCTTTTCGTTGTACCTCTCAGCGAAAGCTCCCACGTACCGGACGAAGTCCGCCCTGTCCCCCGTTCTCGCTTGATCCCCTGCCCCAATCTGTTCAGCCGGAAATGCCTCAACTATGAGGTACTGACCGTCAAAGCCCTCTTCGAGTGACGCGACGCGAAACCCGGCCAATGCAAACGCGTGTGCCAGTGATCGGGCGGTGAAATACGAATAGTGTTCGTAGATGAGATCCCAGATGCCGAGGTCCCGCAGCGTATACATCACATTCGGGACCTCGAACGCCACGACCGCATCCGCCTTGTCTCCGATGCCGGCGCGGATCCCCCGCAACAGGCCGACCGGATCGTGCACGTGCTCCAAGACCTGCCGACAGCAAATGAAATCCGCCGGACTCTCCGGACGCGCAGCCGGGCAGAAGTCGCGCACGAACCGCACGCGATTCCCGAGTCCGGGATCAATTTCACGTTCTTCGTAACTGCGGTCGTAGCCGACACCACGATTGTGGCCAGCCTCGCACAGCAACAGGAGAAAGTCCCCTTTGCCGCAACCAATCTCAACCACGTCCTTGTCGCGGACGTCGTAGCGCTCCACCCATCGTTTGGCCAGCGCATGGGCGTAGGACCGAAATCTCTCCGAGTAATGGAGCGAGTTCTCGTACCGCTGATCGTAGTCGCGCATCGAATCGGGCCGAAATGCTGCATTGAAGACGTGGCGGCATTCCTCGCAGCAACAGAGTCGCATGTCACCGGTCGGCGCGGCGAGGGCTTCGGCCCGTGTCGGCCACAGGACGTTACAGTATACGGGCACCGGTGGGGTCGAGAGAAGCGCCCTCGTTTCCGCCGACCGGCACACCGGGCAAACCGGAGTGTTATGACTTGGAGTCGTCACCTTTGGTGCGGGTTCTCATCGTTACCTAGCCGCCCGGTAACGCCTCAAGCGTGCCGCGCGGCGGGCCGGGACCGGGGATTTGACGAGAACGTGCCCGCCTCGATGATATGCTGCCCCCCGAAGGATATCCAGTGCCGGGCCGCTCGTTTCAAGTCTTTAAGCAGGTTCTTCCGCGTCCATCGCATCCAATTTAGCAGATGGAAATTGCACCACAAACGCGACTTCAAGCTCAGTGGCGTCTCCCACACTCCCTGAAGGTATCCAAACAGCATGCGCCAATATGGGAGTGAGATCCGTCCGATCTTTTTCGTGTCGAACCATCCGGCATAGGTATGGTACTGCGGCTGCGCCACGCGAGCCGACCGCGCCGGATGATCCCGGTTGAGAAACAGGTATTCGGGTATCTCGTGATACCGTCCCAGCAACGCCAGTCGGGCCAGCAGGACACCGTCTCCGTGGGCGTACGCCTCATGGAGTCGCGTCTTCCGCAAGGCTCTCAGCCGCATGAGCCCGAAGATTGGATAGCATCCCCTCTCGTAGATCATCCTGTTGAATCGTTCTTCGGGGTCGGGAGCACCCGCACTGGGGGGGGGGCCCGCGCTGGGCTTGACCACGTGATGCTTGAAGTCTTTGATTGCCACACCGTTCTCGTCGATGATTCGGACCAGCGTGTGACACAGCACCACGGATGGATCGCGGTCGAGCACCTCGACGCAGCGCTCCAGACATTCGGGCAACCAGAGATCATCGTAGCTGGCCCAGTGGAAATACTCACCCCTGGCCAAGTCAACCGTACGGTTGAAGTTCGGGGCGGCGCCCAGATTGTGCGTATTACAATAGTAGCGGACCCGACTGTCCCGCGCGGCATACTCGCGGCCGATCTCCCCCGTTCGATCCGTCGACGCGTTGTCGGAAATGATGATCTCGAAATCCCGAAATGTCTGACACAGTAGCGACTTCAACGCCTCGTCCAGATACCGCTCGCCGTTGTAGACGGGCAAGCCAACACTCACACGTGGAGGGGTGGCAATCATTCGACACGCTCCGAGCCGTGGGCGTCGGTCAAAGGAGTTCCCTCACGGCACCGTTCGCACGCCGGACAAGTTGAGCCGTGATTGGTCATTGGACGGGGATCAACCGGGGTTCCAATCCCATCCCCCGCAAACCACGGGAAACCTCCTCGGTGTAGATGGGATTCATGAGGATGACGACATCGGGACGGTACTCCCGTAGAAACTGTGGAGACACAACGGCGTGACCGGTGCCGCCAAGAAACGTCCCGTGCTTGTATGGGTTCACATCAACGGTATAAGCGATCTCGTCGGAGACGCCTAGCGTGGTCAGAAACGTCACGCCTTTCGAGCCGCCGCCCCAAACGACCACCCGGTCCCCGCGTTTCTTCATGTGAGCGAGATCGGTTTTCCACGCGTCGATTTTGGCCGAACAATGCGCCGCGAAATCAGCAACGTCCGTCCACAACGCCCGGATACCCTCGTTGATTTCGCTGGCGGCCGGCTCGACCGCCTTGGCCGGTCGCGCTTCGATCATGAGGTACTGGTCGTTGTACGCCGTCCACGTTTCCAGCACCCGGAACCCGCTGCCCTGAAACAACCGTGCCAGCGGGCCCGCCGCGAAATAGGAACAGTGTTCGTAATAAATATCCCAAAACGCCCGTTCCCGTAGAATCCGGGGCAGGTCCGGCACCTGGAAGAACACCACCGTGTCCGGGCGATCACCAACGGAACGTCTTACCGTACGCATGAATTCGGCGGTTGGCTGGATGTGTTCCAAAGTCATTTTGCAGCAGACGAAATCGCCGTGATACCGCGTGTATTTCTCCGAGTAGAAGTCCTGGATGAAGGTGATCCGCTCCCGGGCCGGGCTGCGGTTGCGCTCAATCACATACGCCGGATCGAACCCAACGCCGCGGTTGTTCCCCAATTCGCACAACAGGTTCAGGAACTCGCCTTTGCCGCAGCCGATCTCAATGACGTCCTTGCCGTGTAGGTCATAACGATCGATGAGGTCTCGCGCCAGCTCTTCATGGAACGCCCGAAACGTGGGCGAAAATCCCTGGGTCTCCTCATACTTCTGCGAGTATTCGTGCAGCGAAGGATCGAACCGGACGTTGGACACGAACCCGCACGCGTCGCAAAAGCCCAACACGATGTCCCCCTTCGGATATCCGACCGCTTCCTCGCGTGTGTTGAAGATCAGCACGCTATGGGCGGACACCCCGTGCGTCTCGTAAAAAGTCCGCATCCCGCGGTGTCCGCAACTCGGACAACTGGGATCGCTCATAGGCTCGGTACCAGTTGCCCGGCTGCGGCCGCCTCGAGGTTGGGCGACCGGCGGTCGACAATCCTCGGCACAGGCACTGGGAGAATGAATTTCCCGCCCCGGGCCAAATACTCGTCTTGTTGCCGCATGATTTCGTTGGCAAAATTCCACGCCAAGATCAACACATACTCGGGCATGTCCTCCAGCAGCTTCGCCGGCGGGAAGATGGGCAAGTGGTTGACGCCCATAAAACGTCCGTGTTTGTACTGGTTCAGATCCACCACGTAGTCGACCAGTCTCTTGTCGATGCCCACGAAGCTCAAGAAGGTGGCGGCCTTGGCGGCGGCTCCGTAAGCTGCGATCGAATTCCCGTCGTCCTTGAGTCGATTGAGCATTTCCCACAGCGTGGCCTTCATCTCGCGGACCCGGTCCGCAAACCCCCGGTAATACTGCACCTCGTGGACACCCACCTTTTTCTCCTCGACGAGCAGACGCGCCACCGCTTCCCCGGGCCGCTCCTGTGGCTCGACGAACAACCGCAGCGAGCCGCCATGGATCGGCACGCGTCTCACGTCGTTCAGGAACAGACCGTGCCGGCGAAACAACCGGTCCAGAGCCGTAACGGAGAAATAACAGAGATGTTGATGGTAGATGGTGTCAAACTCGCAGTGGTCGACGAGGTCGACCACGTACGGCACCTCAATAGCGGCCACGCCTGTTTGTCCCAGGATGATGCGGATCCCTTCCACGAAACCGTTTGTATCGGCCACGTGTGCCAGGACGTTGTTGGCCAGAAACACGTCCGCGCCCCGGCCCTCCTGTTCGCGCAGCTTCCGGGCCAGATCCTCGGAAAAGAACGCGCACCGCGTTTCGACGCCCGCCCGCCGGGCATTCTCGACGGGGCCTTCAGCCGGGTCGATTCCCAGAACCGGAATCCCCCGCTCGACAAAGTTTCTGAGCATATACCCATCGTTGCTGGCGGCCTCAACCACCCAGGAACCGGCGCTCAACTGTCGCGACTCGATGATCTGCTTGGCGCTGTCCTCAAAGTGCTTCAAGAGCGTCGGCGAGACCGACGAGTAGTAGGGGTAATCGCGACAGAACAGGATCTCGGGCGCAACCGTCTCAGTGATTTGCACGAGGGTGCATGCCGGGCAGAAGACCAGGTCCAACGCGGCCGTGACCTCCGGTTCCGACAACTGCGTTTCCCGGAGCAGCGCATCGGCGAGCGGCGTCCGGCCAAACGAGATGATCGGCTCGAGATTCCGGCCCCCGCAGGAGCGACAGTCAGCGATCTTGCTCATTCTGGCGCCGGTCCTTTCAGCGGCCCTTCCAACGAAGAGATGCGTCGATTGAACCCGTCCGCAGGAGCTTCTGAATGTGAGCGACCCGCTTGTACCGTTCGCCTTCGAATTCCTCAAGTGTCAACCCAACCTGTCGGTAGGCGGTGTGAAGCTCGCGCGCGCCCAGCCGGGCGCTCCACTGCGGCTGGAAGCCCGGCAGCGTCCGCAAGATCTTGCTGCAATCCACGCGGTAACACCGTTTGTCCGGCCCCGCGCCTTCGGCGAACTCGATGCGGCAGTCGGGAGCCGTTTCCTTCACGATCTCGGCCAACGTACGGATCCGGTAATTGTCCTCATTGCGCCCGACGTTGAACGCCTGATTATGCACGAGTTCTCGAGGCGCGGTGAGGACCGCCAGAAACGCGCGACTGATGTCCGCGATATGCACGATGGGCCGCCATGGTGTGCCATCGCTTTTGATGTAGATGCGTCCGGTCGTTACCGCCCAAGCGGCCAGATTATTGAGCACGAGATCAAACCGCAGCCGGGGTGAGACGCCGAACGCCGTGGCGTTTCGCAGGAACGTGGGGCTAAACCTGTCGTCCGCCAGTTTGGAAACGTCCTGCTCCACCAGCACCTTTGACTTTCCGTATGGTGTGACCGGGTTGAAAGGTGACTCCTCGGTCAGCATATCCTCGCCACCCGCCCCATAATTGCTGCAGGAAGACGAGAAAACAAACCGGGAAACGCCGAGCTCTTTGGACAACTGAGCGAGACGCACCGAAGCCCGGTGGTTGATCTCGTATGTCAATTCGGGATTCAGGTCGCCGAGTGGATCGTTGCTCAGCCCGGCGAGATGAATCACCGCGTCGAATCCCTGGAGATCGTCGGCCGCCACGTCCCGGACGTCTTTGCGCATTTCCGGAATCTCCCGGATTCCGTTCGTGCCGAACGTGCAGGCCTCGAACAGATCGCTGTCCAATCCGACGACTTCGTGCCCGGCGCCCAGCAGCATGGGCACCATCACGGTGCCGATGTACCCTTTGTGACCCGTTACCAGTACGCGCATAATCAGTCCTTCCAAGTTTTCCAAGGTGCTTCCCCGCCTTGCCAGAGTTCTTCCAGCAGCACCTTGTCGCGGAGTGTATCCATGCACTGCCAGAACGACGTGTGTTTGTACGCCATGAGTTGGCCGTCCCTCGCGAGTCTCTCCAACGGGTCCCTTTCCCAACTCGTCATGTCACCCTCAATGTAATCGAAGATCCCGGGCTCGAGAACGAAGAACGCGCCATTGATCCAGCCTTCGGCCGTTTGCGGTTTCTCGGAAAACACCTTCACCTGTCCACCCGAGTTCACCTCGATGTGACCGAACCGGGCTGGCGGGCGAACAGCGGTCATCGTGGCCAGTTTGCCATGAGACCGATGGTACTCGATCAACTTGTCCAGGTTCACGTCCGACACACCGTCACCCCACGTCAGCATGAACGTCTGGTTGCCCAGGTGTGGCTGCAACCGCTTGATCCGGCCGCCGGTCAGCGTTGCCTGACCGGTATCAATCAGTTCGACAAACCAGGAGGGCCGGGATCCATTTGCCTTGATGTCGCCCGTGCGCAAATTGACGGCGAGGTCGTTGCTCAAGTGGCAGTAATCGACGATGTACTTCTTGATCACCTCACCCTTATACCCGAGGGCGATCACGAACTCGTTCCAGCCGTACACCGAGTAATGCTTCATGATGTGCCACAGAATCGGTTTTCCACCGATTTCGATCATCGGTTTCGGTTTCACTTGCGTCTCCTCAACCAAGCGAGAACCAACCCCTCCTGCCAGTATCGCCACTTTCATTTTTCAGCCACCCTTCAATAGGATTGCGCGGCGCGTCCAGTGCTCCGCAGATTGCCGTCTGTCACTACCGCCATGCGTCGCGTTCGAGCGGGAATGAATCCAGCAGGAGCCATGCCCTTCCGGGGTGGCGGCACAGGACCCACCATTCATGCACCGCGCGCGTCCAGCAAGGCATTGGCCCGCCGGACGCGCTCGCGGTGGGGTAATATCAGTTGCCGCGCGGCTCGCTTCATGTCCTTGACCAATTCCTTGCGGGTCCACCGCATCCAGTTCAGCAGATACAGGTGACACCACACACGCGACACGAGGCTCAGCGGCGTTTCCCACACTCCCTGAAAATACCCGAACAACATGCGCCAATAAGGGAGGGAAATCCGCCCAATCTTCCTGGTGTCGAACCAGGCCGCATACGAGTGGTACTCCGGCTTCGCCACGCGGTCCGAACTCTCCGGATGATCCCGGTTCAGAAACAGGAACTCGGGTATCTCATGGTACCGTCCCAGCAAAGCAAGTCTGGCCAGCAATACGCCGTCTCCGTGAGCATAAGGCTCGATGCCGCGCGTCTGCCGCAAAGCACTCAAGCGCATCAGCCCAAACACCGGATAGCAACCTCGTTCGTAGATCATTCTGTTGAATCGTTCTTCGGGGTCAGGAGCGCCCGCGGTGGGAGGCGGGCCGGCGGTCGGTTTCACCAAGTGATGCCTGAAGTCCCTGATCGTTGATCCCTTGCCATCAATGATCCTCGTCAGTGAATGGCACACCACGACCGACGGATCTCGATCCAGCACCTCCACACATCGCTCCAGCCATTCCGGCAACCAAAGATCGTCGTAACAGGCCCACTGGAAGTATTCCCCTCTGGCAAGCTCAACTGTGCGGTTGAAGTTGGGGGCAGCACCTAAATTGTGCGCGTTGCGGCAGCAGCGGATCCGACCGTCTTGCGCAGCATATCGGCGGCATATCTGCTCGGTTTGATCCGTCGAAGCATTGTCCGAAATGATGATTTCGAAGTCTTCAAACGTTTGCGACAACAAGGCTTTCAGCGCCTCCTCCAGATAGCGCTCGCCGTTGTATACGGGCAAGCCAATGCTCACGCGAGGTCGGGTCGCATTCATTACGCCGTCTTCCAGAGGTCGGAAGGAATCAAGCCCTCACGGCACCGTCCGTACGCGGTAGTATCGCGTCGAGAAGTTTGTAACCGCACCAGAATCCACGTAGCTCGTGGTCGTGTCGCCACTGCCATAGACAATGATCGGTCCGCTGACGTCGCTGAAGTTCGTGAGGTACCCACCGTTCGCGTCCCCAGCCGTCGCCTGGAGCGCGTTGGTCCGACCGCCCGCAGTCTGCCACGCCACCTCAATGTCATTGCCCTCACGGGCGGCGGAGATAATGCGAAAGGTCGAGTTGCCGTCGGTCGGATTCGTGCCGGCAGCGAATTCCGTGGAATTGTTCTGGCCGTCTCCGTCCGGGTCGGCGTTCGCCGCGGCTTGCGGACAGTTCGTGCAACCGAAGTACAGCAACTGCCACGTTTGGAACGGCGTCGGCGGCGCGGTCAAGGCGCTGGTGTAGAGTTGCTGGATTTGCGCCGGCGTCAGCGAATGGTTATAGACGGCGATCTCGTCAACCTTGCCGTTGAACGGACGCCCACCGGACGACGGATCGTAACCGAGATACAACGACGAGTCGAACGCCTGGTTGGGGAGACTGATCGTCTGCGTGGACATGTTGAGCGTGCCGTTCGTACCCAGATAGATTGTCGCGTTTGTCGGCGTCACGGACAGAGCGACGAACGACCACTGGTTGGTGGGCACGGACAGACCGGTGCTCCGATTGAATGTAGTGCCGTCATTATTCCACGTGTAACGCAATTCATTCAGGATCGTCCCCGGCCCAAAGTGCAGTCCGGCAACCGTGCTGCCGCCCCGGCAGAAGGCTATGCCGGCCCAGCCGACTTGAGCGCTGGCCGGGTTGATCCAGCCGGTGATCGTCACCGTATTGGTGTTCAAGTTGAGCGCCGGCATGGTGAGATAAGAGTTCGCGAGAGAAGAGTTCAGTTGCATCGCCGTGTTGTTGGTCTCGAAACCGGGGAACAACGGTGACTGTGGCCCGCCGATGCCCGGGGTCGCATTCGCGCCGATGGTTCCGTTGTGGACGCCCATGAGGTCGGCCGCGATAGTGGCGCCGCTGCGCTCGTTCAACCGCCAGTACGCCACCGGGTTGTTGTTCGACACCGTTTGCGGATAGTTACTCGAAGACGGTGGGGGCGGAGGCGGCGGCGGTGGAATCGACAACGCGGCCACGGCGAAGAACTCGCCCCGGACCTCGGCGGTATAATTTGTTCCCGGTCCATCCACATGCCGCAGCGTGCCGGTGGGGCTCCCCTGCTCGCCCGGCAACAGCCACCAGTCACCAACCATGTACACCCGGTTCGACGAATCGGCCGCCATACCTGCAATGCGCCATGCCAATCGCCCGGACTGGTCGGTAATCAAACCGTGATCGGCAATCGCCGGGGTCCCATTGGTCTCGAGTGACACGCTCAGGAGATGGAAATCCTGGTAGCCCTGCTGGCCTTCCTGCCGATTGTCGCGCTGAACGTAGAATACCCGGTCCTGTCCCAAGGCCATGCCGAGGCCGTACGGCCCGATGTTTTGCACGATGCTGAAGCCGTTCGACGGATCGTCCTCAAAGGCGTTGGCGTCGAATATGTACAGGTCGTTGCCCTCCTGGAGACGAAACACACACCGGTCGCCGTCAGGAAGCGGCTCGGCCCACGCCCAGAATCTGTCACCGGACACATCGTTCGACGGCAAGACGTTCGGCCAGCGGTCGATGAACCCCGTCGCCGAGTTCACTCGAAGCAGAGAACCATTGTCTCCCTGGGGGCTGATCCAACAATCGCCCCGATTATCGACGAAGAACCAGAATGCGGCGATGCCGGGCACGGCTCCGAGAAGCTCTTTCGTCCCGGTGGCGATATCGATCCGATAAACGTAGCTGGTCGGCGGCGGCAACCAATCTTGCGTGGTGTATACGATCAATTTGTTCCGTACCGGGTCGAGGCCGATGCCGGCGTAGATGGTGTAGTTGGACCGGATCACCCCGAAATCTCGGAAATGGCCCGTACTCAATTCGTAGCCCACGACATGCGCCCCGGTGTACGCGGCTTCTGCTTCAGGCCAGTAGTTCCCCAAGTGGGTGGCAAAATAGAGCCAGCCGTCGTGCTCGAGAATGTCGCTGTGAATCTTGCCTTGCGGCGGCGTCACGGTGGGGTCCTCGCCGCAGACGCGGGTAATGTCGTTCGTCAGCAGCGTGAGGACGCCGATGGCCGGTTGGTAACGGAAGAAAGCGGCGCCGTGCATATTATCGTGCGTCGAGCTGGCGAAGTAGCAATTTCCATCCGACGCCACCCTGGTTCCCTGCCATTGACCATCGAGAACCTGTACGTAAGGATTCAACGGAAACGACTGCGCCATACCGGTCGCGGTGCCAATGAGAACGAACACGTTGAACTGTTTTCCAGTTGTCGGCACGGCGGCCGTGTTGGTCCAACCGTTTGGAATCGCGACCGTGAGATTGGTCATTGGCAGGCTGAGCGACGCTCCCGTGTACATGCCGGTCAGAACCGGCGGCGCAAAGTAGTCCTGCGCATTGCGCACCTCATATACGTCCCCGCTGCTGAGGACGCTGCTGACATCGACCGCGACGTTATCCGCGCCGCTCCAGTTGAACACGACGACGTTGGCGCGGCGAGATTCATAGGCATTGGGGTCTACGAACACCTGGTTGGTCGGCGTGATGCTCGCAAAATAACTGCTATTCGAGTCGAATCCGGTCGCCGCCCTCCATCCAGCAAAGTCGGCCCAACTGCCGTAGGAAAAACTTTGGCCCCCATTGCCGTAGTAGGCGTTATGGTCGATGGCGTCAGCCGGCGCCGCCTGGACCGCCAGCAGACTGCCGTTGGTGCTGTACAGGGTGTTGTTGGTGAAGATCAGGGAATCATAGTCCGTGGATGTGACCTGGAAATTCCCGCCGCCCGATCCTCCGGCGACATAGTTGCCTCCAAACACCGCGTTGCTGTTGGCGGCGCCACCGTAATCGGTTCGAATCGTCACCCCATTCATCGACAAGGATTGGAAAATGCGATTATTGAGGATACTGAGGTTCTCGATCCGCGCGTTGCCGCCGAAAACCAATTGCTCGCCCGTGTCGTTCTGCGGGTAGTTGGCCATGCGGGCGTTGCCGAATACGGTGTTCCGTTCGAGTACCAGGTTTCGAACCTGGCTGTTGACCGTATACCCTTGAACTCCGTTGGCAAACTGGTTGAAGATAATGTTGTCGGACAGCCGCATCACTCCGTTGGAATTCTGACAGTACGCGCCGTGGCCGTGACCGCCGCCCGTCAGCTCCTTCCAGCCGTTGTTGTAGATGATGCACCCGAATGCCTCACAGTTCACCGCCTCCTGCCACAACCCCAGACCGCCGCGGGTGTCATGAACGATCAAGTTGATCAGCTTGATGTTGGCCCCGCGAACCTGCACGCCCGATGGCAAGGGCAGTTGGGACGGCGATGGATCGGGGCCGGCGACGTTGACCACGCGCGTCGTGCTGAGACTCGCGACTTCGAGGTCCCAAAACCAGGTGTTACTCCCGTACACATACAAGATCGTCTGATCGTCCGGGCCGACGTATTGCGGGTGCTCGCGAAGTACCACGTGCTCGCCGGGATACGGACGAACCATGATCGGCGCGTTGGTGGCGCCGCCCAAATAACTCTCGAAGGCGGGATAATTTGACTGTGACGGAACATACACGCCGGCCCGCAACCACACCGTATCGCCCGGGTTGACCGGGGCGCCAGGTTGGAGCACCGTCTCCAGACTCCACGGATTGCTCACACTGCCGTCGCCGTTGGTACCGGCTGTGGGCGCAACGAAGAAGTCGGCAGCGTAACTGCATAGCGACGCGCTCAGGAGGACGGCGACGACACGAAACGCGGCCACGGCAACGGGAACCCTTTTTTTGACAATCACGGCATCACCCTTCGGCATACGCCTTCCGCCAAAGTCCGCGAGAAGAAACACGCTCACCCCAGTTAAGACTTTCCGATAGGAACACGCAAGCGTCATGTGAGGCGGTTTGCCAGACTACGCCGAAGCCGACCCTACCCTACTCTACGGGCCCAACCGAACCCGATAGTAACGCGCGGGAGCGTTGGTGCCACCCCCCATATCCAAGTAGTTGGTGCTCGTCACGCCGCTGCCAGCGGGTACGAAGATGGTCGGACTGAAGTCGGTGAAGCCAGAACTGTTCGGCGACGCATTGGTTTGCAGCACGTAGCTGTGCCCTTCGACGCACGACCAAGTGACCCGGATGTCCGACCCCACTTGGTCGATGGCGGTGATGGTGAGCGTACTCGTCGAATTTGTCGGATCGGTGCCGGCAAGGTATTCTTGCTCGTTGCTGAGGCCATCACCATCCGAATCCGTGCCGGCCTCGGCCTGAGCGCAGTCGTCGCAGCCGAAGTATTGGATCTGCCACTCCTGAAACGGCGTCAGCGGTGGCGGCACGTACCCCGTGTTGGCATAAAGCCCCTGAATTTGTTCCGGCGTCAGCGCGTGGTCGTAAATGGCCACCTCGTCGACGCCGCCGTTGAACGCACGACCGTAAAAGGCGTCGCGACCGACGAGCAACGCACTGTCGAACGGCTGGTTCGCTTGCGCGAGACCATCCGTGAAAGAATTCAGCACGCCGTTCGTTCCCAGGTACACGGTGGCATTCGTCGGCGTCACGACCAGTGCAAAGAACGACCACTGGTTCACCGGCACAAGCAAGCTGGTGGGCGTATCGTACCGGCTGCCATTCCACGTGTAATGCAATTCATTGAATCCCTTGGTAGTGGCGTCATTGAAATTCAAGCCGGCCGCAGTGGTCGCACTGCGGCAGAAGACGATGGCGGCCCAATCCGCCTGGATCCCGGCCGGGTTGATCCAGCCGGTGATTGTCACCACGTTCGTGTTCAGGTTGAACGTCGGCATGGTCAGGTAGGAGTTCCCGGCGCCGGTGAGTTCCACCGCGGTGTTGATGCTCTCGAAACCGGCAAACGTTGGACTGCGGGGCCCGTCGATGCCGGCCATGACACCCGCATTGATAGTTCCGTTATGGGCACCAATGGCGTCGGCAGCCACGGTCGCGCCGTTGGTTTCATTGAGCCGCCAGTACGCCAGTGGGCTATTGCTGATGACGGTTTGCGCGTAGCTACCGAGTTCGACGGACAGCGTCGCTGCAGCGGACGTCACCGGCGGTCCGCACAAGCCGCTGACGACGACCCGGTACCGGGTGCCATCGTCTCCCAGCGTTGTGGCTGGCGTTGTATAGCTCGCGCTGTTCGCACCACCAAGATCATCGAAGCTCGCGCCGCTGTTGGTGCTGATCTGCCACTGATAATCGAGCAACGTGGGGCCCGTTGCCGTCACCGAGAACGTGGCGGCCGATCCGCTGAAGACCGCCTGGCTGGCTGGCTGGACAGAGATCGACGGGCCGCCCGCGCAACCCGCGCCGGCGATGTAAAGCTGCTCGAGTTGATCCATGCTCAACGCGTGGTTGCAGAACGCGACTTCATCGAGACTCCCTTTGAACAGGCGGGCGCCCGACGCCGAATCGTAACCGAGCAGTAGCGGAGCGTCGAAGGATTGGCTGGGGAGAGTAGTTCCGTCCGTGAACGAGTTGAGCACGCCGTTGGTTCCCAAATACACGGTGGCATTCGTCGGCGTCACGACGAGCGCAAAGAACGACCACTGATTGGTCGGCACGACCAAGCCGGTGCTCACGTCAAAGCGCGCGCCATTCCAAGTGTACCGCAGTTCGTTCAGGCCGCCCGATCCGAAATTCAGTCCGGCAACGGTGCCGCCGCCCCGACAGAACGCGATGCCGGTCCAATCGGCCTGGACGCCTGTGGGATTGATCCAGCCGGCGATCGTGACCGTGTTGGTGTTCAGGTTGAAGGTCGGCATGGTCAGGTACGCCGTGCTGGTATTGCCGAGCAGCATAGCCGTATTGTTTGATTCGAATCCGCCGAACGGGGGATTCTGCGGACCAGCTATCCCGGCGACGACCCCCGCGTTGATCGTGCCGTTGTTGGTACTGACAGAGTCAACGGCGACGGTGGCCCCATTGGTTTCGTTGAGCCGCCAGTAGGCAAAGGGCACCGCACTGGTGATCGCCTGCGGGAAACCGGCCAGCGACGGCGGCGGATTCACGGTCACGGTGGCGACCGCGGAAGTTGCCGGAGTTCCGCACAACCCGTTGACCACCGCCCGACACTGATCGCCGCTGTCGTTCATGGTCAGCGCCGGCGTCGTGTAACTCGTGTTCGTCGCGCCGCTGAGATCGTCAAAGCTCACGCCGCCGTTGGTACTCACTTGCCACTGGTAGCTTAGGATTGTGGGCCCGGTGGCGCCCACGGTAAACGTAGCCGCCGCGCCGACGGACACAACCTGACTGGCGGGTTGGGTGGTAATCGACGGACCTCCCGGGCAACCCGCACCGGTCAGACAGAATTGCTGCAACTCCGTCAGCGTCAGCGCGCGGTTGTAGATGGCGACTTCGTCGATCCGCCCGTTGAACCGGCGGTTGTTGACCGAGTCGTAGCCGATCAACAGCGAAGAATCGAATGTTTGGCTCGGCAAACTCACGCTGTCGGTAAATGAGTTCAGAATGCCGTTGGTGCCCAAATAAAGCGCGGCTCCGCCTGGTGTAACCACCAGCGCAAAGAACGACCACTGGTTGGTCGGCACGATCAGCCCGGTACTCACGTCAAATCGCACCCCATTCCAGGTGTACCGCAGTTCGTTGCCCCCGCCCGGCCCGAAGTTCAACCCGGCAACAGTGCTGCCGCTTCGGCAGAAGGCGATGCCGGTATAATCGATCTGGGGTCCCGTGGGATTGATCCAGCCGGTAATCGTCACCGTGTTGGTGTTTAGACCCAGCGTCGGCATGGTCAGGCCCGTCCCCGACGAACTGTCGAATTGCATCGCCGCGTTGTCGGCTTCAAAACCACTGAACTGGGGCGACCGCGGGCCGCTCACGCCGGCAGTGACGTTCGGTCCGATGGTGCCGTTGTAGACACCATAGAAATCGTGGGCGATAGTTGCGCCGTTCGTCTCATTCATTCGCCAATAGGCAAACGGATTCGAGTTCGTCACCGTCTGCGCGTAGACCGTCAATGGCGGCGGCGGATTGACCGTTGCCGTGGCGACCGCCGACGTGACCGGCGACCCGCACAGGCCGCTGACCACGGCCCGGTATTGCATGCCGTCGTCTGCCATGGTCAGCATGGAAGTCGTGTAGTTCGTGCTGGTTGCGCCGCCGAGATCGTTAAAACTCGTGCCACCGTTGGTCCTGATCTGCCACTGGTAGCTCACCGGCGTCGGCCCGCTCGCCGCGACGGCAAAGCTCGCGGTCGAGCCGGTGATGATCGTCTGATTGGTTGGCTGACTCGTGATCGACGGACTGCCGGGGCAGCCGCCGCCACCGATGTAGAGTTGATAGATCTCGGTCTCCAACAACGTATGACCGTAGATGGCGACCTCGTCGATGCGGCCTTTGAACAAACGTCCCGTGAACGAGTTGTCGTAGCCGATCAACAAGTTTGCATCAAACGCCTGACTGGAGAGGTTGAACGAATCCGTGAACGAATTGAGAACTCCATTGGTGCCCAGGTACAGCGTCGCACTGGTCGGCGTTACCGCCAGCGCGAAGAACGACCATTGGTTGGTTGGCACAATCAGGCCGGTGCTCCCGCCAAGGTGCGCTCCCCACGTGTACCGCAACTCGTTGGTGCCACCCGCGGGAAAATTCAAGCCGGCGACCGTGCTGCCCCCGCGGCAGAAAATTACCCCGACCGAGTCGGCTTGTGGGCCCATCGGATTGACCCAGCCGGTAATCGTCACGGTGTTCGTGTTCAAATTGAGCGCCGGCATGGTCAGGTAAGACCCCGGGGCATAATTGAGCTGTATTGCGGTGTTGTTCGTCTCGAATCCTGGGAACAACGGGCTTTGCGGTCCGCTGACGCCGGCGGTGACATTCGAGCCGATGCTGCCGTTATAGACCCCGAGGAAATCGTAGGCGATGGCTGATCCATTTGGTTCATTCAACCGCCAATACGCGACGGGGGAATGATTCGTCACCGCTTGTCCATAAGCGCTCACCGTCCGTGGAACGACGGAAAGTGTGGCCGCGTCAGACACCGCCGGAGTTCCACACAAGCCGCCGACCACGGCGCGATACTGTGTGCCGTCGTCCGCCAGCGTGGTGGCCGGCGTCGTGTAGTTCGTGCTGGTAGCTCCACCAACGTTGGCAAAGCTCGCGCCCCCGTTGGTGCTGATCTGCCATTGATAGTTGAGTGCAGTCGGGCCGGTCGCCGTGACCGAAAACGTGGCGGTCGCGCCGCTGGGCACGGTTTGGCCGGCCGGTGGCGCGGTGATGGATGGATTCCCTGGGCAACCCGCCGCGGTGACGTACAACAGTTGAATCTCGGTGGGGGTCAGCGAGCGGTTGTACACCGCGATCTCGTCCACCTTGCCGTTGAACAAGCGCCCGCCGCCGGCCGGATCGTAGCCAACCAGCAGGGATGCGTCGAAGGCCTGGCTCGGCAATGCTACGGGATCCGTGAAGGAGTTGAGCACGCCGTTCGTTCCCAAGTACAGCGTGGCACCGCCCGGCGACACCACCAACGCGAAGAACGACCATTGGTTCGTCGGTACCACCAAGCCGGTGCTCACGTCGAAGCGGACCCCGTTCCACGTGTACCGCAATTCATTGCCGCCGCCCGACGGGAAGTTCAGGCCTGCCACCGTGGTCCCGCCGCGACAGAACACCAGTCCCGCCGCATCGGCTTGAATGCCGGGCGGGTTGACCCAGCCGGTAATCGTCACGGTGTTGGTGTTCAAATTCAGCGCCGGCATGGTTAGGACCGAATTGGCGCTGTAATTGAGCTGCATGGCGGTGTTGCCGGTCTCGAACCCCGGGATCGACGGACTGCGCGGGCCGCTGACCCCGGCGGTGACGGCCGGCCCGATGATCCCGTTGTAGACACCATAGAAGTCGGCTGCAGTGGTTGAACCGCTCGGTTCGTTCAATCGCCAATAGGCAACCGGAATGATGTTGGTCACCGTTTGGGGATACCTCCCCAAGTCAACGGACAATGTCGCCACGGCCGAAGTCACCGCCGTCCCGCACAAGCCGCTGACCAATGTGCGGTACTCCGTGCCGTTGTCCGCCAGCGTCGTGGCCGGCGTCGTGTAACTGGCGTCCGTCGCCCCGCCAATGTCAGTGAAACTCGACCCGCCGTTCGTGCTGACTTGCCATTGATAGCTGAGCACGGTCGGCCCGGTGGCGCCCACTGCGAAGGTGGCGGCCAGGCCATTGAGTACGGTTTGGCCCGACGGTTGATTGGTGATCGATGGGCCGCCCGGGCACCCGGCGCCGCCGGAGTAAAGTTGCTGGACTTGAATCGGCGTCAGGGACCGATTGTAAAGCGCGACTTCGTCGATCTGGCCATTGTACAAGCGCCCACCCGAGGCGGGATCCGAACCGATTAACAGGGGCGCGGCGAACGCTTGGACGGGGAGACTCACAGAATCGGTGAATGAGTTCAGGATCCCGTTGGTCCCCAAATAGACCGTGGCGCCGGTCGGCGTGACCACCAAGGCAAAGAACGACCATTGATTGGTCGGCACGACCAGGCCGGTGCTGACACCAAACCGATCGTTGTTCCACGTGTAGCGTAGTTCGTTGCCGCCGCCCGAGGGAAAGTTCAATCCCGCGACGGTGTTGCCGGTGCCGCCGCGACAGAACACCAGCCCGGCCGCATCCGCCTGGCTTCCGTTCGGATTGATCCAGCCGGTGATCGTCACGGTATTGGTGTTCAGGTTAAACGCCGGCATGGTCAGAATCGAGTTAGCCGCGTAATTGAGCTGCATCGCCGTGTTGTTGGCTTCAAACCCGGCAAACGGCGGGTTCCGTGGGCCGTTCACGCCGAGAGTGACGCCGGCGCCGATCGCCCCATTGTAGACCCCGTAAAAATCGGCGGCGACGGTGGAACCGCTCGGCTCATTCAAACGCCAATAAGCGAGGGGGGCACTGTTCGTCATCGCTTGTCCGTAACCCGGCAGCGGCGGTGGCACCACCGTAAGCGTGGCGGCGCCCGATGTCGCAGGCGTGCCGCATAGGCCGGTGACGACGGCGCGATACTGATTGCCGCTGTTGGCGAGAACCATCGCCGGGGTCGTGTAGCTCGTATTCGTCGCCCCGCTGATGTTGGCAAAGCCCGCGCCACTGTTGGTGCTGACCTGCCACTGGTAACTGAGGACGGTCGGGCCGGTGGCAGCGACGTCGAATACAGCCGAGTCGCCGGCGGAGACAGTTTGATTCGTCGGAGAGGCCGCGACCGATGGATTTCCCGGGCAACCGGCGGCGGTAATGTAGAGCGATTGAACTTGCGCCACAGTCAACGCGTGGTTGTACAAGGCGATCTCGTCAATCCGGCCGTTGAACAAGCGATTGCTTGCTCCCGGATCAAAGCCAACTCGCAGAGGCGCACCGAAGGCTTGCGCGGGAAGGCCAACTGAATCGGTGAACGAATTGAGGATACCATTGGTTCCCAAGTAGAGCGACGCGCCCATCGGCGTCACCACCAGCGCGAAGAATGACCATTGATTGGTCGGGACGGTCAGGCCGGTGCCGATGTCCGAGCGCAGGCCGTTCCATGTGTAGCGTAATTCGTTGCCCCCGCCCGGCTGAAAGTTCAGGCCGGCAACTGTGCTTCCGCCACGGCAAAATACAATACCGGCCGAGTCAGGCTGGGTCCCGGTGGGATTGATCCAGCCAATAATCGTCACCGCATTGGCGTTCAGGTTGAACGTCGGCATGGTCAGATACGAATTGGTCACCCCCGTCAGCTGCATCGCGAGGTTGTTCGTGTCGAAGCCGGTGAACTGGGGGCTTTGCGGTCCACTGACGCCGGCGGTGACGTTCGATCCAATCGAGCCGTTGTAATTGCCGAAGAAGTCAGCCGCGATGGAGGCGCCGGTGAGTTCGTTCAGACGCCAATAGACCAGAGGTCCATTGTTGGTGACCGCCTGTCCGTACGCGGGCAAGGGTGTCGGTGGCGCGGCAGCCGAGTTGATTGGGGTGATCCTGATGGCGGAGAGAGAGCCGCGGGAGGTGTAACCCGTGGCCGCCTGACTCGGCATCGTGATGGTGACCACGTCGGCACTGAGGTTGGTCGACGAATCACCGTATCCCCGCGAGCCGTTGCCACCCGCGACAACCGTCGGGTATCCGCCATCGCCCTGCCACGGCACCGAAACCGTCTCCACCACCGGCAAGGAGGTCAGTTGGGTGCTGCCATTCGCGGGATTGGGCGCGCCCAAACGAATTGACGCTGTCGTGTTCGAAGTCATCCCGCTGTTGTTCGTGTTGTGATAGATCCGGATTTGATAGCGAGTTGCCTGGTTGGCGGCGAGCCAAGCGCTCAATCCCGAAAGCGTAACGCTGGCGCCAATGCCGTCATTGGCGACAAGCTGGCCGCCGTCCCCGTCATCCAAATATGTGTAGTACAACTGTTGTTGGCTGTCGTCGGATGACCCACCCGAAAATGTGGTGGCAGAATACCACGTCGCGGTCAGGACTCCTCCCGCAAAGGAAATCGTGCCGTACGCCAGGCCCGCGTACCCTTGATCGACATAACCACCAGTCGTGGCCGGGAACGAATCAAACCAGTTCGTGCATCCGTCGGCTGTCTTGCCCGCCATCTTGGTAAACGACCTGGCGTCCGAGAAATTCAGGCCGACAGCGCCCGGGGTTTGGGCCATTGCCGGCGACGCCAGCACGATAATCGACGCCCCGATCAGCGCCATGCGCACGAGTTTCAAAAGCTTCTGCTGAGGGTTCATGCCTCTTCCTCCCCCAATAGAGAAAGAAGAATGCCAAGTTCCTTGCGGCTCATGGCACCAGCCGGACGCGGTAAAACCGCGATGGCCTATTGGTCGCGCCGCCCGCATCAATGAAATTGGTTACTACGTCAGCGGCTCCGGTGACGACGATGTACGGCGGAGCGGTGAGATCGACAAAATTGGTGGAATAACTGCCGTTCGACCCGGGACTTGCGACCTGCAAGGCATTGCTTCTACCCCCAGCCGTCATCCACGCCACGTTGATGTCGTTCCCCTGACGGACCACAGAGACGATCCGCAGGCTCGACGCGCCGTTGGTTGGGTTTGTGCCGGCGAGGTACTCGGCCAAGTTGTTCTGGCCGTCACCGTCCGGGTCGGCACTGCCCGCAGCTTGTGGGCAGTTCGTGCAGTTGAAGTACCGGAATTGCCACTCGACGAACGGATCCAATCCGCTGCTATTTGTCACGGTCAGCTTCACCTGGCCAACCGTATTGGTATCGATCAGATACCCCAGACTCCAATCCGGCCTCGTCCCAACGATCAGGCCATGGTACGTCAGTGTGCCGCCATAGGTGAACAGGGTGTAGGTCCCGTTCGTAAAACCACCAGCGTTGCTGATGTTGAGGACCCCGCCCAGTGTCAGATTCCCGCCCACGATCGTCAGATCGCTGCTGCTCCCCAACTCGTACTGAAGAGTCGCCGTGTCGCCAACCACCAGATTATTGGCGAACGTCAATGTTCCCACTGGACTGCCCGGGACGAGCGCCGCGCCATCGGCCAATGTAAGGTTGCCGTTCACCATACCAGAACCGTTCAACACTTGGCCGTTCACAACAGTCAGGCCGCCACCAGCGGCCGCCGAGACGTCCAGCGTGGCGTTGCTAGCGATTATGATTGCGGAACTGTTCGTGATCGATGCCGAGCCAGAGAGAGCGAGCGTGCCGTTGCTAACGGTCGTTGCCCCGCCATAAGTGTTCACGCCGATGAGCGTCAACGTGCCGCCGCCGATCTTGGTCAGGGAGCCGCTGCCGCTCAGATTACCACTGTAGAGGGTGCTCGAACCGTTGTTGCCGACCTTGATCGTGACGGCACCGCTCGCATTGCTCAGGGCAATCGTTCCATTGCCCGCCAAGCCCCCGATGAGGAAGACGTTGGTGCCGCCAAAGGCCAATCCGCCGCTGGCCAGATTGTTGACGGTACTGTTCTGGGCCGCCAACGTGTGCCCGAGCATCAGCACTCCATTGCTCACGGTGGAAACACCCGTGTAGTCACTGGCGGCATTGAGCAACATCGTACCCGCGCCGGTCTTGACCAAGCCGCGGGTACCGCCGCCATCGCGGTCCGTGAGTTTCGTGGTAACGGTCAGGTCCGGGCTGGCGTTGCCAGTTACATCGGCGACGTCGAAGGTCACCGCTGAATTGTTCACAATCAACGCCCCGAGATTAATGCCTGTATTGGCATCCAAAGTGGCCGGCGCCACGCCCACCGTCACGTTGGCATCGAGAGAGTAGTTGCCGCGTCCGTCGTATGCGTAGGAGCCCGGTCCAGTCGTGATTGTTCCCCCGTTCAGCGTGAGCGAACCGAAATGCTGGTGCCCACCGCCCGCGATCGTCACGACGCCACCGTTAATCGTCCAAGACTCGTCATTCTGGACATTGTTGACGTTGCTCACAAGAACCGAGCCCCCCGCATTGACGGTGACGGAACCGTTGTAGGCCAGGGTACGGTTCTGGTCAGGACTGTTGAGCAAGAGAACCCCATTGTTGACGATGGTGGCTCCGGTCGAGTTCTGTGGAACATTCAGCGACAGCGTGCCGGAGTTGACTACTGTGCCCCCTGTGTAGCTGTTATTGGCGGCGAGCACCAAGGTGTTACTACCGGCTTGTACCAACACGCCGGTGCCCGCGATGAAGTTGCTCAACGTGACCGAATTCCCGCGGTTGTAGGTGAGCGTGCCGTTATCCGTGATATTGCCCGAGGCCAGGCCGCCACGGGTGCCGCCGCCGCCAACTTGCAGGGTCCCGCCCGCGAGTGTCGTGCCCCCGCTGTACGTGTTGTCGTTGGTCACGATCAACGTACCGGCGCCCAGTTTGGTCAGCGAACCGCTGCCCCCGCTGATCAACGCCCCGACAGTCAGAGCGTTCGTACCCAAGGCCGTGCTCGTATTGATAACCAGCGAAGCGTTGCTGGCACCCAACTGGCCGTCACCGGAAATGCTCAGGTTGTTTGCGCCCGGAAACAACAGCCCGAAGTTCAAGTGCAGCACGGCCCCGTTGGTAATGAATAGCGACGGGGCGTCTCGCAAGTTCAGGAGGTTGGCCGTCTCCGAGTTGGTGACAATGCCGACCGCATTCAGGTAATTGCCCGACGGGTCGGCTCCGGCGGCCGGCAGCGCCCCGCTGTAATTCGTGAACGGAACCGCATAGTTGTTTCCGCCGAGAAACGCCGGATCACCTGTGTCTGTGACCGCCCACGGTCCGAACAGGGTGTTCGTCGTTCCTGGCAACCGGATGCCCCCGCCCCCGGTGATCCGAAAGACCAGGGAAGCCCCGCTGCTGGGGATTACGTTTCCGACCGTGAAATCCAACAAGGTGTTGCCGGATTGGTTGATGATCGCAGATGCGCCACTGTTGGCGGTGAGCATCAAACCCGAGACTTGCTGCGTGAACGACCCCGAAGCGTTACCAAGGATCTTGAGCGTGCTGCCGCTCAGGATCAACGGACCATCGCGCGAGATCTTGTTATTGTTCTGGCTCGTGTAATCGAGCGTGAGTGTCCCGGCGCTGACGGCCGTGCCGCCGGTGAACGTGTTGCTACCGCTCAATGTCAGGTTCGCGGCACCCGACTTGGTCAAGCTGCCGTTGGGGCCGCTGATGTTCCCGGCAAATGTCCCATCGGCGGTCTGGTTGATCGTCAGCGAGTAGCTGCCGAGATTCACGGCGCTGCCGGGATCGCCGCTGAGCGAGCCGATAGAGTACACGGTGGCTCCGTACTGAAGCAGGGAGTTGGGCAATCGTTGCAGGCCGTTCCCGGGTGTCGCGAGATCCGCATACAGTCCGTACAAGTTGTCGCCTTGATAGTACCCGACCACGATGGCGTGCGGCCCGGCGGCCAAACTGACAACGTTAGACCGCGTGGTCAAACCTTGAAAGGCGTTGTTGCTGACCACGAGACTGCCATCGATCCAGAGCATACTCCCGTCGTCGCTGGCGGTATCGAACGTGTACGTTCCGCTGGTCGGCGCGTTAAACGTGCCGGTCCAGCGAACCTCGAAGCCGTTGCCGTTGAGTCCGTAGGGATTGGGGAACCCTGAGCCATCGACCGAGAAGTCGAAGTTGATTTGGGGCGTGCTGCTCAGTGCCCACAGGTTGGGTGTCTGACCGGCCAAATGATTGTTGAGATCGCCAAGGGAGACGAAGTTGGGATTGCTACCCGCTACATTGGTCGGGGCAATGTTGTAGTATTCGCCCATCAATCCAGAAACCGGCCCCAAAACAAGCGAGGCTCCTCCCGCCGCGCTCACCGGTGTATTCAACGGCGCTACCGCCAGCCTGAGCGTCCCCTGGCTGATGACCGTCGCTCCTGTGTAGGTCAACGTATTGGCCACCGTCACTGTCCCAGCACCACTCTTAAAAAAGCCGCCGGAGCCGCTTATCGGACTGCTGATTGTGAGGTTGTTGCTGACGGAGTTGATGTCGAAACCACCCCCGCCGGCACCCAACCGAATCGCGCGACCGAAGCCGACATCATTCGTGCCGACCACCTGCAGCGCCCCGCCATTGTTCAGAGTCAAGCAACCGACGCCGCCCAGATTGTAATCGGCACTGATGGACACTGTGCCGCCGTTGATGATCGTGCCGCCCGTGTACGTGTTGGACCCAGTCATGGAGAGTAGTCCATTACCCACCTTGATGACAGCGCCGGTGCCGGTGATGATCCCGCCATAAGCCTGGATACTTGGACTGGCAAACACGAGTGTCGCATTATCGTCGATGTTGCCGGCGATTACTCCATTGCTCGACACGCCGTCACCGACCTGAACGACACCGCAGTCGATGAGCGCGCCGCCCGTAAAGATGTTCGAATTGAGCAAGGTCAGCGTTCCGGTGCCCGTCTTGTCAATCAGCCCCGTATCGTAAAGGAACGCGCTATTGGTCGGGTCATTGCCCACGTCGCTCACGACGCCGGCCACCACCACGGTACCGTTGCCTGTGACGTTCAGGGTGTGGATCGAAAGATTGACTGGCCCGCCGACAATCAGTGCCTTGCCCGCGGCAGCCGACCATGCTTCGAGACCGCCAAGATTCAACGCGTTGCTTATGGTCGTGGACTCGAACGCGGTGATACCTCCGCTGCCGACCGTCAGTGTCCCGCCGGCGAGCGAATACCCGGAGGCATTCGTGGCGATCGTCAGGCCATAGGCATTGAGTGGACTGCTGACGGCGACTGTCGGGCTCCCGCTGGTGGCGACGAAGATTGCGGCATCGTTTCCGTTGCTCCACGCGTGGTGCGTGGCGCCACCATCGGTGGTCCAACGTACGCTGTTCGTGCTCCACTCCCCGTTGCCGGCGAGATCCCACGTTTGCATCGCTGTCGGCACCGAAAGAAACGCGCTCGCCTGGCTCCCGAACCGCTGGCCCAGGCCAATTACTGCCGTGCTGAAAAAGTGGTTTTCCGTCGTGTTTGCCGGCAGATTCATGGACGTGACAAAGTACGCATTGGAAATCATCTGGCTGGCGTCGTACTGGGCCTGCCGAATGATCTGGTAGTTTGGATTGGGATTGTCTCGGCTGATCTCACCAATAACGAAAGGCAGGCTCGGCAAGCTGAGGTCGTGGCGCACTGCAGCAATGAAGTTCGTCAGCAAGTTCAGGTAATAGTCATGCGTTTCGCCGTAATCAGCCTCGCCCTGATGCCAAAGCAACCCGCGCACGGTATACGTGTTGCCGCCGGCAGCCAACGACTGTAATGCCAACGGGACGGCATTCGTTAGGTTCGCGTACATGTCCTTGCCCGGCTTCCAGTTGTTCTCAATGCTCGTTCCGCCTTTGCTGATTTTGACCAGTGCAATGTGGCGTGCGGGGTTCGCGGTGGCCAGGACATAGCCAATGCTCAGCTCGGGACCAAATTGGGTCGACACCAATGTGCTTCCGTCGGAACTCGAACTCCACCCTGGCTTCAAGGTCTGCCAACTCGCCGTGTAATTGGTTAGGTAATGGTTCGAGTAGTAGATCAGCACGTTGGTCTGCGGTTGGTTCCACACGGCAAATCCGGCGGTCAAATCGTTGGTCAAACCCTGTCCGTCCATGTTTGATTGGCCCGCCAGCAGATAGACATCGTAGGCAGCCCCTGAAACGTCCGGCGCCAGCTTGAGAACCAATCCGCACAGACACGCCAGTGTGACTTTGCCAAGACGCACTCGGACCCCTCGCCAAAGACCGCCCGGGAAAGACCGGGGCTTCTTACCGCTCAGGTTCCGCAGCCGTTCCTTATCGCTTGCGGTGTGCACGTGACTCAATTGCAGATTGTGGAGGGTTGGAGAAGTAGTAACCTTGGGACGCGAAGACGGCGTCGTTCCGCCTCAAAGCGGCCGACAGTTGGCTCGCAATGATGCAGCGGTATCCCGCCAAATCGGCCGCCATATGGTCCGTAATGCCAGCGAGCAGAAGGCTCCGGTGTTGGCCGGCGAAACGGAGCCCGATTTCGTCATCCCTGTTCGCGATACCACGCGACGAATTTCCCGATCCCGTCTTCGATGGCAACCTGCGGTTGGTAACCAAGCAACCGTTTTGCCTTCGAAATGTCCGCGTACGTGATGGGAACATCCCCGGGTTGCATCGGCAACTGCCGAACCCGGGCCTTCTTTCCGGTCGCCTTCTCGATTAGTCGCAGCAATTCGCGAAGATCAACCGTCCGCGACTCTCCCAAGTTGATGATTTCGTAGCCAAAGTTGCGCTCCAGACAGGCCAGTATGCCCTGTAAGATGTCGTCGATGTACGTGTAATCGCGCCGGGATGTGCCATCGCCGTAGATGTCGATCAACTCTCCCGCGAATACCGCCCGCGTGAACTTGCGGATCGCAAGGTCCGGGCGCTGCCGTGGACCGTAGACCGTGAAGAAGCGCAGACAAACGACATCGAGGCCGTAGAGATGATGGTATACGTGGCAAAGCGCTTCACCCGCCAGCTTGGTCGCCGCATACGGCGAGATTGGCTTGAAGATCGGGTCGTCCTCGCTAAAGGGCACTTTTTGGTTGATCCCGTAAACACTCGATGACGACCCAAACACAAACCTCTTGGCCCCAAATTCACGCGCCAACTCAAGCAAATTCTGCGTGCCGACGACATTTACCCGCGTGTAAACCTCCGGTTGCGCCAACGACGGACGAACACCCGCGCGGGCGGCGAGATGAATGATCGCATCGAATGGCTGCGCGGCGAACACCCGCCGGAGGTCGCTACAAATGTCGGCCTCGATCAGCTTCGCTCGGTCGCCGAATCCGCGAACGTTATGGCGCTTGAGTGCCGGATCGTAGAAATCATTGAAGTCGTCGATGATCGTGACTGCGTCACCCCGCGCCAACAGTCGCTCGACGAGGTGAGAGCCGATGAAGCCCGCGCCTCCTGTCACCAAGACATTCATGGCCGCGAAACGTACCACGCCAAGGATTCAGTTGCACCCATGAAAACATCGGGATCCGCCATCAGCACCATGCCTTTGCATGCTGTATTTTCCACGCGCTGAGGCTCTTGCGTGGAATGCCTTGACCCACTCCCATTGGCAACCTAGTATTTCGCTCCCGTGAGGCAAGCGGATTGCTCGTTGGGAGTGTGGGAAGCGGTATTCCCGAGGGATTCAAAAGGTTAGTCAAAGACAGGTGAAACATGACCAACTCGAGAGTGAATTCTCACATTGTCCGACTCGTGACGGTGGCCCTGCTGACTCTGGGATCAGCCAGCTATGCGGCTGACCCTCTGCAGCCCAGTGCTGTTGCCGAACTTAAAATCCTTGAGCCGCCGATTGTCATCCCCGCGTTGCGCCTCGGAATCTTCGACCTGCATCCACAGGTTTCCGCCGGCGTGACGTACGACGACAACATCGCCCTCAGTGCGACTGGCGAACTCGCCGACTGGATTTGGACGGTTACGCCGCATCTGGCTGCGATTGCCGACAACACGACGGACGGATATGGAACATTGTTGACCCTCGAATACGGCCCCTCTTTTCAAACCTTCACCCAGCACTCCCGAGACGATACCGTCGACCACCACGCGAATCTGGCAGCATCGTGGGCCGGAGCCAAGCTCAGCCTTGCGCTCACCCAGACATTCGACCAAACGAAGACCGGCGTGATTGAAGTTGGCCAACGGCTCCAGCAACGGGAATATGCGACCATACTGACAAGCAAATATAAACTCGGTGAACGAACCTCGGTTGAACTGAATCCGAGGTTGACAATCAGCGAGACGGACGGCCTGATTGGGTCCAAGGAGTACGGCGTGGACGCCTTCTTGAACCGGCTGGTTACGTCGAAAATCACGGGCAGCGTGGGAGGGTCGTACGGTTACATCGATGCCACCGACGGCTCCATCCAGACCTATCAACGAGCGCTCGGCCGAGTCACGTACGCCCTCAGCGGCAAAGTGGAGGCGGAAGCGTCCGCGGGCGGCGAATGGCGCGAGTTTCATGGTGATCGATCAGCCACGCTCACTCCGGTCTTGGGCATCGGCGGGGCGTATCGCCCGTTCGAAGGCACCACCATCACGTTGGAAGCCCACCGGCGTGACGAAGTATCGGCTGCGTTTAGTGACGAGAATTACACCGCAAGCGGAGTCACGCTTGGCCTTTTCCAGCGCGTCCTGGACCGGCTCCACGTGACCTTGACCGGCAGTTATGAAAACCGCGACTACCATCCTGCGGCAACCGGGGTCACCGCCGTGAGGAATGACAATATTTACACGGGCCGCGCCGGCATTGGAGCGAACCTCGGGCGGCACTGGACGGTCGACATCTTTTACCAATACACAAAGGACGACACCAATATCCCGGATCGGCGGTTTACCGACAACCAGTTCGGCGTGGTCGGTACTTGGAAACTGTAACGAACGGAGGTTGCAGAAAATCATGGGGCAGAAACGGCTTATCGGCGCATGGACACTAGCGGTCTGCTTGCTCTCTACTGGAGGCGGTTGGGCTCAACAAACCGGTGACACAGCCATCACGACCCAAGCCGGTTCTCCGCCAGAATCCCCTATTGGGACAACTGGCATCACCACCGCGCTTCCAACTGTTCCATCGAACAAAGTGCACTTGCTCGTGCCCGACGACTTGATCGAGATCAAGGTTTATCAACAACCGGACCTGGAAACGCGAACTCGGGTCGCCATGGACGGCACCATCACCATGCCCTTGCTGGGTGTCATTAAGGTCAGCGGGATGAGCGTCGAGGAGGCCAGAACAAAGATCCACGATTTGCTCGCGAAGGATTATCTCGTCAAACCGCAGGTCAGTGTAACGGTCGTGGAGTACGCCAAACGCCTGTTCACGATTCTCGGCGAAGTCCAACGACCGGGTACGTACGAGATCCCCGCCGGAGAGCCGTTCAGCCTCCTTCAGGCAATCGCGCTGGCCGGGGGATATACGCGCATCGGTTCACCGGGGAAGGTCATCGTCCAACGCATCGAGAACGGGCAGAAAAAGGTGTACAACCTCGACGCGGGATCGATGGCCAAGGACGAACGAGTCAAGCCCTTCGAGATTCTTCCGAACGATGCGATCACAGTCGGCGAGAAGTTCTTCTAAGCCGGCCGCTGTTGGCCAATCAATGAGCGACCACGGGTTGCGGTTTCGTTGATTCCGTTGGCTTGGTTTGCGGCTCTCCCGTGACGCTCTGGCTGGCGCCGTGGCCATTCCCATTGCCACCTCCATTCTCGTTTCCGTTGCCGTTGGTCGCGGGCTCCAAGCAGGGGTGATACTCCGGCACCAGCGTTTGGAGGAGCCGTTTGAGATCGACCACGGTGGCCCGATGCAATTCGGTCGACAACTTCTCCAGAAACGCCTCTACGGTTTCGAGCGAAAGCGGCCGGGAAATGAAGCGCAGGATCTTCGGATGGTTCGTGGCCAGCAGGTTCTCACTCTCGTGGCTCAGTTCCTCAAACAGCTTCTCGCCCGGCCGCAAGCCGGTGAACTTGATCTCAATGTCCTCACCCGGCTTCAGCCCGGAGAGCTCGATGAGTTGTCGGGCCAGATTGACGATTCGAATTGGCTTGCCCATGTCCAAGACGAAGATCTCGCCACCCTTGCCTTGCGCGGCACTCTGCAACACCAAGCCGACAGCCTCGGGAATGGTCATGAAATAGCGCGTCACCTCAGGGTGCGTCACCGTGACGGGTCCCCCGGCCGCGATCTGCTCCTTGAACGTGGGAATCACGCTGCCCGATGAACCCAACACGTTGCCAAACCGCACCGCCATGAACCTGGTGGGGCCGGGTGGTCGACGATGTGACTTCGCGGCGAATTGCACTCCGGTCCCCTCCGGCTGGTCGGAGTCGATCCCATTGTCGGACTGACTCGCCCACAGAGATTGCACGAAAATTTCCGCCAATCGCTTCGTGGCACCCATGACACTGGTCGGGTTGATCGCCTTGTCGGTGGAAATGAGCACGAAGTGACTCACGCCGAACTTTAAGGCCAACAGCGCCAACCGCGCCGTACCCAGACTATTGTTCTTGATGGCCTCGCACGGATGACTCTCCATGATCGGCACGTGCTTGTGAGCCGCCGCGTGAAAAACGACCTGGGGCCGATGTTCCTTGAAGATCGCCTGCATCCGCGGCCGATCAAGAATGTCGGCAATCAACGGGACGATCAACTGACCATGCCCCAATCGATTCAATTGCTGCTCGATGGGAAACAGTTGCACTTCGCTGCGCTCCACCAACAGCAGGCTGCGCGGATTGTAGGTGGCAATCTGTCGGCACAACTCGCTTCCAATACTGCCGCCGGCACCGGTCACCATCACCACCCGGCCCTCCAACACCTTGCGAATGTTGGCTGTTTCGAGTTGCACGGGCTCGCGCCCCAACAAGTCTTCAATTTCCACCGGCCGGATCTGGCTGACCTTGACGCGCCCCGTGGCCAACTGGTCCATCGACGGCACCGTTTCAAATCTGAGGCCGGCTTGCTGCAGGACATTAACGATTTCCCGGACCCGCCGGCCCGGTGCCGACGGGATGGCGATAATCACTTTGTCGAGTCTCCAGTCCCGCCGATGATCCAAAAGCATCTCGGGCGCGCCCACGACTGGAAGACCATGAAGGCGACGGTTCCACTTGCTCGAGTCGTCATCGAAAAAGACGATCGGACGGAGGCCCAGCCGGTTCTTCAGGAGAAGCTCACGGGCCAGCGTGGCCCCGGCATCCCCTGCGCCAATAATCCCGATGCGGCTGACCCGTACGTCTTGTTGCTCGGCCGTGTTGAGATAAACCTCTCGAAACCTGCGGAAAACCAGACGAATTGCCGCCAACACAAGCAGGGAGACGAGACCATCTGCCAGTATCACGCTGCGGGGGGGTGCAAATCTTCCGCCCGTCGCAATCCAAGAGGCGGCCGCAAGGAGTGACCCCGTCGCCAAAGCGTAAAACAGTCGCTTCAGATCCGGAATGCTGAAGTAGCTCAGCAAGCCCGCAAAGTGGCCAATTAACAGGAGAAGCGCCAGCTTGGCAGGGATCAACCAGAGGGCTACGCCGAGGAATTGGTGATAATCCTGGGTGGGTATCGAAAAGTCGAACCGCAGCTCATAGGACAACCATAAGCTGAAAACAAGCCCGACCGTGTACACCACCGATACGACCGGGATTCGCCATCCCGCCGAGAATTCGAAGGCTATTTGCCGGCAGAAGTCGTAGCAACTGCGGCCTACGTTATTTCCATTTCCCGATGCATCCATACCCTGTTACCCTATTTCCCCTCTCCCAACGCCGTACCGTAACGAACAACCAATTTCGGTTAGGTTGTGTCCGTCGCCTCCGGCAGCGTCCAACATCCGCTGTCTGGCTTTCTCCAAGAGCCGTTGCGTGGACATGCCGGGCAGTTCCGAGTGAAAGTACAAGAGCGACTCCCTCGCCACTACGCAGTTCGAGATAGCCGAGACTCTCGGCCAACAGCTAGGATAAATCCCGCTTCAGCCACGGGCTCTTGCCCGCCGCCATTGGACGGGAACCCAGTGGAACCAAGCTCTGCAGGATGATTCGCGTATCGCGCCACAAATTCGCCCGCCGATTGTAATTCAGATTCAACTCGATCTTCTTCGGCAGGCAGTATTCCACGTAAAGCCGTTCGGTATCGGTGGCACCCCGCAACAGTTCTTCTTCGTGGCGAAACTTGAGACTCGCCAAGTCCGTGATCCCCGGCTTCAGATCCAACACCTGCCGTTGCTCGGGCGTGTATCGCTGCACGTAGCACGGCACCTCGGGACGCGGCCCGACAAAACTCATCTCGCCGCGCAGCACGTTCCAGAGCTGCGGCAGTTCGTCGAGCTTCGTCTTACGGAGAACCCTGCCCACCCGCGTCACTCGACAATCACCGGCCCTGGTGACGCTCAAGCCGTGTTTCTCGGCATCCACAACCATCGTGCGAAACTTCCAGATCCAGAACGGACGTCCATACCGTCCAATCCGTCGCTGCAGGAAGAAGACAGGGCCGCTGTCGCTCAGTTTCACCACAAACGCAATCAGCACGAGCAGCGGACTGAGGATCAACAGACCCAAAACGGCAAACACCACGTCGTAGGTCCGTTTGGCCAATGGATTGGTCATGCTACTTCAGATTCCGCGCCAGGATCTCTTTGACTGCGTCGCACACGTACGCGGTGTCGGCCTCGGTGAGGTCGGCGTAGAGCGGGAGGCTGATCACCTCGGGATACACGGCCGCAGCCTGTGGCAAATCCGCCGGTTGGTAACCGTACGTCTCGCGGTAATAGGGATGCATATGCAACGGCATCCAGTGAACGCTTGTGCCGATCCCCCGCTGCTTCAACTCGGTGATGCATTGGGCCCGATCGATCTTGAGCTTGTCGAGCTTGAGGCGGACGACATAGAGATGCCAGGAGTGGATCCGGTTGGGCTGCTCCTCTGGCAGGATGAGTTCCTCAAGACCTCTCAGGTGCTCCGTGTAGTAGGCAGCCCACTTGGCTCGCTGACGGTGCAAGCGGTCGGCCTTTCGGATTTGATGCAACCCGATGGACGCCGCGATGTCGGTCAGATTGTATTTGAACCCCGGCGCCACGATCTCGTAGTACCACGAGCCATCGGCCGCGAACCGCTTCCAGGCATCCCGTGAAATTCCATGCAATGACATGACTCGCATCCGCTCCGCGTAGGCATCGCTCGACGTGCACGCCATGCCCCCCTCGCCCGTTGTGATAGTCTTGTTCGCGTAAAATGAGTAACAACTGACCGCCGCCTCCGCGCCGACAGATTTCCATGGAGCCGGAGCCTCGTCGCGGTAGTACGCCGGGCAACAGTGGGCGGCGTCCTCGATCACCTGCAGGCCGTAGCGTGAAGCCAATCGCAGCACGCCGGCCAGGTCGCCAATCTGGCCGCCGTAATGCACCGGCAGAATCGCCACCACCCGCTCCTCCCGCGCCAGCGCCGATACAATCTTCATCTCGGCATCCACGGGGTCCAAATTGAAGTCGGAAGTCCGGCAATCGACGAGGATCGGTTTGGCGCCGAAATACCGCACCACCTCGGCGGTGGCCGCGAATGTCATCGTCGGCACTATCACGGATTGTTCTCGCTGCAGCCCGATCGCCTCCAACGCCAGATGCAGGGCCGCCGTGCAGGAATTCAGCGCGACGGCATGCTTTTGCTGGACGTAATGGGCAAATTCCGCCTCGAATTGCTTGGTCTTCGGGCCTGTTGTCAGCCAGCCGTTCCGCAGCGTATCGACGACTTCGTCGATCTCCGGCTGCTCAATACTCGGCCGATAAAACGGAACCGTTCTTGTTCGGGTCGATGTCGCGGTTGTGATCATAGGTCTCCAGGGGACGTTGCCTGCGGCAGTTGGCCCGGCGCGGAGGGCCGTTGTGCTCGAGCCGCGTTCAGGGTCTCCGTCAACTGCAAGGCCAGCCCGCGGGCGCGCGGCTCGCGCACGATCGCCCCGTGATGGCCCGGCGTATCGTAAATTTCCAAGCCGCCCTGCACCAAGGTCCCCCAACCCAACGTCCGGTCTTCATAGATGCCGTGCGGCTGCTCGGTTGCCCGAAATAGGGTTGCTTTCCCGGGGTATGGTCGCGGCGTGTAGATGGTCGTCGCCCGGTAGCCGGTCCGGTGCACGCGGCGAATCGCTTCCGGCCAGAACAGTCGATCCACTTGCAGGAGCAGACGATGTTTCCTCGCTTGCAGCTTCCATCGCGCCTGCTGTTTCCACCGGATTGCCTTCTCGCGAAGGTAGGTCAGCTTTCCTCGACCTCGGCACGCCGCAAAGTTACCCCAATGCAATCGAACGCGATCAGCCCACCAGTTCCATCGCTCCTGCCATACGGTCGTCGTCAGCAACAATCGTGGATACCCCGGCCCATTGGTGTCGAAGAGCGCCAGCAATCCCACCTCCTCACCTCGGGCGAGGAGTTGCTGCGCCATTTCGTACGCCACCAGACCGCCAAAGGAAGAGCCGCCCAAGTGGTACGGTCCGCGCGGCTGAAAGGCCCGAATCTCCTCGATGTAATGCGCTGCCATCTGTTCGATCGTCAGGTCTTGTACGGGCCGTTTGCCATCCAACCCGATCGCCTGCAACCCGTAAAACGGCTGGTCCGCATCTACGTACTTGGCCAGATCCAAGAACTCCAAAATGTTGCCACCGACGCCGTGCACGCAATAGAAGGGCGGCCTGGATCCGCTCGGCTTGATCGGCACCAGCGAGGCCCACGGCGCCTCCCAACTTTCTGCATCCAGAATGGCGGCCAACTTCTCGACGGTCGGCGCCTGAAACAGCGTCACCAGCGGGAGGTCCTTGCCGGTCAGCTTCTTGATCTGCGCGAACAAGCGCACCGCCAACAGCGAATGACCGCCCAGTTCGAAAAAGTTGTCGCGAACTCCAACGCGGTTCACTTTCAGCACTCCGGCCCAAATGTTGGCCAGTGCCTGCTCCGTCCCCGTCCGCGGTCCGACGACGGCGTTGGTGTCAACGGACGCGCTCGACCGCGGCGCGGAACCCGGCTGCGGCCGGCCCACCGAAGTCAGCAGCGGGAGATTGCCGATCCGCTCGCTCGGATCCGCCACAATGCCCTCCAGCAGGTTCTGGTAATGTTTTCCCATGCGGCGAATCGTCTCGTCGTCGAACAAGTCGGTGTTGAAGTCGATGGTAGCGCGGAAATAACTTCGCCCGTCGATAACCGCCAATGCCAGATCGGTCGTCACCGTCTCGCGCGGCAGAGGAAAGCGCGATACGCTCAGGCCCTCCAACGCCACGTAGTCTTCGAATGCCCCCTCATGCACCACAAACGTGTGTTGGAAGAGCGGATTCCGACTCACGTCGCGTGGGGGTTGTACCGTCTCCACGACCCGTTGGAACGGCATCTCGCCGTGGGCGTACGCTTCGATCGCCATGTCGCGCACCCGGCGCAGCAGTTCGATAAAACCCGGGCCGCCGGCAAAGCTCGTCCGCAACGGAATATTGTTCGCAAAACAGCCGATCACCCGGCCACTGTCAGATCGATACCGATTGGCCGCCGCCGTGCCGACCACGATGTCTTCCTGCCCCGAATACCGGTGCAACAACGTCTGAAAGGCTGCCAGCAACGTCATGAACAGCGTGACGCCCTCGCGCCGCGTCAACGCGCGCACTGCCTCCGACACATCGGCCGGCAACTCGAATTCGAGTCGGGCACCGTGGAACGTTTGTCGCGGCGGACGTGGCCGGGCCATGGGCAGATCGAGAGCCGGGGGTGCCCCGACCAGTTGCTTCTCCCAAAAGTCAAGATGCTCGGCGCTCTCCCCATTCTGCATCTGGTCACGTTGCCACTGGATGTACTCGGCGTAACGTAGCGGGTTCGGCGGCAGTTGCGGAGTCCGGCCGGCGTGGAAGTCGCCGTAGAACACCGACAGTTCATCGAACAACGTTTCCAACGAGGGACAGTCGGAAATGATGTGATGCACCGTGACCACCAAGATGTGATCGTCTTGCGCGAGGCGCACCAGCCGGGCGCGAACCAGTGGACCGCGCTCCAAATCGAACGGCACACGGATTTCCTCGATGGCCAATCGCAACGCTTCGGCCTCTCGCTGATCGGCAGCGACCGACAGCAAGTCGGCGATCGGCAGACGGAGTGACAACTGCGCCGCGATGGTTTGGAACGGTTCCCCGTTGTCCCACGCAAACGTCGCCCGCAACGCCTGGTGGCGCCGTACCACCTCATTCAGCGCAGCCTCCAAGGCACCCACGTCGAGCGGACCACGAAGACGGAACCCAAACGGCAGATTGTACGCCACGTTGCCCGGCCCGGACTGTTCGCTGAGCCAAAGACGTTCTTGTCCGAAGGAAAGCGGCAAATGACCGAGATCGACGTCCTGCGGGGCGTCGGCCGACACCCACGCCTCCTGTCGCCGCAGCAGTTCAAACAGCGCCCGTTGCTCCGCGGATAAACCGGCAAATCGTTGGTCAGGACTCATCCGGACTTGGCTTTCGCCAACAGGGCCTTGATTTCTTCTGGCGACATCCGCTTGATCCGCTCAATCAACCTCGCGTCCTCGGTCGACAACGTACCCGCCCCCCGCTGGCTCTCGTCAACCCGGCGCGCCAGCGCCGCAATGGTCGGCGTCCGATAGAGCTCGGATACCTTCGGACGAAACTGCATCTCACGTTCCAGCGCGTTCGTTATGCCGATCATATTGAGCGAGGTGGCGCCCAGATTCAGCCAGTTCGCCTCCGGGTCGATGCGCCCGATGTTCAAGATGCCCTCGACGATTCGCGCGACACGCGCGGTCGTGTCGCCCGAGGCCACCGGTCCAGCCGCCGTCGAGGTTTCCACGACGTCGGGCAACGCCGTGCGGTCCACCTTGCCATTGGAACTGAGCGGCAATCGGTCCAGCACCATGAAGGTCGGCGGCACCATGTACTCCGGCAGTTTGCCGAGGAGAAACTCGCGCAACGCCCGCGGATCGGGAGCGCCGTTGCGCGAGACCACGTATCCGACGAGACGCTTGTCTCCCTGGCGTTCCCCCCGCGCCATCACAACCACGGCGCTCAGACCGGGATGCTGAAGCAACGCCGCCTCGATCTCTTCCAACTCGACGCGGAACCCCTGAATCTTCACCTGAAAATCTTCGCGTCCGAAGAACTCGATGTTCCCATCAGGCAGCCAGCGACCGAGATCGCCGGTGTGATACAACCGTTCGCCGGTCCGTGGGTGCGTGATAAATCGCTCGGCCGTCTTGTCCGGGTCCCGCCAATACCCCTTCGCCAAGCCGATGCCCCCGATGTAGAGCCGACCCGTGACCCACGTTGGACACGGCTCCAAGGCGCCGTCGAGCACGCGGAACGTCTGGTTGACCATCGCCCGGCCATACGGAACGCTGTTCCACGCAGGATCAACCTTTCCGATGGGAAACAGAATCGACCAAATCGACGCCTCGGTCGCCCCACCCAGACTGATGACTTCCGCCTTCGGAGACAGGGCCCGAATTTGATCCGGCAGCGTCAGCGGGATCCAATCGCCGCTCAACCACACCATCCGGAGCTTGTTGTCAGCCATCTCGGGACGCGCCGCCGCGTAGTCGACAAACAGTTTCATGAGCGCCGGTACAGAGTTCCAGATCGTCACACCCTCCCGCCTGACCAATTCCGCCCAGTGCGCCGGGTCGCGCGCATCTTCCGCTGCCGGTATGACAATCGCGCCGCCGGCGGCCAGCATGCCGAAGACGTCGTATACCGACAGATCGAAGCTCAACGATGATACGGCGAGGACGCGGTCGCTGGACGTGACGCGGAACCGGCGGTTCATGTCGACGATCGTGTTCACCGCGCCCCGGTGGTCGATCATCACGCCTTTCGGCAAACCGGTGGACCCGGACGTGTAGATCACGTAGGCGAGATCCGTGCGGGTCTGCCGCGCACCGGGCAACTCGCCCGCCAGTTCGCCGTCCTCGTCAACGCAAATGTGCCGGACACCTTCCGGCCAATTAATCTCGCGCGCGACCTGCGATTGCGTCAGCGCGATCTTCACCTCGCCATGTCGCAGCAGATGCGCCAGACGTTCCGCAGGCAGTTTCGCATCGATCGGCAGATAGGCCGCACCCGAATACAGCGCACCGAGCACCGCGACGATTTGTTCCCAGCCTTTCTCCATCACGATGGCAACCAGCATGTTGGGCTGCGCGCCCCATTCGTGCAGCCGGTGCGCGATCCGGAGCGCCCGTCGATGCAACTCGCCGTAGGTGAGTCGGCGCGACGGCGTAATGACTGCCGGATCGTTGCTCCGCAACGGGACTTGCTTCAGGAACAACGTGTGCAGCATCTCCCCGGTCTCGGCGGACGTCTCGTCAGGGAGCAATCGCTGGGGCAACCGGACAGGCGAATCAACAACCAGCCACACAGGTTCGTCGTCAGCCAGTCGCGTCAGGAGATCGCGAAATGCGTCGAACATCTCCTCGAGCATGTTGCCGATAAACAACTCCGCCACGGCGTCCCACACGACAACCAGCGCGCCATCGGACACGGTGACGATCTGATCGAGCAGGACTTGCGGCGTCTGCGTCAGGGCGAACTCGGTGCGGCCCGCCCAGGGTGATTGGAAACCCTCCTCGATCATGATGTTCGTTGTCACAATCGGCGCGTTCGTCCGACCGGTCGGGCCGCGCAAGCGTGCGATATCCCGGGCGACTTGGACCCCGCTGTAGGCCGAGTGGTCGAGGTCGTCCAACAGTTGCTGCTGCATGGCCCGGGCATGATCAACAAATGAGCCGGGCTCCGTGAGATCCACAGCCAACAATGACAGCGATGTAAAGTAACCGACCACATCGTTAATGCGGGGGTGCAGCGGAGGACGGTTGAAAATCGGCAGGTTGAGTGTGAAGCGCCGGTTCGAACTCCAGCGCGCGATAATTTCTGCATAGGCCGCGACCAACGCCGTGCCCGGCGTAATGCCGTGCCGCGTCGCGTGATGTTTGAATTGCTGCCACCGCTCGCGATCGAGAGTCATCGAGTGCCGCACCACGCGCGGGTGACTGATGACACCCGGCGATTGCGCCAAAGGCAGCGCCGGCGACGGCGGAAGATCCGCGAGGCGGCCCGACCAATATTGCTGGGCCCGGCGATACGCCGCGGATTTGCGCGCGGCGATCTCCGCCAGCACGCAATCCCGGAACGACACCTCCACCCGCGGCAGATCGATCGCCGGGTTGGCGTACAACGCGGCAAACTCGCGCGCGAGCCGATACGCACTCCACGCATCGAGCATCACCGCATCGTAACTGACGAACAGGCGGAACCGGTCGTCGTCCAGCCGGACGGCTCGGATCTCGAACCACGGCCACGTGCTCACGTCGAAAGCCTGATGCGACAGGCGCTCGCGCAGCGCCGTGAGAGTCGCCGTGACGTCTTCCAGCGGGCCCTTCCGCAAATCGACCAACTCAATCTCGTAGTCGGGCACCCGCTCAAGAACCTGCTGCGTCCCATCGTCACGCATTACGGCGCGCAACATCGGCTGACGGGCAATCAGCGCCCGCAGCGTCGCGCTGCCGCGGGCCACGTCGAACTGATCGGGGTCAAATTCAAAATAGATATGCAGCCCGTTGGCGAGATCAAAACCTTCGTTTCGGCCCGCCAGATATGCTTGCTGCAAGTCGGTAAGCGGGAACGGTTCGTTCGCCTGCGCCGGATCGGCGCGCAGCTCCGCCAGCCCCTCGCTCGCTGGCGCGGTGCCTTGCTGGATGACCGGGGCGAGTTGGGCAATCGTCGGCGCCTGGAGCAGCGTCGTCAACGTCACCCGTTTGCCCGTGAGTTTTTCCGACTCCGAGAGCAACCGCACGGCGGTCAACGAGTGCCCTCCCAACTCGAAGAAGTTGTCCTCAATGCCGACCGGTTCAATGCCGAGAACCGTCTCCCACAACGCGGTCAACTGATGTTCCAGCGCATTGCGTGGAGCGACGGCGGTACCGGCTCCAGCCGGCCTATTTGCCCGCGCGGCCGGCGCGATCGCTCGATAAATCGACTCGGCCTCAGACATTTCCGTCGCGATCCAACTCAGTCGCGTGCCGCTGATTCGAATACCGGAAGCCGGTGGAATCGAAGTCGGGCGCGACGCGGACAAGACCGGCGGCAGGGCCTGAACGTTGTCCGCTGTCTTCGGCTGGAACGTCACCGCCCGTAGGTCCGCTGCTGCCAATCGGCAGGTGGCTTCGTCTCCCTCGGCCGGCAAACAAGTCCCGGCGACGCTCGAAATGAAATCGAATGCCGGGCCGTTCTTTGGCGTACGGATCAATTTGACGTCGACCCGTTCACAACCGCGGGCGGTCGCCAGCTCGCCAAGATGCGCCAGCATCCGATGCTCAACACCCTTGCCCAACGCCCGGCAGCTCAGCAAAAAGGTGTCCACTTCAATGGCGGCGTCTCGCACCCGGAGAATCATCAGCCCCACCAGTCCGTAATCGCCAAACCGATCTTTGACTTCGACTGTCAGGACTTCAACGCCCGCTTCATCGGTTAGCTTCTGGATTTCAGCTTCCGTGCGGCGAATCGTCGTGAAATTCAACTGGTTGGTGCGCTGGGTAAGCTGGGCGACGCGTGCCAACTGGTCGGTACGAAGTCCAGAGATATCAATCTGCAGACCCAGTCCCGCCAGGAACTTCTCGAAGCTCGGGGCTTCCTGATGAAAGCGTTCGCGACGAACGTTTTCCTGGTAGAGGAGCGTCCGCCGCCGATCCTCTTCGGTCAACCGCAGATGGTCAAATGCCCAGACGTGCCGGAGAAACCGGGGAATCTCGTCCGCCACGGATGGCGGCCGGACGACCAACACCTCGGGACAACCGTCTTCCACCTCGGCGCATTCGGCCGGATTGTCATCAACGAAAATAAAGCTATCCAAGCCCAATTTCAGTTCCGCTGCCAACGCTCTGAGGTTTTCCGACTTGGGTCGCCAGTTGATCCGCGAGGAAACGAGGTGATCGCGCTTGAGTGGCATCCCAGCGTGGCACCGGAAGACGTCCCACACGTCCGGCTCGCTGTTCTTGCTGCACAAACACAGCAGCATGCCGGCATCGTGCTGGCTCACCATGAACTCCTGCAGCGCTTTTCGCGGTGGATCGATTTCCACGCCCCCCGGCCCGTCTTCACCGCAGACGCCGCGCCACAGCGTTTGGTCGCAGTCCAACACGATCACCTTCCGCGGCGCAGCGTTCAGCGCGTAAATGCGTCGCGCCACCATAGTCCCCAAGGCAGCGAAAAACACCGACGTGTAAGGAATGTGGCCGAGTCGGTCGGCGGCGCCGTCGTAATAATCCGCCACAGGATAGGTCCCGGTCAGTTCTTCCGACGTGATCACATACACACCGGTTGCGTCTGCTAATTCTCGGGCGAACGCTTGTTCCAGTTGCCGGAAGGCATCCGTGGAGCCGGCCTCTGCCTGCGCCGCGGGTGAATCCGGACACAAACAAATCAAATGCGTGGTGGCGTGCCGGCTGGAGTTCTCCCGCAACGTGCCGGCCAAATCATGAAGATTGCGCTCGACCGTTTTCCGTCTCCCGACCGGGTCACCGGTCTCCTGCCACCAATCTTCCATCCGAATCAAATGGACGCTGATGCCGTCCCGGTTCCTCGACACCGGACTGTCCACAGCGAGCAACTGCTGAAAGACCTGGTTATACGGCGCGAAGCGGATCGTGGCCGGGACCCCCAGTTGATGCATCCACCACGCGATGGATTCCTCAACCGGTTCCGAGGTAAACGTGGCTGTAATAGTGATCAACATGGTGACGTGCGTCCGCGCCTCAGCGCTAGGATGCAGCGCTCAGAATGACAGGTGACTTCCGGCCGATCAGAGTCTCGGACCCATTTCCAGCAGCAATGTCCCGTTCAAATAGCGCCTGGTCGCCCGCTTCAGTTTGCGAACCCTGAACCGTGGCTTGGGTGCGCGCCTTGTCCAACGCGTCGGTCAATTGCTCAGCCAAGACTCGGGAGCGCGGCTCACGCACAATCGCCCCGTGGTGACCCGGCGTGTCGTAGATCTTAAGGCCGCCCACCACGAGCGTTCCCCAGCCCAAGGTGCGGTCGGGATAGATTCCGTGCGGCTGCTCGGTCGCCCGAAACAGCGTCGCTTGCCCGGCGTACGGCTTCGGCGCATAGGAAGTCCCCGCGCGGTACCCGATCACCCGGGCTTGCTTGATCGCCTCCGGCCAGAACACGCGTCCCACTTTCTCCCGGATTCCATCCCACAGGTGCTGACGCTTCCACCGCATTTGTCTTTCCCACCGCAGCGCCTTCTCACGGACGTAGGTCAATTTCTCCCGTCCCGAACTCGCCTGCAGGTTGCCCCAGTGCAACGCCACGCGGTCGACCCACCAATCCAATTTCCGCTTCCAAGCCGTTGTGGTTGGCAGGTAGCGCGGATAACCGGGGGCGTTGGTGTCGAAGAACGCCAGCAGCCCGATCTCCTCACCCGCCGCGCGCAACTGCTGAGCCATTTCGAATGCCACCAGACCGCCAAACGATGAGCCGCCCAAATAGTACGGCCCGCGCGGCTGAAGCGCCCGGACCTCCTCAATGTAACGGGTGGCCATTTGTTCGACTGTCAGGTTTTCCATTGGTCGCTTGCCATCCAACCCGATTGCCTGCAACCCGTAGAACGGCTGGTCGTCATCCATGTACTTCGCCAAATCCAGATACTCGAGAATGTTACCCCCCACGCCGTGTATGCAGTAGAACGGCGGCTTCGATTTACCGGGCTTGATCGGCACCAGCGATGCCCACGGCGACTCCCAACCCTGGTGGCGCAGAATCGCCGCCAATTGCTCGATCGTCGGCGCCTGGAACAACGTCACCAAGGGCAAGCTCCGGCCGGTCAGCTTCTCGATTTGCGCGAACAACCGCACGGCCAACAAGGAATGCCCACCCAGCTCAAAGAAATTGTCCCGTATCCCAACCGGTTCGATGCCAAACATCTTCTCCCACATCACCGCCAACTGTCGCTCCAGTGGATCGCGTGCGGCAACCAACGTGCCCGCCAGATCGGGCCGCCCCTGGTCCGGCGCCGGCAACGCCTTCCGATTCACCTTGCCATTCGGTGTCAATGGCAACGACGGCAACGTCACGAATGCGGCCGGCACCATATGCTCCGGCAGCTTTTGCCTGACGTGGGTGCGCAAATCGGCCACGGCCGGCGCCGGCTCCGCCTTGGGAACGACGTACGCCACCAACCGTTTCTCGCCGGGAGTATCCTGACGAGCCATGACAACCGCTTCCCTCAAGGCCGGGTGCTGACGCAACACGACCTCGATTTCACCCAACTCGACACGAAAACCACGAATCTTCACCTGGTGGTCGATCCGTCCCAAGAATTCGAGATTGCCATCCGGTAGGTACTTCGCGAGGTCGCCCGTCCGATACAGCCGTGCACCGGGGTCAGCACGAAACGGATTCGGCACGAACTTTTCCGCCGTCAGCTCGGGCCGGTGGAGATAGCCTCGGGCCAGCCCGTCGCCGCCGATATAGACCTCACCGGGAACCCCAACGGGCACGGGTTGGCCATGGGGATCCACCAGGTAAATCTGTGTGTTCGCAATCGGCCGGCCGATTGTCGCCGGGCCGTCGACCCGTCGGAGCGCACATGTGGAGTACGTGGTGGTCTCCGACGGCCCGTACAGATCGTACACCTTCTGGATGTGCGGTAGTCGATGGATCTGCTGGACCAGCCCCGTCGGCGTCGGCTCGCCCGCCAGGTTGACCACCCGCACCGAGGACGGGACGCCCTCCAAACGAAGCAATTCCTTCATGGCCGACGGCACCGTGTTGACCAGAGTCACTTGCCGGGCGGCCGACAGCGACGGCAGGGCCAACGCGTTCTCGGCCAAAATGACCTTTCCGCCGCTGCTCAACGTCAGGAAGATTTCGAAGATCGAAAGATCAAAACAGATTGAGGTCGAGGCGAGAACTCCGGCGAGTTCTTTCGCCGTGAAGATTTCCTGGGCCCAATGGACGAACGCTACGGGGCTGCGATGTTCAATTGCTACGCCCTTCGGCTTTCCGGTCGAGCCCGACGTGTAAATCACATAGGCGAGATTGTTCGGTCGGGCCCCGCCCGCGGGGTTCTTCGCCGCGTCGGCGCTCCGATCCACCGGCGACGGCTCCGGCCCATCGAGACAAACCGTCTGCGCCCACTTCTCCGGCAGACGGGACAGCAATTTCGATTGGGTCAACAATACGGCGGCCTGCGTATCATCCAGAACGAACGACAGCCACTCGGCCGGATACGCCGGGTCCAACGGAACGTAAGCGCCGCCCGCCTTCAGAATCCCCAGCATCGCGGCGATCATGTTCGCCGAACGCTCGATACATAGCCCGACGAGCACGTCCGGGCCGACGCCCATCGATTTCAGCCGGTGCGCCAGTTGGTTGGCCCGCTGGTTGAGTTCCGCGTAGGTCAACGACCGGTTCCCGACCACCAACGCCACGGCGTCCGGGGTTCGCTCGACCTGCGCTTCGAACAGTTCATGCAAACACTTGTCCTTGGGGAACGCGCGTTCGGTCGCGTTCCAGTCGACGAGCAACTGCTGGCGTTCCGCGGCCGGGAGTGGCGAGAAGGCCTCATACCGCGCGGCCGGCTCCGCGGCCATGGCCGCAAGCGTCTTCACGTAATACCCACAGATGGCTTCGATCTGCCCCAGGCACAATTCCTCGGGGTCGTAATCCATGTGCATCTGGAGTTGCGTCGTGGTCACATCCATCATGAAGGTGGTGAACAGGATGAAGCTGTTTGCCTCGAAGTAGTGCCCCTCCATGAACCCCATGTCTTTGTATCCCTGCAAATCGCGGTAGACATGGAAGTGCACGAAATCGAACGCCGTCTCGAACAGCGATTGCCCGCCAGCGATCTTCTGGATTTCCGCCAATGGATATCGGCGGTGCGGAATCATCTCGCGTTCTTCACTGAACACCTGTTGGCAAAGCTCCATCCAGGTTCCACCCGCCAACCGCAGGCGCAACGGGACCGTGTTGAGAAACAGGCCGATCATGCGTTCCCCGTCGATTTCCTCCGGCCGCCCATTGGTGATCAACCCGCTGATCACATCCGGTGTGCCATGGAGAAAGCTCATCACCCGGTAGTGCGCGGCCATCAGAACGGACTTCAGTGGGACCCGGGCGCTTTGCGCCAGCTTTTTCAATCCCTCGAAGACGTCGCTGGGAATCTGAATCTCCGGCCCGCGCTTCTGTTCCGTCCCGCCCGCCCGCTGCGACTTCGGCCAGCGGGGCAACACTTGAACATCGGGGTCCGCCAACTTCTCGGCCCAAAACCGTCGATCGGCTTCGGAGTGCTCCGCCTGACGCTCCAGGGCCACGTATTCGCGGTACGCAATCGCCGCCGGCGCCACCGGCGCCCCCGTTCCCTTGATCAACGCCGAGTAGTCCTGGAGAATCTCGGTGAGCATCGCCGCCAAACTCCAGCCGTCCAATACCGCGTGATGGAAACTGACGATCATTTGGAATTCGTCATCGCTGTGCCGATGAACCCGGGTCCGCACCAACGGCGCCTTGGTGTGATCGAACGGCCGGCGTTTCTCGGCCTCGATCCAGGCCACCAGTGACCGGATCTGTTCTTCCGCCGGCAACTGACGATAATCCGCCACCTCGAAGGGCACGCCCACCGATTTGTGTACCAGTTGCAACGGCTGGCTGAAACCCGCCACGTCAAACGAGGTCCGCATGCTGGCGTGGCGGGCGGCAAACTGGTCGACCGCCATCACCAACTTCTCCCGAACAAACGGGAACTGGATCCGGAACGAGAAGATATCGTGAAACACCGCCGAAGCCGGATTCAGCGAGTTGTGGTAGAACATCCCCTCCTGCAGCTTGGTCATCGGATAGGCGTCTTCCAAACCCGCCGGCAAGCGACGGCGATCTTCCGTCGACACCAGGGAGAATGGCTCCGTGCGGGCCGTCGGCGCGGCTGCTGGCTGACCGGGGTGTAACTTGTCCACCAACTGGTGGATCGTCTGCCGCTCGAACAACTGCTCCAAGGTGATGTGCAGGCCTTTCTTCTGCGCTCGGGCAAGGAGTTGGATCGCCCGAATTGAGTCGCCGCCCAACTCGAAAAAGTTGTCATGGATCCCAATCTGTTTGACCTCCAACACTTCCGACCAGATTTCCGCCAGAATGTTTTCCGTCTCGGTGCGGGGCGCGACAAACGCCTCTGCCAACTCCGGCCGGTTTTGGTCCGGAGCCGGCAGGGCTTTGCGATCCGCCTTGCCATTCGGCGACAGCGGCATCGCCTTCAGGAAGACAAACGCCGACGGCACCATGTACTCAGGTAACTTCTGCTTCAGATGAGTACGCAGGTCGGAGACTGTGGGGACCACATCCCCCCTGCAAACCAGGTACGCGACGATGCGCTTGTCGCCGGGCGTGTCTTCGCGGGCGACGACTGCGGTCTCCTGCACGGCCGGATGTTCACCCAGCACGGCTTCGATTTCACCCAGTTCAATGCGAAATCCGCGGATCTTTACCTGGTGATCCAGGCGCCCGAGATACTCGATGTTTCCGTCGGCCAAATAGCGCGCGAGGTCGCCGGTCTTGTACAGGCGCGCCCCCGGTTCCGTGGAGAACGGATTCTGGATGAATTTCTCGGCCGTCAACTCGGGCCGGTTATGATACCCCCGGGCCAGCCCGACGCCGCCGATGTGCAATTCGCCGGCGGCCCCCACCGGCACCGGCCGGAGATGAGAATCCAGGATGTACATCTGGATGTTGGCGATGGGACGGCCGATCGGCACGAACCGCAACTTGCCGTCCGGCTGGCACGCCCAGTACGTAACGTCGACTGCCGCTTCGGTGGGACCATACAAATTATGCAGCTCGACGGACGGCAGCCGACTGAAGAACAACTCCTGCAACTCATAGGACAGGGCTTCTCCGCTGCAGATCACCCGTCGCAGGCTCCGGCAGCTTTCCACCGCCGGCTCCCGCAGAAACACCTGAAGCATCGACGGCACAAAATGCAGCGTGGTGATCTGGCGAGCGTTGATCAATTCCACCAGATACGCGCCGTCGCGATGTCCTTCGGGCCGGGCCACGATCAGTCGAGCGCCGGCCAACAACGGCCAGAAGAATTCCCACACGGAAACGTCGAAGCTGAACGGCGTCTTCTGCATCACGCGGTCCTCAGCCGTCAGCCTGTACGCATCCTGCATCCACAGCAGCCGGTTGCAGATGCCGCGGTGCGTGTTCATCGCCCCCTTGGGTTTGCCCGTCGAACCCGAGGTGTAGATCATGTACGCCAGATTGTTGGCCGCGACGTCGGTTCGGGGAAGCTCGGTGCTCTGGTGGCTGATCGCCGGCCACTCGCTGTCCAAGCACACCACGCGCGCCTGATGAGGCGGCAGTTTCGCGCGCAGTTTCTCTTGCGTCAACAACACCGGGACATTCGCGTCTTGGAGCATGAACAGCAATCGATCCGGCGGATAGGCCGGGTCGATCGGCACATACGCGGCACCGGCTTTCATCGTGCCGTAGATTCCCACCACCATTTCCAGGGAACGTTCCAGACAGATCCCAACGAACGTCTCGGTGCCCACGCCCAGCGACCGTAGATGGTGCGCCAGTTGATTCGCGCGCGCGTTCAATTCCCGGTAGGTCAATTGCTGGTCCTCAAACATCACGGCTATAGCGTCCGGAGTCTTCGCCACCTGGGCTTCGAACAATTGGTGCAGGCAAACATCCTTCGGGTAATCAACAACCGTGTCGTTCCAATCCAGCAACAGATGCTGGCGCTCTTCGCGCGTCAGGATCGGCAGGATCGTGATCCGCTCGTCCGGGTTGGCCACGACACCCTCGAGCAAGGTGTGATAATGGCCGAGCATCCGGAGGACCGAGGGGCGGTCGAACCTGTTCGCGCAATACTGCACGCGGACGGCCAGTCCGCGTTGTGATTCGCTGAGCCGCACGCTCAAGCCGGGCCCGGCTCCGTCGACACCGCCCGCCGCCGGCGCCGTCGTCGCCCGGGTCAGCACCGCCGAAACCGCTGCGACATCCGGAACTGTGAAGGCGATACCAAGGGGTCGACCGCGATGGATCCCTGTCGCAGATGCTGTTTCCCGGACCCGGGCCAATACCGTCCGGAACGTGGGATCGCCGGAAAGATCGCCGTCCACCGAGATCACGTCGGCGTGCGAATCAATCGGATGCTTCGACTTGCCACGAATCCGGTCGACCGGCCCTGTCTCGACAGTGACGTGCTCCTGTTGCGTGTAGTGATGCAGGAGGACCTGGAATGCGGCCAGCAGCGTCGTGAATAAACTGACTCCTTCGCGCCGGCTCAATTCGTTCAGTTCGCGCCAGAGCGCCCGAGGAAGGGCGGCAACGACGGCATCCTCTGACTGCCGGGTCTTGCCGCGACCTCGTTTCGACCTTGTGCGGACATTCATGCGAGTCTTTTCCCTTCCCTGCCGCTGCTGGATGACAGCGGTCTCTTGGTTCGTCCCCTCGATCAATCGACGACTGAAGCGTCGGTGGCCTGGCAGCAGTTCTCCCTACAACGGTGTGGGAATATACGTGCAACCGAGAGTTGAAATCGTCGCTGGCGCGTTCTCGGTCGAGGACTGCGCCGAACTACTGCTGGTCGGAACTCGCGCAGCACTCTGCTGACTCCTCTGCTCAGGACTCAGTTTTGCCCAAGCCTGGGCTCTTGCCAAAGCGTCGTTCAGTTGATCCGCCAACGCTCGGGCCCGCGGTTCTCGGACAATCGCCCCGTGATGCCCCGGTGTGTCAACGATCACCAGCCTGCCCAACACCAGCGATCCCCAACCCAAGGTCCGGTCCTTATAAATCCCTCGGGGCTGTTCTGTTGCCCGAAACAGCGTCACCTGGCCGGAGTAGGGCTGCGGCTCATACGACGTCGCCGCCCGGTACCCCTTCACCTGCGCCTGACGGATGGCCCCCGGCCAAAACACCCGATCCACACGACGCCGCAGCCGGTGTTTGAGCGCCTGCAACTTCCACCGCGTTTGCTTGTTCCAGCGCTGCATCTTTTCGCGAATGTAGGCCGGTCTCTTCCGTCCCTCCGTGGCCAGCAGGTTCTCCCAGTGCAGCGCGATTCGGTCCCGCCACCAGTCGACCTTCTGGCGCCATACCGTCATGGTCGGCAAGTAGTGTGGATAACCCGGCCCATTCGTATCGAAGAACGCCAATAACGCGACCTCCTCACCGGCCGCGCACAACTGCTGCGCCATCTCATACGCCACGAGCCCGCCAAACGAAGAGCCGCCCAGATAGTACGGGCCACACGGCTGGAACGCCCGGATTTCCGCAATGTACTGAGCCGCCATTTGCTCGACTGTCAGGTCCTGAGTCGGCCCTTTGCCGTCCAACCCGATCGCCTGCAACCCGTAAAACGGTTGGTCGGCATCCATGTACTTGGCCAGATCAAGATATTCCAAGATGTTGCCCCCGATGCCGTGGACGCAGTAAAAGGGCGGCTTCGTGCCGTCGGCTTTGATGGGCACGAGCGACGCCCACGGACTCTCCCAGCCTTCCTGACGGAGGATCGCCGCCAATCGTTCGATCGTCGGAGCCTGGAAGAGTGTCACCAACGGCAAATCCTTGCCCGTGAGCTTGGCGATTTGACTGAACAAACGCACCGCCAGCAGCGAGTGGCCACCTAGTTCGAAGAAATCGTCGTGAATACCAACCCGTTTCACCTTGAGGACCTCGGCCCAGATGTTCGCGAGGGCCTGCTCGACCGGACCGCGCGGTGCCACGTAGTTTCTCGTCACGCTGGCCTCCACCCTTTCTGGAGCCGGCAATGCCTGGCGATCGACCTTTCCATTTGGCGTGAGGGGGAGCCGATCAAGTCCGACGAACGACGACGGAATCATGTAATCCGGCAGTCGCTCCGCAAGAAACGCGCGCAGTTCGTTGGTGGGAATTGTAGCGGAACCGGTCACGATGTAGGCCACGAGCGCCTTTTCGCCGGGCACGTCTTCGCGCGCCACCACGGCGGATTGGCGAATAGCCGGATGTTCGTTCAGACGAGCCTCGATTTCCCCGGCTTCGATGCGGAAACCGCGAATCTTGATCTGATGATCCAAGCGCCCCAGCACTTCGATCGTGCCGTCGGGCGCGCGGCGCGCCAGGTCGCCCGTGGCGTAGAGCCGCGCCGTGGGATCGTTGCTAAACGGGTCAGGAATGAATTTCTCCCGCGTGAGTTCCAGCCGGTTGTGGTATCCCCGCGCCAGGCCCGCGCCGCCGATGTATAACTCGCCCACTACATCCACCGGTCGGGGCTGCCGATCATTTCCGAGCACGTGGACCGTGGTGTTCGCAATCGGCCGGCCAATGGAAACCACGCCGTCCACGTTCTTGACCCTGTGGCAGGTCGACCAGATCGTTGTCTCAGTCGGGCCGTACATATTCCACAACTCGCCGCCACGTGCCAGCAGATCGCGGGCAAGCTCGGGTGGCAGCGCCTCGCCCCCACAGAGGATCTTCAGCTTCGAGTTTCCCCGCCAGCCGGATTGCACCAGCATCCGCCAGGTCGCAGGCGTCGCCTGCATGACCGTGACCCCTTCCAGCCGGCGGGCGAGCCGCCGCGCATCAAGCGCGACGCCCCGACTTGCCAGCCACAACTGGGCGCCGGTCGTGAGCGGGAGGAAAACCTCCAGCGCCGCGATGTCAAAGGAAATCGTCGTCACACCCAGCAACACATCGTCGGCACCCAGGCCGGGCTCCCGGCGCATCGACCCGAGAAAATTGACCACCGAGCGATGTTCGATCGCGATGCCTTTCGGCTGGCCCGTGGAGCCCGACGTGTAGATGACGTACGCCAGACTGTTCGAGGGGATCGCCAACGCCAGGTCGTCACGACTCTCCCGCGCAATCTCCGGCCCGTCCGCATCGAGGCGCAGGACACTGCCGGACAAATCGGCCGCTAGCGTTTGCTGCGTGATGACCAGCGCCGCGCCGGAGTCCCGAAGCATATACGCGATCCGGGCCCGAGGGAATGCAGGATCCAACGGCACGTACGCCGCACCCGCTTTCAGAATCCCGAGCAAAGCGACGACCATGTCGCACGAGCGCTCGACATACAGACCCACGAGGCCGCCGGCCATGACGCCCCGGGCCTGCAGGCATCGCGCCAGCTGATTGGCACGCGCGTTCAACTCACCGTAACTCAGAGACCCGTCCTCGAATACGACAGCGACCCGCTCGGGAGTCTGTTTTGCGCGCGCTTCGACAAGTTCGTGGATACACTGGGCGCCGCAACCATCACGCCCCGTGTCATTCCACCGGGCCCGCTGTTCCCGCTCGGCGGACGTGAGCATCGGTAACTCCCCGATGGGGCGATTACAATGTTCGGGCATCGCCTCGAGCAACGTCGCGAAATGGCCGAGCATCCGGACCGCCGCCGCCGGCTCGCAGCCCGCCTCCGCGGTAATTCTGAACGACAACTGCGGGCTGCCGTAGGCGTGGAGCGTAAGCGTGTACCCGCTGCGCCCACGAGAATCGAAACTGCGCGACGTCGTCCCGACAGGCGAGTCGTTGAGATGCGCCTTCTCAAACACGACGATGGTGCGGAAGAGCGGCGCGACCCCCGTCCATCGCTGAATCTCGGAGAGCGGCGTCTGCTCGTGATCGCGGAGCGCCACCTGCTGCGCCCTCAAGTCTTTCAGCAACGCCAGCAGCGGCCGATCCGGCGCTGCGTTCACACGCATCGGCAGGGTGTTGATGAACAGCCCGAGCATGTTCTCCGCCCCGGGCACGGAATGCCGACAGGCCCGCGTGGCTCCGAAGACGATGTCCTCCTCACGGCTGTACCGCGCCAACAACACGGCCCACGCCGCCTGGACGAAGGTATTCAGCGTGAGGCCGTGACGGGCGGCACAGGCTTGAAGGGCAGCGGTCGCCTCACCGGAGAGCGACGTCCCCTGCTTGTGGTACGTCGGACTACGGGGATCACGCTTCGGCAGGTCGATCGACAAGGCTGCCCCGACGCCTTGGAGCGTTTCGCGCCAATACTTCTCCGACGCTGAGTGATCCTGTTTCTCGAGCCACTCGATGAAGTCGCGATACTGCGGCGCGGGTGGCAACGCGAGATCCTCGCCCCGAAGAATGGCGTCGTAGATCGCAAAGACCTCGCGCAGTGCCAGCGTGAACGACCGGCCATCAAGCACGGAATGATGAAGCGTCCAGACAAACCGGTGTTCTTGCTCGCCAAACTGGAACAGGGCGAGCCGCAGCACCGGCGCGACGCTGAGGTCGAAACCGCGCTCGCGATCGCGCGCGAGAAAGTCGGCGAGCTTGCGCTCCTGTTCCGGAGCGCTCATCCCGCGCCAGTCTTCGAATTGGAACGGCAGCTCGACAGAGGCGAAGACGCGCTGCATCAAAACGGGCTGATCCTTCCACCAAAACGCCGTGCGCAAGGCGTCGTGCCGCGCGACCACGCGTCGCCATGCCCGGGTGAACGCCTCGACGCGCAGCACTTCATGGAGCGTGCCGATGACCTGCGTGAGGTCGATGCCGTCCCGTGGCGAGTAAAGCGCGTGGAACAGCATGCCGCGCTGCAGCGGGGACAGAGGATAGAGACTGGACGTGTCGTCGTTCATCCGCGGGAGTCGGTTCAATTCGGAAGTACTTCAGTCGGCCAGCAATCGTTGGCGTTCGTCATTGGCGCGCCACCGGACGGAAGGAGCCCAATGACAGAACTTTCCGCCCCCGGCTGCTGAATTCGGGCACGGGCTTGGAAGTTGCTTTGAGCAATATTGTGCGAATAAGAACCGGCCCCATTCTCCTGGCACAACTGTGTACGCTGTTGACCGTGCAGGCCGCCGACTTCTTTGTTACCCCACAAGGAAGCCCGTTCGGCAGCGGCAGCGTGGCCCGACCGTGGGACCTGCAAACGGCGTTGAAGCAGCCGGCCTCCGTCAGGCCGGGCGACACGATCTGGGTGCGCGGCGGGGTATACAGCCCCCGCTCTCCCTACGCTTCGGGGTTCCACAGTTATCTGATGGGCGATCGTGCCGCGCCGATCGTGGTCCGGCAGTATCCAGGCGAACGCGCCACCTTGATTGAACGCGTCGGCTACCAAGGCACCGACCAGCAAACCGTACTTTCTGTTTACGGCAATCACGCGTGGTTCTGGGGGCTCGAAATCACCAACACCAATGCCACACGAAGAATCAACGTACCCGGTCCGAGTCCAGCCCCGGCACAATTGCCAATGGCCTCGGGCGTCGAGGTCGTGGGTGCCGACGACAAGCTCATCAATCTCATCGTCCACGATACACGCGGCGGGTTGGCCCTCTGGGCGAGCGCCACGAACTCTGAAGCCTACGGCTGCATCGTCTACAACAATGGATGGGCCGGGCCGGAAGGCGCCCACGGGCCGGGCATCTACTGCCAAAATCGAAGCGGTGAACGACGGCTTCGGGACAACATCGTGTTCAACCAATTCTCGCCCGGCATTCTCGGTTACACGGTGAACAGTTACCTCAGCAACATCACGTTTGAACGAAACGTCGTGTTCGACAACGCGCACATGGCAGCCGATTCCACCAAAGACACCGGCGAACAGGCGTTGTTCGGCGGAGGAATCCAAATCGAGCGCCTGCGAATCGCCGACAACTGCTTTTACCACGACCTCGATCTGCATGGGCCCACTGTGAGAGCCGATTTCGGAACCGTGTCCAACATCGACGTCGTCTTCGTCGGCAATTACCTCGCCGGCGGATCCGGCGGCGGCAATTATCTCGCGTCCGCCATGCGGTATGAATCGGTCGTCTTTTCCAACAACACGCTGTACAGCACCAACGGGTTTCTCGTGAACCTGGAGCCCCGGCCCGGATTCACCGTCGACCACAACACGTACTACGGAAATGGGAACAACAACTTTGGCCTCGTCACGACCACAAATATGACCCAACTCGGATTTGCCGAGTGGCAAACTGCGACCGGGTTCGACTTGCACAGCCATTACTTTCAAAACGTCACGCCTCCGAACGATGTCGTTGTCAACCCCAACGCGTACGAGCCCAAGCGGGCGACGATCGTCGTGTACAATTGGAGCGATTCCGACGAAGTCAGCGTGGACGTGGGGCACGTTCTCAGCCACGGCGACGCGTTCGTGGTCCGCAACGCCCAGGACTTCTTTGCGCCTCCCGTTCTCACGGGTACGTTCACCGGCCAGCCGCTTGTTCTCCCAACCACCAACCTGACCGCGGCCATCCCCAACGGACTGGCCAACACCAATGCAGTCCCCAGAACCGGCAAACAGTTCAATGTCTTCGTCCTCATCGGCACTTCGAGTTCTCCCCGCTCGGGCACGAAATAATCACCGGGTACTGCGTTCAAAGACCCGGTCCGTCGGCAACGCTCCAACCAACCAGCGCAACCAGCCGAGCAGAAAACCGGTTCCGTATCCGAGGTGCATGATGGGGATCGCCACGGAAATCCCGGGCCACAGCCGCCAGTCGGTCCGCATCGCTTCGCGCAGTCCCGCCAGACCCATCGCCGCCGCGTATCCGCCAGCGGCGAGCACCAGCGTCCACCGGCCGATTGTGAAGAAGGGCGCGAGTGCAGCGCTGGTTAGCAAGGTCAGGACAAACAGCGACGGGACAACGTGTCGGACGCTCGATTGCCGGGGGTGCTTCTGCAAGACTCTGACTTTCCAGTACCCGTATTGCGCGAATTGCATGAACAACTTGCGATAACTGTCCCGGACCCAGTACTTCACCCGAATCGCCGAACTCCGCACGATGCGGCCCCCCATCTTCCGCAGTCGGAAACTCAGTTCGTCGTCTTGATTGCGCACCAGCTCTTCATCGAATCCACCGAGTTCCACCAACCGTTCGCGGTCCCAGCACCCGCCATGCACCGTGTCCACCTCGCAGACCTCGGTGGAGTCAGCGTGTCCCCGCAACGCATGGCCAATTCCCACAGGCGAATAATACGCCGCCGCCACGGCCCGCGACGCGTAACTCCCGTTCCCCAACGGCACCAACACCCCGCCCGCATCGTCGGCGCCGGCTTGTTCCCGCAATTCGACGACGCTCCTGACGTAATCCTGCGGATACTCGCAGTGACCATCCAGCCGAACGACAATCGCGCCGTGCGCACATTCCAGCGCCCGATTGAGTCCCGTGGAAACGATTCGCCCGGGGTTGTCAACCAACCGCACATTCGGGTGGCTCGCTTGAACCGACCGCACGATGTCCCGCGTCCGGTCGGTGGACCGGCCGTCGGCCACGATCACTTCCAGATGATCCGGAGGATAATCCTGCTCCAGCACCGCATTGAGACTGTGGGCAATGAAACGCTCCTCGTTGAATACCGGCATGAGCACGCTGACGGTCGGAAGCGAGTTCATGACCCTGCGTACTCCAAGGAACCGACGCGCCGGCCCCGGTTCTTCTCCTCGGGCGAGAGGTTGCAGATGACCGCCCGAAACTTTCCCCGCTCCGTCCGCGGGATCGTCGCCACCGTTTCAATCACCACGTTCACCGCCCCCAATCGTTCGGCAAACCGCCGGCGGATCAATCTCTCGTCCTCGGACCCGAAGCCCTCCTGAGGAACCACTTTGACCCTGAATTGAGTCAGCGTTTCCTGAACGACCTGTCCCTCCAGCGCGTGCGGGAGGCCGATGAAAATTCCGTGGAACCGTACCATCTCGCGACCATCGGGACCGACGACGACGTCTTCGAGCCGGCCCACAATCTCCTGCAGGACGGGCAGATGGTTTCGCCCGCAAGGACAGGGGTGCCGCGACCAGATCCCCACGTCGCCGACTTCGTAGCGGATCAGGGGCTGCGCGTCATTGAGCAAGGACGTACACAGGACTCTTCCTTCGACTCCCGGAGGTACCGGCCGGCCATCGCCATCCACCAACTCCAACACCCCGAAGTCCGGATTCACGTGCAGACGGCCGTGTTCGCACTCGGTCGCCAACATGCAGTTCTCCACCGCCCCGTACTCCTCGTAAGCCCGCGCGTGAAACGCCTGTTGGATCACCTGCTTCATCTCCTCGGTCAGTTTTTCACTGCTGAGTACGATTGCTTCCGGTTCGTAGTCCAGTGAGACCGACTGTTCGCACATCATCCGCGCCAGCAAGTAGTGGGAGTACGCGTAGCCCGTAAGCAACTCCGGCCGATGACGATTGAAGGCGCGGACGTAATCCGGAACGTGGCTTGGGGCGATGTGGTACGCCGAAAAATACACCTGGCGCTCCGCCCAGTTGTACCGATGAAACGGAGGACGCGCGTTTCCCTTGGGAACCACCAGCCGCCCGCCGATCATCGAACGCGGCCGCCGCACGCTGGAGCCCGCCCAACCGAATGAGCGCGCTTCTCGGGCCGCGATGAACTTTCGGTGTCCGTCCGACGTGCAGATCGCGGTGACCGGCGTGCCCGTGCTGCCGCTGCTGTGGTACCGGTGCAGCTTCTGCCGGCCGGCCACGTCCCGCGAGACGAACGCATCCGGCACGCTCCGCAAATCGTGCTTGGGCGTTACGGGCAGCGCCGGCAAGCCGTCGACCGTCATCTGCGCCAGGTCCGTCCGCGTCGCCCCAACCTTGCCCCACGTCTTCTGATAGTACGGCACCTGGTCAAACGCCTGCGTCAGAACGTTCCGCAATTGCTGGTGGACGTATTCCTGCATCTGCTCGGGCGACCAACGGTCCCGCTCCCGAAAACCGGCAACGTATTGTTCGAAATCGCCGCCCAGCCGTTCCCGACGGTACGACAAACCGTACGCGGAAATGCCCAGGTTCTGGGCCCAAGCCGGCACGTACGGATAGAAGCGTTCCAACAGATGAGCCATGGGTCCCGTCAATTCACGGACGCGTGTTGTCCATGGGGAAGAATCGACTCCAGCCAGTCCGCCTGCTTTCGAACCGCGCCGCGCTGCTCAAATCGCGAGAGAAATCCCGCGCGCGCATTGGCCCGCAGTTGTTGGAGTAAGCCGGCGTTCGTCACAATCAGACTCAGTTTCGTGGCCAGGGCGTGTGGATCGTCCGGCGGAACAAGAAAACCATCGATTCCGTCCCGCACGACCTCCGGGATGCCACCCACCCGCGATCCAACGACCGGCGTGCCCACGGCCAACGACTCGATGGTCACCAGCGGACAATTGTCACTTCGACTGGGCAAGACCGTTGCCGTCGCCGCCTGCATTCGGCGCTGCACTTCGTCGTGGGCGAGACTTCCCGTGAACACGCATCGGGTGGTCACACCGAGATCGCGCGCCAACTGCGTGTACGAATCCCTAGCCGGGCCGTCGCCAATGAACTCGACTCCCAACTCCGGATGTTCGTCTTGCAGAAGCGCCATGGCCCGAATCAGGACGTCCTGCCCCTTCGAGGGGGAAAGCCGCGCAATGCAAACCAGCGGATTCAGCCCGCGCCCGGTGCCGTTGCCACGGGCCGACGCCGGGGCATCGGCTACCGCGTTGTGGAACACGCGCAACTTTCGCCCGGGCTCGCCGTACACGTGCTGGAGGTCTTCACTGGCGGCCTGAGAAACCGGCACAATGTACGTGCTCAAGCGATACACGAGCTTCTTGCGGAGTCGAAGCAGCTTCAACCGCCATCCCGGCCCCCGCCCGTCCAGGTTGATCTGACTGCTCAAGGTGTGGTACCAGGCGATCCGCTGGGGAACCCGCGCCAACCAACCGACCAGAATCATGATGTTCACCGCCGCATAACTCCCGACGACGCAGTCGGGCCGGAATTGGCGAACGAGCTTGTAAAAGAACCAGGCGTCACGCCACTTGGTCGGGCGCTCGCTTGGCCAGATGACGACGGCCGGGTTGTCATGGGGCCTGGCCAACTCGACCTTGCGGTGAGGAACCAGCACGACCACTTTGTGCCCCCGCGCCGCCAGTTCATGCGCCAAGGCCTCAAATTGCTTCATGATCGACAGGTCCCCCAAGGGCGTCCCAATAAAATAACAGCGGCAGCTCATATCGACCGGGTCGCGGGCTCGAATACCTTCACCGGGCACAGACTGCACAGAAGCTCCTCCCACTGCGGCAGCACCATGGTCCAATCATGAAGCGTCGCCTTCGCGCGAGCGTTGCGCGACAGACGCTCCGCCAGCCTGCGTTCGGTGAACAAACGTCGCACAGCGGCCGCCATCGCCTCCGCAGAATTGGGCGGGACCAACAGGGCATCCTCCCCGTCGCGCAGCAAGTACGGCAACCCACCGACGTTGGTGCTGACCACGCAAAGCCCGCACGCCATCGCTTCCAAAACGCTCACCGGCGTATTGTCCACGTTTGCGGTGTTCAGGAAGATGTCGCCTCCGTCCAGCCACGCCGGCGTCTCCTCTTTCAGCACCGCGCCCGGGAGCGACAACCGATCGAGCACTCCCAACTTCGCAGCCAGTTGCCGCGTCCGGTCCAAACTGCCATCCGCCTTGTTCGGGCCGATCATCGTCATCTGCAAATCAGGATAATCCCGAGCCAGAAGCCGCAACACTTGTGGAACCAGAATCGGGTTGTAGATTTCATGAAAGGCCCGCAGCCAGATCATTGACCGCCGTGGACGACGCCGCAGCCGGTAACGATAAGCGCTCAGATCCAACGCGTTGGGCAGAAGCTGCAGGTCCGCCCGATAGGCGGCCATCTGCTCGCGCAGATACTCTGACGGCGTCGTGACGACATTCGCCGATCGCAGCAACCGCTCGACGCGCCGCGGCCGCTGGTGCGCGAACCGGGGCAGGTTCCCCCCATGCAAAACCAATACGTAGGGCTTCCGGAACCTCCTCAGCGCGGCACAGGTCGCTTCCGCCCACAGAAACGCCGGCCCGCTGTATACATCGACTTGAGCCACCTGGAAGTCGTTCCGCCGGCACCAGATGGTCGTCAGCATGTCCGACAGCCGGAGAATTCGCTGCGGTTTGTCCGACGTCGTCAGGACTCGCAGCCGATCCAGTTCCCCCAGATGCAAGGCCAGTTCCTCACACGCGCCGCGCGTGCCGACGGAGCCCGACAGGAAATTCCCCACGAGCAACACGCCAATCTTGCAGTCGTTGGTCAAAACCTGATCGTGCATCTTACAGGCACCTTTTCCGTGGTCTGCGTTGATCAGCGGGCGCGCTGCCGTAGGCGGCGGTCCGCCAAGGTCGAATTCGTTAACGAGAAGGACATCACGCCTACGCCCGGTGCGGCGGCCCATCGAGAGCCCGCACTATCCTGTTCGGTCGCGCCAATCTCACGGGGCCTGAAACATGGCCCCGCCTTGCCGGGCGCTGGTCCGGCACCAAGGTGACGGCAGCCAACCCAAACACAAATGCGGGCAATACCATTCTCATGCCGTTGCCCGTCATGAAGCAGAAACTGTAGGTCACCAACGACGCCGCCACGGCCCGGCCCCGGTTCGTAACGGCGGCCAAGACGTTCCGGATGCCCATGACGACGAGCAACAAGGCGGCCACGCATCCCAAGCTGCCGTGCTCCGACAACAACCGCGTGAATTCCGTATGCGCGGCGAATCCCTTGAAAAACCGTGCCCGTTCGTGCATGGCCTGACCGACCCCGATGCCGAAGATCGGATGCTCCTCCATAATCTTCAGATCCGCATCCATGATCTCGGCCCGACCCGTCAGATGTGTGTTTTCAAAGCGCGCGGAAAGCGCGCCGCCGGTGAATTCGTCCAGCCGCGGGTAAACCACGTAGTACGCCAGCAAGAACAACAGCACCAAGGCCACCGAGACTTGAAGCGCGGCGCGCAAGTGTTTCATCAGCAACAGGCAGGCGATCGTGATACTGGTGGCCGCGTAATACACACCCGCCCGCGAAAACGTCAGCGCGCTCTGCATGGCAAACTCCAGCACGAGTCCAAAGAACAACACCTTGAGTTCCCACCGCAACTTGTTATCGAGCACGCATAAGAACGCCGCGACACAACCCATCCCCAACAGCGCCGATACCTGGTTCGCGCCGAACCCACCACTGGCCGCGGCGCTGGATTCGTGGCCGAACGTCACTTCGGTCGTTGCAAACCCCAGCAAAATAATGGCCACCATGCCCACAATCGGCGCGATGAATCCGACCATCAACCGGAGAAATTGTCGGCGGGACAACTTCAATCCCCTGAAAAACACGACGCTCACCGCGAGCGCCAGCGGGCCCGAGAGATTGAAGCTCAGCATGTTCCGGGCTTCAGACAGGCTGACCTGCACTACAGTGATCAGCGCCGCGGGAATCAACAGCAGGAAATACAACGTTGGCAGTGGCGGAAATCTCAGGCGATGACTGCGCACCAACGCCACCACAAAGAGTAGCACCAACGCATACTTTCCATATTCCCAGAACACGGAAGCCCCGACGGCCCGCCAAATGATCTCACTGCCGGTGATGTAGGCCCCGACGTAAGACACCTTCGCCACTTCGCGCCCGCTCCAGGCCCATTTGATCCCGATCGCCAAGGCCGCCAACGCGTGCAACGTGCCCACCGCCGGAACGAATTTCATCAACAGCGCCAGCGGCAGATGCAGACCGATGAACAGCGCCACCGCGACCCACGACATCCGCGAGGTCCTCAGAACGTGCCCCGCACCAGTGGCACCAGTGGGATGAGGATCGCGTCGCGCCACGGCGCCGACCACCGGCACGCCCAAGCCCGGTCTCGTCTCCGCCTGATTCATCGGGAAACACCCGCGCAGAATCTCTCTCGGTCCGCCAACGCCATCTCGTAAACCTCGGTGACCTGCTGGATCACCTTTTCGGAACTGTAGGCGCGCAATACCCGCGCGTTGAGTCTTCTGCCGAGTTCGCGTCGCTTTTCGGCGGACGCCAACAGTGTCGCGATGGCGTCGGCCAACTGTTTGGCGTCCCGCGGGGGAACCAATACTCCACAGCGACCTCCGCTGAGCACCTCTTCGCATTGGCCCACCCGGGTGGCTATCACGGGCAAACGGGCCATGCCGTACTCCAGCAGCGCCAGTGGCAAACCTTCCGACGTGGAACTCAACACCCCCAGATCGCATCCCCGCAACACAGCGTTGACGTCATTGCGGGGACCAAGCACCGAGACGTTGCCCATGAGACCATTCTTTCCGATCTCGCCTTGAATCTGTTGAAAACAGGCCGTCTTCGTCCCGTGACCCAACAGAATCAAATGAGCGTCGGGCATTCGTCGGAGCACCAACCTCATCGCCTCCAGCAAATTCATGTGATCCTTCTGGGGACGGAAATTGGCGACGCACACGATTCTGAAACCACTCTGTCCCGGCAACACCGCCGGCTCCTCGCCGTCGGCTGGCACACAGACGAAATTCGGAATGTAACTCACGCGGTCGGCCGGCACGTGCAGCCGCTTCCGCGCCCAGGTCGCCAGCGGGTGGTTCACCGTGATCACCGCAGTCACCCGCTTGGCAGCAAGACGGTAGATCCAAACCGGCCGTTCTTCCGTCGCGTAGCGCCCAAAATGGTCGTGCCAAATCACCAGCGGGTACGGGTCGATCATCGACGCCAAAGCCGACAGGAACAGCGACGTGCCGTGAGCGTGCAGGATCTGGATCTCGTTCTCGCGGATGTAAGTGACCAGCGTGCGCACCGCCGCCGGGCGCAGCCGGCCCGTGCGCCGCAAGCAAATCCGGCCCACGTGCGGAAGAACAAAATCCGCCATCGGACCTTCGACCCGCGTCGCGCACACGTGACTGCGGTAGCCATCCGGCGGGAGTGCATTGGCCAAATTGACCGCCACGCGCTCCATCCCACCGGCTGCCAGCGAGTCACAGACCTGCAGAACACCGATCCCGTTCATAACCAACCCGCACCTTCTGCGGCTGCGTAACCTTCAGCGAAGAAACCGATCCATCCCAATGACGATCCAGAAGCTCGCGCAGGGCTTCCCGCAAACCATCGAGCGAATACTGCCGCGCCCACATCGAAGCTTCCCGCCGCATGTCCTCAAATTCTCCAGGCCGCTCCGCGACGCGCTGGAGAGCATCGGCAATCTCCAGCGGCGTCCCCGTCTTCACGACGATTCCCCTGCCCTCAAGCATGCGGGGCACTTGGCCGTGCTCCACGCCGAGGCAAACCAGCCCGTAGCACATGCCCTCCGCAATCGCTTTCGGCCATCCTTCGGAATTCGCCGAGGGCAGCACGAGGCAGTGCGCCCACTCATACCACCGAAGGCTCGCCTCGAACGGCACTGACCCGACGAACTCCACCAAATCGTGAAGCCCCAAATCTTCCGCCTGTTTCCGCAGAGCCGATTCCTCGGTGCCGCCGCCGACGAGCGCCAGTTCCACGACAATGCCGCGCTCTACCAGAATTGCTGCCGCCTCAAGAAGCGCCCCGACGCGTTTCTCTTTTGCCAGGCGACCCGAGAACAGCACGCGGAGCGGCCGTCCGATCGTCTTTCTCTTCGCCACCTCGGTGGCGCGCTTGACCATTTGACTCGTCATCATCGACGTGAAAAACGCAATCACGTGCCGGGGTTCATTCGGCCAGTCGCCATAGACCGTCACCGGGCCACGCCACCAGCGGGAACGCAACACGCCTCGCTGCAGGCGGAGGGCGAACCGCTCGCCGGGGTACCCGTTCCATTGGCCCGCATATTTCGCCACGAGTCGGTGCGAAAACAGCGGCGCCAAGAGCACGCCCAGCAGGCCAAGGTTGCCGGGACAACGGACGTGGATGGCATCGGCGGCCCGCATGGCGCGGCTCAGATCACGGACCAGCAGTGGCAGAATCAAGATCTGTCTCATTTTCGCCGACCAATGGTCCCCCCCGGCTTCCCGCTGCGGCGCGATCGAGATATTGGCCCGCGTGAACGCCACCCAATCTCCCGGCGGCTGTTCATCGCGGCACGGCGCGGCAATCACCAACTCCGGGAACAGTTCTGCCCATACGTCGATCTCGCGAGCATACGGACCGTAGGCATACAATTTCCCGCCGTGCCGGTAGTGCAACACGTGCGAGACAACCAGGAGCCGACGCAAACTACGCATGCTCGTTTCCTTCCAGGCAGCGCCGGTAAAATGCTTCGTTGCGCTGGGCAACCTTCTCCAGGGAAAACAATTCAACGGCCCGCGTCCGCGCCCGAGCCCCCATCTGGCGACGCAGCTGCGGGTCCTTGAGCAGCGAGATCACAGCCTCCGCGATGGACGCCGGCGAGAACGGATCGCACAACAGGCCCGAGACGCCGTGCTCCACGACTTCTTTCGCCGGTCCCGTGTTGCCGATGACCAACCCTTTGCCCATCGCCAGACCTTCGATCAAAGCGATCCCGATGGCCTCCATGTGGGACGGATAAACCAGGACTTCGGCCCGGGCCAGCATCTCCGGGAGAGAAGCATGTTCCACCGGCCCCCGGAACTTGATGTGATCCTTTATGGTGACGGGAATCAATGAGCGAAGCTGGTCGATAAACGAGGCCCCCGTTTGCGGATCCAGTGAGTCGCGACCCACCAACCAGAGTTGTGCCTCGGGAACCGACTCCACGATTCGCGGCATGGCCTGCACCAACTGGCGAACCCCTTTCTTTTCGCACAGAGTGCCGACGAAGATGATCAACCCCCGCTGTTCGGGTATGTCCGAGCGAGGACGGAATTGCATGACGTTCACCGCGTTTGGCAGCACTTCGACGGGCCGCTGACCCAGGCCCAACAGCTTCCGCGTCGTTTCCGCAACGAACTCGCTCACTCCACACAGGTGGTCCGCCCGGCGAAAGGACCGCTTCTCCAGCCAACTCCGCCATAGCCGGGGCTGTTTCCCCAGCGTGGTGTAGAAGAAATGATGACCGCCGTGCATCCGAATGATCTTCACCGCCAACGGGAACCCCCGGAGCAATGCCAGGCTGTTCTCCGGTCCCTCGATGATGTCGATCGGCGACTGGGCGTCGACGTTTCCCAGTTCCCGCGTGAGGCGCCGGCCATTGATGACCAGTCCCATTCCCCGGATGCGTGCATGGGCCAGTCGGACCACGCTGACACCGTGGTCGTCTTCCCGCACATCTTCGCGCTGCTGGTGGAAACCGACGACCGTCACCTTGTGGCCGCGGGCGGCCAGCGTACGGGCCATCGTCTGCGTGAAACTACCGATTCCGCCGTGCGGCACGGGTGGGTATTCGTTGCACAAAAAGACGATGTGCATCGGGGCGGTCCTGCCGGGCGACGCGTCACGGCCGGCGGCCGTCGCAGTTGTCAAACTGCTAACCATGGCTCACCGTCCGAGCCGGTCGCACCAATGCCAAGCCCTCAGCCCCTCCACGGGCGGCTTCACGATCCCCCGCCGGTGGCCAACTGAACTTCGGGCCGTCCTTGACCCGGCTCAGGGCTTCGTGGTACGCGCGAAATACACTCAGCCATCTTCCCCCGATGAGACGCGGGGTCAACCAGTGCCGCGACGGGCGACAATAGTCCCACAACGTCCGCCACAACAACAGTCGGCGGTACCGCAACCAACGATGCGTGAACTGGAAGTAAAACAGATTGGTCGTCGACCACGCGAGCCCCAGTTCCGGCGATCGCGAACCATTCCCGCGCACCATCAAATGGAGAACCTGAGGTCCATTGTGGTGGACGACACGAAAGCCTTTCCGCACCATGCGGAGCGCCAAATCAACGTCGTCGCGCGTTCCATAAAGCTGTTCGTCAAAACCGCCCACATCCACCAGCGCCGACCGGGTCGCCGCGAAATTGGCGCTACAGATGACGTGGGTCTCGATGATTCCGTCGTAGGCCTGGTAATTTGGCCCGCCCGGTCGCTGAATCGGAATCGGGTGCAGGAGTTTGGGTGCCTGGCTCAGTTTCTCCCCCGGTATGAGCACGACCCCGTTAACCCCATCCGCCGCGCTGTCCCGAAAGGCAGCGACATATTTCTCGAGCAGGCTCGGACCGAACTCGACGTCGTCGTCCAGAAACAGCACAATGTCGCCACTGCATCGCATCAGCGCCTCGTTCCGCTGGCGCGACGCGTTCCCCCGTCCCACGTACCGCAAGTAATACAACCAATCTGGATAACCGGCGACCTGCGAATCCGTAAGCTGCTCGACCAACGGCGACGCGTCGACGACGAATACTTCGTGCGGTTGGTAAACTTGGGGCACCAACTGATCCAGCACCTTCAGCAGATGACTGCGACGGCGGTAGCTGGCAATGACGACTGATACCGTGGGAGCCTCAGGCAACATGGGGATTTGTCTCGTTCCCGTGGATCTGGTTTCCGAAATCGTGGCCCGCTACACCCCGCTGGCCCCGCCGGCCAGGTACGTCCAATTCTCGCGGTCGCATCCGTGGAGCAAGAGTTTGTCGACCAGATCCGGTCGGCCACGCATCAATACCGGCGCGTCTGGATACCGCCACGCGCCGTACGTGGCCAACACCTTGTCCAATCTCCTGCTGGTCGTGAACGACTCGATGTACACGCAATTCGCCTTCCGACTTTCTTCGATGAATGCCTTCCACGCCTCTACTGAGAATTGCCGACGCCCCGCCGTGAACAGAATCCGCCGTCGGCACCCACTGCCGGGAAACCAGTCGTCGACATAGATAATTTCCAAACCGTCCACCTGCCACGACCCGCCCGTCCGGGAAACGTCCGGCCGGATCGGCTGGCTCAGAACCCATCGACATTGCTCCCGGGCGTTAACGAAATGAGCGACGCGGCGTCGCCCACCGCCGTTGGTACCGATCTGACTGGAAGACGACATCGCTTGGACTTTCGTGTACGCGCTCCGCTGAAGTCCGAGCAGGACGTTCGCCGTCGCTTTGACGAAATACCTTGTGCGCGACCGCTCGTAATCAAACCGCCGCAACACGAGGCGGCGACGCGATTGGAAGCCAACCGGCTGATAACCACCCGCCAGACAAATCGCCCGGGCTTTCTCGGGTCCCGGGTGGCCCAAGATCAGCGGGAAACTGTCCGACAGCGCGTGCAGCATCCGCGTTCCCAGTCCACTGGTCCGGACACGGGCCGTCACATACCAGTCCGCGAACCAACCACACCGGGCGGTTTGACAATCGGGCAACACCAGGTCGCGAACGACGAGACCGAAGCATCCGGCGGGTTCCCCGCGAAGCGTGGCCACTACGCCCCGAAAAGAGCCGTTGCTGAAGCTCGGGGCGTACTTCCACTGCGTATAGGACGGTAGCGTGTCGTTGCGCTCCTGCAACAGCCGCACGACAATGTCCAGGTTGGCCGGGCCAATCGGTTCGATCGTGATCTCGTCCATCCTAGGAAGTCACATTGAGAATTGGTTGTCGGCCCGGAGTCGCTCGCGTGTTGACCAGATTGATCACCCTATCGGCAATCCGTTGGGCTGCATTCCCGTCCACGCGACCGCACACGCGCGCCACCAAGCAGGCCCGTTCCTTCCGCAACGCGCCGCGGTCGGCCACCGCGCGGCCCAATTGATCCATCAGCTCCGACATGCTCGTGGCCAGCGGGGCCGCCTTGCTCTCCATAATCGGCCGGTAGTGATGAGAAAAATGCGATTCGCGATAGAATCGGTCTTCGGCCGAGCCCGCGCGGGGATGAAACCCGACGCAGATGATCGGGGTGTCCACGACGGCACTGTCCAAGGCCGTGCTCGACCCCATGGTGAGGGTCGCGTCGGCATAACGCAGCGTGTTGGCCAGCAGCGCCAGCTCATCGCAAGAAGGCGTCCCCCAAAACGCGGCGTGGCGCCCCTGCGACCACGGACGGCTGAGCCGGACGGCGTCGAATTGCTTTTGGAGCGGTTCCCACCGTTGATAGTCGTCGAGCGGATGCAGGCGCAGAATCCACTGGTGACGTCGAAACCGGGGATCGGCGGACGCCTCGCGCAGCACGGCCGCGATCAATTCTGGTTCGCCGGGCGTCATCGCGTGGTGGTTGGCACAATGGAGGAAATACGGGCGTTGGGAATCGATTCCCAGCACTTGCGCCGTGCGCTTCCGCGTCCAGCGAAAATCCTCGCGGACGTGAAAATCGAATTGGGGCGTGCCGGTCACCGTGATCTGGTTTTCGGAGATACCGTAAAATCTTCGCAACTCGTCGGCCATCGCCTCCTGCCAGACGAGAAAATGGCCGAAATGCTTCGTCGGGATGTAGCCGCGCGTGGTCAGATTGTCGAACGACAAGATGTGCGTCGCGATGGGGATGTGCAGCGCATGCATGGCGCGGAACAAGGCCCACTCCCAGTTCACCACGTGGCTGGTGGACAGCCCAAAGATCGGCTTGGTTTTCTGCAGCACGTCCCAGGTGCGACGCGGAATCATTCGCTGGTAGGCTGCGTCCTCGTTTCGCTCCAGCCAACTGAACAAGCGCGGGTTGGAAGCGAGTAGTCCGATCCCCTGGTAGACGGCTTCGCTGATTCGATGGCGCGCGTTCCCATTTTTCCCGTTCACCGTTCGTTTGGTCCAGTCGCCGAAAATCTGGTCTGAGGGCGTTGGGTGCCGCCGCGCGTGCGCGGCCTTGAGCGCTTTCATGAGCCGACTGTGCGGCGCGGTCTCCCGGGGATGATCGAGGATCCAGAGATCGTCCCGATCAATCCCCTCGCGCAGTAAATCTGCCTGTCCGTCTTCAGGCGCGGCAAGAATGACCCGGAAATCGCGGGACAGTTCGTCGTAAAGTCCCGAGCGCAGCACGTTGCGAACGCCCCACACCAAGGGGAGCGAAACGACGATTGTCGGTTTTGACTTCATGGCCTCGGAGGAACCACGCCCGCCCGGGTCGATTGCGGCATCAGCGAGTCGTGCCTGATCGCACGTGCTTGCGGAGACGACGCAACTCCAGAACCCGGCCCCAATTCTTCGCCATATCGATTTCCGCGCGCAGCCAGATCTCCGGTGGTCTCGTCCAACGAAAGACGGCGTACTGAAGCGCGTGCTTCACGAGCTTGGCCCAAAAATACCGGGGGACACCAAACCAAGGGCTGCCGGCCAGATGAGTGCGATTGAGTCGCACCTCTGTTTTCCCCGCGCCCCTGTAATAGCAAAAGACGTATCGCTCGGTGGCGTGAGCGGGGGGGTTCCAGTGATAGACGATCGCCGTGCCGACATAGAGCGCCTTGTGTCCCAAGTCGAACAGCCTTTGAATCAATTCGGTCTCGCTTCCGCGGACATGCACGTTGCTTCGGCCCGTGCGGCCAAATTCCTCACTAAAGCGGAACTGGTCGCCAAGAAGCGATCGGCGAAACGCCATGTTCGGGCCCCAAGGGCCCCTGTCGATTGTGGTCACGATCTGTTCTTCGTCCCCGAGATCGAGGTGTGTGCTGACGAGCCGCAGCATGGACCGGGCAGTCTTCCTCAACCACGATGGCGGAGGATTCTCCCACTTGCCAATAATTCGGCCGCCGAAGATGCTGATTTCCGGGTGTCGTCTCGCCGCCGTCCACAGATTCACCAGCCAGTCCCGGTCCATCGTGACGTCGTCATCGCTGAAGAGCAGAAGCGGCGCATCAGAATTCTCGATGGCGCGGTTTCTGGCGCGGCTCACCCCCTGCTGCGGCTCGAACAAGTACCGCAGCGGTAATCGGTCAGCGAAGGATTCACATACTTGGCGGGTGGCATCACTGGAGTTGTTGTCCACCACCAGAACTTCCCAAGCCACAGGGGCCGGGATTTCGATGTCACAGATGCTCTGCAACGTCTTGTGCAGACTTTCACACCGGTTGTAGGTACAGATGATGATTGAAACGTCCACGTTTCCTCAGGCCGGCTGCGGGCTCGAAGTCCGACTGTCCGTCGCGACCGTGCGGACCCCTCTGGGCAGGCGCGTTCCCACGGCTCCGCCCCGGTTGGTCAGCCGGCGCAATTCGATGATCCGTCCCCAGTTTGTTGCCAGATCAATCTCAGCGCGCAACCAGATCTGGGACGGCCTCGTTGGACGAAAGATCACGTACTGGAAGAAGTGCTTGATCACTTTGAGCCAGAGATATCGCGGCACGCCAAACCAAAGCCGCCCAACCGAAAAGGGCCCTCGGAGGCGCATCTCCGTCATCCCTGCGCCCTTATAATAGGCAAAGACATATCGCTCGGTGGCGCGCTCGGGAGTGTTTCGGTGATAAACCATCGCTTCGGGCACGTAAAGTCCCTGGTGCCCGCCTTTGAGCAATCGGCAGATCAGGTCCGTCTCTTCGCCACGCACATTGTCCCGTCCCGTGATGCCGAGATCCACAAGGAACCGGAACTGATCCGTAAGAACCGACCTGCGAAATGCCATGTTGGCGCCCCATGGACCGGCATTGCAGTCGACAAAAACCCGTTCCTCATCACCGAGATCAAAATGGGTGCAAATGAGCCGCAGCATCGATGTCGCATTCTCCGCGAGCCACGACGGCGGTGTCCTCTCCCACAGGGGCAATATTCTTCCACCGAAAATGTCGATCTCGGGATGCAATCGGGCCGCTTGCCACAGGCTCGCCAGCCAGTTTTTGTCCGCCTTCACATCGTCGTCGGTGAACACCAGCAGCGGAGAGCTGGCCTCTGCGGCTCCGCGGTTCCGGGCGCGGCTTTGCCCTTGGATCGGCTCAAAACTGTAACGCATCGGCAACTTGCTCGCGAAGAATTCACAGACTTCACGGGTGGCATCGTCGGAATTGTTGTCCACGACCAAGAGTTCCCAGGTCATGCCCCGGGGAATTTCCAGGTCGCAAAAGGATTGCAGCGTCTGCTGCAGGCTACGACACCGGTTGTACGTGCAAATGATGACCGTGACGTCCATATTCCCTCACGCAGGACAGGCAGCGGGCCGCGATCGCTCGCCGACTACGAGGGATCGGCCGGTTCCGGCTGACGACATTTTCAGAATCTGTTCATCAATAAGATCCAGCACCTTCGCATCCACCTGAGAATCGAACTTGCGGGCGAACAGCTTCGGTGAATCGCGAAGATTGCCGAGATCACCCTCACGCAGCAATTTCGGATGACAGTCTTCGGTCGACCAGTCGACGTACCGCAAATCGTCATTGATAATCCAGTCCTTGAACGGCGAATTGAGGAGAATCGTCTGGAAACAGATTTCATCGGCGGACTTCACGAACCGGAAGAACCGGACAAATGACGGGTGCAGTTTGATGAAATTGTGGATGTAATTCACATGCTGCCGAGTGAGGCACCAGTACGCCCAGCCGCCATAGGGTTTGAAAGAGTTGGGGAACCGCCGACGTTTCGGGACGAACAGATTCACGGTGCGGCTCAACAGCGCATTACTTCGCAATGGCAACCGCACATAGCGATCAAACAAATGCATGTGCCAACATTCGATTCGCGTTGCGTTCTGGATGATCCGGGCGCCGTTGGGATGGGTCCCCTCGTACGGCAGAGGCCAATAGCTCAGATACGAACGCCCATTCGCGTTCTCCAAGACTGCCTTGATCTGATCCTTCGTTTTGATGGGGTAATCCTGCCCCGACAGGTAAATGAGATAGTCGAACAGGATTTGTCTCTGAAAAAGCTCGTTCATGCCCTCAATGACCGCCTGTACGGCACTGAACAACGTCATGTAATGGCATTTGAATCTCTTCTCCAGGAAGCAGACGTTCCGCAGAGGCCGTAAGCCATCTACCATGCGGCCGTACGTCCGAGCGTCGGTTCTCTTATCCACATGCACAAAGAACGATGTGCCCTCTCCATCGAGCCGCTCGATCAGCCGCACGAGTTGGTCCGGGTTCTTATGGGCCGTGATGATGTACGCCAGATTCATGCGATGGTCGGGAGCGTAACGGCTGTCGAATTGGCCCCGTGTTGCCTCTCGGGGATGGTTGACCGCCATGCCAATTCAACCAGATCGCGCTCCCAATCCGGCCGGTGCCGGTACCGCTTGCGATACCGGAACCGATAGGCCGCCGCCGCAAGTGCTCCCCCGTAACTGCGCCGCTGCATCCGGCGCGCCTCTTGTCTGAAATCGCCTTCGCGCTCGAGTTCGGCAATGGCGCGGCGCATTGATGCCGTGTCCCCTGCCAGCAACTCCAACAACACAATCAGACCCCAGAAATTGCCGGGGTTGGTCTGCGGGGGAAATGCCGCCGGCATCACCTCGGGCGCGTACTTCCGTCGCGCCTTTTGGCATTCCTCGATAAAGATCCGCTCCTTGCTCATCGATCGCGGACTCATCCGGTACACATGCAACGCTTGACCGAGTTGCCACCCCGTCCCCCGCCCCAGGAGCCGAAACCACAACGGCACATCGCCCATCGTAAACTCCGGATCGACGCCGCCAACTGCCAGCGCGGCCCGACGGCTGAAGATCGTGCAGGGATCGCCGAACCGTCCCCGACCGATCCCTAGAAAGGCGCGGTCTACCTCCCGAGTTTCGATCGCCGGCAACCGCTCAAAGATGTGCCCGAAGGGAGTCAGCAACGCGAAGGCCGAGCCGACAAACACCGCTTCCGGATGCTTGGCGAGAAAGTCCATCTGCACCTGAAGCCGTTCGGGAAGCATCACGTCGTCGGCGTCCATCCGCGCCAGCCAATCAGATTCCGCGTTCTCGATGGCATACTGCAATGCGCCCTGAAAACCGACCGGGCCGAGGTCGAACACTTTGACTCTCGGACCCGCAAACCTCTTGGCCGTTTCCAGCGTTTCATCCGTCGAACCGTTCTCCAGCACCCACAATTCCCAGTCCGAGTAGGCCTGGCGCAGCACGCTGGCAATTGCCGTCCCAATCCACGGCTCCGCGTTGTGCGCCGGCAGGATGACTGTGACTCTCGGTGTCATCATGAACCTCAGAGTTTCTCCACCAATTCCGTTCGCCATTGCAGATTGGGGCGAACGGCCCCCGGCCACCGGCCGTACCAGGCGTTCCTCATCTCGGGCGCGTCCAGCACGGTGAACGCCAGGAGGTCCCCATGCTTGTAAACGGCCTGCGCCTGATCCGATGAGACCAGCAGGTTCAACTTGTACTCCCCATCGTTCATGAGATCTCCCGGCACGAAGCAAGTGGAACGGAACAGTCCCTTGGGACGCGGCCGCCCATGCCACGTCGGCTCCAGATAGGTGTTGTGGTTGAAAACCATGATCCCCTGCTCGTTGTACAGATGGAAGCTCAAGTCGAGCCGCGCCTCCGGAACCAGATTCCAATAATCAAACTCGATCACATAGGGCGTCCGAATGTTGATGGACCCCGAAGCCGGGCCCTCGGCGGGCCGGACGCACACGCGGTGCAAACGCACCTTGTCGTTGCCGGGTGCGGTGTTCGGATCGTCCCACACCTGCTCGGTCACCGTCTGCAGGCTGGTGCGCAAATACTGCGGCACAATTTCCGCCGCATCCCCGATCTTGTGGATTCTTCCATGCTCGAGCCAGACCACCCTCTGACACAGGCTCTCCACCGCCGCCATGTTGTGGCTGACGAAGAGCACCGTTCGGCCCGCCTTCGCTACGTCCTCCATCTTGCCGAGGCACTTCTTCTGGAACGAGGCGTCGCCCACCGCCAGCACCTCGTCCACCAGCAGGATTTCCGGCTCCAAATGTGCGGCTACGGAAAAGGCCAGACGCAGAAACATCCCGGTCGAATAATGTTTGGCCGCTGTGTCGATGAACTTCTCGACTTCAGCAAATGAAACGATTTCGTCGAACTTGCGCTCAATCTGCGATCCCTTCATTCCCAGGATCGCCGCGTTGAGATAGATGTTCTCGCGCCCGGTCAACTCGGGATGGAACCCCGTGCCCACTTCCAACAACGAACTCAACCGCCCCAGAATGTCAGCGTACCCGACCGTCGGTTCCGTGATGCGTGACAGGATCTTAAGGAGCGTGCTCTTCCCCGCCCCATTCGCGCCGATGATCCCCACGGCTTCGCCGCGCTTCACGTCGAACGACACGTCCTGCAATGCCCAAAACAGCTCGGACTTTTTGTGGTTCTTCGAGAACGGCGCGCGGACCAAACGTCGGGCGGCCGCCGTCAGCCGTTCGTGAAGCATCGGACGATGGCCGAACGCCCCCGCCCTGCCCTGACTCGCTCCGATGCGGAATTGCTTCCCCAACCCGACTACCTGGATAGCAAAATCATTCATGTCCGACGCCATGACTCCGAATTCACCCGCAAACCGACGCGACCTGGTCGGCGCCCCGGTTCTGCAAAATCAATCCGAGGTTGAGCCATTGCCATAAAAAGAAACTGTTGTCGCCGCCCTGTTCCTGATACCGCTCCCACCGCTTCCGGACCGGTGTCGCGTCGAACCACACGCCTCCCAACTCGCCCAGAACAATCTCCAGTTCCGCTTCGACCCAATCCCGGAGCGGCCCTCGCAACCATTCTCGCTGTGGCGTCTGCACCGGCCGCTTCGGCGCCTCGCGCACGCCGCCGGGCACCAGTTGTCCCGCGATTTGCCGCGGCAACCACTTGCCCTGCCGGCCGCGAATTTTTCGGTTTGCAGGCTGCCGCAATCCCAACTCCACAATCCGATGGTCCAAAAATGGTTCGCGGAGTTCACGGCTGTACATCATCGAAACGCGGTCGGCAAACCGCATGGCCCGGGGAATCTTCGCGTACCGAATGTCACGGTATTGCAGGTCCAATAACGGATTACAAAAGGGACGCGGAGAAACAAAGGGCAACGCCAAGCCTGCGAATTCCTTCATCAGACAATTGGCACGATCTCCCGGGCGGCTCGCCCCCTGGACTGGCCCGATGCCTCCATCGATCTCGCCGGCTCGGGAGTAATATTCGTATCCGCCCCAGCCTTCATCCAAACCGTTGCCGTCCAACAGCACTGTCACGCCTTCGGAATACGCGCGCTCGTGGACTTTCGCCATCCCCAACGTGGGCAGTCCACCGAAAGGTTCATCCTGTATGGCCTGCACCCGGGCCGCCAACTCCGGCACTTCATCAGCCGTCAACCGACAGAAGCTTGCTGGATGGCGCGTCTCCGCCAACATCTGTTCTACCCAAGGCGTCTCGTCGTAGGCGGGATCGCCACAGAAGAACGTAAACGTCTTGACCGTCGATTCTTTCCCTTGAACGCGATGCACGAGCCCGAGCAGCAGCGACGAATCGAGTCCGCCGGATAGGCAGATGCCGACTGGCACATCGGCCCGGAATCGAAGTCGGACGCTCTCCTCCAGCAAGCCCAGTAATTCCTCACCTGTTTCCGTCTCGCTCCGGAGATCGGGGCCGAGCGCCAATGCCGCTTGCGCCGGATCGTACCACTGCCGCTCTCGGACACCCTCACCCGCATTCCATGTCAGACAACCGCCCGGAGGCACGCGCCGAATATCACGCCAAAACGTCCGCGGACCGTGGTCGTACATTCCCGAGACCAGATACGTCGCCCACGTCGCGGTGTCCGGCTCGGCCGGGACTCCGGCTGCGTGAAGCGCCTTAATCTCACTCGCCAGCCACAATTCACCGGAACGCGGCTCATGTACGTGCAGGGGTTTCACTCCGAACCGATCGCGTGCCGCGAACAGGCGTTGTTCCCGTTCATCCCAAATCGCAAACGCAAACATCCCGATCAGACGGTCGAGGCAGGCTTGGCCCCAGTGCTGATAAGCCGCCAGCAGGACTTCCGTGTCCGTCCGGGTGCGGAAGTCGTACCGCGGGGCCAATTCCTCGCGAAGCTCCACGTAATTGTAGATCTCGCCATTGAACGCGATCCAGTAGCGGCCGCCCGGATCCGACATGGGCTGACGACCGGCGTCGGAGAGATCGATGATACTGAGACGATTGTGCCCCAGCGCCGCCCTTCCGCCCGGCGAGACATAGGTGCCGGTCGCGTCGGGACCACGATGGCGCTGCAGGCCAACCATCATCCCGAGTTGGGCCCGGCCAACATCCGCGCCAAATACTCCAACGATGCCGCACATGGTTATCTTTCGGAGGCCGCGGGGACTGCCACCTGCTTCGGCTGGATCTTCTTCAACACGTCGTTGGTATCCACCCGTCGAAGCGTGAACGGATCCTCTCCCGCGCCGATGGCGCCCGGCACCGTGGTGAAACTGCACATGAAACCCAAGGCGCGCAGATGTTGAATGGTCACGGCATCGAACGAATAGCTGTGACCGTAGGGATAGCAGAACGGCCAGAACGCCTGCGGCGCCAGTCGCTCATGCAGCACCTGCGCACAGGTCGCCAGATCCATTTCTTGTTCCTCGGGGCTGAGGCTCGACAGCGCCACGTGATTGTTCGAGTGACCGCCGATAACCATGCCCTGCGACTGCATCTGCCGCGCTTCCTCCCAATCCAAATACAGCTCCCGGGCGAACTTTGACTCGTCACCCAAAAACTCCTCGAACAACGCGTCCAGGACCCGCACGCGCAGGTGTTCCGAAATCCGATAATTCAGGAAGAACTTGAACGCGGCCACATCGGGATTGTCCCACGGGTAAGCCCGCTTGGCCTCTTCAAGGTCGGCCGGGTCCGGCGTCTCGTTACTCAACGTCGCCAAGTGCTCCAAAAATGCACTTCGGTACTTGCCGAATTCCAATTCGGCCATCAGAAAATGGTTCTTATGGACCGGCAGCACGCGATGTTGCTCCAGGCAAACCGTGCTGATGAAAAACAGTCCCTGAATCCGCCGCCGCGCCAGAATGGGCAGCACATTCGTGTAATGATCTTTCAACCCGTCGTCGAACGTCAGCAGGCACAAGTCGCGGGCCGGCTCGTACTCACCCGCCAGAAACGCGAGCGCCGATTGCAGCGTCGCCATTTCACATCGTTCGCTCAACCAGGCCGCCTGCTCATCGAGTTCGCTGACCAGGCGTCCTTTGATGCGCGGAAACCGCGTCCGCGGCAAATCCCGCACGTAGTGATAGGTGACAACCCACAGCGCGGTCGAGGGCTTGCTCATACCGTCCTCGTCTCGCCACTGGCACGGCGCGGGATTTTGACCATCGCGGAACCGGTCAAAACGACGACCCCGGAGTCCGTGTTGCGAACCTCGGTCCGGAGCTTGACGATCCCGGCCGCGAGCGAAATCTGCTCGACGGTGACCTGCGCCGTAAGCCGGTCGCCGACCAGCACCGCCGCAGGGAATTTGAGTTCCTGAGAGACCCACAGGGAACCCGGCCCGGGCAACTGCGTGCCGATGAGCCGCGAAATGGCGCTGAGCGCCAGAATCCCGTGAGCGACCCGCTGCGGGAATCCGAGCGCGCGCGCGGCTTGCTCGTCCATGTGGAGCGGATTATCGTCCTGCGACAGTTCGGCAAACGTCGCGACGTTTCCTTCGCTCGCAACAAAATCACAGGCGGCGGTATCGCCAACCTTGAGGCGGTTGATGTCGGCCCATTGCATCGTGTCCATCGCTGCCTTCCTCAATTCGGCCGGTCCTGGTCGCCATCGCTCTTCGTGACATACCAGTCCCGTACCGCAGCGGCTTCGGGAACGCTCCCGAGATGCGCCATGAACCGGATCCCCGAACGGCGCCGATCCACCGGCTGAAACAGCATCGGGATTCGCGACGCCGGCTCGCGCTCGCCGGGCAGGAAACCGTGACGGGTCATGACCTCCGACAATCGGCCGCTCGCGCAGAAAAAGTCCATCATGACGACGCCCTGAGATCGCGCGTCATCGAGCACCGCCCCGAGCAAAGCAGCGTCTACGTCGGACGAGTGATTCACGTCCAAGATCAACTCGACCAGTCGGCCAACGCGGAGGGGCTGGTTGCGCACTTGTTCGACGTGATAAACCGCGATGCCGCTCACCTGCCCGTTCTGCCGCGCTTCGAAAAGCCGATACTGGAAGACCGGGTGAATCGTGTACCGCCAATTGAGAAACTCGGCGGAGCGGCGCGTGCCGCCAGCGAGCGAGCCCTTTGCTCCCCAGGTTGAATCCCAGAATCGCGTGGCGCCGTCACCGAATCGATCCACCGACCTGACGGTGGTTGGTCCGCCCGTCCGAATCCCTTGCGGCGGCGTTACCGCCGGCCACTCCAGTTGGCCGTTTTCGGTTAACGCCGCCGCACCCGTGCAATCCAAAACGCACACGTACCGGGGCAGATCGCCCATGTCGTTCCACCCCATGCGCGACAGCAGACTGTGCGCGTCCACATTGGCACCCAGATCCAGGCCGACTTCAAATTGTCGCGTGACCTCGCACATCAGGAACGGACCCAGCCCCAGCCTTCGCTGATGTTCTTCCACCATCCAGTTGGCCACCCAGGTGCCGTTCACCACCCGACCATTCAGGCTCACCTCGAGCGGCATGTAGCCGAGACATCCCGCCAGCACGCCATCCAGCCACGCCAGCTTGAGATGGCACGGTTTGTCGGGACTCGCCGGAGTGGGCCCGTACTGCCAGCGCAACAGCGCATCGTCAGTCGCCAGCCGGTAATCGGGCCGGTACGTTCGCGCGAAGAACGCGCGGACTTCCGCCAACTGGCTCTCCTGACAATCGATAAACACGGGCTTCGGCCCGACCTCGACCCCGTTATTCCCGAGAACGGCGCGGATCGATCCGACCGTGCGCATCTCCATCGCGTCTTCCGGCGTCAGGCTGATCCCAAACTCACCTTCCAATGCCATCACGAGGTTCAGATGATTGAGCGAGTCCCAGGCGGGAAGCGTTTCCGGCGACGAGTCGTCGGACAACTCCGCCGCTGGCACCCCGAGTACGCTGGCCACCGTCCGGTAAATCCGGTCTTCGGCGTTCGCCGGCACGGCCAATCCGTCAGCATTCATGACGTTCGTCTCGTCGATTCCGCCGTGCCGTTGCGCCCGATGTACGCCGGCCACTGAAACGCGACCTTTGCCAAATCCAATCGCCAACGACTCCCACGGTTGGCCTCACCGATTGGAGTGAACCCGTGGCGGCGATAGAAATCAGCCGCCGGCGCGTTCTTCGCGGTGGGCACAAACTCGCCTTCCAACGCGCTGGCACCCCACTCCTTTGCACGGTCGGCAAGGAACGAGAGAAACGCGGTCTCGACCGTCCGCCCGATGACCCGGCAACTCATCAAGAACGACTCGATGAACGCCACTTCGTCCAGTCGTTGCACAATGGCTACGCCCACGATGCCGTTGTCGCCGAATCGGTCCGCCACCCGCAACCAGAAGACGCCGCAGGTCGGATCATCGAGCATGGCTTTGAGCTGGCCACCCGTGTGCCGCCGCGTCGTGAGGTTGAACTGGTTGGTCTTTTGCAGCAAATCCACCACGCGCGGGAACGCAAAGTCGTCCACCCGTCCAATACTGACCGTCATCTGCAGGTCGCGCAAAAACTCTTCGACCGAAGTAGCCGACTGCTCGAGTTGACGCCGCGCGGCCTGCTCGCGGTACATGTCGCCCCGGCGGCGGTCTTCCGCCGTGACTGACAACCGGTCGAACGCGCGGCTATCCCGCAACACGTTCACATACTTGATCGGCTCCGGCGGCACCGGCACGGTGAGCACCTGCGGCAACGCCTGGCGCATCAACGCTTGCTCGGCCGGGTTATCGTCGAAAAACACCAGGCTCTCCAACCCGATGTTCAACTCTCGGGCTATCTCACGCATGTTCTGCGGTTTGTCCTGCCAGTTGATCCGCGTGCAGGCAAAATCGTCCAGCTTCAAGACCATGTCGGGATGCGAGCGGAACACTTCCTCCACGTCCGCGGGGTTGTTCTTGCTATTGATGGCCAGCAACACGCCCCGTCGCTGAAGCTCCATCACGGCTTCTTGAAAGTCTCGAAAAACGGCGCCCGGATACGTCTGACCAAGCTTGATGTTGGCCAGGCCGGCCTCGCCCACGATACCGCCCCAGAGGACGTTGTCCAGATCGAGCACCAAACACTTGCGTTGCGGCCCCCGCACCGCGCGAATGAACGCCGCCTGTTCTTGCGCCAACGCCCGCCACGCCGCCGGCGAAAACGGCGACCGGCCCAGGTACCACATCTTGTCGTCGTAGCAGTTGTCGTAACCCACATTGGCGCACACCCGTTCCAGATCGAGAACGTATCCGCCCGCGATCGCACCCACCGCCTTCGCCAGCCGCGCGTTCAGCCGGCCGATCACGTCGGATTGCGAGCCCGACGCCAGCGGCTCGCCGAGCCCGAGAGCGGGACGCCGCGGGCGCGCGATGTTGTGCAGCACGAGGTCCGCTCCCGAGCGCTTGCGGAATTCCTTCAACGGCGCGACAACGTCGGCCACCAGCGCTTCGATCTGCTCGTCGATCGCACCCGGCAACACGTCGCGAGTCAACCCCGGGCCAATGTCTGCCAGCAGATTGGCGACGAATACAACGTCCGCCTGGTGACGAGCACAGCCGCTCTCGGGGTCGAGCAATTCCTGCTTCGTGGAATTGAACGGCGCCACGTACACCTCCGCGGCAAATCCCAGCCGGGCCGCCTCGACCACCAGAAATGGCACCGCAGCGTCGATCGTGAACGAAGCCAGTAGCCCCACCCGCACCGGCGTGAGTTCCTCCTTGAATGACGACAGCTGCCGCGCCGCCTGCATGTACGCCGCGACGCTGGGACGTTCGTCAACCGAGGCCAGAACCTGATCCGAACTGTCGTTCATGGACGGCTGCTTTGAAGGGTCGCCCGGGACACGGGCGCGGGCCGACGTTCAAACTCCGGCAAGCTGCCCGCCTTGGCGGCCCGGCGCGCTTGCCACGGAATGGTCACCAAGTGGGTGTTCCAGATGAGCTTGCCGACGGCGTGCCGGAACGCGATCGATGGCGCGGTCAGCAATGCCCGCGCGCTCTCGACGAAGAACCTCGGCCAACTCATCGGTGGGCGGCCGGTCATTCGATAGAAGGCCAATTGTTCGCGATTGTCCTTGCGCCAACGGTCGCGGGGGCTGTAGTTGCGCATATAGACCCACATCGCTTCCGCGCAGGACCGCATCTTGTAGCCGCGGGCTAACACCTGCGAAGCCCAGTACTTGTCCTCGTTGGCCTCCAACGTTTCGTCGTACTTGACCTGTTCCCAGACCGAGCGACGCAGCACGCAACATCCAGCCGTGGGATACTGGCTCAACCACTTCGTCCCCGATTCTGCCGCCTGTTGCTCCGCGTGCGACTTGTACTGGATGTCGTTCGGTTTGTGCCACTGGCCCAGGACGTCCTTGGTGCTTCCCAGCCACAGGCAGCGCGCCGCGGCCATTTCCGGATCGCGGAAGGGCGCGACCGCGCTTTCGAAGAAATGGGAGCCAATCGGAAGGGCGTGGGCACTGATCAACAGAATCAGCTCGCCGCGGGCGTGTTCGATCCCGACGTTCGTCGCGCGTCCATAAGTGAACTCCGACCGGGGCAGAGTCACCACCCGCGCGCCGTATTCCCGGCAAACCGCTGGCGTGTTGTCTTCCGACTCGTTGTCCACGACCACAATTTCCCAGGCGAATCCGCATTGCTGGGCCTTCAGGGCCTCGAACACCTGCCGCAGGCTCTTCGCCTCATTCCGGCAGCGGATGACCACGGACAACTTGATGTGTTCCCCGACCTGAGTCATGCCGGATGCACCTCGCTGGCGGGCAACGGGGACAGCACGACCTGCTTCGTCGAGAACAGGTCGTACAGTTTCCGGGCCATATGCAATTCCGTCTTCTCCATGGATTCCGACGTGCACCCGCCAATGTGCGGGCTGAGCAACAGGTTGTCGTGTTCGCGCGCGTAGCGCACCAGCGGGTGATTCCCCATGCCCGTCGAGTGTTCGTCGGTGAGAACGTCCAGAGCCGCGCCGTTAAGTTGACCCGATTGCAGTGCTTCCAGCAGCGCTCCCTCGTCCACCAACTCCCCGCGCGAGGTATTCACGAACCACGCGCCCCGCTTCATCTGCGCAAAATGTTCCCGGCCGAAGAACCCTGTCGTCTCCGCATACAGATTCACATGCATACTGACGATGTCCGCCTGCTGCAACAGTTCCGTCAACGGGACCACCTGCACCCCGGGATCCACGTCCGTCGTCCAGACATGCGGGTCGCTGGCCAACACCCGCGTCTCGAACGCCAACAACAGCCGCGAAACAATCCTTCCCAATCGTCCATAGCCGATGATTCCCACGGTTTTCCCGGACAACTCGGTCCCCCGGAACCGGTCCCGACTCCAACCGCCACCGATGACGTGAGACTTGGCCTCGGGTATGTGACGGATCAACGCCAGGATCAATCCGACGGTGTGCTCGGCCGTCGCGCGAACGTTTTTCAGGAACTCGGTTTCGCCCCGCAACGAAAGGACCCGGATCCCTCGTCGCGCCGCCTCTTCCAGGTCGATGTGGTTCAAACCCGTCGTAGGCGTGACGATCACCTTGAGCCGGGGCGCGCATTCCATCAACTCCTCGTCGATTTGGTGGCGCAACCGCACCCACAGCACGTCGACCGGCGCCACGGTGTGCAACAACTCCGACCGATCGAGATCGCCGAGCACAACCCGGCCGAGCCGACGCAACAGGGCGGCGGCATCCTTGGAGAACCCGGTCGACTCCGAAACGAGAATGAGAGGTTTAGACACGGCCATGGAACTTCAGCAATTGCTCCGCAAGAAACAGGTCGAACGGCCCATCAATGTTGCACGCGCGACCGGGCGGAATGATCCAAGCCCGGCAATCGCACCCCTTGACGGAATTGCCCTTCATGAGGACATCCCGGCGGGTCAGGTAGATCGAACCCTCCCGGAGATAGAGCGGCGGCAAGTCCTGACGCCGCTGACCTTCCGACTTCTCGGCGAAGGGTGGATCGACGACCCGTCCGTCCGCACCAATGAATTTCATCCGGGCCGGATGTTTTTCCCCTACCGCCACGAACGAAATCACCGAATCGGCGCCCGTTTCTTCGAGCAATTGGATGGCGCCGTCAATATCGGACGGTAGCCGCAACGGGTTCGTCGGCTGCAGGGTGAGGATGGCATCATAGATGGATCTCGCCTGTTCCAATTTTCGAACCACGTCCTGAAGCACCGGTACGTGCGGTGTGTCGTCCCGGGCCAATTCCGCGGGACGCATGAACGGCACTTCCAGCCCGCAGCGGCGACCGACTTCGGCAATCTCTGGGTCCTCGGTGCTGAGGACGACACGCGTCAGGCGTTTCGCGCGCAGCGCGGCCTCAGCGGTGTATTGCAGCAGCGGTTTGCCGCCGAGCAGTTGAATGTTCTTGCGCGGGAGCCCCTTGGAGCCACCCCGCGCCGTTACGATGCCAAGGACTTGCATGGAACCCCGTTGCGATCCAAGATGATCCCGCCGTTCCCGTTGGTCTCCCCGTTGGCGGAACCGTTTCCGTTCGATTGATAAATGTAATGCAAACGCTTTTGAATGTACGGGTTGAGATGGGCCAGCGCATCCGCAATGCGTTCGGACACATAGCCGTCACCGTACAATGAACTGGGCGGATACCGGCCATGTTGGAGTTGGGCGCGGACGGCGGCCGTGATCGCGCCGCTGTCGGGCACGACGGGCATGACGTGGACGTCGGTTTCGCGCCCTTCCTGGCGATTCCCGACCAGCACCACCGGCGTGCCGAAATAGCTGGCGTCACGCACGAAGCTGCTCGAATTTCCCACCGCGCACGCCGTCGTGGCGAGAACCCGTTGATAGTCCTCGGGCGCCACGTTGATCAGGGTGCGCAGCCAGTTCGGCTTGACTTCCGTCCGGAACACGCGAATCGCCTTCGAGACGTGGTCTGAACCCGCATCGATGTTCGGCCAGAGCAGAAGCGTTTGCTCCTTCAGTTCGGCCAACGCCCTGAGGAGTTCTTCAATCTGCGTCACCTCCCCGCCGTATTGAGTCGTGGTCGGATGAAACACCACCAGCAGGAAGGGACGCGTGAGATCGAGTCGGGCGCCGCTGCCGCGTCCGTTAATGACCTCATCGCGGAGCGTGCGGTCCAAGGTCCGGGCAATATCGCTGCTGGGACATCCGACGGAGAGAATGGTGTCGGGATGCTCGCCCATGCGCAGCAGGTACTCGGCGGAGCGCTGCGTACTCGGGAAATGAAACTGCGCGAACTTGGTGATGGCGTGACGCGCGCTTTCATCGATCGACCCGGACACCTCGCCACCCTGAATGTGCCCGATGCAAATGTTCATGTACCCGGCCGCAACGGCGGCGGCCAACGCTTCGTACCGATCTCCAATCAGGAGCACCACGTCGGGCCGCAACCGTTGATATGCGCTGGCAAACTCCACCACACCGAAGCCGACCGACTTGGCCATCGTGGCCGGGGTCGAGCCTTCCAGTTCGATGTAGATTTCACCATCCACGGGGAACCCGTCCTGTTTGACGATGCGCACGGGCAGATCGAACCGTTCGAGAACCATGGTGCCACTGGCCAGAACCTGCAATTGCAGGTCGGGATGCGCCGCAATCGAGTGCATCACGGGCTTCATCCGACCGTAATTGGCCCGGTCAACCAGGACGACGCACACTTTCCGGGGTTCTTTCTTACTCAAGGTGCTCCTCCAAAATCAGCGCGTCCGCCGCGCGCGCCACGCGAAGTCTTCGGTTGATAACCAAGCCCAGCTTCTCCTCCGAAAGGCCGTAACCCGGCTTCTTCACCGTCAGGTGCTCCTCCTGCAACACGGTGCCCGCCGGCAAATCCATGCGCGCGACAATGCTCCTGCCGAACTGGCGGCGCAACGGCTGCAATTCCGCGGCCAGGGAATCCTTGTCGACGGGGTTGGCTTTCATGCGCTCGATGAACCGCACCCCATCAACCAATTGCTTCAGTTCGGCCGTCGTGACCGAGGCGGGCACATCCGGGCCGTGCATTTCGCGACTCAGAGTTACGTGCACCTCCAGTACCGATATACCCATGGCGACCGCGGCCAGCCCCGGGTAAATCACGCCCGAGTGATCGGATAGTCCGACGGCGGCCTGGTATCGCTCGCGGAAAACCGGTATCAGATTCAGCCCCACCTTTTCGGGCGGGCACGGATACGCCGTCGTGCATTGCATCACGACCAGGGGCAACTGGCGGGACTTGATCTGCGCCACCGCGCGGTCAATCTCATCGAGCGCGCTCATCCCCGTGGAGAGAAACACGGGCAACTTCGTATCGGCCATCCGCTCGAACATCACGGACCCGCCGACCTCACCCGAGGCCACCTTCCACGCCACGGTGCCAACTCGCTTGAGGAGTTCCACGGCTTCCACCGAAAACGGCGAACTGAGAAACAGCAGTCCGCGTTCGTCGGCGTGGCGCTTCAATTCAATCCACTGATTCTCGGTGAATTCCATTCGCTTCCAGTAGGCGTACCGATTCTCGTCTTGCGGACTGAACTTCACCCGCCACGGTTCGGCGGGCGTGCTCTCCGCCGCCGCGATGTGGGTCTGAAACTTGACGACGTCGGCCCCCGCGCTGGCAATCGCATCGATGAACGCGTGCGCGAGTCCCAAGCTCCCGTCGTGGGCCTGGGCGATTTCACCGACGATCAGACAGCGGTTGTTATCGAAGTTGAGCCCGGATTTATTGGGGCCAAACGGCATAGCTGGTTGCGGGTTCACTGGTAACTGCAGGAGCGTGAGCTGATTTACGTCACACGACGTCGGCAAACGTCCGTTCCATGCGGCGGAAGTACAGGGCGCCGCTGACCAGCAGCGCCAGCGCGGTGGCCGAAGACGCGATCAGAATTGTTCCTGGATGGGTCTTTGTGCCCAGCAACCCCCACCGGAAGCCTTCCACCACACCGGCGATGGGATTCAGCCCGTACAACGTGCGCCAGGGCTGATGTAGCAGACTGCTGGGATACGCAATCGGCGTGGCGAACATCCAAAACTGCGTCAGAAACGGCACCACGTACTTCACGTCGCGGTACTCAACATTCAGCGCCGAAAGCCACAGACCGACGCCCAGAGAGGTCACCAACGTGAGCAGGACAAAAAACGGAACCCAAACGACGTTGATCGTCGGCACGATTCGGAAATACAACATCATCGCCAACATGATGGCGAAGGCGATCAGGAAATCCACCACGCCCGAAAACAGGCTGGAGATCGGGATGACGAGCCGCGGGAAATAGACCTTCTTGATCAGGTTGGAGCTGCCCACCAAACTGTTTGACGACTGCGTCAGTCCGTACACGAACAGCGTCCATGGTACCAAGGCCGTGAAGCTGAAGATCGGATAGGGAACTCCATCGGAAGGAATCCGGGCCAGGTGACCAAAGAAAATGCTGAAAATCACCATCGTGAAGACGGGCTGAATGATCGCCCACGCCGCCCCCAAGGCCGTCTGCTTGTACCGAATCTTGATGTCGCGCCAGGTCAGAAAGTAGAGCAACTCGCGATACTCCCACAGTTCGTACAACTTGAGCGACACCCAACCTTTGGACGGTTGGAGACGCACGAAATGCCCGGTTGTCGCCGGAATCGCGCCTCCGCCTTGGACTACGGAATCCGCCATGTTCTGAATCGTAAGGAGATTGGTCGAATCAATGGACGGACAGGCCGCGGCTGATTTCGATTCCGGGCAAGCTGCCGCCATTGACGGTCACATCCTGTAAAATGCGACCGCCTTCAGATCCGCCTTCGCGGCTTTCTGTTTGGATACAGCGCTCCACTCCTGTCCGTACGTGGGACTGATGGAGTACATCCTTCTGCTCCTCGCCCTGAGGCACCAGACGGCGTCCCGATTGCCTCTGGGCGCGGCTCGTGATGCGACTGCCCTGCGCTTGAATCAGGCGGGAGAGCGGCACGCTATCAACGGGCCGCTACCAGGTCCTGCCAGCTCACCTTTTTGTTCTATAGGTAACCACACCGCTCTGATTCGCGTCGATAGTTAGCGCCCTGTATGCCAATAAACGTAAGGGTTGTAGGTCGACCACCCCCCGGCGAGCTAACTCGCACGCGCATCATGAGTTAGTGAGGAAATCGAAAAGCGGAACCAGGCGTTTCTCTCTAAAATGCGACGCTCCCTGACCCGACTTGTGTCCCGCGCGCGTTACATCCTGAACATGAGTGTGCGACGCGGTGAACACTGGTTACCGACACTGATTCCTACTTTCCTGGTCCGGCGGCGTTCCGGGTTACCACAATTACATGTCTGGTTCGTTGTAGAACTGCGAGTCGCGACAGCGCCTGACATGTTCATCGTGACAATTTTCGACGAAAATGCCGCCGCCGTTTGCAATCGCCGTGAAGACTCGCTATTGTACTGGGCTGCAGCCATCATCTATGTTTGACGACGACTACCAACAGCCGGAAGAAACGGGTCTATCTTCCTTTGATTGGCGGAATGTCTTCTACATTCTTCTCGAACATTCCAAGCTGATCGCCCTGTGCCTGATCGTCTCGACCGGGCTCGCGGTGGTCTATCTCAGCCGCGCGCCGGTGATTTATGCCGCTTCCGCCGTCCTGAAGTTCGAGACCGGAAAGCCGAAGATACTGGATATCGAAGGCGTGGTGGCAGACGACTACGACAGCGAGGACGCGGTCAACGAGAAGGTGAACGAGATCGGGCAACTGCTGAAGAACCGGACCATCCTGGCGCGCGTCATCGCCACGAACAATTTGGCCACCGACCCGCGGTTCGTCGATCGTCCGGTCAGAAATCCGACCGCACTGGCCGCGCTCGCGGGAAGATTATCGGGGATGGTCCACGTGCAATTGCGCAAGGGAACCCATCTGATCGATATCACCGTCGAGCACACCGACCCGCGGTTGACAGCGCAGTTGGCCAACTCTTTTGTCGACGAGTTGCTCCGGCAGAATGCGGAGTCCTACAAGACCGCTTCCCAACTCGCAGCCACTTTCCTCGCTGAGGAGGCGCAGCAACTCCAGCACAAGTTGAATGATGCCGAGGCCAAATTGCAAACGTACAAGGACCAATCGCTGTCCCTCGAGCAACAGCAGGCTATCGTGGCTGAAAACCTCAAGAGCGTGAACGAGAAGGTGGAATCCGCCAAAGCGGAACGCGTCCGGCTCGAAACCGAATATCGGTCGGTCAAAGACACGGGAGACGACGTCTCGAAACTGCTCGAACTGCCGGAGATTGCCGCGGATCCAAGCGTGTCGGCCGCCCGCGCCGGCATCGCGCATCAAACAGTCGAGTTCGCCAACATCAAGCAGGTGTTCTTGCCGAAACACCCCACGTACATCCAAGCACAAGGCAAACTCGATGAACTCGAGCAGGTACTGTCAAACGCCGCCCTCCGAGCGGCCCAGATGGCGCGCGCGACGTACGAGAACGCCCGGTCGCATGAATTGGCGCTCACCAAGGAATTGGACAAGCAGGAAGCCGAAGCCCAGCAGCTGAACAAACAGTTCGTTCCCTACAACGTGCTCCTCCGCGACATCGAGCAATACCGCGCGCTGTACGATTCCGTGGTGAAACGGATGGGAGAAACCACCATCGCCGGCAACCTGGACACGCAACGGATTCAGGTCTTTCAAACGGCGGAAGTGCCGAAGACGCCGATCAAACCCAACAAGGTTCGCGTGCTGGCGCTGGGGTTGATGGCCGGACTGGGATGCGGACTGATGCTGGCGTTGGGGCGCGGCATGTTCGATGATTCGCTCAAGACCCTGACCGAAGCCGAACAGGTTCTGAAGATGCCCGTGCTCAGCACCATCCCGCAAATCCCAACGGTCGAGACGGGCGAAAAGAGAGTGGTGGTGGACGACGAGGGCCCGACATCCGGTGCGGAATCGTTCCGATTCTTGCGCACGTCGCTGTCACTGCAGAATCCGGAGAAACCACTGCGGACAGCCTTGTTCACGAGCTCCATGCCCGGCGAAGGCAAGACCTTCTGCGCCGTCAATTATGCCGTCAGCCTGGCCCAGCAGGGTCTGAGTACCGTGTTGATCGATTGCGACCTGCGCCGTCCGATGGTGGACGAGTTCTTCTGGGGTGAGAAGTCCGACCACTGGGGCGTCACGCAGTTCCTCAATCGAAAGCAGAAGTTCGACGATATCGTGCAGGCCACCACCGTCGAAAATCTCTGGCTCGTGACCGCCGGCCCCTATTCGTCGAACGCGTCCGAGTTATTGGCCAAGTACCCGTTCAACCTCCTGTTGGAAGAGGCGCTCCGGCGGTTCGACCGCGTCGTGGTGGACTCGGCGCCGGTCTTTGGCGTGAGTGACACGTTGCTGCTGGTCGGCCATACCGATGTTGTTTGTCTGGTGGTCCGTGCCCGGCGCACGTCCAAGGCAACCGTCAGGCGGGCGGCCCAAGTACTCGAGCGGGCGGGCGCTCCCGCCTCGGGCGTAATCCTCAACGCGGTTCCGCGGACTCGCCGGGCCGCGTACGGCGATCCCTACTACGATTACGGGTATTATCCAAAGAGAGAGCGCGCCAGCGCCGAAAAGGCCTGACCCGTTCAGGATTCCACAACCAACCCGGCAACCAAAGATTCGCCGGGCCTCAACGTCGAACAAAGCCACTTCGAACCGTCCGTATCCGTGAACTCGCTTTGTCGTTCCCGGACCAGCGGAGTGAAGTCAAACTCAACCAGCGGCCGCTGCAAGCCCACGCCGTGCGCCTTGACGAAAGCTTCTTTCAGCGTCCAATAGGTAAAGAACACCTCCACGCGGTCTGACTCCGTCGATTCCCCAATGCAGCTTGCTTCCCGTGGATGAAAGAACCGATTGGCAATCTCTTCCCCGCCGAAGTCCGGTCGAATCTTCTCGATGTCGATCCCCGTCCTCCGTCGCCCCGTGAAGCTGTACATCGCCCATTCTCCCGTGGTGGATAGATTGAACTGAAAGGTGCCGGCCCCGGGGCGGCGCGCCAGTTCCGGCTTTCCGAACGGGTTCTCGGCAAACTCGATTTCGCGCGGGTCCTCCGAGAGATAGCTGCCGACGATTTCGCGCAAAATCACGCGCCGGGCGATGTAGCGGCTGCGATCACGCTCAAAGTGAAACCGCGCCGCGCGGGTTTTCTCGGCCTCCTGCAGCACCTGCGGCCCTTGGTTTTCCTGATCCAGATTTGCCAACCAAAGATGGACATCGTCGTCGCGCAGAACGGGGTCGCCCGGGCATTCCCGCCACGGGCATCGGATCGGAGCACCGCGACGAAGGTCGCTCAACGTCATCCGGTTGAATCTCAATCCCGGCAAGTTCATTTGTGATATGAGGTGGTTTCGGATGGTCCCATCGGGAGCTTCGGGGTGGGGCGCCGGCCGATGAGAACGAAAACGTTAAACTCGGGCCCGGTTCTCGGCACGGCACTCGTGTCGGTCCAGCCATGGGGTATGGCCACGGTCAAGTTGATCATCGGCAGCCGGAGCAGTTCCCCCTTGTACGTCCCGGTGACGACCGGCGGGGCAAAATAATCCTGCGCGTTCCGCACTTCGTAGATGTCGCCATCGGACAACACGCGACTCACGTTCACCCTCACGCGGCTGGCGAGGCTCCAGTTATAGACGATAATGTTCGCCCGCTTCGGCTCGTAAGCATTCACGTTCACGAAGACCTTGTTGGGCGGTCTCGTGCCCCGAAAAAAGCGGCTGTGTGCGTCGAGCCCGGTCGCTGTCTGCCATTCTGCAAAGTCATAGCGGCCCCGGCCGTTACGGAAGCCCTCATCGACAGTTCCATAATATGTGTTATGGTCCACGGTGTAGCCGGGTCCGGCGCGCAACTGCACCAGATCACCATTCGTACTGTAGAGCGTGTTATCGGTGAACACCAGTGAATCATAGGATCTCGCGGATACGAGGCAATTTCCCCCGCCTGAACCTCCCGCGATATAGTTCCCGGTGACCGTCGCATCGACGTTGGCTGCATCGCCGTAATCCGGCGTCAGCATCGACCCATGCAAATTGAGCGGCTGATAGAGATCGTTGTTCAGGATTCTCAAGTTCTTGATCCTGGTCCCGCCGCCAAACAGGATTTGTTCGCCGGCGTCAACGTCGGGATACGACGCGAAATGCGCGTTATCAAAGACGACATTCCTCTCGATCAGGTAATTCTGGAGAAAACTGTGCACCGTGTACCCGTGGATCCCGAGCCCGAAATGGTTGAACACAATGTTGTCGGACAATCGTTTCGTCCCATTCAGATTCTGCGTGTAGATGCCGTGGCCATGGCCGCGATCAGGGGCGGCCCAGCCGTTGTTGTACACGATGCACCCCGACACCTCGCAATTTACCGCTGCCGCCCATAACCCCAGCCCACCACGCGCATCGTGCACAGTCAAATTGATCAACTTGATGTTCGTCCCCACCACTTCCACGCCCGACGGCAACGGCAGTTCCGCAAGCGTGGGGTCCGGGCCCGGGACCCGGACGACTCTCGTCCCGCCAGAGCCGGCCACGTCGAAGCCCCAAAACCAGGTATTGCTCCCAAACACATACAGGATCGTCTGCCGGGCCGCCTTCGGGCCGGTGAAGCCCGTCGCCTCGCGCAGGATGGCTCGTTCACCGGGGTATTGACGGACAACAATCGGCGCGGTGTCGCCGCCCCCCAACTGGCTCGTGAAACCGGGCAATGACGACGAAGCCGGGCGGTACTCACCACCCCGGAGCCAAATCGTGTCACCGGGACGAACGGCGGATGGTTGATTCAGGGCGGTCTGCAAATCCCACGGCCTGCTTGGGCTGCCATTTCCCCGATGATCCCCCGCAGGCGAGACGTAAAAGTTCGCGGCGCGAACCGACGCCCCGAAGAAACAGGCGAACACCCAACAAATCACCCGGACATTTTGCAAAGCCACGGGGAACGACACTAACACTGCCCCGTTCTCCGTCAAGCACTCCCGTGTCGAAGACAGCAGAACGCTTGATCGGTCGAGGCTCGGTACAAACCCGGGATTGACGCTGCCGCAGGATCGGGCAGTTCACCGAGTTGCCCGCAGTCGCGCCACCCGATCCCGTGCCTCGGCGTAGTCGGGTTTGAGCCGCAGCGCCTGCTCGTAATGTCTTATGGCCTCTGGCACCCGGCCCTCCCGCTCCATGGCGACCCCCAAGTTGTAATGCGCCTCTGGGGAATCCGGGTTGATTTGCAGCGCTTGCTCCCAATGTCCGATCGCCTCTTGGAGCTTGCCAACTTGTGCCAGGGCATTGCCCAGGTTGTATTGTCCCTCGGCAGAACCCGGCTTGAGTCGCTCGACTTCCTCGTAGCATCTGAGCGCCTCCTGGAATCGACCCGCCCGCCGCAAGGCGGCCCCCAAGCTGTCGTACACCTCAAGGTAGTCCGGCCTGATCTGCAACGCCCGCTGGTAATGCTTTATCGCCTCCGCCTCTTGGCCCTCCTGCTCCAATGCGACCGCCAGATTGTAGTGCGCCTCAGCGAGGTCGGGTTTAAGCTGTACCGCCTTCTCCCAATCGTCAATCGCTGCCTGTATCTTGCCCCCCTGCCACAACGCTTGCCCCAAATTGTAGTAGGTGGTTGCATTGTCGGGCTGGAGGCGCACGGCTTGCCGATAATGCTCAATCGCCTGCTCGAGTTCACCGCGCTGCATCAAAACGACTCCCAAGTTGTTATGTGCGTCGGCGAGGTCAGGTCGTACCCGCAGCGCTTGCTCGTAGTGCCGGATCGCGTCGTCGATTTTGCCTTCCTCCCGGAGAGCCGTTCCCAGATTATTGTGCGCGTCTGCGTAGTCGGGCTCCAGCCGCAAGGCCCGCTCGTACTGGGCAATCGCTTCGCGCACTCGCCCCGCTTTCGCGAGGGTGACTCCGAGGTTGTTGTCTGCCACGGCGTAATGCTCAACGCTCGCCAACAAGTTGAACGCCACCGACAAGCCCAGCAGCAGGATCCATCCCCCCCGTGCCCCCCGCCGCCAGACCGCCTGGCCAGCCACTGCCCGTTCCAAGCCAAGAATGCCCACCACGGCCAGCAGCACCAGCGCGGGCAGAAAGTCCACCTCGAAGCGGCAACAAATGCAGTAATAAAACGCCAGAGTCAGAGCGCTGATCCCGAACAGCAGGGCCACGGCGACGACAAACCAGCTCAAGGTCGCGGCCGCCTCGGCTGACCGACGTCGCCAGACCAGCGGAACCCCCAGCGTCGCCCACACGATTGGGACGTCGGTGAGTATGCCGAAAGGCTTCACCAAACCGCCGTGGCCCGGCGGCAGGGGCGGCGCCACCATGTTTTGTACAAAAGGGAAATGGCGGCTCCAACCGACCGACTTCAGGAAATAGACCCGGAGGTTAACCAGGAAATAGCGCAGACTAAAGTGTTGCACCGAGTCCAACCGGTCCGGGGTCAACTCGTAACGCAGGCCAAACTCGAACGGATTGCCAAACCGCAGCGCGTTGTAGAGCATCAGACCCAACCCGATCAGCACAATCGGAACGGCCGCTGCCGTCAGCCGAGCCACAATCGGGCGGCGTTCACGCCAAGCCTGAGCCACCGGCACCAACAGGATCAATGCGCCGAAGAGCAACGACGGTCGGGCTCCCAACGCCAACCCGTAAGCCGCGCTCGCCGCCATCAGCCACCAAACCCTCCGCCCCGGCTCGTGTAACGCACGCCAGATCGCTCCCAACGCCAGCATCATCAACATATACGCGCAACTGATCGGCACTTGGTAAACATCGGAAGTCGCCAGGATCACCGGCACGCCTGTCGCCAAGCCGAGCGCCACCGCGCAGGCCGCCACCACTCCGACGCTCACATCGGCGAAGTAGCGCCGCCACAAGGCGCGCAACAATCCGACACTGGCCAGAAAGCCGACCGTGCAAAAGACCACCATGGCCTGCCTCTGAAAGAGATAATGGCCGGTCAGGGCTGCAAACGGCCAAAACAATATCAGCGCGGGTGTCACTCCGAAGTACAGGTAGAGCCGTCCCCGGTAGTAACTCAGGTCGTACATCCCGTAGAGCTCAGACCGATAGATCGCGTTGGCCACCGGATCGTAGGGGTCAGCGAGACGTGCGAACCCAAGCGGCACGTCCTTCTTCAAGCTGAGCTGGCCGGCGCGGAAACCTTGTACCAGCAAGTTGTAATATGCGTCAGCCGGATTCAGACTCAACAATTCCAACCCGCCCGAGTGGGCCGTGAACCCGTAAACGCCGACGACCAGTGCGCAGACCGCCGCCAAGCCTCCAAACTGCACCCAGCGAGACCTCCCCGACACCTTTGCCTCCCCGCCCTCTGGCTGGCTATCGATCATCGTTGTGTTGAAGCGCGGCGCGACTGCTGGGCGCGATCCCGTCCAATCCATCTCGCCGCGCGCGGAGTGTATCTCGCCGCAAAGTTGAAGACAAGAACGCGGTGGGCGCCGCGCTTGAGTTGCGAGGGGGAAGCGGCACTTCCACATTTCCGGAAACCGTAAACAGATACCCGGCACGAACCCGTGACAGCGATCGCCGGGTACTCCCCTGGCGTCCTTCCACGTGCATGTCAGCCGTCCGTCACCGGGGCCGGAATCGCCGGGAATTGCGTTTGCAAACTGCCGGATGGTTCGGTACCGTTGCCCCCGCATGATCGGGACAACGTTCGCCGACTTCAACGTCCTCGAGAAAATCAATCAAGGCGGCATGGCCGATGTCTATCTGGTCACCAATCGGCTCGGGGAACGGTTCATCCTGCGCGTGCTGCTGCCGGTGTATCGCCTCCACTGGGCCCGGGTCCGCCAATTCAACTGGGGCTGCAAGGTCATGCAGCAACTGGACCATCCCAACATCGTGCACTTCTACGGGAGCGGGAACTTTCGCGGCCTCCGCTACGCCGTTATCGAGTACGTCGACGGCCCGAACCTGAAGGAAGCCATCCTCCGCAACGATCCCAATCTCCGGGCGCACCAACTCAAATTGATCATCGGCATGGCGTCCGGACTCGCCCACGTTCACGAACGCGGCTTCCTGCATCTCGACTTCAAACCGGAAAACATCCTCGTCCCCCGCGCCACCTACGAGCCGAAGATCCTCGATTTCGACCTCGCCATTCGGCGTCCCGCGAAGCCCAAGCGCGCCGCGAAACTCTCGGGCACGCCGTTCTACCTCGCGCCCGAGCAACTGGCCCGTCAACCCGTTGACGAACGGGCCGACATTTTTTCGTTTGGCATCACCGCCTACGAACTGTTGACGGGACGGAAACCGATTACCGGTGAGACGCGCGAAGAGATCCTGGGCAAGTACGCCGACTTTAACGAGCATTTGCGGCCGCCCCGGGCGCTGGTCCCCGACATTCCTCACGCCATCGAGCGCGTCGTCCTCAAATGTCTTGAAAAAGACCCTGCGCGTCGTTACCCTGCGATGAGTTTGGTTGTTCGCGACTTGCAAAAATGAAATCTTCGCTCAGTCTGGTCCTGCTGACATGCTGGCTTGCGGGTTGTGATCGACACCCGAATTCGTCCCCTGCCCCGTCCCAACGACCGCCAGCAACCGCCGCCGCGCCTGCGGCCGCGCCCACGCCCGCTGACGTCGTTGCCAGCCGTCCGCCTGCGCCGGCCGAGTCCAGCAGTACGCTCTACCAGCACGCGCTGGCCCTCGAAGGAGAAGGCAAATTAGCGGAAGCCCGCGCGCTGTTGGAGCCGATTGCCGACGGTCCCGATGCATCCGACAAGGTGCTGAATTTGCTCGGCGAGATCGACATCAAGATTCTGTTCACGGCGTCGCCGGCGCCGGAAAAGGTCGATTACACCCTCGTGGCGGGTGATTCCCTCGGCAAACTCGCGCGGAAATTCGGGACCACCGTGGAACTCATCAAGAAATCCAGCAACCTCACGGGCGACCTGGTCCGCATCGGCGACCGATTGCGCATCTATCAGGGCCACTTTGCCGTCGTCATCAACAAGGCCACGAACGAACTGCGGCTGACCGACAACGGCAAGTTCTTCAAACGATACCGCGTCGGCACCGGCGAATATAGCAAGACACCTGTGGGCGAGTTCCAAATCACCAGCCGCGTCGCCAACCCGCCGTGGTGGCGCTCCGACGGCAAGACCATTCCCTACGGCGATCCGGCGAACATACTCGGCACACACTGGCTCGGCATCAACGTGCCCGGTTATGGCATCCACGGCACGTGGGACACCAACTCCATCGGCAAACAGGCCACCGCCGGTTGCATTCGCCTGCTGAACGACGATATTGCGGAGTTATACACGATTCTGTCGATTGGCACGGTCGTCGTCATCCGCGACTGATCGCCAGCGAGGTCACTATGAAAATCTATACGCTCGAATTTGAGAAGCCGATTGCCGAACTGGAGCAAACCCTGGAGTCGCTCCAGAAACAGGCAGCGGAACAGAAGATCGATCTGTCCGCGCAGATCCATGCCATCGAGGAAAAACTCGAATCGACGAAGAAAGAGGTTTTTACCAACCTCACTCCGTGGCAACGCGTCCAACTGGCCCGCCACCCGAAGCGGCCGTACATGCTGGATTACCTTCAACGGATCGCGACCAACGTAATCGAACTGCACGGGGACCGGCGTTTTTCCGACGACCACGCGATTGTGGGGGGACTGGCCACCATCGACGACCACCGCGTGCTGGTGATCGGCCAACAAAAAGGCCGCGATACCAAAGAGAATCTGATGCGCAACTTCGGCAGTCCGCACCCCGAAGGCTATCGCAAGGCGCTTCGCCTGATGCAGTTGGCCGAGAAATTCGAACTGCCCGTCGTCAGCTTTATCGACACACCGGGTGCTTACCCCGGCGTCGGGGCCGAGGAACGTCACATTGCCGAAGCGATTGCGGTGAACCTGCGCGAAATGATGGTGCTGAGAACGCCGCTGCTGGCAGTCGTAATCGGTGAAGGCGGGTCGGGCGGCGCCTTGGGCATCGGCGTATGCGACCGCGTGTTGATCCTCGAGAACGCCTATTATTCGGTGATCTCACCCGAAGGCTGCGCCGCAATCCTGTGGAAAGACCGGGCCAACGCCGCGCAGGCCGCGGCCGCCCTCAAATTGACCGCGAAAGATTTGTTCGAACTCGGCGTCGTCGACGAAATCATTCCCGAGCCGCTCGGCGGGGCGCACCGGGACTACGACACCACCGCCGCGACGCTGAAAAAGGCCATTCTCAAGCATCTCGACAAACTGGCCGAGATGAAGACCACCGAGTTGTTGGAGGCGCGCTACAAGAAGTATCGCAAGATCGGCGAGTTCACCCGGGCCGAACCGAAGAAACGCCGGCGCGCCCGCGCGCAGAAAGAACCGCAGCCCGTTCCAGCGCCCAGCGAAGCCTGACGTAACCGCGGGGACCGGCCTTGTACCCCGACGACCGCGCGAGGCGAGACGTTTGCGGCGGCGGCACGCGGCCCCGAATTCCCCGAGATTCTGGTGGACGGTTACCAGTCTGCGGTCGCCAGTCACCAGTCATCAATCACTTTGAACACAGTGGCAGCCCCCCGTGTCTTAAGTTGTGTTTTCTGGCTCTTTGAGATGCGGCGGGCGGGATAGCGGGATGAGTGTCCCGGTGGTCGAACCCATAAACTGTCAACCCCGTCGTTTTCGGGGCTCAAACGGAAGAAACTGAGGGCGGCGCATTCAGGTGAATGCGCCGCTTTCATTTGCCGGGAGCCCGACCGACCACGAGGAAAAGCCGGTGTCCCTCCCAGCCAGTCGCGGGCTGATCACCGGTCAGGTTCAACATGACGCGCGGGGGCGACGTCCGTGGCGCATGGGTATCGCCAATCGGTCGGCCCATCTCGCGAATGCTCTTGCGAGTGACGACCCGTTTCCGCTATGGGTTGCGCATGAAGATCGGCATCATCGGCGGCAGCGGGTTATATGAAATGGACGGACTGGAACGCAAGCGATGGATTCGGGTCAGCACCCCGTTCGGTCAACCCTCTGACCAGTTTCTAACGGGCCGCCTCGGCGCACGGGAGTTGGTCTTCCTGCCCCGACACGGTCGGGGACACAAAATCCTGCCCAGCGAATTGAATCATCGCGCCAACATCTACGGGATGAAGAAGCTTGGCGTGAGCACGATCATCAGCGTCAGCGCGGTCGGTTCGCTCAAGGAAGAATATCAACCGACCGATATCGTGGTGGTCGACCAGTTTTTCGATCGCACCAAGCGCAGTAAGGAGCTTACGTTTTTTGGCGACGGCGTGGTCGCCCATATCGCGTTTGCCGACCCCATCTGCAAGCGGTTGCAGCAGGTATTGGCCGACTCCGCGCGGCGCGCCGGCGCGACGGTGCACGTCGGCGGCACGTACGTGAACATGGAGGGGCCAGCCTTCTCGACCCGGGCGGAGTCGAATTTCCACCGGCAGATGGGCTGGGACGTGATCGGGATGACCAACTACGGCGAGGCCCGGTGCGCACGCGAGGCGGAGATCTGCTACGCAACGCTGGCGATGGTGACGGACTACGATTGCTGGCACGCAGGTCACGAGGCGGTAAGCGTCGAGATGGTCGTTGCGAACTTGATGAAGAACTCGAAGACGGCACAGGAAACCATCCGATTGGCCACCGCCACACTTGATCCCGAAACCGACTGTACGTGTCGGCACGCCCTGGCCACTGCGATCATGACCCAGCCGAAAGCGATGCGTCCCGCCACGCGCAAGAAGCTCGGCCTGCTGCTCAAGAAGTACGTGTTGGCCGGGAGACGGACGGTGAAGCGGAGCTGAGATCGCCGACGGCTCTGAACGCCGATGCGCGTCAGCCATACTCGCCAGAGAGGCCGTGAATTATGGCGGCGAGGTGTCACCGGGCAAATCGATGCACTATCCCGCCCTCTCTTCGCTGGGGCTGGTCCGTCTGGGGACTGGTTCCCGTTCTGACTGCCGAACGGGCGGACGCCGCCGTTCCGCCCGGGCCCGACGATGAGAAGCGTGGTTGTGGTAACCACCCCGTTTCGCTTCATTTTCGGCCTCATCGGGCTTCCAAACGTGAGCCGGATTCGGCGGAATTGACTTGTCCTTGTAACAGGGCGCGGTCGGCCTCCCGGGGGTGAATCAGGTCGCCCGCGCGTGGGTATTTGTGGCACGGTGGATGTGGACCGTTTTTCCGTTGACGCTGTTGCGAAACGGGGCATAATTTTGTATACTTGCTTCTCGGCAGAGGCTTGTATTGTCGGGTCTAGAGCCTTGTGAGGCAGGAGGCAACTCCTCGCAACACAAACTGATTGGGCGATGGTCGCGATTCTCGCGACTGGTGAGTTGTGCATTGCACTGGAGGTTGGTGTCGGATAAATGGTGGTTAAGGGTCGGACATACATCGGACGGTCTAAACCCACGCTTGCGGGGGTGACCTATTTGTCACTAGGGTTGTGCCTAGCTCTTGTGTCGTGCGCCGGACCATCGGCGCCGGGCCAGCGCAAGATCAGCGACTTGGTGCCGCCGAGCGCACCGCAAACACTCGCAACCGCCACGGCCGCCCAGGCGATACGCGCGCCCTCCTCCCCGAGCGATTATCGGATCCACCCGCTGGATACGATTGAGATCAACGTTTTCAACGAAACCAACTTGTCGGTTAAGGAGCACGTTTCGGCTCAGGGCACGATCAACTACCCATTACTCGGGACCGTCCGGGTTGCCGGGTTGACCGTCACTGAAACCGAGAACCTGCTGAAAGAGCGGCTGGGTCACGATTACCTGGTGAATCCGCAAGTCTCGGTGCTTGTCGACCAGACGAACCGTCGTGTGTTCCTCCTCGGTCAGGTCAGATCGCCCGGGGCCATCGAATTCCCCCCGGATCAGTCACTGACGCTGCTGCAGGCGATCGCCCGCGCCGGCGGCTTTACCCCGATCGCCGCGGCCGACCGCGTGAGCATCATCCGTTCAGAGAGCGGCTCGGAGATGAAGATAACCGTTAACGTCGCCGCCATCATCAAGAGTGGCGACAAGAGCAAGGATGTCGAATTAAGGCCCGACGACGTGGTGTCGGTACCAGAAAGCGTGTTTTAGCCGGTCATGCAACCCACATACTCGCCTAGTTCCAACGCCCCGCGGCTTGCGGGGGGACACCGCCGCGCGCATCGCTTCCCGTGGCGGGAGCATCTCGTCGTTCTCATCGAGCACAAGCGGCTCGGGTTGGCGGCGTTTCTGGCGGTGGTGGTGGCCACGGTCTTTTGGACGTACCTGCAAACACCCATTTACCGCGCCACGGCAACCATCCAGATGGACTCGGAGCCGATGAAAGTCCTGAACATCGAGGATGTGCTCAACCCCGACTTGCGCGACGAGGCATACATCAACACGCAGGTCAAACTCCTCCAGAGCAGGACGTTGTGCGAACAGGTGGTGGGGGCGCTGCAGTTGGATAAGAACTCCGATTTCATGGCGACCGCCGGGGGCGACCCTGTGGGCGCGGTGCAGGCGTGCCTCAGCGTGGAGCCCGTGCGGGACAGCCGGTTGGTCGAGGTCCACGTGGACCATCCGAACCCGAAGCTCGCGGCCATGCTGGCCGACGGCGTCGCGCAGCAGTTCATCAAGCAGAACCTGGATCGCAAGTTGACGGCGACGATGAACGCGGTGCACTGGCTCCGGGAACAAGCCGAGGAGACCAGGGCCAAGCTGGAGAAATCTGAGGCGGCGCTCGCACAGTATCGTCAGCGCGCCCAGACCGTTTCGCTGGAAGAGCGGCAGAACATCGTTGTCGACAAGCTCAAGGAACTCAGCGATGCCGTCACCCAAGCCCAAAAGGTCCGCCTGGCCGCCGAATCCGACTGGCTCTCCGTGAAGCGGTTGCTCGATGCGGGGACCAACGTCACCGAGATTGCCGCCATCAACGCGGATCCAAAAGTCGCCGCGCTCCGCCAGCAATTGAACGAGAAACAGATTGCGCTGGCGGTCCTGCGCAAGCGTTACCGGGAACACCACCCGTCGATGGTGGCCGTGGAAACCGAATTGAAGGCCATTACCGACAAGCTCACGGCAGCCTGCAATGATGCGGTGGCCACGCTCCAATCCAATTACTCGATGGCCAAGGCCAAGGAGGACGCTCTGCAGCAGGCGCTCAAGCAACAGGAACAGGAAGCGCTGGAGATGGACCGCAAGCAGCCCGATTACAACACGCTGAAACGCGACGCCGAGGCGGACCGCCAGATTTACGATGCCATCCTCACGCGCATCAAGGAGACCAGCGTGACGGGCAAACTTGAGGCCAGCAACGCCCGGCTGGTCGATCCCGTACAAGTACCGGGTCAGCCGTTCAAGCCCAGAAAAACACGCAATTTTGCCGTGGGCATCATCGTCGGTTTGGGAGCGGCAGTCGGGCTGAGTTTCCTGGTGAATTCCTTCGAGGATCGGGTCAAGAGCTACGAGGACATCGAGGCCCTCGGCCTGCCGTTGCTGTCGGGCGTGCCGCACATGCAACTCATGAGCAGGTCGCAGAGTGGCCGCGTCCTACAACTCGACCCGCAGTCCGTGTGCGCCGAGGCGTTCCGCAACCTGCGCGCCAGCATCAGCTTGAGACCCGAGGTCAATGCCGCGAAACCCCTGTTGGTTACCAGCACGGCCCGGGGCGAAGGGAAATCAGTCGTCTCCGCCAACCTTGCCATTGCGTTCGCGGCCAACAACCAACGCACCCTGTTGATCGACTGCGACATGCACCACCCCGCGCAACACCAGGTCTTTCCGACCGCGTCCAACAAAGGCCTTTCCGTTTACCTGATCGACCACCTGAAGCTGGAAGATGTCGTGCAGTCGACGGATATTCCGAATCTCGATGTCCTTCAGGCGGGCGAGGCACTGGCGAACACGCCAGAACTGTTGGCGTCGGACCGCGTGCACGAACTGATCGGGGAAGCGTGCCGCGACTACGACCGCGTCATCATCGACAGTCCACCGGTGACGGGAGTGAGCGATCCGCTCGTTCTACTGCCCCACGTGCAAGGTGTCATTTACGTCATTGGCTTCAGCAAAATTGGCCGCGAGATCGTCGCGCGCTCGATGCAGAAGCTGCGCGAGTGTGGCGCCCCGCTGGTCGGCGTGGTGATGAACAACATCGATCAACAACTGCACGGGTATTACTACTACCCGTACAAGTACTCCTACTATCACAAGAAAGGAAAGCGCAACGGCGCTGAATGAAGGCGCTCCCGTGGGCCGGAGAAACCACCTCGAAGGATTTCGGGGCCGGCAGACGGGCGAGCACGAACCAACCGGCATGCCTGTCCGAACGACAGGCTGCACCGGAATGGCGGCAGCTTGCCGGGGCGCACCAACTACTGTAGCGTGGAGATGATTTTCAGCCAGTGAACAACGAGCCTACATCGCGGTCGCAAGCGGATCCAGTCGCGCCGCAGGGCGATCCTCTCCCCAACGCCACGCACTGGCTTTGCGTTCACACCCGGCCCCGAAAGGAAACCGGCGCGGAACAGTACTGCCGGGAATCACTGCGCCTCGAGACGTACTATCCGCGACTCAAGCGTCTCAAGACCATCCGCCGCGTCAAGCGCTGGGTCATCGGCCCGTTGTTTCCCCGTTACTTCTTTTGCCGTCTGAATCTGGCCCAAAGTTTCCGGGCCGTCCAATACGCCCCGCAGGTGGTGGGCGTCGTCGGTTTTGGCGGAAAGCCGACCATTGTCGACAACGCGATTATCGAGCAACTCAAGCAATGGGCTGGTGAGGCGGTCGACGTTCTGACCGTGCGCCCGGGCTTTCGACCCGGGGATCTTGTTGAGATTGCCGACGGCCCGCTGCGGGGATTACAGGCGGTCGTTCTCCAGGAGATGAGCGACCGCGATCGAGTGGCCGTCCTGCTGTCAACCTTGGGCTGTCAGGCCCGACTGATCGTCAGTCGCTCACAGCTTGTGGACGCTTCCTGACGCAGCGGGAACGCCGCAAGTTCACGAACCGAGCGACTGGGTCGCAAGCTCCCGTTCGGCTTGACTGGAAGTTTGCCCGTGATGCATACGCGCCCGGACGGGGCGACGCTGGCCGTGGGCGGTTCGCCACGACTCCGCCGACGTGAATGCACAACCGCGCATTAACTTTGATTGAGGGCACGTTATGAAAGCAATCATCCTGGCTGGCGGGTTCGGCTCGCGGCTGGCGGAAGAAACGCTGCTGAAACCAAAACCCATGGTGGAGATCGGCGGCAAACCAATCCTCTGGCACATCATGAACATTTTCGGCGCGCACGGCATTGACGAATTCATCATCGCGCTCGGCTATCGCGGGGAGATCATCAAGCAATACTTCCTGGATTTCTATGCGGTGAACAACGATATCTCGATCGACGTCGGCACGGGGAAGACCGTCGTTCACGACGGGAAGCAGCCCGGTTGGAAGGTGCATCTCATCGATACCGGCCTGCACACGAACACGGGTGGCCGCCTGAAACGGTTGGGGAAATGGCTCAGCAAGGATGAGACGTTCATGTTCACCTATGGCGACGGCGTCGCCGATTTGGACATCACCCGCCTGTTGAAGTTCCACCGCGCGCACGGCAAGCTTGCCACGGTGACCACCGTGCACTCGCCATCGCGCTTCGGGCGCATCGGGTTCAACGGGGATTCGGTGACCGAGTTCTACGAGAAACCCGAAGCCAGCGAGGGCTGGGTCAATGGCGGCTATTTTGTGCTGCAGGGGGCGGCGCTGGACTACATCGACGGCGACGAGACCATTTGGGAGCGCCAACCCGTGGAGCGGCTGGCCCACGATGGAGAACTCATGGGGTACCGTCATCAAGGCTTCTGGTCGTGCATGGACACGCTGAAAGAGAAAAACATGCTCGAGGCCATGTGGGAATCCGGCAACGTGCCATGGAAAATCTGGAAGTAGCCGGCCCGAAGTGGCGCGCGAGCAACGGGGTTCGTCAACGATGAAGATATTGGTTACGGGGACCGACGGCTACATCGGCGTGTTGCTGGCTGGGGTCTTGCTGAAGCGCGGGCACGATGTGGCGGGGCTGGACACGGGGTTTTACCGTGATGGGCTGCTGTACGACGGGCTGGAACTCCCGCGCCGATTGGTCCGCAAGGACGTCCGCGAGGTCGCCGACGAGGACGTAGCGGGCCTGGACGCCGTGGTCCATCTGGCTGAATTGTCGAACGACCCGCTCGGCCAGCACAATCCCCAATTGACCTACGCCATCAACCACCGGGGCAGCGTCGCCCTCGCCGAGCGCAGCAAGCGGGCCGGCGTCCGACGCTTCGTATACAGTTCGTCGTGCAGCGTCTACGGCGTCGCCTCCGGGAACGCGGTGGCCGAGGAATCGCCGACCAACCCGCAAACCGCCTATGCAACGTGCAAAGCCCTCGTCGAACGCGACGTTTCCGCGATGGCCGATGATGGTTTCTCGCCAACATTTTTGCGCAATGCCACTGCGTTTGGCGCTTCGCCGCGCATGCGCTTCGACATCGTGTTGAACAACCTGGCGGGGTTGGCGTTTACGACTCGAGAAATCAAGATGGTCAGCGACGGCACGCCGTGGCGTCCGTTGGTCCATGTGCTCGACATCTGTGAGGCGATCGGCTGTGCCCTAGAGGCACCCCGTGAAATGGTTCACAACCAGGTTCTCAATGTCGGCGACAACGGACAAAACTACCGCGTCAAAGAAATCGCGGAATGCGTCGCCGAAGCCTTTCCGGGATGCGCCCTGAGTTTTGGCCGCAACGACGGGGACAACCGCAGTTATCGAGTATCGTTTGACAAGATCCACCAGGTGCTTCCCGGGTTCCGCTGCCGTCGGGACGCGCGGACGGGAGCGCACGAATTGCGCGAAGTCTTTGAGCGAATCAAGCTGACGCGTGAGATGTTTGAGTTCCGGGGTTTCACGCGTCTGAAGCAACTCGAGCATCTGCTGCACACGCAGCAGATCGACGAACAGTTTTTTTGGAAGAACCGCCCGTGACGAGGCCGACCTGCCGGTTCTGCGGGGCGGCGCTGGAGCACACCTTTGTTGATCTGGGAGTGTTGCCGTTGTGTGAAAGCTACGTCGACCCCGCCCGGGCGAACGAGAGGGAGTTGTTTTACCCGCTCCATGCCTACGTGTGCGCCAACTGCTTCCTGGTGCAGGTGGAGGAACTCGAAAAGGCCACGAACATTTACAGCGACTACGCCTATTTCTCCTCCTACTCCGATTCGTGGTTGCAGCACGCCCAATCCTACGTCGAGATGGCGACGAAGCGTTTTGGGCTCGACCGCAACCATCAGGTCATTGAGATCGCCAGCAACGACGGCTATCTGCTTCAGTACTTTGTGGCGAAAGGGATTCCGGCTCTCGGGGTCGAACCGGCGGCCAATATCGCCGCCGTCGCCACGAAGAAGGGGATCCCGACAGTCGTGGAGTTCTTCGGCGAAGCCACCGCCAAGAAGCTGGTTGCCAAGGGAATTCAGGCTGATCTCCTGGTCGGCAACAACGTGCTCGCGCACGTGCCGGGGCTGAACGACTTTGTCGAGGGACTCAGGGTGGTCCTCAAACCCCACGGCGTGCTGACGATGGAGTTTGCGCATCTGATGCGACTGATCGCGGAAAACCAGTTCGACACGATTTATCACGAGCATTTCTCGTATCTCTCCCTGATCACAGTGGAGAAGGTCTTCACGGCGCACGGGCTGGCCCTGTTCGATGTCGAGGAGCTGCCCACCCACGGTGGTTCGCTGCGGATTTACGCCTGCGATACGGCGGACGGTTCCCAGACCCGCAGCCCGCGGGTCGATGAGGTAAAGGCGCGCGAGGTGGCGGCTGGACTCACTCGCGTGGAGACCTATGCCACGTTCACGGAGAAAGTAACGGAGACCAAGCGCCGGCTGCTGGAGTTTCTGATTGCCGCCAAGCGCGCGGGCAAGTCCATCGCCGGCTACGGTGCGCCCGGCAAAGGAAACACCCTGCTGAACTACTGCGGCATTCGCGCCGATTTTCTCGACTACACGGTGGATCGCAGCCCGCACAAACAGGGTCTTCTGCTGCCCGGGACGCGCATCCCGATTTATCATCCCGACAAGATCAAGGAGACCAAGCCCGATTACGTGCTCATCCTGCCCTGGAATTTGAAGAATGAGGTGATGGACCAGATGGCTTATATTCGCGAATGGGGTGGCCAGTTCGTCGTGCCGATTCCGGAACTGAGGGTTTATCCATGAGAGCCGGCAGCGAGACGATTTACGCGGCGGGGCGACCATGAAGGTCGTTCTATTCTGCGGCGGCCAGGGGATGCGGCTGCGGGAGCAATCCGAAAGCATCCCGAAGCCGATGGTCAAGATTGGGCCCATGCCGCTGTTGTGGCACGTGATGAAGTACTATGCCCACTTCGGTCACAAGGAGTTTATCCTCTGCCTGGGCTACCAAGGCGAGGTGATTCGGGATCACTTCCTCCACTACAACGAATGGGGAACCAGCGATCTGGTCGTCTCCCAGGGCGGCCGCAATATCGAGATCCTCAGCCGCGAGTTGCAGGACTGCCAGATCACACTGGTGTCCACAGGAGTCAACTCCAACATCGGCCAGCGCCTCAAAGCCGTTCATAAATACCTCGAAGGCGAAGACGTGTTTCTCGCCAACTACAGCGACGGCCTTACCGACCTGCGCTTGCCGGATATGCTCGACCATTTCCGCAAACACGACAAGATCGCTGACTTCTTGTGCGTGAGGCCGAACTTCAGCGTTCATTTCGTCTCGTTCAAGAACGGGGGCGTGGTCACCGACATTCGCGACGCGACCAAATCCTCGCTCCACATTAACGGCGGCTATTTCATCTTCAAGCGGGAGATTTTCCAGTATATCCACGACGCTGAGGAACTGATCCAGGAACCGTTTCAACGGCTCATCAAAGAGAAGCAACTCGTAGCGTACAAGTACGATGGATTCTGGGCCGCGATGGACACGTTCAAGGACAAGGCCCGATTGGAGGATTTGTACTCCAGCGGGCGCGCCCCGTGGGAAGTATGGAAGCCCAGCGCCTGACATCCAACCGGGAGCCGGCCCCACTTTCAGCCATGAACCAACTCGGACGGGAAATGCACGACTTGGTGGCGGAATTATATCCGATCTGCCGCAGCGTCACGGGCAACGGCGTTCGCGAAACGCTGCGCCGGCTCGGCCGGTTCGTGCCCCTCGAAGTGCACGAAGTACCCACGGGAACGCGCGTGTTTGACTGGACCGTGCCCAAGGAATGGAACATCCGCGACGCCTATGTGAAAAACAGCCGGGGCGAACGGGTGATCGACTTTCAGAAACACAATTTGCACGTGCTCAATTACAGCCTGCCGGTGCACGAGCGGATGCGGCTGGCGAAGCTGCGGGAACATTTGTTCACCTTGCCGCAACATCCCGATTGGATTCCCTATCGCACGAGTTACTACGCCGAGCGGTGGGGGTTTTGCCTGAGCCACAACCAACTGCAACGGATGGAGGATGGCGAGTACGAGGTATGCATTGAGTCGACGCTCGCGGACGGGCAATTGACCTACGGCGAATATTTCGCGGCCGGCGACACCCCGGATGAAATCCTGATCTCGTGCCACGCCTGCCACCCGTCGTTGGCCAACGACAACTTGAGCGGCGTCGCGTTGACCGCTTTTCTGGCGCAACGGGTGAGCCCGCAACGGTATTCGTACCGGTTCTTGTGGATTCCCGGCACGATCGGTTCGATCACGTGGCTGGCGCACAACGAAGACAGACTGCCGAATATCAAGCACGGGCTGGTGGTCTCCTGCGTCGGCGACGCCGGCCCGGCCACGTACAAGAGGAGCCGGCGCGGCACCGCGGAGATCGACCGTGCCGTCGCGCACGTGTTGAAGCATTCCGGCCAGCCCTACGAGATCCTCGATTTTACGCCGTACGGGTACGACGAGCGACAGTACTGCTCGCCGGGATTCAACCTGCCCGTCGGCTGTTTCATGCGTACCCCGAACGGACGATTTCCCGAGTACCACACGTCGGCCGACAATCTGGAGTTTGTGACGCCTGAGGCACTGGCGGATTCGTTGCGCAAGCTGATGGAAGTCCTGTTCGTGCTCGAACACAACCGCGCGTACGCAAACCAGAACCCGAAATGCGAGCCACAGCTTGGCAAGCGCGGACTCTACCAATCCATCGGCGGCCGGCCGGGGGCGAGCGAGTTCGAGTTGGCAGTGCTCTGGGTGCTCAATCTGTCCGATGGCGCGCACACGTTGCTCGACATCGCCGAGCGTTCAGGACTGGCATTCCGGCTCGTCACGGAAGCGGCGGATGCCCTGCGGGGCAACGGATTACTGAAGTGATCGCTCTCGCCACGCGGCAAGTAGCGGTGCCGGCCACGCGATCGTGCCGGGCCGGGCGGTCGAGTGACAGAGATCTCGATTCGGTCGATGCTTGAACCATGACGCGGCTGGTCAACGGAGGCGACTAAAGAATGTTTCCACTCGGTCTGCACCAGAACGGTCAATCCCGGTTCCGGATCCTGTGTTTCGGGGCCCATTGCGACGACATCGAAACCGGCTGCGGGGCCACGCTGCTGAAACTGAAACAAGAGCTGGGGAACAGGATGGAGATCCACTGGGTCGTGTTGAGCGGGACTCCCGAGCGCGAGCGCGAGGCGATTCGGAGTGCGCGGCGCTTTTTGAAGGGGGTCAAGACGAAGACGGTCAGCATCCACCATTTTGCCGACAGTTATTTCCCCTACGACGGCGTCAAGATCAAAGACTGCATCCGAGACCTCGGCCGTAGCCTCAGCCCGGACCTTATTTTCACGCACCAACGCGACGACTTGCACCAAGACCACCGGCTCGTTTCGGAATTGACTTGGAACGTGTTCCGCGACCATTGGATCCTGGAGTACGAGATTCCCAAGTACGATGGAGACATGGGGGCGCCAAACGTGTTCGTACAGCTGTCGCCGTCGTTGTGCCGGCGGAAGATCCAGACCATCCTCGAGAGCTTCCCGACGCAACGAGGCAAGCCGTGGTTCACCGAGGACACGTTTTGGGCCCTGCTGAGGCTGCGTGGGGTTGAGTCCAATGCTCCCAGCCGCTACGCGGAAGCCTTTTATTGCCGGAAGATGCTGCTGGTTTAGCCGACCACGGCTGGAACCGAATACGATCGGGAGAACTGTTCATGACATTCACGGAAACGAAGCTAAAGGGGGCGTTTCTCATCGACCTGAAACGGCTGCAGGATCAGCGGGGCTTTTTCGCCCGAGCCTGGTGTCAGAAGGATTTCGAGAAGCAGGGACTGAATCCGCGGCTCGCGCAGGTCAATCTGTCCTTCAACAACAAGAAGGGCACGCTGCGCGGCATGCACTTCCAACGGGCACCCCACCAGGAGTGCAAGCTCGTGCGCTGCACGCGCGGGGCGCTCTACGACGTCATCATCGATCTCCGGCGTGATTCGCCGACTTACAAGCACTGGATCGGCGTGGAACTGCGGGCGGACAACTACCGCATGCTGTTCGTGCCCGAGGATTTCGCCCACGGGTATCAGACGATCGAGGACAACACCGAGGTCATCTACCAGGTTTCCCGGTTTTACGCGCCGCAATCGGAAGGCGGTGTGCGTTACAACGATCCCGCGTTTGGGATCAAGTGGCCCCTCGCGGTCACCATGATTTCCGACAAAGACAGGGCGTGGCCTGATTACGTGGCCGACGGCGTGAAGACAGCGGCATGATCATCATCGATACCGCCTTGGAGAAACGCGAGCGTGAGGGTCGGCCGATCCGCGTCGGCATGATCGGGGCCGGCTTCATGGGCCGCGGCATCGCGCTGCAACTCTGCACGACCGTGCGCGGGATGAGGTTGGTGGCCATTTCGAACCGGCATCTGGACGGCGCGAAACGCGCCTACACCGAGGCCGGCGTGGGCGATGTGGTCGTGGTCGAGACGACCGGCCAATTAGAGCAGGCGATCGCGCGCGGACAACCAGCGGTGACCGACAACGGGCTGCTGCTGTGCGAGGCCGGAGGAATCGACGCGATCATCGAGGTCACCGGCACCATCGAATTTGCGGCAACCGTCGCGCTGAAGGCCATCGAGCACGGCAAGCACGTCGTCATGATGAACCCGGAGGTCGACGCCACCGTCGGCCCGATTCTCAAGGTCTATGCCGACCGCGCCGGCGTGGTGCTCACGAACGCCGACGGCGACCAGCCCGGTGTGATGGTGAACCTCTATCGGTTCGTGAAAGGCATCGGCGTGCGGCCCGTATTGTGTGGGAACATCAAGGGATTACACGACCCGTACCGCAATCCGACGACCCAGGAAGGCTTCGCGCGCAAGTGGGGCCAAAAGCCGCACATGGTCACATCGTTCGCGGATGGCAGCAAGATCTCCTTCGAGCAGGCCGTGGTGGCCAACGCCACCGGGATGCGCGTCGCCAAACGCGGCATGCACGGCCCAACGGTGCCAACGGGCACACCAATCGCCGAGAGTGTGAACTGGTACCCGATCGCCGACCTCCGGAACGGCCCGGGCGTCGTGGACTACGTCGTCGGCGCGGTGCCGAGTCCCGGTGTGTTCGTCCTCGGAACGACCGACCATCCCGTTCAGCGGCATTATTTGAACCTCTACAAGCTCGGGCCCGGCCCGCTATATTGTTTCTATACGCCCTACCACTTATGCCATTTCGAGGTGCACAACACGGTTGCCCGCGCCGTCTTGTTTGGCGACGCGACGAGTACGCCCCTCGGGGCACCGTGCGTGGAAGTTGTTGCCACCGCCAAGATCGATCTCAAAGCCGGCCAGGTGCTGGACGGCATCGGCTACTACATGACCTACGGCCTGGCTGAGAACGCCGACGTGGCGCGCGAGGAGAATCTGCTGCCGATGGGCGTGGGCGTGGGCTGCCGCCTCAAACGCGACATCCCCAAAGACCAGGTGCTGACGTACGACGATGTGGAAATCCCCCCGGGACGGCTGTGCGACCGGTTGCGGGCGGAGCAGGATTCGTCGTTTGCGACTCAGCGACCGCGGTCCCGATCGACGGGGCAGACCGCGGGTTCGCCGCTCAATTGAGCGACCACACGACGCGCTCCATGAACGGCACCAAAGCGTTGGTGACATTGGCGATTGGCGATTACTATCTCCAGCACTGGAAGCGGGTTTGCGAGCGCAACTGGCGGACGTACGCCGACAGGTATGGATACGATCTGATTTGTTTGGACCGGCTGCTGGATAATTCCCAACGGGCGAAGAATCGCTCGCCAGCCTGGCAGAAGTGTTTGGTTTTATCCCAGCCGTTCGCGGAACGTTACGAGCGGATCGTCTGGGTCGATTCGGATGTGTTGATCAACAACCTGGACGCTCCGTCGATCGTGGAGGGCGTTCCGCCGGAGAAAGTGGGGGCCGTTGAGACGCTCGCCAAAGACCGTTGGCAGACGGGCGACCAACTTCTCGATCGTGTCTACGAGTTTTATGGTTCCTCACTTACCAACTACTCGAACAGACAGTACTACACAAACTACGGGCTGCCCGATGGCTTCGACCGCGTGGTCCAGACGGGGGTCTTGGTGTTGTCTCCGAAGCATCATCGGGAAATGCTCGAGAAGGTGTACTACTCCTACGAGGAGAAAGGCGGACGCGAATGGCATATGGAAATGCGTCCGCTGTCTTATGAGTTGCTGAAGGCGGACGCGGTGTGTTGGCTCGATTACCGGTTCAACTTCATGTGGCCCAGCATGCAGTTCATGTGCTATCCGTTCCTTCTCCGGCCCCGGTTGGGGCTGGGGTACGGCGCGCGTATCAAGCGGAAGTTGGGAATGATGATGGGATTCCCCGGGTTGGACCAGCTCCGAGCCGCTTGCCTCACCGCCGTCTTTCACAACAGCTTCTTTATGCATTTCGGCGGAGACTGCATGGTGGACATGCTGCTGGTGAACCAAGACGCTTCCTCCTGGTTTGACTACAGATTCTGACGCCAACCAAGGCAGTTGCCGCAGGCACGAGACAATTTTTATGGTCATCGCGAAATCTCGGTCGGATCAACTCGTCACACCCGTCGGCTTCATCATTTTCAATCAGCCCGATAACGCCAGCCCGGCTCCACAGGTCATCGCATCGGTTCCAGCCACGGTATGACAAAGACATCGAACGTTCCCAATTGGCTGCTGTGGGCCGCTTGGAGCAAACACCCAGCCTTGGCCCGATGGGCTTGGAAGCGGATCGCACCGCGAAGCGAACCGTTTGTTGTCCCCGACGGTGCGTTTCGTCTGGCGCTGTGCGGCGACCTGAATTTCGACCCGGTGGTCCGTTCTCTATGGTGTCTTGGCTTGCACTCCCTGGAGCCGCGGGCGCCGAAGCGCACGATCATCCGCAGAATTCGCGGTCGCCTGTGGCGTGCGTTCTGCCGCTGGTTTATCTCTCCGCAGTATTTCACCAACGATCTTGCCCCCAGTTTTCGAGAGTATTCCTTCCGCAAACCTGCGGATGAGAGCAAGCTCGAACGCGATGAGTTCCTCCTGCGAAGTTGGGAATTCAACATTGATTACTCGTCGGTGACCGACCGCTACGCGTATCCGTTCGTGCGAATCGCACCGTTCTTGAAGAGCAAGGATTTGGTGCTGGCCAATCTCGAAACGCCGTTGTCCACGCATCCGCGCGTGGCCGGCTTGTTCGAGAGCGACCCGGGATACGCCGTCCCGATGCGCAAGGCGGGCATCTCCGTGGTCAATCTGGCCAACAACCACATTTTCGATGAGGGCGAAGCCGGTTTGTTCGAGACGCTGCGCCACCTGGATGCGGCCGGAGTGCGGCACGTGGGCATCGGGAAGAACTACGAAGACGCCCGGCGCGGAACCTTCATCGAGCAGGACGGGCTGAAGTTCGCTTTCCTCTGCTATACCCAATGGTGCAACGCGCGGTTTTCCTCCATGGCGGCGGGCCACCCCGGCTTGCTGCCGCTGAATCGGGAATTGATGGTGGAGGACGTCGCCCGGGCCAGACCAGCGGCGGATTTTGTGATCGTGTCACTGCACTGGGGACAGGAGAACCAGCCGAACGTGCATCCGGCGCAAATCGAAATCGCCCACCTGCTGATCGATGCCGGAGCCGATTGCATCGCCGGCCACCATCCGCACGTGCCGCAGGGAATCGAAGTTTACAAGGGCCGGCCGATTCTGTACTCGCTCGGCTGTTTGATCTTCGGACAATCGAACGGCAATTGGACCGAGAATTTCGTCGCCGAGATTGTCATCGACGGCAGGCAACTGAGGGGCGTTGTACTCCATCCGATTTCCGCCAAGGACAAGGAGGTATTTCAACCCGAGGTGTTGCGGGGGGAACGGGCTGTCTCGCTGTTGCGCCGGCTGCAATTGATGAGTCTGCCGCTCAACACCGGCATTGCGATTCACCATGACGCCGGGTACATCGACCTGCACCCGAAAGCAGCCGCGCGCGAGCGACCCGCTCGGGCCGTCGAGGCGTTGGCCACATGAAGATTGAGAACCTGCGAGAGGAACGCACGGGGGATCGCGCCCGCATTGCCGCGACCATCAAATGGGAAGATTGCGACCGGCCGACGCGCGACGTGTATTTCGAAACGACCACCGAGTTCGCCGGCGCCCTCTGCTGCAGCGTCGAGCCCTTTGTACTCGCCGGCGTCCTCCCGGCCCTCTGGTACGGCGAACAACGACTCCATGCCGACGGCGAGATCTGCCCCGACATGCGCAATGGGGTGATTACGGCCATGAGCGTGATCCGGCACTGGTACGGTTTGAAGCGCGGCCTGGTGCGCATCGAAGCGCCCTCGCGCAGCCGGCCCCTGGCCGATTCGGTGGTGCCGCGTGCGGGCTTCTTTGCCACCGGCGGCGTGGACTCGCTGGCCACGTTGCGCGGGAATCGGCTCAATTTTCCGCCGAGCCACCCCGGGTCCATTCGCGACGGCGTGGTCATTTTCGGACTGGAGGTGGAGGACGCCGCAGCTTTCGAACTCGTTTTGAAATTGCTGAGGTCGCTGGCCGGTGCCGCCGATTTCACGCTGGTGCCGGTCTACACCAACGAGCGCTATCTGGAGCCGGACTGGGGTTTTTGGATTGACGTGTTCGAGGGCGCCGTGCTGGCCGCGGTCGGCCACGCCCTGCGTCGGCGCCTGACTGAAATCAGCATCGCCTCCAGTTTCGACATTGCCAACCTGCATCATTTGGCGTCGCATCCGATGCTCGATCCGTTTTACAGCGGCCACGAACTGCGCATCCACCATGATAGCGCGGCGCTCTCGCGCCTGGAGAAAACGCGGCTGCTGGCCGACTGGGACGTGGCCCTGCGGCACCTACGCGTGTGCAATGCCGTGGAGCACTACCAGGCGGGCCGCCTGAACTGCGGGCGCTGTGAGAAGTGTCTGCGGACGATGATCGCCCTGCTGATTGCCGGGAAACTCGACCAGACACACGTCTTCCAGCAAACCGAGTTGTCCGAGGAACTCGTCCGCGAGGTCGCCGTGCTGGGGCGCACGAACTTCCGTTTCTGGCCCGAGTTGATCGCGCCCCTGGAGCAAATGGGCCGTCACGACCTCGCCCGCGGGGTCCGCTACGCGCTCGACCGGTACGAGGGCGGACTGGGCTGGAAAGGCGCCCTGCGCCGGTTTGACCGACGGCGTCTCAACGGTGTCTTGTATTCGCTCAGACGTGCGATCCGGAACGGCTCGTAGCAACACCCGACCGGGGTTTCCACAGGAAAATGATTGTGAACCTGAAATGAGCCTGGACACGCCAGTCGCGCTCATCATTTTCAATCGGCCCGAAAAAGTGAAGGGCGCGTTGCAGTCGATTGCGGCGGCGCGACCGCGGCAGTTGTTTGTCATCGCCGATGGGCCGCGCTCGAGTCAGCCCGAGGACGTGGCGAAATGCGCGGCGGCTCGTGCCGTTATCGAGCGCGTGGACTGGCCGTGCGAGGTGGTGAAGGGTTATTCAGACGTGAACCTCGGCTGCGGACGGCGACCGTCGACTGGGATCAGTTGGGTCTTCGAACAAGTCGAGGAAGCGATCATCCTGGAAGATGACTGCGTTCCGGATCCGACATTCTTCCCCTACTGTCTGGAGTTATTGCAGCGGTACCGGCACGATGAGAGGGTAATGATGGTTGCGGGAAGAAATCGTTTCCGAATGGCGACGCCGTACAGTTATTGCTTTTGCCGCAATCATTCGAACTGGGGCTGGGCCTGCTGGCGCCGCGCGTGGCAGCACTTCGATATCGGAATCAAATCGTGGCCAAAACTTCGCGAAACCTCATGGCTTGAAGAAACCCTGGGACGCCCGGGCGCGGTTCAGTTTTGGAGCGATATATTCGACCGCGCCTATGCGGCCGATGGCCAGGGGGACTACTGGGATTATCAGTGGAGCTTCGCCATGTGGGCGAATAACGGCCTCGCGGCCGTACCCAAAGTCAACTTGGTTCGCAACATGGGATTCGACGAGGAAGCCACGCACACAACCGCCGGGGCCGATGAGCGAGCCAGCGTACCGTCCGGCGAAATGCCGTTCCCGCTGCGGCACCCACCGGTGGTGGCTCAGAACAAAGAGTACGACGATTTCGTTTGCGACCGGGTATTTCCGTTGAGAGGGCCCGAGAACCTCTACACCAAGATCCGACGGAAGCTCCTCGCGACCGTCGGGGTTTACTATTGACGCGGGAGATGAGCAACGGTCCAAAGCCTCGTAGGTGACGCGGGGCGATTCGCAGGTCCGAACAGCGGCAAAGTCGCATACCCAGGAAGAATGCCGTGATTATTGATGCTCGTTCTTTGCCGGCCGACGAGACGGTCCAAACGACCGTCTGCATCGTCGGCGGCGGCGTCGCCGGCATCGCTCTGGCCCGGGAATTCGTCGGGCGCCGCGTGCCCGTCTGCATCTTGGAGAACGGCGGGGTCGATCCCGAACCCGAGACGCAGTCGCTGGCGGCGGGAGACAACGTCGGGCTGAAGTATTTCACGTTGGAGACCGCCCGGGCGTTCTGCTTCGGCGGATCGAGCACGCGCTGGGACATCGACATCGGCAACAACGGACTCGGCGTCCGCATCCGGCCGCTCGACGCGATTGATTTCGAGAAGCGGAACGAGGTTCCATTCAGTGGCTGGCCGTTTGACAAATCGCAACTCGACCCGTACTACGAGCGCGCCCAGGCGTTCTGTCGCGTCGAGCCGGCCGATTACAGCACCGCCACCTGGGCCGACCCGCAGTCGGCACGGCTCTTACCGTTGGCCGGCGACCGGTTGCAGACGGTGATCTTCAAATTTGCCCGGCGCGAGACGGTGCTCCGCGAGCGCCGGGATGAAGTTGCGCAGGCGGACAACGTCACCACCTACTTGCACGCGCACGTGCTGGAAATCGAGACCGAAGAGAACGGACGGACGGTACGCCGCCTGCGGGCGGCGAGCTCGGACGGCAAACAGTTTTGGGTTACGGCCCGGGTTTATGTCGTCGCCAACGGCGGCATCGAGGCGCCGCGGCTGTTGTTGCTCTCCAACAAGGTGCGCCGAAATGGTCTCGGCAACGCCCACGACCTCGTCGGCCGATTCTTCATGGAGCACCTCCACTTCTGGGACGGCGTGTTCGTACCGTCGTCACCACGCCTCGCGCGGGCGGCGGGGTTGTATGCCAACGTCCACACCGTCAATTCGGTCGCCGTGATCGGGAAATTGGCGCTCACGGAGAAGGTGCTGCGCCGGGAGAAGTTGCTGAACGGTTGCCTGCAGTTGATCCCGTGCGCCATGGCGAAACCGTATGTGTACCCGTCACGCCAAGCAAAGAGCGTGGCCTCGCTGAAGAAGCTTATGGGCGCACTGTCGCACGGCCAGGTGCCGGAGGAATGCGGCCGCCATTTCCGCACGGCTGTGGGGGGCATTGACGACATCATCGGGTCGGGCTGCCGGCGGGTCCGCCACAGGTTCGGGCCGCGGACCACGGTGTTTCTGCTCGCCCACATGCTCGAACAGGTGCCCAATCCGGACAGCCGCGTGACGCTTTCGAGCGAGCGCGACCGGTTCGGCCAGCCGCGCGCCCGGCTGGACTGGCGTGTGACCGAATTCGACCTGCTCAGCAGTCGGCGCGCCGACCATATTCTCGGCGAGGAACTGCAACGTTCGGGTCTGGGACAGGTTTACAGTGAACGCAACGGGGAGATCCCTTCGGATTTGCACGGCGGCTACCATCACATGGGGACGACCCGGATGCACCTCGACCCGAAACAGGGTGTGGTGGACGCCGACTGTCGCCTGCACGGCGTCGACAATCTCTTCATTGCCGGCCCGTCGGTGTTCCCGACGGGTGGATACGCGAATCCCGTGCTGACCATCGTCGCGCTGTCGATGCGGTTGGCGGACCACTTGAAGCAGGCGGTGGGCACATGACGCGTTGGGCCATGGTGGTTGACCTGCGCAAGTGCATCGGCTGCGAGACGTGCACCGCTGTCTGCAATCAGGTCAATCATCCAACCAGCGCGGCGTGGCGGCGGATCGTTGAGTGTTTCGTTCCCGGGGGGAACGAAACGCGTCGCGTGTTCGTGCCGCTCAGTTGCATGCAATGTCAGCACCCACCCTGCCTCGACGTGTGCCCCACCGGCGCGACCTATCAACGGCCCGACGGCATCGTTGGCATCCACCGCGAACGCTGCGTCGGCTGCGGTTACTGCGTGCTGGCCTGTCCCTACATGGCCCGGTCGATCGCCTCTCCTGGCGGGCCGGCGTACGTGGACGTCAACAAGCTTGGGGACGGCCAGGGCGACGGGGCCGCTGACGTGCTGGGTGTGAGCGAGAAATGCAGCTTCTGCCATACGTTGGTGGAAGACGGGTTGCGGTGCGGATTGAAGCCCGGCCTCGACCCCGAGGCAACTCCCGCGTGCGTGGTATCCTGTGCGGCGGTCGCCTTGCATTTTGGTGATTTGAACCATCCGGCGAGCAACGTGTCGCGGCTGTTGCGGGAGAACAAGACAATTCAACTCCACGAAGACTTGGGGACCGATCCCTCGATCTTCTACGTTGTGGAGTGAGTCCGTGGCGATGCGTCCTTCGGGGGAAATCCAGATACTCGGCCCGGACCGCCAACGGGATTGGCGCTGGCCGGCCGTCATCAATTTCACGCTCGGCGGCGCCGGCGCCGGGTTCTACATCCTGGCTGCGCTCGGGGGCGATGCGCCCCGAGGCTGGCTTGCGCCGCTGCTCGTCGTTGCGGGGCTTGCCGCGGTCGCGTTGGAGGCGGGCCGGCCGCTGCGCGCGCATCATCTGTTGCGCAACCTGGGCCGGTCCTGGATGTCGCGCGAAGTGTTCGCGGCATTGATGTTTGTGGTCGCGGGGTTGCTCGATTCCTATCGACCGAGTCTGGCGCTCAGCGTCGTGGCGGTAACTTCGGCGGCGGCGTTGCTGCTGTGTCAAGGATTCATCGTTTACCGGGCGGGCGCCCTACCGGCGTGGAACGTGCCCGTGATGCCGGTATTGTTCATCAGTTCGGGGCTTGCGGCGGGCGCGGGCGTGGCGTTGCTGGCGTGGCCGCATGCGACGGCTGGCATCGGACTGGCCTGCATCGGGGCGAATCTCGTTGCCTGGCTGGTGTACTTGTGGGGTACGCGTGAGCGGGCGTTCCGGCAAGCAACGCGCGTGTTGCGGAGGCCGGGAGCATTGATTGTGGTGGTGGGTCTCGGACATGTGCTACCAGGTATCCTTTTGGGGCTGGCGCTGGCGAGGACGGGCTCTACGGGTGCGGCGCTGGTAGCGGGTGCCGCGATGATCGTGGGGAGTCTGAGCCAGAAGGCCGGAGTCGTTTTGTGGGCGGGCTATTTGCAGGCCATCGCGTTGCGCCTGCCCGTTGGCGTAAAGCTGGGCGTCAAGGTTGACGCGTTACCGGTAGCTGTAGCGGTGGAGAAAAGTCTGTGAGCACGAATATTCTGGGCATCTCGGCGTTTTATCACGATTCGGCGGCGGCATTGGTGCGCGACGGTGAGATTCTCGCGGCCGCGCAGGAAGAGCGGTTCTCACGTAAGAAAGCCGACGCACGATTCCCGACGAACGCGGTCGCCTATTGCCTCGACGCCGGCGGGATTCGCGGGTCGGAACTGGATTACGTGGTTTTCTACGAGCGGCCCTGGGTGAAATTCGACCGGCTGCTGGAGACCTATCTGGCGTACGCGCCGCGCGGGATCGAATCGTTCCGGCGCGCAATGACGCTGTGGGTGAACCAAAAGCTGCACCTGCCGGAGACGATCCGAGCCGAACTCGGCGACGGGTTTCGCGGCCAATTATGTTTCACGGATCATCATGAATCGCACGCGGCGAGCGCGTTCTTTCCGTCGCCGTTCGAGGAGGCGGCGATTCTGACGCTGGATGCGGTGGGTGAATGGGCCACCAGCACGATTGGCGAAGGCAGCGGCAACCGGGTCAAACTCACGCACGAGATGCGTTTTCCGCATTCGCTTGGGATGTTGTACTCGGCCTTCACGTATTACACCGGCTTCAAGGTCAACTCCGGCGAGTACAAGCTCATGGGGCTCGCGCCGTACGGCCAGCCGAAATACGTGGATGCGATCGTGGAGAAGCTGGCTGACATCCGCGACGACGGCTCGTTATGGCTGGACATGTCCTATTTCAACTATTGCGAAGGCCTGACCATGACCTCGGAGAAGTTCCATCGACTGTTCGGTGGCCCGCCGCGCAAGCCCGAGAGTTTTCTGACGCAGAAGGAAATGGATCTGGCGGCCTCGATCCAGGTGGTGTGCGAGGATGTGGTTTTGCGCGCGGCCCGACATGCGCATCGGCTGACCGGCCGGCGCAACCTGGTGATGGCCGGTGGCGTCGCGCTGAACTGCGTGGCCAACGGCCGCTTGTTGCGCGAGGGGCCATTCGAGCAACTCTGGGTGCAACCGGCCGCCGGCGATGCCGGCGGCGCGCTCGGCGCGGCGCTGCTGGTGTGGCATCACCTGCTGGACAACCCGCGACGGCCGGCCTCCCCCGATGGCCAGAGGGGTTCTCTTCTCGGCACCGCGTTCGGCAACGACGAGATTCGGCTGTTCCTCGACGGGATGGGGGCGAGCTACGAGCACATCGAGGACGAGGACGTGTTGATCGACCGGGTGGCCCGCTTGATGGCTGACGAGAAGGTGGTTGGCTGGTTTCAGGGGCGGATGGAGTATGGACCGCGGGCGTTGGGCTGCCGGAGCATCATCGGCGACGCGCGTTCGCCGCGGATGCAGCAGACCATGAATTTGAAAATCAAGTTCCGTGAGTCGTTCCGTCCGTTTGCGCCCTGTGTCCTGCGAGAGTTTGTTGATACGGTCTTCGAGACGCGGGCGAACGAGGACAGCCCGTACATGCTGCTGGTGGCGCCCGTACGCCAGGAATGGCGGACGAATCTGAGTGCGGAAGATTTGAGGAAGATGCAGGACCCCGACTTGCGGATTCGGGTCTCGGTGCCGCGGTCGACGGTACCGGCGATTACGCACGTGGATTATTCGGCGCGGATTCAGACGGTCGATCCCGAGCGGCATGGCCGCTACTACCGGTTGATGCGGAAATTCCGTGAGATCACGGGTTGCCCCGTGATTGTGAACACCAGTTTCAACATTCGGGGTGAGCCGATCGTCTGCTCGCCGCAGGAAGCCTACCAATGTTTCATGGCGACGGACATGGATTGCCTGGTCCTCGAAAACTGTCTCCTGTTAAAGGACAAACAAGCAGTGGCGTTGCTGCCGAATCTGGACGCCTACCGCAAGCAACATCCACTGGATTAGGGGGTACGACTGATGATCGGTTTGCCAATGCCGCCTCGAGTCGCCTGGCTCAAGGGATTCTGGCTGACGATGAGTTGTGGGGCCGGACTGCTCGTCGGCGTTGTCGCGGTGTTTGCCGTGTCGCCCGCGTGGTTTGCCTTGGGGGCCGTTGTGGCGGCGGCGCTGGCCGGGCCGGGTTTGTACCGACCGGAAATCGCCAATATCCCGTATCGCGCCTGGAATCGCCTCGCCGTATGGCTCGCGCGGCGTGCCCGGGACTGGATGCTGTGGGTGTATTTGAAAGTCCTGTTTGGTTTGGCGGGTCGGGCGGGCCACTCCCTCGGGCTGGAGCGTCCGCCCACGAACGAGTCGTTGTGGCGGCCGCATTCGGCGAGCCCGGTGGCGGGAGACAACTGCAGAAACGGGGTTACGATCGAGCCCCAAGGTGGACGACGCTGGGCGCGAGCGTTTCTGGCGCAGGCGCGCAGGGATGGCAACGGGTGGATGCGCTGGTTGTTGCCCTTGGTCGCAGTCGTACGGGTGTTGGACGACGCCCCGCGAGAGGAAGCGCCGCCGACCGGGATCTACACGCTGTACTGAGTAAGAGAGCGATGAAACAGCTGCGAGCATTTCTGGCGCTGGTGGCCCTGCCAATTGCGGTGTTGTTGACGGCGCCCGTCCTGTTGTTGGTACTGCCGTTCTGGATTGTGGCGAGCGTGACGCGGGCGATTGCCCGAAGGCTTGAACCGCAACACGAACCGTGGAACCGACTCATCGAGTTCCACCGCGGGCTCGGGTGGAAGCCGAAGCCGAACCTCGATGCGCATTATTTTGCGCGTGGGGACGACGTGTTTCGGCTGCGGACGGACTCGGAAGGCTGGATCGGTCTTGGCCGCCTGGAAGACAACGATATCGTCGCGATGGGCGACTCGTTCGTGTTCGGCTACGGGATTGATGGCGAGCGAGCGTTCACGCAACTCGATCCCCGGCTTCGGGTGAAGGCGGTGGGCTGCACGGGCTACAGCATGGTGCAAGGCGTGATGCTGATGCGGGAATTTGGCGAACGACTGCGCGGGAAGTTGGTTGTCTGGTTCATCTGTATCGAAAACGATCTCTACGACAATTTGTTGCCGAACAAGCCGGGCTTTTATCGCACGCCGTTCGTGCGACGCCGCAATGGCAGCGGAGATTGGGAGATTGTGGCCGAGCACGTCAGTCCGAGCCGGTGGGATTATTCGAGCGACGGACGTCCCTATTATCCGATGCTGGCGAAGCTGTGCACGCCCGGCCCGTTGGCGGATCGGGCGTTCTCAGCCTGCGACTATCTCATCCGCGAGGCCAAACAGGTATGCGATCGAGCCGGTGCGACGCTCGTTGTGGTGACAATTCCGAACAAGTACCAACTCAGCCCGGCGGGAGCGAAGTTTCTGCGCTCGCATCTCGACGGCCAGGACAACTTCAACCCGCTCTATCCGGACGAGCGCATCGCCTCGATCTGCCGCGCGCAGGGTGTGCCGTTTGTGGCGGGAGCGGAATACGTCGGCGCGAACGATTACAAGCGGCACGACACCCACTGGACCGCCGCCGGACACCGCCACATGGTCAAACTGCTCCGCGATCTTTGGGAGCACCATCGCGGGGAACGGGCGTCGTCGTCCTCATCAACGTCCTCATGAAGATTGGCTCTGAGATTCGCCGCCATGGCGCCGACGGGCCGAGTCCGTCGAAGTTGGTGGCCGTGGTTGTGCCGCTGTCGGCCCGACCTGAGTTCACTGCGGACGAATTGATTTCGTTGCGGCATCTGACGCATTACCTGGGGCGGCATGACCGGTACATGATCGCCCCGAGGAATGGGACGAGTGAGTACCCGGGCTTCACGGTCCTGCGCTTTCCAAACCGGTTTTTTGGCAGCCCGGCGGCGCACGACCGCCTGATGTTATGGCCGAAATTCTACGAGACGTTCCGGGATTACAAGTACATCCTCTGTTACCACCTCGACAGTCTGGTGTTTTCGGATCAACTCGAGCAATGGTGCGGCATGGATTGGGACTACATTGGCCCGCCGTGGTTGAAGTGTCCCGAGTTGCCGTGGGTGGACGTCGAACGGGTCGGCAACATCGGCTTTGCGTTGTTGAAGGTGGACAGCTTCTTGAAGGTGCTGTATTCGCCACGATACCAGACGGATCCCGACGAGTACTGGCGGAGGCATTACGCGGGAACTCCGCCGCGCGTTCGACTGGTAAACCTGCCCAAGAAGTATTTGAAACGTCTGCCGGTGTTTAACAGCGTGCGCTGGCAAATGCGGCGCTGGTTGCTGGCGGGGCAGCACTCGGACACGTTCTGGTCCGATCAGGCCAAGAAGTACAATCCCGAGTTCAGGATTGCAGACGTCGGGACCAGCTTGCGATTTGCTTTCGAGGCCGCGCCGCGGATCTGTTTCGAGAGGACAAACCGCACCTTGCCGTTCGGCTGTCATGCCTGGGCGCGGTACGACCGTGCGTTTTGGGAACCGTATCTGTTGCCGAAGCGCCTCGCCTGTGCACCCAAGACGGAGAACGCGCTTGCCTGAACTTCCCGTCCGCGGGCCGGCGCGAAGCGCCGCCGCGGGGATTCGTACGAAGCCTGTGGTCTCTGGCGGTACGACTCGGGGTCGGCGCGCCGTGGCGCTCCGTTGCCAGAAGACACTGCCGACTTGATTCTGTTCCATGAACGCAGTCCCACGAGCACCGGTCGCACTGATCATTTTCAACCGGCCTGACCACGCGGCGCAAGTGTTCGCGCAGATCGCGGCCGCCCGGTCGCCCCAGTTGTTTGTGATCGCGGACGGCCCGCGCCCGGACGTGCCCGACGACGCCGAGCGTTGCGCGGCGGCGCGGGCGGTCGTGGAGCACGTGGACTGGGATTGCGACGTGAAGCGCAACTACTCGGACGTCAATCTGGGTTGCGGACTGCGCCCGACGACCGGGTTGGCGTGGGTGTTTCAGCAGGTGGACCGGGCCATTGTGTTGGAAGACGATTGCGTTCCGGACCTCACGTTCTTCCGTTTCTGTGATGAAGTGCTGGAGAGATATCGGGACGACGAGCGGGTGATGCACGTCGCGGGAAACAACGGTCTGCAGGGTCGGCGTTACAACGCGGCCAGCTACTTTTTTTCACGTCACAACCTGTGTTCCGGCGGTTGGGCGACGTGGGCCCGGGCCCGGCGCCATTTTGACATCGAGCTCAAGCAATGGCCGGCGCTGCGGGACACTCCCTGGCTGGAGTACATCGTCGGCGAACCGCGGGGCGCGGCGGTGTGGCGACGGATCTTTGACGAGGCGCATGCGGCGGGCACGCGAGCGTCGTATTCGGACTATCAATGGACATTTATTTGCTGGATGGAAAACGGGTTGTCGGTGATCCCGAACGTGGAGTTGTGCCGCAACATTGGCTTCGGTGAAGGCGCCACGCATACCGTCGGCGCAAGTTCACCCTGGCGCGTGGACCGAACGGAGGCGATGCGGTTTCCGCTCGTACACCCGCCGTGCGTGACGCCGGACGCGGAAGCGGATCTCGCAATCAACCAGGTGGTGCTATCGGCCGAGACACCGGGCCATTATGGTCTGCGCCAGCGGATTTCCCGGGCGTTGTCCGCGTTCAAGTGAATCCTTGAGAACATTCCTACAGGCCGAGGCAAAACTTCTTCAAGAGAGATGAGCATGCAAACCAAATCAACCCAACCGACGGTTTCGGTGTTGGAAGACACGTCAGAGCCGCAGCGGGCCGAGGCGCCCTGTCTGGTGATCGGGCCGCGCAAGAGCTGGCTCGACCTCGACCTGCGGAGCATCTATGTCTATCGGGAGTTGCTGTATTTCCTGGTGTGGCGCGATGTCAAGGTCCGCTACAAGCAGGCGTCGATTGGCGCTACCTGGGCGATTTTGCAGCCGGTGCTGACCATGTTGGTGTTTACGATCATCTTTGGCAAGTTCGCCAAGATGCCGTCCGACGGCTTGCCCTACCCCATTTTCGCCTACACGGCGTTGTTGCCCTGGAACTACTTCGCGCAGGCCATCAGCCAAAGCGGTTCGAGCGTCGTGCGGAATTCCAACCTCATCAGCAAGGTTTATTTTCCGCGGCTGATCATGCCGATAGCCTCGACGCTCACGCCGCTGGTGGATTTCGCCATCGCGTTCATCATTTTGGTGGGCATGATGGTCTGGTACGGGATTACGCCGACCTGGGGCGTGCTGGCCCTGCCGTTGTTTCTGTTGCTGGCGATGCTGACGGCGGTGGCGGTGTGCCTGTTCCTGTCAGCGCTGAACGTGCAGTACCGCGACGTGGAACACGCGATTCCGTTTCTGGTGCAGTTCTGGATGTACGCCTCGCCGGTGGTCTACTCGGTTCACATCGTGCCGGAGAAATGGCGGGCACTGTACAGTTTGAACCCGATGGTGGGGGTGATGGAAGGGTTTCGCTGGGCGCTGTTGGGCAGGGTCCACCCCGACTTCGTCGTCATGATCGTCAGCGCGGCGGCAGTCGTGCTGCTTCTGTTTGGGGGCTTGATCTACTTCCGGCGAATGGAGCGAACGTTCGCCGACGTCATCTGATGAACGACATCGCCATTCAAGCCGAGGGCCTGTCCAAGTTGTATCGGATTGGCGCCTTGCAGCGCTGCAACACGTTGCGCGATCAGATCGTGCATGGGATCAAAGGGGTCTTTCAGCGTAAGGCCCAGAGCGACTCAATTTGGGCGCTGAAGGATGTTTCCTTCAACGTGAAGCGCGGCGAGGCGATTGGACTCATCGGACGCAATGGTGCGGGCAAGAGCACGCTCCTGAAAATCCTTTCGCGCATTACCGAACCTACCTCGGGCCAGGTCAAGATTCGCGGCCGCGTGGGCTCGCTGCTGGAAGTTGGAACGGGCTTTCACTCGGAGTTGACGGGACGGGAAAACATCTACATGAGCGGCGCGTTGCTGGGCATGACCAAGCGCGAGACGGATCGCAAGTTTGACGATATTGTATCGTTTGCTGAGGTCGGGAAGTTCATCGACACGCCGGTCAAGCGGTATTCCAGTGGCATGTACACCCGGCTGGCGTTTGCCGTCGCGGCGCATCTCGACACCGAGATCCTGCTGGTGGACGAGGTGTTGGCGGTTGGCGACGCTGCGTTCCAAAAGAAGTGTCTTGGCCAGATGGAAAAAGCGGCCCATAAGCAAGGCCGCACGGTGGTCTTCGTCAGCCATAACATGGCCGCGATTGAGAACCTGTGCACCAGCGCCCTGTTGCTGGACGATGGGCGCATCGTTCGCCGGGGGGCGACGCCGCAGGTGATCGGTCACTACCTGGAGACGGTGCTGCCGGCATTGGTGCAGGGGATGCCGTTGAGCGAACGCGTGGATCGCACGGGCACTGGGACGGTGCAGTTCTCGAGTTTTCACGTCGAGGACGCCCAAGGCAACCGGCTGGCGGCGGTGCGCAGCGGGATGGATGTGGTGTTTGTTTTCGGCTATCAGTGCCGTGATGGTGAGAAACCCAAAGATGTGGACGTGGGGTTTTCGCTCACCTCTGGCAAGGGTCAGATGTTGTGCGTACTGTACAGTTCTTACCTGGGGCAATACTTCAACGGACTCTCCGGGTCCGGCTTCGTTCGCTGTCGGGTGCCGAAATTCCCGTTTCCGCCGGGGCGCTATAGCGTAGGAGCACGGGTGGTCGTCGCGGGAGAAGAGTCGGACTGGCCACGAAACTGGGTGGCGTTTCTCGATGTGGAGGGCGGTGATTTCTACGGGTCCGGCAGCGGGGGGTTTGGAAGCGCGACGCCGTATTTGCTCAGCGGAGAGTGGAGCGCGGATGGATCGTGGAAATGAGCCTGCACAATGTATCTCGGGCCGCCAGGTGGATGGCTCGCAGCCTCCAGGAGACGGCTTGGGAACTCACACCCGCGGCGCGTGAGTTTCGGCGCATTTGGCCGCTGATTGATGGCGTGGAAGGTCTGCTGGTCTCGCCCGGCCAGGAACGGTGGTTGTTCACGACAGCGCGTTGGCTCCCCGATGGCGCGACGATTGTCGAGATCGGCAGTTTCAAAGGCCGCTCGACGTGCTGCTTGGCGTACGGATGTCGCGGCTCGAAGAAGCATGTTTTCGCCATCGACACGTTCGCTGGGAACGACTCCGACTTCAAGGAAGGAGTCACGTTCCGCGGGACGGGGTATTTCGACGTTTTTTGGAGCAACCTGGAGACTCGGGGTCTCTCCTCGTACGTGACGCCGTGGCGGGGCCAGTCGCGGGACGCGGCCAAGGAGTGGATGACGCCCATTGATTTGCTGTTCATCGACGGATCGCACCAGTACGAGGATGTGCTGGCCGATTTCGAAGACTTTTTCCCTCATGTGAAGCCCGGCGGCATCATCGCCTTCCACGACGTTTTGCCCAATTGGCCGGGTCCATCGAGAGTTTGGAACGAGTCGGCTCGTCCTCGCCTCCGCCGACTCGGCTGTTGTGCATCGCTCGCCTATGGGCGAAAGCCCCAGGCCTGAGCGAGCGCCCTTGTGCGGCGGGTTGACCCGTCTTCGACGAACGGAGCGAGCTTTCGCCGACGTCGTCCGATGAACGATATCGCCATCCAGGCCGAACGCCTGTCGAAGTTGTATCGGATTGGGGCGTTGCAGCGCTTCAACACGCTGCGCGATCAGATGATGCATGGGGTCAAAGATCTGTTCCGTCGGAACGGACGGAGCCGATCCGAAAGCAATACGATCTGGGCACTCAAAGATGTCTCGTTCGAGGTGAAGCGGGGCGAAGTCGTCGGCATTATCGGCCGGAACGGGGCGGGCAAGAGCACCCTGCTGAAAATCCTTTCGCGCGTTACGGAACCGACCTCCGGGCAGGCGAAGATCTACGGTCGCGTCGGCTCCCTGTTGGAGGTCGGCACGGGTTTTCATTCCGAGCTGACGGGTCGCGAGAACATCTACATGAACGGCGCGCTGCTGGGGATGACGAAGCGGGAGATCGATGGCCGGTTCGACGACATCGTGTCGTTCGCGGAGGTGGAGAGGTTCATCGACACGCCCGTGAAGCGGTACTCGAGCGGAATGTACATGCGGCTGGCGTTTGCGGTCGCCGCGCATTTGCAGACGGAGCTCCTGTTGGTGGACGAGGTGCTGGCCGTCGGCGACGCCGCGTTTCAGAAAAAGTGCCTCGGCAAGATGGGCGAGGCGGCGCACCAAGGCCGGACGGTTTTGTTCGTCAGCCATAACATGGGCGCCGTCGAGACCTTGTGTACGTCGGCCATGTGGATCGAGCAGGGAATGATTGTCAGGCGCGGATCAGCCGACCGGACCGTCAGGGCATACTTGAAGAGTGCGGAGTCCGGGGTCGCCTCACCGCAGCGGCCCTGGGATCGGAGCGGCAGTGGCCAGGCCCAAATCGCAGCCGTCCGTTTGCTGGACGCGGATGGCAACCCTCGTGACACCTTCAGCATGGGAGAGACGATCGTCGTGGAGTATACGGTGGAGTTTTATCGTCCGTTCGACGTCATCGAACTCTCGCTGGACATCAGTCGGTCAGACATCGGAATGCAAGTCGTCCACATCTCCAACCAAGATTCGGATTTGGCGCTCGAAGACGTCCCCCAAGGCACGCGGAGGTTTCGGGTGGAGATTCCCGATTGTCTGCTGTTCCCGAACGCCTACGACATCTCGCTATGGGTTGGCTGTCACGAGATGAAGCTCGACTACGTGGAGGACCTGTTGCGGTTCTCCATCGTGCAAAGCGCGGCGGCACGACGCACCACGCCGCTGTATCCCGAACTGGGGGTATACTACGTCCCCTCCGTGTGGATGGAGAAGTGACGGTGACAGACGCTCCGAAGATCAGCGTGGTGGTCTGCACCTATAATCGGGCCGCGTTGCTGCGCGACGCGTTGGAGACGTTGTGTGAGCAAACACTCGCAACAGCGTCGTACGAAGTGCTGGTTGTGGACAATAACTCGGCGGACAACACTCGCGCTGTGGTCGAAGGCTTTGCGGCACGCCCACTCAACGTTCGGTATGCGCGGGAGACCCGACAGGGCCTGTCCATGGCTCGCAATCGCGGTTGGCAAGAGGCACGGGGCGAGTACGTCGCTTATATCGACGATGATTGCCGGGCACCAAAGGAATGGCTGGCGTCAGCCGAACACGTGATTTGTCGCCTCCAGCCCGCCGTGTTGTGTGGACCGGTTTTCCCGTTCTACCAAGGTCAGAAGGCCCGGTGGTATGAGGACCGCTACGCCACGCATCTGCCCTGCACCGAGGCGCGGAGGGTCGATGCCGAGACATGCGGCTACGTATACGGCGGGAATTGTTTCTTCCGCCGATCCGTGCTCCAAGCGATGGGCGGGTTCGACCCGCGCCTGGGCATGTCGGGCGGCAAACTTGGCTACAGCGAGGAAACGGTTCTGGTAAGGCGCATCGCCCAGACCATGCCCGATGAGGTCATGTACTACGACCCTCAACTTCCGGTTTCCCACCTTGTTCGCCCGGAGAAAATGACGTTGCGCTGGCTGTTGCGGGCGTCGTTTCCCCTGGGCCGGGCCTCATGTTATTGGCAGCCCCAGACAAAGCCGCTGTCCGCCTATGCTGGACTTGGGTATTACAGGCAAGCCTTGAGTACGATCATGGCCCTGGGCAAGATGTGCATCCGCGGCGTGCTGTTTCGAGAACGGGACCGGTACCCCTACTTTCAGAATTACATTTACGAGCGCTCCCTGGCACTGGTGTCAGAATTGGGCCGGCACTACGAGCTTCACCAGCAGATCAAGCGCGCTCAGCGGCCGGGACTGAGAGAATCGTGAAGCCGGCTGGCTGGGCGAGCCAAGCGACGGCCAGCCGTTCACCATCACGGCACGAAGAACCATGAAAACCGGTGCAGGGATTGTCGAGGCACTAAAGTCTGCCGCAGGCCCGGTAACCAGGAAATCGCGGGGCGTCCGCGACCGTCTGGCGCGGAGTTGGCTCAGGGCGCGGCTGACGAGTCGAGAGGAATTCATCGGTCAGATCAAGGCTGCTCTTCGAACCGGCCGGCCTTACGCCCTGGGGAAGATCGGCGGCTCGGAACAACACTGGTTGTACTACAACATTCTCCTCAAGGAACGGACCCGGCCGGACAAGATCGAGCAGTTCGAACAGAAGCTGGACTTTTGCATGGTGAAACAAGCCGGCGTTTTTCCCGGTGACCCGCAGTTCTGTGTGAAATTCAACGAGTTTTATGTCCGGCACCTGAAGAACCTGGATTGCCTTGGTCTGTTCCTCTACCCGGCCGAGAAGCGGATCGTGCAGCACTACGGGCTCGACCACACCCTGGTCCATTTCGTGGACCAGGAGCCAGACAGATCCCGTCCTGACAATGAGGCCAACTGCTATCTGCCCGAGTTCCGGGACAAGAAGATACTCATCGTGTGCCCATTTGCCTCGCTGCTGAAAGAGCGCGCTCGGAAAGATATTTTTGAACCGGTGTGGTCGAAGACCGGCAAGAAATGGTTCCATCCCCGCAGCGTGGATGCGCTGGAGTTCCCGTACGGATTCGATCCCGAGACGCACCGACGGTTTCCGACCGCGATTGACTTATTCGATCACATCGCGACGGAAATCGCCAAACGAGATTTCGATGTGGCGTTGATAGCTGCCGCCGGCCTGGCCATCCCGATCGCCTCGCAGGTCAAGGGAATGGGCAAAGTGGGGATCAGTTTGGGAGGCCATCTGCAGGCTCTGTTTGGTGTCATCGGAAAGCGGTGGCGCGATTGGGCGGATTGGAAGCGGGATTATTTCAACGAATGGTGGATCGAAATGCCGGCCGCGTATCGTCCGCGCCAGACCGACGTATGTGATCAAGGGGCGTACTGGTAGGCGGGAGAGGAAGTTGATCCAAACGCTGAGAGCCTCGCTGAGAGATTGGGGCTACCGCCTGATCGGGCCGGTAGGGCACTTCGTCACGAGCGGCTCTGAAGTGGCGCTTACGTTCGACGACGGACCCCATGCGGAATACACCCCACGACTTCTGGCAATTCTCGAACGGCACAACGTCCGCGCGACGTTTTTCATGGTGGGCCAGAAAGCGGCGCAGTATCCCGAGCTTGTCCGGCGGGTTGCCGAAGCGGGACACGCCGTGACCAACCACTCGTGGGATCATCCGGCTTTCCCGGAGATCAGCGGGCCACAACGCCGCCACCAAATCCGCGCGTGTGGCGGCGCGCTCGCACCCTACGGCCAGCGTTTTTTCCGTCCGCCTTACGGCAGCGCGAATCTGGCAACGCTTCTGGACGCACTGTTCCTGCGTTATGAACTGATCGGGTGGAACCTGGATGTGGATGACTGGGTGGTGCAGGATCCCGGCTGGATGGCCGACCGGCTGATTCATCACTGCCGCCCGGGCAGTATCATTCTTCTGCACGACGCAGTCATCCCCGCCACGGACGACCGTGATGGGACGAAGATCCATCGGGACCGGGCGGCGATGCTGCAGGCACTGAGCCTGTTCTTGGACCAGAAGGGGCGAGATTTCCGGTTTGTGACCATTCCCGAAGTGTTCCGGCTGCGTTGCCCGGTCCATCGGGGGTAGGATCATCGGTCGTCAATCACGTCGAACTTTATCTGTTCCACAAGGCGGATAACTGATGCGCACACCGCGTTTGAGCGAGCTCCCGTTGCCACCGCCAGGCAAATCCGGCTGGCCGTGGACGGAGGAGTCGCGGCCAGTGCCCGACCGGATGACGGATGGGCGGGAGTGGCCGCGCATCAGCATCGTAACGCCCAGCTACAATCAGGGACGGTTCATTGAAGAGACGATTCGTTCCGTATTGTTACAAGGATATCCCAACCTGGAATACCTGGTCATTGACGGGGGCAGCACGGATGGCAGTGTGGAAATCATCCAAAAGTACTCGCAGTGGTTTACCTATTGGTGCAGCGAAAAAGACCGGGGACAAGCCCATGCCATCAACAAGGGCTTGGACCGGGTGACCGGCCAGATCGGCGCGTACCTGAACAGTGACGACTATTATCTGCCCAACGCGCTCGCCCACGTCGGCCGAACGTACCGCCGTTTCGAGTTTGACGTGTTTGTGGGCCGGCGATGGCGGGGAAGCTACTTCAAGAAAAACAACCGGCGTAATGCGATTCGGCCCTTCGCCACTCCGTTTGTCGCACAAGACGACCAGATGCGCTTTGAAACGCCGCAAGAATGCGTCTTTTGGAACCAACAACGCTCCCATCGACTGCGCTTCGACGAGTCCTTCCATTTCTGCATGGACGTGTGGTGGTTTGCGCGCATTTTTTCCGGCGCGTTCGTCGTGCAGAGTTCGCGGCCGATCGGGGTTTTTCGATCCCACCAACAGTCCAAGTCCGCCACGATGCACGATGTTTCGGTCGTGGAATGGGACCGGCTGTGGGACGAGCTGCGTGACTATCTCCGTGCTGTTCCTGCGGATTTTCGTGAGACGACCCGGCAGGCCCATCGCCGCACGACTCTCAAAACACTGGTCATGCAACTCGTTTGCCCCTGGCGCGATTACTACTTTTCGTACCGTCATCCCAGTTATCTGCCAGCAGCTGTCTCCTGCCAGAATGGAGACGAACTGGTGGAGGATTGCCTGGCGATCGGACGGGCGAATTCCGTCCAGCCACGCAGCCGCTGACCAGAAGGACGCAACCTGCCATCGGTTGAGCGTGCTGAGAACCGGCCGACCGGCCGTTATCAAATGAAGCGCATCGCCTACATTCAGTACACCAACCCGGCGCTTTACCCGCCATTGGAACACAGTTCGCAGATTCTTGCGGACAAAGGATGGCAGGTGTTGTTTCTGGGAATCGGCGGATTGCGCGCGGGTGCCTATGCGCTGCGGTTTGCGGAGTTCCCCGGCGTCCGCGTTCGCCAATTGGGATATTGTCCGCCGGGCTGGCGACAGAAGCTACATTACTTCTGGTATGCGGTCTGGGCCACTGGTTGGGTGCTGGCCTGGCGACCTGCTTGGATCTACGTGTCCGATCTGCTGGCCTGCCCCATTGGACTGTTCCTAAGCTACCTTCCCTTCCGGCAAGTGATCTACCACGAGCACGATGCGCCGGTCGTAACGGATCGACGGTCGGCGTTCCTGCGGATCGCGTTCTGGGCTCGGCGCCGCGTGGCGCGACGAGCGGCACTGTGTATCCTCCCCCATGCCGACCGCGCCAACCGGTTCGCCAGCGAGACCGGCACGACAGCACCCGTGATTTGCGTGTGGAATTGCCCGGATCGCGACGAGGCCTTGTCGCAACCGCGTCCCCCGCTGAATGGATCTGACTTATGGGTGCACTATCATGGCAACCTCGGCCCGCCGCTGTTGCCGGTCGCCGTCGTCGCCGCGCTGGCGAGGCTTCCGGAGCGCGTGAAGCTTTGTGTGATCGGGTACGAAACGACGGAAGGCTACGTGCGACAACTCCAACAGGCCGCCAGGCAGTTTGGCGTGGCGCAACGGGTGGAATTTGTCGGGCCGTTGTCCCGGGCAAAACTGCTGGAGCGCTGCCGCAGTTCGCACGTCGGGCTGGCGCTGATGCCCGTGCGCGGGGCGAATTGCAACGAGCAGGCGATGGCGGGCGCCTCCAACAAGGCGTTTGAGTATCTGGCTTGCGGGCTGGCTTTGTTGGTTTCCAACGTACCGGAGTGGCAGGCGATGTACGTGGATGCTGGTGTCGGGTTGGCGTGTGACCCCGATGCCCCGGCGAGCATTGCCGCGGCGTTGCAGTGGTTTCTCGATCATCCCGACGCGATGCGAGACATGGGAGAGCGCGGTCGTCGGCGGATTCTCGAGGAATGGAATTATGAGCGTGAATTCGAGCCCGTTATCGAAGTGCTGACCGGTACGGAACCTTAAGGTTGCATGAACCGGGGCCCACTGGTCGTCATCGAGTCTCACCCGATCCCCTATCACGCTCCCATTTACCGGGTGCTACAAGATAAGTTCGGCATTGCCGTGACGGCGATTTATGGGTCGGATTTTAGCGTTGCGGGGTACCAAGACGACGAGTCTGGAGCGACGTTCTCCTGGGACGCCGACCTGCTTTCCGGCTACACTTCGACGTTCCTCTCGCGCGTAGCCGAAGGCGGTGCGCGGTCCGGCGTGGACGTGACGACGCGCGGTTTGCGGGCGACGCTGCGCGCGGCCGTGCCCGAGGTGGTGATGCTGGTCGGCCACAATCTGCGCTTCGATCGCCGGGCATTCTTGATGGCCCATCGGGCTGGTCATCCGATTCTGTTTCGCGGTGAAATGCTTGATCGGGCGCCTCAAGGCAATGGCCTGAAAGACTGGGCGCGTGACAAGGCGTTCTGCTGGTTCTATGACCGGTGCGACCGGCTCCTCTACACCGGCCAACGCGCTCATGAGCATTTCCGGCGGTTGGGATGCCCCGAGGACAAGTTGGTGTTTTCGCCCGCCTGCGTCGATACGGCCCCGTTCCAGTGCGACGAACGCGCCCGGGACCGGCTGCGTGGCACAACCCGTGCGGCGCTCAAGATCGACCCTGACAAGACTGTGATCTTGGTTTCGGGCAAGCTGAGCAAACACAAGGGGCCGGACGTTTTGTTGCGGGCGATCAAGCAACTCCCCGCTGGAGGGCACGACCGAGTCGTCGCGCTCTTTCTTGGAAGCGGTGAACTGCAGGGCGAATTGCAGGTGCTGGCGCAGCAGCCGCCGGCGGTCGTCGCCCACTTCCTCGGTTCTCAAGACCAAAACCAATTGAGCAAGTACTACCACGCGGCTGATCTGCTGGTGCTGCCGAGTCTGGAGCGGGAAGATTGGGGACTGGTGGTCAACATCGCACTGCATCACGGGTTACCCTGCGTGGTCTCGGCAGAGGTCGGCTGCTCGCCGGACCTGATTGAGCCGGGTGTGACCGGGGAGATCTTCCAACCATGGTCCGTGCACGACCTGACGTCCGTGCTTCAACAGTCGATGAAGCTGACCGGTCAAATGCCCGTCCGCCAAGCATGCCGTCGCAAAGCGAGTGGCTATGGACCGGGCCAGGCCGCTGAAGGAATCGCGACGGCGTATGACGCGCTGAGGGGGCGAAATCGGCCCACCGAGAAGCCGCAATGAACCGCGAGCTTGTGTTGGTCGGAAATCCCGGCGAAGTCCATGTCGGCGCGCACTTGCGTGCCGCGGCGAATGCGCTGGGATTGGAGCCAACGTTCTGTGACATCACGCAGGCGTTCAATGGGGCGACTTTGCGCCAGAAGATAGACTGGTGGGTGCGCGGACGGCGTCCGACGCACTTGCGCAAGTTCAGCCACCGGGTGGTACAGGTATGCCTGGAGGTGCGGCCGACGTGGTTGATATGCACGGGCGTCGCGCCGGTCGAGGGCTGGGCGCTGCGAAAGATCGGGGAACTGGGGACGCGGCGTTTGAACTACCTGACTGACGACCCGTGGAGTTCGGCTCATCGCGCCGCCTGGTTCCTGGAAGCACTGTCCGCGTACGACCAGGTGTTTTCGACGAAGCGTAGCCTCCTCGATGAACTGCGGCGGAGCGGTTGCCCCGGCGTGGCCTACCTGCCATTCGCCTACGCCCCGGAGGCGCACTTTCCCGAACAGCCGCCTCCCGGCCGAGGCGGGAACGGGTTGGCGGCCGACGTGGTGTTCGTGGGTGGAGCGGATCGCGACCGCGTCCCGTACATGGCAACCCTGCTGCGTGCGGGCTTTCAACTCGCCCTCTACGGCGGGTATTGGGAACGTTACCGCGCGACGGCGGGGGCCGCCCGCGGTCAGGCGGACTTGCGGACGTCGCGCCAAGCCGTTCAGGCCGCCAAGGTAGCGCTGTGCCTGGTTCGACGGACGAATCGGGACGGACATTGTATGCGCAGTTTCGAAGTGCCGGCCATCGGCGCGTGCATGCTCACCGAGGACACGACCGAGCACCGCGAAATCTTCGGTGAAAACGGCCAAGCGGTCGTGTACTTCCGGACTCAGGAGGAAATGGTCGAACGACTCCGCTGGCTGCTGGCTCACGACGAGGACCGGCACCGGCTGGCCGATGCCGCGCACCAGCTGATCACCGGGGGCAAGCACACGTACCGCGACCGCTTGGAAACCATGTTGCAGGAAGCCAACCGATGATCGGTAATCGCGATCTGTTTTACCTTTCGGTATGGGTTCTCGTGGGCCTTGTTGCATTCTGTACTGCCAAGAGCAACCGGTGGGCTGGGGCCGGGATCCCCTTGGCGTTCTTTGTCAACATGGCCCTGAACCATTGGTTTGGTGCCGTGGTGTCGTTCCTGCCGTGGTACACGCCGGTCGGCGGGTTTCGAGTCGTTGAAGAGGGATTCGAGATAAGCACGCTGGGCTTGATTGGTTTCGCCATCGGTTGTTTCGCGATTGCGCCCTGGCTGACGCGAGTTCATGTGGAAGCCGACCGACCCCACGTTCCCTTGCCATCGCGTCATGTATTTCACGTCTTCATGACGGTGGGCATCGCGTGTTACCTGGGAATGGCCCTGGGGTTGGGAGCAATTCCGTCGGCCACGGCCGTGTTGTACACGGGATCGAACCTGGTATTGGTTTCGATTTGCATCGGATTGTGGCACTCGCGGCTGGAAGGGGACCGCGGACGATTTGTTCTGTTGTTGGCATCGGCGGCTCTGCTGCCGCTCTTCACGATTGTGACCCAAGGGTTCCTCGGGTACGGGGTCAGCTATGCGATGGTGATCGTATGTTTTGTGGTGGCGGCGACCCGGTTGCGGTGGCGGTGGGTGGTGGTGGGATTGGCCTTGGGGTTTGCGGCGTTGTCGTTTTTCGTGACGTACATGCGCTACCGCGGTGAGATTCGCAGCGCGGTATGGGGCGGCCGCGATTACGGTACCAGGCTTGAGAGCGTGCAGCGCATCTGGCAAGACTTCGAATGGTTCGATCCGTACGATAAGGATCACTTACTGGCCATCGATTGGCGGCTCAATCTGAACTGGTTCGTCGGCGCCGCAGCCTCGCATCTCGAAACGACCAAGAGCTTCGCCAACGGCGAGACGATTTGGATGGCTGCCCTGGCGCTCGTCCCGCGAGCGATTTGGCCGAGCAAACCCGTCGAGGCGGGCAGCATGGGTCTCGTGTCCACATACACGGGCCTCAAGCTGGACGAAAGCACCAGTTGGGGAATGGGTCTGATCTTTGAGTTTTACATCAATTTCCGACGGTACGGGGTGTTCGTGGGACTGCTGTTGATCGGGGCCTTGGTGGGCGTGGCTGACCGCCGGGCTGGCGCCGCGTTGCGCTTTGGCGAGCCGTGTGATTTTGCCATGTGGTTCATGGTCGGGATCGTCATGCTAGACGTTGCGGGGTCGCTGGTCGAAATCATGCCGGGGCTCGTGGCCTCCGTGCTCATTGGTCTGGGGCTGAGGCGCTTCGTCGGACCACAATCCAGCGGTGACACCGTGGTGGCTATGGAAGAACAGCCGGTGGAACCCGCGAACCGATGAAGATACTTCACGTCATTCCTGCGGTTGCACCGCGATATGGGGGGCCCAGTCAGGCGATTGTCGGATTATGCCGCGCGCTGCGGGACCAGGGGTTGGACGTCGAAATGTGCACAACGGATGCGGACGGCGACGGCCGGCTGCCGGTTGAACTGGGGAAACGGATCGTTTACCAGGGCATACCCAGCTACTTTTTCCGGCGCGACTGGACCGAGGCGTTCAAGTACTCCCGCTCCCTGAAGCGGTGGGTCGGCCAACACGTCGATCAGTACGATATGGTGCACATCCACGGGGGATTTTCCCATGCCACCTACGCGGCCGCCCGCGCGTGTCACCGTCGGGGGATTCCTTACATTGTGCGTCCGTTCGGGACGCTGGAGCCCTGGAGCATGCATCACAAGCGCCCCCGCAAGTTCATCGCCTGGCACGCCGGGTTTCGCCGCGTGATACAGGCGGCCATCGCGATCCACTACACGACCGAGCAGGAACGCATGCTGACCGAGAACTCGCTCAACCTGAGAAACGGCATCGTGGTTCCAAACGGCGTAGACGAGTCCGTGTTGGAGCGTGGGTCGAGCCATCGTTTCCGACAAGAACTCGGGCTGTCTGACCGCGATTCGTTCCTGTTGACGCTTTCCCGGGTTCATCCTCAAAAGGGGATCGAATTCATCTTGCAGGCGTTTGTGGACTTGAAGGTCCAGGGTCATCTGGCCGGTTGGCATTTGGTCATCGCGGGAAGTGGAGAACCCGATTACGTCAGGCGACTTCAAGGGCTGGCCCACCAAACTTCTGCCGAATCGTTTGTTCATTGGGTTGGATGGCTCCAGGGGGAGTCGAAGCAGGCGGCGTTAAGCGAAAGCAACCTGTTTGTGCTCAGTTCTTTTCAGGAGAGTTTCGGCATCGGCGTGCTGGAAGCGATGGCCTGCGCCACGCCCGTGCTGATCAGCCGTCACGTGGGCCTTGCTTCAACGATTGAAGCGCACCGCGCAGGATGGGTGGTGAACCTGAACTCCGACGAATTGCGCACTGCGTTGCTGGAAGCCACCCAACACCCGGCGATCTTACAGGCCCGGGGCGAGGCGGCCCGACAGCTCGTCGCCGAAGAATTCGTATGGTCGAAGATCGCGGTCCGATGGACCGTTCTGTACGACAGGCTTTTGACCGGCTACAAACGGGGCGCGACCAGCGAATCAAGCGTTCCCTTGGGACAGACAGTGAGCGGGGACAAGTGGGGATGAAAGAGGTCGTCATGGTGATCAAGCCGGGCAACGTGGGCGACCATTTGTGCGCCCTGCCGTTTTATCTGGCGTTGGCGCACCGGCACGGGCCTCTTGTTCTGGTCACTCAGAAAGGACGGGCGGGGAATCCCGGCGCCAAAGATCTATTCCGGTCTTGGTCCCCATTCGACGCGATTGTTGACCTGGCTACACCCGTGTGGTCCGGGGAGAACAAGTCCATCCTGAAGGGCCTCAAGTCACACTACCGGCCCAAGCGGGTGATCCATGTCCCCGTCGAAGATTACTCGACGTTACGGACGATCGGTCTACACGGTTTCTGGTCCGGCGTCTTCGGGCCCGACGTCGTCGGCTTTCTGCCCGTGGCCGAGCGCCGCAAACGCAGAGAGTTGGCGCAGAACGGTCGGCTGCGCACCGAGGCCACGCGCCTTTTGGAATGGGGAACGACCAAATTGGGTTTGGAGCCTGTGGACCCGGAACCGGTGGTGGCGGAGTGGCTGACTCTTATCCGGACGAGTTGCCGTCGCGACGTGATTGACGGACCGTTCGTGCTGATCGCCGCGGGTTCGAACGACTCCATCAAGCGCTGGCCGCTGGATCGTTACGTCCAGATCGCCGAGCACATTGAAAGCGACCTTCATTTGACACCCGTATGGGTCGGCAGCCTTTCCGATCGGGCCACCCTTGAAGGTGCTGGACACCAGATTCCCGGGATCTCGCTGATCGGCAAGACCACATTGGAAGAAATGCTGCTGCTGACGAGCGAGGCGCAGCTCGTTGTCAGCAACGACTCGATGGCCGGGCACATGGCTGCGTTGACCAAGACGCCCTGCATCTCGGTTTTCTCAGGCAGAACTTTGCCCGGACTTTGGTGGCCGCACAATGCCGAAGGCACGGTAATCCAGAAGCGGGTCCCCTGTGAGGGGTGCGAGCTTCGGGTCATCAGTGATTGCGCCAAGGGGCACGTTTGCATGGAGACGATCACGACGCGCGAAGTGGCCGCCTTGGTGGAGGCGAAATTGCGCTGGGTCGCGAGCGATCGGCCGATTGCCGCCTCATGACGGCGCCGCTCCCCGCGCGGATGTTCCGCTGCAGGAGTCGCCCAACGACGCACCGAACCGATTAGGAAAGCTCAAGAATGTGTGGAATAGCAGGAATCTGTTTGCCCCGGCCGGGTTCAGCTCCTGAGATCAGGACGACGTTGGAGCGGATGGTCGTCGCGCTGCGACATCGCGGGCCGGACGATCAGGGGTGGCAACTGATGGCGACCCACGACCCGGCCAGTGGTGCCGTCGGAATGGCCAACGCCCGTCTGGCAATCCAAGACTTGAGCCCCGCGGGCCACCAGCCGATGACCGATCCCGAAACCGGTAACTGGATCGTGTTCAACGGCGAAATCTACAATCATCCGGAGCTCCGCCGCGAAATCGGTGACCGGGCTGGCCGTTGGCGATCCACCAGTGATACGGAAACCGTGCTCCGTGCCTATCGGCTGTGGCGATACAACTGCGTGGAACACTTCCGGGGCATGTTCGCCTTGGCGATTTGGGATGCGGCCAACGGAACGCTCTGGTGCGCCCGCGACCGGTTGGGTATCAAGCCGTTTTACTATTCGACGCAATCCGGAGCGTTGCTGTTTGCCTCGGAAGTGCGTGCCTTGCTGGCCAGCGGTTGGGTGCGGATGGAACTCGACCCCGAGGGGCTGGCAGGCTACGTGCGGTTCGGCGCGGTCCCGGAGCCGTTTACCCTGGTGGCGCAGGTGCGTTCTCTCCCGGCAGGCCACTGGATGCGGGTGCGGGGGGCGAAAATTGAAGAGATGCGCGCCTACTGGACTCCACAACTCGCGCGCGTCCACGAGCCATCAGCAGTCGCCGCCCAGACGATCCGTGCGGAGTTGGAGCGCGCGGTGCAGGAGCATCTGCTTTCCGACGTGCCCGTTGCCTGTTTTCTGAGCGGCGGAATTGATTCCTCGGTGGTGACCGGGCTCGCGGCGCGGCAAATGGACAATCGGCTGCAGACGTTCACGCTCGGGTTTGATGGAGAGAAATTCGACGAGTCGTCGTACGCCCAATCCGTGGCCACGAAATTCAGCACGAGCCACCATTTGGTTCGTTTGTCACACGAGGAAGTCGCGGCCCAGGTGCCCGACGCCGTGAACGCAATGGATTTGCCGTCCATGGACGGGCTGAACACGTACATCATTTCCAAGGCCGTGGCCGGCCACGGGTACAAGGTCGTGTTGTCGGGCCTGGGCGGGGACGAGTTGTTTGGGGGCTATCCCAGCTTCGCGCGCGCGGCGTGGGCGGAACGGTGGTCGAAATGGTTGGGCAACGTGCCGGCCGGGGTCCGTGCGTTGGTCGCGGGTGGCGGCAACAAGGGCCATCGCGCCGCCGAACTTACGGACAAGGCCAACTCGCTTCGGTCGCGCTATTCGTGCTTGCGTGCGCTGTGGTCCAAAAGCGAGTTGCAGCAGATGGGGATTTCCGATCCTCCCGAGTTGACGAGCGATGCCGCGACCGCAGATGAAGACGGATTGCTAGCCTCGCGCGTGAGCGTCATGGAACTGACGGGGTACATGCGCAGTGTGTTGCTGCGGGACTGCGACGTGTTGAGCATGGCGCACGGCCTCGAACTGCGCGTCCCGCTGCTCGATCACCGGCTGGTCGAGACCTGCCTGGCGTCGGGGGCGGCGCAGGCGAATGGGGCGCGCCTGCCAAAACACTGGCTTCTGAAGGCAGCCGGTGATCTGCTGCCGCCGGCGGTCGCCGACCGCCCCAAGCAGGGGTTCAACCTCCCCATGGCGCGCTGGATGCAACAGCCGTTGCGCGGATTTGTGAAGGCGGGGCTGACTGTCGTGACGGACTCGGGCGCGGTGCCGAGGCTCGATGCGGCCCGGCTGGAGAAAGACTTCACCTGCGGCCGGTTGCACTGGTCACGCGTCTGGCAGTTTGTGGCGCTGGGTCACTGGCTGACAAACACGCGCTCCGGAGAATCCATGAACCGGACAACTCGCGAGACACAAGGGAGTCGAAAAGCGTGATTATTCTTGGCATAAATGCTTATCATCCTGACGCGGCGGCCTGTCTTCTCCAGGACGGTCGGTTGATCGCCGCCATCACTGAGGAGCGGCTCGGACCGCGGGTCAAACACATGGCGGGATTTCCGTCGTTGGCCATTCGGAAGGTATTGGAGATTGCCGGCGCCGACCTCAAAGACGTGGATTACCTCGCGGTCGGCCACGACAACAACGCCAACCTGCCCGCCAAAGTGCGGCACGTGGTGTCCAATCCCGTCAAATCGCTGTCATCGGTGACGGGTCACCTGGCCCGACGGCGAGGCATGTCGTCGTTGAAAGAACGAATCGCCCAGGAGTGCGATGTCGACCCCGCCCGGTGCCGGTTCGAGGTCGTGGAAATCGAACATCACCTGGCACACCTGGCCAGCAGCTTTTTCGTCAGCCCGTTTGATAAAGCGGCGGGGTTCTCGTACGACGGCTCCGGCGATTTCGTCTCGGGGATGTACGCTCGCTGCCAAGGGAACGAGATCAAGATTCTCAAGCGCGTCTATGTGCCTCACTCGCTGGGGTTCTTCTACACGGCCCTGTGCCAATACATCGGGTTTGACCATTTCGGTGAGGAATACAAGGTCATGGGGCTCTCGGCATATGGCGAGCCCCGGTATCTCGAGAGCTTTCGCGGCATGTTGAGCAGCAATGGCCGGGGCGAGTACAAGTTGAACGGCGAATTCGTGCAACCGATCGGCGGGAAATCCTTCGAGCAATGCATCAATGCCAAGGGCGAAATCATATTGCCTCCGATGTACACCCAGAAACTGGCGGACCAGTTCGGGGCGCCCCGGCGACGCGGCACGGAACTCAGCAGCCGCGACCGCGACCTCGCCGCCTCGTGCCAAAAACACTTCGAAGAGGTGGTGATGGCGTGCGTGCAATGGTTGCACTCCAAGGTTCCCGTCCAAAACATTGTTACCGCAGGCGGTTGCGCGCTCAACGGAGTTGCCAATGCCCGTCTCTTACGGGAATCGCCATTCCGCAATTCGTACATTCAATGCGCCGCCTCGGACGACGGAACAGCGCTGGGGGCAGCGTTGTATGCTTGGTGCTCGGTCCTCAGCCGACCGCGTCCGTCGGTCATGGAACACGCTTACTGGGGCCCGGAATACACGGAATCTCAGATCGAAGCCGCGCTCAAAGCCAAAGGCATTGGCTACGAGCGACTGGCCGAGCCGGCGGTCCTGGACCGCGTTGCGCGCCATCTCAACGGCGGCCACGTCGTGGGTTGGTATCAGGGGCGCTCGGAGTGGGGCCCGCGGGCCCTGGGAAATCGTTCGATCTTGGCGCACCCGGGCTGGCCCGGGATGAAGGACCTGATTAACCAGAAGATCAAACGCCGGGAAGCCTTCCGGCCGTTCGCGCCGACGATTCTCGCCGAGGAAGTGCCCAACTATTTCGAGCAGGACGTGAAGAGTCCGTTCATGATGCATGTGGTCAAGATTCGGCCTGACAAACGCAAGGAACTGGCCGCCGTGTATCACGAGGACGGCACCGGCCGCCTGCACACCGTCAAACGGACCCAGAACCGGCTGTACTACGACCTGATCAAAACGTTTGCCGGTCTTAGCGGCGTACCCGTGGTGCTGAACACCAGTTTCAACGAGAACGAGCCTATCGTCGATACACCCGAACAGGCCATCAACTGCTACCTGCGAAGCGACATCGACGTGCTGTGCATGGGGCCATTCGTCGCACACAAGCCCGGCCGGGACGCGTCCGGCTGCCACCCATGAAGGTATTGCTGCTCAACCAGTGCTTCTACCCCGACGTAGCGTCCACCGCGCAGCACTTGACGGATCTGGCGGTGGGACTCACCGGGCGCGGACACTCAGTCTCCGTCGTGGCCAGCCAGCGCGGTTACGACGACCCGACGGCGCGCTTTCCCAAACGCCAATCGTGGAACGGCATCAACATTCTCCGGATCCCCAGCCTGGGCTTGGGAAAGACGGCGAAATGGCGCCGCGCAGCTGATTTTGGGAGTTACGCGCTCAGCTGCGCGACACGGTTGGCGACCTTGCCCCGATTCGATGTGGTGGTGGCGTTAACGTCACCGCCGCTCATCTCTTTTCTAGGTGCGTTATTCGTCCGACTCAAGGGCGGGCGGTTGATCTTCTGGGGCATGGACCTGAATCCGGACGAGGCGATTGCTGCCGGATGGCTCCGCGAGAATTCATCATTCACCAGGACCCTTGAGAGGATGCTGAAATACAGTCTTCGCCATACCGACCGGATCGTTGTGCTGGACCGGTTCATGAAGGACCGCGTCGCGCAAAAAGGGATCGCGGCGGGCAAAATCGAGATCATTCGCCCGTGGTCGCACGATGACGTCGTCCGCTTTGACGTGGCCGGGCGACAGTCGTTTCGCGAGCGCCACGGGTTGACGGAGAAATTCGTGGTGATGTACTCGGGCAATCACAGTCCATGTCATCCACTGGACACGTTGCTGCAGGCGGCTGAACGGCTCCAAGCGCATCCGCGCATCATGTTTTGCTTTGTGGGTGGGGGAAGTGAGTTCAAGAAGGTGCAGGCGTTTGCCAGGGAGCAGCGCCTCAACAACGTCAAGTGTTTACCGTATCAACCGTTGAACCAGCTCGCTGCCTCGCTCTCCAGCGCCGACCTGCATGTGGTGGTCATGGGCGACGCATTCACGGGGATCGTTCATCCCTGCAAGATATACAACGTTTTGATGATCGGCCTGCCGGTGTTGGCGATCGGCCCCGAGGAAAGCCACATTGCGGACGTTCTGCGGGACACAAGCCGGACCGGTCAGGCGCGGTCTGTCCGCCACGGGGATGTTGATGGAGTCATGAACTACCTGATCCAAGAAGCGGACAGCGGCCGGCCGGTGGGCCGCTGGCGGGCGGAGCCGGGAGTGGACCGGTTTTCCAAGTCGACCTTGCTGCCGCGGATGATCGAGTTGATCGAGACCATGAGACCGCGGGGCGACAGCGCAATGTCCCGGGCGGGTGATTCCGCGGGCCGGCCCCGCGGACCGATCGCACAACGGGAGGTGCCGCCCGACCCCACTGCCGCCCTGAATCGGCGCGATGGCTCGAGTCAAATCGTTTGGGAAGGAACGGAATGAAACGCGCATTGATTACCGGGCTCACCGGACAGGACGGATCGTATCTGGCTGAGTTGCTCCTTCAAAAAGGCTACGAGGTCCACGGGATCATTCGGCGGGCCAGCACGTTCAACAGCGGCCGGATCGATCACCTCTACCAAGATCCGCACACGCGGGGAGTCAAACTGTTTCTGCACTACGGCGACCTCAGCGATTCCGTGAATTTGGTGAAGCTCCTCTACGACCTGAAACCGGACGAGATTTATCATCTCGGCGCGCAGAGCCACGTCCGCGTGAGCTTTGACATTCCCGAGTACACGGCCGACATCACGGCGGTGGGAACGATCCGGATTCTCGAAGCAATTCGTGAGACGGGAACCAATCCCCGGTTCTACCAGGCATCGTCGAGCGAGATGTACGGCAAGGTTGCCGAAATCCCGCAGCGCGAAACGACGCCCTTTCATCCGCGCAGTCCGTACGGTGTGTCAAAGGTGTTCGCCTACTGGGCGACGGTGAATTATCGCGAGAGTTACAAACTGTTCACCTGTAACGGCATCCTGTTCAACCACGAGTCGCCCCGGCGCGGCGAAACGTTCGTCACCCGCAAGATTACGCGTGCGGTCGCGCACATCAAGCTTGGTTTGCAGAACAAACTCTACCTGGGCAACCTCGACGCCAAACGCGATTGGGGTTACGCACCGGAGTACGTTGAAGCGATGTGGATGATGCTGCAGCAGGACCGGCCGGACGACTACGTCATCGCGACGGGCGAGACGCACTCCGTGAAGGAGTTTTGCACCGCGGCGTTTGCCCACGCGGATCTGGACTGGAACAAGTACGTTGAGATTGACAAGCGCTACTACCGGCCCGCGGAAGTGGATGTTCTGATGGGCGACGCTTCAAAGGCCAAGAAACTCCTTGGCTGGGAACCAAAGACCACGTTCCAAGATCTGGTGCGACTGATGGTGGACGCAGATATCAAGATGCTCCGAGACCAACTGGCGGGCAAGGTGCCGCGAGTCGATGTGGGACAGCACTGACCCCGATGGCCAACCATTCTGGAGATGAACATGCAATTCTGGCGTGATCAACGCGTCATGGTGACCGGGGGGGCGGGGTTTCTTGGGTCATTCGTGGTCGAGGGCCTGAAGAACCGGGGTTGCGGCGACATTTTTGTGCCGCGCAGTCGCGAATGCGATTTGCGCGACCGCCAGACCATCGTCCGCTTGTTCAAGGAGGCTCGCCCGACAATGGTGCTGCACCTTGCGGCCGTCGTCGGTGGCATCGGCGCCAACCGCGAGCATCCGGGCCGGTTCTTCTACGATAACGCCATCATGGGCATCGAGTTGATCGAGCAGGCACGGCAATTCCACATCCCCAAGCTCGTGGTCGTGGGAACCATCTGCGCGTATCCGAAGTTCACGCCCGTGCCCTTCAAGGAAGCTGACCTCTGGAATGGGTATCCCGAAGAAACCAATGCCCCCTACGGCATCGCCAAGAAATCTCTGCTGGTCCAATGCCAGGCGTACCGTCAGGAGTACGGTCTCAACGCCATCTTCCTCTTGCCCGTAAACCTCTATGGTCCGCGTGACAATTTCGACCCGGGATCATCGCATGTGATTCCCGCGCTCATCAAAAAGTGCGTCGACGCGCGCGAGCGCGGGGCGCCGTACATCGACTGTTGGGGCACCGGCGCCCCGACGCGCGAATTCCTCTACGTCGAGGACGCCGCGGAAGCGATCCTGCTCGCCGCCGAACGTTACGACAAACCGGATCCGGTCAACCTGGGAAGTGGAACGGAGATCTCGATCAAGGATCTCGTGACGCTCATTGCCAGGCTGACGAATTTCGTCGGCGAAATCCGTTGGGACGCAACCAAACCTGATGGCCAACCCCGCCGCTGTCTCGACGTACACCGGGCCGCTGAGGAGTTTGGATTCCGCAGCCAGACACCGTTTGAGACCGGGCTCCGCACAACGATCCAATGGTACGAGCAACATGTGAGAAAAGAATGATTGCCTTGCAGAGCAATCTCTTGTAGGTTCCGGGGGCGGCAGGGGCGTAGCGCGACAGGCAATGGCTAAATACATATTACTGTTCTTGGGTGGCTTCGTTGTATCGTTTGCCCTCACACCGCTGGTGCGACGGCTGGCGATTCGCGTCAACGCGCTCGATGTCCCCAATGACCGGAAGGTGCACGACCGGCCCATTCCCCGTCTCGGCGGCGTCGCCATCTTCATCTCGTTTACCCTGATGGTCTTCCTGACCCTCTCACCGTTTGGCCTGGTCTCCTATCAGTTCGTCTCCATTGGCAAGCACTGGTGGACCGGGTACCTGGCGGCCGCCTGTATCATTGTTGCGTTGGGCGTCTTCGACGACCTCCGTCCGCTCGGCGCCCGAGTGAAGTTTCTGACGCAGGTACTCGCGGCATCCTGTGCGATGTATTTCGGGTACGTGATCAAGCGTCTCGATCTGCCGTGGGGCATGTCGATCGACCTGGGTATCTGGAGCATTCCCGTTACGCTTCTCTGGATTGTGGGGTTGACGAATGCCTTCAATCTCATCGACGGCCTCGATGGCCTCGCCAACGGGGTCGCGTTGATCTCGTCGCTGACGCTCATGGGCGTCGCCCTGCTCGGTCAAAACGCCGAGTTGGCACTCGTCTGCTCGGCGTTGGCCGGCTGTTTGCTCGGGTTCCTGCCGTACAACTTCCATCCCGCGTCGATCTTTCTGGGTGACTCGGGCAGCCTGTTCCTCGGTTTCACGCTGGCGGTCCTTAGCATCACCACCTCGCAAAAGAGCACCGTAGCCGTGTCGATTCTGATTCCGATCATGGCCTTTGGCCTGCCGATTATGGATGTGTTGTTGGCGATGATCCGTCGATTCCTGCGGGCGATGCACGTGTGGGAGACGACAGGTCAGGGCACCTACCGGGTCTTCTTTATGCGCGGCAAGGCCATGTTCGAGGCCGACCGCGACCATATTCACCATCGCCTCATGCGACTGGGCATCTACCATCGTAATGCGGTGATCTTCCTTTACGGGATTTGCGCAGCGATGAGCGTTGTGGCCATCGTGATCGCGTCTTACCGCAGTATCAATACGGGCGTTATTCTCGCCGCCGTCGGGGTTGCCGTCGTGCTGGGAATCCGCAAACTGCGCTACGAGGAGTTGCAGTTCTTGCGAAATGGTTCGCTCGTCCCGTTGTCCCGATTCCCGGTGCTCGGTTACGAGTCTTTCCAGATTGTCATCGACCTCGTGATGGTGTCGCTGGCCTATTATCTGACCTACTGGCTGCGATTCGAAGGTGTGTTTGAGGGACAAGCGAAGTCGGCCTTCGTCGCCACGCTCCCCGCCATGCTGTTGACCAAGATCGTCGTCTTCCATCTCACGGGGCTCTACCGCATCCAGTGGCGCCAAGCCGGGGTGCCGGAAATGTTGCGCGGAGTCCGCTCGATGGTGCTCGGCAGCTTGGCGGCGGCGCTCGTCCTCACGCACATCCAGGCCGGCAAATGTAGCGCTGCGACCCTGATTGTCGACTTCTACGTGATGAGCTCGTTTCTGCTGGGTTCGCGCTTTTCAGCGCGGTTGATTCACTTCTATGCTCAGTCTAACCCCGCCCACAAGCGGCGCGTGCTGATTTACGGGACAGGACCAACCGCCAGCCTGCTGATCTGCGAATTGCTCGCCAACCAGCACCATTCGCTAACGCCGATCGGGTTCATCGACGAGCATCACGGGAAAAACCGCAAGATCCTCCACGGTTATCCCATCCTCGGCTCGGTAGCGATTCTCCCGGAAATCCTTCAAGACGGCGGCATCGAAGAATTGGTCATTGCCACGCCGAAAGTCCCACCTCAACAACTCGGACAGATCAAGGAGTTGTGCCGCCGCCACGACGTTACGGTGCGCCAATTCCGCATCTCGCTCGAGGAACTCCCTCACTCTTCCACGGAGTTGCCGGTCTACACCCCGCGCTAGTCTCTGCGGGATTCCCCTCCCCCTCCCCCGGTCGCGCTGCCGACGATTGCGCGTGCCTCTTGCGTCTCCCACTAGGCCGTGATGCGCCACCGGCACATCCCGCCGCGGCCAAATACGCAGCCCAGAGGCCGCGCAAAAAATCTGCCCAATCGGTTCTAGTTAAATGCCGCCACGCGATAGTAGTAGGTGGTGGATGGCGCCAGCCCAACGTCGGTAAACTCGGTCGCGTCTGCCGGTGTCGTCGCGACCACCGTCCAGGGTCCGGCGGCCGAAGGCGCCCGTTCAACTTGAAATCCCACTTCGTCGTCCGAGTTGTCCTGCCAGGTGAGCGTAACCTCCGTCGCCGTGACGCTCGCCGCTGTCAGATTCGACGGGGCCGTGGGAGGTTCATCTGGTGATGGGGGCGTAGTCGCACACGCTTGTGCGCTGAACGTGGAACGATTGAACCGGCCGTCGAATGCGTCAAGGATGTAGCAGTATTGCGTGTCCGGCGACAGCCCGGCATCCGCAAAGATCGTCCCGGCGGTCACGCCGACCAGCATACCGTCGCGGAAAACCCGGTAGCCCTGCACCCCCGCTCCGCCGATGTCCGTGGACGCATTCCAGCGTACCGTGATCTGCGATGGGGAATCGGCCGATACAATGAGGCTCGATGGCACCGACGGCGGTATCACGTCGACAGGCGGGGTCGTCGCGCACGCCAGGGCGCTGGGCGAGGAACTGTTCCCGGCGCCGTCGTAGGCGACAATCGTGTAACAGTACTGCGTGTTCGCGCTCACGCCGTTGTCCGTATAGCTCGTGTCCGAAGTCGTCGCCAGCAGGATCCCGTTGCGATAAACCCGGTAGCCGGCCAACCCCGACCCGCCACTGTCGGTCGAGGCGCCCCACTGGATCGCGACTTGCGACGCCGTGTGCGGCGATGCGATCACGCCGCTCACTGGATCGGGAGCCATCGTGTCGGCGATCCCTGACGAGATCACATTCGAGATGGCGTTAGACCCAGCGGTCCCACCGCCTGTCGCGAGCGAACCCACAGCGACACCCGTCACTTCTCCCGAATCCGTCGACGAAGCTTCTGCCTCTGTCTCGCCGTCGCCGGTCCCCACACCGGTCCCGGTCGAATCAGTCGACGGTGGAATCGACGGACCAACGGTAATACTGCCAGAACCGCCGTCGGCAAAGTTATCGGGGAATTGCGCTACGAGTTCCGCATAACTGTACGTACCGGGCGCCAGCGCGGCGCCATTGACGCTCACCGCGCCGAATGCGCAGTCTTGATGAAGGATCATCAGGCTGCGGTCCCCCACCAGCACAAGTGCACCGGGACTGACGATATTGTAATCCACTTCAAACGTGGCTCCGTTCGAGATCGTGATGTTGCCAGTGCCCAACGAGCCGTCACCCGTTCCCTCGAGATAGCCACCTATGATCACCCAGTCGCCGCCATACGGATTGTGTTCGCAGCGGATATCCAACGGTTCGGAGCTGCCGCCATTGATCAAGGTCAGGCTGCCCTTGCCGTCGATCCGCGCCGTGATCGTAAAACTGCGGGCGCTGGAACCATGATCGATGACGGAATCGGATGCCACCGACACGCGGCCCGTGATCGTGAACGTTTGGTTATCCGCCGCCATCACGGTTCCACCATTGAGAATCAGACCCGGATTCCCGTTCACACCGGGAAAGTTCAACGTCGTACCGGATGGTCCCTTGGCCTTCATCGCTGCGCCCGAATCCAGTGTGAGTGAGTCGCCCGGAAACGTCTGGACGCCCACCGCCGGCGGATTCCGAATAAGACCGCCTCCCAAGACCTCGTACGTGTTGCCGGCGGTCGGAGCCACCGGTCCGGGCTGCCAGATGACTGCGTTCCATGTGAGCGGCGGCTGTGTACACGGTTGAGATACTTTCGTGGTGAAATTGTCGGCGACACCGACGCTGGCCAACAGGAGCGAGATGAGAAAAATCCACACCCCGTTCCACACGGAAGTGAGAGACTGATGAAGACGCTTCATGATCTACTGTTCCTTCCAGCTTCTTGGCTGTCGGAATCTTTTCCTGAACGGCACAACGACCGCAATCGTCCGGGGTGGAGGAAACAGCAGCGTCAACAAGAACACGACGGTGACGGCTTGTCCGCGGAAGATGAGCTCGGCTATATCCCTGGCGACGTCACCAGAACCAACTTTACTTCCTCCCATTTGCCTATACAACTCCAACGCCCTTTCCCTAGGCAACATTAGCTAATCTTTTCTGATGCTGCTGTCAAGAGATTAGTTCCCACTCACAGGGACGGGTGGATACATTAGAGTGCACGTGGTGATACTCAGACCGACAACCGCACAATGGTCGGTCGAACTCCACCGACGAAACGCGGATTCTGATTTGGCGATGCGCAACCGAGCGTCGGCTTTCTGACTTAAGTGATTCGTCACCGTCCCGAGCCGCCGTCCGCGAGCTGAAGCATGGATTCTGCGCTGCGGGAAGCCGCCGGGTCCAGCCGGTCCATTTCCTAGCGCAAGTGACGCGCCACATCAGCCGAGCAGTAGATTCGTGTGCCCCGGCCAGCGGTATCCAACCAAGCGACCGTCGGGCTGCCCAGCGAAATGACATCCGGATCGTCGGCTTCGGTCCGCAGGATGATCACACCGCCCGTCTGCTTGAAGGCAGCGGGTAGATCGCGCACGCCAAAGACGGGTCCGAGTTTGTACACGCGTATGTCGTACCGGGGCGCGTCAATCCACAGCCGACTGCCGAGGATAAACAAGCCTCGACGATCGCCGCGCTCCACGAGCATATTCTCCTCAGACAATGCCCGTGGGATTTCACCGGCGCGGAGATCGAAGCGCCGCAGGCCTGACTCGAATTTCCGGCGCCACGCCGCATTGTCGGTGACCTCTGACCAAGTGGCATCCGCGGAAATAGCGGTGGGGAGAAGATTGCGAATCGACGGCTGCAGGTAAACGATTGTCCCCGCTGGCACATGTTTCTCAACCCATTGAGTGGCCAACTCCGGCACGTATTGCCGTCGAGATGCCATCACCAATCGTTGCGTCTGCCATGCGGGCAACACCAAGGCCGTCAAACCCAAGACGAGCGCTAGGGATGGCGAACGTTGCCGCACCCAGTCAATAGCGTACACACCGGTCACGATCACAAGAATCAAAGGGGCCCCTTGATGCCGCAGGCCGAAAGCCGTGCCCTTTAGCATGCTCAGGCCGGCGAGGAGAATGTACGTCGCCAAAAACACGCGTCGTGGGCGGCAGACGATCCACAGTGCGATGGCGAACAGGAAGAAGAGGACATGCAGTAGCAAGCCCTGTTGCCACGTGATCGCGCGGAGGACGGCAACAGGTCCCGCGACTACCTCGCCAACGGTTGAAATTCGCACGGTCCCGATAATCCTCAGACAACCCACCAGCGTCATAAGAAACCAGGGTGCAACGGCAAGAAACGTAATCAGTAGAACGGAATGGTAGTAAAACATATTGTTCAACCGCTGGCGTCCTCGACTTCTCGCGTATGTTTCGCTCCAAACGATCGGCAGCAGCATAAGCATGTCCACGCGGGAGCCAATCGACAGCCCCATCAGCACGGCAGAGATTGTTGGGGACTTGGGATGGCGAGACGCTAGCGCGTAGTACAGCGCCATCATCCCGAAACCCCAACCTGCCATATAAGGCCGGGCCTGCACCGAAAACCCGACGAATAGGGGCAGCAACGCAGCTGTGCCGCCCAACAGAATTGCTCCCGCGAGGCCGGCCTTGGCCAGACCAAGCCGGAAGCCGGCAACTACGGCACCCATGGCACACAAGAACGAGATAACTACCCAAACCTGCCGCAACGCGCCACTGTCACGATAGGCATCAAACAAGGCATGATTGACAGCCAGAAACGGCCGAACTTGGAGTGGGGCTCCACGCTCGACGGCATCCGGAAGCGCAAGATGAGTGAGAGAGATGACTCCTTCATACAGCCACCCCACCCACGTCTGCGGACCCGCTGGCGCAAATTTGTAGGGAGGCACCCCACCTTCTAGTAACTGCAAACTGCCCCAAGCATATGGCAGTTCATCTTCGTCGCGCAACTCATGCAGAGCCGGCCAGTGAAGAAACCTGACCATGGTAGCCACCAGCAGCAACACGAGAAGGCAAACCCGTGTTAGCTTCTTGTTTCTCGAAAATAGGTTTCCCTCACTCGCCCCGTCCGATACCAGGCCAGTCATGAGGGATTAATTACTACCGGCGGGGTTACACTGCAACTCTGCAGATGCGTACAGGAACTCAGTCGGGACATCCCGATGCCGACAGGGGAATCACTTGTAAGCGACAGGCTTCGTCAGTGTTTGGCAAAACCGTTTGAAACAGCCGGCCCTGTATCACGTCACGGCTTCACCCACAGATTGTTTTGCCCGAGTTCGAGAGACACGTGGTCCAATAGTACATCTGTCTGGTTGGTTCGGCGCGCCATGGGTGAAAGATCGGAGTACTCCGTCCGCGCCTGCGCCAGCATCTGGCGGACGTACGCATCCGAGGCCGTCCCGACGTTAGCGTAACGAGAGAGCCCGGCGCTGGAATCCCAATTCCAATTCATCGTTTGCATGACAGCATCGCCGGTGGTGTTGACAACCGGCCAGGATGACCCCGGAAACTGCCCCGTAGTCGATCCCAAGACCCAGATATTGCCGGTCGTAGCCCCCGAGACATTGCAGTAGTCCATGACGCCCGTCGCCAGGGCCACCAGGAAGCGGCCGGTGAAATCGGTCGCCGCATACCCGTTCGTAGTGGCCCTGGCAAACCCAGGCAGGTCTGTTGACGGGTCGAGATTCGCTCGGGGCGTACCGCACATGAATGTCACCGTACTGTTCCCCGACGCCTGAAATAGTTTCTCGTTCCGGGTGTACTCGCACTCATGGTAGCAACCCTCGATGTACAGGGAACCGCCGTTGGTGCAGACGTAATCGAATACTGGAATCAACGTCGAATCATCATAGATCGTCGCCCCACCGTCCGAGTTGATGTACTTAACCTTGCCGCCGCCATCCAGAAGAATGGCCGTTCCAAGAACAGGAGATTGAGCGTTGGCTGCGATAAACATTCCGTAGTAATCCACAGTCGCATTCGGGCAATCGCCCATACGAACACCCGCAACCGACCCGCGCCGGGAGCAGGAATCCCTCGCATATACCCTGGCGCTCGAACTCCCCACATTTGTAACCGCAACCAAAGCACCAGCAGCAGCGTTCCCGCCGTCCAAATACAAATGGGACAACGTGGCATGTGAGGGGTGCGGCAAGACGAACATGGTCCCGCCCGGTGTTCCACCCCAGGAAAGTTTGCTGGCAAACCCGTCGCCCACAATCCGCACGTCCTTGCCAGAGGGAATCGTGACCGGGGCGGTAATGGAAAAGTACCCGGCACTATTATTCGCCCACGGAATATGAATCACGGTACCATCGGTGGCTCCGTCAACTTCCGTCTGCAGTGAGGCCGCGGTGAAACCCGCGGGCGTATCCACAACGGTTCGGCTGAGATTGGCAGCCGGGGTCGGCAGCGGAGGAACACTGAGCGTCAACGACGAGCGTGGAACAACGACATTGTCGACCAGGTCAGTCCTGAGCCCGGAGCCCGCGGCGACCGTTATCCACGAGGAAACCACATTGGTATTCCCCACGGCTACCAGATCGCCCTGTAACGAATAACCATTGGAGAATGCCAGCGCCGCTCCGTTTGTGTTGGCGATCACATTGTCAAGCATCACGACCGGACCCGGTTGCCCCATCACGATTGGCGCGGTCCCCGTAGGGTCGATCACCGTATTGCCCTTCAGTAAGAAGGGTGTCTGGTTGAAGCCCACGTCAACGGCTCGACAAAACACGCCCGAATGGTAACTGACGTTGCCCACCAACGCGATGAATGGCGCCGCTTGGTCCAGCAGGAAATCGGTCTGATTGTTTGCAAATGTGGTCCGATAAGCCGACGCACTCCCTTGCTTCACTTCAATGGCCGTACCACAGTTGGCCATGTAACATTCCGTCAACCACTCATTAAGTGCGTTCCAATTCCCCACAAACAAACCGACGGATGCGTTGCCGAACACGCAGCGAACAAAATCGACTGCGGCACAACCCCACCCGAAGTAACCCGCGTCGAATGCATGGCCTCCGGCGGCCGCGTTTGTGAAAACACAGTCCTCCCATGAATTGTAATAGTCGAAAGGAAAATCACTGCTGTATTCACTTTGGCTTACAACGGTCTTGGACTTGCCATTGCCGTCAAACGCCAGCCGAGCGAAATGGCATCCGGTAATACCTTGCAAGTGAAACAGTGTGGACGGCCCTGAGAAGTTGGAATCGGTCGCGCCGTCGTACCGGAGGACGGTCGTTGCGGCACTGTAACCGAGAATCTCCACATTCTGCTTGCCGTGAAGCCACAGCTTGTGCGTCACGCGGTAGGTGCCCGACGGGAAGTATAACACCGGAGAGTTCCCGCCGAGGCCGACGTTCGCCAGCGCATTGGAGATCGCGGCGGTGTCATCAGTCGCGCCGTCCCCCACGGCACCGTACTTGGTCTTCACGTTGTCCCACGATGCAAACGGGCCGTACCACTCCGCGACCGCCGTGCTTCCGTCGGAGGGCGTTGTAACCGACGTACTTGAATAACCGGAGCGGTTGGTCTGCGCCAGAACCTCGGGAACACAAATCAATAGAATCCCCGCGACAACCAAACAGAACTGCCAAGACTTTGTACGCACAATAACTGCCCCTTTGAAGTACCCGTTCATTTGCTTCTAATTAAACGCCGACACACGATAGTAGTATGTGGTGGACGGCGCAAGCCCAATATCCGAGTATGAGGTCTCGTCCGCCGCCGTTGCTCCAACCAGGCTCCATGGCCCGTCGGCCGAGAGCGCCCGTTCGATCTGAAATCCCAACTCGTCGTCCGAGTTGTCCTGCCAGGTGAGCGTAACTTCCGTCGCCGAGACGGCCGTCGCCGCCAGATTCGACGGGGCCGCAGGAGCATCATCCGACGCAGATGCGAGCGTGGTCGCCCACGCTTGCGCGCTGGTCGAGGACGCGTTGCCTGCGCCGTCGAATGCCACGACCGTGTAGCAGTACTCCGTGGCGGGGGCCAGCCCCCCATCCGAGTAGCTGGTCCCCGCGGTCGTCGCCACCTGTGTTCCGTTGCGATAGACCCGGTAACCGGCCAGCCCCGACCCGCCGCTGTCGGTCGACGCGTTCCATCGGACTGTAACCTGCGTCGTGGAATCAGCCGCCGCAATCAGGCCTGCCGGTACGGTCGGCGCCGTTGTATCACCCGGTGGTGTCGACGCGGGATTCAAGGTCACGACGCAGACGGGCCCGCTCTCTACCGAAACGTTTCCCTGATTGTCGTAGGCGGTGATCGTGAAACAGTATTGTGTTCCCGGCGCCAGATTGAGGCACGAATAACTGGTGTTCGATGTCGTCGCCACCAACACTTCGTCGCGGAAGATCTGGTAGCCATGTAAGCCGGATCCACCCGTGTCCACCGCGGCACCCCACGTCAGGTCTATCTCGGTCGAGGATACAATGGTTGCGTTTAGTCCGCTCGGTGTGGACGGTGGCGTCTGGTCTGTCTTGGAAACCGTCCGGCCCCGGGCCGTGTTGGAGTAGCCCGAGTAGCCTTTCGCGTTGTACGCTCGCGCCCGATAGAAGTACGTGGCCGAGGCGGCTAACCCGCTGTCCACGTAAGCGGTCGTGCTGTTGTCGGTCACACCCACTGGAGTCCACGGGTCGTCCCCCGTCACACTGCGTTCAATTTGGAAGCCATCCACGCCGTTCGCGTCGTACGACCATGCGAGTTGTATGGTGTCGACCGTGCTCGCTTCCGCCGCGAGGTCCTGCGGCGAACCAAGCTCCGGGCCTTTCTTCTTCGGGACGCCATAATTATAGACGAGGATGCTGCTGGACTGACCGCACATGGTGACCGTGACGCGGAGCGTGCCCGCATCCGGCCCCATGGTCAGACAGAAATCCGTTGCACTCGTTATCAGCGGAGATCCCATGACGACCAGGTCGGACGAATCACCACCCACGTTCGCAACCGACACGTCGGCGGAACTGCAGGCGGGATTGTCATCGCCGTCGAGGATGCTCACGTGGAAGCAAACCACATCCCCCGAATAGTGCAGCGCCACGGCGCGGGGTGCCACCTCCGCCAGCGCAATAACTGTGTCGGACGCCGGAGCGGCCAGCGCAATCTTTCTCAGCCGCTGACCGGCGGCCACGACTTTTAACATCGCCTTCAAGGCGGCGGAGTCCTTGGTCGTCGGCTTGTTCACCAGCGCTTTCGCCTTCACCAGCTGATTCTGAAAACTGAAAATCCTTTTCTGCAAGGTCCTGCCCGTCCCGCCAAGCGCAACAGCCACGTCGGACGATTGAATCGTTGCCAACAGTCCACTGGCAAGGCTCAGGGTCAATTCAGCCTGTGTCGAAGCGGTGGCCCGATCTTGCTTCACCACGCTGACCGACGCCTGCGTCAGACTGTCGAGCATCGGCGACAGTTGCGCTTCGATGGTCCCCGCCACGTTGGTAACTGCCCCTGCGTCAACCGTCCCGCACGCCAGAAAACCGGCGGTCATCAGCGCCGACAATAGTCCCCATCGTCGGACGAGCCCGGTCAAAGACGACGTCGCTACTCGCACATCTACGACGAACCATTTCAACAACTCCGACAGACAACCTGCTGACAACTGCATACGCAACTTCCTTAAACTCAAACGGGCCTGAGAGAGCTCGCAGCCTGTGTGCCAGCGAAGGTCGAGCCGTGATAGTTCCACGAAATCGGCCCATACGACGGTGGCAGTTTGGCACTCGCCAGGTCACGGGGGACCCCGAGATGCTCCGTCGTGCACACCAGCAATTCCTTGGCTTGCATGGCGATGAGGCGGAAGCAACAAAATGTGATGTCCTGTGCCACGGCACCACCGCCCCCGTCCTCGTCTATGAAAGAATTCCCTCAAGAACAATTCGTGAGACGCCTAAGACTGCCGTCCTCGGCTTTGGCGCTGGTAAGTTTCTTTCCATCGGTGGCAAGTTTCATTACAGTCAAAGGAGTTCCATGGAGGACGCCCGACGGCCAATGCCAAGAGTCATCATCACAACCCTCGGAACCGGCGACGCGTTCGGCAGTTGTGGCCGCGCTCATAGCGGCATCCTCGTTCGCGCCGGCCGCCGGTGCCTGCTCGTCGATCCCGGCCCCGCCATTCTGCCGCAGATGCGCAAAGCCCACGTCTGCCCTTCCGTGGTCGACGGGGTGCTGATCACGCATTTGCACGGAGACCACGTTGCCGGGTGGCCCTTCCTGTTGCTCGATTGCCAGTTCGCGTCAGGGCGAAAACGCCGTCTCGTCGTGGCCGGCCCGCGCGGTTCGGCGAGGCGCCTCTCGACGCTCGCGACCACTTGCTACCGCGAGTTGTCGCCGGACAGACTGCGCTTCCCGATTCTCTATAAGGAACTCGCCGCGGGTGACGAACTCACGCTGCCGGGCGTCCGAGTCTCTGCGTTCGGCATGGCCCACAGCCGCACCGAGCTTTGCCTGGGCTACCGCATCCGCATCGGCGAAAAAACGATTGCCGTCACGGGCGACACCGGCTGGTGTGAGTCACTGGTCACGCTGTCCCGGGGCGCCGACGCGCTGCTGATCGAGTGCACCGCCTACTCGACCAATTCACCGGACCATCTCAACTACCGGCAGATCGCCGCTCGTCGTCACGAGCTCAAGGCGCGGCACATCGTGCTCACGCACGTCGGCGACGAGTTGCTGCGGCACGCCCGCCAGGTCCGGCTGCCCATCGCCCGGGATGGCGGCCGAATTGCGCTGTGATCCCCCCGCCTTGTCAAAACTCTTTAGATATGTCCCCTTCTGGAACTCGATAGAAATGTCCCCTGTGCCCGCTGGGTTTGTCGTTGTTGTGGGTGTTGTCGAGTCCGTCCGCCTCCCCTCGGTGGGGGGAGGAGGGGGGAGGCGGACGGACGGTCGAAACTTCTTTTTCCGTTTGCGTAATCTCGGCAAAAGTTCACCCCGCGCGCCACGCCAAAGCTTCGCCACGGATGATGGGCAGACGGTTTGATCCTGGGCGCAACGGCCGGGCTGGGCGGCGTTGTTTTGATCGTTGGCTGAGGTCGAGCGGGCAGTTCTTTCCAGCGCAAGCTCTGGCCACCGCAAACGAATTGGAGGCGCCCGTCACGATACTGGCGCACCACAATCGCATGACCCGCCAAGCACGGATCCTTTGTCTGCCGCAGCAATTGAAAGTAACGATTGTTCCAGCGGATCGTCTGGTCCTGCGCCACCACGCGCCGCTCTTGGATGCTCAGCACCTCATCGAGCTTGTCGTCTCGACCGAGGGGCCGATGCACGTCCTCGGCCTCGGCAGCCAACAGCGTGAACCGCCGATTTAACTGTCCAAGAAACCGCTGCTCCAGAAACAGATTGGCGCTCTCCAGATCGGCGATCTCCGCCAATCGCAAGGCTTTGACCAGGCGATCTTGAAAGAGCCCATTGCGCCTCTCCACACGCCCTTTGGCTTGCGGCGAATACGCCGGCACAATGCTCACCCCCAATTCGCGCATGGCACGCCCGAACTGCGTCAGCGGCTGCTGGTCGCGCAGCTGTTCGCTCAACGTCGGCTCCCGATTCGTGCGATAGATGCTGTCCAAATCCACGTACAGTGCCCGAGGCAACCCGTAGCGCCGACTGTACCGAGCGAACGTTTCCATGGCGGCCAGTGTGGTTTCTTCCTCGAAGAAGCGCGCGTAGGTGCGATTGGTGGCATCATCGATCATCACCATCAGCACCGCAGGCGCACGACGGCCCTCAAACCAGTCATGATGGGAGCCATCCATTTGGACCAACTCGCCGCAATGCGCTCGCCGCTCACGCCATTGTCGGTGGCGGTGTTGAGGCCGCCGCGCCTGCCAGAGCCCTTGGGCAATCAACCAACGCCGCAACGTCTCGTGGTCGATTCCAAACCCATCCTCGGCCAGGTATTCCGCCGCCAAGGTCGGCCCAAAATCATCGTAACGTTCAGCATAGCGCGCCAGAATCGCTGCCCGTTGCGCGGCGGGCTTGGCCCGCACAGATCTCCGTCCGCGCAAGCGATGGACCAGCCCGACGTCGCCTTCCTGGCGATAGCGTCTCCACAACCGTTTCGCCTGACGATAGCTCACCGCCATTAATTCAGCAGCCTTCACCAGCTTCACTGCCCCGTCTCGTACTCGGGATAATAGTTCCAATCGTCGCCGCTCCTTACAGCTCATCAGAATCGCTCCCATCTGACCTCCTCGTGGAGGTCGAAATGGGGACATTTCTAAAGAGTTCGCAAGGGGACATTCTCATGGAGTCGCGACAAGTGATCCCCCCGCCCTTGCCAAACGCCGCATCATCCACTATTCTACGAACTCCCGTGCTCCGATGAGTTACGTCAAACTGGCCCGAAACGTTTTCGACATCGAGATCGACGCCTTGCGCCGAACCCGCGCCGGCCTCGACGCCAACTTCTCGGCGGCTGTCGACGTGGTTGTGAAGGCGTTGCGCAACAGGGGCAAGGTGATTGTCACCGGCGTCGGCAAGTCCGGCAACATCGGTCAAAAGGTCGCCGCGACGCTGACCAGCACCGGCACGCCGAGCGTCGTCCTGGATGCGGCCAACGCGTTGCACGGGGACCTCGGTCTCATCGCCGATGGCGACGTCGTTCTCGCGCTCAGTTATTCAGGCGAGACCGAAGAACTGCTCCGAATTCTGCCGGCGATGAAGCGCCTGGACGTCAAGATCATCGCCATGACCGCCCACCCGAAGTCCCGCATCGCCCGCTACAGCGATGTCATTCTTAAGGTGACCGTCAAGAAGGAGGCGTGCCCGTTCAACCTGGCGCCCACCTCGAGCACCACCGCCATGCTCGCCATGGGCGACGCCCTGGCGATGGGCGTGCTGGCAGCACGCGGGTTCAAGAAGTCCGACTACGCGCGCCTGCATCCCGCCGGCGCCATCGGCAGCACGATGCTCGTCCACATCAAAGACATCATGCGCACCGGCGACCGCAACGCCGTCATCGCCGACTACCGCTCCGTGAAGGATGCGCTGTTGGCCATGACCAAGGCCAAATCGGGCACGATCAGCGTCGTCGACGAGCAGGGCCGCGTGGCCGGGGTGTTCACCGATGGCGATTTCCGACGCCAGATCGCACGCAATCCGCACGTGCTGCAGGCGCCGGTCCGATCCGTGATGACCCCGAAGCCGATCACCATCCGCCAAGACGCGCTCGCGATGGAAGCCCTGAAGATTTTCGAACAACATCAAATCGATGACTTGGTCGTCGTCGATGAACGGAAACGTCCCGTGGGTATCGTGGACTCGCAAGACCTGCCGAAATTTAAGATTATGTGACACCAGCCGTGTCACCCTGAGCTTGCCCCGAAAGCTTTCGGGGCGGGCGAAGGGTCTCCCACTTCGCCGGGAGATTCTTCGCGGCACTCAGAATGACAGAATAAGAAAGAAAACGTAGAGAGGTTTAAGCATCATGCCGTCAGCCAACGATCTCCGCAAAGGAATGGCCATCAAGTACAACAACGATGTCTGCGTCGTGCTCGACATGCAACACCGCACGCCGGGCAACCTGCGCGCCTTCGTGCAAGCCACGCTGCGCAGCCTGAAGTCTGGCAAATCGTCCAACGTCCGGTTCGCCTCGACCGAATCAATCGAGGTCGTGTCGATGACCACGCGCCGGCTCGACTTCAGTTACAAGGACCACAACGGCTACCATTTCATGGACCCTGAGACCTACGAAACCACCACGCTCAGCGAAGAATTCGTCGGCGACGCAGCCAAGTATCTTACGGAAAACCTCCCGTGCACGCTGATGGAAGTCGAAGGTAAAGCCGCCGAGCTCGAATTGCCGCCGAAAGTGAAGCTCAAGGTCGTTGAAGCCCCGCCTGGCGTCCGCGGCGACACCGCGACCAACGTCACCAAACCCGCCAAGGTCGAGACCGGCTTCGAAGTCGGCGTTCCGCTCTTCATCGATGCGGGCGACTCCATCGAAGTCGATACCCGCACCGGCAAGTACCTGAACCGGGCGTGATCAAGAGGGCATGCGAGACATTTGGTATGGGGATCATCGCGATTTGGTCAAGTGGTCCGCGCTCTACCGCTTGGCGGAGCAGACTGATTCCCCGCTGATCCTGCAACTGGCCTATTATCGGCGCCTGCCAAGCAACTACCCTACTATCACGATTGACCAGCAGGAAGTGAGCATCCCCAGCGAGGTGCGGAAACATTTCCGAAACCTTCAAAACGTTCACCGTATTTCTTCAAAAATCCAAGTCAAGGTTTTCGGCCGTCTTTTCGATGATCGCGACGCGTACCTGAAGGACGCACTTCGCTTCATCAGTAGTTTTCAAAGCACCAAGTGCGTTGTCTTTCTTGACCCCGATACCGGCCTCGAACCGACGAAAGGCCCAGGCTACGAGCACGTCCTAGAGTCAGAAGCGCGCGCCATCTTCAGTGCGATGAAACCCCGAGATGTATTCGTCTTGTACCAGCATCAGACGAATCGCAATGGGCAGGAGTGGATTGGGCCCAAGAAGCAGCAACTGGCTCGGTCTATCGGCGTGCCGGACCGCGAGATCAAGGTGGCCAATGGAGCGACGATCGCCCGCGATGTTGTCCTCTATTTTGCGCTCAAGGCATAGCCGTGTGGCTGGGAGAAATACTTGCAGCGGCGCTTCGCGTAACCTGTGCGCTTTTGATACTCCAACGCGTCATGCTCGCGGGTGGGCTTTCTCGTACACCTTCTTGAGGCGCTCGGGAGTGACGTGGGTGTAGATCTGGGTGGTCGAGAGGTTGGCGTGGCCGAGGAGTTCCTGCACGCTGCGCAGGTCGGCCCCGGCATCCAGCATGTGGGTGGCGAAACTGTGACGCAGTTTGTGCGGCGTGAGCGACGGGTCGAGTCCGGCGGCGAGTAAATATTTCTTCAACATCCGCTGCATGCTGCGCGCCGTCATCCGGCCGCCGAACCGGTTCACGTACAGCGGACCGCGTGAACTGCGTCCGCGCAACTCCAGATACTTCTGCAAGGTTTCGATGGCCGGGCCGCCCAACGCCGCCAGCCGCTCCTTCTTCCCCTTGCCGCGGACGCGGACAACTTCGCCGAGCAGGTCCACGTCGTCATCGTTGAGTTGGACCAGCTCCTGAATCCGCATTCCCGTGCTGTAGAGAGTCTCCAGAATCGCTTTATCACGCCACATCCGGAATGGGGAGCGCGAGGCTCCTGCCGAGCCGCCTCCGTGACGCTCCGCTCGCCGGGAGGCTCGCCCTCCCCGCTCAAGGGGCGCCTCGAGCAAGGCCTCGATCTGCTGGACCGTTAGAAACTTGGGCAGCCGGCGCGCTTTCTTCGGAAGTGTCAGACCGACGAGCGGATTCTGTTTCATGTGCCCGAGACGCACGATCCACTTGTAGAAACTCCGGAGCGCGGACATTTTGAGATGGATCGTGGCCCGATCGAAATGCCGCTCGGTCAGGTGAACGAGGTAGCCACGGACATGAAACAGATCGATGCCCGTCCAGTCGCATTGCAGCTTGTGCTTTTGCGTGAACCAGACGCTGAAGGCTGTGATGTCGGCCGCGTAGTTGCGAATCGTCAGGGGCGACGCGTTGCGCTCGGCGCGAAGATAATCGAGAAACTTCTCGGCCAGCGGATCCGTTACACGGCCGCCGGCGCCAGTTTTTTGATGTTCTTGCACTTCGGATAAGCCGAGCAACCGAGGAATTCACCGAACCGGCCACGGCGTCTGACCATCGGCGAACCGCACTTCTCGCATTTCTCATCGGTCATCACGGGCTCTTCCCGGGGTGGAGGTGGCGGCGCCTTGTGTTTTAATTCTTCGGGCAACGGTTTTGCGTTGCGGCATTTCGGATACGCCGAGCACGCCAGAAACGGCCCGCGCCGGCTGTTGCGAATCAGCATCGGCGAACCGCACTTCTCGCACTTCACATCGGTGGTCACGGGTTGCGCCTTCTCGATGATGCTGATCTTTCCCTGCTCGTCGCGTTTGAACGACTTTGCGTTGCGGCATTTCGGATACGCCGAGCAGGCGAGGAACTCGCCACGTTTGCCCGCCTTGATGATCATCGGCGAACCGCATTTTTCACACTTGATGCCCGTGTTTTCCTGTTCCACCGGCTGAATGGTTCCGTCCTCCGCGCGTTTGAAATTCTTCGTGTTCTTGCATTTGGGGTAGGTTGAGCAGGCCAGAAACTCCCCGTTCTTGCCCGCTCGAATCACCATCATCTCGCCGCACAGTTCACACTTGAGGTCCGTCGGAATCGGCTTCGGCCGCACGTCCTCCATGTTCTCGGTGGCGGCTTTCAGCGTCGGCTCGAAATCTTTGTAGAATTCCCCAAGCATCTGGTGCCACTCGACCTTGCCCTCCTCGATTTCGTCGAGCAATTCCTCCATCTGCGCCGTGAACTGGACATCCAACAGTTTCGGGAAATGTTTGATCAGGATATCGCTCGTAATCTCGCCGAGCTCCGTCGGCGACAGGCGTCCCTTCTCCTTGTGCACGTAGCGGCGTCTTTGGATGGTCGCAATCGTCGGCGCATACGTGCTCGGCCGCCCGATGCCGAGTTCTTCCAACGCTTTCACCAACGTCGCCTCGCTGAAACGCGGCGGCGGTTCGGTAAAATGTTGTTCGGGGCGGAGCTTAACCAGATGCAGTCGCTCATTCTCGCTCAACGGCGGCAGCTTCTTATTCTCCTCTTCTTCCGATGGCTTCTCCTGCTCGGCTTTCTTCTCGGCTTCTTCTTCGACACCATAAATCTTCAGCCAACCAGCGAATACCACTTCCGTGGCCGTGGCGCGGAACAGGAAGAACTTTTCCACGTGGCGCGCATCGATATCAACGCTCGTGACCTTCATCTCCGCGGGTGTCATCTGGCTGGCGACGAATCGCTCCCAAACCAGTTTATAGAGACGGAACTGATCGTGATCGAGGTAGGTGCGGATGCTCTCCGGCGTGCGCCGCACCGACGTCGGGCGAATCGCCTCGTGTGCGCCCTGGGCGTCTTTCTTCGATCGGTAGAAATTCGGCGTTTCGGGCGCATAGTCGTGGCCGATGTTCTCCCGGATGTAGGCCAGCGCCTCCGCCTGCGCTTCCTTCGACACGTTGAACGAGTCGGTCCGCATGTAGGTGATCAACCCGACCGCGCCTTCCTCGCCGACTTCGACGCCTTCGTACAGTTGCTGCGCGACCAGCATGGTCTTCGACGTGCCCATGCCGAGGGCCTTCGAGGCGGACTGTTGCAGCGTGCTGGTGGTGAACGGTGGCGGGGCGCTGCGTTTCTTCGGCTTGATATCGATCTTGACGACCTTGTATTCCGACTGCCGAAGGTCGGCCAAGAGCGCGTCCGCCTGGGCCTGGCTGCCAATGATGATGACGTCGTCCTTCGCGCTCCCGTTGGGCGCCCTGACCTTCTTGTCGCCAACCTGGACGAGCTTCGCCAGGAAATGGTCTTTCGGTGCGACCAGCTTGTGCAGTTCGGCCTCGACCGACCAGTACTCCTGTCGCTGGAAGGCACGAATCTCGCGCTCGCGCTCCACCACCAGCCGGACGGCAACGGATTGGACCCGGCCCGCGCTCAGACCACGCGCCACCCGCTTGTTGAGCAGCGGTGAAATCTTGTACCCCACGATCCGGTCCAGGATGCGCCGCGCCTGCTGCGAGTCCACCAACTGCATGTCGACGTGGCCGGGATGGTCGAAGGCGGACCGCACGGCGTTGCGGGTGATCTCGTTGAACTGCACGCGATAGAACTCAGGGCCGTTCTTCCTACCCTCCAAGATCTCCTGCAAATGCCACGCAATGGCCTCGCCTTCGCGGTCGGGGTCGGTCGCCAGGTACACCTGCTCGGCATTCGCGGCGCTCTTCTGCAACTCCTCGATGAGCGACTTGCGCTTGGCCGGAACCTGATACGTCGGCTTGAAATCCTTCTCGATCTCGACGCCAAACTTGCGTTCCGGCAGGTCCCGCACGTGACCCATGGACGCCTTCACGCTGAAGTCCGATCCCAAATACTTGTTGATCGTCTTCGCCTTCGCGGGCGACTCAACGATGACCAGTTTCTTCGCCATGCTCGTTCTGCTTATTGTCTGAACGCTGTGTTGCGTACGTACTGTTTGCCGGGCAGTTGTTTCACGACTCGTTTCATCTCCAGCGCCAGCAACGTGGCCGAAACCGCCGCGCTTGTCAAACCGCTGGCGCGAATAATGTCGTCGATCGCCACCTCTTCGTGGCCGATGTGCGCCATCACTTTCGCCTCCACATCGGTCAACTGGAGAGCAGGTTTGATACCCCCAACCTCCGCCGCTCCGTCCCTTGTTTCCTCTGCCTTGCGAGGCAGCAGGTATTCAAACTCACTCAAGACGTCGTCCACGTCCTCCGTCAACTTGGCGCCGTCCTTGATCAGCTTGTTCGTGCCCCGGGACGAAACCGAATCGGCCCTCCCCGGAACCGCAAACACTTGCCTCCCCTGCTCCGCCGCCTGGCTGGCCGTAATCAACGCGCCGCTCTTCAGGTTCGCCTCGACCACCACCACACCCAGCGACCAGCCGCTGATGATCCGATTGCGCATCGGGAAATTCTGTTTGTCGGGCTTCACCCCGAACGGGAACTCCGTCACCACCGCCCCGCCTTTTTCCACGATCTGATCGGCCAGCTTCCTGTTCTCCGGCGGATACACCGTGTCGATGCCGCAACCGATTACCGCCACCGTGCGTCCCTTCGCCTGCAACGCGCCCCGATGCGCTTCCGTATCGATTCCACGCGCCAGTCCACTCACCACCGTCACGCCCACGCGGGCCAACTGAAACGCCAGCTTGCGCGACATCTCTTGGCCATACAACGTCGTCCGCCGCGATCCGACGATCGCGATCGCCATGCGCTCGTCCGGGCGCAACGCCCCGTGGACGTACAACACGAGGGGCGGATCGTAAATCTCCCGCAGGTTGTTCGGGTACTCCGCATCGTCCCAGGTCACCACGCGCACGCCCGACTTTTCAATCCGCAACAGTTCCGCATCCAGATCGATGCCGTCACGCCAACTCGCCAGGCCGCGGGCCACTTCCTCCCCCACGCCGTCCACCTCCATCAGTTCATCCCCCGGGGCCGATAGAATCGCCTCCGGCGATCCGAACCGCTCCCGCAACGCCCGGACGCGAATCGGTCCCACGCCGTCGATCATGTTCAGTGCGATATAGGCTTCGCGACAGGTCATGCTGGAAATGCGGAATTGGCGCGTTGGAGTACCGGGGGACTGGGACGGACGCAGCGTCTCGTTTGTTGCATCACCCCCTCACTCCGCCACTCCATTACGCCGCTTTCTTTCTACCCTTCGGACGAAGTTTCAATTCCAGCTGCGACTCCTTCAGCAGGTCGTAGTTCTTCAACAGCCGCAAGATCTGGAGGAGATCGGACTTCTGATAATTGCGGTTCGTCGCCACCTTGGCGGTCAGTTCCCGCAGGATCGCCCGGAACGAAATGACGCCATCCACGCCCTTCGCCCGGAGCAATTCGACGCTGCGGGCACGGAGCTTCGCGTCGCGCGGCAATCCGGGAACCACGAGAATCTTCGTGAGACTCTCGCCGCCGACCAATTGTTGCGCGTCCTCCAGCGCCCGCTTCTCCACAAACGCAAAAATCTTCGGCTGATGCGCCAGCACCCCCGGCGCAAACACTTCCGTGTGCCAGCCCTTCACTGCCACGACCGCGCGCGCCACGTGCCTCAACTCCGTCGACGTGATCTCGAACTCGAACGGGCTTTCGCCCGGCGTCGCCCGTGGATTGAGCACTACCAGGTCGATCTCCTCGTCACCGGTCTTCCGCCGCGCCTGCACGATGTATTTGCGGCGCTGGCACACCAGAAACCCGTGCGACTCGAAATACTCGCGGACGATGCTCTCGTCAACAGCAGACATTCAAGGTCTCCTCGATGTCCGCATCGGTCACGGCATTGGTGACCACCGTCTCCCCCAACCGCTTCAACAACACGAACCGGAGCTTGCCGTTGCGCGCCTTCTTGTCCAGCCGCATCGCCGACATGAGTTCTTCAAGCTTGAAACTCTCCTGGAGCCGCGTCGGCAGTCCGCTGGCAGCCAGCAACGTTCTCAGCCGCTCCGCCTCCGCCTTGTCGAATCCCACGCGCTTGACCGACAGATGGGCGGCGCAGCACATCCCCATCGAAATCGCTTCGCCGTGCAACAACCCGATGTAATCCGTCAGCGCCTCCATGGCGTGGCCGATCGTGTGGCCAAAATTCAAAATCGTGCGCAGCCCGGACTCGCGTTCGTCCTTACTGACGATCTCCGCCTTGATTTCGCAGCACCGCCGCACGGCGTGGATCACGGCATCGCGCTCCCGCCGCAATACCCGGCCATGCTCGCGCTCCAACCACGCAAAGAATTCGGCGTCGTAAATCGCTCCGTGCTTGATGACCTCCGCAAATCCCGCGGACAGCTCGCGGTCTGGCAGCGTCTTCAGCGTCTCCGTGTCCGCCAACACCAAGCGCGGCTGATAGAACGCGCCGACGAGGTTCTTGCCTTGCGGCAGGTTGACGCCCACCTTGCCGCCGACCGAACTGTCCATTTGCGCCAGCAACGTCGTCGGCACCTGCACGAACGGCAGCCCACGCAAGTACGTCGCCGCCACGAACCCCGCCAGGTCCCCGACCACGCCACCGCCCAACGCGATGACGAACGACTGCCGATCCAACCCCAGCAACGGCAGCTTCCCGAAAAGTCGATTCGCCTGTCGCAACGACTTGGAAGCCTCGCCCGCAGGCACGTCGAGAACCTTCGTGGTGAACCCCCCGGCTTTCAGCGCCTCATGCACCGGCTCGGCGTAATGCTGGGCAACATTCGTGTCCGTAATGATCACCCCGCGCTTGCCGAGATTGAGTGGCCGCAGGAATTCGGCGATCTGCGACAGCAGACCTTCCCCGATCACGATGTCGTAGCTGCGGTCGCCCAGTTCGACCCGCACGCGCTGCGGCGTGCCTGTAGCCTTGGAATCCATGAAAGCGCTGGATTACAACCCCTCGCCCCGAGTCTTGTCAACCCCTAACGCTTCCGGCGTTGCGTCTTTACTCTGCCACCGGATTGTCGCCGCGAGCCCGCTCGCGGTAGCCCGTTCTCAGCCATAATCCGGAAGGCCGCGAGCAGGCTCGCGGCTACAGAGACTGCCATCCGTTGGTGACAGCGTTCAGATGCGCCCGCTTCCGGGTCAACCTTGGACCGTCGCTGCATGAACCCGTAAGATGCGACGCGTCCGCTCGCCCACCTTGAACGGCTCGGCGATCCGGTGACCCACCACCCACGCAATACGTCCGTCCGCCGCGCACAACAGCGGGACTCGACCCCGAATCCGTCGGGGCACCTTCTCGTCGACGAAGAAATCCTGCAACTTTTTTTCACCATCCATGCCCAGCGGCTGAAAGCGGTCGCCCTCCTGCCAGGTCCGGACGAACGGCGCTGCGCCCAGCCCGTCGGCGTCGAACGATTCCTCGCATTTGCTGTCATTCCGAGCGGAGCGAGGATTCTCTCCACGTAACGACAGAGGCCCCTCGACAAGCTCGGGGTGACAAATAAAGCAAACACGCAGCTCTCGAATTAGTGTCTCCCCTTCCACTTTCACCGGCCATTTCCCCGTCACCGGCTCCGGTTCTTCCCGCGGCGCCTTCTTCAACGTGTCGTACTCGCGGCAGACGCGGAGGCCTCCGGGTAGATCGAGTTGCGCGCTGGGCGGCTCGCCCAGCGCCAACTGGCGCACGGCTTCGATCTGCTCGAACGAGTAGCGTGGACCATGTTCATCCTCCGCGCCCAGCCAGAACCGCAACAGCCGCCGTTGCACGGCCGTCGGGCAGTTGGCCAATGCTTTCACGTTCACGGTGTCGTTCTGGCAAACTGCCATGTAGAACCGCTGCGCGACGTGGTGCAACAGATAGAAATCCTCGTCGCGCAGGATTTCGGCGGTGTTCAGCAGCACGTCGCGAATCGCCGGGTTGTACTCGCGCTCCAACAACGGCAATAGCTCATGCCGGATCCGGTTGCGCGTGAACCGCGTGTCGGCATTGCTCGCGTCCTCGCGATACGGCAGCCCGCGTTCGCGCAGGTACGCCAGCACCTCGGTCCGGCGAACCCGCAGCAGCGGCCGAATCACGCGGAGCGGTCCCATCTGCCGCTCCGGCCAGATACCCACCAGCCCCGGCACCCCGGCACCCCGCAGGAGCCGAAACAGGAACGTCTCGACCTGATCGTCCGCCGTGTGGGCCAGCGCCAGCTTCTTGATCCCCGTCCGAAGCGCCACGTCCGTGAAAAAATCAAACCGCGCCCGCCGAGCGGCGTCTTCGTCGCGGTCGACGGCGCGCGCTTCAACCGTGCATGGCAAATCGTACCGGCCGGCCAGGTCGCGCACGAACTCGGCATCGGCATCGCTGTCGGCCCCGCGGAGCTTGTGATTGAGATGGCACACATGCGGACGCCACCCCGATTGAACGAGTACGTCCAGCAACGTGACAGAATCCGGCCCACCCGAAACGCCGGCGAGAAGAGGCTCGCCGGGCGCGAGCAGGTTGGCCAAAACCGGTTGAATTTTTGCGAGCATGGCATCCACTGTTGTCACCCTGAACTTGCCCCGAAAGCTTTTGGGGCGGGCGAAGGGTCTCACAAACTGCAAAGAGAGATTCTTCGCTTCGCTCAGAATGACAAATTAGACCGAACGTATCTCTGCGAGACCGCTCATATAAGGTAAGAGCGGCTCGGGAATTTTCACACTGCCGTCAGCCTGTTGATACGTCTCCAACAACGCCACGTAAAGCCGCGCCAGGGCCGTGCCGCTCCCGTTCAAAATGTGGACGAACCGGTTTTTGCCGTCCGCGCCCTTGAACCGGACGTTCGCCCGGCGCGCCTGGAAATCCTCGCAGTTGGAGCAACTCGACACTTCGAGGTAGGCGTTCTGGCCCGGCGCCCACACTTCGATGTCGTAGGTCTTCGCGCTGGCAAATCCCATGTCGCCCGTGCACAGCAGCACCACGCGGTAATGTAAACCCAGCAATTGCAACACGCGCTCGGCGTTGGCCACCAGCTTCTCAAGTTCATCGTAGCTCGTCTCGGGCTTCGTGAACTTGATCAGTTCGACCTTGTCGAATTGGTGGACACGGATCATCCCGCGCGTTTCCTTGCCCGCCGCGCCTGCTTCCCGACGGAAACACGGCGTGTACGCGCAGTAGCAAATCGGCAGTTGATCCTCCCGCAGGATTTCTTCCCGATGAATGTTGGCCACGGGCACCTCGGCGGTCGGCGTCAGATACATCTCTTCATCCCGCAGCCGGTACATATCTTCCTCAAACTTCGGCAACTGTCCGGTGCCAATCATTGCGTCGCGGCTGATAAGAAATGGAGGGAACACCTCCGTGTACCCGTGTTCCCGGGTATGCAAATCGAGCAGGAAGTTGATTAACGCCCGCTCCAACCGCGCCCCCGCTCCCTTGTAGAGGATAAAACCGCTGCCGGAAATCTTCGTCGCTCGCGGAAAATCCAAAATGCCGAGTTTCTCTCCGATCTCCCAATGCGGCTTCGGCGGGAAGGCAAACCTGGGCGGCTCGCCCCAACGCCGCACCTCAGAATTGTCGGCTGAATCCTTGCCCACCGGCACGCTCTCGTGCGGCAGGTTGGGGATGACGAGGAGCAGGTCGCGAAGCTCTTGGTCAACTCCGACCATCTGCCTTTCCACTCGCGCGATTTCCTCGCCTGCTTGCTTCATCTTGGCCATCAGATCAGTCACATCTTCGCCGAATCGCTTCTTGTTCGCGATATCCTTGCTGCCCGCCTTCAATGCATATCGAAGAACACTTCCCTCGGTCTCCAAATCGCGCCTTTCCTTGTCCAATGCGGCGATTTCGGAAATGCGTGCTTCATCGCCCCGTCCCCGCGTGGCGAGACGTTGGCGCACAAAATCCGGTTTGTCGCGAATGAGCTTGATGTCGAGCATGGGAACCGATGATACGAGGTGGCCTCGGGTAACGCAAGTTTGAGTAAAACCCGCTCGGAAAACTCAAAGGTTGTCACCCTGAGCGAAGCGAAGGGTCTTAGCCGGAATTATGCAGTAGGCAAAAGGCCACCGGATGAGTTTGGATGGGTTTGATTATGCGAAACTCATCCTCAGCCCTTGGCGGGGTCGCTCACCAAACGGTGGCCGCTCCGATTCAACTGC
>Ga0335081_10000065_pt1 | contig 202351 bp, 167 predicted proteins | sample Lox_Sample_35_FD_206713 | JGI IMG/M metagenome (GOLD analysis project Ga0335081, IMG submission 206713) | Soil microbial communities from Loxahatchee National Wildlife Refuge, Florida, United States - Lox_Sample_3.5 | ecosystem: Environmental > Terrestrial > Soil > Wetlands | place: USA...
GGCTCACCCGCGGTCTCGTGACCTTGGGGTCAAATCGGTCTCACCGCCGCGGGCGGGCGGTTGCTCGATACAACCGCCCGCCACCGCGGCCTATAACTGAAATTGCAGACACAAGGGGGTTCGGATGTTGCAGTCTTTTCTGAAACTTCCGAACCCCCTCACCCTCGCTCGCTGTGCTCGCTCGACCTCTCCCCTCCGGGGCGAGGTGAAGCAAGACTTGCGCGTCGAATCGACCTAAAATCATCCCGCTCTAGGCTGTGAAATTCCGCGTTCGGAAACCATCGTGACAATCGCACATCAAATTCTTCGCCGCCGCTGCCGTCCGTCTGCCGGCATTTTGCCGCTGCTGTTCATCGCGCTCGCGCTGTGCGCTTCGTACGCCCGCGCCGCCGATACGGTGACGGTGGGCGGCCGGACCTATGTCAACAAGGGACTGGTCGCAGTCGGGCGGCTGCCTGCCGACCTGCGCGACAAATTCGGCGAAACGTTCGGCTCGGGCTCCGGCCTCGCCGGCGATCCCAAGAGCTGGGCGCGCGCCGCCGACGGCTACCACGGCACGGTCTATCTGTTGCCGGATCGCGGCTACAACGTCACCGGCACCATCGATTTTCGCGCGCGGCTCTATCGGCTCACGTTCGCGCTGCAGCCGCCGGCCGATCCCGGCGCGATGCCGGTCGACGCGCGCCAGCACACGCTCGACCTGAAACTCGACGACACCATGCTGCTGCGCGACGCCGGCGGCCGGCCGCTGACCGGGCTTGATCCGCTCATCGACGGCGTGCGCCCCGCGGCCGGCGGATTTCCCGCCATGCCGGCGGCGCCCAACGGCGCCATCAGCCTCGATGCCGAAGCCGTCGTGCTGATGGACGACGGCACGTTCTTCGTCGGCGACGAGTACGGACCTTACATTTATCATTTCTCCGCCGCCGGCCGCATGCTCTCGGCGATCCGGCCGCCCGAAGCCTTCATCCCCAAGCGCAACGGCAAGGACAGCTTTTCGTCGAACAATCCGGGGCCGGGCGAGCCGCCGGTCGTGCCGCCGAACCCCGCGACCGGCCGGCAGAACAATCAAGGTTTTGAAGGCGTGTCGTTGACGCCGGACGGCCGCTATCTGGTCGCCGTGCTGCAGAGCGCGACCCGGCAGGACGGCGGCGACAAGCCGGAGACGCGGCAGAACACCCGAATGCTGTATTACGATATTTCAGATCGCGATCACGCCAAGCTGGTGCACGAATATGTCGTGCCGCTGCCGATCTTCACCGATGCCAAGGGCCAGCGCCGGGTGGCGGCGCAGAGCGAGCTGCACGCGCTCGACGCCACGCATTTTTTGCTGATCTGCCGCGACGTCGGCAACGGCTACGGCCTGGAAGGTTCTACATCGCGCTATCGCCGCGTCGAGATCGTCGACGTCTCGGCCGCGACCGACATCGCCGGCTCGCGCTATGATGGGCTTGTGCCGGTCGCGCCGGGCGGCCAACTCGTTGCCGGCGTCACGCCGGCGACGCTGACGAGCTTCATCGACATCAACGACAATGCGCAGCTGAACAAATTCGGCCTGCACAACGGCGAACCGAACGATCGCAACAACCTCTATGAAAAATGGGAAGGCATGGCGCTGTTGCCGGCGCTCGATCCGCAAAATCCCCGCGACTTTTTCCTGCTGGTGTCGAACGACAACGATTTCATCACCCAGAACGGCTTTGCGGCCGGCGCCGCCTACAAGGATCCAAGCGGCGCCGACGTCGACACCATGATCCTGGTCTATCGCGTCACGCTTGCGCACCGATAGAGCCGCGTACGCTGCGTTTGGCCGTTAGAGCAAATTCCGTTCACATGGAATCGTACGCGCCATCGCGCATCCATCATTGTCATGCCCCGCGAAAGCGGGGCATCCAGTAACCTCCTGAATCTTTCGCGATTACTGGATCGCCCGCCTTCGCGGGCGATGACAGGGAAGGTGTGCGCGGCAAATTCAAGCAGATCGGAATCCGCCCTAGCCCCGGTATCCCGCATTGCGCGGGCGCATCCGGGAACGGCAGTCAAGCCTCCCAGGCACGCCACGCGCGCGTTGCGCGATCCGGGCCACGAACGCGCACAATTTTTATTGGTATAATTCGCACGCATAATCTAAGATCGTAGGGCGCCGCTTGTCATCAAGGGCGCATCGCAAGTTGATTAGATGGTGTCTATGCCATGGACTATCTTGAGAACCGCGTGCTCCGCTCGTTCGTGGCGGTCGCCGAGGAGCAGCAATTCGCCCGCGCCGCCAAGCGGCTCGGCGTCACGCCACGGACGCTCAGCCGTCGGATGAAGAAACTTGAAATCCAGCTCGACGCCAAGCTGTTGGAGCGCACGGCCGACAGGAAAATCGTCGTCACCGCGTCAGGCCAGCGCTTCCTCACTGGCGCGCGGAAAACGCTGCACCTGGTCGAAGAGGCGGTGAGGATTGCCCGGCTGGCCGGCAGCGGCGAGCTCGGCCGTGCGCGAATAGGCTTCATTCCCTCGCTGGTCACCTCGGGCTTGCTGACAAACTGGATCGGACCGTTCGGAGAAGCCCATCCGCAGATCGATATCATACTGAGCAATCTGCCGCCGATGGCGCAGATCGACGGCATCCTGCGCGAGGAGCTGGATGTCGGTTTCGCGCGCACGCCGCGCAGATATCCAGCCGGCGTCCGCGGCTTCGAAATCTACCGCCAACCGTTGGCGCTGGCGCTGCCGAACAAGCATGCGCTGGCGCAGCACGAGGCCATCAGCCCCGCGATGCTCGCCGGCGAGGCGTTCGTCGGTACCACAGTCGAGCCTGACATCGGGTTCTTCGGCTATACGGATATCATCGCCCGCATCGGCAATTTCAGACCGCGCGTGATCAAGCGCCACGAAGATCTCGAGACGGCGCTGGTGCATGTCTCGCTCGGCCACGGCATCGCGGTGGTGCCGGAGACCGTGAAAACGATGACCTATTTCGACGTAGCCTTCCGCAACATCGCGGCCGATCCGGTGCCGCAGATGTCGGTCGCTTTCGTCTACGGCCGCGACCCGTCGCCGTCGATCAAATTGCTGATCCGGCACATGAAGCGTTACGCCGACTGCGTCGCTCCAGCGATGTGGAGCCCGAAATTCAACAGTTTCCCGAGGCTCGTCTATTCGCGCGAAACGTCATGACTAGCGGCGTCGGCCGTGGATTGCACCCGCAGCAAGCGCAGCCCGGATTGAGCGCCAGCGAAATCCGGGGCGGACGGCGAAGCACGCAATCCGGGCTACGCTCGGTACAACGCTCCTCACAATTCTCTGTTTGTATTTTTCTTGCTCCTAATCTAAGATGGTGCGCGCCCTTCTTGCAATAAGGGCGCATCGCAAGTCGATCCGATGAGGCCACCAAAATGCGCTACATCGAGAACCGCCTGTTCCAATATTTCATTGCCGTCGCCGAGGAGCGACATTTCACCCAGGCCGCCGAGCGGCTCGGCATCACGCCGCCGACGCTCTCGCATCAGATCAAGAAACTCGAACGCGACTTGGGCGTGAAGCTGGTGAGAATAAAAGGCAACTTGAAAGTCTTCATCACCGAGGCTGGTCAACGCTTTCTGGCCGACGCGCGCGAGGCTTTGCGCCATGTGGAAAAGGCGACGGCGAATGCCCGCCACGCCGGACGCGGCGAGCTGGGCCACCTAGAACTTGGCTTCCTGACCTTACTGTCCGGCGCGGGCTTGCTGCGGAGCTGGACCAGGGAATTCGAGCAAGCCCATCCGGCGATTGACATCAGGATGCGCAATTTGGCGCCGATGGCGCAGATCGCCGGCATCGTGCGCAAGGAGCTGGATGTTGGCTTCACGCGGCCGCCGCACAAATATCCGGCGGGTGTCCGCGGCTTCGAAATCTATCGCCAGGGCATGGCGTTGGCGCTGCCAAGCGAGCATCCGCTCGTGCGGCACAAGGCCATCAGTCCCACGACGCTCAGGCGCGAGGCGTTCGTCAGCATCACACCGGAGCTTGACCTGGGATTCTCCGGCCTTACCGAAATCGTTGCCCGTACCGGCAAGTTCATACCGCGTGTAGTCAAACGCGAAGACAATTTCATCGCGGTGCTGGCGTATGTCGCTAACGGCCACGGCATCGCGGTCGTACCGGAGCTTATGAAAACGATGAACGTTTCCGATGTCGTCTTCCGCGACATCGCGGCCGATCCGGCGCCTCAGACATCGATCGCTTTCGTCTATGGCAGCGAACCGTCGCCGGCGGCTAAGCTGCTGATCCAGCACATGCAGCGTCACGCGCTTCGCAATAGCGGCAGCAGCGCCGCTCCACCTTCTACCGGGAGCGCACGACCAAAGGGTGTCGCAAGACCGGTCTTTTCGCGCGCAGCGTCATGAATCTCCTTCGCCGCAAGGTTCTATCGCTTTCGATCGGTGCCGCGGCATGGCCGCTCGTTGCGCGTGCTGCAGCAGCGGACCAGCCTGCTTCGCGGCCCGTCCACATCGTGGTGGGTTTCCCGCCAGGAGGCATCGGCGATATTGCCACCCGGCTGATCGGGGGGTCACTGCAGCAAAGGTTGGGTCAATCGGTCGTCGTCGACAACCGGCCAGGTGCCGGCGGCAATGTCGCCACCGAAGCCGTGGTCAAGGCGCGGCCCGACGGCGGCACGCTGATCCAGGTGGGTGCAAGGAATGCGATCGATGTGAGCCTCTACAAGAACTTGCCTTTCGATTTCATCCGCGACATCGCCATGGTGGCCGGCATCACGCAAAGCCCGCTCGTCATGGTGACCAATCCTTCATTCGCGGCCAAAAGCGTCGCGGAAGTGATCGACTATGCCAAGGCCAATCCCGGCAAGATCAATATGGCATCTCCGGGCAACGGCACGACTCCGCATCTGGCTGGCGAGCTGTTCCAGATGATGGCCGGGGTGTCGATGGTTCACGTGCCTTATCGCGGCGAGGCGGAAGCGATAGCCGATCTGGTGGCCGGCCGCACGCAGCTCATGTTCGACCCCATAGCTGACGCGATCGGCTTTATCCGCGACGGACGGCTGCGGGCACTCGCGGTCACCAGCTTCAAGGCATCGCCGGTGCTGCCGGGAATTCCGCCGCTGGCCGCCGTCGTCCCCGGCTACGAGGCGAGCGTGTGGTTGGGCCTCGGCGCGCCCAAGGCAACGCCGGCAGAAACGATCGCGGTCCTTAACAAAGCCGTGAATGCGAGCCTCGCCGAACCCGCCATCGCCAACCGCTTTCGCGCGCTGGGCGCCGAGCCGATGATCATGACCCCGCGCGAGCTCGACGCCTTCGTCGCCGCCGATACTAAGAAGTGGGCGAGCGCCGTCAAATTCTCCGGCGCGAAGGTGGATTGATAGTACACCGTCATTGCGAGGAGCGAAGCGACGAAGCAATCCAGAACGGCGCCGCTGCACTGGATTGCTTCGCGGAGCTTGTCATCGGGCCGGCCACTTCGGGCCGGACCCGTTGGCTCGCAATGACGAGCACGTAATACGTAACTTGGATTGCGCGGGCGCGATCCAGAAACGGCAGTCATCAGAATCGCGTCATGACTCTCCTTCGCCGCAAGGTTCTGTCGCTTTCGATCGGCGCCGCGGCATGGCCGCTCGTTCCGCGCGCTGCAAGAGCCGATTTGTTTCCTTCGCGGCCCATCCACATCGTGGTGGGTTTCCCGCCCGGGGGAGTCGGCGGTGTTGCGGCACAGTTGATCGGGCAACCGCTGCAGCAAAGGTTGGGTCAATCGGTCGTCGTCGACTACCGACCGGGCGCCGGCGGCAATGTCGCCACCGAAGCCGGAGTAAAGGCGCGGCCCGATGGCGGCACGCTGACTCTCGTGAGCTCGAAGGATGCGATCAATGCGACGCTCTACAAGAATTTGCCGTTCGATTTTATCCGCGACATGGCGATGGTAGCCGGCATCATGCAAGGCCCGCTCGTCATGGTAACCAATTCATCGTTCGCGGCCAAAGGCCTCGCGGAATTGATCAGCTATGCCAAGGCCAATCCCGGCAAGATCAATATCGCCTCCGCCGGCAACGGCACGACGTCGCATCTCGCCGGCGAGCTGTTCCAGATGATGGCCGGCGTGTCGATGGTGCACGTGCCTTACCGCGGCGAGGCGGAGGCTCGCGCCGACCTGGTAGCCGGCCGCACGCAGCTCACGTTCGATCCCGTGGTTGATGCGATCGGCTTTATCGGCGACGGGCGCCTGCGGGCGCTCGCCGTCACCAGCGCGAACCCATCGCCGGCCTTGCCGGGCATTCCACCGCTTGCCTCCGTCCTCCCCGGCTTTGAGGTGATCACGTGGTTTGGCCTCGGCGTGCCAAAGGCAACGCCGGCAGACACGATCGCGGTCCTCAACAAAGCGGTGAACGCGAGCCTCGCCGAGCCCGCCATCGCCAACCGCATTGGCGAGCTGGGCGCCGAGCCGATGATCATGACCCCGCGCGAGCTTGACGCCTTCGTCGCCGCCGATACGCAGAAGTGGGCGAGCGCCGTCAAATTCTCCGGCGCGAAGGTGGATTGATATCGATAGCAAGCGTCGGACGGGGGGCGGGTTGAGCGGAACAAGCCCAGGCGGTCGATCGGAAATGATGTACGGGTGGGCACGGCGCTTTGCGCCTTTCCACCCTACGCTAGCTGTGATTGAATCCGTCGCCGATCGCGCGAAAAATGGCGGGCATGGAAGCGCTCTAAGTGTAGCATCTCGTTCGGGACGATATAGAGGCAGCGTAGGGATACCTGCTCCGGTGGGAGAAATACCTTGGCATGAATAAGGCGCACTATTCGACAGGCGATGAGCTATCTGGTTCTCGGATTTGCGGTTCTGATCCCGCCGGCGTTTGCGCAAATGATCGGAAGCGGCGATCCACCTTTAATCGCAGCTACCATCAATCAAGATGTGGACGCCGTCGCTCAGTTGGTGAAGTCAGGAGCCAATCTCAACGCGAGCGATAGAACTGGAGTGACGGCTCTACATCTGGCGGTCGGTCGTGGAAACGTAACAATTGTTGAATTGCTAGTCGCAGCGAAAGCGGACGTGAATCCACGCGATATCAGAGGAACCACGCCCTTAGATTGGTCAACAAACTTAAAGCTTGATCAACATTTACAGAGAAACTACAAAATTATCAGCCAATTACTTATCCAAAATGGTGCAAGCATAAACATCTTTGATGCCGTCTCGCTCGGATTATACGATTTGGTCGAAAAATATATAGTTGGTGGCGGCGATATAACAATGCAGCAATATCGCTGGGGTTCCTTACTGGATGCAGCGGCCAAAACTTGCGAAGCTCGATCTGCCGAAATCCTCATAAAGCATGGGGCAAATGTCAATTCTACATCCGAGACCGCCTTTACGCCTTTACATCAAGCAGCAGAGAATGGCTGTCCTGAACTGGCTAAACTGCTCATTGAAGCGGGGGCAAACGTGAACGCCATTACAAAGGATTTCTCGCCAATGTTGAGCAGGTATTCGGCTCTCCAGTTGGCAGCGGGTCATTGCGAAACCGAATTCGAGACACCGATAGTTCCCCATGGCGATGTAGGCGTGGTCGATGTATTAATTAAAGCAAAAGCGGACCTCAATCATCGGGATAGCGGCGGCTTTACAGCTTTGCATGATGCCAGCGAACGAAACTGCAAGGAAGTAGTTCGTTTGCTCGTCTCCGCTGGAGCAAACCCAGATCAGTAAAACATACTGCATATTCTGGGAGCTTCACTACGCTATTAGCGCGAACAAAAAAATTGCTTACCACCTAGAAATCGTAGAGCTGTCGTGGCCGACAAGCTCCTTGCCCAGAGCGCGTGGAACACACTCGTCAAACGGCACGCGCATCGGCGATCAGGTGGGCCTTTGCTTGCTCCAGAGCAGCGACCGCAAGTTCGCGCGTTACGCTGGGAAAGTCGTCGAGAAACTCCTGCAGCGCATGACCCGCTTCAATGTAGTCGATCAGGGCTTGCACCGGAACGCGCGTGCCGACAAAGACCGGAGTGCCCCCGAGAATCTCGGGGTCAGAGCGAACGACGGACGATTTCGTCATGGCCCGATGCCTTGCAAACGATACGGGACTATCACACGCCGAGGGCCGAAGCGTTAGCGAAATCAGGCACTTTGAGCAAGTCCGTAGCAAGCGCACTCTCAACAAATGCAGCGAGCGTAGCCCGGATTGAGCGCCAGCGAAATCCGGGGTGGACGGCGAGGCTGAACCCCGGATTTCGTTTCACTCAATCCGGGCTACACGCTAGCGCCAGAGCCATCGTGCCAATACGACGGCCGCCAGCATGCCAAGCAGCTGCGCACCGATGAACGCGATGATTCCGGTCGGGGCAATTCCTGCAAAGGTGTTCGACAGCGAGCGCGCGATCGTTACGGCTGGATTGGCGAAGGACGTGGACGCGGTGAACCAATAGGCCGCAATGATATAGAGGCCGACAGCGTACGGCACGGCGGCTGGTGTGCGCGCAACGCACCCGAGTATCGTCATCAGCAACCCGAACGTGGCGACGCCTTCGGCGAACCACTGTCCAGGACCCGTCCGCACCGTTGCGGAGATTTGCCAGAGCGGCAATTCGAACATCAGATGCGCCGCCCATACGCCGGCAATGCCGCCGATTATTTGCGCAGCGACGTAAAGCGGCAGCGCTCTTGCCGGCAGTTCACCGCGTAGTGCGAATGCGATGCTGACGGCCGGATTGAAATGTGCTCCCGATATCGTGCCGAACATGAGAATGAGCACGGTGAGGATCGCGCCAGTCGGCAGTGTGTTGCAAAGGAGCGCAAGCGCGGCGTTCCCGCCAGACAGCTTCGCAGCCATGATGCCTGAGCCGACGACCGCCGCCAGCAAAAAGGCACTCCCCAAAGCCTCGGCGACGATGCGCTGCGCGATTGTCGTCTTCACGTCGGCTCGGCCGCCTTCGCCGTCGCACCATCCAGGCGGCCGATCTCCCGCAGCTTGTTTTGCAGGCTCAATCGATCGAGCGAGCGAAGCGGCAGACACACGAAAATGCCGATGCGCCGCTCCAGCATGCGATAGGCATCCTTGAAGGCCAGCGCCTTCTCGGCTGGCGTTCCGGTGGCTTCAGCCGGATCGGGAATGCCCCAATGCGCCGTCATCGGCTGGCCGGGCCAAACCGGACAGGTTTCGCCCGCCGCGTTGTCGCAGACCGTGAAAACGAAATCGAGCAAGGGCGCGCCGGGATCGGCGAATTCGCTCCACGATTTCGAGCGCAAGCCCGACGTGTCGTAGTGGAGCATTTGCAAAAGCCGGATCGTCTCGGGGTGTACCTGCGCCTTGGGATGACTGCCGGCGCTAAAGGCGCGGAATTTTCCCATGCCGACCCTGTTCAGGATCGCTTCCGCCATGACGGAACGCGCCGAATTGCCGGTGCAAAGAAAAAGCACGTTGAAAGGCCGATCGGCCATGGCACGGCTCACGCGGCCGAACAACCGCACGCGTTGGCTAGTTGCGGAGCCGGAGCGCAACACGACTTCTCACGCGCGACGCGGGCCAAGCGCTCACCGCTTCCGTCACCATAGTCCGTGCTCTCGCCCGTCGTATGGAACGTCTCCCATGAGATACCGGCTGGGTCGTCAATCCAGGATTTTTCCGACTTGGCGTAGCAGCAATTCGTTTGACCTTGTTTGATGACCGTGCCGCCGGCCTTGTGCAGCCGCACGTAAACATCTTTCAGTTCCTCATGGTTCTCTGCTTGAATACCGAGATGGTCCAGACCGGGTTGCCGGCCACGCGTCGAGATGGCGAAATTGACGCGTGGATCATCAAGCATCCACTTGGCGTAATCAAGCTTGATGACGGATGGCTCTGCCGCGAACAGTGCGGAGTAAAAGCCGATCGATTGCTTTAGATCGTCAACGGCAACGTGCACGTGAAATCGCTTCATCTCATGTCTCCTTCATGATGTGACTTTCGTGCGCTTGCCGCGAACCGGCTTACAAACAGCTATCGGGTCGCACTTCTCCGGCGCGCCTTGGCAGCAATTTTCGGTGAGGAAACCGAGCAAATCGTTCATCGTCGCAAAGCGCGCCGCATAGATCATCGAACGACCGTTTCGGCGCACCGTAACTAGTCCCGCATCGCGAAGCCGATCAAAGTGAAATGTCAGCGTGTTGGGAGCAAGCCCGAGCGTCTCGGCAACGTGGCCGGCAGGTAAACCGTCTGGTCCGGCCTGCACCAGCAAGCGGAAAACGTCCAACCGATTATCCTGAGCGAGCGCTGCTAATGCCGCGACGGCGTCAGCTTTTTTCATATTTCAGCATGTATTGAAATATGGCGGAGTGTCAAGGGATATTTCGACGATCACTGAAATAATTTCAATGGCGGCTTTTGGCGCCCACCCCACACCCGCTGTTCCCGGATGCGGTGCAGCGCGAAGCGGTGCACCGCGTCAAAGGCGCGCGTGAACGCGCTTTTGCTGCGCCGCGCCCGGGAAACGCAAGTTACGTCAAGACGGCGAGGCTGGACCGCGGATTTCGTTTCACTCAATCCGGGCTACACCTGCTGATTGTTGTCGGCACTGCCGGCCTGTGACACCATCCGGCCCCGCTTTGCGTTGCCTCCACAGCCATGCCGCGCAAGAAATTTCCCTGGGCCGCGCTGCCCGACGACGAGCTGCTGCAGGTCCGGCTCAAGGACCTCCACGTCACCGTGGAGGGCACCTGGCTCGAAGACTGCCTGCAGAGCCTGCACGACGAGCTGGCGCAGGCCGGCTTGCGGATACGGCCGCACGCCTGGATTTCCAGCGAGTGGTTCAGCCCGGACAACACGCCCGGCATCGCCATCCCGTTCTATCTGGCGCATCCGCGGCTGATCCGGCTCGAGCGCAAGATGATCCTCGACGTCGAGGGCAGCACCTGGGCGGAGTGCATGGCGATCCTGCGCCACGAAGCCGGCCACGTGGTGCAGCACGCCTACGCGCTGGCGCGGCACCGGCAGTGGCGGCGGCTGTTCGGCCCGAGCTCGAAGCGCTATCCGCGCTACTACCGGCCCAATCCGGCGAGCCGCAACTTCGTGCAGCACCTGCGGCTGTGGTACGCGCAGAGCCATCCGGACGAGGATTTTGCCGAAACCTTCGCGGTGTGGCTGCGGCCGCGCTCGAATTGGCGGGCGCGCTACGCCGGCTGGCCGGCGCTCAAAAAGCTCGAATATGTCGACGAGCTGATGGGCGAGATTTCGCCGCAGCGCCCGCTGCTGCGCCGCGTCGAGCGCGTCGATCCATTGAGCCGCCTGACCGAGACGCTCGGCGAGCATTATCGCAAGAAGCAGGCGCTTTACGCTTTCGATACGCCGAAGACCTACGATCGCGACTTGCGCCGGTTGTTTCCCGCCGACCCGAAGCGGCATCGCCGCTCCGAGGCGGCGTCGTCGTTCCTGCGCCGGCATCGCGCGCGCGTGCGCAGGCTCGTCGCCACCTGGACCGGCGAGTATCAGCTCACGCTCGACGCCGTGCTCGACGACATGATCGCGCGCTGCCGCGCGCTGAATTTACGCGCCGTCGGCTCGGAGCAAAAGCTTGTGATGGAGTTCACGGTGCTGTTGACCGCCAAAACAATGCATGCATTGTTTGGTTCGTCGCGGCGAAGGTGGATCGCGCTATGAAACCGCTCCGCGTCCTGGTGCTGGTTCACCCGGACCTTGTGCCCCCGGAGTCGATCAAGGGGTTCAGCGAGCAGCAAATCAACGAGTGGAAAACCGAGTACGACGTGGTCCGTACGCTGCGCCGCGCCGGCCACGAGGTGCGTCCGCTCGGCGTGCACGACGAGCTCAAGCCGATCCGCGACGAGCTGGAAAGCTTCAAGCCCGACGTCGTGCTCACGCTGCTCGAGCAGTTTTCCGGCGAAGCGATCTACGACCAGAACGTCGCGAGCTTTCTCGAACTGATGCACGTACCCTATACTGGCTGCAATCCGCGCGGCCTGATGCTGGCGCGCGGCAAGGACCTGTCGAAGACGCTGGTGCACTATCACCGCATCCCGGTGCCGGCGTTCGCGGTGTTTCCGATGCGCCGCAAGGTGCGCCGGCCCGCGCGGCTGCCGCTGCCGCTGATCGTCAAGAGCTTGAGCGAGGACGGCTCCTACGGCATCGCGCAGGCTTCGGTGGTTGATAGCGACGCCAAGCTGGTCGAGCGCGTCGGCTTCATTCACGAGCGCATCGGCACGCCTGCAATCGTCGAGCAATACATCGACGGCCGCGAGATCTATGTCGGCGTCATCGGCAACGAGCGCCTGCGCGTGCTGCCGGTGTGGGAGCTGGAATTCGGCAATCTGGCGCAAGGCGACTGGCCGATCGCCACCGAAAGGGCCAAGCACAATACCGACTATCAGGAGCGCCGCGGCATCCTGCACGGGCCGGCCAAGAATCTGGCCCCCGAACTGGTCGCGCGCATCCAGCGCAGCGCCAAGCGCATCTACCGCACGCTCGAGCTCGACGGCTACGCGCGCATCGATTTCCGGCTCGCCGCCGACGGCACGCCGTATTTTCTCGAGGCCAATCCCAATCCCGAGATCGCCGAAAGCCAGGAATTCGCCGCCGCCGCACGCCACGACGGCATCAAATACGTCGACCTCCTGCACCGCATCCTGGCGCTCGGCATGAACCGGGCCGCCGCCATAGTGTCGGCGGGGTGATGATCAGGCTCGCGCCTATTCGCGGGCGCTATTTCCTCGAACACACAAGCCTGAAGGCGTTGACGATCTGCTCGCTGTACGCGTGCATGTGAATCTCGCAAGCGGTTCGATTGGTGAACTCGTGCTCGTCGTAGGTTGGAACCGGATAGCCGAACATCAAAGTGTAAACGATCCAGATTGCAGCAGGCTGCATCATGAGACCCCCCATGCCGGCTGGACGCGCCCCAGAGAACGAGCGCCAGCCACACCCCACGCCAATTGTTATCGAGGCGGACGACGGAGTCCACCGCGCCATAATTTGCGTTCGCAGGAAAAGCTAAATCGCGCACACCGCAGGTGGCAGGCAACTCCCGGCGCCTGCGCGCAAACCGCTGCCCCTGTGGTCGGCGAGACACACTCGCAAAAATACTTCTCGACTTCCTCGACTGGGTGGCCGCCTCAACAAAAACCGTCTCGGAATCTGCGCAGCGGGGGCACGCCGTAGAACCGCGACGTGATCAATCGGCGGCATTGTTCGAGCGTGAATCCCCCAGTACTGGATTGGGTGAAATAGCACACCTGTATGCATTGGATCGGCAGCGCGCCTGCAGATGCAGGCGCGCTTGCCGCCACTATCGCTGCGAAGCCAGCCAGCAGGCCAAGCCACAGTGTTCGCTCTACTTTCATGACCAGCACCGCAGCCGATTCATGTCAGCCTCGACGACCTGACGTGCCGGCGTTGTGAAAAGTGGTCGTAGGAGAGGACGCGCTATTCACATACCCAAGACATGAGCAGCGCGTCCGCTGTAAGCGTGCATGTGAATCTCGCAAGCGGTTCGATTGGTGAACTCGTGCTCGTCGTAGGTTGGAACCGGATAGCCGAACATCAAAGTGTAAACGATCCAGATTGCAGCAGGTTGCATCGTGAGACCCCCATGCCGGCTGGACGCGCCCCAGAGAACGAGCGCCAGCCACACCCCATGCCAATTGTTATCGAGGCGGACGACGGAGTCCACCGCGCCATAATTCGCGCTTACAGGGAGAGCTTACTCGCGCGCACTGCGGGCGGCCGGCAACTGTCGGCGCCTACGTACAAAACCCTTGCCGCTGTGGCCGGCGGCACGCACTCGCAAAAATTTTCTCGGCAATGCGGCAAATATCGTTTGCGACGCCACGTTTCAAACACAGACGCACTCAGCCGCCGCCGAAGCGCGTGATATTCGGCGGGGGCGGATTCGGAAACTTTTTGACCGATGCCATGTATTCGTCGACGGCCTTGAGCGCCGGCCCGCTGACCCAACCGAACAATCCGCCGACGATCAGGTCCTCATGCGGATCCATTTCGATGTTATAGGCCTTGGGGTAGCCTGCCATCGGGGCGTTTGCCGAGAAGATACCGGGCTCTCGCTGCGGCCCATCACCGGTGGGATGAATGTCAGTGAAATAAATGCGCCACTGCTTCCAGCGCACCGCCACCAAGTCGCCGCCGATGAAGCTCAGCAGGCTGTCGCGATGCCCGGTCTCGCTCCTGCCGAGCAAAACATCCGTCTGATCGACGCCATCGATTGGCCGGTCAGACGGCAGCGTGCCGCCGATTATGCCCGCGAATGTCGGCATGAAATCCATGATGGAAAACATGGCGTACGAGGTGCTGTTCGGCTTGACGTGACCTGGCCAGCGGACGATCGCGCAGGTCCGTATGGAGCCTTCGGTTGCCTCGCCGAGCTCGCCGCGGAAGGGGCCGGAATTGCCCATATCCGGAGTGCCTTGATTGCCGAATTCGCGGGCGGTCTCGCCATATGGTCCATTGTCGGAAGCGAAAACGACAATCGTGTCATTATCGACGCCCAGTTCCTTGAGCGTGTCGAGAATTCGGCCGACGTGATAATCGCCCTCCATTATCTTGTCGCCATAATTGCCGATTCGGGACTTCCCCTTGAATTGCGACGCCGGCAGATTCGGAACGTGTCCCATTGAAAACGGCAGATAAAGAAAGAAGGCTTTGCCGGCGGACTTCTGCCGTCGCATGAAGTCAATCGATTTGTCCACCAACTCGTAGTCGATGTTGGCTCGTACCTCCGGAGTGAACGGCTTCACCTGCCGCAGCGGTCCACGGGCCGTGGCCTCCACAATGTGCGGCCCGCGAACGAGGAGCACATCGTCGGGCGCTGGAACAGAGTGCGTCAGCTCTATCGTGTCCACGTAGGTCGCGGCGTCCCAGGAAATGTCCGGCGGGATGCCATAGAACTCATCGAAACCATGCGCAGTCGGCAGACTTTGTGGTGCACTGCCCAAGTGCCACTTGCCGAAGATCGCAGTCGCGTATCCGGCGCCTTTGAACAGCTCACCCATCGTGAAGGCGCGCGCCGACAGTGTGTAGGGCGTGCCCTCGATTGCTATCAGCGACAGGCCATTGCGGATCGAATACTGCCCAGTCATCAGCGCCGCGCGCGATGGCGTGCAAGCGGGCTCCACGAGGTACTGCGTGAGCCGCAATCCTTCGCGCGCAAGTTGATCGAGCCGCGGCGTCGGTGCGCCGCGCAGATCGCCGCCGCCATACGAACCGAGATCGCCATACCCGACATTATCCGCAAGAATGAAGACCACGTTGGGCTTCTGCTGTTGCGCGGTAGCGGGCGTGATCAAAGGAGGCAGTGCCGCAAGCGACGCCAAGCCCTGGGCGAAAGAACGACGAGTAATGCTCGGCGATTGATCGTTCGACTTCATCTTGCGTTTCTGAAGGGCTCAGGAGCGTTGTAACGAAAAGGCGACATCGGATGCTCGCTCGATAAAAAGAGAAAACGCGCTGTTCACATCCGGGGCATGGAGCAGCGCGTCCGCGAAAGTGCCGGCTGTCCCTAATCGCTCGGGTGTGACGCACCGGCCTTTTTGACTTCGTCCATGATGCTGCTGAGGTTGTAACTCTCAGGCGCCTGGAGCGGCGGGAACTTCTCGAAAGTTTCCAGGTGCTTGAGCCACAATTGCTGGCCGATCGGCAGCATGTTCCAGTCGTATTGGAAGGCGGTCACTGGGCCCCCGAGCGCGCCGCCGAGGCTCATAGCCGACTTCTGCTGGACGCCAACATTCTGCTCGAACGGGTCGCGCTTGATGTTTTGCACCAATGTGAAGTGGAACGAAGTGAGCGGCATGATCCAGCCGGCCGGCCCGGGCTCCGACATGGTGTAGTACATCTTCCAGTTCTTGTAGCGCACCGCCGACGGCGTCGCGCCCGAATAATAGAAGAAGTGATCGCGCGCCGACTTGTCCGAGTTGCCTTCCAGATAGTCGCGCTGATCAAAGCCATCGAGCGTGGTTTTGACGATGTTGGGATACTGTCCGGCCTCGAGCTGTTGCTTGAGCCCGTCGCCTTTGGGGCCGCCTGCTATGTCGACCAAGGTCGGCAGCCAGTCCAGCGCGGCGAACATCTGGTTCTTGATCGTTCCCGGCTTGATGTGACCCGGCCAGCGGACGACTTGCGGCGCACGATAGCCGCCTTCCCACGCCTCGCCCTTCTGGCCTTTGAACGGCGTCACGCCGCCGTCTGGGAAGCTGATCTCCTCGGCGCCGTTGTCGGTCGTGAAGACGATGAGCGTATTGTCGAGTTGGTTCATGTCTTGGAGCTTCTTGAGGACGTAGCCGATGTTGTCGTCCAACTGCTTCATGCCGGCTTCGTTGGTGCCCCAGTCTTTTCCGCCGGTTTCGCCGACCATCGCCTGATACTTCGGCGACAGTACAGTGGTAATGTGCATCCGCGCAGGGTTGTACCAGACAAAGAAGGGCTTGCCGGTCTTCTTCGGGTCGTTGCGGTCGAGGAAGTCGATGACCTTGTCGGAGATCTCCTCGTCCACTGTCTTCGACCGCTCCAGCGACAGTGGACCTTCGTCACTGCAGGTCTGGTTCTTCTCCGTACCGTCGGAAGAATGGCACCACAGCACGTTGCGCGGCGGCGTCAGGCAGGTCGTGGTCTTCGGATCGACTGCGCCGGGCACTTCTGCAATGCCGGGGATCGGCGTGTTCTTGCATGGCGGCGCCACCGCCTGCGTGGTCGTGTTCTTGTTGATGTCAGGAAAGCTCACCTGCTGCATCGCGTCGAGGTGATAGAGGTAGCCCCAATATTCCTGGAACCCATGCGCGGTCGGCAACGCCGCGGTGTGATCGCCCAAGTGATTCTTGCCGAACTCGCCGGTGGTGTAGCCGAGATCGTGCAGGAAGACTGCGAGCGCCGGAGTACCCGGTTGCAGGTAGGACGGGCTGCCCGGAAGCTGCGGCGGGACCATTCCGGTGCGCACGGGATACATGCCGGTGAAGAACGCGTTGCGTCCCGAAGTGCAGCTCTGCATGGCGAGATAATCCATGAAGATGGCGCCTTCGTTGCCGATGCGGTCGATGTTCGGGGTTTCGCCGACCATCAAGCCGCGGTGATAGATGCTCGGCTGCATGAAGCCGATATCGTCGCCCATGATGAACAGGATGTTGGGTTTCTGTTGCTGCTGCGCCGACAGCTGCGAGCCCGCCAGCCCCACTGCCGCGACCCCGGCACACAGGCTGAGCCATAACTTTCGCGAGGCTTTCATCGTCTGGTTTCTCCTATCGCTGAGTGGAGTGACAGTTCAGCCCTTCCCTCGAACGACGCATCGGAATCCCAAATGACTCGTGGACGTGTCCACGTCTTCGGCATGGCGGGCGGCCGGGCGGTAGCGGCGGCAGTAATTTGGCGCGCATAGATGCGAGCCGCCCTTGATGACCTTGCGGGGAATCTTGGCCGCCGGCAGGCAGGGGTCGTAACTTCCTTCGAGCGGCCCACCGCGCGGATTTTCAGGAACGCAGCATGCCTTCGGGGCGTCGGCTTGATGCCTGCTGGACCACCAATCCGCAGTCCATTCCCAGACATTGCCGATCATGTCGTAGACGCCGTAGCCGTTGGGCGGGAACGCCAGCACCGGCGAGGTGCGGTCGAAGCCGTCTTCGCATCTGTTCTGGTTCGGGAAATTTCCCTGCCAGGTATTGGCCATGTGTTTGCCGCCGGGCGTGAATTCGTCACCCCAGGCGAACTCGGCGCCATCAAGCCCGCCGCGCGCGGCGAACTCCCATTCCGCCTCGGTCGGCAGCTCCTTGCCAGCCCACTTGGCGTAAGCGAGCGCATCGGCATAAGCGACGTGGGTGACAGGATGATTGTCCAAGCCGTTGATGTTGCTCTTCGGACCGTATGGATGGCGCCAATTGGCGTCTTTCAAATACCGCCACCACTCGCCAAAATTTCTCAGATCGACCGGACGATGCGGCGGCGTGAAAACCAGCGAGCCGGCATACAGCATGTGTGGCAGGGCGCCCGGATAGTTTTGGGGATCGGGCGGGATTTCGGCGAAAGTGACGTGGCCGGTGGCGCGGACGAATTCCTTGAATTGCCGGTTGGTCACCGGCGTCCGATCGATCCAGAATCTGTCCACTGTGGCTCGATGAACGGGCGCCTCTTCCGGATAGTGTTTGTCCGAGCCCATGCGAAACGTGCCGCCGGGCACGAAGATCATTTTGGATGAGTCTTTACGATCCAAAACGCCCACCCTAAAGCCGAACGCCCAGTTGCTCGACGGCAACGGGCGATGGCAAGCACCGTAAAATTCTAGAGGTGGATTTTAAGCGTAATTTGCAGAGCGCATATTGGACTGTGAGCCGAACTTTTATACGTTGGGATACTCAGTCCACGCAAACCAATTTATGCGGCGTTTAGTTGGATACCACTCGCGGATAATACAATAACCGACCTTGTTGCTCCAAAGGACAGTATCGCTGCGCTCCGCTTTGAGGTTTGCTCATCAGCTGGGGCCGACCGAGAAAGAGAACCTGATGCCGTATCGAACCGAGCGGCATGAACGCTACGCGCGGTCGAGCGCGCCGGTCGGGTTTATGGCGCGACTGCAACCTGACAGGAGGACGCCATGAAATCCGGCGACGTCTCGCCCGGCGTCGATCGGCGAGCGCTGCTTTCCGGACTGATATTGCTGCCGGCGGCGTCCGGCACGTTGCTTTCGACTGCTGCGCCGGCCGCGGCGCAGCCATCTGCGCCGCTGCAATCCTGGAACGACGGCCCGGCGAAACAGGCGATCGTCGATTTCGTGCGCGCCGCCACCGATCAAGCCAGCGCGACATTCGTGCCGCCCGAGGAGCGAATTGCGACTTTCGATCAGGACGGTACGTTGTGGGTCGAGCACCCAATGTACACGCAAGTCGTCTATTGCCTGGAGCGGGTGCCGGCGGTCGTAGAGCAGAAGCCGGAGCTCGGGACCAGAGAGCCTTTCAAGACCGTGCTGTCGGGCAACCGCGAAGCAATGGCCAAGCTATCGTTGCGAGACCTCGAGGAAATTCTGGCGGCGACGTTGACTGGTATGCCGGTGGAGGCGTTCGAAGCCGAAGCAGAGAAATGGATTGCGGCCGCCAAGCATCCGCGCTGGAACCGTCTTTACACCGAACTCACCTATCAGCCGATGCAGGAAGTCCTGCAATATCTGCGTGACAACGGGTTCAAGACATACATCGTGACGGGCGGCGGCCAGGACTTTGTGCGGGTCTATTCGCAGCAAGTCTACGGTATTCCTCCCGAGCAGGTAGTCGGCACGGCGGGCGACACGAAGTACGGCTATGACAAAAACGGCAAGCCATTTTTGACCAAAGAGCCCAAGCTCCTGCTGAACGACAACAATGCCGGCAAGCCGGAGGGCATTCATCTGGAGATCGGCCGTCGCCCGCGCGCGGCATTTGGCAATTCGACCGGCGACCGGCAAATGCTGGAATACACCGGTGCCGGTGACGGCGCGCGCCTCATGATGCTGGTGCTGCACGACGACGCCCAGCGCGAATATGCCTACGGCCCGGCGCAAGGACTTCCCGATACGAAGGTCGGCACATTCACGCAGGCGCTATACGATGAGGCGAAGAAGGATGGTTGGACGGCCATCAGCATGAAGGGCAACTGGAAGCGCATCTTTGCTTTCGGTTAGTCGGCACGGCGCACGCCCCGTGCCGCATCTCGGCTGTGGTCCGCTGATCGTTGTGCACAAGTTCGGCCTCCATCGTAGCCATACATCGAAAACGCCCAGCACATCAACGTGTTAGCCGATGCTGTAACGTAAAGGCCACGGCGCACCGCATTCAACAAAGTATGTCTGTCTTGCGACCGACCTCAATGGTTCGACCATTCGGCCTTCGCTACCCTCGGATGTGGCAACCGAGTGACGCTTGAGGAGAGCGATCGAACAACCGGGGCGAACATGACAGCAGCTCGCAGTCTCGCTGACAAAGCAGGCGACCGATCGGTTGCTCGAGCGCGTGCTCGATCTCGTACAGTAGCGGTGTGTCTTGCCTTGGCGCTTGGCGCATCAGCAGCGACGGTCGCCCGCGCCGACGAGGACGGCATCAGCTTCTGGATCCCCGGATTATTTGGCAGCCTCGCTGCCACGCCGCAGCAGCCGGGATGGTCGGTCGCGACGGTTTTTTACAGCACCAACGTTTCGGCCAGCGGCAATGCTGCCGTGGCGCGCGAAATCACCATCGGCCAATTCAATCCAGCCATCAATACCAGCATCAGCGCCAACGTCCGCACCAATTTCCCCAGCTTATGGGTCACTCCGAGCTACGTCTTCGCGACGCCGGTCCTCGGCGGGCAGGCGTCCATCAGCTTGCTCGGCCTCGTTGCCAATAACGACACGGCGTTGAATGCGACTGCGACCGGCACGATCGGGGGGATTCCCTTCACGCGAACGATCAACCTTGAACAAAGCACCTGGGGCGCCGGCGACCTCTATCCGATGTTCGCCCTTCGCTGGAATGCCGGTGTCAACAATTATATGACCTATCTGACCGGCGATATTCCGGTCGGGCTTTATAGCTCCAGTAATCTTGCCAATATCGGGATCGGCCATGGCGCCATCGATGGCGGCGTCGGCTACACCTATTTCGATGAGAAGACCGGCCACGAGTTTTCGGCGGTGATGGGACTGACCGGCAATTTTGAAAACACCGCGACGAACTATACCAGCGGCATCGACTGGCACCTCGATTGGGGCTTGTCGCAATTTCTGACCAAGCAATGGCAGGTCGGCCTGGTCGGATATTTCTACGAGCAACTCACCCCCGACAGCGGTTGCGCCCCGGTCGTATGTCCATTCGAATCGCGGGTCATCGGCGTCGGCCCGCAGATCGGCTACCTGTTTCCGGTCGGCGACATGCAGGGTTATCTGAACCTGAAGGGCTATGGCGAATTCGACAATAACGCCAGGCCTGATGGCTTCAACGTTTGGCTTACCTTCGTGTTGTCGCCGAAGGCGCCGACCGAGACGACTTCGCAGAAGGCGATGCTGACGAAGTAGTTTCCCGGACCCGCACGGCTGGTCGGTTCTCGGCGTCATGAAGTCGGAAGGCGCAGCGAGCGCAGATCCCGGTGATCATCGAGATGAACCGCGATATGCTCTCGCGCCGGCTAACGCGCAACGGTTTTGCGATCGTCCTGGCAGTGAACGGACAGGAGGGCCTCGAACTCGCTTGCTCCGAAAATCCGGATTTGATTTTGCTCGATATGAGTCTGCCGGTGCTCGACGGCTGGGAGGCCGCACGCCAATCCCAATCCCGAAATCGCCGAAAGCCGGGAATTCGCCGCCGCCACCCGCCACGACGGCATCAAATACGTCGATCTCCTGCACCGCATCCTCGCGCTCGGCATGAACCGCGCCGCCGCGACAGCGTCGGCGGGCTGAGAAACAAAAATCCGCGCGGCAACCCAAGGATCGCGCGGATTGCAGCGGCCATCCCATCGGCATTCATGTCGTAGTCAGGGATCGGCGGATGGCGTAGGCTCCTCGCCTGCAACCGTGGCTTGCCGGTGGGCGGCCTGGGCGAGGAGGGGCAACATGGGCGACGTGCTGGTGGCTGGGTACGAATGGTGGGGTCAGGTGAGCATGGCCTACTCGGACAACGGCGACGACTGGACATGGATGCAGGTCCCAAACGACTGGGTCACCGAGGGAAACCAACAGACCGTCGCGTCAGTGGGCATTGCCTACTTCAAGAACGCCATCTGGTGTGCCTTCCGGGGGGTAAGCAGCACAAAACTGTATGCCATGCCGTCGTCGACCTGGAAGAACGTCGACACCGGGCAGTCCACCGCTGTGGGGCCCGCCATGACGGTGTTCAATAATCAGCTGTGGATTGCGTTCATAGGCGAGGCCACTGGACATATCGAGGTGATCAGTTCGAGCAACGGGACAAGCTGGGGTGGTTGGACCAACACACACCAGTCTAGTCGCGTGGCGCCCGCCATGGCGGTGTTCGACAAGAAGCTGTGGATCGCCTTCATCGGCCAAGACAGCAACCACATCGAGGTGATTTGGTCCAAAGACGGGACGAGTTGGAACACGATGCCGGCGACCGGCCAGTCGAGTCACGTGGCGCCCGCCATGGCGGTGTTCAACGACAACCTGTGGATCGCCTTCATCGGCGAAGACACCAATCGGGTCGAGGTGATTGCGGGCCCCGACGGGAGGACGTGGCCAACCTGGGCTGCGCCCGGACCGAAAAGCAAGCTTTCACCCTCGCTTACCGTTTTCCAGGACAGACTTTATGCCGCGTACGTTGACGACAGCAGCGGGCTAATAGAAGCGCTGGTCTCGTCCAAGGACGGTTCAAGCTGGGAACAAAAGGCCCTTCCGGCACCCTGGCTCGCGCCCACCAGCGGCTGGGCCATGATCACGGTGCCGGGGGCGCCATCGGCATCTATCACGGGAGCCAGTCACTACGTTTTCTCTGCTCCGGGGAATGCGCCGCTCCCCCCGCTGCTCGACGTTCAAGTGGAAATTTTTATCTACGAGGATTTGAAGTTCGGCGCGGACACGCCGCTCAGCTTCCAACTGAACTGCTGCGCGGGCAACGTGCCGACCGGGAACCCGCCTCAGCAGAAGATCACCTGGCAGCAGTACATCCTGGCCATGCAACCAAACTCCACCGAGATGGTCCTGCATGTCCAGAACTTCGGACCAGGATCAGTCGTCGACGGCGTCATTCAGCCTGACCCGTCGCAACTCGACCCAGACAATCTGATCGCGATGATCGCTCCGAATTCCGACAGCCAGATCAACTTTCCCAGCCTTGGCGTGATCCCGGAAGGTTGGCAATTCTTGATGTCGTTACAGTACTCGGGAAACAAGGTTAGCGGGGCGACGTGCCACGTCCACGACAATCACGGCGCTGAGGTGCCAGGCAGCCCCCTGAAGGTGAACCTGCTCGGGCTGACCGGGAAGACGGATTTCCCGGCGGACCCGACCGGGGTCATCGACGAGAGCTGGCTCGAGCCGATCGTCATGGGCCAGCTGGTGGTGGTTGGCTACTCGGCGAGCGCTCATGCCACGCTGACGGGTGGAAAGGGTCGGATCGCACTGTCGTGCACCCCGGGGCTGGTGCCCGGTGACTCGTGGAACAACTCCGCCTGCCAGCAGAGCGGCGGCGCCACCGGGGAGACATCGAACTGTGTGTACAGCTACGTCCCCAACGCCCAGAACGCCACGCTCATTCAATTCTTCGCAGCTCCTCCGTCGGCCTGAAGCTGGTTCGGCGGGCTGTTCGCACTCCGCTCCAGCTAGCTTGACGTCGCCGCGTGCGGCGCTGTGACGTCACATCGTTCGACCGCAAGGGAAATAACGCACGCCAACCCGTCGCGTCCGCTCCGTTTGTTGGAACTGAGTGCCCCGCGGTAGTCAGCAAATTTCATCAGAACGCGCCTAAACCCGCCGATGCGCTTCGTGCGCCAGGCGGCGGACGCGCTGCTTGGCTTCGTGCTCGGGATGGCGGCGTTCGCGCTCGGCGACGCGAAGGCCGGCGTGGTGCAGCAGGGCAACGCGGCCGTGTCCGCGCGCGCCGACGCGCTCCTGCACGGCGACACGCTCGCGCGCCGAAGCGTGCTCGCGTTCGCCGTGGGCCGCGGCGGCGAGCTGCGGCGGCGCCTTCTTTTGCGGCAGCGCTTCAGCTTCGGCTTTGCGTGCCTCGCGTTCGGCCTGGGCTTGCTGCTCCGCTTGCGCCTTCTGCGCCGCTTGCGCCTCTTGCTGCGCGCGTTCGAGGTCGGCGAAGGCGGGCAGCTCGCGGCAGGGCAGCCGGCGCACGAAGTGCAGCGAGGCATCGTCGGTCGGCATCTTGCGCCAATCTTCGACCGAATGGCCGGTGATGTTGAGCACGTAGCCGCGCGTCTCGCGCGGCAGCGTGCGGCCGTGCTCGATCCAATCGAGGACGCGGGCGGCGCCGGCATTGTAGGCGGCGGCGACGTAGCCAAGATTGCGGAACTGATCGCGCAGCGTGCGAAGGAGCCGCGCCGAAGCCGGCAGCGCCTGCAGCGGATCGAGCGGATCTTGCAGGCCGTTCTTGGCGGCGACTTGCGGCATGAATTGCGCGATGCCGAGCGCGCCCTTCGGGCTCACAGCGTTGTCGCGCAACCGGCTCTCCTGCCAGATCAGATTGGCGAAGAACGCCACCGGCAAATCGTTGGCTTCCGCCGCGGTAAGGAGCGCATTGCACAGGTCCGGAAGCGAAACCTGCGGCGCCGGATTGTTGTTGCTTGCCGGCGCCGGCGGATTGTCGGCGTCCGGATTGGACGCGGCCGGCGCGTTGACGTCCCGATTGAGAACGTCTGGATCGAGTTCCGTGTTCGACGGCAGCGGCACAGGCGACACCTGGCCCGGATTCGCCGGCGACTGATCGTCCATGGTCTCGGCCGATGCCGGGATCAGTATCGGCTCGCGGTCGCCGCGCCCGGTCGCAGATTCGATTTCAACGAGCGACGTGAACGAGCCTGGTCGATCGGTTTGCAACAAGCCGTGGCGTAGTTGCGAGTATTCGGGCTCCGGCGCGGCGCTCGACATAGCGAGCAACAGCAGGACAAAAGCAAGAATCGGCCGCATGCGGCTCCTCACGAATCGTGCGCGCGGCCTCGCGAAGGCCGCGCGTCGGCGTTGACAGATTGGGAGATTGACCCCTCGTTAACGGGGCCTCATGGCGGCCTAACGGGGCGGCTTTTTGAGCGATTTGTGCGTGATTTGCGATAAATTGCGGCGCGTTCGGGCGCGCTGGAACTTAAATGCGCCTTGCAACGCGACGAGCGAGGGTCGATAGTTTCAAGTGCGACTAATTGCCGGTTGCTTCGGCTGCATCGCGCGATGGACGCTTTTGCGCCGCGCAAACGCAGCGCTCGCGCCAGTGGTCGCAAGCGGCCTTTCTCCGCGAGGTTCTCAATGACGCACCCGACCAAGACAGTGAGTAAAGCGCGAAACAACACCACGGAACTCGACGCGAGTTCCCGCGGCGATGCGAAGGCGCTCGCTTACCAGAGCGGCTTCGGCAACCACTTCGCCACAGAGGCCGTGCCCGGCGCGTTGCCGGTCGGCCGCAACTCGCCGCAGCGGCCGCCGCACGGCCTTTATGCCGAACTGATTTCCGGAACTTCATTCACCACGGCGCGCGCGGAGAACCGCCGCACCTGGACCTACCGCATCCAGCCCTCGGTGGTGCACCGGCCTTATGCGCGCACCGAGAACGGGCTCGTGCGTAGCGCGCCCTTCAACGACGTCGAGGCGACGCCGACACAATTGCGCTGGAGCCCGATTCCGATTCCCAGCGCGCCGACCGATTGGCTCGCCGGCATCGTCACGCTCGGCGGCAACGGCGACGTCGCCGGCCAGATCGGCATGGCGGTGCACGTCTACGCTGCCAATCGCTCGATGACCGAGCGCTACTTCTACGATGCCGACGGCGAACTCCTCATCGTGCCGCAGCAGGGCCGCGCCCGCTTTGTTACCGAGCTCGGCGTCCTCGCCGCCGCGCCGGGCGAGATCGTCGTCATCCCGCGCGGCTTGCGCTTTCGCGTCGAGCTGCCGGACGGTCCGTCGCGCGGATACATCTGCGAAAATTATGGCGCGATGCTGCGCCTGCCCGAGCTCGGCCCGCTCGGCTCCAACGGCCTCGCCAATCCGCGCGATTTTCTCAGTCCGGTCGCCGCCTATGAGGACCGCGCCGCTCCGTGCGAAATGATCGCCAAATTCCAGGGCAATCTGTGGTCGGCCGCGATGGATCATTCGCCGCTCAATGTCGTCGCCTGGCACGGCAATCTCGCGCCGTACAAATACGACCTCGCCCGCTTCATGGTGGTCGGCACGGTGAGCTTCGATCACCCCGATCCGTCGATCTACAGCGTGCTGACCGCGCCGTCCGACCTGCCGGGCACCGCCAATATCGATTTCGTCATCTTCCCGCCGCGCTGGCTCGTGGCCGAGGATACGTTCCGGCCGCCGTGGTATCACCGCAACGTCATGACCGAATTCATGGGCTTGCTGCACGGCGTCTACGACGCCAAGGCCGAAGGTTTTCTGCCCGGCGGCGCCAGCCTGCACAATTGCATGTCGGCGCACGGCCCGGACGCCGAGACTTGGCGCCGCGCCAGCACCGCTACGCTTGCACCGCACAAGATCGACGACACCATGGCGTTCATGTTCGAAAGCCGCTTCGCCATGCGCCTCACGCGCTACGCGGTCGAATCCTCCGAGCTGCAGCACGATTATTTCGAGGGCTGGCAGGGGCTGGAGCGGCATTTCTCCGGTGGGTCGTAGCCGTCATTGCGAGGAGCGAAGCGACGAAGCAATCCAGTACGGCGGTGCAGCACTGGATTGCTTCGCTTCGCTCGCAATGACGTGCGGGTGACTTGAGCAAAAACCATCATGCTCTAAAGTGCGGCAAAGCAGAGCATTTGATCACGAGATTTGACGTGTTGTCTCAAACAATGGACGAAGTCACCCACGAGCGCCTTACCGAGGCGGCGCGCGCCTGCCGCGTTCTGGAGATGGAAGGCCACGGCGACATGACGCTCGGCCACCTGTCGGTGCGCGCAGAGAACGGCGCGGGCTTTTGGCTCAAGCGCAACCGCATCGGGCTTGGCGAAGTTTTGGGGCCGAACGACTTCGTGCTGCTCGATTGGGACGGCACGCAACGCGCCGGCGACGGCGGCCGCCATTCCGAGTGGCCGATCCATTCCCAGATTTTGCGCGCCCGTCCTGACGTGAACGTCGTGGTGCACTCGCACCCGCTCTACGCCAGCATCTTTTCCGCCGCCGTCGAGCCGCTGCAGCCGTATACGCTCGACGCCGATTATCTCGTCGACGTGCCGCGCCATGAGGCCGACGTGGCGCTGCTGGCGCACAAGAGCCAAGGCGCGGCGCTGGCGCGCGCGCTCGGGCGGCATTTCGCGGTGTTCATCGCCAATCACGGCGTGACGTTTTGCGGCACCAGCATCGAGCACGCGGTCTGTGTCGGCGTGTTTCTCGAAAAAGCCTGTCGCGCGCAGCTCATCGGCAGCGCCGCCAAGGTGCGTGCCACGATGCCCGACCGCGCGGTGCGCGAACGCCGCCACCGCGAGATCATGACGCCGGTGCACTGGGAGCATTGCTGGCGCTATTTCTGCCGCAAGCTCGACGCCCGCAGCGGGCTCACCGGCTCCGGCGCGGTGTTCGGCTGAGCGCGGCGCGACCATGAACGACGTCGCCATAGTGCCGAGCACGCAAGCCGTGGCGCAAACCCGCGAGCCTTACGTCGGCAAACCGCTGCGGCGGCGCGAGGACGCGCGCTTTCTCCGCGGCGCCGGCCGCTTTGTCGATGACGTGGCGCTGCCTGGCACCGCGTGGTGCGCATTCGTGCGCAGCCCGCACGCGCATGCGCGCATTCGCGCCATCCGGCTCGATGCGGCCGGGAAAACGCCGGGCGTGTTGCTAACGCTCACCGCCGACGATTGGCAGCGGGCCGGCCATGGCGAGCTGACCGTAGTGCATCCGATGCCGTTCTCCGACGGCCGGCCGATGAACGGCGCGCCGCGCCCGGCTTTTGCGCACGACAAGGTGCGGCATGTCGGCGACGTCATCGCCGCCGTGATCGGTGAAAGCCGATTTGCGGCGGAGGCTGCGGCTGAGGCTGTGATCGTCGATTACGAGGTCCTGCCAGCAGTCTCCGATCTGCGCGCCGCCATCGCACCCGGCGCGCCGCTGCTGCACGACCAGTTCGGCAGCAATATCGTGTTCGAGATCGAGCGCGGCGACCGCCATAAGACCGAAGCGGCGTTGGCGGCGGCGCACAAAGTCGTGGAATTGCGTCTGCGCAATTCGCGCCTCGCCGCCAATCCGCTCGAGCCGCGCGCCTATCTGTGCGACTACGACGCGGTGGCCGACCGCTACATCCTCTATGCCACGTCGCAGCAGCCGCACTACCTGCGGCGCTGGCTGTCGCGCTACACGCTGCACATCCCCGAGCACAAAATCCGCGTCGTCTCGCCCGACGTCGGCGGCGGGTTCGGCGTCAAAGGCAATTTCGCCGTCGAGGTCTCCACCATCGTGTGGGCCGCGCAATTGTTGCGCCGGCCGGTCAAATGGGTGGCGACGCGCAGCGAAACGTTTCTGTCGGATGCGCAAGCGCGCGATCATGACAGCGTGGCGCGCATGGGCTTCGATGCCGACTGCCGCATCGTCGCCATGCAGGTCGACACGTTGGCGGCGCTCGGCGGCTACCTGAGCAATTTCGCGCCGAGCATTCCGGGCAATTCCTATCCGCAGACCATCACCGGCCTCTACCGCACGCCGCACCTGCATTTACGCGTGCGCGGCGTCTACACCAACACGGTGCCGGTCGACGCCTATCGCGGCTCCGGCCGGCCGGAAGCGGCCTGGATCAACGAGCGGCTGATCGAACGCGGCGCGCGCGAGCTTGGGCTCGACCCGGTCGAGATGCGCCGGCGCAACCTGATCGCGCGCCACGATTTTCCCTATCCGGCGCCGGGCGGCCGCACTTATGATTCCGGCGACCCGCCGGCGCTGCTCGACAAGCTTCTGGCGCTGGCGGATTACCCGGCGCTGCGCCGCGAGCAACAAGAGCTGCGCGGCCGCGGCATCCTGATGGGCATCGGCCTTGCCTGTTTCATCGACAAGGCCGGCACCGGGCCGAGCGCCAATCTCGCCAAGCGCGGCGGCCTGCACGGCGGCTTCGAGAGCGCCATCGTGCGCGTGCACAGCGACGGCAAAGTCACGGTGCTCGCCGGCTCGCACGCCCACGGCCAGGGTCACGACATCACCTTTGCGCAGATCGCCGCCGATCGGCTCGGGTTGACAATCGACGACATCAGCGTGGTCGAGGGCGACACCGACCGCATTCCGTTCGGCAACGGCACCTGGGGCGCGCGCTCGACTTCGGTGGCCGGCACCGCGATTTTCCGCGCCTGCGACAAGATCGTCGCCAAGGCGCGGCGCCTCGCCGCCGAAGTTTTGGAATGCGCCGCCGACGACGTGGATTATGCCGACGGCAGGTTTCGCGTGCGCGGCACCGATCGTTGCGTCAGCTTCGCCGCGGTCGCCGATCTTGCCTATCACGGCGCCAAGCTGCCGGCGGACGGATCGCTCGAACCCGGGCTCGAAGTCACCGAGTTTTACGATCCGCCCGACACCAACGATCCGCAGGCCATGCATCTCGCGGTCGTCATCGTCGATGCCGAGACCGGCGCCGTCACGTTGCGCGCGCTCTATGGCGCCGACGATTGCGGCACCATCGTCAATCCGATGATCGTCGAGGGTCAGGTGCACGGCGGCATGGCGCAGGGCGTCGGCCAGGCGCTCATGGAGCACGTCGTCTACGATGCAGCATCCGGCCAGCTCCTGAGCGGCAGCTTCATGGATTACGCCATGCCGCGCGCCGCCGGCCTGCCGGCCTTCGCTACCGCCTTCATCGCCACGCCGGCGCCGAGCAATCCGCTCGGCGTGAAAGGCGGCAGCGAGAGCGGCACGATCGGCGCGCCGGCTGCCATCGGCAATGCGGTGATCGACGCGCTGTGGCATCTTGGCGTACGCGACATCGCGCTGCCGATCACGCCGCAGACGGTGTGGCGGGCGCTGCGGGACGCGAAGGAGCGCTCAAGCGCTGTCATGCTCCGCGAAAGCGGAGCATCCAGTAATCGCGTTCCCCGTCGGTGATTACTGGATCATCCGCTTTCGCGGATGATGACATGGAAATGAGTTATTGCTTAGTTCCTGTTGCTGGCCAGCGGAGGGTGAGAACGACGTGACCGAAAAAACTTCCGACACAGCGCAGCGCATCGCCGACGAGCTCGCCGCGTGCGGCGTCAAGCTGGTCGCCAGCTTGCCGGACAATTGGGTGATGGACGTCATCAATGCCATCGACCGCGATGCGCGTTTCGTCCACGTGCCGGTCAACCGCGAAGAGTCCGCGATCGGGCTGTGCTCGGGCGCCTATATGGGCGCGATGGGCGCGGCGGCGCTGATGGGCGCATCAGGCTTCATGACCGTGGTCTATGCGATCACCAAGATCAACTACACCTACGAGATTCCGCTGTTTCTGATGGCGACCTTGCGCGGCGCGGTCGGCGACCATCACAAGCACCATGTCTCGAACGGGCTTTATTTGTTGCCGGTGCTCGACGCCATCAGCATGCCCTACAAGATCATCGACAAGCCCGACGACATCGGCCTGATCTCGCGCTGCTACCAGCACACGCGCACCTACGCGCGGCCGACCGCCGTGCTGTTCACACGCGACCTTCTGCGCGGAGCGCACTGATGAAATATCTCGACTGCTTCCACGCGCTGGCGCGCCAGCGCACCGACGAGATCGTGATCGCCTCGGCTGGCAATTCCTGCCAGGCGTGGTGGGCGGCAACGCGGGATTCGGTGGCGAGTTTTTATCTCGACGCCTCGATGAGCCTCTCCAGCATGTTCGCCTCCGGGCTCGCGCTGGCGCGGCCGGAGCTGAAATTCTGGGCATTCATGGGCGACGGCGCGTTCTGCATGAATCCGGGAATGCTGATGGTGGAGCGGCAGATGAACCTGCCGAACCTGACGCACTTTCTATGCTCGAACCGCGTCTACGGCGCCACCTCGAACGCCGGCCTGCCGAATTTCAAGGACAACGATTATGCCGCCATCGCCCGCGGCATGGGGCTGCAACGCGTGTTCGAGTTTTCCGATGTTGCGGCGCTGGAGCGCGATTTCCCGGCGCTCAAGGCCGCCAATGCGCCGGGCCACACGTTCGTGGTGCTGGAAGTCGAACCGTTTTCCGCCGCCGAGCAGAAAATGGAGCAGCCGCCGTTCGACGGGCCGGAGCTGAAATTCCGTTTCGGCCGGCACATCGAGAGCCGGACGGGCTGCGACGTGTTTGGGTATAGGATCTCGTGATTCACCTCTCCCAGCCTCGCCGGGAGCGGTCGTCGCAAGAAGCGCGGCGGGTACTCATAAACGCAGGCGGTCCCCATGTCCGCTTTCGAGGATATAACCGACATCGCGGGGCGGCGAGGAATCGGTCGAAAATGACCCCCCAACCGACAACGGCGGTGTGACTTTGCTGTGGTGCACAAAGGCCCCATGACTGGCGCCGCCAGGCTGTCGCTGAGACGTTAGATCGACGGTAGTCGCTGGTGAACGATGGCGGCATGGAAGCGCGCGCCGCGGAGCAAGAGTTCATCGTTGAAATCATACAATGGGTTGTGCAATGGCGCCGACTGTTCTCCATTGCCAATGAACACAAAACAGCCAGGCGCATGAATAAGAAAGCGCGCGAAATCCTCTGAGGCCGTCATCGGCTCGCGTGCGGTTGCGACGTGTTTTTGATCGACCACTGCGCGGGCCGCAGCAAATGCTTCATCCGTCAAGGAGAGATCGTTCAGCAGCGGCACGAATTCTCGTGTGTAGACCACTTCGGCCGCAACGTTGTAGGCGCTAGCCGTTCCCTCAGCGACAACGCGCATCTGCTTTTCGATCTCCGCGCTAATCTCGGGACGGAAGCTGCGGGCGTCGCCAAGGATACGCGCATGTCCGGGTAACGCGTTGCGGGTACCGTCGGTAATCAACTCCGTCACCGAAACGATGCCCACCTCGGTTGGGCTCAGTCGACGGGACACGATAGTCTGAAGGATCATAACCATTGCACATGCTGCAACCAGAACCTCGTTGCCCCAGTGCGGGCGGGCGGCGTGACCGCCCACGCCTTTCAAAACGATCTCAAAATTGTCCTCCGCCGACATCATCGGCCCAGCGCGAGTCTCGAAATGACCGACTGGAAGGCCCGGCATGTTATGCAGTGCGTAGATTTCTTCGAATGGGAAGCGCTCGATTAGCCCGTCGGCAAGCATTGCAAGTGCGCCCTTGCCCCATTCCTCTGCCGGCTGGAAGATGAAACGCACGATGCCGTCGAACCGACCGCCCTCGGCAAGTAACTTGGCAGCACCGAGCAACATGGCCGTATGACCGTCATGGCCGCACGCGTGCATCGTCCCCGGCGTCTGCGATCGATAACTCTGTTCGCCCTGTTCGGTAATGCGAAGTGCATCCATATCAGCGCGGAGCGCGATGGCCCGGTTGCCATTGCCGCGCTTAAGCGTTCCGACGATACCCGTGCCGCCAATCCCTTCAGCCACCTCGTCGAAACCAAACTCTTTGAGCTTGGCCGCGACGAAGGCACTGGTGCGCTTTTCCTCGAAGCCGAACTCAGGATGGGCGTGCAGATCGCGGCGCCAAGCAGTCATTTCCCGTTCGAGAGTAGCCAGATCAAGCGGCAAGATTATCTCCTTGTTAAATGCAGGTTTGAGAACTGGTTCGCAGTGCGGGTCAACACAGCGTCGGTCGGACTCGGCAGGAGCCTCGTTGTCACAGCCACGCCCGCGCGGCGGCTTCAAGCCGCGCACTCTCCCAAGGTGCAAGACCCTGCACGGCTATGCCGAGGCGCTCGGCCCCGACCGGAGTCGTGAACACGCGTCCGGCATGGGGCAGGAAAGCGCGGCCTGACAAATCGAGATTATCGATGTGATGGTCGTGGCTGAGCAGCACGGCATCGATCGCGCCTAGCGCCCCCGGCTGGATCGCCGGCCCGGTGGTCTTGACTCGGGTGACGGCCGCAAGCTGATAGCTGCGAGGGGCATCAGGGGCACGTCGTCGATATTGATCACCGTTTTTTCAATCATTCGAAGGCTCCCTGCCGACTAACCGAAATCCCGGCGCTTAGATCGGTCGATCAGGTCACAGTGACGTAGATCGTGCCGATGTCAGGGAAGTGCAGTATCGCGAGCGCGACGGCAATAGTGACGGCGGCGAGGACCGCGAGTGCCAATGCGGCGACAGCGAAGGTCGAATGCGGAGGGCGTTCGCGCGGCAGCGCACGACCGCCGAGCGGCGACTGGTCAGTGTGGTCATTGTCAGTCTCCTTTGAGAGGTTGCGCCGGCGTTCACGGCCGGAAGGCACGATCGCTGCTGAGATGTTCAAACAGGCGGCGCTCGATTGCGTCGGTCAGCCGGCAGTCGGGATTGGTGAGACCAAGGACCCGGGCGATGTCTCGCTCGACGGCACGCTGGCGCGACAGCGCAATGGCATCGACGACGCGGCGCAGGAGGCTGCGCCGCGCGAGGCCAGGCTCGCGGCGAGAACGATCTGCTGACGCGCCGGCCGCGACGAAATCCCGATAGAACGAAACACTATTCACGGCCAATTTCCTTTTATGATCGTTGAGATTTTCTCAATCGCTTTCCGGTTATCGTTTAACTTGGCGATTGCAGGCGCGGTTGACAAAGGATATGTTCTCATTCAATAAATGAGATAATTTCATGCATGGATTGCCGCCCCTGAATGCGCTGCGGGCTTTCGAGGCCGCCGCGCGTCACTTGAGCCTGACCAAGGCTGCGGCCGAGCTGAACGTCAGCCCCGGCGCGATCAGTCATCAGATCCGCGGCCTTGAGGCGCTGCTTGGCGTGCAATTGTTCGAGCGCCGGGTGCGGGCGATCGTTCTCACCGCGGCGGGCAAGCTTCTCTATCCGGGCGTGCAAACCGGCTTTGTCCACTTGCGCGACGCGGTGGCGGGGCTCACGCCATCCGACATGGCGCGCGTCCTGGTGGTGAGCACGCCCCCAGGCCTCACTGCGAAATGGCTGGCGCCGCGGCTTTACCGCTTCGCCAATGCGCATCCCGAGATCGACACGCGCATTTCGTCGTCACTCGACAAAGCCAATTTCACGACCGATGGCGTGCACGTCGCAATCCGCCACATGGCGGAACATCCGGCGCCTGATCCGGCGCTCGACATGGAAAAGCTCGTCACGCTGTCGCTCATGCCGGTGTGCAGTCCGAGCTTCCTCGAACGCCACGGGCCATTAAATACGGCGAGGGACCTCGCGCGTGTGCCGCTGATTCACGACGAGACATTCCTGCAACGAGCGCGCGTGCCGACTTGGACTGATTGGTTCCGCGCCGGCGGCATCGATCACGTTGACATTCCGCGCGGGCTCACTTTCAACACCGCCGACCATGCACTCGACGCCGCAAGCGAAGGCGCCGGCGTGCTGCTGGCGCAGAACATTCTTGCCTATGACCACCTGCGTAGCGGCCAGCTGGTGATTCCGGTTGCGCTTGCGGTGTCCCCAGGCCGCGCCTACTACCTCGTACGTCCCAAGCGCGGCGGCGATCGCCCGCAGGTCGAGGCATTCGGGCGCTGGTTGAAAGATGAATTCGCGGCCCTTGATTGGACGATTTTTGACGCCTTGACACAGAACACGGACGTGCGGAAATCGCCAAGCTGAGGAAGGTCGCTCGGCCCCCTCATCGCACGCTCGCCGTTGCAGTTTATGCTGCACTGCATGAGTCTGCTCCTGGCACTAAGCCGACCTAGCGCAATGGGCGCTGTTTGGTCGCTTTCGGGGTCAAAGCAGGCATCAGGCCGGAAGCTCAAAAATAACTTTCCAGCACGATCTTCTTGAACTCCGGCAGGCGCGGGCCGGCGGCCTGCATCAGGTCGGCGACGAGCTTCTGCAGGTCAGCGCCCGCCATGTATTCAATCTCGCGGTTGGTGCGCGCGCCGTCCTCGACCACGGCCGGATCGGTGAGGATTTCGGCGAACGCGGCGCGCAAATAGTCGACGCGGTCGGCCGGCACGTCGGGCGCGGCCACCATGGCGCGCTGCGCCTCGCCGATCTGCTCGCGCAAGGTCACGATCCACGTCTTGTCGGGGTCGAGCGGCGCGGCTTCGCGCAAGGTCGGCACGTCGGGCAGATGGCGCCAGCGCCGCGCGCCGAACAGCGCGAGCGGCTTGATCGAATCGATGTGCGGCAGCGCCGAGTCGGCGGACAGCAAGCCGCAATCGACTTCGTTGCTGACGACCGCGAGCGACATGTCGCCGGAGCCGCGATAGCCGAGCACGATCTTCGAGTGCAGGTCGAGCACGTAGGAGATGATCGCCTGCACGTCGCTGATGTCGTCGGCCGGTCCGGTCGCCGACCAGGTAAGCCGCGGCGCCTTGCGCGCGGCGGCGACCGAAGCGTAGCGCGCGGTCTTGCCGGCGAACCACAGCTTCGGCGCACTGGCGAGCTTGGCGAGCCAGTTGAGCTTGGTCACGTCCCAGGTCACGCCGGGCCGCCCGAGCATCTGGCTCAAGATCGCCGCCTCGGCACTGCCGTTCATGATGGTGAGCCCGTCGGCCGGCCGCGTCAGCAAGGTCGCGAGCGCGGCGAGCCCGCCGTTGCCGGCCTTGTTCTCGACCAACACCTCGGCGCCGAGTTTTTGCGCGAGCGCCGGCGCCACCAGCCGCGCATAAACGTCGTAGCCGCCGCCGGGCGGCGAACCGACCAGGATGCGCAAGGCCTTGCCGCGATAAAATTCCGGAGCGGCGCCGGCCGCCGCGGCAAAACCCCGCGATGCGCGCAGCGACGCCGCGCTGACTGAGCCGCGGCCGAGCGCGCGAACAAAATTCCGCCGCGTGAGTTGCGATTGCATCCGATCCCAGACCCTGACGTTCGCCATAGCGGCGCCGCCGCGCATGTGTATCGCAGCCATGCCGTCACGTCACGGCGGCGGCGCAAGCGTCTAGCCGTTGCGGCGCTGCTGTGAGACTATGCGGCCCCGCCTTCGGCCTCACACAAACACTCGGCGAACATGAACGCAGGCATCGGAGATACGGTCCGCCGCAAAGAGGATGTGCGCCTCGTCAGCGGGCGCGGCACTTACAGCGACGATTTCAACCTGCCCGGCCAGGTTTACGCGGCAACGGTGCGGTCGTCGCACGCCCATGCGCGGATTTCCAGCATCGATACTGCGGCAGCGCGTGCGTTGCCGGGCGTGCTCACAGTGCTTACCGGAGCGGACGCGCGCGCCGACGGGCTCAATCGCATCCCGCATCTCGCCGCGCCCGGCACGCCGCCCGACATCGTGCTGAAAAACCGCGACGGCTCGCCGGTGCCGGCGGCGCCGCATCACGTGCTGCCGACCGACCGGGTGCGCCACGTCGGCACCGCGGTCGCCTTCGTGATCGCCGAGACGCCCGCCGCGGCCAAGGATGCCGCCGAGAAAGTTTTGGTCGAGTATGAGCCGCTGCCGGTCGTCACGGATCCGAAGGCCTCTGCCGAACAAGGCGCGCCGCGGCTTTACGACGATCTGCCCAACGTCATGATCGACGCCGAGATCGGCGACGCAGCAGCGACCGACGCCGCGTTCGCGCGCGCCGCCCACGTGACGCGGCTCGACACCTGGATCAACCGGGTTACCGGCGTGCCGATGGAGCCGCGCTCGGCGCTCGGCGTCTACGATGCGGCGAGCGAGCGCTACACGCTCTATGCCGGCTCCGGCGGCATCGTCCGGCAAAAACGCGAGATAGCGCAGATCCTCGGCGTGCCGTTCGACAATGTGCGCGTCATCGCCCGCGAGATCGGCGGCAATTTCGGCACCCGCAACAGTTTCTTTCCCGAGTTCGCGCTGGTGGTCTGGGGTTCGCGCAAGGTCGGCCGGCCGGTGAAATGGACCGCCGAGCGCCACGAAGCGTTCGTCACTGATTATATGGGCCGCGATCTCACCGTACGCGCCGAACTGGCGCTCGACGCCGACGGCCGCTTTCTGGCGCTGCGCTCATCGAATCTGTCCAATGTCGGCGCGCACAGCGGCTCCTATGTGCCGCTGGTCAAAGGCGTCGGACTGGCGACCGCCGGCTACCGCATTCCGGTGTCGCATATCGGCGCGCGCGCGGTGCTGACCAACACCATGTGCACTACGCCCTACCGCAGCGCCGGCCGCCCGGAAGTCATTTACGTGATCGAGCGGCTGATCGATAAAGCCGCGCAGGAGCACGGGTTCGACCGCGTCGCGCTGCGCCGGCGCAACCTCATTCCGCCGTCGGCATTTCCGTACAAAAATCCGCAGGGCATTACGTACGACAACGGCACCTATCGGGCGGTGATGGACAAGGCGATGGAGCTCGGCGACTGGCGCGGCTTCAAGAAGCGCCGCGCCGAGGCGCGCCGGCGCAAGCGGCTGCGCGGCATCGGGCTGTGCTGCTATCTGGAAACCACCGGCGGCTATCCGCGCGAGCGCGCCGACATCGCCGTGCACGGCAACGGCAAGGTCGACGTCGTGGTCGGCACGCTGTCGAGCGGCCAGAGCCACGAGACCACGTTCGCCCAATGCGTGGCGGAATGGCTCGGCGTGCCGTTCGACGACGTGCAGGTGTTCGAAAACGACACCGACGTGGTCAAGGAAGGCGGCGGCTCGCACTCGGCGCGCTCGATGCGGCTTGCCGGCATCGTCATGGGCAATGCGTCGGATGCCATCATCGACAAGGGCAAAAAGATCGCCTCCCATATGCTGGAAGCCGCCGAGGACGATATCGGCTTTGGCGCCGGCCGCTTCAGCGTCAAAGGCACCGACCGCAGCATCGGCATCATCGACGTCGCAGCCGCGGCCGAACGCAACGACGACGCGCTGCCGGAAGATTTGCGCGGTCCGCTTGCCGCGACGTCGGACGAAACCATCCGCCAGCTCGGCTTCCCCTACGGCGCCCATGTCTGCGAAGTGGAAATCGATCCCGACACCGGCGCGCTCGATCTCGCTAGCTACGTCGCGGTCGATGACGTCGGCCGCGCCATCAACCCGATGGTGGTGCACGGCCAGACCCACGGCGGCGCCGCGCAGGGTATCGGCCAGGCGCTGTGGGAGTGCTGCACCTACGACGCCGAAGGCCAACTGCTCGCCGCGTCGTTCATGGATTACGCCATGCCGCGCGCCGACATTCTGCCGTCGTTCACCACCGCGATCAGCGAGGTGCCCACCCCGACCAACAAGCTCGGCGTACGCGGCGCTGGCGAGGGCGGCACCACCGGCGCGCTCGCCGCCGTGGTCAATGCCGTGGTCGATGCGCTCGCCGAATTCGGCGTCACCCACATCGAAATGCCGGCGACGCCCGAGCGCATCTGGCGCGCGATCCGGGACGGGAAGAAATGACATTCACACGTCTTTCCGGGACGGCGCGAAGCGCCGGGCCCGGAATCCATAATCCCAAGCGCCGGGCTTATGGATTCCGGGTTCGCGCCTTCGGCGCGCCCCGGAATGACAGGAAGGAGCAATCATGCCGGACATTTTGAGCCAACAGGACGGACCGATCCTGCGCGTCACTCTGAACCAGCCGGAGCGCGGCAATGCCGTGTCGGACGCGATGGTGGCGGAGCTCAGCGCTATCATTGAAGGTGCCGACAAGAGTTCGAGCATCGTGGTGCTGCGCGGCGCCGGCAAAGATTTTTGCGTCGGCCGCGCCACCATGGGACAACGACCGCCGACAGAGCCCGACGCCTACGAGCGCCGCACGTTCAGCGATGTCGTCTTCGATTGCTACGGCGCCATGCGCAACGCCAAAATCCCGATCGTCGCCGTGGTGCAGGGCCGCGCGCTCGGCTTCGGCTGCGCCATCGCGGCGGCCTGCGACATCACGCTGGCGAGCGATCAGGCCACCTTTCAGGTGCCCGAGATGGCGCACAACATTCTGCCCACCATGGTGATGTCGTCGTTCGTCGACCGGGTGCCGCGCAAGGCGATGAGTTATCTGGTCTATTCGCAGGCCGAAATCGGCCCGGAGCGCGCGCTCGCGTTCGGCATCGTCAGCGACGTCGTACCGGCAGCCAAGCTCGATGCCGCGGTAGAGACGTTGTGCGCCGCGATCCTCAAGGCGCCGCGGCCGGCGATCCTCGGCGTCAAGGAATACGTGAAAACGGCGCCCGACATGGCGGTGTTCGGCGCCGTCGAATTCGCCCGCAACCTGCACGCCACGGTCAATTCGTCAAGCCAGATGCGGCGGAAGTAGCGGCGATCAAACGATCTCTCCTGCCCCGCCCGACTCATTCCATCAAGCGAAAGCCCCGGCTCGCGCCGAGGCTTCCTTTTGCTTCACTTCCGCGATCAATCGCAGACGCGGCGGCGGACCGTCACGCTGTTGCCGGACGGGCTGACGTGATGGTCGATGATGGTGCGGCAACTGCCGGTGTCGTAGTAGTGATGCCGCGGGCCGATGGCGACGCCGCCGGGTCCGACGCGGATGTCTTGAGCGCTCGCCGCGCCAGCCACCAGCAGAGCCGCGACTGCGGTCAGTGCAAAAAGTGTTCGCTTCATTGCTGTTCCTCTCCGTATCTCAGCAGATACAAGATAAAATCTTGAGGCGCTTTTGGTTCCGAACCACGGTCCGGCATTTCGCGCGCAGTTCCGAATTCATTGGCCGTTCATGGTTGTTCCCGAGCTTACCGCGCCGCGTCTATTGCGACGCGCGCGCCCGCGCGATTGTGGCATCCGAATGTCCGGCACGCCTTCGCGTGCCCGGATCAGGGCCGCGGATGGCGCACGGCAAGCCGCGAAGCGGTCACATTTTCATGCGGCCATGGGGTGGGGCCGCCCGAACGGCGGGCGGTAAGTCGGGGAGACATCATGACCTTTGTCAGACAACGTGGAGCGGAAAGCGACCGGCCGGGCGTAGAGGTCGAGAGCAACATCCGCGAACTGGTGCGCCGCGACGCCACCGCTTTGCGCCAGGCGGAGAGTGACAGCGAACTCGCGGCCAACAATCTCAGCACCTTGCTGCGCCGCGTCTCCGCCCATTCGACGCGCGAGATCGATCTTCTGATCGCCGAGTTGCGGACCTTGCGCGACAAGCTGCACGGCGACGGCAACCGCGTCGAACGCGAGATCGTCGAATATGCGGCGCTGAGCCAGTCGGTGATTCAACTGACAAAAATCATCGCCGACGGCGTCATGCAGATCAAAAAAGTGCCGGACGCGCCCAGCATCACCGAATAATTGGGAGAAGCCGGCGGCGCGGTTCTAGTCGCGCCCGATCCGTCGTTCCGGCTGCGGCCTGCTCGCGCGTCGATCCGGGCTGGCGCGGCGGTCACGACCCGACCGCCGTTCGCCGAGCACTGCTTTTTCCTGATCGGCGCGCGTGTCGATGCCGCTGCGCCGGTCCTTGCCGGAACGGCGGATCGCCGCCGCGCGTCTATCGTCTGTTGCCATGACGAAGCCTCGGTTTGCCGCACCATGCGCTTGGCCGGGTGAACAATATGTAAATGCGCGTAAACGTAATAGCGCTTCCGCTTTGCGCAACCACAAAGGGCATCGGCCAATATCGATCAAAGTGTCATTTCACTTCGTTCTCGCAAAACGCGTATCAAAGCTCTCGCAAAACGAGTATCAACGTCGTGGCGGGGGGTTCGTATTCGGAATTGAAAAGGCGTCAACGAGGTCGCGCCCATAGCTGCTGCCCAGGGAGCTGACCCAATGACTACGCAGACTGCAGATCGGTTGCCCATCATAGAGGACCTCATCGTTCCGAAAACCGGACCGCAGGGGCCCGTTGATCCCGGCGCCTACAGCCTAGTCCAGGAATTCGACGTGGGTTGGCTCCTGGATCCCGGTTATCAGCGCCTGCTCGACAACCTGCAGGCGTCGCCCGGAGCCTTCAAGACCATCCGGGTGATGAAGGTCTTCACCAGCGGCGGCACGCCGGAAACCGGCATTTCGGGCACCACGGCGTCAGGCACGGTGTGGCCGGCTGGCGCTCTCAGCACGACGATCGATTTTACCGTAACGTTCAATGCCCTTGCCGAACTGGTCAATCGCAAGCTTACCCCCTTCATCGTTCTCAGCTTCTTCCCGGACGGCATCTACAACGACTCGCCTTCCTACAGCAGCCCCGGCAATTCGCCGGGACCGCTCGGCCCGCCTGGTCCGAGCCAGACTTCCATCAACCCAACCGACTGGAACGGGATCCTGACAAACTGGCAGACTTTGGTTGAAGCGTTTTTTGATCAATTGATCGCCAAGTTCGGCGCCACCGAAATCGCCGGTTGGTGGTTCGAGGTCTGGAACGAGCCGGACGATCTAACGATGTGGAACCCCGACAGCCTGACCGGTGACCTGAGCTATTATCAGCAACTCTACCAAACCACGTCGGCGGCAGCAAAGGCGGTGCTCGCGAAAAATACAAACTACAAGATCCGCCTGGGCGGGCCCGCCATTACGGGGCCGAGCGTGGTGGGCACCAACACGATGATTCCCGGCACCACGCCGACGCTGATGTCCGGCTTCATCAAATTTGTGAAAAGCAACGGTCTGAAGTGCGATTTTCTGTCGTTTCACGGCAAGGGAGCATGGTCGCCGTGCCTCAACGGCGCCCCGCTCGACCAGAACGGCTTTCCCATCGTCAATGGCGCGCCGGTTTTGCAGGCCGCCATCGATGCCGCCGACCAGACCGCATCCTTCGCCAAGGCCGCCGGTCTCACGCCCATCGTCGTGGTCAACGACGAGGCGGATATGCGCCTGTTTTTCGGGCTACCATTTCGGCCGCGGATGACGCAGCAATTTCCGGCCTGGTTGACCGCGCTGATGGTGGCTTACGATTCGCTCGCCGCCGAATATGCGTCGGATCAAATCAGCTTCATGGTCGGGTCCGACGACGCGGAACTGCAACTCGTCGGCTGGACGCAATCAGTATCCTACCAAAAAAATACGGAAACCAACCAAGAGGTCATTACCCCAAGCAGCAACCCGACGTTCGCCGCGGCGGCCTTTGGCCAACAACGCTCGATCATGACCGCGGCTTCGACCGGCGGAGCCTCGGCAACGTCGTGGGTACAAGGAACCTGTCCGGTCGATCTGCTGAAGGTGCCGGCCTATAATTTCTATGAAATCTTGCGGCTGCTCGGCGATCAGCACGGCACCTTTCTGTCGGGCTCGAACAATTATTTTCCGCACAACTCCGATCTGTTCCATATGATTACCGGCGATGCAAAACGGATTGCCTCGGTGTTCTGCGTTTATCCGCCAAAGCCGCCGGGCGGCCCGGCACAATCGTCGTGGTCGCTCAATTATTCGATCATCGGCATCCCGTGGCCGACCTTCAACTGGTATCAGTTCCAGATCGACGGCACGCATTCGAACAGCTTCAATGCGGCTGGCGGACCGGCGCACGAGCCGGTCGCGTCGTCCTGCGTGCCGTCACCGTTGCCGCCGACCTCGCTTGCACTGACCGGGTTGCCGGCGGCCGCGATACGCAAGCAACAGGAACTGCAAGTCGTGCATAAAGGCGTGATGAGCGGCACAAAAGGCGTTTTCCACGTTCCCAACCTCAGCATCCCCACCTATACGACCATCGTGTTCTGGATCACGGAAAACAACCCCAAGGCCGCCAAACCAACAAAGCCGAGCTGGATCGGACCGAATCCTCCGACCATCGACACCACGCCCGGCGGCGCCAAGAATGTCGTGCTGCGTTGGACGCCCAACACCGCCCCGACCTTCTATACTTATCAAGTCGCCAGGGACGAACCGAAGAACATCGTATCGCCTGAGCCGCTGCGCTCCGCCATGTGGATCGATACTGGCGTCACCGGCTCTCATACCTATTGGGTCACAAGTGTCGACGCGTCGGGCAACGCGAGCGATCCGTCGAGCTCGATATCGACTTAGCGCAGCGGCGTGCCGCGCCTTTGCGCGGCGGTATTCTCGATCGCCGTGTCAAGCAGGCCCGCACCTCACAGCTGCCCGTTGAACGCGTCGGCGATGAACTGATGGGTCAGCGCGTAGGTCTGCCGCGTCGCCGGTTCGTCCCAGCCGGACACGCCGGGCACGTCGAAACCCTGATCGGTGTAGGCGTGATAGATGCCGCTGAACACCAGCATCTCCCATTTGGCACCGGCGGCGTTCATCTCGACCTCGAAGGCGTCGCGGTCGGCCTTAGGTACGACCGGATCGGGCGCGCCGTGGGTGACCAGGAGCTTGGCTTTGATGGCGCCCTTGCGCGCCGGCGCTGTGGTTTTCAGATCGCCGTGGATCGACACCGCGGCGGCGATGTCGGCGCCGTCGCGCGCCAGCTCCAAGACATTGCCGCCGCCGAAGCAGAAGCCGATTGCGGCGCGGCGGCCGTCGATCAGGTCGCGCTTGTTGCCTTCGGCCGTCAGTGTGTCGAGCGCGGCGCGGATGCGTGAGCGCGCCTCGACCGCGTTGGCGCGCAGCGGATTGGCGAGCTGCGCCGCCTCGCCGAAATCGGCCGGCCGCGTGCCCGCTCCATACATGTCGGCGACCAGCACCACGTAGCGGTCGCCGGCAACGAGCTTGCCGCGTTCGATGGCCTTGTCGGTCACGCCCATCCAGTTCGGCGCCACCAGCACCGCCGGGCGGCGGCCGGAGATTTTTTCCTCGTAGATGAGCGCGCCCTCGGCGGTCAGCGCGCCCATGGCGTATCTGATGGTTTCGACCTTCATGCAGCTTCCTCCTCAATCGTCATTGCCGGGCTTGACCCGGCAATCCATGCGGCAACCACGAGTCCACATTGGCGGCAGTTCGGCATGGACCGCCGGCTCAAGCCCGGCGGTGACAAGGCAAGAGTATGCCGGCGACGAACGCGGCTGCAAATGTTGTGTTCTGCGCGAAAACTTATACTGTGCGGCGCCGTGACGGCGTATCTCCCCGACTGCCCAGGCCTGCCGGCGCCGCGCCCCAAAAAGGCGCGGCGATGATCGTCGTCGCCATCGACATCGGCGGCACGTTCACGGACCTCGTCGGTTTCGACGCCAAGGCCAACCGGTTCGTCGAGGCGAAAAGCCTGACCACGCCGCGCGAGCTGACCCAGGGCGTGCTCGACTGCATCCGCAAGAGCGGGCTCGACGCCGCCTCGATCGACGAACTGATCCACGGCTCGACCATCGCCATCAACACGCTGATCGAGCGCACCGGCGCCAAAACCGGGCTGATCGTCACCCGCGGCACGCGCGACGTCTACATCATCGGGCGCGGCAACCGGCCGGAGTCCTACAATCTGTTCTTCCACCGTCACAAGCCGCTGCTGCCGCGTCATCTGACCTGCGAGGTCGAGGAGCGGCTGACCAGTGCCGGCGAAATTTTCCGGCCGCTGAACAAAGCGAGCGTCGCCGAAGCGTGCCGCACGCTGGCGGCGGAGGGCGTCGAAGCCATCGCCGTGTGCCTGTTGCACTCCTACGTCGATCCGGCGCACGAACGCATCGTCGGCGCGATGGCGAGCGAAGCGCTGCCGCACGCTTATCTGTCGCTGTCGCACGATATCCTGCGCGAATATCGCGAGTTCGAGCGGCTCTCCACCACGGTGGTCAACGCCTATATTGGACCGCGGGTCGGCGGCTATGTGAAGAACCTGACATCGCGGCTCGCCGCGGCCGGCTTTGCCGGCGAGCTGTCGATCATGCGTTCGAACGGCGGCGTGATGACGCCCGAAGTGGCGACCGCGCGCCCGGTGGCGATGATGGAATCCGGACCGGTCGGCGGCATCATCGCTTCGGCACGGGTCGGCGAAAAGCTCGGCTTTACCAACGTCATCTCGTTCGACATGGGCGGCACCACGGCGAAGACCAGCCTGGTGCGCGACGGCGAGCCGACCTTGGCGCCCGGCTATTACGTCGGCGGCTATGCCAGCGGCCATCCGGTGATGCTGCCGATGATCGACGTGGTCGAAGTCGGCGCCGGCGGCGGCAGCATCGCCTGGACCGACGACGTCGGCGCGCTGAAAGTCGGACCGCACAGCGCCGGCGCCGATCCCGGGCCGATCTGTTATCGCGGCGGCGGCACCGAGCCGACCATCACCGACGCCAATGTGGTGCTCGGCCGGCTCGATCCGCACAATTTTCTGGGCGGCGAGCTCGTGCTCGACGCCGACGGCGCGCGCGCCGGCATTGAGCGGAAAATCGCCAAACCGCTGGGCATGGATACCATCGCCGCATCGCAAGCGATCCTTCAGATCGCGATTGCCAAAATGGCGCTCGCGGTGCGCGAAGTGTCGGTCGAGAAGGGCTACGATCCGCGCGATTTCGCGTTGGTCGCCTCCGGCGGCGCCGGGCCGCTGCACATCTGCGCCATCGCCCGCGATCTGCATATTCCGAAGGTCATCGTGCCGCTGTTTCCGTCGCACTTTTCCGCGCTCGGCATGCTGCTCGCCGACGAACGGCACGATTTCATCCGCACCTTTTACTGCGATCTGGCGAGCCTCGACTTCAAGGCGCTCGTCGCCGTGCACGACGAGATGGCCGCGGAGGCCAAGAAGGCGCTACGCCATGCCGAGCGGGCCGAGTGGCAGATCGCGCTCGACCTGCGCTATGTCGGCCAGGAATTCACCTTGTCGGTACCGGTGTCGCGCGACGCCATCGCCAAGGGCGACCGGCGCAAAATCCGCGCCGCGTTCGACGCGCTCTACGAGCACCGCTACGCGCATCATTCCCCCGACGAGCCGGTGGAGATGGTCAACATCCGCCTTGCCGCCATCGGCAAGCGGCCGAAGCTGCGCTTTCCCAGGCTCGCCGCGCGCAAGAGCGCCAAGCCGGCGGGGCGCCGCGAGGTCTTTCTCGACGATGCGCGCAAGCCGGCGCTCTGTCCGATCTACCAGCGCGCCGCGCTCGGCGCCGGCGCCCGCATCAAAGGTCCGGCCCTGATCGAGGAGCACGGCACCACCGCGGTGCTGTTTGCGGCGGACCGCTGCACGGTGGCGCCTTCGGGCGAGCTCGTCATCGACGTCGGAGGCGCGTGATGGCCAAGCAGATCAAGCGGCCAAGGCAAAAAACAAAAAACCAAAAAACAAAAAAACTCGACGCGGTGACGCTCGAGGTCATCCGCAACGCGCTGCCGGCGATCGCCAACGAGATGGCCGCCGACCTGCAGCGCACCTCGTACAACATGATGATCTACGAGGTGCGCGATTTCTGCACCTCGCTGGTCAACACCAGGGGCGAGCTGATCTCCCAGAACGTCGGCGGCGTGTCGCATTTCGTCGCCGATCTCGGCGTCATCATCACCGACGGCATGGCGCGTTACGGCGCCAAGGGCTTTGCCGAAGGCGACGTCATCATCACCAACCATCAGGCGGTCGCCGGCCAGCACCTCAACAACATCGTCATCTACATGCCGTACTTCTACAGGGGCGAGCTGCTGTTGTTCGCCATGGTGCGGGCGCATTGGATCGACGTCGGCGGCATGTCGACCGGCTTCGGCGCCGGCCCGAGCGTCGCCGATCCGTGGCTCGAGGGCCTGCAGCTCGACCAGCTGAAAATCTACGAGGCCGGCAAGCTCAACGACACGCTCTACCGCGTGCTCAAGGACAACATCCGCTTTCCGGAATCCTCGCTCGGCGACATGAAATCGCAGATGGCGGCGTGCCGGCTGGCGCTGCGCCGCATGACCGAGCTGTTCGACAAATACGGCCGCGACACCGTGCTCGACGCCATCGCGCAAATCTTCGCCGAGACCGAACGCAAGTGCCGCAACGTGGTGGAGAAACTCAAGGACGGCGTCTACGAGGCCAGCTCCTTCATCGACCACGACGGCGTCAAGCGCGACGAGCGGGTGCCGATCCACGCCAAGGTCAGCGTCGACCGCGGCAGCATGACCATCGATCTGTCCCGTTGCTCGGCAGAGCGCAAGGCGGCGATCAACTCGCGCACTTACGCCGCGGCGCGCGTCGCCTACAAGGCGCTGACCGGCCCGCTCGAGCCGGTCAACGAGGGTTCGTTCCGCGCCCTCAAGGTGATCATCCCGGAAGGCAACGTGATGATGGCGCGCTACCCGGCGCCGATGGCCGGCTGGAGCGTGATCGTGCCGACCGTCGTCGATACCATCGTCAAGGCACTCGGTCCGGCCATGACCGATCGCGTGCCGGCCGGGCATCACGGCCTGCTCGGCGGCTCCATCGTGTTCTTCGGCGTGCATCCGAAGACCAAGCGCCGTTTCGTGGTGCAGAGCATCGAGGGCGGCGGCTGGGGCGGCCGGCCGAGCGAGGACGGCGAATCGGCGACGGTGTCGGTCTGCCAAGGTGACGTGCGCAACGCCTCGATCGAAGGCATCGAGCTCAAATGCCCGGTCATCATCGAGCGCCGCGCGCTGCGCACCGATTCGGGCGGCGCCGGCAAGCATCGCGGCGGCCTTGGCCTCGACACCTGCGTGCGCAATCTGGTCGATGGCCGCTGGAATTTCGATCATCCGCGGCGCGAGCAGTGTCCACCCTGGGGCCTGTGGGGCGGCACCCCGGGCAGCCATGGCGACTTTCTGCTGCGGTTGCCGGGAGAGAACGATTTCCGCTCCATGGAAGCGCCACACTACCCGGTGCCGGTCGATGCCGAGGTGATCGTGCGGACCGGCGGTGGCGGCGGCTGGGGCAACCCGCTCGAGCGCGACGCCGCGGCGGTGCGCAACGACGTGATCGAGCAACTGGTCTCCCACCGCGTCGCCGCAGACACTTACGGCGTCGTGCTCAGGGACGATTTGACGCTTGACGAGGCGGCGACCGCGCAACGGCGAAATGCGCTAAGATCGGCGGCCAAGAGGGGAAGCGGCGCGGCCGAGCGGCCCGAAGCCTGAAGTCTCGGCGGGAGGATGCGCAGGTGAACCGCACAAGGTGCTTCGTTGCGGCGGCGCTGGCTTGCGCGTTCGCCATATCGCCGCCGGTCCACGCGGCCGAAACCTTGCGCGTCGGCAAGGCGGTGCCGCAGGCGTTCTCGTTCGTGCCGCTCGACATCGGCATGCGTAAGGGTTTTTTCCGGCAAAACGGCCTCGACATCGACGAGGTCGCGTTCGCGGGCGACGCCAAGATGCAGCAGGCCATGGCGGCCGACAGCCTCGACATCGGCATCGGCTCCGGGCCGGCGATGGCCTTCATCGCCAAAGGCGCGCCGGTCAAGGCGGTCGCCGCCATGGCGGGGCGGCCGCTGCTGCTGACGATCGCGGCGCGGCCGGACGGCCCAAAAACCCTCGCCGAGCTGAAGGGCAAGAAGGTCGGCGTCTCCACCGCCGGGTCGCTGACCTATTGGCTGGTCAGCGAAACGTCGCGCCAGCAGGGCTGGGGTCCGAACGGCATCGTCATCGCGCCGATGGGCGCCATGGCGGGGCAGATCGCCGCGCTCGAACGCGGCGACATCGACGGCGTGGTGATGGACATCACCACGGTGCTCGAGTTGCAGGAGAAGGGCAAGGTGCGCGTCCTCATCCGCTTCGGCAATATCGCCAAGGATTTTCACGTCCATGTCATCTACGCGACCAACAAGCTGATCGCCGACAAGCCGGCCGCGCTGCGCGGCTTTCTCAAGGGCTGGTTTGACACCATCGCCTTCATGCGCGCCAATCGCGCCGAAACCGTCGCCATCGGCATGGACGTATTGCACACCGACGCCGCCATCATGAACGCCACCTACGACGAATTGATGCCGATGTTTTCCGACGACGGCCGCTTCAATCCGAAGGCGCTCGACATGCTGGCCCAATCCTGGGTCGATCTGAAAATGCTGCCGCAGGTGCCGGACCTGAAGACGCTTTACACCGAAGCGTTTTTGCCGGCACCGATCCGCTGAGACGCATGCCGCGATGAGCACCGGCGAAGTCGCAATCCGCATCAAGAGCGTCGGCCACCACTTCGGCGAGGCCGGCGAGGCGCGCCATGTCCGGGCGCTCGCCGACACCTCGCTCGACATCGTGCGCGGCGAGCTGTTGTGCCTGATCGGGCCGAGCGGTTGCGGCAAGAGCACGCTGCTCAACGTCATCGGCGGATTGCTGGCGCCGACCAGCGGCACCGTGGAGGTCGCCGGCAAGCCCGTGCACGGCCCGATGCCGCACGACATCGCTTACATTTTCCAGGAGAACGCGCTGTTTCCCTGGAACACCGTCGACCAGAACGTCCGCCTCGGCATGCTGTTCCAGGGCGTGCCGAAATCCGCGCACGCCGCGCGCGCGCAAAAGTCGCTGGAAGCAGTCGGCCTCGCCGAGTTCGCCGACCATTATCCGGCGCAGCTCTCCGGCGGCATGCGGCAGCGCGCGGCGCTGGCCCGGGCGCTGTCGCTGCAGACCGACATCCTGTTGATGGACGAGCCGTTCGGCGCGCTCGACGAGCAGACCCGCATGATCCTGGGCGAAGACCTGTCGGTGCTGCTGGCGCGCACCGAGAAGACCATCGTATTCGTCACCCATAGCCTCGGCGAGGCGGTGTTCCTGGCCGACCGCGTCGCGGTGTTCTCGGCGCGGCCCGGCACGGTGAAGAAGATCCTCCGCATCGACGAGCCGCATCCGCGCAATCCCGACTTTGTCACGTCGGAGAAATTCACCGCGCTGCGCAACGAACTTTACGCGCTGCTGCACGACGAGATCCGCAAAGCGGTGGGGTCCGAAGCACCGCGCGGACGGCGCGGCGCCAACGGCGGAGCGATGTGATGGCGCGGCGCCGCGACAGGACGCAGCAGCTCGCCAGCCGTGCGGTGCAGATCGGCTTTCTGCTCGCTGTGTTGGCGCTGTGGTACGCGGCGACCAATTTTTGGGGCGTCAATCACCTGCTGCTGCCGAATCCGGTCACGGTGTTTCATCAATTGGTCGACGTCCTCAAAAGCGGCCAGTTTCTGCCCGACCTGCGCGTCACCGCAACCGAATTCGTCGTCGCCTTCCTGCTGGCGATGGCGAGCGGCACGCTGGTCGGTTTCTTCGTCAGCCGCTCGCCCTACTGGATCCGCGTGTTCGAGCCGCTGTTCGCCGGCATCAACTCGATTCCGATCATTCTGTTGCTGCCGCTTTACGTGCTGTTCTTCGGCCTCGGCGCGGCGTCGAAGATCGCGATCGGCGCCACCATCAGCTTCTTTCCCATCGTGCTTTCGACCGTCGCCGGTTTCGGCAATGTCGACCGCATGCTGGTCACCGCCGCGCGCTCGATGGGCGCTTCGGATTACCAGCTGTTCCGCTACGTTCTGGTGCCGGCGGCGCTGCCGGTGATTCTCTCCGGACTGCGCATAGGATTTACCGTGGCGCTGCTCTCGATCCTCGGCAGCGAGACCATCGCCTCGCTGGCCGGGCTCGGCCATCAGATCGTGCAGCTCGCCGAGAACATGGAGATGGCGCAGATGTTCGCTTACGTCGTCTTCGTCTTGGCGATCACCGCGCTGCTCAACGTTCTGGTTTCGCGTCTCGAAGCGCGCGGGAGGCGGCACGGATGACGTCGATCCAGTCGCACGGAGCCGCAACAACCGTTCGTCCCCGCCAAAGCGGGGACCCAACCGTGGATTCCCGCTTTCGCGGGAATGAGCGGATTGATGGAGCGCGGCGCTTTTTGCTGCGCCATCCCGGCGTCGTGCGGCTCGGCGTCGTCGTGCTCATGCTGCTCGTCTGGGAGAGCGCCGCGCGCTTCTTCATGGACCCGCTGTTCATCAGCCCGCCGTCGCGCGTCTTTGCTTCGCTCGGCGCCGTGCTGGATACCGAAGGCGTGCCGAACGCGCTGCGGCTGACCTTTTTCGAGCTCGCCGTGGGATTCGCCATCTCGGTCGCGGTCGGCCTGCCGCTCGGCCTTGCCATCGGGCTAGAGCCGTTCGCCCGCCGCAGCTTCATGCCGATCGTGCTGTTGATCTACGGCATGCCGAAGATCACCATTCTGCCGTTGTTCATCCTGGTCTTCGGCATCGGCCCGGAGTCGAAAATCGCGTTCGGCGTGGCGCACGGCATCTTTCCGATCATCGTCACTGTCGTGGCCGGCGTGCAGAACTTGAAGCCGATCCTGCTCGTCAGCGCGCGCTCGATGGGCGCCGGCCGCTGGCACATCCTGCGCTGGGTGATCTTCCCGCACATGATTCCGAGCTTTTTCGCCGGCATGCGGCTTGGCATGAGCGGCGTGCTGTTGGGCGTGCTGCTCGCCGAGCTATACGTCTCCACCGCCGGCATCGGCTATTTCACCACCATGTTCACGGAGAATTTCCAGCCGACCAAGCTGTTCGGCCTGATCGCCATGCTGGCAGCGATGGCGATCGTGCTCAACGAGATCGTGCGCCGCGCCGAGCACCGCTTCAGCCGCTGGCGGTAGGATGATCACCATAAGCCAAAACGCGACTCAATCCATGTCATCATCCGCGCATGCGGATGATCCAGTAAACACCGCAGTCGCCGCGATTACTGGATGCTCCGCTTTCGCGGAGCATGACACGTCAGGAATCGCATTTCGAACTAACGCTCACGTGTGATTTTCCCGCGCAATACCAGGACCGCCATGCCCGCCCAACAAAAAGACGATACCGCCTTCCTCTACTTCCCGACCAATTACCGCTGGTCGATGGGCCTATTGATCTGTCTCGGCGGTGCGCCGTGGACCGGCGTCGACATCGACGAGGTCAACCGGGTCGGCCGCGCGCTGGTCGACAAGGTCGGCGACGATGCGGCGTGGTTCGAGGAATGGAGCCGCATGGGCGAAAAAATCGAGGCGCGCGGCCGCGACGCCGAGCGCGCCGGCCACAAGCTCACTGCCGCCTCCTGTTTCATCCGCGCCTCGCGCTATTACCAGACCGGCGAGCGCTTCATCCATCCGCGCTCGCGGCGCAGCATGGACGTCTACGCCAAATCCGTGGCGCTGTTTAAGGAAGCCGCGACGTTCATCCGCCGGCCGCGCATCGAGCCGGTCGAAATCCCTTATGAGACCACGACCCTGCCGGCGCTGCTCGTGCATCCGGACCCCGAAGCAACGCGCGGCCGCCCGACGCCCGCGATGGTGTTCTTCGACGGCTTCGACGTCACCAAGGAGCTGCAATACGGCTACGGCGTGCCCGACCTTGCGGCGCGCGGCGTCGGCTGCCTGATCGTCGACGGACCGGGCAACGGCGAAAGCGTGCGCTTCCGCAATCTGCCGCTGATCGCCGAGACCGAGCGCTACGCCACGCCGGTCTACGATTACCTTGCCGGCCGCAGCGAGTTCGATGCCAAGCGCATCGGCGTCATGGCGCTCAGTCTCGGCGGCTATTATGCGCCGCGCGCGGCGTCGCTCGAGCAGCGCTTCGCCTGCTGCGTCGCCTGGGGCGCGCAATGGGATTATCACGAGGTCTGGGCGCGCCGCCTCGAGGCGCTCGATTCCGGCAAGGTGCTGTCGCTCTCGGTGCCGCCCGAACATCTGCAATGGGTGCTCGGCGTGTCCGACCGCGCCGCCGCGCTGAAAAAGCTCGAGGGTTTTCGCCTCGACGGCATCGTGCAGAAGATGACGTGCCCGTTCCTGCTGCTGCACGGCGAAGGCGACGAACAGATTCCGCTCGCCACCGCCGAAAAGCTGTTCGCCGCGGTCGGGTCCAAACAGAAAGCGCTCAAAATCTTCACTCGCGAAGAAGGCGGCTTTCAGCATTGTCAGGTGGACAATCCGACCATCGGCGTGCATTACATGTGGGATTGGATCGCCGACGTGCTCAATGCGGGGATGTGAGCGGGGGGCAATCGGGCGTCATGGCCAAAGCTGCGCGTAAAGGCAAAGCCAAGAGCAAGGCCGCGACCGGACGTAAGACCAAAGCGGCAACGACAAATAAAAGCAAAGCCGGCTCCGCAAACAAAGGGCCGCTTTACCTCAGCGAAACTGACGTGCAACGGCTGGTCAGCGTCGAGGACGCGATCACGGTGCTCGAGTCGTTATTTGCGACCTGGCCCGATCCGGCGACCGTCAACCTGCCGCGCCAGCGCGCCCGTACCGGCAAGGGCAACTTCAACCTGATGGGCGCGGCCTGGGGCGCCGAGGAAATCTTCGGGCTCAAAGCGTATTACGGCGCCGGCGGCGGACGCTTTCACGTGCTGCTCTATTCGTCGCGCGACGGCAGCCTCAAAGGCATGATCGAGGCCGATCATCTCGGCCGCATGCGCACCGGCGCGGCGAGCGGCCTTGCCACCAAAATTCTTGCGAAACCGGAGGCGCGCACGCTCGGCGTGATCGGCGCCGGACGCCAGGCCTTGACCCAGGTCGCAGCGGTTTGCGCGGTGCGCAAGATCGAAACGGTGCGCGTGTTCGCCCGCACGCCGGAACATCGCGAGGCGTTCGCCAAACAGATCGAACGCACATTACGCGTCATGGCGAAGCCCGCGACTTCGGCAGAGGCCGCAATCGGCGACGCCGACGTGGTCATCACCATCACCAAATCGGCCGAGCCGGTGCTGCGCGCCAACTGGCTCAAATCCGGCGTCCACGTCAACGCCGCGGGCGCCAACGCCGCCGAGCGGCGCGAGATCGATGCCGAGACCGTGCTGCGCGCCACCGTGCGCGCCACCGATCATCTGGCGCAGGCGCGCCTCGAAGCCGGCGAATACCGCGAGCTGGTCGCCGCTGGCCGGCTGAAATGGCAGGACGTCGTCGAACTGGGCGACGTTCTCACTGGAAAGGCGCCGGGGCGGCGCGGCCCCGCCGACATCACGCTGTTCAAATCGCTCGGCATCGCGCTTGAAGACATCGCCTTTGCCGATCTGATCGTGCGCCGCGCGCACGAGCACGGTGTCGGCCGGCCGATGCCGTAAGGCGCCATCTAACAGGCGCGCTGCTATGGCGAATGGGCGCTTGATCTTTTACCCAACCCCTAAAATTGCGTCGTTTTGTTCGGAAGCGCTCGCAGTCAAAGTGTGCTAGGAGGCGTTCTGGCGACCAGCAAAAACGTCAATAATGTTTACCTAATCAGGAGGAACACGATGGCTCGGATTCATCGGCGAAAATTTCTCAAGCTCTCAGCCGCGGGAACGGCCGGCGCCGCTACCGGCGGCCTTGCCGCCATTTTGGCGACCGGACGTGCCCCGGCTTACGCACAGGGCACCACGGTGCACTGGCTGCGCTGGAACGACTTCGTTCCCAGTTCCGATCAGCTGTTGCGCGAGAAAATCATCCCGCAGGCCGCCAAGGACCTCGGCATCACGCTCAACATCGAGATGATCAACGGCAACGACATCCAGGCCCGCACCACCGCGGCGATCCAATCGGGCACAGGGCCGGATGTGATCTGCGCGCTCAACAACTGGCCGCAGCTTTATGCCGCCAGCGTTACCGACGTCAGCGACATCGCCGAGAAGATCGGCAAGGATCAGGGCGGCTTCTATGCCGAATCGACAGCGGTCGCCAATGACGGCAAGAAATGGCTCGGCGTGCCGTGGTCCATCATCGGCGCCGCGAACGCCTATCGCAAATCGTGGTTCGAGGCCGCCGGCGCCAGCAAATTTCCCGAGACCTGGGACGAATACCGGGCGCTCGGCAAGAAGCTGAAAGCCAAAGGCCAGCCGCTCGGGCAGGCGCTCGGCCACAGCTTCGGCGATCCGCCGACCTTCTGGTATCCGTTCCTGTGGTCGTTCGGCGGCGCCGAGGTCGACAAGAGCGGCAAGAAGGTCGCGCTAGACAGCAAAGCGACCATCGAATCGGTCAAATACGCGGTGGCATTCTGGAAGGATTGCTGCGACGAGGGCGGTCTGGCCTGGGACGATTCCAGCAACAACCGCGCATTCCTCGCCGGCACGATCTCGTCGACGCTCAACGGCGCCTCGATCTACCTGTTGGCCAAGCGCGAGCCGGACAAATACCAAACCGAAAAAGGCACGCCGATCTATCAGGACATTCTGCATGCGCCGCTGCCCAAGGGGCCAGCCGGGCAATTCTCGTTTCAGCTGACGCAGACCAACATGCTGATGGGCTATTCAAAGCAGCAAGCCGCCGCCAAGAAGTTCATCGCCTGGGTGACCTCGAAGCCGGTCTACCAGGCGTGGTTCGACTCCCAGAGCGGCTACACGGTCGGCGGCACGAAAGTCTGGGAGAACGATCCGATCTGGAAGAAGGATCCGGTACTTGCGCCGTTCCGGCTGGTCGGCCGTAACGCCAACTTCGCCGGCTACCCCGGACCCGCGAACAGCAAGGCCGCCGAGGTGTTGAGCAAGTACATCATCATCGACATGTACGCCAAAGCGGTGCAAGGCATGCCGGCCGAAGATGCGGTCAAATGGGCGACCGGCGAGGTGCAGAAGATTTACACCTGAACCGCCCTGCAATGACCGAAGCCGTGCTATGATCCGACACGGCTTGCCGCACCGCGTTGGCGCTTCCCGCCCGCCACGGCGGGAGGACGCGACCGGCGGAAGGCCGCGGAGGAACCGGCGATGGCCGTAAGCGACGTCATCAGCCAACGCGCCTATGTGGCGGCGCCGCAGCGCGGCGCGGCGACCCGGCTGCTCGAGGACGAGCGCTGGCTGGCCGCCGCGCTGCTGCTGCCGACGGTCATCCTGCTCGGCCTGTTCATCGCCTATCCGTTCGTCGAGGGCGTGTGGCTCTCCCTCACCGACGCCCGCGTCGGCGTACCCGGCCATTTCGTCGGCCTGGCGAATTTCACCGCTTTGCTGCACGACAGCATCTTCCTCGTCGCGGTCTGGAACACGTTCGTCTACACCGCGGTGGCGACGGTCTTTAAGCTCGCGCTCGGGCTTTGGCTCGCGCTCCTGCTCAACCGGCATTTTCGCGGCAAAGCCTTTACCCGCGCTTTCGTGCTGCTGCCTTTCATCATCCCGACAGTGCTGTCGACCTTCGCCTGGAAGTGGATGTTCGATCCGACCTTCAGCGTCATCAACTGGTCACTGTTTCAGCTCGGCCTCATCCACGGCCGCATCAACTGGCTCGGCGATCCGAGCCTGGCGCTGATCTCGGTGATCATCGTCAATGTCTGGCGCGGCGTGCCGTTTTACGCCATCAGCCTGCTCGCCGGGCTGCAGACCATCAATCCGGAGCTGCAAGAGGCTGCCGCGATCGACGGCGCGCGGCCGTGGCAGCGCTTCTGGCATGTCACTTGGCCGCTCCTGCTGCCCGTCACCATGGTGGTGGTGCTGTTCTCGGTGATCCAAACCTTCGCCGATTTTCAGCTCGTCTATGTGCTCACCGGCGGCGGCCCCGCCAATGCCACCCAGCTGTTCGCCACTTACGCCTATCAGATCGGCGTCGGCACCGGGCTCCTCAGCGAGGGCGCCGCCGTGTCGCTCGCCATGTTCCCGTTCCTTTTGTTCGTCGTGGTGGTGCAGCTCCTCTACATCCGCCGGGTCGAGGTGCACTGAGCCATGATCGAAGGCGCGAAGTGGCGGCGTTGGGTCTACTTCTACGTTCCGCTCGGCCTGTTCATTTTCTGGCTGCTGTTTCCGTTCTACTGGATGCTGGTGACGTCGGTGCGGCCGGACCGCGAGTTGTACCGGCCGTGGATGGCGCCGAATTATGCGCCGTTCTGGACCGCGCATCCGACCCTAGTCCACATCACCGATCTGTTGACGCAGACGCTGTTCATCCGCTGGATGGCAAACACCTTGTTCATCGCCATCGTCTCGACCTTGATATCGCTGTTCTGCGGGCTCCTGGCCGGCTACGCGCTGTCGCGGCTGAAATTTCCCGGCGGCGGCGCGCTCGGCACCGGCATCTTCATCACCTACCTGGTGCCGCAGACGCTGCTTTTCATTCCGCTCGCCAGCATCATCCGCAATTTCCACCTCGGCGACACGCCGTGGGCGCTGATCCTGACCTATCCGACCTTCCTGATTCCGTTCTGCACCTGGCTCCTGATGGGCTACTTCAAGGCGATCCCGCGCGAGCTCGAAGAATGCGCGCGCATCGACGGCGCGACGCGCTGGAAGGCCATGCTCTACATCATCTTCCCGATCGCGATACCGGGCATTCTGTCCGCCGGCATTTTCGCCTTCACGCTGTCGTGGAACGAATTCATCTACGCGCTGGTGTTTCTGTCGTCCGCCGAGCAGAAGACGGTTTCGGTCGGCGTCACCTCCGAACTGGTGCGCGGCGACGTGTTCTACTGGGGCCAGCTGATGGCCGGCGCGCTGCTCGGCTCGATCCCGGTCGCCTTCATCTACTCGTTCTTCGTCGAGCACTACGTCGCCGGCCTCACCGGCTCGGTGAAGGGATAGTGCCGCAACGGTGAAGCCTTAAACGGTGAAGTTATGGCCCGCGTGCTCTTGCGCAACCTCAACAAATTCTACGACGACGTTCACGCGGTGAAGAGCGTCAACCTGGAGATCCGGGACAAGGAATTCGTCGTGCTGGTCGGCCCGTCCGGCTGCGGCAAGACCACGACCTTGCGGATGGTGGCGGGCCTGGAATCGATCTCGTCGGGCCAGGTGATGATCGGCGACACGGTGGTCAACGAGCTGGCGCCGATGGACCGCGACATCGCCATGGTGTTCCAGAACTACGCGCTCTATCCGCACATGAGCGTGTACGACAACATGGCGTTCGGCCTGAAGATGCGCAAAGTCGAGCGCAGCGACATTCGCAAGCGCGTCCAGGAAGCCGCCGACATCCTCGGCATCCACGATCTCCTGGCGCGCAAGCCGCGGCAATTGTCCGGCGGCCAGCGCCAGCGCGTCGCGCTCGGCCGCGCCATTGTCCGCCATCCGCAGGTGTTTTTGTTCGACGAGCCGCTGTCGAACCTCGACGCCAAGCTGCGCGTGCAGATGCGCGTCGAATTGAAGAAGCTGCATAACCGGCTCAACACCACGGCGGTCTATGTCACCCACGACCAGGTCGAAGCGATGACGCTCGGCGACCGCGTCGTGGTGATGCGCGGCGGCGTGGTGCAGCAGGTCGGCGAACCGCTCGAACTTTACAATTCGCCGGTCAACCGCTTCGTCGCCGGCTTCATCGGCTCGCCGGCGATGAATTTTGCGCCGGCGCGGCTGCGCGACGGCGACGGCAAGCTGCACGCCGATGCCTCCGGCTTCGGCCTCGAATTGCCGGTCGATCTCGCCGCCCGGCTGCGGCCCTATACGGGACACGACGTGATCGTCGGCGTGCGGCCGGAGGATCTGTGCGTGGCCAACGGCAGCGCGCCGCCCGGATTGTGCTTTGATGCCATGGTCGAGGTGGTGGAGCGGCTCGGCGCCGAAGTGCTGCTCGACCTGCAGGTCGGCCAGCAGACCATGGTGGCCTCGGTCGAGCCGAGCGTCGCCGCCAAGCGCGGCGACAAGCTCCGCTTCGCGCTCAAGCCGGAACGGCTGCATTTCTTCGACGCGACGTCGGAAGCAGCAATTTAGCTATTTCCATGTCATCGTCCGCGTAAGCGGACGATCCAGTAACCACCGAAAGTAAAGTGTTTACTGGATGCGCCGCTTTCGCGGGGCATGACAATTCAGGAATTGTTGTTGGTCCGTATCACACCACCTCCGCGGATTTCGGCCGGTGGCCGCTGACTTCGGATGCCGCCGCGGGATGCAGGGTCCAGCCGAAGAACAGGCTCGACAGCGCCAAGGCGGTGGCGCCAGCGAATGCTACCATGAAGTCGGCCGTGCCCAGGTTTGGGGCGCCGCGCCAGGCGAGCGACAGGTGCAGCAGCACTGCCACGGTCGAGATGCCGAAGCCGCGGCTCAATTGCTGGGTCATGCTGGCGACGCTGGTGGCGGTGCTCATCAGCGGCTGCGGCACGTCCGCGTAGGTCATCGCCTGGGTCGCGGTGAACTGCAGCGACTGGAAAAAGCCCGCAACCAAGAGCAGGCCGAAAATCAGCTCCCTGGAAAAGTGCGCGCTGAAGAACGCGCACATCGCAATGGTGCCGGCGCTGATCAGCCCGTTGCCGAGGATCACGTTGCGGAAACCGAAGCGCCTGATGATCGGCCGCGCGCTCATCTTCATGGTCAGCGAGCCGGCCGCGGTGGCAAACGTAATAGTGCCGGAAGCGAAAGCGGAGAACCCGAACACGACCTGTAGCAGGAGCGGCAGCAGGAACACCAGCGTGCCGGCGCCGGAGCGGAACAACGAGCCGCCGAAGATCGCCGCCTGAAATGTCGGGATGCGGAACACCGAAATGTCGAGCAGCGGATGCTCGGCGCGCCGCAGATGGCGCAGCGCCAGCGCGCCCAAAATGAAGCCGAGCGGCAGCAGCACGAACGCCTGGGTGAGATCGCCGCGGCCGCGGCCGATCGCCTCGATGCCGTACATGACGCAGAATGCCGACAGCCCGGTGAGCACGAAGCCGATCCAGTCGAACGGCCGGTGATGCTCCTCCTTGGGGTTATCGAAGAACACGCTCACCAGCACGATGCCAAGGAGCCCGAGCGGCACGTTGACCAGAAAAATCCAGCGCCAGGAAAAATACGTGGTGATGAAGCCGCCGATCGGCGGCCCCAGAACCGGGCCGAGCTGCGCCGGCACCTGCAGGTAGGCCATGGTGGCGATCAAAGCCGCCTTCTCGACGCTGCGGAACAGAACGAGCCGGCCGACCGGCACCATCATGGCACCGCCAAGACCCTGCAGCACCCGCGCGGCGGTCAGCTCGACCAGATTGCCGGACAGGCCGCACAGGATCGAGCCGAGCGTGAACAGCGCGATGGCGGCGCGAAAGATGGTGCGGCCGCCGTAGCGGTCCGCCGCCCAGCCGCTGACCGGAACGAAGATCGCGAGACTGAGCAGATAGGCGGTGACGGCAACGCTGAGCCGCACCGGATTGGCATGCAGCGACACCGCCATCTGCGGCAGCGCCGTGGTGATCACGGTCGAATCGATCTGCTGCATGATGATCGCCGAGCCGACGATCATCGCCACGATCTTGGTTTTGGCCAGAGCGGACATCAGCTGAGAAGATTTGCGCGCGTGGGAACCGGGTTGACGGTGCTATAGCACCCCGGGCGCGCTCGTGCTCTGTGGAAAGCGGGCAGCGGATCCCGTCATTGCGAGGAGCCCCAAAAGGGCGACGAAGCAATCCAGGAGTCCAGTGCGCCCCGCCCTGGATTGCTTCGCTTCGCTCGCAATGACGGGTGGAGAGCGCCCGGTGCGCCAGGCTAGGCGGCCAAGAGCTTCTGAACTTCGTTGACGAGCTCGCGCAGATGGATCGGCTTCGACAGCACCTTGGCGTGCTTGGGCGCGCTGGAATCGGAATTGAGCGCCACCGCGGCGAAGCCGGTGATGAACATGATCTTGATGTCGGGATCGAGCTCGGCGGCGCGGCGCGCGAGCTCGATACCGTCCATCTCCGGCATCACGATATCGGTGAGCAGCAGTTCGAACGGCTCCTCGCGCAGCCGCTGGTAGGCCGACAAGCCATTGTCGTAGGAGATGACGTCGAAGCCGGCATTCTGCAGCGCCTTGACCAGGAACCGCCGCATGTCCAGGTCGTCTTCCGCAAGCAGGATTTTGGGCATCGTCATGCGCACCCGGCTGTCGCCGGCCCCCTCCCTTCTTCCCATAAGCCGGACGACGGGTAAACATGAGGTGAAGGCGCACCAAAGCGACGCAACTTGGCACCTTGGCAAGCCCAAAGGCTTATTGGACAATAGCGCACGGCGCACGCTAAGGAATGCTGGCGCCTAGAGATGCAACAGCCCCCGCCTTCATGTCGGACAGCCACGACGAATTCGATCCCCCGTTCGAGGCCATCGAACCGGCGCAGTGCCGGGGGCCGGTGCTGTTCAATTCGCCGCACAGCGGACGCATCTATCCGCGCGCCTTTCTGCTGACGTCCCGGCTCGATCTGCCGACGCTGCGCCGCTCCGAGGATTCGTTCGTCGACGACCTGATCGCGGGGCTGGTGGAACGCGGCCACCCGGTCATGCGCGCGCACTTCCCGCGCTGCTATGTGGACGTCAACCGCGAGCCCTATGAGCTCGACCCGCGCATGTTCGAGGGCCGGCTGCCGTCGTTCGCCAATACCCGCTCGATGCGGGTCGCCGGCGGGCTCGGCACGGTGGCGCGCGTGGTCGGCGATGCCCAGGAAATCTACGACCAGCGCATCGCGGTGGCCGAGGCGCTGCAACGCATCGACGCGCTGTACAAGCCGTACCATCGCACCTTGCGCCGGGTCTTCACCCGGCTGCAACGCGAGTTCGGCGCCGCTATTCTGGTCGACTGCCACTCCATGCCCTCGACCACCGGCAGCCGCGACGAGCGTCCGCGCGCCGATCTCGTGATCGGCGATCGCTACGGCACGAGCTGCGTCGCAGCGGTGACGGAAACGATCGAGCAGACATTGCGCGGCTTCGGCTATGTGGTCAGCCGCAACAAGCCCTATGCGGGCGGCTTCATCACCGAACATTACGGCAACCCGGCCTCGGGCCTGCACGCGGTGCAGCTCGAGATCAACCGTGCGCTCTACATGGACGAGCGGCGCTACGAACGCTCCGCATCGTTCGACCGGCTGGCGGGCGAACTCGCCATCCTCGCCGACCGGCTCGCCGAAATTCCGCTGGAGGAGTTGCGGCCCTATCGCGCCGCCGCAGAGTGATCCGAACAGATCAGTGGCCCGCGCCGCGGCACAAACGCCAATAAAAAGGGCCGCTCACATTGCTGGAGCGGCCCAAGTCTAGGGAGGAAACGCCCAAGGAGGGCGACGGTAACGGGAGAAGCCTCTCGCTACCGCACTGCAGCAATATACACCGCGACGCACAAAAAGCAAGGTTTGCTGACCTATTTCGCCGGCTTTCCACCTGCGAATCCCGCGGGGCTGCCCTTCGTGGCCCTGGACGCTGGTGCGGCGCCTCTATTTTCATACACTTTATCAAAGACTTAAGGCCGCAATTGGGTCGCAGGGGGCAACGACAGCGCGCCCTCGGAAACTCGGCTTAGTGGGTCCATAGGCGCTTCCGGTCGGTTCATAGCCATTGCCGAATGATCGTCGAGGGTTTGCGCATTGCGATGCGCGCTGCCGTCCGCTACTCGTGCCGCGGGCAAGCTTTATGACGGCGATCGACTTCGCAGCGTTCGTGGACGAACTGGCCGCGGTCTCGGGGGAGACCATCCGGCCGTTCTTTCGCAGCGCGCTCTCGGTCGAGAACAAGAGCCGTTCCGGCGGCTTCGATCCGGTTACCGCCGCCGACCGCGCCGCCGAAACCGCGATGCGGGCGCTGATCAAAAGAACCTTCCCGGCGCACGGCGTCATTGGCGAGGAATTTCCGCCGGACCAGCCGGACGCCGAATATGTGTGGATCCTCGATCCGATCGACGGCACCAAGTCGTTCATTTGCGGCATGCCGGTCTGGGGCACTTTGATCGCGCTGACCCGGCATGGCGAGCCGATCTACGGCCTGATGCACCAGCCGTTCACGCACGAGCAGTTTTCCGGCGACGGCGCCGGCGCGCGCTATCGCGGCCCGGCTGGCGACCGCGACCTGCGCACGCGCGCCTGCGCGGGGCTATCCGACGCTATCATGCTCACCACCAGTCCACTCCTGATGAACGAGGCGGACCGGCTTTGCTTTGCACGCGTCGAGCAGGCGGTGCGGCTGTCGCGCTACGGCGGCGATTGCTACGCCTATTGCGTGCTCGCCGCCGGCCATGTCGATCTCATCATCGAGACCGAGCTCAAGCCGCATGACGTGCTGGCGCTCATTCCCATCATCGAGGGCGCCGGCGGCATCATGACGACATGGGAGAACGGCCGCCCGCACAACGGCGGCCGCATCATCGCGGCCGGCGATCCCCGCGTGCATGCGCAGGCGATGGCGTTGTTGCGGTGAAAACGCGCTTCGCCTTATAAACGCTGATCTAATACGATCCGCCGCCCGGCACGAACGCGTCGAACGCCGCCCAGAATTGCGAGCGGTAGCGATCCTGCTCCATCAGCAGCTCATGCTTGGCGCCATCAACCACGAGATGCGAGCCGGCGCGAAGCTGTCTCGAGAATTCCTCGATCGCCTTGTTCGACACCAAGGCGTCGAGGCCGCAGGATACGATCAGTATCGGCTGGCGGATGCGCGACGCGTAACCGCGCTCGCGAATCTCGCGCATGGCGCGGAACGCGGCGTCGCACCAGGCGACGGTCGGGCGGCCGAGCGCCAGCGACGGCTCGGCCTCGAGGATCGCGGCGTTGCGCGCATAGCGGACCGGATCGGACGTCAGATAATTGCCGGCGAACGGGCGCATCTCCATGATGACGCGCTCGCCGCCTGGCACATACATCGAACCGAAGCCCGACAGGCGGAGCACCCGCACGATGGCGCGCGCGCTCGCCGTCGCGACGGCGCCGGCAAGCCCGATCAGCGGCGCGATCAGCACCACCCGATCGAACCAGCGGTGGCCGCGAAAGGCGGCACGGATCAGCACGCTCGCGCCGGTCGAGTGACCGATGGCGAACAGCGGCGGCGGACAATCCGGCAGCACCACCTCGCGCATGAAGGTCTCGAGGTCGATGTCGTATTCGGAAAAGCTGCGCACGTGACCCTTGTGGCGGTCCGTCAGGCCGCGGTCGGACAGGCCCTGGCCGCGCCAGTCGAGCGTCGCCACCGCAAAGCCGCGCGCGCGCAAATCGCGCACCGTCTCGAAATATTTTTCGATCCATTCGCTGCGGCCCTGGAAGATGCAGACCGTGCCGCGGCGGCCGGGCGGCGGCGGCCAGCGCGCAAAGCGCAGCGACACGCCATCGCGCGTCGTCAGGCAGTCCGTGACGAAATTGTCCGGGACCGGGTTGGCGGGGATCGAGATGAGCTTCATCGCGGCAGGCCGGTTACCCCTGGCTTATAGCAGTCCGCGACCGCTCCTCAACTGCAACCGCGCACGCTTCCGTTTTCGGCACGGCCGAATAATGCCGATCCATCAGAGCGTTAGGACCCTTGCGGCGAGGCTTGGCGGTTCCCATATCTCATTTGCGTAGGCTACCAAGCTGCGCAGTCACGGCTGGGTCCAATCGGGCCGGCCATCCGCATGTCGCTTCACAAGGAGGATATGCCATGCGAACTTTCGATCTAGCTCCCCTTTATCGGTCCACCGTTGGCTTTGACCGGCTGTTCTCGTTGCTCGACCAGGGCCTCGAGGGCGGCGCGCCGGGTTACCCGCCCTACAATATCGAGCGGACCGGCGAGAACGCCTATCGCGTCTCGGTGGCGGTTGCCGGCTTCAACGAGCCGGAACTGAGCGTCGAGGCCAAGGAGAACACGCTGACCATCCGCGGCGAAAAGAACGCCAAGGACGAGGGCAAGCGCGGTGAGGTGCTTTACCAGGGCATCGCGGCGCGGACCTTCGAGCGCGTGTTCCAGCTTGCCGACTTTGTCCAGGTCAAGGGCGCGAGCCTCGAGAACGGGCTCCTGCATGTCGACCTGGTACGTGAGATCCCGGAGGCCAAGAAGCCCCGTACGATCCCGATCGGCGGCAACGGCAAGACCATCGAGCAGAAGCAGGCGGCGTAAGCGGCTTGTCGGACTGCGAAGTACGGAGCGCCCCGGAAGTCCGGGGCGCTTTTGTTTTTTCGGTAGGCGAAAGTCGTCCGCCCGAGCGATCAATCGTTGAGCGGGACCGGCGCTGCTGATTTGCTCTGCGCGGCGGGCGGCGCCGGCGCCGGTTGCGCGATGATCGGATTGGCGTTGCCGATTGTCTTTTCGGTTTTTTCTGTTTCGCTTGCCGGCGCGGGACCCTTGTCGGACGCCGGCGGGCCTTTTTCCGTATTTGCCGGCGCCGCGGGCCCTTGCGAGGCGGCCAATCCGGCCGGGCGTGGACGCGGCAGTGGCGGCTTTCGCAGCGACGCTTTGGCGTGGCTGACAGGAGGTGCGGCAATGGGTTGCGGCAATTGCGGCGCGGCGCCGTCCTCGGGCCGCTGCAATGCCGGAGGCGGCACCTCGTACTCGACCGGCGCACCGTACGGCGCATCCACATACGGCGTGGCGTAACCCGGCGGGCCGTAAGGCGGCAGCACCACACCGAGCGAGCCGGAAGCCGCCGGCACGATCCGCGTCACGTCGCGAATGGTGCCGGTACGCGCGTCGAGCACGACGCGCATCAGGATGCCGCGATAATCGGTGGCACGCAGCACGTAGCTGGTGCCTTCGCGCAGGGGCGGCGCCAGCGGGTCGAAACCGGCGGCGCGCACGGTGCGCATGATCTCGAAGGTTGGAACGAAACCGGTCACTGGTTTCGGCTGCGGCTGCAGCGGCGGCGCGGCGGCTGGCGGGGGAGACGGAGACTGCGCAGCGGCGCCGGCAACAAGCATAAGCGCCATGGACGCCGCAAACGCCGCGGCCCGCCACACACCGAGCCTGACAGGCATACCCCCTCCCCGTTACGCAGTGCCTGTACGCGCCGGCAAGACGCTCAAACCGACAGAACGTTAAGCCCAATTGAGGCGGCGCTTTGGCGGTCCGCAGAATTATTTGCACGGTTCACGAAGCGTTCGATGTCGTCCCTGGCACGCCGAACGCCATCAAACGAGACACGCGAGCCACCCGAAATCCGTCATTCCACCACGACCACCATCCCACCCCGCACGTCCGGGCCGTACTGGTTATAGGTCGTGCTCGCCCACATCGAGCCGAACGAAAACATCCGGCCGCAGAATCGAATGTTCTTTGAGATTTTGTCCTCTTCGACGCCGCGCCGGATGCGCTGGCGAGAGGACCGTGCTGCCGGTTTGACGGTGTTTTCAATCCACTTCGCTACCTCATCTCTGCCCAGCGTCGGACAAGTCTTCGCCGTCACCGCGGCTACGAGCTCATAGGCGCCGGTTTTGTCGTACTCCTGCTGGGTGCGCGCAAATGTCGGATCGTCGGAAAGCTTCGCCGCCAGCTGCGAGACACGCTCGCGGCTCATGGTCAGCTGGAACCTCACTACCGGCGGCAGGTCCGGGATACGGGGATCCCTGACCGTTCCCGGGACGGCACCCTCGAACTTGAATTTCGACCCGGTGACCCGCTTGCCATTCACGTCGTATTTGGTCCCGGCGAGCAGGTTGTCCTCATCGTTGTAAGAATCAGCTATCGCGAATTTTTGTGCCAGCGTGGCGACGCAGGTGTACTGATCCTCGCCGATGCAGCCTGCAGGCAAACGGCCATCTTTGATGCCGCTGATGCGGCTTTGAATGTCGTTGATCGTCACCTGGTTCTTTTGCAAGAACGCGCTCAGCTCTGCACCGTCAACCAACCCCGAAGTGGCACGACCCGGATAATAGCCGGCCGGCTCGTGCAAGGCGCTGACGACTTCAAGGTGGTGCGAAGCGACTTGTTGCGGCGGCAGCCCCTGCGCCGCGCAGCCGCCGCAGGCGAGCGCCCCCACGCACATGGCGAAGCGAACTGTACGCATACGCCGCCCCACGCCACCGGGCCGCGACCCGGCCCAGCCCGCCATGGACCATAGCACAGCCTGCATGGCGGCTGTCCAGTTCAGCGGTCCGCGCAGACACGCACGAAGCGGGCGATGTCCTCCTCGCCGGTAGCAAAGGAAGTAACAAGCCGCGCGAGCACCTGATCGGAGAGCAATTTCACGCTGCCAGTCGCGCGCACGTAATAGCTCGCTCCCGCCGCCTTGAGCTTGGCGTCGAGCACGCGCGGCAGCGCCACAAAGACCAGGTTGGCCTCGACCGGGAATAGCGGCGGCAAACCGATCGCCGCGAGGTTTTCGCCCAAACGGCTGGCCATGGCGTTGGCGTGGCGCGCCAAGTCGATCCACAGATTGCCGTCGAGATAAGCGGCGAATTGCGCGGCGATAAAGCGGTGCTTGGAAAGCAGATGACCGCCGCGCTTGCGCCGCTCGCCGAAAAACGCGGCGCGCGCCGGATCGAAGATCACCACCGCTTCGGCCGCCATGGCGCCGCCCTTGGTGGCGCCGAACGACAGCGCGTCGATGCCGGCTTGCCAAGTCAGCTGCGCCGGCGTGGCGTTGAGGCGAACGAGCGCGTTGGCAAAGCGCGCGCCGTCCATGTGCACCGCAAGCGACCGCGCGTGCGCGATCTCGCACAACGCCGCGATCTCATCGATGCGGTAGATGGTGCCCACCTCGGTCGCCTGCGTGATCGAGAGCGCGGCGGCGACCATTTGGTGCGGGCTATGGCCGCCATAGAAGCCGAGCGCCGATTGCAGCGTTTCGGGCGCGAGCTTGCCGGCATCGCCCGGCAAGCCGGCGAGCTTGAGACCGCCGCCGAAAAATTCCGGCGCGCCGCATTCGTCGGTGGCGATGTGGGATTCCGCGTGACAGAAAACGGCGCCCCAGGGCGGCGCGACGTGCGCCAGCGCCAGCGCGTTGGCTGCCGTCCCGGTCGGCACCAGAAAGGCGGCGACCTCGCGCTCGAAGACATCCGATAGCCGCCGTTCGACCGCAAAAGTCCAATCGTCATTGCCGTAACCCAGCGCGTAGCCGGCATTGGCCCGGACCATGGCGTCGAGGATCGGCTGCGCGACCGGCGCGGTGTTGTCGCTGGCGAAGTTCATGGGGATGTCGCGGTCCTGTGCGACGGCAAGCGTAGGTGGCCCATTGCGCTTGCGCTAGGGCCGTGATCCACTCGCTTGGTCGGGATGGCGTGCGAGAGCGCAAGGCAGGCGGATCGCGCAGACTGCGGTGCGCGCCGCAAAAATGTGCCGCAACCGCTTGTGTTTGTGCCCGGAATTTGCCATGTTCGGCATAGGACAGCATTGCTGTCCCAATTTGCGACCCGCAAGCGTGCGGCCACCTCTCCTCGCCCTGCGTTGCCAAGGAGGAGCGGCAAGGTCGGCACGGGTCGGTCGCGGCGGCGTGGGCGTGCCGCCCGACGAAACGGAGCCACGCTCAGCGCGAGCTTAACTCAGCTTGCCGGCAATACGTGTGGATCGCCCGCTGCACCGAATGCGCCGATGTTTCATCCGCGCAGGCCGGCGCGGAACGGGGGAGTGCGAGGACGACGATGAGCGCGTCAGGGTTCGGCCTGTTTGATCCGGCGCTGGAGAAAGACTCCTGCGGCGTCGGATTCATTGCCGACATCAAGGGGCGCAAGTCGCACAAGATCGTCGAAGACGCGCTGACCATCCTGGTCAATCTCGAACATCGCGGCGCCGTCGGCGCCGATCCGCGCGCCGGCGACGGCGCCGGCATTCTGGTGCAGACGCCGCACAAGTTCTTTGCCAAGGAAGCCGCGAAGCTCGGCTTCGACCTGCCGCCGCCCGGCCATTACGCGGTCGGCGTGCTGTTCCTGCCGCACGATGCGGCCTGGCGGCAGGAGATCATGGACACCTACGCGGCGGTCGCCGCCCGCGACGGCATGAAAATTCTCGGCTGGCGCGACGTGCCGACCGACAATTCGACGCTCGGCGAGTCGGTCAAGCCGACCGAGCCGGTGCACAAGCAGGTCTTTATCGCGCGCAATCCGAACGTGAAGACCGAGGAAGAGTTCGAGCGCCGGCTTTACATCCTGCGCAAGACCATTTCCAGCACGATCTACAACAAGCGCGAGCGGCGCGCCTCGAACTATTATCCGGTCTCGGTGTCCTGTCGTACCGTGATCTACAAGGGCATGTTCCTTGCCGATCAGCTGTGCACCTATTACCCCGACCTGCACGATCCCGATTTCGAGAGCGCGCTGGCGCTCATTCATCAGCGCTTTTCCACCAACACGTTTCCGACCTGGTCGCTGGCGCATCCGTACCGGATGATCGCGCATAACGGCGAGATCAATACGCTGCGCGGCAACAACAACTGGATGGCGGCGCGGCAGGCCTCGGTGTCGTCACCGAAATTCGGCGCCGACATCACCAAGCTGTGGCCGATCTCCTACGAAGGCCAGTCTGACACCGCGTGCTTCGACAATGGCCTCGAATTTCTCACCATGGGCGGCTATCCGCTGGCGCACGCGATGATGATGATGATCCCCGAAGCGTGGGCGGGCAATCCGCTGATGAACGAGGAGCGCCGCGCGTTCTACGAGTACAACGCCGCGCTGATGGAGCCGTGGGACGGGCCGGCGGCCATCGCGTTTACCAACGGCCGCCAGATCGGCGCCACGCTCGACCGCAACGGCCTGCGCCCGGCGCGCTACATCGTCACCCGCGACGACCGCATCATCATGGCGTCGGAAGTCGGCGTGCTGCCGGTGCCGGAAGCCGACATCGTCACCAAATGGCGGCTGCAGCCGGGCAAGATGCTGCTGGTCGACCTCGAGGAAGGCCGCCTCATCCCCGACGACGAGCTCAAGGCGACGCTGGCCAACAGCCATCCGTACCGCGAGTGGCTCGACCGCACCCAGATGGTGCTGGAAGATTTGCCGCCGGTCGCCGAAGCCGCGCCGCTCTCCAACCTGTCGCTGCTCGATCGCCAGCAGGCGTTCGGCTACACCCAGGAAGACCTGAAAATCCTGATGACGCCGATGGCGACGACCGGCGAGGAAGCCGTCGGCTCCATGGGCAACGACACGCCGATCTCGGCGCTGTCGGATCGGCCGAAGCTGTTGTTCACCTACTTCAAGCAGAACTTCGCCCAGGTCACCAATCCGCCGATCGATCCGATCCGCGAAGAGCTGGTCATGAGCCTGGTGTCGATCATCGGGCCGCGGCCGAACCTGTTCGATCTCGAAGGCATGTCGCGGCTCAAGCGACTCGAAGTGCGCCAGCCGATCCTCACCAATGCCGATCTGGAAAAGATCCGCGCCATCTCCGACATGGGCGATCATTTCAAGTCGCTCACGCTCGACGCCAGCTGGCCCGCCGCCGCCGGCGCAGCAGGCATGGAGCACGCGCTTAGCGGCTTGTGCCGGCAGGCGGAAGGCGCGGTGCGCGACGGCATCAATATCGTGATCCTGTCGGACCGCCGCGCCGGCGCCGACCGCATCGCCATTCCGTCGCTGCTCGCCTGCGCGGCCGTGCACCATCACCTGATCCGTGAGGGCCTCCGCACTTCGGTCGGCATCGTTGTGGAATCCGCCGAGCCGCGCGAGGTGCACCATTTCTGCTGCCTCGCCGGCTACGGCGCCGAGGCGATCAACCCGTATCTGGCGTTCGAAACGCTCATCGGCATGAAGCGCGAGCTGCCGCAAAAGCTCGACGACAAGGAAATCATCAAGCGCTACATCAAGTCGATCGACAAGGGCCTGCTCAAGGTGATGTCGAAGATGGGCATCTCCACCTACCAGTCCTATTGCGGCGCGCAGATCTTTGACGCCGTCGGCTTGCGGTCGGATTTCGTCGCCAAATATTTTACCGGCACCGCCACCCGCATCGAAGGCGTGGGCTTGGCCGAGATCGCCGAGGAAGCCGTGCGCCGGCATCGCGATGCGTTTTCCGACGCGCCGATCTACCGCGCCATGCTCGACGTCGGCGGCGAATATGCGTTCCGGGTGCGCGGCGAGGAGCACGTCTGGAACGCGGCGACGGTTTCGGCCCTGCAGCACGCCGTGCGCGGCAACTCGTACGAAAAATATCGACACTACGCCAAGCTCATCAACGAGCAGTCCGAGCATCTGTTCACGATCCGCGGCCTGTTCCGCATCAAGTCCGCCGAGGAGGACGGCCGCGCGCCGCTGCCGCTCGACGAGGTCGAGCCGGCCAAGGACATCGTCAAGCGCTTCTCGACCGGCGCCATGTCGTTCGGCTCGATCTCGCGCGAGGCGCACACCACACTCGCCATCGCCATGAACCGCATCGGCGGCAAATCGAATACCGGCGAGGGCGGCGAGGAGGCCGACCGCTTCAAGCCGCTGCCGAACGGCGATTCGATGCGCTCGGCGATCAAGCAGGTGGCGTCGGGCCGCTTCGGCGTCACCGCCGAGTATCTGGTCAACTCCGACGTGATGCAGATCAAGATCGCGCAGGGCGCCAAGCCCGGCGAAGGCGGCCAATTGCCCGGCCACAAGGTCGATAAGACCATCGCCAAGGTGCGGCACTCGACGCCCGGCGTCGGCCTGATCTCGCCGCCGCCGCACCACGACATCTATTCGATCGAAGACTTGGCGCAGCTGATCTTCGACTTGAAGAACGTCAATCCGGACGGCGACGTTTCGGTCAAGCTCGTTTCCGAAGTCGGCGTCGGCACGGTGGCCGCCGGCGTGTCGAAGGCGCGCTCCGACCATGTCACCATCGCCGGCTACGAGGGCGGCACCGGCGCCTCGCCGCTCACCTCGATCAAGCACGCCGGCTCGCCGTGGGAGATCGGCCTTGCCGAAACCCACCAGACGCTGGTCGCCAACCGGCTGCGCGGCCGTATTGCCGTGCAGGTCGACGGCGGCATCCGCACCGGCCGCGACGTGGTGATCGGCGCGCTGCTTGGCGCCGACGAGTTCGGCTGCGCCACTGCGCCGCTGATCGCCGCCGGCTGCATCATGATGCGCAAATGCCATCTCAACACCTGCCCGGTCGGCGTCGCCACCCAGGACCCGGTGCTGCGCAAGCGCTTCAAGGGCCAGCCCGAGCACGTCATCAATTATTTCTTCTTCGTCGCCGAGGAGGTGCGCGAGCTGATGGCGGCGATGGGCTACCGCACCTTCGACGCGATGATCGGGCAGATGCAGATGCTCGACCGCGTCAAGCTGATCGCCCACGCCAAGGCGAACGGGCTCGATTTCTCCAAGCTGTTCACCAAGCCGGACGTGCCGGAAAGCGTCGCGATCTACAATTGCGAGCGGCAGGATCACAAGATCCACCGCATCATCGACCGCGAGCTGATCGCGCAGTCGCAAGCGGCGCTGCAGCGCGGCACGCCGGTGCGCATCGCGCTGCCGATCAAGAACACCGACCGCACCACCGGCGCGATGTTGTCGGGCGAGATCGCCAAACGCTACGGCCATGACGGCCTGCCCGACGACACCATCGTGGCGCAATTTACCGGCACCGCCGGCCAGAGTTTCGGCGCGTTCCTGGCCCGCGGCGTCACCTTCGATCTGGTCGGCGACGCCAACGACTATGTCGGCAAGGGTTTGTCCGGCGGCCGCCTCGTCGTGCGCCCGCCCGCCGATGCCGGCATCGTTCCGGAGCAATCCATCGTCGTCGGCAATACCGTTTTGTACGGCGCCATCGAGGGCCAATGCTATTTCCGCGGCGTCGCCGGCGAGCGCTTCGCGGTGCGCAATTCCGGCGCCATCGCGGTGATCGAGGGCGCCGGCGATCATTGCTGCGAGTATATGACCGGCGGCGTGGTCGTCGTGCTCGGCCGCACCGGACGCAATTTTGCCGCCGGCATGTCGGGCGGCGTCGCCTATGTGCTCGACGACGACGGCACCTTCGCCTCGCGCTGCAATCTCGCCATGGTCGAGCTCGAACCGATGCCCGGCGAGGAGGACGTCAACGCCCGCATCTTCCACCATTCGCACGATCTCGAAGCGCACGGCTTGGTCGACGTGATGGCCGACCTCGGCACGTTCGACGCCCAGCGCCTGCGCTATCTGATCGCGCGCCATGCCCGCTTTACCGGCTCCGCCATTGCGGCCAAAATCCTGGCCGAGTGGGGTGCCTGGTATCCGAAATTCCGCAAGGTCATGCCGGTCGAATATCGCCGCGCTCTCAACGAACTGAAAGCCGCTGCCATCGCGGCGGAGTAGAGTAGCGCGTGGGCAAGATTACCGGCTTTCTCGATTACGAACGCGAGGACCGCGACTACGAGCCGGTCGCCGAGCGCGTGCGCCATTGGCGCGAGTTCGTGCAGCCGATGGCCGAGCCGGATTACGTCATCCAGGCGGCGCGCTGCATGAATTGCGGCGTGCCCTATTGCATGGGCACCGGCGCGCTCACCCCCGGCACGCCGGGTTGTCCGGTCAACAACCAGATCCCGGACTGGAACGACCTCGTCTACAATGGCGACTGGGATGAGGCCGCGCGCAATCTGCACTCGACCAACAATTTCCCCGAGGTCACCGGCCGAGTCTGCCCGGCGCCATGCGAGGCCTCATGCACGCTCAACATCGACGAGAACCCGGTCACCATCAAATCGATCGAGTGCGCCATCGCCGACCGCGCCATCGCGCAGGGGCTCAAGCCCGAACTGCCGGCGGCCAAGACCGGCAGGAGGGTGGCGATCGTCGGCTCAGGACCGGCCGGCCTTGCCTGCGCGCAGCAATTGGCGCGCGCCGGCCACCAGGTGCACGTCTACGAGAAATACGCCAAGGCCGGCGGCCTGCTGCGCTACGGCATCCCCGACTTCAAGATGGAGAAGCATCACGTCGATCGTCGCGTCGACCAGATGCAGGCCGAGGGCGTGATCTTTCATTATGGCGCGCATGTCGGCGTCAACGTCGACGCGCAAAAACTCGTCGCCGAGCATGATGCGGTGGTGCTGACCGGCGGCGCCGAAAAGGGCCGCGACCTGCCGATTCCCGGCCGCGAGCTCGACGGCATTCACTTCGCCATGGATTATCTGCCGCAGCAGAACCGGCGCGTCTCTGGCGAGAAGGCCGACGGCGCCGCGCCGATCCTGGCCGACGGCAAGCGCGTCGTCGTCATCGGCGGCGGCGACACCGGCTCCGACTGCATCGGCACCGCATTCCGCCAGGGCGCGGTTTCGGTGGTGAATTTCGAGATCATGCCGGAGCCGCCGCTGCGCGAGAACAAGGCGCTGACCTGGCCGGACTGGCCGCTCAAGCTGCGCACCTCGTCGAGCCACGAGGAGGGCGCCAAGCGCGACTTCGCGGTGATGACGACGCGGTTCTCAGGCACAAACGGCGCGGTGGCGAAGCTGCATTGCGCGCGCGTCGACGACAAATTCAAGCCGGTCCCCGGCACCGAGTTCGAGCTCGACGCCGACCTGGTGCTGCTCGCCATGGGCTTCGTGCACCCGGTGCACGACGGCATGATCAAGGATTTGGACCTCGCGCTCGACCGCCGCGGCAACGTCGAGGCCTCGACCGACGACTACAAAACCTCGCGCGACAAGGTCTTCACCGCCGGCGACATGCGCCGCGGCCAGTCGCTCGTCGTCTGGGCCATCCGCGAAGGCCGCCAAGCCGCGCACGCGGTCGACAGATTTCTGATGGGCGCGAGTTTGCTGCCGCGGTAATTACGCCGAGGCCAGAGCCGTGCTCCAGCGCCTCGGGCGCCGGCGACAAAGTCAATGTGCAGCAGCAGCGGGCGCAGCCACCGGCGGCGGCGGGTTCGCCGCAGCCCCGCGCGGCGGCCAGGCGAAATCGTCGGCGCGGCCGGGGGGCGCCGGCAGCGGATCGCCGCGCACCAGGACGCTGGCGGCGACCGGGTCGTCGTTCGCCGGGCTTGCGCTTCGCCCGCCCAACAGGTCGCCGGTCTGACCGCCGCTATTTGCGGCGAGCGGCAGTACCGGCCCGATCGCCGGCCGCTCCGCGCCCGGTTTCGCCGCCGCCTTCGCTTCCGGGGCCGGCACCGGTGCCGCCACCGCCGGATTGGTCAGCACGCGGCTCAAATCCTGATCGACCAGATGCGCTAGCTTGAGCGCGCCGTATTTGGTGAAATGCACGCCGTCACCGCTGCGCAGTCGGCGGATCTGGCCTTCGAAGTCGGGGCCCTGCACGCTGTAGCGGCCGTTGTCGTCGACGAAGCCGTCCCAGATATCGACGAAGCGGATGCCGGCTTTGTCGGCGGCAGCGTGATAAAGGTCGTCGAGATAACCCATGTCGGCGGTCGAGCGCGGACCGCGCACCGCCGGCAAGCCGACCCACAGCACCGGCACGCCCTTGGCCTTGAGCGCCGCGATCATGTCGGCGATGCGCTTGGCATAAAGCTGCGCCCATGCGTCGGAGTGGAATTCGACCAGGCCGCCCGGACGCGCCGCCTCGGCGACCGCGGGGGTTTGCTCGGCGGCCGGATTGCCGGTTTGCGCCGGCGCTTCCGCCGCAGCCTCGGCGGGCTTTTGCTCCTCGTTCTGCTGCGGCTGCTGGGGCTCCTTGGCATTGCCGGCGTGTGCTGCCGGCTCGCTCTTCTCTCCCTTGCGCGGCGCGGTCTCGCGCGGCGGCGCCGGAATGCGCAGCGGCATGCGATCGTTGAGCCCGAGCATGACCACGATGGCGCTCGGCTTGTCGTCGGCCAGAATGTCCTTGACGGCCTGCGACCATTCCAAGGTGTCGTTGCGCGGCTCGTAGTGGACGAGCCCGGAATTCGGCCGGATTTTGCGCACCACGCCGAGGTCGGGCTGGTCGGCGTAGATCTCCTCGAGCCCGTAAGCGAGCCAATCGGCCAATGAATCGCCGATGACCACGATGGTGCGGGTCGGCTGGGTCTCCAGCTTGCGCGGCGGCGGCGCCCGCGACGACTCGACCGGCCCGCTATACGGCGCCCCATAGGGCGAGCGGTAGCCCCGCTCGAAAAATGGAAAGGAGAAGAACCCGCCGCCCGACCGCCGCGCCGGCTGCTCGTTACCGAAGCCCCAGAACTGCGCCTGCGCCGGCACCGGTAAAGCCGCGCCCACGCTCAACAGCGCAAACGCAACAAGGAGAAACCGCCGCCGCAGCCGTATTCTTCCAGGCATCGCTTCCACCGATGGTCCGCATCCAATGTAGCCCGAATAGGAGCTCAATGAAATGACCGCCGGGAGCTCGGCAGGACTGTTCGGTCTCGCCCGTTATGCGGTAATCTTCGGCAACGACGCGCGAGGAGGATGCGATGGAAAAGAGCGTTGGCGGGCTCGATCACTACAACGTCTCGACCCGGAAACTGCCGGAAACCATCCGGTTCTACGAAGACGTGCTGGGATTCGTGAACGGGCCGCGGCCGGCCTTCAACTTCCCGGGCGCGTGGCTGTACAGCGCCGGCCATCCGGTGCTGCATCTTAACGATATTTCGCAAACCGACCGGCAGCAGCGGCCGGATTCCGGCGTCATCGATCATATCGCCTTCGGCAGCCGCGGCTTCGAGGCGATGAAGCAGCATCTCACCGGCAAGGCCGTGCCGTACCGCATCAATCAGGTGCCCAACAGCACGCGCTGGCAGATCTTTTTGCGCGATCCCAACAACGTCGAGATCGAGCTCAATTTCGAAACCAAGAACGAGATCGGCGCCTGAGCCGATCGTGTCAGCGCTGCCGCAGCCGGTCGAGCACTTCGCCGGAAGCAAAACCGTCTGGGATGGCGCCGATCGAAGTCTGGAAATCGCGAATCGCGAACCGGGTCTGCGGGCCGATCAAACCGTCGGGGGCACCGATGCGAAAGCCGCGCTGCGCCAGCAATTGCTGCAGCTCGTAGCGTTCATCGAGGGTGAGAACGCGCTCGTCGCGCGGCCATGGATGGACGAGCGGCGCGCCGCCGCGCAGCCGGTCGGCAAGAAGGCCGATGGCGAGCGCGTAGGCTTCGGCTGGATTGTATTTCATGATGACGTTGAAATTGGCGAACGTCAGGAAAGCCGGGCCGCGCGCGCCGGCCGGCAGCAACAGGCTGGCGCGATCGGTCGGCCGCGGCAACATTTTACCGTCGGCGCGGCGTATGCCGAGGCTTTGCCATTGGCGCACAGTCATCTGTCGCGCCGAATCGGCTAGCAGATAATTGAAGCCCGGCGGCAACACGACTTCGTAGCCCCAGCTCTGGCCGCGGACCCAGCCGTCGGTTTTCAGATTGTTGGCCGTCGAAGCAATGACATCGGCAACCGAATCGACGACGTCGCGCCGGCCGTCGCCATCGAAATCCACCGCGTAGCGCAAAAACGAGGTCGGCATGAATTGGGTCGGGCCGAAAGCGCCGGCCCAGGAACCGACCAAGCGATCGGGCGGAATGTCGCCGCGCTGCAGGATTTCCAGCGCCGCCAAAAACTCGCCGCGGAAAAACTCCTGGCGGCGTCCGATGCAGGCAAGCGTCGCGGTCGAGCGCAGCACCGGCCGGTCGCCGCCCAAGATGCCGTAGTTGGATTCCACGCCCCAGATCGCCGCGACGATCGATTTGTCGACGCCATAGATGCGTTCGACCGCGGCGAAAACCGGCGCGTACTGCGCCAAGAGCTCGCGGCCGCGCGCGATACGCTCGTCGCTGATCAGAAGATCGAGATAGTCCCACGGCGCCTTGACGAATTCCGGCTGCGCGTCGAGCTTGTCCATGATCGACAGATCCGGCACGAGCCCGGCGGTGAAGCGCTGGTAAGCGGCAAGGCTGATGCCGCGCCGCTCGGCCTCTGGCCACAGTCCGGCGATGCAATTGGGGAAATCGGCCGCGGCCGCGCGGATCGCGTCGGCGGTCATGCGCGGGTCGCCCGAGGCGCCCGATTGACCGCTCCATTGCACCTCGCCCTCGCCTGGCCCTGGAACCGGGGCGGCGGCCCGTGGTTGGAACAACCGGGTCAGCCAAGCGGCGGGATTGTCTTGCGTGCCGTTCTGGTTGCTGTTTTGGGCGCGGGCGGACGTGCCGAGCGCCAAGCCGAGCAGCAAGGCCAAAGGGGCACAAAGGCTAAGCCGGGAGAACACCATAACCAGCAATCTCGGTTGGTTGCCGCCGCTGCCGCCGCAGCAACGCTCCGGCTTCGCTGTGTGCAGGACAAGACTTAATACACGGTTCGTTTGCCATAGGCCGATCAGCCGCCGTTCGCGGCGGGGTCACGTTCATGCTCGGGCAACGTGAAGCGGCCTATGCTTGATGGTGATGGATTTTGTGCGCGCTTCGTGCTTGCCTCCGGCTTGGACCAGCAATTAGGCAAGAGTTTGAATGAAGGCCCGGGCGAATGGCACGGTGCTGCCGACGAAAGCGTGATCGCAAGTCGTCGGCGATCCTAGCCGGAGCCGGTTTTTGACCTGCGGGGACAGCCGAAACGATGAACCAACCCGTTCGCAAGGCCGTTTTTCCGGTCGCCGGTCTCGGCACCCGGTTTCTGCCGGCCACCAAGGCGATGCCCAAGGAAATGCTGCCGGTGGTCGACCGGCCGCTCATCCAGCACGTGGTCGACGAGGCCCGCGAAGCCGGCATCGAGCATTTCATCTTCGTCACCGGGCGCAACAAGGGCGTCATCGAGGACCACTTCGACCGGCAGTTCGAGCTGGAAATGGCGCTGTTGGAGCGGCAGAAGCACGCCGCGCTCGAATTCATGAGCCAGGACCTGCCGATCCCCGGCTCGACCAGTTTCACCCGGCAGCAGGAGCCGCTCGGCTTGGGCCACGCCGTGTGGTGTGCGCGCGAGTTGATCGGCCACGAACCGTTCGCGCTGCTATTGCCCGACGTGCTGGTGCAGCATTCGCCGGGCTGCCTAGCGCAGATGCTGGAGGCGGCGCGCGAGCTCGACGACAAGGTCAACGTGGTCGCGGTCGAGGAAGTGCCGCGCGAGCGCGTCGACCAGTACGGTGTGGTCGGCGTCGGCGCCACCAAGGGCAAGACCTTCGCAATCACCAGCATGGTGGAGAAGCCGCGGCCCGAGCGCGCGCCGTCGAACCTCATCCTGACCGGCCGCTACATTCTGCAGCCGGAAATTCTCCACGTTCTGCAAACCCAGGAGCGCGGCGCCGGCGGCGAAATCCAGCTTACCGACGCCATGATCCAGCTGTCGCGCACGCAAAACTTCTATGGCCTGCAATTCGAGGGCCGCAGCTTCGACTGCGGCTCGAAAATCGGTTTCCTCGCCGCCAATGTGTCCTATGCGCTCGGCCGCAAGGACATCGCGCCCGGCTTCCGCGCCGAGATCAAAAAGATCCTCGACGAGCTCAACGGCGGCTGAGCGTTCCTCTCAGGCTGCATACAGCCGGGGAGGAAACCACCATCATCGTCAACGCGGCAACGGCGCCGGCAGAGCCGGCAGCGGGTTGTCGATGCCGCGCGCCCGCTGTACCGCCGGATTGGATTCGAGCTTGCTGGTGATGATGTGGCTGATGTTGATGTTCTTGGCCGGATAGGTCTGGCCGCGCGTGGTCCTGTGGCAGGAGAAGCAGTTGGAGCCGCTGGCCTGCACGAATGTCTCCAGGGTCGAATTGGCGAGGTCGATCGCGCCGATCGCATTCTGGGCCATGTCGCCGTCGCCCGGCTTGAGCGAATTGGGCAACTGCCACACCGATCCAACCAGCCGGTAATTGGCGAATACGCTGTCGATCGCCGGTATCCTCGCCGGGACCGTCTTTGGCTCGGGCGCTGTCTTGATATGGCCCTGGAAATTGGCGTTGGCCTGCTGAATTGGCAGGACGCCGCCGGGCGGCGCGCCGCCGAACTCGAACTGCGCAAAGACGTTGGCGATCGGCGTGATCGCCTGCGTCGCCTCGTCAATGCTCATGCTATCGTAACGGACATTGCTCTGATTGGCCGGCGTGCCGCCCTTGTAGAACGTGAAGCTTTGCTGGCTGACCGGACTGGAGGAATGCGGATCCACGGTCAGCACCGGCGCGTTGCCGACGTGCTCGAACGTCGCCCAGACGAATTCCGGATGATCCGGAACCACGCCGACCACATGCATCCCGACCAGCGCGACTTTGACGCCTGACTGGGTCTTGCCGCTGAGTTCAAGCTCGCCCTTGCCGTTGTTTTTTAGAAGCGCAATCGTCGCCGTGGTGGTGAAGACGTTGCTGGTGTCCTCGCCCGGCTGCACGATGCGCCATGAGCTTTTCAGCACCGTGGCGCCGACCGGATAATCCAGCGTCGGCGACGCCTTCTTGTAATTGTTCGGGCCGAAATATTGCTGGGTGAAGTCGAAAAATTTCTGATCCATATGCGTGGTGTAATAGACCGCGCGCCCGTTTTGATCGACCAGCACGCCCTTGAAGGGGCCGGCCTGCTGGAACGAGCCGAGCGATTGCGGCTGATCGTTGCGCGGCAGCAACATCAGCTCGCGCGGATGAATGAGCGCCTTGGCTTGCACAGCCGACAGCCGGCCACCATCGGGCTTCAAGTCATTATAGGTTGGCAGCGTAAGGAACATTGGCTGGTTGTCGAGGTGGAACTTGTTGTCTTGGTCCACTTGGGCCTGCACGAAGTGCGCGAAGGCCGACCACGCCCAGAGCTGGAAGTCGCAATCGGTCTGCGGCGGCTGGGTCGGTCCGCCAAACAGCGGCGCCAGAGTGGGGTTTTCCCACCAGCCCCTCGGGAAGTCGCAGTTCGGCGGCGCCGCTCCTGCCTGCTGTGCCGCGGCCGGCAGCGCGAAGCCGAGCAGCACGGCGGCCATGACGAACGATCGGCAGAGAACAGAACGATGGCGTGTCAAAAAACAGTGCCGATTTGTCATAGCGTTTCCTCTGCACCCTGGGCGCGTTCGGTTTGCGATTTTAGGAAGTGCACGCGCTGCCCCCGCCCGCACGACCTCGTGTTGCGCGACGGCTACCTGATGTTGCCGAGCCGCGCAATGTCACGCGGCGTGCGCCGTGTCGCGATACATCCAAGGATTGGACTAGCTGTCGTGTCTCAGCGCTGCAACCGCACGCCGGCGAGAAACGACGTGGCCGCGTAGGCGACGCCGGTCACGTTCGAGGTGAGCCAGTCTTGGCGCAGCGTGCCCTTGAGCTGCACTTCGCGGCTGACTTTGTAGGTCAAACCGGTCGACACGAAGTAGCGATTGTCGGTCCGGCCGAGCCCGACATACTGATCGCGGCCGTAGCCGGCCTGGGCCGTGCCGATCAGCCGCCATAAGAACGAATGATCGACCTGCAGGTTGACGTCGCGGCTGAAGCTGCCCGACGTGCCGGCCACGATCGACTCGTTCACGGTCGAGGCCGCAGTGAGCTTGGCGGTCGTCAATGGCGTCGCCTGCCAGATCAGCGAGCCGTCGGCGATGACGCCGGCAATATTCGGCAAGGTCGGATCCTTGTAGGTCCGCTCCATGTAGCCGAACGCCATTTCGCCGGTCAGCGAGCCGAACAGGTCGATGGCGGCGCCGGCCTTGCCGGCGAGCCCGGTCGAATCGCGCTGCAAGCCGTTGCGGTCGAACTGTTCGTCGTGGATGCGTCCATCGGCGTCGATTTCCACGAATGGCTTGAACCCGGGATTGAGCTCGTAGCCGAAGCGCGCGGTCCCGCCATATTGATTGAAGTCGCGGTCACCGTTGGTGACGCTCTCGCCGTCGGTCAGAAGCGAATTGTCGTAGACCGAGCGGTCGAATGTTCCCTTCACGATGATCTGAAAGCGGTTGAACTCCTGCGCCAGGCCGAGCGTGCCGCCGACGGTGGTGAAGATCGGCAGCTTGGCCAGGCCGGCGACGAGGTTAGGGCTGCCCGGATTGTCGGTGGAGACGAGGACCCGGTTCTCGAGCAGCACTTGGGTGTCGCGCAGCACGTCGATGCGGCCGTCGATCGTGCTGTTGAAATACGGCCGGTTCAGCGACGGGCTGAAAGCGTCGTTGGTGTAATCGGTGTAGGTGCCGACGATATTGGCGGTAAGCGAATGGCGGTCCCAGTCGGAGCGGACCTGGAGCTCGGGCGCGATGACGAACAACGGCGACGCCGCCCCGCCCGGCACATGGCCCGGATTGGTGTCGTAGCCGGTGGATAGTTCGATTGCGGGATAGAGCAGAAAAGATCCGGTACGCAGGCCGAGCGCGGCGTAAGGGTCGCCGGCCGCGATCGGCAGCAGCCGCAGCGGCGCGGTGCCGAGCGGCAATGTGTTGAGCGGCGGCGCGCCCGGCAGCGGCTCGCTCGATGACGGCTCGAACAGAGGCGGTGGCGGAATCGGCAGCGTGGCGCCGGGGCGCTTGCCCGCGGCTTCCGGATAAACCTCGGCCGGCGGATTGCTCACCGGCACCGGGTCGGCCGGCGGCGGTATGACGGCGCCGCGGCGGTTGGCCGCTTTGAGCGGCTCGACGGCCGGGCCAGGCGGCGCCGCTGCATCCGGTGCCGCTGCAAGCGGCGCAGCAGGTTTGGCGGCTGCCGGCGCACCGGAAAGCGCGGGCACCGGAACAAAGGTGCTCTCGGGTTGTGCTTGTGCCGGAGCGGCGCCGGAAGGCGGTCGTGTCAGCCGCTTGCGCCGTCCAGTATTGGTCGAGTCGAAGCCGGTATTGCCGGCCCCGAACGCCGGCGGACTGCCGTAGATCGGGGTGGCGCCAATGCGCGAGGGCGCAGTGAACATTCCCGGCGGCGGCTCCAGCTGCGCTGCCTTTTCGTTGGCGCGGCGAAAACGCGGCGCATTAGTCTGCTCGCTCTGCAGCGGCGGCGCCAACAGATCGGTGCTGGAATCCAGAACCGGCGTCTGAGCAAAAGCCGCGGGCGCGCCGGGCGCAAGCGCCGCAAAGGCCAAAATCGCGAGACCGGTACCGCTGGATAGTCGGCGACGGCGCGGCACCTGCGACCTCCTCGTCTCGCCGGGCACAGCGGCCTTTGAAATCCGCACCACCTCGGCAATCGGCACAGCACAGCACGACGCGCCAGGCGAGCGCCGACGCGAGCGAGCACGCCCCCGCCTCGCGGCGGCGCGATGGTTAACGGAGTTAAAACGGATATGGTTAAGGAGGCGTTGCCGGCGCTGCGGCCCGGATCGTCGTCCGCTGCGACGTCAGCTCACGAGCTACGTTTTCCGGGCGCAGCGCAGCAAAAGCGCGTTTACGCGCGTCTTTGATGCGCTTTGGCGAAGCGGACTGGTGCGCTGCAGACCCGGGATCGTTACGAACTCCGCGTTCGAAACGATCCCGGACCAGCGCTGCATCGCTTCGCTGCGCGCTGCACCGCATCCGGGAAACGGCCGTGGTACTCGGGGCCTACACCCAGCCCTTCAGCTCGCGCATGGCGAGTTGCCAGATCATCAGCATGCCGGCTTCGCTGTCGTTGAGGCAGGGGATGGCGGCGAAATTCTCCCCGCCATAGCGCTTGAACACGTGGGCGTTCTCGACGGCGATCTCCTCGAGCGTCTCCAGGCAATCGGCGGCAAATCCCGGCGTCACCACGACGAGATTCTTCACGCCCTTCTTGGCCAGCGCCTTCACCGTCTTGATCGTGTAGGGCTCGAGCCATCTGCCGCGGCCGAAACGCGACTGGTAGGTCATGATCAGCTTCTTGTCGTCGAAGCCGAGCTGCTCGCGGAGGAGCTGCGTGGTGCGTTCGCATTGCGCCGCATACGGATCGCCCTTGGCGACGTACTCCCTGGGCATGCCGTGATACGACGCCATGATCACGTCGGGCGCGAACGGCAGCGCCTTCAGCTGCGCCCGCAACGACGACGTCAGCACCTCGATGTAATAAGGATCTTCGTAGTAAGCCGGCAGGATGCGGATCGCCGGCTGGCGGCGCTGCCGCAGCATGAACTTGCAAACCTCGTCGCCGACCGTCGCGGTGGTCGCCGCGGCATATTGCGGATAAAGCGGCATCACCAGAATGCGGTCGCAGCCGCGCTTGATCAGCGCGTCGAGCCGCGAGCCGATCGACGGGCCGGCATAGCGCATCGCCCAATCGACGATGACGTGCTTGCCGAGCGGCTGCAGCGTGCCGGCGAGCTTCTCGGCCTGCGAGCGGGTAATGGTCTTGAGCGGCGATTCGTTCTTCTCGCTGTTCCAGATTTTCTGGTAGTCGCGCGCGCGCCACCGCGAGCGGAGCGGCAGGATGATGCCGTGCAGCACGAGCTTCCAGAGCAGCGAGTTTTTCTCGATGACACGCGGGTCAGTAAGGAATTCCTTCAAGTAGCGGCGCACCGCCTTGCGCTCGGCCGCCTCCGGCGTGCCGAGATTGACCAGAAGCACGCCGATGCCGTGCTCGACCGGCGCCGGTTCCGCGGGCATCGCCGCATCGGGCGCGATTTGGGCGCTGGAATCTGCCGGCGCAGCGCTTGCCTCCGGCCTGTCGTCCTTTGCCGGAGCCGACACTTCCGTAGCGGCCGGAGCAGTCGCAGCGCTTTTGGCGGCGGCCAGCGCGGCGTTAAGCGCCGCCAGCGCCTGCGACTCGTCCACGGGCTCGCCCTCGACCGCATAGGCTGGGGGCGCCTCGTCCATCGACTTAGTCTCCATCGCGGACTCGCATATTCACGAACGAACCTTTCACTTGCCGCGTTCCACTAACTTGAGCCCGCCGCACCGAGCCGCCGACGGCCGCGAGAGTGTCCACCGACGCCCGGCGCAACAAAGGCCATGCGTTCGACAATCGGCGCGAAAAACGCCTATTCCGCGGCCTTGAGCAGCACCGGCCCGCCGGCGCGGAATTGCTCGAACAGCGCCGCCTCGTCGGCCTTGGCGGCGGCGAGATGGCGCTGCTTGACGTGGCCAAAACCGCGGATTTTCTCCGGGATCGCCGCAAGCCCGACCGCGACGGGATGGTTCTCGGAGGTCAGCGCCGCGAGCACCTCGCCGAGCATCGCCTCGTAATCGGCGATCAGCTTGCGCTCGGTGCGGCGCTCCAGCGTGCGCCCGAACGGATCGAACGGCGTGCCGCGCAAACCTTTGAACTTCGCGAGCAGACCGAACACCCGCAGCATCCAGGGACCGAAGCTGATCTTGCGCGGCAGCCCGGTCGTCTTGTCGCGGCGCGCGAACAACGGCGGCGCCAAATGGAATTCGAAACGCAGCCGGTCGCCGCCGAACTCGGCCTCGACCTGTTTCTTGAACGCGCCGTCGGTGTAGAGCCGCGCCACCTCGTACTCGTCCTTGTAGGCCATGAGCTTGAACAAATAGCGCGCCACCGTTTCGGCAAGTCCGCACTTGCCGGGCGCGCGCGCCGCCTCGGCAGCTTTTGCCTTGTCGACCCATTGCCGATAGCGCGCCGCATAGGCGGCGTTCTGATAGGCGGCAAGGAAGGCGGCGCGCCGCTCGACCATCTCGTCGAACGATTCAGAAAGATGGCGCGCGTCGCTCGACATCGCCGGCGCCGGCTTTGCCAAATTCGCGACCGCATCCGGATTGGCGGCGGCGTGGCGGCCCCAATGGAACGCGGCTTTGTTCATCGCCACCGCCTCGCCGTTGAGCTCGATGGCCCGCTCGATGGACAATGCCGAAAGCGGAATGGCGCCGAGCTGATAGGCGTAGCCGACCAAAAACATGTTGGCGCCGATCGACTGGCCAAACAACGCGGCGGCGATCGCCGAAGCGTCGATGAAATGCGTCTTCTCAGCTCCGGCGTCGGCCACGATGGTGCGTTTGAGCCGCTCGGTCGGCAGCGAGAAATCGGCGTTGCGGGTGAATTCGCCGGGCAGGAACTCGGCAGTGTTGACCACGACTTCGGTCGCGCCGTGCTTGACGGCGGCGAGCACCTTGCGAGTGCCGGCGACCACGATGTCGCCGCCGAGCACGAGATCGGCGCGGCCGGCAGCGACCCGGATGGCGTGGATCATTTCCGGGGTTTCGGCGATGCGGATATGGCTGAACACCGCGCCGCCCTTCTGCGCCAGCCCCGCCATGTCGAGCACGCCGATGCCGCGGCCCTCGAGATGCGCGGCCATGCCCAACACGCCGCCGGTGGTGACGATGCCGGTACCGCCGACCCCGGTGACGATGATGTTGTAGGTCTGGTCGATGGCCGGCAGCTTCGGCTCCGGCAGCGGCGGCAGGTCCTGATCGGCGGCAACGCCGACGCCTTTTTTCAGCTTGGCGCCGTGCACCGTCACAAACGATGGGCAAAAGCCTTTGACGCAGGAAAAATCCTTGTTGCAGCTCGATTGATCGATGGTGCGCTTGCGGCCCCATTCGGTCTCGAGCGGCTGCACCGACACGCAATTCGACTGCACGCCACAATCGCCGCAGCCCTCGCAGACCAATTCGTTGATGATGACGCGCTTGTCGGGATCGGGGAACGTGCCGCGCTTGCGGCGGCGACGTTTCTCTGCCGCGCAGGTCTGGTCGTAAATCAGCACCGTGACGCCGGGAATTGCGGCAAGCTCCTGCTGCACCGCGTTAAGGTCGTCGCGGTGATGGATGGTGAGGCCCGCCGGCCACTGCGTACTGCGCGGATATTTGTCCGGCTGGTCGGTGACGACGACGACGCGCTTGGCGCCCTCCGCGGCAACCTGGCGCGCGACCTGCGGCACCGTCAGCCCGCCGTCATTGGCCTGGCCGCCGGTCATCGCCACGGCGTCGTTGAACAGGATCTTGTAGGTGATGTTGGTGTTCGAGGCGATCGCGGCACGGATCGCCATGTAGCCGGAATGATTGTAGGTGCCGTCGCCAAGATTCTGAAACACGTGCGGGCGCCTGGAGAACGGCGCCTCGCCGATCCAGTTGGCGCCCTCGCCGCCCATATGGGTGTAGCCCAGCGTCGAGCGGTCCATCCACTGCGCCATGTAATGGCAGCCGATGCCCGCATAGGCGCGCATGCCTTCCGGCACCACCGTCGAGCTGTTGTGCGGGCAGCCGGAGCAGAAATACGGAATGCGCTGCGCCACATCCTTGGTCTCGGCGGCGACCCGCTGAAATTCTTTGATTCGCGCCACCCGTTGCGCGATGTCGTCATTGCCGCGGCCGAGCTTGAGCAGGCGTTCGCCGATGCAGATGGCGACGTCGTTGGGGTCGAGCGCACCCTTGACGGGGAACAGCCAATTGCCTGCCTCGTCCTTCTTGCCGATGCACAGCGGCTGATTGGCGGTGCCGTAGAGCTCCTCGCGGACCTGCACCTCGATCAGCGAGCGCTTCTCCTCGACCACGATGATCAGGTCGAGGCCTGCGGCGAACTCCTGCAATTCGCGCCGGCTCAACGGCCACGGGCAGCCGACCTTGTAGATGCGGATGCCGAGCGCGTTGCACTTGACCTCGTCGATGCCGAGCTCGTCGAGCGCCTGGCGCACGTCGAGGTAGCTCTTGCCCGTGGTGATGATGCCGAGCTTGGCGGCGCGGCCGCCCGACGTGATGGTGCGGTTGAGCCGGTTGGCGCGCACGAAGGCCAGCATGGCGTCGCGCTTGAAATCGTGCAGGCGCGCTTCCTGGGTCAGAATCGGATCGTTGAGCCGGATGTTGAGCCCTCCCTCGGGCATGACGAAATCGGTCGGCGTGACGATATTGACGCGTTCGAGGCTGGCGTCGATGGCGGCGGTCGACTCGATCGTCTCGTGCATCGTCTTCAGCGCCACCCAGGCGCCGGTGAAGCGCGACATGGCCCAGCCATAGAGGCCGTAATCCAGCACCTCCTGCACGCCGGCGGGATTGAGCACCGGGATCATCACGTCGATGAAGTGGTATTCGGACTGATGCGCCGTGGTCGAGGATTCGGCGGTGTGATCGTCGCCCATCAGCGCCAGCACACCGCCATATTTCGAGGTGCCGGCGAGATTGGCGTGGCGGAACACGTCGCCGGTGCGGTCGACGCCGGGACCCTTGCCGTACCACATGGCGAACACGCCGTCATACTTGCCCTCGCCTCGCAGCTCGGCCTGCTGCGAGCCCCACACCGCCGTCGCCGCAAGATCCTCGTTGATGCCGCCCTGAAACCGGACCGCGCTCGCCTCGAGAAATTTGCGCGCCCGCTGAAATTGCGTGTCGAGGCCGCCGAGCGGCGAGCCGCGGTAGCCGGTCACGAAGCCCGCCGTGTTGCGGCCATTGCGACGGTCCAGCTCCTTCTGCATCAGGCAGAGCCGGACCAGGGCCTGAAAGCCGGTGGCGAAAATCCGCGTCTGCGAAAGGTCGTACTTGTCGTCGAGGGTGACGGTGCGCAACGGCATGCGGCGGGGCCTCCGAAGGGCCAGTTTGCCCTCACGGACTCCATATTGCCAGAGGGCAGGAGCACGCGAGATGGGCAAAGCACATATAGGTCCGCGGCGCCGTCCGACAATGCTAGCGAGTTGAAGTGCCACATGATTTCGGCCGGACCACGCTGCCTTGCGCAACGGCGCGTAAGCCAGATTACGCTTTGCGCAATCCGGGCTACGGCCTAAACTCCACCGCAACACGCGGAGACCCGCTCATGAACACGCACGTGAAACTCGCAACCGTGGCGCAGACCGACATCTCGCCGGCGGAATGGCAGGCGCGCATCGACCTCGCCGCCGCCTACCGGCTGATCGCGCATTACGGCTGGGGCGACGTCATCTACAATCACTCTTCGCTGCGCGTGCCGGGCGAGGAGCGCAAGTTTCTGATCAAGCGCCACGAGCTGCTTTACGAGGAGGTCACGCCGGCCAACCTCGTCAAGGTCAGCATGGACGACGACCTCGACGAGTCCGCCGGCGTCAATCGGCCCGGCTTTACGCTGCATGGCGGCGTGCTGGCGGCGCGGCCCGACGTGAACTGCGCCGTCCACGTCCACACCGAGACCGGCATGGCGATCGCCGGGCTCCGGCACGGCCTGTGCATGGTGTCGCAGCCGGCGGTGCGCTTTTACAACCGCCTCGGCTATCACGACTACGAAGGCATCACCGAGGATTTCGGCGAGCGCGAGCGCATCAACCGTGCGCTGGGCAAGAACCGCGCGCTGATCATGCGCAACCACGGCCTCCTCACCGTCGGCAAGACGACGCGCGAAGCCTTCGTGCTGATGAAGTCCCTGATCGAAGCGGCCGAGATTCAGCTGCGCATGGAAGCGACCGGCGGCGAACTGGTCGAGATCCCGCAGGAGATTTGCGAAAAGGCCGCGCGCCAATACGAGCACCACGATTCTGGCCGCGGCTCGGCAGATTGGCCGGCTTACCTGCGGATGCTCGACGCCATCGATGCTGGCTGGCGCAAATGAGCGAGGACAAGGAGCACATCATGGCCAAGCTGAGGCACATCGCCATTCAGGTTCCGGACCTCGAAAAGGCCGCCGCGTTCTACGAAGCGGTGTTCGGCCTCAAGCGGCTGAAAAAAGTCGAGGCGCCGATCGGCAATGCCATTTCGTTGTCCGACGGGGTGATGAACCTGACGCTGCTGCAGTTTCCGGAAGGGACCAAGGGCGGCAAAGGCGGGCCGGACTGGGCCGGGCTGCACCATTTCGGTTTCGTGGTCGACGACGAGGCCGCGACCGAACAAAAGATCAAGCAGCACGGCGGCGAGTTCTTTATGACTCTGCCGCACTATCCGGGCGTCGACGCCGAGAAGAAATTCAAGGACATCAACGGCATCGTGTTCGACGTCTCCGAACACGGCTGGCTTCCGGCGGAAAGCTGAACCCGCCGCGGCGTGCGGCGCGTATTTGCCGCCGGTCTGCTTGGTGTGCTGCGGATGCTTGAGGCCATCGATCCGAAGTCGCGGGGGTAAAGACCCGCGTCATTCCGGGGCGGCCCGCAGGGCCGAACCCGGAATCCATAACCACTAAAAGCGAAGTTCTGGCGATTTCCCAACACAGGGATTATGGATTCCGGGTTCGCGCCCGTGGCGCGCCCCGGAATGACGGGAATTACTTCGCGTACTTGCCGCCCGTCTGTTTGGTGTGCACGCCTTCGGCGCCGCTTTCCTTGTGCTGTAATCGGGTGATGCGCGCCCAGGTGCGCTTGAGCGGATCGCGCACCTTGATGTGCAACGTGCCGCAGCCTTCGACGCTCAATTCGATCTGGTCGCCGTCCATGAACGGATTGAGGCCGCGATGGTTGGTGCCGGTGGCCAGAATGTCGCCGGGCTCGAGCGCGTGGATCGAGCTGACCCATTCGATGCAGCGCGGAATCTTGTGCGCCATGTCGTCGGTGTTGAAGTTCTGATAGACCACGCCGTTATTGGTCAGCGCAATCTGCAATTTTTGCGGGTCCTTGATCTCGTCCTTGGTAACGATGTAGGGGCCGATCGGCGCGAACGTGTCGCGCGACTTCATCTGATAGAAGGTGTTGCCGGGCGGCAGCACGCCGCGCGCCGAACCGTCGATGAAATTGGTGTAGCCGAATACGTATTTCATCGCGTCGGCCGCCTTGACGTGCGAGGCGCGCCTGCCGATCACCACCGCGATCTCGGCTTCGCCCTCGAAGATCGTCGCCCCCAGGTCGGGCAGCACCATGGTATCGCCGTCGCCGATGACCGCGTTCGGCGATTTCATGAAGGCGTTGATCGGCGCCGGCTCCGCGAGGGTGCCGTCCTCCATGTAGTTCACCGCCATGCAGACGATGTTTTTCGGGTTCGGCAGCGGCGGGCGCAGCTTGACCTTGGCGAGCGGCTTGCCCTTGCCCTTCTTGGCGGCGGCGGCGAGCTTGCCCTTATAGGTGCTCCACTTCTCGATGACGCCGCGGATCACATCCTGCGGGCCGAGTGCCTTGATGCCTTTGGTGACGGCCGAGACGTCGACGATCTTGTCGCCCACGATCACGCCGAGCTTATAGTTGTCGAAAAACGCGAGTTTCATGACTGCTCCTTGGCTACGCCGTGGGGAAGGCTGATGGGTTAAGTGACCATCTCAGCGGCTTTGAGGGTATCAGGCCGCTTTGAACGAGCGCACTTTGATCGTGCGCGCGCGGTCGCGCGCCTGCGCAAGATCATAAGCAGTTTGCAGGCCAAGCCAAGTTTCCGCGCTCGAGCCGAACGCCTTGGCAAGCCGAATGGCCATATCGACGGAAATGCCGGCTTTCCCGTTCACCAGGTCGGAAAGCGCTTGCCGCGTCACTCCTAACCCTTCTGCGGCCTCAGTCACCGAGAGGCCGAGCGGCTCCAGGCACTGACGACGAACGATTCCGCCGGGATGAGGTGGGTTATGCATAGGCATCTTCCGCACCACTTCTAATGATAATCAAGATAATCGACGTCATACGCATCGCCTGCGTCGAAGCGAAAGGTTACGCGCCAGTTTCCCGACACCCAAACAGCCCAGTGCCCTTTGAGTTCACCTTTGAGCGGATGCAACCGGAACCCTGGCAAGTTCATGTCGTCCCGCTTTCGGCTGCGATCCAGAACCGCGATAATATCACGCAACCGCAGGAGATGTTGCGGCGATACACGTCTCGCTGTCCGTCCCTCGTACAGCGCTCTCAGGCCGCGGTGACGAAAGGAGCGGATCATGCCGCAGCGTATGCTGTCGTCTGTCGCTTGTCAAGCGACAGACGGTTAGACCCTATTCCCCGCGCTCCAGCTCCAGAAATCACGACCCTCTTCGCGCAAAAAACGCGCCAGCACCATGGCGTGGACTTCGGAGGCGCCGTCGACCAGGCGGGCGGCGCGGGCGGCGCGGTAGATCCATTCCAGGATCGTATCCTTGGAATAACCGCGCGCGCCGTTGAGCTGGATCGCGGTGTCGGCGGCGTTGTGCAGCGTGTCGGCGACGTGCACCTTGGCCATGGAGATTTCCTTGCGGGCGCGGTCGCCGCGGTCGAGCTTCCAGGCGGCGTGCATGGTAAGGAGGCGCCCGATCTGGATCTGCTGCGCCACCTGGCCGAGTTTTATCTGCACGCTTTCGCGGTCGGCGAGCTTGATGCCGAAACCTTCGCGGTTGCTGACGTAGGCCTGCGCGATTTCGAGGCAGCGCTTGGCTTGGCCGAGCCAACGCATGCAGTGCGTCAGCCGCGCCGGGCCGAGCCTGATCTGCGTCACCTTCAGGCCGTCGCCGACGCCGAGCAGCACGTTGTCGTCGTCGATTTCGAGGCCGTCGAATTCCAGCTCGCAATGGCCGCCATGCTCTTCCGGTCCCATGATCGGGATGCGGCGCACGATGCGCCAACCCGGCTGGTCGCGGTGATAAAGGAAGGCAGTCAGCCCGCGCCGTTTGTCGTCGGAGGTGCGGGCGACGACGATGAAATTCGCCGCTTCGCCGGCGCCGGTGATGAACCATTTGCGGCCGCGGATTAGCCATTTGCGGCCGTGGCGCTCGGCGAAGGTGCGGATCATGCTCGGATCGGAGCCACTGCCGGGCGCCGGCTCGGTCATGGCGAAGGCCGACTTGACCTTGCCCTCGACGATCGGCCGCAACCACCATTCCTTCTGCGCCGGCGTGCCGATCCGGGCGAGCAAGCTCATATTGCCGTCGTCGGGCGCCATGCAATTCATCGCCAGCGCGCCGAAGATCGAGCGCGCCGCCTCCTCGTACATCACCGCCCAGGACGTGATCGGCAGCGCCATGCCGCCGAATTCCTTGGGCGATTGCGGCGCCCACAACCCGGCCACTTTGGCCTTGTCCTGCACCGGCGCGAGACGCTCGAGCGGAATGTTCTCGTGCTCGGAAAAGTTTTCCGGATCGGCCTCAAGCGGCAGCACATGCGTCTCGACGAATGCGCCGACGCGCTGGCGTAAATCCTCGAGCTCGGGAGAAAGGCTGAAATCCATGCCGGCGCCCCTTTTTCGCCGCTCGGTATATCACAACACCGTCATTGATAGCCGATCGCATGCCTTGAACAAGCCACGGAAAACGGCGAATGATTTTTATCAATGCGGCAGTAGCTATGCGAATAGCAAACGGCCCAGGGTGTTCATCGTAACGAAGTGATCGCTGAGGTGACAATCATGACCCGGATCGCATTGGCAATTGCTCCATTGGCGACAATTCTCTGCTTTGCTGTCTCGCCCGCTAACGCCCAAACCTATGGCAACGCACCCTGGTGCGCGGTGCGCGAGCTCGGGACCGGCGAGGTGCAATGGGATTGCCAATATGCCTCTGCGGCTGAATGCGCGCCCACGGTGGTGGCCGGCAATCGCGGCTTCTGCAACCTCAACCCGTATCTGGCCTGGGCGCCCCGGCCGGGGCCGGGACCGCAGCCGTTGCCGCCCAGGCCGCACCACCGTCACCATCACCCGCATTATTGAGGCTGTTTCCCTGTTGCGGTGCAGCATAAGCGCCTTTACGCGCGTCTTCGACGCGCTGTGGCGGTGCACCGCTGATCCGGGACCTTTCCGCACTCCACGTTTGTGACGATCCCGGGTCTGCAGCGCACCACTTCGCTCCGCTTCGTGCTGCGCTGTGCCCGCGAAACCACGGGAATTTATCGGCCGGATTCGCTATAATAGCGTGCCATGCTTGATCCGAGCACGACCAAGCCGGCGCAATTTGCGCTCAATGCCGAGCAGATCGCGCTCCGCGACACCGCGCGCGCCTTTGCGGACGAATACTTTGCCCCGAACGCGATTGCCTGGGACGAGGCCAAGCACTTTCCCGTGGCCGAGATGCGCAAGGCCGCCGAGCTCGGCATGGCGGGCATCTACGTCGCCGAGGACGTCGGCGGCTCGGGCCTGTCGCGGCTCGATGCGGCGCTGATCTTCGAGGCGCTCGCTACCGGCTGCCCCACGGTCGCGGCCTACATGTCGATCCACAACATGATCGGCTGGATGATCGACGCCTACGGCAGCGACGCGCAGCGGCAAAAGTGGCTGCCGCGCTTGTGCCGGATGGAGCTGTTCGGCAGCTATTGCCTGACCGAGCCGGGCTCCGGCTCCGACGCGGCGGCGCTCAAGACCCGCGCGGTGCGCGACGGCGACGATTACGTGCTCGACGGACAGAAGCTGTTCATCTCCGGCGCCGGCACCAGCGATCTCTACGCCGTGATGGCCCGCACCGGCGGCGACGGACCTAAAGGCATTTCGACGCTGCTCGTGCCGGGCGACGCGCCCGGCCTGTCGCTCGGCGCCAACGAGCGCAAGATGGGCTGGAACGCGCAGCCGACCCGCGCCGTCGCGTTCGACAACGTGCGCGTGCCGGTTGGCAATCGCCTCGGCGACGAGGGCGAAGGCTTCAAGATCGCCATGGCGGGCCTCGACGGCGGCCGGATCAACATCGCGGCCTGCTCGCTCGGTGGCGCGCAGGCCGCGCTCGACAAATCGCTGCGCTACATGAAGGAGCGCACGGCGTTCGGCAAACGGCTCGACGAATTTCAGGCGCTGCAATTCCGCCTCGCCGATATGGCCACCGCGCTCGAAGCCTCACGCGCGCTCCTTTGGCGCGCTGCCGCCGCGCTCGACGCCAAGGAGCCCAACGCCATCGCGCTGTGCGCCATGGCCAAGCGCTTCGTCACCGACGCCTGCTTCGACGTCGCCAACCAGGCGCTGCAGCTGCACGGCGGCTACGGCTATCTGGCCGAATTCGGCATCGAGAAGATCGTGCGCGATCTGCGCGTGCATCAGATTCTCGAAGGCACCAACGAGATCATGCGCCTGATCGTGGCGCGCAGCCTCGTCGGCCGATGAGCGACGAGGTTGTTTTGCAGGACGGCGACGTTCTGGCCCGCCAAATCGGCGCGCTGCGGCGCCTGACGCTCAACCGGCCGAAGGCGCTGAATGCGCTCACCCTCGGCATGGCCACGACCATGACCGCATGGCTGCGCGCCTGGGCCAATGACGACGCAGTCGGTGCGGTGCTGATCGACGGCGCCGGCGACCGTGGCCTATGCGCCGGCGGCGACCTGCGGGCGCTCTACGACGCAGCCAAGATCAACGATCCGCTGCCGGCAAAATTCTGGGCGACCGAATACCGGCTCGACATCTTGATCGCGCGCTATCGCAAGCCGGTCATCGTCGTCATGGACGGACTGACCATGGGCGGTGGCGTCGGCATTTCGGCGCATGCGGCGCACCGCATCGTGATCGAGCGCTCTGCCATCGCCATGCCGGAAGTCGGCATCGGCTACTTTCCGGACGTCGGCGTCTCGTTTTTGCTGGCGCGCACGCCCGGCCTGATCGGCACGCATTTGGCTTTGACGGGCGAGCGCATCGGCGCCGCCGACGCCATCTATTGCGGGCTCGCCGACGTTCACATTCCGGTCGCCAAACTGGCCGAGCTTCCGGCGCAGCTCGCGGATTGCCGCGCCGCGCCCGAGGTGCGCGCTCGGCTCAACGAATTGTCGACGCCGCCCACTCCCGGCAAAATGGCAGCGGCGCGGCAATGGATCGACGCTTGCTACAGTGCCCCGATTGTTGAAGGCATCTTCGCGCGGTTGCAGCAGGGCAAATACGCCGACGCGCGCGCGGCGTTTGAAACACTTGTGAAAATGTCGCCGACCTCGCTGAAGATCACGTTGCGCAACATTCGCGCGGCGCTATCATTCAGTAACGTCGAGGAGAGCTTCCGGCAGGATTATCGGATTTCGCTCGCCTGCATCGCCGAGCATGATTTCATCGAGGGCATCCGCGCCGCGATCGTCGACAAGGACCGCCGTCCTGTGTGGCGGCCAAAAAAACTCGAAGACGTCACGCCCGAGATCGTCGAGCGCCATTTCCGGCCGCTCGGCGATTTGGAGTTGACCTTCGCCGATTGACGTCAAGGCCGTTTGAAATTCGGCATTTTATGCCGTATATTCAGGGCGCGGAGATGATCGTGCCCTCGGTCAAGAATTTCGGGTCCTACAGGATCATGTTGTTCGCCGAGGACCACAATCCGCCGCACGTCCACGTCATCGGCCGCGATTTCCAGGCCAAAGTCCGTATCCGCGATGCGGATATTTTCGCCGGAATGATACCGCCTCGGCATCGTCGCGAGGCATTGCAATGGATCGTCGAGAACCGGGACCGGCTCTTGGAGAAGTGGAATGAACTCCGCTAGGTCAGCCGATACACTGCCACGCGTCAAAGCGGTTGGTGCGACTCGCCAGCCGTGGACGCTCAGTGTCATCTGGAAGGACGGAACGAAGGATCGTGTCGATCTAACCGGTCTGGTTTACCGTTCACGTCATTTTCGCGCGTTCCTCGATAAACCGGCAGCTTTTCGCAGACTCCGCGTCGCGCCGTTCGGAAGTGGTATTGAATGGGAGAATGGGCTCGATTACGGGGCCGATACGCTGAAGATGATGGCGGACGAACAAAAGCCGCTGCGCGGTGCCGATCTTGTTGAGTTCGAAACGGGTCTCGATCTGAGCACTGCAGAAACCGCTGCGCTGTTTGGCCTGGCCGAGCGCACGGTGCGCGCCTACCGCCGTGCCAAGCGTTTGCCGGAAACGTTGGCGCTCGCCATTCGTGTCATCCGGGCGAACGATACCTTGCTGGCTGCGCACTACCGTCCGATCGGTCAACGCCGACGAGGCCGGCCAAGGAAGGACACCGCAGCCAAGGCGGCCTGACCGGGACGGATCGGTGTAGTGTACCTCTAGATTGGGAGGACGTTTCGATGGCGACCATCGGCTTTATCGGTCTCGGCAATATGGGTGCGCCGATGGCTGCTAATCTCATCAAGTCCGGCAGCCAGGTCCGGGGCTTTGATCTCGTGGCGGCGTCACGCGATGCGTCCGCCCGCGACGGCGTGCAGATCGTAGACAGCGCCCGCTCGGCGCTCGACGACGCCGAAATCGTCATCACCATGCTGCCGGGCGGCGAGCAGGTCTTGTCGGTCTGGGACGATATCGTCCCGGCGGCGCGGCAGGGCACATTGTTCATCGATTGCTCGACCATCGATGTGGCGAGCGCGCGAAAGGCGCATGGGCTGGCGGCGGCGCGCGGCATCGCCACGCTCGATGCGCCGGTATCGGGCGGCGTCGGCGGCGCCAAGGCGGCGACGCTGACCTTCATGGTCGGCGGCTCGGCCCACGCCTTCGCGCGCGGCAAGCCGGTGCTCGAGCGCATGGGCAAGCGCATCGTGCATTGCGGCGACGCCGGCAACGGCCAGGCCGCCAAGATCTGCAACAACATGATCCTCGGCGCCTCGATGATCGCGGTCAGCGAGGCGTTCGTGCTCGGCGAAAAGCTCGGCCTGTCGCATCAGGCGCTGTTCGACGTAGCGTCAGCCTCATCCGGCCAATGCTGGTCGCTGACCAACTATTGTCCAGTACCCGGCCCGGTGCCTGCGAGCCCGGCCAACAATGACTACAAGGCGGGCTTTACCGCAGCGTTAATGTTGAAGGATTTGAAGCTCGCCCGCGCGGCCGCGGAAACAGTCGGCGCCCAAACCGCGCTCGGCAGCCATGCGGCTGAAATTTATCAATCGTTCGCCGCGGGCGGCGACGCCGCGAAGGATTTTTCGGCAATCATCAGCTTCGTGCGCGAGCAATCGGAAAGACGCTGAGCGTCGTATTCATCGATTATTTTCTGATGAGCCCGGGCAGCATGCAAACGTGCCCGCGAAATTCACCGGTGGTCAGGCATCGCTCCAGTTCTGAGCGGCAGAAGATCGGGCAATTTTTGCCGCGAACCTCCGCGCAGCGGATGGTCGTGCAGGCGTGATACGCCTGGGTGCAGGTCTTTGCCACGCATGGCCGCTGCGCCGAAGCGGCGCCGGCTGAAAGGACGAGAATGGCAACAAGGACCCACAGACGTTTGATCATGGGAGACTTCGATGCAGGTTTACGGACCACTCGGCCGCGCAAGGTGCGCCTTCTCCAGCATGACGTGGATGCCCTTTGAGCCGTTGACCACCTGGGTGACGCGCAGATCGGCGGCCAGGCTGCACAGCGTGTAGGCGTCCTCGCGCGAGATGCCGGTGCGTGCGCAAATGAGCTTGATCATGTCGCGTAGCGCGATCACCACGGCGTCGTCGAGGTCGGGGTCGAACGCCATGGTGATGACGTGGGTCGGCGTTTCGGCGAGCGGCCATTCCAGGCGCATGTCGTCGCGCACGTAGAGCTCGAAGGTGCCGACGAGGCCGGTCTCGATCGCGGTGATGCAGACCTCGCCGTCGCCTTGCACGCCGTGGCCGTCGCCGACCGAGAACTGCGCGCCGTCGACGTGGATCGGCAGGAACAAGGTCGTGCCGGCGACCAGCTCCTTGTTGTCCATGTTGCCGCCGTTGCGCCGTGGCGGCGGCGAGGCGACCGGCCCCCAGGCCGGCGGCGGCGCCACCGCCATGATGCCGAAGAACGGCTTGAGCGGCAGGTCGAGCCCCCACGGCAGCTTGCCGACCATGCGGGCGCGGTCGAGCGGAATGTGGATGAGCCGCGCTTTTGCGAAATCGTCCGGCAGCGCGCCGGCCAGCGGCCGGATGGCGTTGTAGCCCCAGTCGTAGCCAAGCTCGATCGTCTTGATGCGGACTTCCAGCACCTGCCCGGCCTTGGCGCCGCGCACTGCGACCGGGCCGGTGAGGATATGCGGCCCATTGAGCTTTTGCTGCACGCGCTGATGGATCGCGGTGAGCGCCGCCGGCACCGCAAGCCCTGAGCCCGGCGGCGGCATGGCGCTGGCCGGTCCCGAAACCGTCGATATGACCACCGTGTCTCCCGGCTCGACCGTAACCAGCGGCTTGAGGGCGGCGTCAAAGAAGCCCCAGTGCACCGTGTCGGGACCGGCATCCAGACGATGAGTTGGCATGCGCTCCACCCTCTTTGCCTTCAGATCGGAAATCTAACCGATGCTTCGACGCGTTCGTCAACCCGTCGCCGCCGCGGCCGCATTCACCAGCTTGTCCAAAGCAGCGCGACGCCCGAGGCGATCAAGAGCAACATCACGGCGCGCTGATAGCCGCGCTCGGCGAGGCGCCGGTAGATAAAGGCGCCGAGCCAGGCGCCGCCGATGGTGCCGGGTAGCGCAACAATGGCTTCGACGGCCACCTGGCGCGTCAACAATCCGGTGGCAGCGTGGGTAAGTAGCGCCAGCGACAGGATCGCCATGTTGAACGATTGCACCACGGCGCGGCGCTCTTCCTTGCTCCAGCCGCGGATATCGGTCCAGACCACCGGCAAGACGCCGGAGAGCCCGGTGAGGCCGCCGAGAAAACCGCCGCCGAAACCGATGACGCCGTCCGCCGCACTGCCGCCGACCGCGCTCGCAATCGGGCGGCTGCGCGCCAGCACGTACGCCGGATAGACGATCAGAAAGCAGCCAAGCCCGAGCTTGAACACCGTCGGATCGACGTGCGGCAGCACCAGAGTGCCGAGCGGCACGCCGACCAGGCCCGGAACGACAAACGTGCCGACGCGCTTCCACGAAATATGATGCCAGATCAAATGCAGCGTCTGGGCCTGCGACACCACCGAACAGATGATCGCCAGCGACGCCGCGGCGGCTGGCGGCATGGCATGGACCCAGATGCCGAGCGTGGTGATCGCGGTGCCGAATCCGGTCAGCCCGTTGACGATGCCGCCCGCCAGCGCGCCGGAAAAGACGATAACGATCTGCGCTAACCCCATCGACCCCCCCGGTGCGACCGCGGCGCGCGGTCGCGCCATCGCTAGCACAAGGGGCGCCAGAGGCAGTAGAGTTGCGGGAGTTCCAGAGGGCGCGGACCCGCCAGGACGCTAGGTCCGCCGCGCCGCCGCGCCGATCAGGATGCCGACGCCGATAGCGACCGCAAGCATCAGCAACGGGCGCTGTTTGGTCTGGTCGGCAATATGATCGACGGCGTCGCCGCCGGCCTTCGCACCGATCTTGACCGCCTGGTTGCCGAGCGTGGAGGCTTGGTCGAGCGCCGCCTGCTGGCCTACACGGAAGCGCTCGGCAATGTCGTTGAGGATCGGACCGATCGTCTCGGCGATGCGGTCGCCCGCGGCGCCGGCCTCGACGGAGGCGCGCCGGCCGGAGCTTTTGCCGAACGAGCGCAGTTCCTTTTCGATGGCACGCAAATGATCGACGATCGCGCCAAGCCGGGGATCGAAGTCCTTCAGACGAGGCTGAAACATCGCTGCTGTTCCCTTTGGCCCGCTCGCAGACTTACCGCGCAGACTTGCCACGCAGACTTGTTCACGCAGACTTACCACGCAGGCTTGCCAATCTGTCCGGATAACAAGGCGGCAACCCAATGGTTCCGCGAATGAACTTTCGCGCGCGTTGGCGCGTTGTCGGGCGAATTCTTTCCCTCCATGGAGCCCACCATGCCAGACACCCGCCCGCAAAACTCCGATTTCAACCGCGCCTTCAGCGACGCCAAGAACCATGCCTCGAAGGTGGCGGGCGCTGCCTCCGACGCCGCGCAAGACGTCTATGACCAGGCGCGCGACAGCGCCGGCAAGGTCGCGGATGCTGCGACCGACGCCGCCCGCAGCACCGCCGGCTCCTTCGAACAGGCACTGCGCAATCTGGTGGAGAACCAGCCCTATACGGCGTGCGCGATCGCGCTCGGTATCGGCTGGCTGTTCGGCCGGATGCACCGGCCGATTTAGCAGGGATCAGGAATCAGGGGTCAGGACGCCCCTGACGCCTGACTACTGACATCCTGATTCCTGTCATCCCCGCAACGCCACCGACTGGCCGCCGTCGGCGACGATGGTCGCGCCGTTGATGAAGCGCCCCGCATCGGAAACGAGCAGCAGCAGCGGACCGTCGAGGTCGCGCTCCTGGCCGAAGCGGCCCAGCGGAATTTCGCGCGTCAGCGCTTTGCCCCTTTCGCTCTCGAGATAATCGCGGTTGAGCTCGGTGACGATCCAGCCCGGCGCGATCGCATTGACCCGAACACCCTTGAAGCCGAGTTCGAGCGCCAGCGCTTTGGTGAGCTGGATGACGCCGGCTTTGGCGGTCGCATAGGCGACAACGCCCTTGTCGACGTTAAGGCCGAGCACCGAGGCGATGTTGACGATGGCGCCCCCCTTGCCGGCCGCCAGCATGCGCCGCGCCGCTTCCTGCGACCAATAGAACACGGCATCGAGATTGGTCGACAGGATGCGCCGCCACTCCTCTTCGGCGAGTTCGACGGCGCGCCCGGAATGGGCCACGCCGGCATTGTTGACCAGGATGGTGACGGTGCCGAACGCTGCCTCGGCGGCGTCGAAGGCTTGGCGCATGGCCACGCGCTCGCGCACATCGGCCTCGACCGCGATGGCGCGGCCACCGGCCTGTTCGATGCGCGCCTTGACGGCGGCGAGCCGCTCGGCGCGGCGGGCCACCAGCACGAGTGCGGCGCCGTTTTCTGCCAGCACCTCGGCAAAGCGCACGCCAAGCCCGCTCGACGCGCCGGTCACCAGCGCCACATCGCCGTGCAGGTCGAAAACGTTCGGCACCGCCATATCCCTTCTCCGCGCCGGCGACGCATGGCCGCGCCATCCCATTGCGGAACCGAACAATTGCGGGAATTAATGCCGCGATCAAGTTCTTGGCGAGTCGCGCGGCTGCCAAACGTTCGAAGCGAGGATGCAATGGGTTTTCTGGACCAACGGCAGTGGATGGCGAGCCTGGAGCAGCACGGCGAGCTGCGACGGATCAAAGCCGAGGTCGACTGGGACCGCGAGATCGGCGCCATCACCCGCCGGGTGCTGGAGAAAAAAGGCCCGGCGCTCTTGTTCGAAAACATCAAGGGCTATCGCGGCGGCCGCTGCACCAAATTGTTCGCCAGCGGGCTCGGCGCCCGCTCCCGGCTCGCCCTGGCGCTCGGCTTTCCGCGCGAGACGGCGAACCGCGAGCTGGTGCAGCACGTCATGCAAAAGAACCGCGAGACGATACCGCACGTGCTCGTCGACGGCGGCCCGGTGAAAGATGTAATCATCAAGGGCGCTGCGATCGATCAGGCCGAATTTCCCGTGCCGAAATGGCACTATCTCGAAGGCGGCCGCTACATTCACACCTTCTCGTCGATCGTCACCAAAGACCCGGATACCGGCGTGATGAATGTCGGCCTCTACCGCGGCATGATCGGCAAGAAGAACACCACGCCGTTCCTGCTCATCAAGGGCGGCCAGCACTGGGGCGCGCACTTCGTCAAATGGGCCGCGCGCAAACAGCCGATGCCGGTCGCCTGCGTGATCGGCTGGGATCCGATCATGTCGTTTCTGTCCGGCTCACCGCTGCCGGCCGGCGTCTGCGAGTGGGACACGATGGGCGCCTATCGGGGCGAGCCGGCGCAGCTCGTGCGCTGCGAGACCGTCGATCTCGCGGTGCCGGCGAGCGCCGAAATCGTCATCGAAGGCACCATCAGCGACGATCCGGCGACTTACGAGAGCGAAGGTCCGTTCGGCGAGTTCACCGGCTACGTCTCCGACCTACCGACGCCGCGGCCGACCATGCACATCACCGCCATCACGCACCGGCGCGATCCGATCTTCTGCGGTTCGCTGGAGGGCACGTTGCCGGGCTCGTACAGCGAGAACAGCGTCATGTCGTCGGTGCAGCGCGCCGCCATCGCCTGGAATATTTTGAACGGCGCCGGCATTCCCGGCGTTCTCGACGTCTATGCCCCGCCGATCACCAACGGCGTCAACTTGCGCGTCCAGATCAAGAAGCATTACCAGGGCCAGCCGAAGCAGATCGCCGCGGCGTTGTGGGGCAACAGCGCGGCGCAGTATCGCTACAAGCACGTCACCGTAGTCGAGGAGGACATCGACCCGGCCGACGACGAGCAGGTCGAATGGGCGTTCGCGCACCGCGTCAATGCCGGCGAAGGCGGCGTGGTGATCTTTCCCGGCATCTTTGGCTCGCCGATCGATCCATCGACGCCGATGGAAGACCGCGACGTCGCGCAGCTCGGCACCGGGCTGTGGAACCGCATGCTGATCGACGCCACGCGATCGTGGAAGAATCCGCGCCGCGCCGAATGGGGAGGCGAACGCTTCCCGCCGACCGTGCGGCCGGCCGCCGCAGATGAGGCGCGCGTTGCGGCGCGCTGGTCTGAATACGGGCTGGGTGACCTCTGAATGTCATCATCCGCGCAAGCGGATGATCCAGTACTCACCGATGCTTCGGTGTTTACTGGATGCTCCGCTTTCGCGGAGCATGACAAAGAAGCTCACGACCCATAAAGGCGGTGCGGCAGCCACGTTGCCAGCGCCGGCAAGAACCATAGCGCCACCAGCATCACCAGTTGGATCAGCACGAACGGGATGATGCCGACGTAAATGTGTCGCGTCGTGACTTCCGGCGGCGCGACGCCGCGGAGGTAAAATAATGTCGGGCCGAGCGGCGGATGCATGTAGGAGGTCTGCAGATTGACCGCCATCATGATGCCGAGCCAGACCGGATCGATTCCGGGCATTTGTAAGAGCACCGGCGCGACGATCGGCACCACGACAAAAATGATTTCGAACGCGTCCATCACGAAGCCGAGCAGAAACAGCGCCAGCATCACCGCCAGCACGGCGCCGGCGACGCCGCCCGGCAGATGCGTCAAGGTCCGCTCCACCATGGCGTCGCCGCCGAGGCCGCGGAACACCAGGCTGAACAGCGTGGCGCCGATCAAGATCAGAAAAATCATGCTGGTGATCTGGGTGGTGCGCAGCGCCACCGGCAGCAGCAGATTTTTGCGGCCGGCTCTGGCCGCCGCGAGCAGGATCGAGCCCACCGCGCCGACTGAAGCGGCCTCGGTCGGCGTCGCCACGCCGCCGAGTATCGAGCCGAGCACGGCGAGAATGAGCGCGAGCGGCGCAACCAGCACCGCGCCGATGCGGCGTAGCGTTTGCGGGCCGGCATCGCTTCCCGGCTCGTTACCCTCGACGAGCCTTGCGGCTGCAATCGGCGGCAATTTGTTGGGAAACACGAGCGCGGTGGCGATCAGATACAGCATGTAGCAGAGCACCAGCACCAGGCCGGGGATGAGCGCGCCGGCGAACAGATCGGCGACCGAGACGGTCTGCGGCGCGAAATTGCCCTGCGCCAACTGCGCGGCCTGATACGAATTGCTGAGCTGATCGCCGAGCAGAACCAGGACCGTCGCCGGCGGAAAAATTTGCGCCAAGGTGGCGGTGGCGGCGATGGTGCCCGCGGCGAGCGCCTTGTCGTAGCCCTGGCGCAGCATGGTGGGCAGCGCGATCAAACCCATGGTCACCGCGGTGGCGCCGACGATGCCCTTGGCAGCGGCGAGCAGCACGCCGACGATGATCACCGCAATGCCGAGGCCGCCGGGCAGCTGGCCGAACAGCCGGCCCATCGCCGCCAGCAGCTCCTCGGCGACCTGGGAGCGTTCCAACATCACGCCCATGAAGATGAACAGCGGAATGGCAAGCAGCACGTCGTTGGTCATGACGCCGAAGATGCGCTCGGGCAGCGCGCCAAGGAGCGCCAGCGGCAGCACGCCTGCGGCTGCGCCGGCGGCGGCAAAGATGAGCGAGGTGCCGGCAAGCGTCAGCGCCACCGGATAGCCGGCGAGCAACAGCACGCAGACGGCGACGATCAGCGCGATGGCGAGAATTTCCGGCAGCATTGTCGCGACCTAGCCGGCGACGTCAGCGCGCGAGCCCGCCAGCACGAGCGCGGCGCGCAGCGCCTGCGCGATGCCCTGTAATCCGATCAGCAGCGCGAAAATCGGGATCAGCGTCTTGAGCAGATAAACGAACGGCAGACCGCTCGCCTCGCGCGAACGTTCCAGAATGGCCCACGAACGCTCCACGTAAGGCAGCGACAGCGCCGCGACCGCCGCCGCAAACGGCAGCAGGAACAGGAGCGCGCCGAGAAGATCGACCAGTGCACGCGTGCGCGGCCGCGCTTGCGCGTAGAACACATCGACGCGAACGTGGCGGCCGACTTGCAAGGTCCAGGCCGCCGCCAGCATGAACAGTCCGGCATGCGCATAAATCACCGATTCCTGCAATTTGATCGAGCCGATGCCGAATGCGTAGCGCAGCAGCACCACGGCGAACTCGGCTAGCACCGCATACAGGCAGCACCACAGCGCGGCGCGGCCGATCGCCGCCGTGACGCGGTCGATGGCGTCGGCGATGCTGCGGGCGAATTCGCCCAGCGCGTTTCTCATGGCGTTCCCGCGGTGTGACAGGCTCGATCGCGATGCACTATAATGCGCGATCCGGGTCGCCGCGAATGCGCGCCCGCGAAGAATCAAGGCCGGAGCGACCATGACGCACGATCACGACCATCACGATCACGACCCGGAATTGTCCGAGATGCAGCTGCGCGTGCGCGCGCTGGAAACCGTGCTGGCCGAGAAGGGCTACATCGACCAGGCCGCGCTCGACGCCATCGTCGAAGCCTACGAGACCAAGGTCGGGCCGCATACCGGCGCCCGCGTCGTCGCCAAGGCCTGGAGCGATCCGGCGTTCAAGCAGGCGCTGCTCGCCGACGCCAGCAAGGCGGTTGCCTCGTTCGGCCTGCTCAACCGCGTCGGCGATCATTTGATCGCGGTCGAGAACACGCCGCAGCGGCACAATATGATCGTCTGCACCTTGTGCTCCTGCTATCCGTGGGAAGTGCTCGGGCTGCCGCCGGTCTGGTACAAATCGGCGCCCTACCGCTCGCGCGCGGTCAACGATCCGCGCGGCGTGCTCGCCGACTTCGGCGTCAGGCTTCCGGCCGGCACCGACATCCGCGTATGGGATTCGACTGCGGAAACCCGCTTCATCGTGCTGCCGATGCGGCCGGCGGGGACGGAAGGCTGGAGCGAACAGCGGCTCGCCGCGCTCGTCACCCGCGACAGCATGATCGGTACTGGGCTGCCGAAAGATCCCAAGGAGGCCGCGTGATGGACGGCATCCACGACATGGGCGGCATGCATGGCTTCGGCAAAGTCGAGCCGGAACAGGACGAACCGGTGTTTCACGCGCCGTGGGAGGGCCGCACGCTCGCGCTCAACCGGGCCATGGGCTACACCGGCATCTGGACCATCGACCAGACCCGCGCCGGCATCGAACGCCTGCCGCCCGACGTTTATCTGTCCAGCTCCTATTACAAAAAATGGGAGACGCGGCTCGAGAACATGATCGTCGAGCTCGGCCTCGCCGGCCGCGACGAACTCGCCGCCGGTCATGCGCTGCGCCCCGGCAAGCCGCTCAAGCGCAAGCTCACCACCGCCGACGTTCCTAACACGTTGTCGCGCGGCTCGTTCAGCCGGCCGGCGCAAGCGCCGCCGCTCTTTGCCGCCGGCGACAAGGTGCGCACCAAAAACATTCATCCGGCCACGCACACGCGCCTGCCGCGCTACGCCCGCGGCAAAAGCGGCGTGGTCGAAGCGGTGCGCGGCTGTCACGTCTATCCCGACACCGTGGCGATCGGCCAAGGCGAGAACCCGCAATGGCTCTACACCGTGGTGTTCGACGGCCGCGAATTGTGGGGCGATGCGACGGACCCGTCACTGAAAGTTTCGATCGAGGCGTTCGAGCCGTATCTCGAACGGGCGTAGGCATGAGCGCTGACGAAGCCACGCTGCGGGCGACACAGTCTGTGCAAAGTATCCCGCGCAACGACGAAGGCCCGGTGTTCCGCGAGCCGTGGGAGGCGCAGGCGTTCGCGCTGGCGCTGTCGCTCAACGAACGCGGCGTCTTCACCTGGAAGGAATGGGCGGCGACGCTCGGCGACGAAATCAAAAAGGCGCAAGCGGCCGGCGATCCGGATACCGGCGAAACCTATTACCACCACTGGCTCGCGACGCTCGAGCGCATCGTGGCCGAGAAGGGCCTGTCCGATCCGCGCACGCTGGCGCGCACGCGCGACGCCTGGGAACACGCCTGCGCGCGCACGCCGCACGGCACGCCGATCGAGTTACGACCGAGCGACTTCGCGACCTGACCGGCTTTAGAAAAACTAAGGCCGCTACCCGCAGTCCGTCGCGAACCGCCGAACAAATAAGCGCCACGCTCTCAAACCGGCAATGCCAACGGAACGGCGCCCGCCCCGCAGGGGCGACGAAGCAATCGAGGCTCAGTGCCCTCGCCCCTGGATTGCTTCGCTTCGCTCGCAATGACGATGCTTCACAGCATGCCGAGCGCGTGCGGCAGCCACAGCGACAGCGCCGGGATGTAGGTCACCATCGCCAAGAAAGCCAGCATGGCGGCGAGCCAGGGCAGCACCGCGACGGTGAGCTCGGCGATGCCCATCTTGGTGATGCCGGAGGCGACATAGAGATTGAGGCCAACCGGGGGATGGCAGAGCCCGACCTCCATGTTGACCGCCATCAGGATGCCGAGGTGCACCGGGTGCACGCCGAGCGCCGCTGCCATCGGAAACAGGATCGGCGCCATGATCAGCGTGATGGCGGCCGGATCCATGAAGTTGCCGGCGGCGAGCAGCACCACGTTGGTGACAAGCAGAAACGCCACCATGCCGAAACCCTGCGCCGTCATCCATTCGGCCATCGATTGCGGGATCTGCTCCGACGTGAGCAGCCAGGAGAACACCGCCGCGTTGGTGATGATGTAGAGGATCATGGCGCTCATCGACGCGGCCTTGAGCAGCACGGCCGGCACTTCGGAGAGTTTCAGGCCCTTGTAGACGAACACCGCGACGATGAAGGCATAGACCGCGGCGACGGCGGCTGCTTCGGTCGGCGTGAACAGCCCCGAATAGATGCCGCCCAGCACCAGCGCGATCAGAGCGAGGCCCCAGAAACTCTCACGGAACGCGCGGGCGCATTGACGCCAGCTGGCGCGCTCCATGCGCGGATAATCGTTGCGCCAGGCGCGGTACCACGTGACAGCGCCGAGGATCGTCGCGAGCATCAGTCCCGGCACCAGACCGGCGATGAACAACTGGCCGACCGAGGCGGAATCGACCGGCGCGCCGGTCGGCCCGCGTGGCTGCATGCCGCTGGTCGCGACCGCGAAGATGACGAGATTGATCGACGGCGGAAACAGGATGCCGAGCGCGCCCGAGGTGGCAATCACGCCGGCGCCGAAGCGCTGCGGATAACCCTTCTGCAGCAGCGCCGGCAGGATGATAGAGCCGATCCCGACGACGGTGGCGACCGAGGAGCCGGAGATCGCGGCAAACAGCGCGCAGGCGACGACGCCGGCAAGCCCGAGGCCGCCGTACCAATGCCCGATCAGCGAGGTGGCGAAGTCGATCATGCGGCGGGCAACACCGCCAGTCGTCAAAAGATTTCCGGCCAGGATAAAAAATGGAATCGCCATGATCTCGAAGCGATCGAGGCTGGTGAAGAGTTTGAGCCCCACCATCTTGGGATCGACGTCGGACAGAATGAACAAATAAGTCAGCACCGACAGGCCGAGCGCGATCGAGATCGGCATGCCGGAGGCCATCAGCGCCAGCAACAGCGCGAACAACAGCTCGGCTCGCACGGTGTGCGACAGCTCGATGACATGTAGCCGCGCCGCAAAACAGATCAAGGCGAGCGCGATCGGCAGGATCACGATCACCGCCGCCGTGGCGTTGCCGCTGAGCGGCCGCGGCGCCGTCGGCTTGCCGGGATGCGCCAGCACGCTCATCGCGCCGCCTCCAACCGCACAGCCGCGGCTGCAGGTGCCGACCCACCCGCCGTCGGCGCTTGCTCGGCGCCTTCGTATTCATGCGCCTGATGCGGCACGGTGCCGGTCTTCAGGAAGCGCCACATCACCTGCAGGAAGCGGAAACACATCAGATAAGAGCCGAGCGGGATGCACAGATAAATGATCCAGCTCGGCCACTCGAGCTCCGGCGACACCTGATCGGGATCGAGCTCATACACATAGACGGCGCCGAGCGTGCCGATCACGACGGTGAACAGCGCGCCGCAAAGGAGCGCGAATACGATCACCGGCCGGCGCGCGGTGGGATTGAGCCGTTTGACCAACACATCGACGCCGACGTGAATGCCGGTGCGAACGCCAAGCGCGGCGCCGAATTTCGCCATCCACACGAACATGTAGGTGGCAAGCTCTTGCGCCCAGGACAGATTGATCGAGGCGAGCGAGACATAGACCCAATTCGCGCCGGCCTGCAGAAACACCAAGCCGTGCAATCCGGCCCAGCGCGCAAGGTTCGCGGAATTGCTGGCGCCGTAGCGATGCACGACGGCGACGAAGGTGAGAATCGTGGCCGCGCCGATCAGCGTGACGATGATCCACTCTTCAAGCCGATCGAGGATACGGTCGAGCATCGGCTTGCGCGCGGCTTGCTCCCGGGCGATCCGGGAGGAGCAAAGCTTTTAGGACTGCGGCGGGACGAAGCCGGAAGCTTTATAGATTTTGTCCAAGAAATCCTTGCCGAAGCGGCTCTGCATTTCCTTGTGCACCGGCATCAGGGCGGCGACCCAGGCCGCCTTTTCAGCATCGGTCAGGACGTGAATCTGCATCTTGCCGGTGGCCTTGATCTTGTCGAGCGCGTCGACATTGTCCTTGGCGGCCGTATCGTCGAAATACTGGGTCGTCTCCTGCACGGCGCGATCGAGTTGCGGCCGCACGTCGGCGGGCAACGCGTCCCAGAACTTTTTGTTGGTGAGCAGCGAATACGTCAACCGGCCGTGATGGGAGACCGTGAGGTATTTCTGCACGTCGTAGAACTTTTGCGTCCAGATGTTGGACGGCACGTTGTCCTCGCCGTCGACCACACCGGTCTGCAGCGCCTGATACAGTTCGCCGAAGGCGATGATCTGTGGAATGGCGCCGAGTTGACGCGCCACCGCGTCCAACACCTTGCCACCCTGGATGCGCATCTTCATGCCGCGGAAATCTTCCGGCATGATCAGTGGCTTATTGGAGGTATAGACGTGAGTGCCGTTATCCCAATAGGCGAGCGGGCTGACGCCCTTCGTCTCGAGTTTCTTGTTGAACTCGGCCATCAGCGGGCTTGCCATCATCTGCCGGGCGCGCGCGTCGTCGCTCATCAGGAACGGCAGATCGAAAATATCGAACTCGCGCACGCCGAGCGGGCCGAATTTCGAGATCGACGGCGCCAGAAGCTGCACCGAGCCGAGCTGCAAGGCCTCCAATTCTTCCTTGTCCTTGTACAGCGAGGAGTTCGGATAGACTTCGACCTTGACTCTGCCGTTGGTGTACTTCTCGGCGAGTTCCTTGAAGACGTTGGCGGCCTTGCCCTTCGGGGCATCCGGCGACACGACGTGGCTGAATTTGATGACGATCGGCGCTTGCGCGCAGGCGGTGCCGGCGAACGCAGCGACCAGCGCAGCGGCGAACGCTGCAGCAAAACGCTTCATGATGGTTCCCTCGGGGCGGCCGGAGCGGCCGCTGGTTGTGTCGGCTAAATCCATAGCGTGAATGATCGGGCGGGCCAAGCCACCTGGTGCTTGTCGTTATCAGACTGATGGGCCGGCCGTTTAGAACAATGCCAATGCTTATGCGCAAATCGTTCTGCCGCAGGCCGATCGCTGTGTGCCTCGATCCCGCTGTACGCGATCTGAGCGATCAGCATCACCTTCTCTCATTTGCCCCCGCTGTTCACGGCGGTCCGGCCAGGACCCGAATACCCGCAAACCCAACCGTATTGACGCAAAAGTTGTAAAACTCAATAATATCTAAAGTTAGGGAACAAACCAGGAAGGGGACCATGAATATATTGACGACAATTTTTACGACGATTGTCTTCATTGTTGTAATGGTCGCACTGATTGATATTTACCTCCACTGGCGGCAGCGATGGCGGTACCCCGTTGGTTTTGGATCTGCTCCGGTTTCGCCGACGCCAGCATCCGGGGTCGACGCGAAAGGGGAGCTTACAACCGCAGCGAAGTACGCCCTATGGACTTACATGTTTGGCATTTTGGGTGTCGGAGGCGCGATCATTGGTATCGTATCCGGCATCGCCGGCTACATGATAAAGGACCTCGCGACTGAAAAGGCCATCCAGGTTGCCCTGAACGAAATGCAAAAGCCGCTTTCAGACCGATTGGCGCAATTTGCCGATGCGAAGGCCGCGCTGGACGCCGCTGCAAAAAGCGTGGCTAATGAGGAATTCAAGGACACGGTGGCGAAAACATTAACGGCCAACGCGGACTTTCAAAACAAGATAGCCACTGTAGTCACTGGCGAGGACGCTTTTCGACGAAAGATAGTAGAGCTACTTATCAAGGACCATGGCGATCAAATCCGAGGCCTGAGCGGGCCTGCTGGCCCCCCTGGCAAGAACGGCACTGACGGTGCGAGTCCAAGCCCGGCATCAGTCGCCGAAGCACTCAACGATCAAGTTTTTCGAGGGAAAATAGCTGAACTTCTGGTGGCCCGTTATGGCGATCAGCTTCGAGGATTAAGGGGGCCTGCTGGACCCGAGGGCCCTACTGGCAAGAACGGCGTGGACGGAGCGAGTCCAACCGCGGAAGCGGTCGCGCAAGCACTCAACGACCAAGCTTTTCGAGCCAAAATAACTGAACTCCTCGTGAGCCGTTATGGCAATCAGCTTCGAGGAGCACCGGGTCCGCTCGGCCCCCCCGGTCTGCCGGGGAAGGACGGGTCAAGTCCCAGCGCCGGATCAGTCGCCGAAGCACTCAATAACGCTGCTTTTCAAACAAAAATAGCCGAACTCCTCGTTATCTCCTATGGTGGCCGCCTTCGGGGAGCGACTGGTCCTGCCGGTCCTCCGGGGCCGCCCGGCAAGGACGGGACGAATGGATCGACTCCAGATATCTCTGCGGTCGCCCGATTCCTGGCAAATACCTATGGTGAGCAACTTCGGGGCCCGCAAGGCGCGCCAGGTAAGAATGGCAAAGATGGAGTCAGCCCAAGCGCTGACGATGTTGCTGCGGTGATGATCAGTAAACACGGCGATCAGCTTCGACAAATATTAGCGCCCCAGCCCCGGCCTCGCCCAAGGCGGCGGCGCTAATCGCCACTCATTATGGGAACGGCAATCCTTAACCACTGCAGTTGCACGACGCCCGGCTACAACAGCGCGCCGGGATTCTTTTTATAACGGTTAACGAACGCGTCGGCGGTCATGTAGGCCAACGCCTGAATGGTCAGCGTCGGATTGAAGCCGCTCATGGTTGGATGATTGGCGCTGCCCATGACGAACAGATTTGGAATATCCCAGGTCTGACCGTATTTGTTGACGACCGATTCCTTCGGACTGCTGCCCATGCGCGCGCCGCCCTGGTGATGGGCGCCCGGCGCGCCGGGCCCGAACGGCGCGGTCCAAACATGCGCCGCGCCCATGGCCTGGCCGATCTCGACCATTTTCTTTTGAATGAACTCTACGCGGGCGCGCTCGTTCGGGCGGCGCCAGTCGTAGGTCATGCGTGGCGCCGGCAAGCCCCAGGCGTCGCGCACGTGCGGATCGAGGTCGATCGCCTGATCCGCGTAGGGCAGATTCTCGGTCTGGCCGGTGAGCGCAGTGTACCGCGTGTAGTATTTGGCGAAGAAGTCGCGGTATACGGCGCCCCAGTGCGGCACCCCGGGCGGCGGCGGCATGCTCATCGCGGTGCCGAGCGGCCCGCCTTCGAGACCCGCCGGGCCGGCCGAAACCTGGGCGCCGCGGATAAAGCCCAAATCCTTGTGATCGAAATTGTCGGCGTTGTAATCGTCGAGCGAATTTTTCTGCGCGCTCGGGCCCATGTAGACGTTGACGTGGCGGTCGTCGAACGCGGCAAACGCGCGCGCCCCGATATGCGCCATGATGTGCTTGCCGACGTGGCCGCTCGAATTGGCAAGACCGTCCGGGAATTTTTCGGTCTTCGACAGCAACAACAGCCGAACGTTGTCGTAGATGAACGCCGATAGCACGACGACGTCGGCTTCGATCGTGTTGTCGGAATGATCCGGGCCGTAATAGGAGACACCGGTCACCTTGCCGCTGTTATCGGAGTTGACGCGGTAGCACAGTGCGCCGGTGATCAGCGTGAAATTGCCGGTGGCGTCGGCTTCCGGCAGCTTGGTGACCAGGATCGATGACTTGGCGCCGACGTGGCAGCCGAACGCTTGGCAATAGCCGCAATAGGTGCAGCCCGGCCGGCCCTTGTAGGGTTGCGACAGGATCGCGTGCGGCGTGGCAAACGGATGCAGGCCGAGCTTTTGCGCAGCGGCGTTGAAATTGACGCCGACTTGGTCGATCAACAGCGGCGGCAGCGGATAGTCGCGCTGCCGCGGCGCCTCGAACACGTTGCCGCCTTCGATTGTCTTGCCCTGCAGGTTACCGGCTTTGCCTGACACGCCGAGCTCGTACTCGGCGCGCTCGTAATAGGGCTCGAGGTCCTTGTAGGCCAGCGGCCAGTCGATCACCGAGCAGCCTTCCGGTATCGCGCTCGCGCCGTAGCGCTCGACGGTTTGCGAGCGCACGCGGAAATCGTCTTCGTGGAAGCGCCACGACACCGCGCCGTAATGCACGGTGCCGCCGCCGGCCTGATTGCCGTTGTTCTGCGACGGAATCGGATGCGCCGTGGCGTTGGCGTTGGGCCGCCAGGTCACCGGCATCCGCTTCGGGTCCGGCCGCAAATCCTGACGCTGGAAATAGCGCAGCTCGTCGTGCGGCTCGAAGTCGGCGGTTTTCAGCCGCGGTCCGCGTTCGAGCCCGATCACCTTGATGCCGGCCTTGCCAAGCTCGGCCGCCATGATGCCACCCGCGGCGCCGACGCCGACGATGACCACATCGGTCTTTTGCGTTGCCATGGCTGATCTCCTCCCAAAAGTTTTTATTAGATGCTGACGATCGTATCTGCCGGTCGCCTTAAGTCTTCTTGCCCTTCAACCGCGACTGCAGGCCGACGATCGGCTCGCGCGTAAACGCTTCCCTGCTCGCCATGTCCTCGGCGGTGAACATCATCTGCGCGCCCGGAAAGCCGACCAGGACCCAGCCGGCGAAGTCCTTGTTGCCGCCATAGATCGGGTCGGCGAACATGCCTTCCAGTGTGTGCTTGCGCACGGTGTTGAAGAACGCCTGCGCGGTCGGCCAGGAAAACGCGGTCGACTTGCCGTGCTCGAGCGCGGCAATGGTTTCGTCCTGATGCGTGGTGTCGAGGCTGCGGAACGGCTTGCCGTAGGCGGCGACGCAGTGCGCGTCGAGCTGCGTGAGCCCGCGCCGATAAAAGTCCTGCTCGTCCGCGTAGGGTCCGGACAGCGCCAGATCGATGTAGTTGAGCACATCGGCGTCGGTGGCGCCGGGCTTGCCGGGCGCGCCGGGCATCAGCCGCTCGGCGAACGCCGCGATGGTGCGCGCATTGTCGTCGTTGAAGAAGGCGCCGTGACTGCCGCCCATCAGCGGCATCATGGCATCGTGACTGGCCGCTTCGTTCACGGCTACGTGCGAGCCGTGATTCTCTGCTGTCTTCGCCAACGCCTGTGGCGCCAATGCCGCGCCCGCGGCCGCACCGGCTCCGATCGCCGTGCCGACCAAAAACTTACGGCGGCTCTCATCGTGCTTGGCCATGATGCTTCCTCCCTTCTGGCTGCACCGGCGAGGCGCGGCTTTCGCCGAGACGCCCGCGACGCAGTCGCCCGATGGATGGGCGTTTGCCGCTTAGACTGTCCGCTTTCGCATAGCCGTGCAAGGCAGAATTCGGAACTGCCTCATGGATGACCGCGACGCCTATCGATGGTCAGGCTTGCCGGTCGAAACTGCGCCATTAGATGGCGCACCCTGCTGCGGGACGGGGGCGACGTACGTGTTGTTGGGCTCACAATGGCCGCCCATGCCGCTGATCGTGGCCATGCACTGCTCGCGAGTGACGAAACCGCAATTCGTGGCGTTGCCGTCGCCGGTGCTGATGTATGCGCACCACGGATAGTTCTGCGCCAATGCACGCGCACCAAGCGCTCCGGCGGCGAACAGGATCCCGATCACGATTATCAATGCCCGCATGATTGGCTTCACGCTCCACGTCCTGCCGATCGTATCAACTCCTTACGCTCGAACAACTGCCGGAATTGCCAAAGTGCGAGTTTTCAGTTCGGTCGAAACCAATCGGCATCCGTTATCTGCTCAATGCATTGCCGCGTCGATGCGCGGCACCAGCGCGCCCGGATGGCGGATCACGTGACCGGCGAGACGATGAGCCGCAGCGGCCGCCTGCATCGGCTCGCCGCCGGACAATCGCGCCGCCAGATAGCCGGCATTGAAACCGTCACCCGCCGCGGTCGTATCGACCGGCACCAAGACTTCCGGCACCGGCACGAAGTCCTGCGCGCCGGCAGTCGCGACCAGCGCGCTGTTCGGTCCGTTCTTCACCACGATCTCACCGATGCCGAAGGCCTGCAGCCGCGCCACCGTCGCTTCCGGACTAGGATCGCCCCACAGCACTGCTTCGTCGTCGAACGTCGGCAGCGCGATGTCGACGCGCTTGAGCGTTTCGATGAAGACGGTGCGGGTGCGCGGCAGATCGCCTTTCCAGCCGCGCGGCCGGAAATTGCCGTCGAACGCCACCTTGGCGCCTTGCTGCCGCGCCACCTCCAGCACCGCGAGAAGGCGGCCGATGCTGTTGGTCGACAACAGCGACAGCGTGATGCCGGAGAAGTAGATGAGCTTGGCCTCGACCAAGCCTTCGGCGAGGCGCATCCAGTCCGGCAGCTCGAACAGCTCGTGCACCGGCGCAGCCTCGCGCCAGTAGCGCACGTTGCGCTCGCCGCCGGGGCCGCTTTCGATCAGACAAAGCGCCGGCAGCCGGCCTGGGACGCGCAACACCAGGTTCGTGGCGATGCCTTCGGCCGCCGCCAGCGCCAGCATGCTGTCGGAATACGGATCGTCGCCGATTGCGGTCGCAAAGCCGGCATCGATGCCGGCGCGCGCCAGATAGACGGCAGTGTTGAACGTGTCGCCGCCGCAGGACAGCGCAAAGCGTCCGTCGCCGCCGCGCTTGAGCTCGATCAGCGCCTCGCCGACGCAGACCGCGCGCCGTGTTTGCTCGCTCATGCTTTATCCTTGCGCCGCGGCGGGACGCCGTGCCGACCAATGCATGCGACTGACAAAATAGCCGAGAGCGCTCAAGAGCGCGATGCAGAAACTGACCGGCCAATCGGTCGCATAGGCCATGGCGATGCCGAGCCAAGCCTCGGCCAATGCCAGCACCGCCGACAAGATCATGCCGCTCCACAGGCCGGTCACGAGTCGCTGCGCCGTGGCCGGCGGTCCGACCATCAGGGCGAAGACCAAAAGCACGCCGACGATCTGCGCGCTCTCCGATACCGCGAGCGCGACGATCGCCATGAAGGCGGTCGAGACGAAGCGCACCGGCACGCCTTTGGCTTCGGCAAGTTCGGGCTGCAGAGTGAGAAAAATTAACGGCCGCATGATCACCGCCAAGGCGGCGAGCGTCGCGAGGCCGAGCGCGATCAAGGTGAGGATCGTCGAGGGGTCGACCGCGAGCACGTTGCCGAACAACAAAGCTGTCGCCTGCGCGGCGAACGCCGTGTAGTAATGCAGAAATAGCAATCCGAATCCGAGCGCCAACGCCAGCACCACGCCGATGGCGACGTCGCGGCCGCTGATGCGCTCGCCCAACAAGCCGATCGCGATGCCGGCGGCGACAGTGAAGCCGACCAGCCCCCAGACCGGCGCCACGCCGATGAGGACTGCGCCGGTGGCACCGGCAAAGCCGATATGACCGAGCGCGTGGCCGGCAAAGGTTTGACCGCGCAGCACCAGGAAATAACCGACCAGGCCGGACACCACAGCCGCCACGCCCGCGGCCGCGAACGCGTTGCGCATGAAATCGTATTCAAGCATGGCGATGGTCGTGGTGGTGGTGATCGCCGTGGTGGGCGTGGCCGTGGCTATGATCGTGCTGATGATCCGCGCGTTCGACGTTCTGGCCGCGCGAGAGTACGAAAATATGGCCGTCGGCACGCACCACCTCGATGCGCGCATCGTAAAGCCGCGACAGTACCGGCGCGGTCATCACTTCGGCCACAGTGCCGAGCGCGGCCTGGCCGTTGCCGAGATAGAGCACGCGATCGAGCGCGCCGATCAGCTGATTGAGCTCATGGGCGGAAAACAGCACCGTGATGCGGCGCTCGCGGGCAAAGCCGCGCACCAGTTCGACCACGGATTCCTGATGGCGCTGGTCGAGGCTGATCAGCGGCTCGTCGAGCAGCAGCAGTTTCGGTTCGCCGAGCAGGGCCTGGGCGAGCAGCAAGCGTTGGCGCTCGCCGCCCGACATGTCGGCGAGCGGCCGTTCGGCAAGCTCGCGCGCGCCGATCGCGGCGAGTGTCTCCGCAACGGCCTTGCGTTCGGGGCGCGAGCGCAGCGGCAGCCCCCAGCGTTCGCCGCCCACCGAACTCGCGATGAAATCGAGGCCGCGCACGCGCAAATCCGGCGCCAGCGTGTGCACTTGCGGCAGGTAACCGATGGTCGCGTCGCCGCGCTGCGGCGTGCGGCCGAACACGCGAATGCTGCCGGTGTCGGGCCGTATGAGGCCGAGAATGGCGCGAAACAGCGTCGTCTTGCCGGCGCCGTTGGGGCCGAGCACGCCAATGAATTCGCCGGGTTCGACGGCGCAGCTGACGTCGCGGAGCACCGCGCGCCCGCCGAGGCTGAGCGTGACATGATCGAGCGCGATGATGCTCATAAGCCCGCCCCGTCCAACGCCTTTGCGGTGGCGTCAAGCTCGCGCAGCATCCAGGCCTGATAGGAAAGACCCGGCGGGCAAGTCTCGGTGACGCCGACCACCGCAACGCCGTCGGCGCGCGCGAGCGCGACGAGCCGCTGCACCAAGCGGTCCGAGGCTTGCGAGTTGTAGAACATCACCCGCACCTTGTGCTTTTTCAGATCGTCTTCGAACCGCGCGAGATCGCGGGCGCTGGGTTCGGTATTATTCATGATCGCGAGCTGGAACGAAGCGTTGCGCATGACGAGCCCAAGCGCCGCCGCCATGTAGCCGAACACTGGCTCGGTCGCGGTGACGGTTACGCCGGAATATTTGGCGCGCATGGCGGCGATCTTGTCGTCGAGCGGCGCAAGCGAGGCGACAAACATCTTCAGCCGCCCGGCGTAATCGTCCGTGTGGGCGGGATCGATCGTGCCCAATGCCGCCGCAAACGCAGCGGCAACCGCCGGCATGGTCGGCGGATCGTACCAAAGATGCGGATTGGCGCCGGCCTTCTTGTGCACCAGATCGGCCGCCACGATCACCACTCGTCCAGGCGCTGCGGTGACCTTGAGCAGCTTGTCCATCCATGAATCGTAGGCCGCGCCGTTGTAGATCACGACCTTGGCGGCGGCGATCTCGCGAACAACAGCAGGCGTGGCTTCGAACAGATGCGGATCCTGGTTGGGATTGCTCAGCACCGAGGTGGCCGAAACCCGGTCGCCGCCGATCTGCCGCGCCACGTCGCCATAAAAATTCTCAGCCGCGACCACGGCGATCTTTTTTTCGGCCGCCGGCGAAGGCGCGGCGGCCGCAACCGCCACGGCAAGCGTGGCGGCCACCCCGAACAGTACGTTGCGCAGCCGTGTCATGGCCAATCCCATCGATCGCCGCTCCACCGAGCGGGGCGGGCATACCGGTAAAACGTAATATTATAACATTACAGCGGCAAGGCGCCCGACGACCGGGCGCTTTGCCGAGCCGTGGAAAACCGCTGCGCCGGTCACTGCGGATGAAGCAGCGGCACCAGGCGGTTCTTCTCGGCCGTATCGGTCGCCAGATTGCGGGCAAAGCCGGCGCTGTCGGCGAAATAGCCGGCCGGCTGCAGCGTATTCTTGACCACCTTCTGGGCGGCGTCGCTCTTCATCACCGCGACGCACGCCGCCGCGAGCTTGGCGGTGACGTCGGCCGGCATGCCGGCCGGTGCGAGCAGGCCGCCATAGCTCAGCGGCGCCACGTCATAACCCTGCTCCTTGAAGGTCGGCACGTTTGGCAACGCCGGATTGCGGGCTTCGGCGAATAGTCCGGGCATCGGCAGTCCGCTGCCGGCGGCCGCGGTCAGCGGCACGGCGGCGAAATCGATCTGCCCCGAGCGCACCGCCTGCATTTCCTCGGCCGGCCCCTTATAGGGCACATCGTTGAACGCGACCTTGGCCTGCTCCGCCCATGCGATCATGGCGAGATGCGGGATGGTGGCGACGCCCGGAACGGCGACATTGAGCCCGCCCGGCTTGCGCTTGGTCGCCTCGACGATGTCGCGCGCGGTCTGCAGCGGCGAGTTCGGCGGCACCACCACGACCTGATCGTTCTTGAATGTTTGGCAGATTGGCGTGAAGGATTTGATCGTATAGCCGGCTTGCTTGTCGATCAACGGCTGCACGGTGATCGAGTACGTTGCGCCGTGCATCAGCATGTAACCATCGGGGTTGGCGCGCGCCACGTCGGCGGTGCCGAGCACGCCGTTGGCTCCCGGCTTGTCGATGATGATGAACGGCTTGCCGAGCCGCGATGAGAAACCATCAGCCAAGACGCGGCCCAAAATGTCGGCGCTGGAGCCAGCCGTCGCCGGCACGATGATTTGGACGACGCGGTTCGGATAGCCCTGCGCGGCTGCGCCGGTCACACCGGCCGCTGTCCCGCAGGCGACTGCCATGCTCACGATAGTCCGCGCCTTGTGATGCATCATTTCCTCCCTGGCACGCCCTGAAATGCTGAACCCAAGCGCCCCTTCGATCAAGCCAGCGCCCACCCGGCTGATCGTCGCGGTCGAACGACCGGCCGCGAGGATGCAACAGCCAGCGGATGCCTATATAGAGAGCGAACGGAGGGACCAATGACTGACAAAATTCCGGTCACGGTGCTGACCGGCTACCTCGGTGCCGGCAAGACCACGCTGCTCAATCGCATCCTGTCCGAGCCGCACGGCAAGAAATACGCCGTGATCGTCAACGAATTCGGCGAGATCGGCATCGACAACGATCTGGTGGTCGGCGCCGACGAAGAAGTATTTGAAATGAACAACGGCTGCATCTGCTGCACGGTGCGCGGCGACCTGGTGCGTATCCTGGACGGGCTGATGCGGCGCAAGGGCAAGTTCGACGCCATCATCGTCGAGACTACCGGGCTCGCCGATCCGGCGCCGGTGGCGCAGACCTTCTTCATCGACGAGAACGTCGGGCGGCGCACCAAGCTCGACGCCGTGGTCACCGTAGCCGACGCCAAGTGGCTCAACGAACGGCTCAAGGACGCGCCCGAAGCGAAGAATCAAATCGCGTTCGCCGACGTGATTTTGCTCAACAAAACCGATCTGGTGTCAGCCGACGAGCTGAGCGAAGTCGAGGCGCGCATCCGCGATATCAATCCCTACGCCAGGCTGCACAAGACCGAGCGCGCCAAGATTCCGCTGGGCGAAGTTTTGGACCGCAACGCCTTCGATCTCGATCGCATCCTCGAAATCGAGCCGGCATTCCTGGAAGGCGACGGCCATGACCACGAGCATGGCCACGATCATCATCACGAGCACGGTCATGACCACGGGCACGATCACGATCACCACCACGCCCATCAACACGGCGGCCTCAAGCACTATCACGATGAGGAAATGCAATCGATGTCGCTGAAGAGCGAGAAGCCGCTTGATCCTGACAAGTTCTTTCCGTGGATCCAGGACCTGGTGCAGAAGGAAGGCCCGAACATTCTGCGCTGCAAGGGCATCCTCGCTTTCAAGGGCGACGAGGAGCGCTTCGTCTTTCAGGGCGTGCACATGATCCTCGACGGCGATCACCAGCGGCCCTGGAACAAGGACGAGAAGCGCGCAAGCCGCATCGTCTTCATCGGCCGCAACCTGCCGGGCAAGACGATCACCGAAGGATTCGAAAGCTGCATCGCTTGATATGAGCGAGACCCGCAGCGATACCGTCTCCGTCGTCGAGCGCACCCGCGCGGTGGCCGCTGGCGGCACAATTGTCGGCGCGCATTTTCTCGGCCGCACCGCCGTGTTCGTGCTCGGCGAGGAAGCGCTGCTGTTTGCCGAGCCCGATGGCGAGCTGCGGCGCATGGCGATCCATGACGGCGCCATCCTGGCGTCAGCCAGCGACGGCGCCCACATCGTCAGTGGCGGCGACGACGGCAAGGTGGTCACGACGGACCTAGGCTCGAGCCGCGTGTTAGCGACCGATCCGAGGCAGCGCTGGGTCGATCACATCGCGCTCGGGCCGGACGGCGCCGCGGCCTGGTCGGCGGGCAAAACCGCTTTCGTGCAGGCCAAAGAACTTCGCCAATTCGAGGCGCCGTCCACGGTCGGCGGGCTGGCGTTTCTGCGGAAGGGCTTTCGCCTTGCCATCGCCCACTACAATGGCGCCACGCTTTGGTTTCCCAACGCGCCGCAAGCCGGGCCCGAGCGGCTGGAGTGGAAGGGGTCGCATCTCGGCGCCGCCGTCAGTCCCGACGGCCGCTTTCTGGTCACCACCATGCAGGAGCCGATGCTGCACGGCTGGCGCCTGGTCGACCGCCAGCACATGCGGATGTCGGGCTATTCGGCGCGCGTCATGTCGCTCGACTGGAGCGTCGGCGGCCGCTGGCTCGCGACCTCCGGCTCGACGCAGCTAATTCTTTGGCCGTTCCACACCAAGGACGGCCCCATGGGCAAACAGCCGCGGCTGCTGGCGCCGGCCGAGACGCGCGTCGAGGTGGTGGCCTGCCATCCCAAGCAGGAGATCGTGGCCGCCGGCTATGGCGATGGCATGGTGCTGCTGGTGCGCATCGATGACGGCGCCGAGATCGTGGCCAAGAAGCCGGGCGATGCGCCGGTGACCGCGCTGGCCTGGAGCGCCGACGGGCTGCTGCTCGGCTGGGGCGCCGAAGACGGCGCCGCCGGCGTTGTGAATCTCGGCTGACCAAGGCGGGGCGCGGTTCCGACGCCTTGGAACCACGGCCGTCCGGCGGCAGTTTGTTTCCTATGCATCGAATTGCCCGAGGCGCAGCCGCAGCTGCGTTGCTCCTGTCCACGACGATGGCGGCGTCGGCTCAGCCGTCTGTTCCGGGTGGCAATCGCGGCTGCTCGCAGCCAGGCCATTCCGACAACTTGAGCGACAAGCTGGCGCAAAGCGGCGGCGTCCTTTGTCCGCAAAACGTCGATCCCGCCATGAAGGCGCCGACGCCACCGACCGGCGACAAGCCGGTCATTCGTCCTCCCGGAGGCGGCGGCGGCAATCCAAACGTTCAGCCGAAGTGATCTTTTATTGGGCATTGCTCGGAGTAAGCCGTCGATCGCAGCGGCGCCAAATCGTTATTTTTTGCAGAATCGCTAATCGCCATGCCGGTTCCTGAACAGCGCGTTGCCCAGGCCGGTGCCGATCGTGAAAATGCCCCAGCGCTCGACGTCCTGCATGCGCGGCAGTTCGCTCAATCCCTGCACCACTGCGTCGTTGTGCACGAGGATCATGGTATCGTGGTCGCCGATCTTGGGGATGGCCTCGCCGAGCACCTGGGGAAGGTTGAAGCGGCCGCTTTTTTCCCAATTGCCCGGCAGGTTTTGCGCGCCGCGCGCGATGGTGCCGTCCGGCTCGATGGTGCCGGGGCAGCCGATGCCGATGAACGGCGCCAGCCGCAGCCCCTCCTTGTCGGCGCGCTTGATCAGGCGCTCGACCATCTCGATCAAGCCTTGCACCGCATCGCTGCGATTGAGTTTTTCGTCGCCGTGGCGCCACAGCTCGAACTTCCACACCTTGGCTTTGCCGAGATCGGCGGCGCGCTTGAGATTGAGCTCGATAATGCCGACGCGGATATTGGTACCGCCGATGTCGACGGCGAGAATCGCATCGTGTGCCGCGAACATCCAGGCCGGCGCCAGATGCACGGCGCCGATCAACCCGGCCTGGTCGGGATCGCGGCTGACGGTGGCGACCTCGAGCTTGATATCTTCCGCCTTGAGCAGCACGGAGGCGCGGCCGATCGCCAGTTCGCCGACGCGGCTGCCGGAAAAGCCGCCGCCGGCGATCAGGCGCTCCATATCCTTCCAGCCTTTGAGTTTGAGGAAGCGCTGCGTCACTAGCGCCAGCTCCTGGGCAAAATCTTCGATGGCACCGTGGAGGATGCCAGCGGCTTCGTGGTCGCCACCCACCAGAACGTCATCGAGCCTGTTTTTGGGAAGAGCCTTGCTCGGCTCGTCGCCAAACGGATCCAAGCCAATCTTGCGCAGCGGCTTGCGCCATTGCTCGAGGAACTCGCGGAACGCGCCCTTGCTGGCGCGATCGCCGACAAAACCCTCGTCGTCCTTGAGTGCGACGTTGTAGCTCTCGACCTCGACGGCAGGCAGCAGCGCGCTGCCATGCGCCGAAAGCGAGGGTCTCAGCGCTATTTGCTCGGACATTGCCTTGGATTCCCAGTGCCACGACAACGGTCGCCGACCCGAAAGGTTTCCGTCCCGACGCTAAGCGCTGCCAGCGCTTCTGGAACTCCAGGCACGCATCCGCGTTGTTGGTCCGACCGGTTTATGCGTGCGTTCATGCGTGCGGTATAGCCGACAAGATATTTGGATCGATCTTTGAAAACGCTTCGAGCTCATCACGCTGCGCGGCGCTTGACGGCCGGCGCAGAACGGCGCGTCCACCGGCGCGTGACGCGTTACGACCGCAGTCACCCGCATGGCGCCGCCGTCGCGGCCACCGCGAGGCCGCCGGCATGGCTTGTTGGCCGCATCCGTCCGCCCGACGCGCTGCCGTTTTGGCCGCGCGCCTTCGTGTTCGACGTCGAGGGCACGCTGGTCGATACGGTGCTGCCGACGCTGCAATGCTGGAGCGACACGCTCGCCGAAATCGGCGTGGCGGCGAGAGTAGCCGATCTGCATCCCTATTCAGGCATGGATGGCAAGCGCCTGCTGTCGCATTTCGTCAAGAAGCACGACCCCAAGCTGCTTACGCACATTGTTGAGCTGCAGCGCGAACGCTACCGCGTCCACCACCTGCCGCACATCCGAGCGCTCCCCGGGCTGCGGCGGGTGTTCAATGCGATCAAGAGCGGCGGGGCCAAGATCGCGCTGGCGACCACATGCAGCAAGGAGGACCTCGGCCGTTACCGCACTGTCATGGCGGTCGACGACCTGATCGACGTGGCGTGCTGCGGCGATGAGGTGAAGCGGGAGAAGCCGGCTGCGGACCTCGTAGCGCTCGCTGCCAGGAAATTGCACATACCGCCGGCGCAGATCGCCATGGTGGGCGACACGCCCTATGACGCGGAGGCCGCCCGCGCCGCCGGCTTGGCGCCGGTCGGCTTGCAGAGCGGCCATTTTTCGCGATCCGACTTGCAGGACGCCGGCTGCGCCGCGGTGTTCTTCGATCTCGTGGCGCTGGCGCAGAAACTGGAAGAGCAGGCTCCGGCCGCGGCGGTTGCCGAAGCCGAAGCCCAATTGCCGCTCAGATCACATACTGCCGCAGCGGCGGATAGCCGTTGAAGCCGACCGAGGAGTAGGTCGCCGTATAGGCGCCGGCCGCCTCGATCAGCACCTTGTCGCCGATGGCGAGCGACACCGGCAGCGGGTACGGCGTCTTCTCGTACAACACGTCGACGGAGTCGCAGGTCGGCCCAGCGATGATGCAGGGCGACGTCTCGTCGCGATCGCGCGGCGTGCGGATCGGATAGCGGATCGACTCGTCGATGGTCTCGGCCAGGCCGTGGAATTTGCCGATATCGAGATAGACCCAGCGCACCTCGTCCTCGGGCGAGCGCTTGGCAATCAGCACCACTTCGGCCTCGATGATGCCGGCATTGCCGACCAGGCCGCGGCCCGGCTCGACGATGGTCTCCGGCAGTGCGTTGCCAAAATGCTTGCGCAGCGAGCGGAAGATCGCCTTGCCGTAGGATTCCAGCTTCGGCGTCTTGCGCACGTAGCGCGCCGGAAAACCGCCGCCGAGATTGACCATGGCGAGCGTGATGCCGCGCTCGGCGCAGGTGCGAAACACCGAAGCCGTGGAGGCGAGCGCGCGGTCCCAGGCCTGGATGTTGTGCTGCTGGGAGCCGACATGGAACGAGATGCCGTACGGCGTCAGGCCGCGCTTGTGCGCCAGCTCCAGAATGTCGGCCGCATAGGCCGGCTCGCAGCCGAACTTGCGCGACAGCGGCCATTCCGAGCCCGAGCCGTCGCAATGGATGCGGCAGATCACCCGGCTGCCGGGCGCAGCTCGGGCGATCTTCTCGACCTCGGCCTCGCAGTCGACCGCGAACAGCGTGACGCCAAGCTTGGCGGCCGCGGCGATCTCCGACTCTTTCTTGATGGTGTTGCCGTACGAAATGCGCTCGGGCGTCGCGCCCGCGGCCAGCGCGGCCTCGGTCTCGCTGATGGAAGCAACGTCAAAGCAGCAGCCGAGGTCGGCCAGCAGCTTGAGAATCTCCGGCGCCGGATTGGCCTTTACCGCGTAGTACACTTTGCTGTCGGGCAGCGCCCGGGCGAAGCTCAGATAATTGTCGCGCACCACGTCGAGATCGACGACGAGGCACGGTCCGTCTTGCGGGCGCTGCTTGAGAAATTCGCGGATGCGCGTGGTCATGGACCCCAACTCCCTTTCCGGCCGACGGCGTAGCCGCCGAGGTGAACCTCCTGCGACGCGTGCAGTTCCGCCTCGTGCGGAACGAGTTGCGTCGCCGCTGTTGCTGCCTTGGTCCGGATGAGGGAGATCCCGTTCCGCACTGCTGGCAAAGAAGGACAAGCCCTTTCGGTGTCCCCGGCATTGGCGCCGGCAGTAACCAAAAAAGCCCTTCCGTCGTTGCTTTAAGCCGCGTCGCCCGTGGAGAGCGGGCTATGCCGGTTTCGCCTCCGGCTGCCGGTCGCGGGTGCAAGGAAGTAGTAGTCTCTTCCTTAGGCGGCTGTCCGGCCTCTTGTCCGGATGCCCACCGACCGACACACGGCCACAGGCACGTGCGAAATTGGGCATTCACCAAATAAGCGATTTCGTCGCGAGGTGCAAGCGTTTTGGTCTTAACAAAACGTGACAGCGGGAATTTTTGGCCGCGCGGCGACGGTGCGCGCGCCCGTTATTCGGCGGTGAAGGGCTCGACACGATTGGCGGCGCGCAAGAACTGCACCATGACGGCGACGCCGCAGAGCATGAACAAGAGGTCGAGAATCCGCGCGCCGAGCGTGCCGAGCCCGATCAGGTTGGCGATCGCCCAGCTGCCGGCGAACGCCGCGCCGAACACTTCGGCGCTGATCAGGATCGCCGCACTGACCACGGTCAGTACGTTCTGCCAGACGATGCGGCGGGGCCGCTGCGGACGGGCTTCGTTCATGGCCGGCAGTTAGTCGGAAATGATCGGAGATGCAAGCTGTGCGGTTTTCCTCTCCACGCAGGCGCGGGGAAAGGTGAGATTAAGCCGCGTCGCGTGCGGCTTTTTGCGGCAGCAGACCGGCCGCCAGCAGGGCGGCGCGGATGCGGTCGGTCTCGGTGCGGGCGAGCTTGACCAGCGGCGGCCGCACCACCGCGCGCGGCAGACGGCCGAGCAGCACCAGCGCCTCCTTCATGCGGTTGTGCATGTCGGCCCAGGGGTCGGCGTAGAACACGCGGGCGAGCGGATAGATGCGGTCGTTGACCCGCCGCGCCTCGGCAAGGTCGTTCTTCTGCACCGCCTGGAACAGCGCCGACTGCAGATCGGCGATGACGCTCCCGGAGCCGGACAGAAGCCCGTTGCAGCCGAGCACCAGCGAGCTCAACAGCCAAGCGCTGTGGGTCGAGAGCACGTTGACCGCGGACTTGCGGCTTTGCAGCTCGCGGATGTGCATCTCGTGCTGGGCGACGTTGCCGGCCCAGTCCTTGATGGCGCGGATGGTCGGCACCTCGTCGCACATCTTCAGAAGTGTGTCGCGCGGATAGCCCTGGCCGGTGGCCAGCGGATACTGGAAAACGATCAGCGGCAGGCTCGAGCCGTCTGCGATGCGCTTAAAATGCTCGACCGCCATAGCGGGCGATTGGCCCAAGGTGAACGGCGCCGGCGGAAAGACCAGCAGCGCCGAGGCGCCGCCCTGCTCGGCCATGCGGGCGATGCGCGCCGCCTCCAAACTGCCGTCGGCCCAGATGCCGTTGACGATCGGCAGTCGGCCGCCGATCTCGTCCTGCGCGATGTCGAGCACGCGGCGCTGCTCATCGAAGCTGCAGGAGGCAACCTCGGTCGAGTGCGCGTTCACGGTGACGGCAGACAGCCCCCGGACGTCCGCTACGTCTCGCAGGTGCTTGCGAAAGCTCTTTTCGTCGATGGCAAGGTCGTCGGTGAACGGCAGGATGACGGCCGGGATGACGCCGTGCGGCACATAATGAGCGTGGCGAGGCATTTTGGCTCTCCTTCACTCCATCGGGTGGAGGCTCTTGGCTACTTGACATATATCACGGGCCCCGCCGCATTTGCTAAGACCCTGCCATGACCCGAAACGAAACGCTCGAAAATCCCCTTTTGGCCCAGTGGAACACGCCGGACGGCGTGCCGCCATTCGACCGTATCAGCCCTGACCATTTCCGCACCGCTTACGCCCGGGCGCTTGCCGAGCACGAGACCGAGATCGCCGGCATTGCGGCCGATCCGGCACCACCGAGCTTCGACAACACCATCGCCGCCATGGAGAAAAGCGGCCGGGCCCTGACCCGGGTCGGCAACGTCTTTCACGTCCTGGTCGGCGCCCACAGCAATGACGCCCTGCTCGAAATCGAGCGCGACATCGCTCCGCAGATCGCGCGGCATTTCAACGCCATCCACACCAACGCGGCGCTGTTCCGCCGCATCGACGCGCTGGCTCAAGCCGCCGACACGCTCGGCCTGTCCGCCGAGCAGAAGCGCGTGCTCGAGCGCTATCACATCACGTTCCGCCGCGCCGGCGCCGGGCTCGATGCTGGTGCCAAGAAGCGCTTGGCGGAAATCATCGAGCGGCTTGCCGCGTTGGGTACGTCCTTCAGCCAGAACGTGCTGGCCGACGAGCAGGCCTTTGCGCTGCCGCTGCACGCCGAAGCCGAGCTTGCCGGCCTGCCCGACTTCATGCGCGAGGCCATGAAGGTCGACGCCAAGGAGCGCGGGCTCGACGGCTACGCGGTGACGCTGTCGCGATCGAGCGTCGAATCGTTCCTGCAATTCGCCGACCGCCGCGATCTGCGGGAAAAAGTTTTCCGCGCCTTCATCATGCGTGGCGACAACGGCGGCCCAACCGACAACAAGGCCATCATCGCCGAAATGGTGCGGCTGCGCATCGAGCGCGCCCGCCTGCTCGGCTTTGCCGATTTCGCCCATTACCGGCTCGACGACGCCATGGCGAAGACCCCGGAGGCCGCGCGCAATCTGCTCGACACGGTGTGGACGCGCGCGCGGCACAAGGCGCTTGCCGACCGCGACGATCTGCAGGCGCTCATTCAAGAGAGCGGCGGCAATTTCCAGCTGGCGCCGTGGGACTGGCGCTATTACGCGGAGAAGCTGCGGCAACGACGCTGCGATTTCGACGAAGCAGCGGTCAAGCCTTATCTCAGCCTCGAGCGCATGATCGAGGCCGCCTTCTATACGGCGGGGCGCCTGTTTGGCTTGACCTTCCGTCCGCGACGCGACGTTGCGGTCTGGCATCCCGACGTGCGGGTCTGGGAAGTGCGCGGCCGCGATGAGGCGCCGATCGGCCTCTTCTTCGGCGACTATTTCGCCCGGCCGTCCAAGCGCAGCGGTGCCTGGATGACCTCGCTGCGCGATCAGGAAAAACTTTTAGGCGAAGTGCGGCCGCACATCGTCAACGTCTGCAACTTCGCCAAGGCCGCTGACGGCGAGCCTACGCTGCTCAGCTTCGACGATGCCCACACGCTGTTTCACGAATTCGGTCACGCGCTGCACGGGCTCCTTTCCAATGTGACGTACCCGGAGATCGCCGGCACCAATGTCGCCACCGATTTCGTCGAACTGCCGTCACAGCTTTACGAGCATTGGCTCGAACAGCCGGATCTGTTGCGCCGCTTCGCGCTGCATTATCAGACCGGCGAGCCGATGCCCGAAGCGCTGTTGCAGCGGCTGATCGCGGCGCGCAATTTCAATCGCGGCTTTGCGACGGTCGAATACGTCGCCTGCGCGCTGGTCGATCTCGATTTTCATTCGCTGTCCGAACCGCAAGATATCGATCCCGGCGCCTTCGAGACCAAGGCGCTTGCCCGAATCAGCATGCCGGACGAGATCGCGATGCGGCACCGGCCACCGCATTTCGCGCATATCTTCGCCGGCGGCGGTTATGCGGCCGGCTATTACAGTTACATGTGGTCGGAAGTGCTCGACGCCGACGCGTTCGAAGCGTTCGAAGAGACCGGCGACGTGTTCGATCGCACTACGGCAAAGCGGCTCCACGATTTCATCTACGCCGCCGGCGGGTCGCGCGATCCTGCGGAGGCCTACAAGGCATTTCGCGGCCGCTTGCCAAGCGCCGACGCGCTCCTTCGCAAGCGTGGCTTCGCGGAGCCTGCCGCCGCGCCAGCGAGCTAAATAATGGCCGATCTCCACAGCGCCGGTCATCGCCGCGGCGTGGTCTGCGCGCCGCATTTTTCCGCCGTCGAGGACGGCCGCGCCGTCTTGGCCGAGGGCGGCAACGCGCTCGAAGCCATGGTGGCGATGGCGGCGACCATCGCGGCCGTCTACCCGCACATGAATCATCTGGGCGGCGACGGCTTTTGGCTCGTTCGCGAGCCGTCGGGCCGCACGCGCGCCTTTATGGCGGCGGGCCCGGCAGGCCACGACGCGCGGCCCGAACTCTATCGCGAAAGCTACGAGACCATTCCGCCGCGCGGACCGCTTGCGGCGCTCACCGTGCCGGGCGCCGTGGGCGGCTGGATGCTGGCGCTCGAATTCGCCCGCGCGTATGGCGGCAAGCTGCCGCTGAAGGATTTGCTCGCGCCCGCCGTCGGCTACGCCCGCAACGGCTACAAGGTCACGCGCAGTCAGAACCGGCTCACCACAACCTACCTTGCCGAACTGTCGGACGTGCACGGCTTTGCCGCGACGTTTCTGATCGACGGCAAGACGCCGGCAGTCGGCGCCACGCTAAAGCAAGAAAAACTAGCCGACACGTTGGCGCACATCGCCGATGCGGGGCTCGACGACTTTTATCGCGGCGACGTCGGCCGCGAGATCGCAGTCGATCTCGAACGGCTCGGCAGTCCGGTCACCCGCGACGACCTGAAGCGATATACCGCGACGCTCGGCGAACCGCTGCGCCTCACGTTGCCGATCGGCACTCTCTACAACACCGATGCGCCGACCCAGGGCGTGGTGTCGCTCATGATCCTGGCCTTGTTCGACCGCCTCGGCGTAGCCGCTGCCGAGAGTTTCGATCACGTCCATTTGCTGGTCGAAGCCACCAAGCGGGCGCTGCGCGTGCGCGATCGCGCCGTGACCGATCCGAACCGGCTGCCGCAGCCGCTGGAGCGATATCTCGACGAGCGTTTCATCGCCGGCGAGGCGATGAAGATCGACCGGCATAAAGCGGCGCCATGGCTCCTGCGCACAGGCGAAACCGACACGATCTGGATGGGCGCCGCCGATACGAGCGGCCTTGTCGTGTCCTACATCCAATCGCTTTATTGGGAGTTCGGCTCCGGGCTGGTGCTGCCGCGCACCGGTGTTTTGATGCAGAACCGCGGCGCCAGTTTCTCGCTCGAAGCCGGCGCGCTCAACCTGCTGGCGCCCGGGCGGCTGCCGTTCCACACGCTCAGTCCGGCGCTGGCCGTGCTCGGGGACGGCCGCGTCATGGCCTATGGCTGCATGGGCGGCGACGGCCAGCCGCAGACCCAAAGCGCGCTGTTCACCCGCTACGTCAACTTTCGCCAGCCGCTCGCCGACGCCATCGACCGCCCGCGCTGGGTTTTGGGCCGCACCTGGGGCAGCCCGCGCACCACTTTGCGCCTCGAGCCGCGTTTCGACGGCCACCTCATCGACGCACTCGGCACGGCCGGCCACGACGTCGAAGTTTTGGACGAGCCCTACTCCGACGTCATGGGCCACGCCGGCGCGGTAGTGCTGCATCCGGACAACAATTGCGAAGGCGCCCACGATCCGCGGGCCGACGGCGGCGCGGCGGGGATGTGAGCTACCCCTTATACCGCGCGAACAACCTTGATCCGCTTGGCGTCCGGTCTAGTTCTTGGCAGCGCCCACCAAGCAAAGATATTCCCAAACCATCGTCGCGCCCGCGAGAGCCGTGATCTCGGCCACGTCATAAGCTGGGCTAACCTCCACCACGTCCATCCCAACGAAGTGCAATCCGCGCAGTTGTCGGATGATCGCCTGCGCTTGCCAACTGGCGAGGCCGCCGATTTCCGGGGTGCCGGTGCCCGGAGCGCAACCTGGATCGAGCGCGTCGATATCGAAGCTGAAGTAGACGGCCGCATCGCCGATCACCTCGCGAATTTTCTCGGCGATGGCGGCGGGCCCCTGAGCATGTACATCTTGCGCCGCAATCACCGTAACGCCCTGCTCGAGCGTCCACTCGTACACGGCCCGCTCTACTGGCGAACGAATGCCGACCTGGATCATCCGGCGCGGCGCGATCAGTCCCTCCACGATGGCGCGATAGAAAACCGAACCATGGGCGTATGTCTGACCGAAATTCTCCGGCCAGGTGTCAACGTGGGCGTCGAAGTGGATCAAGGCGGTCGGCCCGCTTCGTTTGTGCAATGCGCGAAGCAGCGGCAGCGTGATGCCATGGTCGCCGCCAAGCGCGACGAGGTGCCTTATTGGCGCAGCCTGCCTCTCGATCTCCGCCAAGCTCGTCGCGATGTCGCCCAGCGCGATCGCGAAATTGCCGATATCCGCCAACGACAAAGTTGCAGGATCGATCCAGTGCACCGGATGTGCGCCGTCCACCAGCATCCGGCTCGCCTGCCGGATCGCAGACGGGCCAAACCGGGCGCCGGCGCGATTGGTCGTGCCGAGGTCGAAAGGGACGCCGGCGACACAAATCGCCGCGTCCGGATCATCACGAACAACGCCCAGAAATGTCGGCGCAAGCGAAAAGGGCGGGACGGCTGGCATCGCTACGTGGCGGCGGATGGTGTGAACAAGAACACGGCAGCCGCGACGACGCAGGTCCAATCGCCGCGCGGCGCGCCTTCGGCCGTTGCAACGATGGAATGTGTATCAACGATGAGGTTACTCATTTCGTAGACCCGCTTGCGCTCGTCCCAAGCCGCATCCGGGTTGAACTCGATGCCGAGCGTGGAGGCGAGCATAGTGGCCGCGAGATCTTCAACGTATTCACTTGTCTCTGCTTCAAACATGCCGAAACCATGGTGCTCCGAGATGTAGCCATAATGAGCGGGATCGGTCGGCCTGGCGAGGCCTATTCCCGCTGCGATGCGGCGTCCGGGCTCGTTGGTCTCGGCCCTGGCCATGACGCAAAATGTAATCTCGCCCGGACTCAACGCCGCAACTCCGACGCCGCGCGGAACGAGCTCGCATTGCGGCGAAAGAATCGACGAAACCGCAACGAGATTCTGTTGTTCGATATCGGCCTCGCGCAGGGCGTATTCAAACGCCGAAAGCTGCTGGCGGTGGGTGCCGATGCCACGGGTGAGGAAGACGCGTTTGGGAAGCGGGAACATCGGCTCATCCGTCGCTAGCGAAGGCAATTAAACAGTAAAGCGCAACCGATGTGTCGGTTCGATGATAGGTTTCGTTTTTCACTCGTCTGGCAAAAGAAATGAGGATTTGGCGTTGGCCATCTCCGCCGGGGCGCGTTGCCGGGTTGCGGCGTGGCTCATGCTTCTGGAATCTTCTCTAGAGGCCGCAGCCCCAGCCGCTCCATGAGCTCGCGATCGCGGTCCGGCCCGGGATTGGGCGTCGTCAACAGCTTCGGCCCGTAAAAGATCGAATTGGCGCCGGCGAGAAAGCACAGCGCCTGCGTCTCTTCGCTCATATCCTCGCGGCCGGCGGAAAGCCGCACCATCGAGCGCGGCATGGTGATCCGGGCCGCCGCGATGGTGCGGACGATTTCCAGCGGCTCGAGCTTCGGTGCGTCGGCGAGCGGCGTCCCGGCGACGCGCACCAGCATATTGATCGGCACCGATTCCGGATGCGCCGGCAGGCCCGCCAAGGTCGCGATCATGCCGACGCGGTCCTCGCGCGTTTCGCCCATGCCGACGATGCCGCCGCAGCAGACATGGATGCCCGCGGCGCGCACGCGGTCGAGCGTGGCCAAACGGTCCTGGTAGGTGCGCGTGGTGATGATCCCGCCGTAAAACTCCGGCGAGGTGTCGAGGTTGTGATTGTAATAATCGAGACCGCTGTCCTTGAGCCGATGCGCCTGCGTTGCCGTGAGCATGCCAAGCGTGGCGCAGGTTTCGAGTCCCAACGCCTTGACGCTTTCCACCATCGCGCACACGGCGTCCAGGTCGCGGTCCTTCGGTTCGCGCCAGGCGGCGCCCATGCAGAAGCGGCTGGCGCCGGCCGCTTTGGCGGCGCGCGCCTCGGCGAGCACCGCCGCGCGGCTCATCAGCTTCTCGGCGCGCACGCCGGCATCGTAGCGCGCGCTCTGTGGGCAATAGGCGCAATCCTCCGGGCAACCGCCGGTCTTGATCGACAGCAGCGTGGAAATCTGCACCGCAGCGGCATCGAAATTTTGCCGGTGCACCGTCTGCGCGCGGTACATCAGCTCGGGGAGCGGCAGATCGAACAGCGCACGCACCTCCGCACGCGTCCAGTCATGGCGGATCGGAGCGGGCCGCGCCGCGCCCCCTTGGTCGTCCCAAGCCTTGGCCGCCAATCGCCGCGATATGTCTGCGTTGCTCGCCACGTTTCGTGTCCTGCTTTGACCGGCGCCACTCTAGCCTGGACAACGGCCGGGTAAAATCTAGGCTACGGGCGCAATTGCGATCGAGGGAACCTTGGCAACACGATTTTTGGCGCTCGCGTTCGTGGGCCTGTTGGCGGCGATCGGCACGATCGCCCCAGCCGCCGCCCAGCAATGGCCGACCCGTCCGGTGACCATGGTGGTGCCGTTCCCGCCGGGCGGCGGCACCGACGTGCTCGGCCGCATCGTCGGCCAGAAGCTGTCGGAGACGCTCCGCCAGCAGGTGATGGTCGAAAACGTCGGCGGCGCCGGCGGCATGATCGGCTCGGCGCGCGTCGCCCACGCGGCGCCCGACGGCTATCAGTTCGTGCTCGGCAGCCGCGCCGACGCCATCAACCAGACGCTCTACAAGCACCCCCTGTACGATTTCAAGCGCGACCTGGCGCCGGTGATCCTGATCGCTGACCAACCGATGATCTTGATCGCGCGCAAGGACCTTCCGGTCGACGGTTTGCAGCAGTTCATCGCCTATGTGAAGAAGAACCAAGCGACACTGCGCAGCGGCTCCGCCGGAATCGGCTCGACCGGCTACGTCGATTGCGCGCTGTTCAACCGGGCGATCGGCGTCAAGGTGCAGGACATTCCGTATCGCGGCGGCGGGCCGGCGCTGGCGGATCTGATCGGCCAGCAGTTCGATTACTTTTGCACCTTGAGCCCGACCGCGGTGCCGCCCGTCACAGCGGGTCTTGTCAAGCCGATCGCCATGTTGAGCCCGAAGCGCCTGCCGTCGCTGCCGGACCTGCCCACCGCCGACGAGCAGGGCATGACGTTCGAGGCGTCGACGTGGTTCGCGTTCTTCGTGCCGCGCGGCACGCCGGACGCCATCATCAAGAAACTGCATGACGCCACGGCTGCCGCGATCAACACACCGGCCGTACAGGAGCGGCTCGCCGGCACCGGCACGTTCGTGGTGCCGATCGCGCATCAGTCGACCGCCTATCTCGAAAGCATCATCGGCCCGGAGATCGAGAAGAACGGCGCGCCGCTCAAGGCCGCCGGACTGTCGATCGAGTGACATTCGTCATTGCGAGCGAAGCGAAGCAATCCAGGGCGACGCTGCAGTTCTGGATTGCTTCGTCGCTTCGCTCCTCGCAATGACGATTTTTTGTCGACTCACCTTCATCATGCTACAGAGCAAAAATGCCTGACGATAAGACCGCCGACACTCCGCCCGACCGCTTGTCGAACGATCCGCGCAGCCCCCATTACGACGCCGAGGCGCTCAAGCGCGACATCGGCATACGCTTCCGCGGTGTCGAGAAGACGAACGTCGAGGAGTATTGCGTCAGCGAAAATTGGGTGCGAGTGCCGGCCGGCAAGGCCAAAGATCGCTACGGCAATCCGCTCACCATCAAGCTGACCGGCAAGGTCGAGCCGTATTTCAAGGACGCCAAATCGTAGGCGGGATTACCTTCGGTTTGGCCAGATCAGGTCTTGAGAAAATCAAATGACGGTCACGTTCCGGCACGCGACCCTAGCCGACGCGGAGCCTATCGCGTCGCTGCTGACCGAGCTCGGCTATGCCTCCAAGGCGGCCGACGTTGTCGATCGCGTGCAGCGGTCGCTGGACAGCCGGACAAGCTGGCTCCTGCTCGCCCAGTTGGAGAACGAAGTGACCGGAATGATCGCTGCCGAGCTGGTGCCGTACTTTCCTCATGGCTCGACGGTCTGCCGCGTCACTGCGCTGGTGGTGACGGCGCGACATCGGCGGCAGGCTCTTGGCGAAAAACTATTGGCCCAAGCGACCGAATTCGCTCGCGAGCATGGTTGCTCGGGAATCGAGCTGACCAGCGCGCGTCATCGCCTCGACGCGCACCGCTTCTATGAGAGGCTCGGCTTTTCGCGGGCCTCGTTGCGATTCTTCCGGCCGTTATGAACGCGCGGTGCAGTCCCTATCCGCAGACTAATGCGTAAATGTGCTGCACGTTGGGCGGGAGCGCCATTCGGGCGTACCCGGTCATGCCTATTGAAGAATGAGCCAACGGGCGTAGTCGCCCTGTATGCGGGCGTGGTGTGGAAGTGGGGCTGTGACTCCGTGTCGTTGTCCATCCCGGTGCCAGTCGCCCTCGAGTCGGGCGTAGTGTGCAAGGCCCAAACACCTGCAAACCTACGTGAACGAGTTGGTGCAGTCGCCGATCGAATGGATGGGCGCGACCTGGAGGTGCAGTCGCTCTCCATTTGGGCGTGATGCGCAGTGCCATTGGCTCAATTCGATGACAAACGAAGGGCGCAGCCGCCCAGAAAATCGGAGCGTGTTCTGTGCACCAAGATATCCTGCCATCATTTCCTTCTCAAGCTAGACCGATCGCGCTCGATTAGGTGGTGACCTGCAATTCTGTCCATGCTTATCCGATTAGCTCCCAGGCAGAGTCGCCCTCGATTCGGGCGTGATGTGCAGGCGGAAGCACGTCTCTGCGGTTTTTATCTCCTCGGTCGCAGTCACCCTCCACTGGGGCGTGGTCCGCAGGCGGTTACCTGCAGATAGACGAAAAGACCTCAGGGTGCAGTCGCCCGTCATTCGGGCGTGATGCGTAAAGGACTGTCGCATCGTGTTCCGTCTCCGCAAGGGTGCAGTCGCCCTCTATTGGGCGTGATGTTCAAGTCCATCTCCTCCTCCACAACTCGGACGCTGGTGCAGTCGCCCTCCATTCGGGCGTGGCGTGCAGCAAGAGGGCTGTGTGTCTAAACCGGATAAGCACGGGTGCAGTCGCCCTCCATTCGGGCGTGATGTGCAGGTACGATCTCTACGGAGGATGGGAGTTCATCCAGGTGCAGTCGCCCTCCATTGGGGCGTGATGTGCAAGACGCACACAAACGCTGAGACCTACTAGATGGGCGCAGTCGCCCGCCATTTGGGCGTGATCTGAAATTTCTAGACTCTACTCTCACGCAGTCAAGCGGTGCGCAAACCGCCTCCTCGGCGGGTGGCGTTCATCGGGGATTGGCGCAATCACCTTCATCCGGTCAGCAGCACGGTCGCGCACCATTCGCGCGTGCCAGGTTGTGCCTATTGAAGAATGAGCCAACGGGCGCACTCGCCCTCTATTCGGGCGTGATGTGCAAGTCTTAAACCTGCTTGGTTCAAGTAAGGGAGGTGCAGTCACCCTTCGTTCGGGCGTGATGTGCAGGTGGTAGATGAGGTCAGGGCTTGGGGCGTTCGGGGCCAACTGTGTTAGTACACCCCGCTCTTCCAGGTGCAGTCGCCCTCCATTCGGGCGTGATGTGCAGGACCAAGTTGTTCGGCAATTTCTCTCCGCATACGGTGCAGTCGCCCTCCATTCGGGCGTGATGTGCAGGCTCGATGACCGCACCGTTGTCTACCAGCCCTAGGTGCAGTCGCCCTCCATTCGGGCGTGATGTGCAGGGTCGAGCATCGTCTGGGCTTCGATCGCATTTCGGTGCAGTCGCCCTCCATTCGGGCGTGATGTGCAGGCTCAGCGAGCTTGAGCTATGGGTAAGCGGCGATGGTGCAGTCGCCCTCCATTCGGGCGTGATGTGCAGGGGGAAGTGCTATGAAAAAGCTCGCATTGTCTAGGTGCAGTCGCCCTCCATTCGGGCGTGATGTGCAGGGGCAGCGGTCAGCTTTAGCTCGATTACTGAAAGGTGCAGTCGCCCTCCATTCGGGCGTGATGTGCAGGATTGACGGAATGACAAGAACGCTCATCAACAAGGTGCAGTCGCCCTCCATTCGGGCGTGATGTGCAGGGAGACGCCCCGAAAGGAGGTGGTTGCAACACGGTGCAGTCGCCCTCCATTCGGGCGTGATGTGCAGGGCGTCGCCACTATCTTGGGACTTGAGCTTCTCGGTGCAGTCGCCCTCCATTCGGGCGTGATGTGCAGGGCCTCCTTTGTATCACATTGATTGCGCGATCATAATCGGCATGTTTTGACGAGGCTCCCCAGCGAAGCGGGTCCAACGCAGGATTTCGGCGTCTGCAACCAGGCGGTTTTCGCATTTTTGCGTGTGCTACCATTAACTTGCGGAGGCTCGCCCTCGTGCCGACGTGTGGTGGAGCGACATTTCGCGCGAGGATTCATCAATCACCGGCCGCATGTTAAGCTACCCGCTATTTTCCGGGGAGTAGCCTCCATGCGCATCGTTCGGCCCTATGGCTCAAGTCGCAGCCGCAAAAGCGGCGAGGAAGTGCGCCGTGTTCTCGTGGATAGTACGGCCGAGCGCACCGAATGGGATATTCCGCCGTTTGCTCGCTCGCATGACAAACTTGTCATTGCACAGTGGATTTCCACGATCGACAAGATCGCCTGCAAGCCGGCCGGGCGCAAGAAGCCGACGCCCGCGCAATACGCCCTGCGTGAGAAATTGGGCAATGTCTGCTGGCTGCGCATGACGGAAGGCGGTCACTTGCCGGGAGCTGCGGGCGCGGATCGGGAGCATTTGAACAACATCTGGTGGTTCAAAATTCATCCCTACGGCACGGAAACGGAAGAGCCGCGGCCACGCAGAGATGGAAGTCTCCCGCCGTCGGCGGAGTTGAAGGGGCGCTGGTTCGAAGCATTTGCGGGAACTTGGGACCCGGAAAAGACCAGCGCGCGCGAGACGGTCGACATCCTGGCCCAGATCGCCGAGCGCATCGAAAAACATCTTTATGAAACAGAATACCGGCTGGGCCAGAATAAGCGACCAAAGCGACTGGGCCGAATCGAAGCGCGCGCGGAAAGTATTGAAGGCAACGTCCTTCACGTTCCCATCGCTAGCGAAGATCAAAGAAACCAACCAACTTGGACCGAGGACGACAAGCAGGCATATACGCGCAACCGCGATCCAATACATGCAATTCGACAGGCAGCGGAGAAGCTCGAATCAAATAAAGGGCGCATAAGCCTGTCCGATGCCGCAGAAGTACTGTTCGGACATTGGGCGAAGATTTTTGTCTATCACGAGACGGGCAAGCCAATGGGCGTCCGGGATGCGAGTGAAAGACATCCAGGAATGTTCGCGCTCCATCAGACGCTCAAGGAATGCTATCGCCGGCTGCTCAAGCGCACGCGAAAGGACACGCGCCATCACCGTAAGGAGAACCCCGACGGGCGAAGGCTTTCAGCACTGCTTCCCCGCAATCTCGACGACGCGCTGCGACTTATGAGAATGCAGGCCGCCAATGCCGAACTCGCCGAGCTGGTGCGGCTCGGAAAGATCATCCATTACGCGGCCTCGGAAGGCAGAGCCGATCGCGCGAAATCGATACGGGAGCACTGGCCGCAAAACGTTGCGCAGAGCCGGTTCTGGCAGAGCGATGGGCAGGCCGAGATCAAACGTGCCGAAGCTTTCGTCCGCGTTTGGCGTCAGGTGCTCGCGCTTGCCGGGTTGACTCTGAAAGATTGGCTATCGTTCCCCGGCGACCTCTTGGGAGGAGACCGCACAAAGAACGCCGCCATCAAAAACGCCATTGAGGCGCTTCGAACGGATGCTTCCAAGCATGAGCGTTTCGACCGCAAACTCAACGTGCTGTTCGGCGAGAGGACCGATTTGCTCGGCGTCGGCTCGGCAGACGACCGTGTTGATCTGCTCTGTGCGTTGGTCGATGGCGCAGCGAACCTGCGCCACGCGATATTCCACTTCAAAGGCCGGGGCCAATTGCTCGACGAACTGGCAAGACTTCCCGCGCACTTATCCGCTCCAGTGAAACAGGCTTCGGAGCGGCTCTGGGAAAAAGACGTAACGGAATGCACGGCACGTCTGAAGAAAACGCTTGTCGGCGCACACGTTGAAGAGTTCATCACGCAGGAACAGGCGATGCAGGTGTTTGTGCTCGTTGCCGACAACACCTTGGCCGAGCTGCCGCTGCCTCGCTTCGCGCGAATCCTGGAACGAAGAAAAAATGCCTGGGAGGAGACGATTCGGCTGCCGGAGCCGGCCAATCTGCGCGCTTTGGAGGATTCGGCTCGATTGTGCCAGTACACGCTGCTAAAACTCGTCTATGAGCGGCCCTTCAGAGCGTGGCTAACCAAGCAGGACGCACAGGCGATTTCGAACTGGATCGATCGCGCGGTCGCGCGAGCCACTGAGGCGGCCAAGGCTCTGAATGCGCAAGGTAGCGAGGCCGGCCGAAAAGTCATTGCTGCCCGCGCCGCCGATTTGCCGAAGCCCTCAGTCGGCGGCGATATAACGGAATTTTTCTTCGCACTTTCTGCCGCTACGGCAAGCGAGATGCGCGTGCAGAGCGGCTACGAAACGGATCGCGAGAAGGCGCGCGAGCAAGCCGAATATATCAACGACCTGCTCTGCGATGTCACGATTCTCGCTTTTGATGCCTATACCGCCCAAGCGAAGCTCGGCTGGTTGCTCGATATCGCGCGTGATCGGCCGGCTACATGCTTGATAGCCGAACTGCCGGACCCGCAGCGCGATCTCGCAGCCGAGCCCTGGCAATCGGCGCTCTATCTCATCCTGCACGTCCTCCCGGTCGAATCGGTCGGACAACTGCTGCACCAGCTCTTGCGATGGAAAACTGCTGCCGGACGAGACGTCGAGTGGTCGGAAAAAGATCAGGCTCGTCTGCAACGACTGCTCGCCACAATGACGCTTTATCTCGACATGCATGACGCCAAGTTTGAGGGCGGCAGTGCCCTCGCCGGATGCGAGGAGTTTGCAGGTCTTTTCGAGAGCGAGGCGGGATTCCGGAAGGTTTTCCCTGCGGTTTTGGACGAAAATGCGGAACTGCGAATTCCACGCCGGGGTCTGCGCGAAATCGTGCGTTTTGGTCATTTGCCCCTATTGAAAGCGATCTGCGGTGTCAAAAAGATCGACGAGGACACAATCGATCGTGTTTTCAGCATTGAGGGGGTGCTGGAGGGCGGCGAATCACAAATTGCGCAGATGCAGAAGCGACGCGAGGAGCTTCACGACGCTTGGATTGTCACGAAACGCGGCCCCGCTATCGAGAAGGACGCGGACGGGGAGGCGATGAAGCGGTTCGGCGCGGAAGAGCTGCATGAGTACTGTGAAATCCTGACTAACGTGTCCAGACACCGCGAGCAATCAAATTTTGTGAACTTGGTCGATCATGTCCGGGCGTACCGCTTGGTCTTGGCGGTGTTCGGGCGGCTGGTGGACTATGTCGGTTTGTTCGAGCGCGACCTCTATTTCGTGACGCTGGCCTTGCTGCACCAGCGCGGCCTGCGTGCGGAGGACTTGCTTGAACAGGGCGGACTGGAACATCTGTACGGCGGGCGGATCATTTTCGCACTTGATAGGCGCAGGACGGATACGCCGAAAGCGGCCGAAATTTCTATGGAGCTGGCAAAGCATTTCACCGAACTCTGGACGAAGGGAAATCCGAATAGACGTATTCGCAATGATCTTGCGCACCTTAATACGTTGCAAGGTACCGGCTTTGCGCCTCGCTTGACACACTGGGTTAACCAAACACGCCAGCTCATGGCGTATGATCGAAAGCTAAAAAACGCGATAAGCAAATCGGTGCTCGATCTTTTGGACCGGGAAGGAATTAAGCTTCGTTGGACGATGGACGTTAGCGACAATACCCACGATCTGACCAATGCCACACTAGCTACTCGCTGCGCGGAGCATCTCGGCAACAAGAAGCTGACGCTTAAAGGTGCTGGTCCAAAGGATAGAGAGGTTCCGATCAACGAGCGCCTGCATAGCGAGAGCTATGTGGCCATGGTCGCCTCGGCCTTTGAAGGGACGCCAATCGCGACACGGTCAATCCTCGACGATTTGTCGCGAGTAGCTTGGGAAGCCAGCGTCGCGCCGAGGCGACTGCCGCGAGACCCGCGACAAGGCCCTCCGAGAAAGCCGTTCCCCGGCGGCAGGAACCGGCGAGATTTTTCAGGAACTTCGCACCATACCTGATCTTCGCGCGTTCCCAGTATCGTACCTTCATTCGATGCCGTGGCGCTTCCAAAATGTTGCGATCCCGGCATCTGAGACGAAGCCACTGCAGCGCGCCGCGTCGATCGCTGCTTTCTCGTCGCACGTGAGAACATAGAGACCATTGCGCCGACCCTCGATCTCGCGCGCAATTTCGGTCAACTCCTGCTGATCCTCTTCCGGCCAGGCCACTATTCGTTCGAGAATTTCCTTTGCGCTGTCGGACATGCGCAAAATACCTTATTTTGTCCTTCCCATCGGAAGGACCCACGTTCGGGTCTGTTTATTTCACCCGCAGGCCAGCGCGTAAATGTGCTGCACGCCGGGCGGCAGCGGCATGTCGCGCCAGGTTTCGCCGCCGTCCTGGGTGCCGAATACTTCGCCGTAACGCGCAGCGACAAAGACCTGCTTGGCGTCGCGTCCATGCAGCGCGACCGACATCAGCGTGCCGTGCGGCTGCACCTTGTCGAAGCGGCGCCACGTCTTGCCGACGTCGTTGCTGCGATAGAGCGCGCCGTCCTTGGACGAGGCGGCAACCGAGAGACAGGCGTAAAGCGTGCTGGGGTCCTGCGGCGCGACCTTGATGTCGCGGCCGTAGGTGAACGGCGAGAAACGGTCGACCCGTAAGTCCTGCCAGGTGCGGCCCTGGTCGCCGCTGCGGAACAGGCCCATGCGCACCGCAAGGATGACGCCGTCGGGATCGGCGGCGCTCATGCAGATGGCGTGACCGTCCAACATGCCCTCCGCTTCGGTGTCGCTGACGATCTTGCTGCGCAGCCTTGGCTGTTCGACCGACAAATTGATGAGGTTGTCGCTCGCATCGGCCCAGGTCTCGCCACCGTCAAGCGAACGCATCACGCCGCCGATTTCGAGTGCCGCATAGATCTCGTTTGGTCGATCGGGGCGCCGCGCCAGACGCATGACGCGGACCGCGAAAGGCGCCTTGCCGCGATCGGGGAGTTTTGGCGCGGCGAGCCGCTTCCAGCTCTCGCCGCCGTCGTCGCTCCGGAAGATCGAAACCGGCGAGCCACCAGCCAATATTCGTCTGGGATCGGCCGCATCGGCGAGAAACGACCAGATTTGTACGCCGCTGTCAGGAAAGCTTGCCCGCCGGAAGCTCATGCCCTTGTCGGTGCTGCGGTAGATGCCGTCCTTGGTGCCGGCGAGAACGACATCGGGGTCGTGCGGATGCACGAACACCGTGTAGGCCTCCGGCTCGCGCAATGCGTGCTGCCAATCGCCGCTTTCGCTATCGCGCCGGAACACCCCGGCGAGGTTGCCTTCGTTGCCGCCGTAATAGCCGCCGACGCCGGCATAGACGTGCGTTTGCGCCATGGCGCGCCTCCCTTGTTTGTTTGCAATCATAGGACCGTGCTGGCGCGCCGACAATGCAGCTAATGCAGCGTCGGCTGTTCCGGCACGACGCGCAGCGCGATGGTGCCGATCAGCGCCTTGCGCTCCGCCTCGGCGGCGGCGAGCTCAGCGGCGGCCTCCTGTGCGGTCGAGCGGTTCGAGCCCCAACCGACGATGCCGCCCAGCAACGCGGCGACCGCGGCGATCATTTCCGTCGCATCAAAGCGAATGACGCCGAGCAGCAGCGCCGCCAGCAGCACGGCGCCGGCGACGATCGCGATCTGCGATACCAGAGTGAACTTGCGGCAGCTTTCGAGCTTGGCAACAATGTCGTCGATTTGCGCTTCGAGGCGCTCGATCTCGTCGTGCGGATCGCTGCTTTGATCGGCCGCCACGGAAGGCTTTTCAATCATTGTTTGCTCTGATAATATGCCACAACCACACGGTCGCGGGAGGTTGGGCATGGCGGACAGCCTTCGTATCAGGAAAGCCGTCCATAATCTGTCCGATGCGGAGGTCAGCGCTTTCCGCGACGCCTACGGGCAAATGCAGGCCATCACCGACAATCGCGGCTTCGCCTACTTTGCCGGATTGCACGGGGTGCCGAATTGGTACTGCCAGCACTCCACCGATAAAGCTCCGGCCTACTACTTTTTGCCTTGGCACCGCGCCTACCTCTACAATCTCGAACTTGCCGCACGAAGCCGGGTGCCGAGCGTAACGCTGCCATGGTGGGACTGGACGCTGGGTCCGCCGCGCCAATCCGGCATTCCAAAAATTTTCGCGGACAAGACAATCGCCGGCGGCGCTGCCAATCCGTTGTACAGCTTCCGTATCAACCTCACCAACCCCTCGATTCATCACGCCACGACCCGCCGGCCGGGATCACCCGACGATCTTCCGGCACAGACCGACGTCGACGACGTACTCTCGACCGGCGATTGGACCGATTTCACCTTGGCGCTCGAAACCCGTCTGCACAATCTGGTACACGGATGGGTGGGTGGCGACATGGGGATAGTTGCGGTGGCGGCTTTCGACCCGATATTTTATTCGCATCACTGCATGATCGATCGATTGTGGTGGCTGTGGCAGGTCCGTAACGGCAATGGAAGTATGCCGGACGATCTGCTCGATACGGTGCTTGCCCCATTCAACATGCAGGTCCGGGATGTGCTCAGCGTCAACACTCTCGGCTACGACTACGCCGCCGCGCAAGCAGTCGTCCCGATCTGATTGGAGCCTGGACCATGGCAAAGAAGTCAAGACAACGCCACCCGGTCGGCAAAACACGCGCTCCAGATAAAGTGAAAATCACATCGCCGGTGCGGCCAACCACGCCGGCCCACAGCTATACCTCAAAGCCGGTTTCCATCGCATTCGCCGGACCCGACCATCGCTTCACGTCCGCGGACCTCGAAATTCTCGGCATCGACCATAGCCAGGCGTCATATGAGGGCCGCGTGTTTTTCAACAACCCGAAGGCCGACGCGAGCACGCCCAAGACGCTGGCCCAGGGTTACGCCGGCTCGTTCTACATTTTTGGCCACGGCGGCTGTTTCGGCGACGTCGGGCACTGCGAGATCAACGAACGTCTTGACGCTTACGACTTGCGCGATCCGCATCCGTTGCGGCCAACGCTGGCCCGCGTCCCGGTCACTGCCGCGTTGAAGCAATTTGCCAAATCCAACGCCGAAATCAGCATTACGATCGTTCCCGTCGTCAGTGCGGCCACCGAACTGAGCGACACCAAGAACGTCTTCCGCTTTCAGCAAATGCGATTTTTGACCTACAACGCCTGAACCGCGCCAATGCTCAAGCGTGCATGAGGTTCGGAGACGGCAAATTTCCTACTCCGCGGCGATTCTGCTCGCCGGCTCGATGGCCTCGACCCGCGCCGCGCAGTACTTGAACTCGGGAATTTTGCCGAACGGATCGAGCTTCGGATTGGTGAGCAGGTTCGCCGCCGCCTCGACGAAGGCGAACGGGATGAACACGACGCCGTCCGGGATGGCGTCGTCCTGGCGGGCGGCGAGCTCGACGGTGCCGCGGCGGGTCGCCACGCGGATCATGTCGCCGGGACTGATGCCGAGCTTTTCGATGGTGCCGCGCGACACCGAAGCCACCGCGCCCGGCTCGAGCGCGTCGAGCGTCGAGGCGCGGCGCGTCATGGCGCCGGTATGCCAATGTTCGAGCTGGCGGCCGGTGGTGAGGATGAACGGGTATTCGTCGTCCGGCGTCTCGTCCGGCGGCTGCAGCTTGGCGGCGACCAGCTTGCCGAAGCCGCCCGGCCGCGGAAAGCCCTTGTCGAAGACGACGTCCCGGCCCGGCTTATCGGGCGCATCGGCCGGGTAGGTGACGGCGCTCTCGCGCAGCACGCGCTCCCACGAGATATTGTCCAGCGACGGCATCAGCGACGCCATCTCGGTGTAGACCTCACCGACATTGGCGTAGTTCCAATTGCAGCCGATTCGGTTGGCGATCTCTTGGATGATCCAGATGTCGTGCCGCGCGTCGCCCGGCAGCGGCAGTGCCTGGCGGCCCATCTGCACCTGACGGTTGGTGTTGGTGACCGTGCCGTCCTTTTCCGGCCAGGCCGATGCCGGCAGGACGACGTCCGCGTAGGCCGCGGTCTCGGTGAGGAACAGGTCCTGCACCACCAAGTGCTCGAGATGCGCCAGCGCCTCGCGCACGTGGTTGAGGTCGGGGTCCGACATCGCGGGATTCTCGCCCATGATGTACATGCCCTTGATCACGTCGGCGTGGATTGCATCCATGATCTCGACGACGGTGAGGCCTTTCTTCGGATCAAGCTTTGTTCCCCAAGCGTCCTCGTAGCGGGCGCGGACCTGCGGGTCCTCGACCGATTTGTAGTCCGGAAGGAACATCGGGATCAGACCGGCATCGGAAGCACCCTGCACGTTGTTCTGGCCGCGCAGCGGATGCAGTCCGGTGCCCGGGCGGCCGATCTGACCGGTGATCAGCGATAGCGCGATCAGGCAGCGCGCATTGTCAGTGCCGTGGGTATGCTGCGAGATACCCATGCCCCAGAAAATGATCGCCGATTTGGCGCGGGCGAATTTGCGCGCCACGGTGCGCAGCAGGTCGGCCTCGATGCCGCAGATCGGCGCCATCTCTTCCGGCGTGTAATCCTTGATGCTCTCGGCGAACGGCTTGAAGCCCTCGACATAGGTCTGGATGTACTGCTCGTCGTAGAGCTTTTCCGCCACGATGGTGTTGAGCATGCCGTTGAGCAGCGCCACGTCGGTGCCGTTCTTGAATTGCAGCATGTGGGTGGCGTGGCGCTTGAGCGCCTGGCCGCGCGGATCGGCCACGATCAATGTCGCGCCGCGTTTCTTCGCCTGCTTGAAGAAGGTCGCGGCCACCGGGTGGTTTTCGGTCGGATTGGCGCCGATCACGAAAATCACTTCGGAATTCTTGCATTCGTTGAATGTCGCCGACACCGCGCCGGAACCAACGCCTTCCATCAGCGCAGCGACCGAGGAGGCGTGGCAGAGCCGGGTGCAATGGTCGACGTTGTTGGTGCCGAAGCCGGTGCGCACCAGCTTCTGAAACAGATAGGCCTCCTCGTTGGAGCCTTTGGCCGAACCGAATCCGGCGAGCCCTTTCGGGCCGTCGCGGTCGCGGATCTTCTGCAAGCCGGCGGCGGCCCGGTCGAGCGCCTCGTGCCAGGTCGCCTCGCGGAAATGGGTCCACGGATTGGCCGGGTCGATGAACTCGTGCGGCACTTTCGGCGCGCCGTCCTTGCGGATCATCGGCTTCAACAAGCGCTGCGGATTGTGCACGTAGTCGAAGCCGAAGCGGCCTTTGACGCACAGCCGGTTCTCGTTGGCCGGCCCGTTGCGGCCGCTCACGTAGAGAAGCTTGTCGTCCTTGATGTGGTAGGTGAGCTGGCAGCCGACGCCGCAATACGGGCAGACGCTGTCGACCTTGCGATCGGCCTTGCCCTTGAAAATGTTGTTGGCGTCCACGAGCGTCGCCGGCATCAGCGCGCCGGTCGGACAGGCCTGCACGCATTCGCCGCAGGCGACGCACGTCGAAGCGCCCATCGGATCGTCGAAGTCGAACACGATCTTCTCGCCATGACCGCGACCGGCCATGCCGATCACGTCGTTGACCTGCACTTCGCGGCAGGCGCGGACGCAGAGATTGCAGTGGATGCAGGCATCGAGATTGACCGCCATCGCCGGATGGCTGCGGTCGGGCGCGGCCGCAGCGCGGCGCGGGAAGCGGCCCTGCGTCAGATTCATGCGGGTGACGATCTTCCACAATTCCGAAGCCGGATCGTGCGCATGAGCCTGGTCCGGCTGATCGGCGAGCAGAAGCTCGGCGACCATTTTGCGCGCGGTCTTGGCGCGGTCGGTCTGGGTCTTGACCTTCATGCCGGACGAGGGCGTGCGGATGCAGCTTGCCGCCAGCACGCGCTCGCCCTCGATCTCGACCATGCAGACGCGGCAATTGCCGTCCGGCCGATAACCGGGCTGCGGCGAGTAGCATAGGTGCGGCAGCTTGATGCCGAGCCGGCGCGCGGCGCGGAAAATCGTCTCGCCGTCGCGAATATCGATTTCGCGATCGTCGATCGTAAACGTGCCGGGTTTTTGCGTCTTCGTGTCGCTCATCGCGCGGCCCTTTGGATCACCAATGTCCCAGCGGCTTGGTCAGTTCATCCGGGAAATACTTTAACACACACAATAAGGGATTTGGCGCCGCCTGGCCGAGCCCACAAATCGAGGCGTCGCGCATCAACGCCGACAGCTCCTCCAACAGACCAGCCTCCCACGGGCCATGGGCCATCAGTTCGGCCGCCTTCTCGGTGCCCACCCGGCACGGCGTGCACTGGCCGCAGCTTTCGTCCTCGAAGAATTTGATGAGGTTGAGAGCCACGGCTTTCATGTCGTCCTTGTCGGAGAGGATCACAACCGCGTGCGACCCGACGAAGCAGCCGTATTTCTCCAGCATGCCGAAATCGAGCGGAATATCGGCCATCGACGCCGGCAAGATGCCGCCCGAGGCGCCGCCGGGCAGATAGCCCTTGAAGCTGTGGCCCTCGGCCATGCCGCCGCAGAACTCGTCGATCAGCTCGCGGGCGGTGACCCCGGCGGGCGCCAGCTTGACGCCGGGATTTTTGACGCGGCCGGAGACCGAGAAGCTGCGAAAGCCTTTGCGCTCGTGGCGGCCCTGCGAGGTGAACCACTCGACGCCCTTCTCGACGATGTCGCGCACCCAGAACAGCGTCTCGACGTTCTGTTCGAGCGTCGGCCGGCCGAACAACCCGACCTGCGCCACGTAGGGCGGCCGATGCCGCGGCAGGCCGCGCTTGCCTTCGATCGATTCGATCATCGCGGATTCTTCGCCGCAAATGTAGGCGCCGGCGCCGCGGCGCAGATGGATCCGCGTGTGCTCGGACAGACCGGCTTTTTCGACCTTGGCGATCTCGTCGATAAGCAGGAGCCGCACCTCCGGATATTCGTCGCGAATATAAAGGTAGGTGTCGGCGGCTTCGACGATCCAGGCGGCAATCAGCATGCCTTCGATGAAGCGGTGCGGATCCTGCTCCAGATAGTAGCGGTCCTTGAACGTGCCCGGCTCGCCCTCGTCGCAATTGACCGCGAACAGCCGCGGCGCCGGCTCGGCGCGCACCAGCGACCACTTGCGCCCGGTCGGAAAGCCGGCGCCGCCGAGCCCGCGCAGGCCGGCATCGCTGACGAGCTTGATGATGCCGTCGCGTGTGCGCTTGCCGCCGGTGCAGGCCTTGAGCAATTCGTAGCCGCCGCCGCGCACATAGGCGTCGAACGGTTTGGGCGTCGGATAAACGTGCGCATGCGGCGGCTTCGCCGCCGCCGCTGCGACCTTGGCCGCGTCGGCCTGCATGATTTGAACGTGGCCGACGGCGCAGACCGGCGCACGATCACAGGCGCCCATGCAGGGCGCGTGCACGACGCGCACGTCGGCGCCAAGCTTTTTCGGCAAAACTTCGAACAAGTGCTCGGCGCCGGCAAGCGCACAGGACAATGAATCACAGACTCGGACGGTGACCGCCGGCGGCGGCGTCTCGCTCTCTTTTACGACGTCGAAATGGGCGTAGAAGGTTGCGACTTCGTAGACTTCGGTCTGTGCGAGTTTCATCTCGGCCGCAAGCGCCGCAAGATGCGCGCTGGAAATGTAGCCGTAGCGGTCCTGGATCAGATGCAGATGCTCGATCAACAGATCGCGGCGCCGATCGCGGTCGCCAAGCAACGCCTGCACCTCGGCAACCGCCTGCGGATTGAGCTGACGGCCCTTGGGCGTGCGCGGCGGGCGGCGGCGCCCGCCTCGCCCGCGCTGGTCGGGTGCGGGGAAGGTCGGCGGCGGCGTGGTCAAATTCATTAATTTCTCTCTGGACGGAACCGTTAAATCAATAGAGAATATCTATTGATACACCGCTGATCCTTGGCAATATCCGATCATCCTCTGGCCGCCAAGATAGGCAATCAGGGCGGATTTTTCCAACATAAATCGCATGTTGCGACGAGCCGATTGTGATCGACAAGCTCGAATTCCTCCTGGCGCTGGCGCGCGAACAGCACTTCGGCCGAGCAGCCGAAGTCTGCGGCGTCACCCAGCCGACGCTTTCGGCGGGGATAAAGCAGCTCGAGGAGAGCTTCGGGGTCCTCCTCGTCCACCGCGGCTCCCGTTTTCGGGATTTTACCCCCGAGGGCGAGCGGGTGCTCAATTGGGCCCGCCGCATCGTCGGCGACGCCCGCGCCATGCGCGAGGAGGTGCAGGCGCTCAAGCACGGCCTTGCCGGCCGGCTGCGCATCGCCGCTATTCCGACCGCGCTCGCCATGATCGAACGGCTGACCACGCCCTATCGCGAACAGCACCCCAACGTGCAATTCACGGTTTTGTCGCGCAATTCTGAAGACATTCTGAGGCTCCTGGATAATCTCGAAATCGATGCCGGCGTGACCTATCTCGACAACGAGCCGCTCAACCGGGTCACCACCATCCCGCTTTATCGCGAGCGCTATCGGCTCCTGATTTCGGCCAATGCGCCGCTTGGCAACCGCGACAAGGTGACTTGGGCCGAAGTGGCACAGGTGCCGCTGTGCCTGCTCACGCCGGACACCCAGACCCGCCGCATCATCGATCACCTGTTGCGCGAGGCCGGCGGCGATCCGCAGGTGAGTCTGGAATCGAACGCCATGATCCTGCTCTATGCCCACGTCCGCACCGGACGATGGGCCAGCGTCATGCCGGCGCGGCTTGCTGCGACACTCGGTCTCACCGACGTGCTGCGCGCCATTCCGATCGTCGAGCCGGAGGCAGGTCATGCGATCGGGCTGGTGGCGCCGGCGCGCGAGCCGATGACACCGCTCACCTCCGCCCTGGTCGCCGAAGCCCGGCGCGTCGCCCCGTCGCTCGCCGACTAGTCAAAGAATCCACGAAAACCGTAAGCGACGACCCTTGCACCGCCGCTTTCAGGCCGCGATGGAAAAATTCCGTTTATGACCTCTGTAGTCGTGACGGGCTATCACTCGGCTCGTCCGAGAGAATCCATAGCCATTGGCTGTGGCGAGATGCGAGTCGTCTATTTGATCACTGGTGCAGCAAATCCAAAATTGGCGCTTCTATATTCACAATATCTGGGTTGTGTACTTCGGTTACGGTCTGGGCGTCATTCAGACGCTGATCAACGCGATGAAGCTGTTTCAATAGCTGCTTCGACAGGTAAGCCGCCAACGGCGCGGCCGCACGGCAGCGCCGTTTTCGTTTACGCGGCGACCATTGCAACGCCCGCCGAATCGCGTATATGAGACGGCACCGACGATAGACGGGGATGGGGTTCCCCGAAACCGCTCGTCCGAGCTGATGACCCCTGCCGCTAAACCATAGCGGTGGGGTTTTTCGTGACCCGCCGCCGAGCGGGTTTTTTTGTGTTGTTGCGCCCGCTCGCCACCAACAAGGATGAGGACGATGGAGAACGTCTGGTTTCAGTCGGCGCTGTGGATGGTGCTGGCGCTCGCCGCGGCGATGGGTTCACTCTACATCACCATTTCGGCGGCCTTGTTCGAGATCGTGGTCGGCGCCTTGGCGGGCAACACGATCGGCCTGCCGCTGACGCCGTGGATCAATTACATCGCCGGCGTCGGTGCCGTGGTGCTGACGTTTCTCGCCGGCACCGACATCGATCCCGCCGTGGTCAAGAAGCACTTCGGCGCCAGCGTGAGCATCGGCCTGATGGGTTTTTTCGCGCCCTATATCGGCTGCCTGCTGCTGGCCCGCTACGGGCTCGGCTGGCCATGGCCGCAGGCGCAGATTGCCGGCATCGCGCTGTCCACGACTTCGGTCGCGGTGGTTTACGCCGTGATGGTCGAGACCGGCTATAACCGCACCGAGCTTGGCAAAATCATTCTTGCCGCCTGCTTCATCAACGACATCGGCACGGTGTTGGCGCTTGGTTTGGTGTTCGCCAACTACAATCTTTACCTGGTGCTGTTCGCCGTGGCGACGGTCGCGGTGGTGGCGGTGCTGCCTTTCGTGGTGCCGTGGCTGTTCCGCAAGATTGGCGGCCGGGCCAGCGAGCCGGAGATAAAATTTCTGTTCCTGGTGCTGTTCGCGCTCGGCGGCCTCGCCAATCTGGGCAAGAGCGAAGCGGTGCTGCCGGCCTACTTGATCGGCATGGCGCTGGCGCCGTTCTTCCTCGCCAACCGCGAGCTGCAGCTGCGCATGCGCGCCATCTGCTTCGCCTTCCTCACGCCGTTCTACTTTCTCAAGGCGGGATCGCTGATCGAGGCCCGCGCGCTGATCACCGGCGCCGGACTGATCGGCTTGTTCCTGGCCGTGAAGATGGCGACCAAGTTTCTCGGCATCCTGCCGCTGACGCGCTATTTCAACTTCGTGCCGCGCGAGGGCATGTACACCACCATGATGATGTCGACCGGCCTGACCTTCGGCTCGATCTCGGCGCTGTTCGGGCTGACCAACCACATCATCGATCAGGCGCAATACACAATTCTGCTCACCGCGGTGATCGGCAGCGCCGTGGTGCCGACCTTGATCGCGCAGCTCTGGTTCCATCCGCACTTCGAGCCGCTGGAAGAGGACGCGTAGAGCGCGCGCATTGCGAGCGAAGCGAAGCAATCCAGGGTACGGCACCGTTCTGGATTGCTTCGTCGCTTCGCTCCTCGCAATGACGTTTGTCGACCGGGTCTTGCCGACTGCTGGAGGCTACGCCACCTTCTCCTTCAGATGCGGGAACATGGCGTGGAGCGCTTCCTGGTCCATTTCGGTCTTGAAGGTGTGGCGGTCCTTGAGCGCCTGGGCGCGCTGCGCGGCCGGGCGAGCGCTCACTTCGTCGGTGAGGCGCTTTAGGTTTTTGAATTTATCCCAGGCGCCGTCGCCGAGCACGTTGGGCAGGAGCCGCGCCCAGCCCCACACGTTCATGTCGACGACGGTGTAGGTATCACCCAGCATGTATTTGTGCTTGGCGAGCCGCGCATCGAGAATGCCGGCGTGGCGGCGCGACTCGAACGCGTAGCGGTTAATGGCGTAGGGCAGTTTTTCCGGCGCGTAATTGCGGAAATGCACCGACTGGCCGAAATACGGCCCGACGCCCGACGACACGAAGAACATCCACGACAACAGCTCGCCACGCGCCTTGTCGGTCTTCGGCGGCAGAAACTTTCCGGTTTTTTCGGCCAGATAGAGCAGGATCGCGCTCGAATCGAACACGACCACGTCGCCATCGACGATCGCCGGCACCTTGGCGTTCGGATTGATCGCCAAAAAATCCGGCTTGTGCTGATCGCCCTTGCGGGTGTCGACCGGAACCGGCTCGTACGGCAAACCGGCTTCTTCGAGGAACAGCGCGATCTTGGTCGGGTTCGGCGCGCCGCTGTAGTAGAACTTGAGCATGTGACTCTCCTTTATTTGTTGTTGCATTTGTCATTGCGAGAAGCGAAGCGACGAAGCAATCCAGCTTAGCAGGTCGAACTGGATTGCTTTGCTTCGCTCGCAATGGCGATCTAGAACAATCCGACGATGCGGCCGTCCGTGCCGATGTCGATCGAATCGGCGGCCGGCACGCGCGGCAGGCCCGGCATCGTCAACAACTCGCCGCAGATCACCACGACGAACTCGGCGCCGGCGGACAGCCGCACCTCGCGGACCGGGATGATATGATCGGTCGGCGCACCCTTGAGATCCGCGTTGGTAGTGAAGCTGTACTGCGTCTTGGCCATGCAGATCGGGAAATTGCCGTAGCCCATGGCCTCGAACGAGGCGAGCTGATCGCGCACCGGCTTTTCCATTGAAATGTCCTTGGCGCGATAGATTTCCCTGGCGATGGTGCGGATTTTCTCAACGAGCGGCATGTCGTCCGGATAAAGCAGCTTGAGCTGGCTCTTGCCGCTCTCGGCGACGCGCACCACGGCGCGGGCGACTTCGGCCGCGCCCTTGCCGCCTTCGGCCCAATGATCGGCCATGTAGGCTTCGACGCCGAGCGACTTGCACTTGTCCTCCACCAGCTTGATCTCGGCTTCGCTGTCGTTGGAGAACCGGTTGAGCGAAACCACCGGCACGATGCCGAATTTCTGCATGTTCTCGACGTGGCGCTGCAGGTTGGCCATGCCGGCTTCGAGCGCCTTGAGGTTTTCGGCCTTGAGGTCCTCCTTCTTGACGCCGCCGTGCATCTTGAGCGCCCGGATCGTCGCCACCAGCACGACGCAATCGGGCGCGATGCCGGTCTTGCGGCACTTGATGTCCATGAACTTCTCGGCGCCGAGGTCGGCGCCAAAGCCCGCCTCCGTCACCACGTAATCGGCAAGCTTGAGCGCCGTGGTGGTGGCCAGCACCGAATTGCAGCCGTGCGCGATATTGGCGAACGGACCGCCGTGAATGAAGGCCGGCGTGCCTTCCATGGTCTGCACCAGGTTCGGCGCCAGCGCGTCCTTGAGCAGCACCGTCATGGCACCATGCGCCTTGAGGTCGCTGGCGCGCACCGGCTTGCGGTCGCGGGTATAGGCGACGACGATGTTGCCGAGCCGCTTCTTCAGATCGTCGAGGTTGCGGGCGAGACAGAAGATCGCCATCACCTCGGACGCCACCGTGATGTCGAAGCCGTCCTCGCGCGGAAAGCCGTTGGCGACGCCGCCGAGCGAGTTGACGATCGCGCGCAGCGCGCGGTCGTTCATGTCGACCACGCGACGCCAAGCGATGCGGCGCGCATCGACGCCGAGCGCATTGCCCCAGTAGATGTGATTGTCGAGCAATGCAGCGAGCAGATTGTTGGCCGAGGTGATGGCATGGAAGTCGCCGGTGAAGTGCAGATTGATGTCCTCCATCGGCACGACCTGGGCGTAGCCGCCGCCCGCCGCGCCGCCCTTCATGCCGAACGACGGCCCGAGCGACGGCTCGCGGATGCACAGCATCGCCTTCTTGCCGATGTAGTTGAGCGCATCGGTCAGGCCCACCGTGGTGGTGGTCTTGCCTTCACCGGCCGGCGTCGGGTTGATGGCGGAGACCACAATGAGCTTGCCGTTGGGCCGGCTCTGCAGCGACTTGATGAAGTTCATCGACACCTTGGCCTTGTAATGGCCGTACGGCTCGAGGTTTTCGGCGCCGATGCCGAGCTTTTCGCGGGCGATGTCGGTGATCGGCCGTTTCTTGGCGGCCTGGGAAATTTCGATGTCGGATTTCGGATTGGTGTGCTGCGAGGCGAGTACGGGAGCTTTGGCGGCAGTAGCAGGGGGATTCATGAAAACCTCGTTCCAGGTGAGTTTTAGTTCGTAACCTTCAGTTCGTAACAAACAGCGCGTTCATTGCGGTTATTGCAGTCTCGTGCCGAGCGTGAGCTTGGTGGCCGTGGCGAATTCGCCGGCGCCGACTTTCGGGCCGTCGGCCTGCACACGGGTCACCTTGAAGCGGCCGTCGGCGCACACGACCAGAAAGCCGTCACCTTCGATGCCGACGATCTCGCCCATCTTGCCGGCGATGCCCTTGGGGTCCTTGGCCGGCAGCGGCTTGGCGTCGAAAATCTTCAGCGTCTTGTCGCCGAGCCGCGACCAGGCGCCAGGCGCCGGATTGCAGCCGCGGATCAGCCGATCGATCTCCTGCCACGGCCGGCCCCAGTCGATGTGGGCGTTATCCGGCCCGCAGCGGCCTTCGTAAGTGGCTTTCGCTTCGTCTTGTTTGATACGCGGCGCCTTGCCGGCTTTGACGAGATCGAGCGCCTCCAACATGGCTTCGACGCCCATCGGGAACAGACGGTCGAAATAAACCGTGCCGAGCGTGTCGGTGGGCCCGATCGGCGTCTTCTTCTGCAACAGCACGTCGCCGGTATCGAGGCCGTTGTCGGGCCAGAAGATCGACAGCCCGGTTTCCGTTTCACCTTTGATGATCGGCCAGTTGATCGCGCTCGGGCCGCGATAGGCCGGCAAGAGCGAGGGATGATACTGGATCGAGCCGTGAGTCGGGATGTTCAAAAACTCCTCCGGCACGAACAGCGTCACGAATGCCATGACCTGCAAGTCCGGCTTGAGCGCGCGGAATTCCTGCCACACTTCGGGCTTGCGGTACGAGGCCGGCTGATAGACCGGCAGCTTGGCGGCGAGCGCGCCTTCCTTCAGCGGATCGGCCTTGGCGCCTTCCTTCTCGGGCGCGACGTAAACTGCGACGACGTCTTCGCCGCGCTTGAGCAGCGCCTCGAGCACCGCCTTGCCGAACGCCTGCTGACCGTGGACGACAATACGCATGGCTCAATCCTCAACGCTCTGAATATTCCCTTCCCCCTTGTGGGGAACGGTTAGGGATGGGGGTCGGGAGGACGCTCACAGGCGCGGACGACAAGCAAACAATCGTCTTCCCTGAGTTCGGTCCTCTCGACCCCCACCCCCGCCCCTCCCCACAAGGGGGAGGGAAAAGATTACGCCGCCTCAGCTTTGGCGGGCTTCTCCGGCGGCGTGATGGCGCCGGAGGCTTTGATGTCCTCAAGCTCCTTCCCCGAATAGCCGAGCACGTCGCGCAGGATTTCCTCGGTATGCTCGCCAAGGAGCGGCGAGCGCCGCACGTCGGCCGGCGAATCCGACAGCTTGATCGGATTGCCCACCGTCAAATATTTGCCGCGCACCGGATGATCGACCTCGACGACGGTGCCGGTGGTGCGCAGCGACGGCTCCTCGGCGATCTCCTTCATCGACAGAATCGGCCCGACCGGGATGTCGTGATTGTTGCAAAGCTCCATGACCTCGAACTTGGTTTTGGTCATGGTCCATTGCTCGATGGTATCGAAGATGTGGCGCAGCCGCGGCAGCCGCGCCGGCGGCGTCGCGTAATCCGCATCGGTCTTCCATTCCGGCTTGCCGATCAGATCGCAGATGGCGGCCCACACCGGCGCCTGGGTGATGAAATAGATGTAGGCGTCCGGATCGCTCTCCCATCCCTTGCACTTGAGAATCCAGCCCGGCTGGCCGCCGCCGGAATCGTTGCCGGCGCGCGGCGTCGCCTGGCCGAACGCAATGCCTTCGCCATACTGGCTGTATTCGGTGAGCGGCCCGTGCGCCAAGCGCTGCTGATCGCGCAGCTTGACGCGGGCGAGGTTGAGCACGCCGTCCTGCATGGCCGCGAGCACGCGCTGGCCGCGCCCGGTGCGCACGCGCTGAAACAGCGCCGAAACGATGCCGAGCGCGAGATGCAGCCCAGTGCCGCTGTCGCCGATCTGCGCGCCGGTGACGAGCGGCGGGCCGTCGCGGAAGCCGGTGGTCGAGGCCGAGCCACCGGCGCACTGCGCGATGTTTTCGTAGACCTTGCAATCCTCGTACGGCCCGGGACCAAACCCCTTTACGGAAGCGACGATCATGCGTGGATTGGTCTTGTGGATGTAGTCCCAGGTCAGACCCATACGGTCGAGCGCGCCCGGGGCGAAATTTTCCACCAACACGTCGCAATGCTTGATCAAGCGCTCGAGAATCTCTTTGCCCTTGGGGTGCTTCGAATCGATTGTGATCGAGCGCTTCGAGCCGTTGAGCATGGTGAAGTACAGGCTGTCGGCGCCTTTGACGTCGCGCAGCTGCGTGCGCGTGATGTCGCCGACACCGGGCCGCTCCACCTTGATGACGTCGGCGCCCATATAGGCGAGGAGCTGCGTGCAGGTTGGCCCGGACTGCACGTGAGTGAAGTCGAGGATTTTGACGCCGGTGAGCGCCCGACCGGCTTCGCCCCACGGCTTTGTTGACGGCCGCTGCAGGCCGTTGCCGTTCGCCGCTCTCGCTGCGGGCTTTTTCAGCGCTTTGAGTTTCACCACTTTTTTCACGGACTTTTTGGCCGCCGCCTTCGATTTGGCCTTGGCTTTCTTTTTGGTTGCCATGGGTTCCTCCGTCTTTGTCATGTCCGCGGCAGTGAAGCTCTGCCTCTACTTCTTCTTCGCCAGCCTGCTTTGCGGGTTCAGATTGCCGATACGGCCGCTTTCGCTGCCGGCTGCCGGGTCGATGACGGCGTTGATCAGCGTCGGCCGGCCCGAATCCATGGCCGCATTCACGGCGCGCTTGAGCTCGTCCGGCGAGGTCGCGTTGGCGCCGACGCCGCCGAAAGCCTCGATCATCTTGTCGTAGCGCGCGCCCTTGACGAAAACCGTCGTCGCTGGATCCGGCCCCGCCTTGTTGACGTCGGTGCCGCGATAAATCCCGTTATTGTTGAGGATGACGACGCAGACCGGCAGCCGGTACCGGCAGATCGTCTCGATCTCCATGCCGGAAAAGCCGAAGGCCGAATCGCCCTCGATCGCGAGCACCGGCTTGCCGGTCGCGATGGCCGCACCGATCGCGTAGCCCATGCCGATGCCCATGACGCCCCAGGTGCCGACGTCGAGCCGCTTGCGCGGCCGATAGATGTCGATGATGCCGCGGGTGAGATCGAGCGCGTTGGCGCCTTCATTGACCAGAATGGCGTCCGGCCGCTCTTTGACGATCGTGCGCAGGACGCCGAGCGCGCCGTGATAATCCATCGGCAAATTGTTGTTCATCAGCCGCGGTGCCATCTTGGCGATGTTCTCATCGCGTTTCGATGTCACGGTTTTGATCCAGTCGGCGGGTGGCGCTGGCCAGTTGCCACCCATCCCGCTGAGCAATGCAGTGACTGCCGAGCCGATGTCGCCGACCACCGGCGCGGCGATCTCGACGTTCGAATCCATCTCTTTGGGCTCGATGTCGATCTGGATGAATTGTTTCGGCGCTTCACCCCACGCCTTCCCTTTGCCGTGCGACAAGAGCCAGTTGAGACGGGCACCGATCAGCATCACGACGTCGGCGTCGCGCAGCACGGTGGAACGCGCCGCGCCCGCGCATTGCGGATGGGTGTCGGGCAATAGACCCTTGGCCATGCTCATCGGCAGGAACGGAATGCGGGTCTTCTCGACGAAGCTCTTGATCGTGTCGTCGGCCTGGGCGTAGGCCGCGCCCTTGCCGAGGATGATGAGCGGGCGCTTGGCGCTTTTGAGCACATCGAGCGCGCGCTTGACCGCCTCCGGCGCCGGAAGCTGAGCCGGCGCCGGGTCGATCACCTTGACCAGCGACTTTTGCCCGGCCTCGGCGTCCATGACCTGGCCAAACAATTTCGCCGGCAGATCGAGATAGACACCGCCCGGACGCCCCGAAACCGCCGCGCGGATCGCACGCGCGAGACCGATGCCGATATCCTGCGCATGCAGCACGCGGAATGCCGCCTTGCACAGCGGCTTGGCGATGGCGAGCTGATCCATCTCCTCGTAATCGCCCTGTTGCAAATCGACGATCTCGCGCTCGGACGAGCCCGATATCTGGATCATCGGAAAGCAATTGGTGGTAGCGTGCGCCAGCGCGGTCAATCCGTTGAGGAAGCCCGGGGCCGACACGGTGAGACACACACCCGGCTGCTTGGTCAGGAAGCCCGCGATCGCGGCCGCATATCCGGCATTCTGCTCGTGACGGAACGACAGCACGCGGATGCCAGACGCCTGCGCCATGCGGCCGAAATCCGTGATGGGGATGCCGGGCACGCCGTAGATCGTCTCGATGCCGTTGAGCTTGAGCGCGTCGATCAGGAGGTGGAATCCGTCGGTCAGCTCGCGCTCCGCTTCCGGCGTGCTGGCACTGACGCTTTGTATTGCGGCTTCAGCCATGGGAGTTCTCCCTGAACCTTTTCTACCGAGCCTTTGCCCGTTTCCTTCAATCCAGATAATCGGCGTATTTCGCCACGTGCTCGGCTAGGCCGAGCGCATGGTCGCGCACCAAGCTCTCGGCCAGCACCGTGTCGCGCGCTTCCAGCGCTTCGATGATGTGGATGTGATCGCGGATCGAACGGTCGGCGCGGTCCTTTTCGCCGATGGTCTTGCGCCGGATCATCCGCATGTGGGTGAACAGGTTTTCGGCGAGATGGATCAGCGCCTCGTTACGGCTGAGCCGGATGATGGTCTGATGGAACTCGATGTTGAGCTGCGAATATTCGTCGAGATGGGCCCGCACCGCGCCATTTTCGAAGGTCGCGAACATGCGACGCAGCGATGCGATCTCGTCGCCGGTGGCCTCTTGGGTGATCAGCCGCGCCGCCATGCTTTCGAGCGCCGCCCACACCGTGATCAGCTCGATCACTTCACGTCTGCTCTTGCGCACCACATAGACGCCGCGCCGCGGCTCCGAGCGCACAAAACCCTCGCGCTCGAGCTGCGCCATGGCCTCGCGCACCGGCGTGCGGCTGATGCCGAAATCGGCAGCGAGGCGCCGCTCGTCGAGCCGGATCTCGGCGCGGCTGCCGTACACATCCATGGCGGCGATGGCGTTCTTGAGGCCGGTGTAGGCCTGCCGCTTCAGGCTCGCGGGGCTGGCCAGCGGATCGACGGCAACGCGCCGCTCCGCAGGTTCGCTCGCCGCCGCATCGGGGCGCCGCTTACGCAAGATGGAAGCGCTTGAACTCATGTTGGAATACATTATGCCAGAACCACCGCGCGAACAAGCGCCATATCGCCACTGGCCCCGCCCATTCGCCCGATTTGGGAAACAAATCGTGGGCCTTGAGGCCCACGTTTTGAGTACTCCCTAGCCCGCCGAAGGGCACTCGGCCGTGCAAAGCCTTGAAAAGCACGACTACTCAAGCGAGCTTGGCGCAAGCCTGGCGCGGCCGGGTGGGTCTATCGACAAGCACTTGATGAACCGCAAACAGCGACGAGCCATGAGGCGTCGTGCCGGCGAGCCTTCGTTTGGCTCAGCCGCCAACGCGGCGTTGACCGAAACGATCGCCGAACTTTACCAGGCGGCCGTAGCGCGTCATCGCGCCGGAGCGCTCGTCGAAGCCGAGCGCGGCTATCGCGACATCCTCGTTCGCTTGCCCGCTCACGCCGAGACGCACACGATGCTCGGCGCGGTGCTGATGGCGCGAGGCAGGACCGACGAAGCCATTCGTCACTTCCAGCATGTGATCGCGCTCAAGCCGGCTCGCCGCAGCGCCTACGAAGATCTCGGCAGGGCATGCCTCGCGGCGGGCCGGCTCAAAACCGCAATCGCTGCGGTCAGCCATGCATTTGCGCTCGGCGAGACTGCGGAAACCAAAGCGTTGTTTGCGCAATGCGTGAGGGAGGCGCGATTCACGGCAGATGACGGCCGCATTCGCAAGCTGATGCTGCGTGCGCTTTCGGAGGGCTGGGCCCGGCCGCGTGACCTCGCCGGCGCCTGCATCAGTCTGTTGAAGCTCGACCCTGTCGTGAACGACTGGATTGCACGGGCAAACTCGACGTGGCCGGCGCGCCTGCCCGCACCCGAATTGCTCGGCTCACTGCTCGTGCCGATGTCGCGCGACCGGCTCTTCGGGCATTTGTTGGAGCTTACCCCCATAACCGATGTTGGTCTCGAACGGCTCTTGACCAACGTTCGCTTCGCCATGCTGACGACCGCAGCGGCCGACGACGCGCGCGACGAAGGCATGCTCGGTTTCTACTGTGCCGTCGCCAGACATTGTTTCATCAATCAATATGTTTTTTCGCTAACGCCCGCCGAGGCCGACCAAGCGCAGCGCCTGCGGGCATCGTTTGAGCGGGCGTTGGCGTCGGGCAGCCGATGCTCCGAGTTTCAGCTGGCGATCGTGGCCGCCTATTTCCCGCTGCACGCCTTATCGAACGCGCCGTTGCTGCTCGGCGGTTCCTGGCCGCAATGCGTACGCGCTTTGCTCGTCCAGCAGGTCGAAGAACCAGCCGACGAACGTCGGTTCGCAGCAACGCTTCCGGTTTTGACAAGCATCGAGGGCGCGGTGTCCGCAACGGTGCGCCGACAATACGAGGAGAACCCCTATCCGCGCTGGGTCTGCGCCGCGCCGCCCGGAGATCCGATCGTTCTTAATGATCGTCGGCCAGATCAGGCGTTCGATGTCCTGTTTGCCGGCTGCGGGACCGGGCAGTCCACGGTGGAGTTCGCCAGGCAGACGCCGGCCGCGCGCGTTCTCGCCATCGACCTGAGCGTCGCAAGCCTTGGCTACGCGCAGCGAATGGCGCGGCGCTACAACCTCGCCAACGTCGAATTCGGGCAGGCCGACATTACGAGACTAGCCGCGATCGGCCGGCAGTTCGATTACATCGACGCCTGCGGCGTGCTTCACCATCTTGCCGATCCCTGGGACGGATGGCGGACATTACTGTCGCTGTTGCGCCCCAGTGGCTCGATGCTGGTCGGTCTTTATAGCCGATTGGCGCGAGGCGCGATTGTCGAAGCCCGCAGGCTGATTGCCGATCGAGGCTATCGGCCGATCCCCGAAGACATTCGGCGCTGCCGCGAGGATATCATGGCTGCCGATGACGGATCGGCGCTGCAATCCGTCATCCAGTGGAATGACTTCTTCGCCACCAGTGAATGCCGCGATCTGCTGTTTCACGTGCGGGAGCAGCAGACGACGTTGCGCGAGATCAGGGCGTTCCTCGCCGCAAACCATGTGCAATTTTCCGGTTTCATGCTGGATGCGCCGACGTTGCAGCGATTTGTCGGGCGCTTTCCCGAGCCGGCTGCGCTGACCGACTTGGATTGCTGGGAGGACTTCGAGATCCAGGAACCCAGCACATTCGCGGCCATGTACCAGTTCTGGATACAGAAACCCGCCGTGCCCTCAGATTGAACAGCGGCGAAACCGGCCGCTCTTTGATTTTTTGAATGGTCCCACGGCGCGGTAGGATCATGTCCTCAGTACCAGGGGTTATCCTGGCAGGCGCCGGGGCCGCATGTTCGCGGGTTTGGCATCCACAGATCGGTGTTGTACGCGGGGCCCAGTGGTTCGCCCGGTTGGCCATAGGCCGGACCCAGCACGCAGCAATTTCGTGGGACGTACGCGAAGTATGGCGGGACGTACGCGAAAAATGGGCCATGCCGGTAACGTACTTTTGTCGGCAACGTCGAATGCGTGGTCCAGCCGGGAACCGGATCTGGCCGAGGCGCGGCGCCCGTTGCGGCCGTTGCTGTTATGCCAGTCAAGATGACGGCCGAGATGGCGGCAAGGAATTTCATAGCTCACTCCAGAGGTCATGGAACATTTCAACTATAACAAATGTCGTCCCATTCAGGTTTCGATTTCATTTCACGCCGACGGTCGAATAAGAAACAAAGCGGATAATGTCGCCAATTTCAGATGAATTCCGATAAAGCCACACTCCGTTGCAACTCGGCGGCAGACCATGACGAACCCTGTTCGAGCATTGCAGTGATTTGAAAACGTCAGCGCGGCGACCATCGGGTGCGCCGCGCTGCTATTTGCCGCGAGTTCCGTTTTTAGAGTTCTAGAACCGCCAATCGACGCCGGTCGAGGTGCCGACCAGCGTCGTGCCGGTGAAGCAGTGCGGGCTGGCGAAAGCGCCCCCGGAGGCGATCAACGAAGCGTCGTGACAATCCGTCGTCACGCCGCGTCCGCCGGCGCCGAGATCGTAGTGCGCACTCGGTCCGTTGAAGGTCGCCGCAACGTCCATGTACCAGGTCAGGTTCTCGCTGAATTTGTGCTTGTAGTTGGCAGTGACCATGTCTGCCTGATTCTGGTTGGGTGCATAGGCGCCAATGCCGTCCGGCGTGACCAGGGTGGAGCTGTTGTGCTGGCCGGGATCGCCAACGGCCGCAAACGCGTGAGCCCAACCGACGCTCACGTTGTCCTTCTTGGTGAACTCCTGAGTCACGAAGGCCCAGGTCCCCCACCGCGTGCGTTCATCCTGGAATTGCAAGAAAGCGGGGACATCGCGCTGCATGTATTCGACGATGCCGCCAACCGTCGTTCCGGTCGACGCGAATCGATACAGCGCGCCGACCTTGGCGGCCCATTCATCCGCGACGTCGGCGTTGTATTGAGCCAACTCAGTCGCGTTGGCGAACACCGGCGGCACCGTCGCCGGGAAAGTGAGACCCACGCCATAAATCGCCGTGATGTCGCTTTGCCGGTTGACGTTGTGGTGCCATTCACCGGCTGCCGTGGCGTAGAATCCACCGTTCGTATAACTGAGGTTGGCACTGGCGGCATCGGTGAACGAGCCGTCGTTGCATGCAGGCGGATTGTCGCCGCCGCTGGTCGGATCATTGCCGCCGGCGCAATCGCTTTCGCCCGAAGCGAGGTTGTCGCCGGTCCACGAGCGGTTCTGGCCCGGCGCATACAAGGCATTGAACTGCCAACCGTTTATTGTCGGCGATTCATACCAGATGGCATGATCTATCCGGGTGCCAAATTCGACGCGGTTATCGCCGCCGGTATTGCCCATCATGACCGCGTAATCACCCCACTCGCCGGCGAATGGATTGAAGGCTGCCGTCGAGTTTTTGTACGGCGCGTCGGTTTTGCCGATCTTGACGGCACCCCAAGCCGGCGAGGAAAAGCCGAGATAGGTATTGCGGTTGAACAACGAACCGTTGGTCGTGTCACTCAAGTTACTGTTCGACTGCTTCAAGCCTGGCGTCGCGGAAACTTCAAAGCCAACTTCCATCTGATAGACGAAGTTGAACTCCTGGCCGGGAATGCGCTGGAAGCCGCGCACGCCCAAATACGAGTTGTTGGTCGAGATGTCCGGCATCCAGCCGAAATTTCCGATCGGGGGCGCCGCCCCGTTGAGCGTCAATGACCCGACATCCTTCGATGCGGCATCGAACGAGACATCGATGTTGCCGTAACCGGTGATCTCACCGCCAGGCGTCTGGAAGGTCAGCGCATTGCCGGGCTTATGCCTGAAGAACCAGCCGTCCTTGTCCTCGGCTTTGACCGGGAGGTTGGCGACTTGCGTGGCCTTTACCTCGGCGTGGCTCGCTGCCCGTTTGGCTTCAGCGGCCTCGGCATGGGTTCGCGCCTGTTGCGCTTCGAGCTGCTTGACGGTTTTTTGCAGCTGATCGATCTGGGCTTGCAGCGCCTTGATCTGTGCGTCCGAAACGCTTTGGGCCCCAGCGGGGAGCGCTCCAATTCCCAACCAGACAAGAGCCGAAGACGCCAACAAACCAGCGCGCCATTGCGCGCTTCGCCGCAGCGAAAGCATAACCACCCCCCTCGTTACCGCCCTATATGTGACAATGTGAACCTTTTTTTAACCATATACAAGGCGAAGTTGTGTCTTTTTGGTCACACATAGAGCCGAAATCTGTTCGTCCACATGGCGTAAACAAAATATAAACATGAGGTCAGGCGGCCCGTCGGAAGCGCATGATGTCGGTTGGCGGAATGCGAACAGAATCGGAGTTCAACAACTAAGAGTTGGTTTCGAGGCCCATCAGCCGGGATCGTGAAAAAGAAAACGGGGGCTTCGAGGCCCCCGCTCCGAATGACGGTTGCCGCCGGACGCAGGCCCGGCGGTGGCGGTGTCAGCCGCTCATAAACTTCTGGCGCAGCGGCTTGAGCGCGAACAACGCCAGCGCCACCACGATGAAATTCATGATCGCAGTGACGACGAACACCATGTGCCAGCCGCCGGTCGCCGACTTCACCAGATTCGCCACCGGCACCAGGAACGCGGAGGCGCCTTTCGCCGTGTAGAGCAGGCTGAGGTTCGTGGTAGCGAATTTGGTCCCGAACGTGTCCGTGCAGGTCGACGGGAACAGGCTGAAAATCTCGCCCCAGGTCAGGAAGATCAGCGCCGCGAACACCACGAACGCCCACGGCGCATGACCGAGCGTGCCGAGCAGCCAATACGCGATACCGCCGAGGCCGAACGCGATCGCCATGGTGTATTCACGGCCGATGTGATCGGAGATCCAGCCGAACAACGGCCGCGCTCCGCCATTGCAGATATTGTCGACGATGCCGGCGAGGCTCAGCGTGGTCAGGCCGAACAGGATAACGACGCTGCCGACGTTGAAGTCCTTGGCAATCGGCGCCAGCTGCGCGGTGGCCATGAGCCCGCTCGCCGAAACCATGATGAACATGATGTAGAGCAGCCAGAACACCGGCGTGCTCAGGGCCTGCACCGGCGTGTAGCTCTGTGTGCTTTGCGCCACTTTGGGCGCCGCAATGCCGACCATCTCGCCCGGATCGGGCCCGCGCAGGAACCAGGCCAGTACAAATACCAACCCGCCTTGGACCAGGCCAAACCAGAAGAACGCGGCCTGATAGCCGGCCGAATTGATGACTGTGATGATCGGGATAACCGTAAGCGCGGTGCCGGCGCCGTAACCTGCCGCAGTCAAGCCCACCGCAAGGCCGCGGCGGTCGGGAAACCATTTGACCGCTTGGCCGACGCAGGTCGCGTACACGATGCCGCCGCCGGTGCCGCCAATCACGGCGCCGAGATACAGCATCTCCAGCGAATCGGCGCGCGAATTGACGATCCAGCCGAGCGCCACGGTGATGCCGCCCAAGGCAATCATGAGTTTGGGGCCAACTCGTCCGCCGAGACTATCGACGATCCAACCCCAGATCGGCGTCATCCATGTCTCCAGCGCAATGAAAACGCTGAAGGCGAACTGAATTGAGGCCAGCGACCAGCCGTGCGCCTTGTTGATCGGATTGACGAAGAACGTCCAACCGTATTGCAGGTTGGCGATCAAGATCATGCAGGCGATGCATAAGATAAGCTGGGTCCAGCGTGTGGCCGAACTTGCCGTCGCGTGCGTGTCAGCCGTCGTGGATGCCGTCGTCATGTTTCCCCCTTAGCGAGTTCTTGGGTTGATTTTCTCCATTTTAGAATAATCGCGCGGCCTTAGCGAGTTCCGCGAGGCAACTTACGCCGGGCCAATTGGTCGCAATCCGCGGCTGTCGCCGGCCTCGGCGGGGCCACTCGATCGGGGGCATCGCCCGGAAGTCCGTCGGAGGGACCCAAGGCGCCGGTCATGCGTTTGCTGGCGAGAGGAGCTTCCCATGACGGCAAGGCTTTGGCTTTCAGGCTTGGTGCTATTGGCGTCGCTATTGGGCGTGAAGGGGGCCGCCGCCCAGGCGATCGGTCCGGACGAGGCGGTGGCGCCGTCCGGTTCCCTGGCGCAAGTGACGGTGCTTAGTCCGCAGCAGCGACGCGCGATCTATGAGTCGGTCGCGCGGCAGCGGTCGCGCTCGACCACCCCCGCCGTCCCGGCCGTGGTCGGCGCCCCGGTTCCACCCTCGCTCGTGCTGCATGACTTGCCTGCTCAGCCGAGCGATCCCGACCAGGCAGACGATTTTGGCGTTCGGGTCCTCAAATACGCCATGGTTGCCGACGATGTTGTGGTCGTCGACCCGATCGCGATGCGAGTCGTCGACGTCATTCACAGCGACGGCGTCAAACCGTAAAGGCGTGATCATCGCCGGCCGGCAGCGGCGGCGCAACCGCGCGAGTTCGACCCGTTTCGGCGCTCGCGGCCGATGACATTGTGGCGCAGCGTTCACCCATTGACGCATCCGACCGAACCGGACACCCAAGCCGACCGATGAACCCACCAATCAGCGCTGCCCAGACGGTGACCGACGAGGCCCCGTCCGAAGGTCCCTTCTACATTACCGCGACCCAGGCTTCTGGCCGCCTGCCGCGCATACTCAAATATGGCGACATGTTCGTGGTGCTCGACAGCCGCGGCGACATCGCCGCTCCCTCGGGGCGCTCGGCCGGCCTGTTCCACCTCGACACGCGCTATTTGTGCCGCTTCGAAGTCCTGGTAAACGGCGCGCCGCCGCTCCTGCTCGGCTCCAATCTGCGCGACGACAACTCGGCGCTGGTCGTCGACTTGACCAATCCCGACATCATCTCGGATGACCGCATTCTTTTGGAAAGGGACAGCGTGCACATTCTGCGTACGGTGTTCCTGTGGCGGGGTACCGCCTATCAACGGCTGCGCGTGCGCAATTATGGCGATCGGCCGGTCGATCTGCAGGTGGCGATCCTGTTCGGCAACGATTTTGCCGATCTGTTCGAGGTCCGCGGCGCAAGGCGCGAGCGCCGCGGCAGCGCCACTACCAAAGTGCGCGGCGACGATCAGGTGGTGCTGAGCTATCGCGGCCTCGACGCCAAGCTGCGGCGTACTGCGCTGACATTCGATCCGGCGCCGCATCGCCTGGCGATGGACAGCGCGGTCTATGATCTGCATCTCGAGCCCGGCGACACACGTCCGATTTTTGCCGCGGTGAGTTGCGACGCGGCGCAGCCGCGGCCGCTGCCGTTCCTGCCCGGACTGATCGCGGCGCGCCGCGAACTGCGCCGTTCGGCGCGCCACCGCACCTCGGTCGAGACGTCGAACGACCGCTTCAATGAAATGCTGTGCCGGTCGGCTGCGGACTTGGCGATCCTGACCACGGACACGCCGCAAGGACCTTACCCCTACGCCGGTATTCCGTGGTTTTCGACCACGTTCGGCCGCGACGGCCTGATCACGGCGCTGCAGATGTTGTGGTGGAGCCCCGACATCGCCCGCGGCGTGCTGCGCCGGCTCGCCGTCTATCAGGCCAAGACCACCGATCCGTGGGCCGACGCCGAGCCGGGAAAAATCCTCCACGAAATGCGTGGCGGCGAGATGGCGGCGCTGCGCGAGGTGCCATTCGGCCTCTATTACGGCAGCGTCGATTCCACGCCGCTGTTCGTTCTGTTGGCCGGACTCTATGTCGAACGCACCGGCGATTGCGACACGTTCGCTGAACTCTGGCCGAACATCGAAGCGGCGCTGAACTGGATCGACGGGCCGGGCGATCCCGACGGCGACGGCTTCGTCGAGTACCAACGCGCCAACGAGCAGGGCCTCGCCAATCAGGGTTGGAAAGATTCGTACGACGCGATCTTCCACGCTGACGGACGTCTCGCCGAGGGCGAGATCGCGCTCGCCGAGGTGCAAGCCTACGTCTACGCCGCAAAGCGCATGGCGGCGACCTGCGCGCGGCGGCTCGGCCGCGACGAGACTGCTGACCGGTTGACGGAGCAAGCGCGCCGGCTCGCCGAGCGCTTCGAAGCGGCATTCTGGTGTCCCGAAATCGGAACCTATGCGTTGGCGCTCGACGGCGACAAAGAACCATGCCGGGTGCGCACGTCGAATGCCGGGCAAGTGCTGTTCAGCGGCATCGCTGCGCCCGACCGGGCGGCGCGCGTCGCCGCCGGATTATTGGAGCCGCATTTCTTTTCCGGCTGGGGCATCCGCACCGTCGCCATGGGCGAACCGCGTTACAACCCGATGTCCTACCACAACGGTTCGATCTGGCCGCACGACAACGCGCTGATCGCGCTCGGCTTGGCGCGGTACGGTCAAAAGGCTGCCATCGCCACCCTGTGCGAGGGCCTGTTCACCGCTGGCACCTACATGGATCTGCGGCGGTTGCCGGAACTGTTCTGCGGCTTCCGCCGCCAGCGCGGCCAGGGGCCGACACTCTATCCGGTGGCCTGCTCACCCCAGGCGTGGGCTAGCGCTACGCCCTTCACCTTGCTCGAAGCCTCGCTCGGCCTGCAATTCGATCCGTTCAACGGCGAAATTCGACTGTGTAATCCGCAACTGCCGCCGTTTCTCGACGAGGTGATCCTGCGCAATTTGCAGCTCGGCACCTCCAATGTCGATCTTCGGATCCGCCGCCACGGCGACACCATTTCGCTCGATACGCCGCGGATCCACGGCGATATCCGCGTCTCCGTCGTCTTTTCCTCCTGACTTAGGCGGATCAGACGCGCCGCGGCTGCGTCGCGCGACTTGGAACCCAGCTGAGTTCAGGCGGCTTCTTATTGGACGGAACTTTTCCAAGCGGAGGAGATCATGCGCGGGGATCAGCGATCGAGGCCAGCAGCGCGGCTGGCCGCAGCGTTCGGCGCCTTGCTCTGCGCCGCTGTGGCCGCGAGCTCCATCGCTTTCGGCCAAGATGCGACGAATTCCGGCGGCAACCCACAGCCGGCACCAGCACAACCAGCACCAGCACAGCCGGCACCGGCCACTCCCGAAATCACGGTTCTCGATAAGCATGAGGTCGAGGGCGTCCTCGGCCGCGAAGTGCTCAGCGCCACCAACGAGAACATGGGCCGGATCGTCGACGTGCTGGTCGACCGCAGCGGCCAAGTGCGCGCCGCGATTATCGACTTCGGCGGCTTTCTCGGCGTCGGCAGCCGCAAGATCGCGGTCGACTGGAACGCGCTGCACTTTCCGCCACCGGGCAAGGCAGGCGCGCGGATCACGCTGGAATTGACCCGCGATCAGGTCAAGGCGGCGCCCGAATACCAGGAAGGGAAGCCCGTCGTCGTTCTCGGCGCGCTCGGCAAGCTCGAATCGTTGCCGTTTGCCGATTAGCTCATTCGCTGGAGTGGACCCTGCCTCCGCAACCCTCACGGCGAGCCGGCGATCGACGAGGCGTCGCCGCCATCCCGAAAGACAAAATCGAGGCGCCCGTCGCAGCGCGGCACCGCCGCCGCGCGCCGCCGCCATCGCGGCAAAGCCTGCGCGGGCTCGATTGGTTCGTGTTTTTTGTCGCCGACGTGCAGACCGGGTTCGGTCCGTTCGTTTCGGTCTATCTGACGGCGCAGCGCTGGACCCAGATCGATATCGGTCTGGTGCTGTCCGCCGCCGGCTTCGTGTCGCTGATCGGGCAGATGCCGGGGGGTGCGCTAGTCGATGCCGCCCGATCCGAACGCCGCGTCGCCGCCATTGCGGTGGCGGCGATTTGCATCAGCGCGTTGGCCTACGCGGCGCTCCCCGTCTTCCCCATCGTGCTGTCGGCTTCGGTGCTGCATGCGCTCGCCAGCTGCGTGCTTGGCCCGGCGATCGCCGCCATCAGCCTCGGCCTCGTCGGCCATGTGGCGATTGGCGAACGGCTCGGGCGCAACGCGCGCTTTGCCTCGATCGGCAACGGTCTGGCGGCGGCGGCCATGGGCGCCCTGGGTTATCTGTTATCGGCACGCGCGGTGTTCGGCGTGACCGTCTTGTTGCTCCTTCCAGCGCTGTGGGCGCTGCGCTACATCGCGGCCGGCGAAATCGATCCGGAACGCGCCCATGGCGCGGCGCCGCCGGAGCGCCACAAGCCACCGATCCGGCCCGGTGCGCTCATGCAAAACCGGCCGCTTTTGATCTTCGCCGGCTGCCTTTTGCTGTTTCACCTCGCCAACGCCGCCATGCTGCCGCTGATGGGCAGCGTGCTGACCATGCGCTCGGCCCGCTGGGCGACCGTTTTGATCGCGGCCTGCATCGTGGTGCCCCAGATCGTGGTCGCGGCGCTGTCGCCCTGGATCGGCGAACGGGCCCAAGCGTGGGGGCGCCGGCCGCTTTTGCTGATCGGCTTTGCCGCCTTGCCGCTGCGCGGCCTCTTGTTCGCGGTCGTCGGCAACCCGGAGCTGCTCGTCGCCGTGCAGCTGCTCGACGGCGTGACCGCCGCGGTGTTCGCCGTATTGGTGCCGCTCGTCGTCGCCGATCTGACGCGCGACACCGGGCATTTCAATCTCGGCCAGGGCATCGTCGGCACGTTCGTCGGCATCGGCGCCTCGATCAGCGCCACGCTCGCCGGCCTGATCAGCGACGACTTCGGCAGCCCGTGGGCGTTCGCCGGATTGGCAGTCATCGCGCTCGTGGGATTCGCGGCGGTGTACCTGCTGATGCCGGAGACGCGGCCGGCGGAGGAGGATGAGGAAGATTGATGTCCAATGGCGGTCACCTTCGGCTGTCATGCTCCGCGAAGCGGAGCATGACAGTAAACGCCGCACCGACGGTGATTACTGGATCGTCCGCTTGCGCGGATGATGACAGGAAAATGGCCGCTACAGCGCCGGCGCGTCGTCGGCAACCAGGCGCAGATGCGGCGCGATCCGGTCGGCGAGACTGCGGTAGATCGCAAGATAATTTTGCGCCATGCGGCGCGCGGTGAAGCGTTTTTCGAATTGCTTGCGGATTTTTTCGCGCGACAGCTGACCAAGCCGATCGACCGCGCCGATCGCGCCTTCCACGTCCTCGACCACGAAACCGGTGATGCCGTCATCGATGATTTCCGGCACCGAGCCGCGATTAAACGCGATGACCGGCGTGCCGCAAGCTATGGCTTCGATCATCACCAGACCGAACGGCTCCGGCCAGTCGATCGGCACCAAGAGCGCGACGGCGCCGCTCAAGAATTCCGACTTATCCTTGTCGCTGATCTCGCCGATATACTTGGCTTTGGTTTCCTTGATCAGCGGGTGGATCTGCTCATCAAAATATTCGCGATCGGCCTTGTCGACCTTGGCGGCGATTTTGAGCGGCATGCCGCAATGCTGGGCGATGCGCATCGCGCGATCGACGCCCTTTTCCGGCGCGATGCGCCCCAGGAAGGCGAAGTACGACGGCTTCACCGGCTGCGGCGTCAACAACCGCTCGGGCAAACCGTGATGGACGGTGCTGACCCAATGCGCCTGCGGCAGCGGCCGCCGCTGCGAATTGGAAATCGAAACCACCGGAATGTCCGAGAACGTATCGAACACCGGCTGATGCTCCGGCAGATCAAGCCGTCCATGCAGCGTGGTAACGAACGGCGTGGACTGCCGCGAGAACAGCGAGAACGGATAATAGTCGAGATGAAAGTGCAGGAAATCGAAATCGCCGGCGCGCCGGTACACCCGCTCCAGCATCAGCATGTGCAGCGCGTTAGGATCGCGCACGGCGCCGTCGAGCCGCAAGGCCCGCGGCCACACCGCCTCGAGCCTTGCTGTGGTGATCGAATCGCCGCTGGCATAAAGCGTCACGTCATGGCCGAGCGCGATCAGCTCTTCGGTGAGCCACGACACCACGCGTTCGGTACCGCCATAAAGTTTCGGAGGGATCGCTTCAGTCAACGGCGCAACTTGAGCGATATGCATCTCTCCACCTTCCTGAATGTTGTAAGCCCCGCCACCCGCGCCGACACGAAGAACATCATTAGGTCGAAGATGGGGATTTTTTCAGCCCAACCAAGAAATTGATCAAGAAACTTATTTTTTGCCGACCATGGAACTTTCGCCCCATTTCGGCGTCGATAATCTCGTTCGACAGCCAGGAAGCAGCCCGCCCCCGTTGACCGCCCGCACCAGATCGATGGCCCAACGGCGCCATGAACAGGAGCGAGCGGGATCGATGGAGGACGGGGCGACATTTTGGCTCGTCCGACGACGACCACCACGACGCGGGGCCGCCACCTCTGGCGGATACTTTCCGGCGTTGTGACGACGGGGATAGCCCCGCAAGACCGCAGATCAACGCAAGGGAGACCATCCCGCATGGCCGATCTTTGCAGTTATACAAGCCGTCCCCTGCTGTTCATTTTCCGCTATCTGCGCCAGCGCCCGCTCGCGCACGGCGCAATCCTCGCCGCGGTGCTGGGTGCGGTCACCTGCTCGGTGTGCACCCAATACGGCGTCAAGTTCCTGGTCGACACGCTGTCGCGCGGGGCGGCCGCGGACGTTTGGACCGCCTTCTTTCTGCTCGGCGCGCTGATCGCGGCCGACAACCTGTTGTGGCGGCTGGCGAGCTGGATCGCCAATTTCACCTTCGTCGCGGTCACCGGCGACCTGCGCCGCGATCTGTTCCGGCATCTGATCGGCCACTCGCCAAACTATTTTGCCGACCGGCTGCCCGGCATGCTGACGAGCCGCGTCACCGCCACTTCGAACGCGGTGTTCACGGCCGAGAACATGTTCGTCTGGAACGTGCTGCCGCCCTGCGTCGCTACCGTGGCGGCGATCGCGCTGGTTTGCACCATCAGCCTGCCGATGTCGGCGGCGCTCGCGGTCGTCGCCGGCATCATGGTGGTTGTGATGTTTCGTCTCGCCGCCGCCGGCCGGCCGCTGCACCACGACTTCGCCAGCAAAGCCGCTGCGGTGGACGGCGAAATGGTCGACGTGGTGGGCAACATGCCGCTGGTGCGGGCGTTCGGCGGCTTCATACGCGAGCATCGCCGCTTCGACGCCACGGTGGATCGCGAGATGGAGGCGCGCCGCCGCAGCCTGTTTTATCTTGAAAAACTGCGCATCTTTCACGCCGTCGTCACCATCATGCTCACGCTCGGGCTGCTCGCTTGGGCGATCATGCTGTGGACCGATGGCGAGGCGACGACCGGCGACGTGGTGCTCGCCTGCACGCTGGGTCTTTCGGTACTGCACGCCACACGCGATCTCGCGGTAGCGCTGGTCGACGTCACCCAGCACCAGGCTCGGCTCGCCGAGGCCGTGGCGACGCTGCTCGTGCCGCACGAATTGCTCGACCACCCGCAGGCCGCGCCGCTCGTTCGCCGCGGCGCCAGCGTCAAGTTCGAGCGCATGACGTTCCGCTACGGCGACGGCCCGCAGATTTTCGAGGATTTTTCGCTGCGCTTTAAACCCGGCGAGCGCGTCGGGCTGGTCGGCCATTCCGGCGGCGGCAAGTCCACCCTGTTCGCGCTGCTGCAGCGCTTCTACGACGTGCAGCAGGGCCGCATCCTGATCGACGGCCAGGATATCGCCCGCGTCACCCAGGAGAGCTTGCGCGACGCGATCGGCGTGGTGCCGCAGGACATTTCGCTGTTCCACCGCTCGGTGATGGACAACATCCGCTACGGACGCCCCGACGCCTCCGACGACGAAGTCTTGGAAGCCGCCATCGCGGCGCGCTGCGATTTCATCGAGAAGCTGCCCGAAGGCATGCGCACCATTGTCGGCGATCGCGGCGTGAAACTCTCCGGCGGCCAGCGCCAGCGCATCGCCATCGCGCGCGCCTTCCTCAAGGACGCGCCGCTCCTCTTGCTCGACGAGGCCACCTCGGCGCTCGACAGCGACTCCGAGGAGATGATCCGCGACGCGCTCGGCCGCCTGATGCGCGGCCGCACCGTGATCGCCATTGCGCACCGGCTCTCCACCGTGCGCAATTTCGACCGCATCGTCGTCCTGCAGACCGGCCGCGTCGTCCAGGACGGCCCACCCGACCAGCTCATGCGCCGCGAAGGCCTCTACCGCGAGCTGGTGCAGCGCGAGCTGGAGCGCCTGGCCCGGCAGGCGGCGTAGGGGGTGAAAGACTGGGACAACCGCGAACCAGTAGTTGACGGCGGCCGATAAATAGCGAGAAAATAGAGGTGGGCTGGGTCTCTACCTGCGCCGAATTGGGCGTATAACTCGGAATTATGAAATCGACACCTCGAAGATCAGTGGCGATGGGGCTCGTGCTCGGGGCCACCCCATATCCGGACGAGTTACCGCAACTTAGCGATCTCTTTTGCAGTGTCGTTGAGGCGCTCCCATATTACAACCGACAGGCAAAGAATGCGGCATTCGCTAAGCATTCTCCTGCAATGCTCAAAGAGAGCCTGTCCCAGAAGCCAGACTCGCTGATGATAGCCAAAGCTGGACTCGAAATTATTGGTTTCTGCTTCAATCGAGAAGACGACGGACTGATCTGGCTCAGCTGGATCGGTATTCGTCAGGATTTTCGCAGACAGGGGCTAGCTTCAGAATTACTTCGAGCGCTGGACGGCCAGGCGAAAAGAATGGGGGCGCACAAAGTATGGTGTGACTGCCGAACCAATAACGAAGCATCCAAGCTAATGCTTGGAAGCTGCGGATACAGCGAAATCTGTGTGATATCCAACCACTGGTATGGACAGGATTACATCCTATGGGAAAAGCTCATTGGCTGAAAATCCTTGTTCCACGAAGAGAATTTTTTGTACGGTCGGCAGGGACCGCCCTCGCTATTGTCGCTGCTGTTTCTGCAGCGGTGGGAATCGCTGATGTACATCTTCCGCAACCAGCTATAATTGCTCTAATCTTCGCGATTTTCATAGTTTCAGCGCTCATTAATATGCGCAGCCTAATTTCTCCAAACCTTGTCGTCGGGAAAACTATGTTACCAGAGCTGACCGATGACTTTTTTGTCAGAGTGCATTGCCCCTGTGATTCAAGGCTCACAAGCGAAGCGAAAAAGTTAGCAAAATTATGTTTTTCTGCGACATACACAATAGCCCCAAACGTCTATGATCTGCTACGTGCAAAGAATCCATACATCTTAGCCTGCATGACTGATAGTCGGGGTAACTTTTTGGGGTATTTTGATATGATCCCCGTGAAGGAAACGTTTGCATTGCAGCTGAAACGCGGAAAGATAACAGAAGAAGACATCACTGATGAGGACGTTCTAGCTGCCGACGAAATGCGCCATTGCAAATATTTATTCATAGCGGGGCTTGCAGTGCACAATCCCGGCACTCAAGTCGGAGCGCGGAACGGCAGCGCAATGGTATGGGCAATGTTAAAGTATTTGGAGACGTTCTACGTGTCGCAGGAGCCGGTCGCATTCGCAGTTGCGGCTACAAAGACTGGTGATGAGCTTTTGCAAAAATCGAAATTCAATTTAGACGGCAACGCAGCAGATAGACGCGATAAAAGCAATTTCTATTCGATTGTTATCACGCGCGAGGAAGTACGATGGCGCCTGAACCGTTCGCCTGATTGGACCGGTTTATGTTTACTCGATTGGGCACCGAACGTTACGACCTCGCGGCGATCCGGGCCGAGGCGGCCTCGCCTTCCGAAGGCATGGGCTCGCGCGCCGAGCGCCGCAGTGTAGTTTGATTCTGTGGCTAATCGAGGAGTCGCCATTCACTAAGGCCAAAGCGAGTGGAGTTCTTGAGCACACGTTCAGCTATATCGACGTTTTCGTTCACCTTGTTCTTGACCCAGGGGACGCAGAGACGAGGCCGCAGATCCGCGAAGAATAAAAGCGACATTCGTTCCTCGCATGACGAAACAGGTTGAACGCGATGATATACCGGTCGCACCTTTCCCCCTGAAAGCAACCAAAGGATCTCACCCGATATGAGCAAGATCTCTGCGCCGGAGGGAGTTAACGGCAAAAATGATCCATTATTCGCTTGTAATTCGAATCCGGGACCTGTTACCGAGCTCATGGTCAATAGGCTACCGTCCTCATGTAGCTCGTGCACGTAATCGGTGCTCAAGTGAGCTGGCCGCGATAGATTTAATTGCAGAACCGAGTAAGTGTGAAACCCGCTGCGCAGTATATCAGCGTGTGACGTGCCAGTAATTCGATCCGCAATTTCAATTGTGAGTCTCTCTGCAGCGGATTCAAAAATATCAAACAAGCCAAGCATCCTCTTGTAGAGATGCCTCGCGTTGCCGGGGACAGAATCAACCTGAGAAGGTGGAATCCTGTAACTTACCGTAAAAGATTCAATTTGATCAGGCCGCGTCGGCGATTGCGAGTACTCGACCCCGTACGGACGATATCCTGTGTCATCCTCCAACCGGCTCAGCATTTTGGTGGCATTACTTTCGCGGAAAAACTCAGCTCCGGAAGTAAATACTTCACTTATACCTCGCTGAATGCTGTCTGAAGCCTCAACTAGAAGGAATCCTTCGTTCATAAAGCGCGCGAGCTGTTGCTCGCGAATAATGATTCCCGCCGGCATCGATAATTCCGAGTTATCGGTGTCGGCTGCGCTGATTGATTGAATTTGGGAACGTGATTCACGGTATGCGGGCGGAGGTCACAACTCAAGCGTTCTTGGCCCCCGCGCACTCCCCGCTGCAAACTCACGCTCATCACGAAGGAGAGCGAAATGCAGTTCTGCGTAGCGGTTGATGAGTTCTTGCGGTTTTGTGCTTTGGAGCGACAGTTGTCAGCCCACACGCTTGCGGCGTATGGCACCGACCTAGGCGACTTCGGCAAATGGATAGGCGCAAGGGCCGCATCCGCGCGGTCAGGAACGACCGATGCAAGCAGCGCGACGACGGCATCTGCGGGCGCGAAGGCTGCGACGCAGGCGAGCACAGGCATTGCCGTGGCCGATATCTCCCCAACCACCCTCAAGGACTACCTCGAAGACATGGTCGGCGCGCGCAAGCTTGCGGTCGCGACCGTGCGCCGGCGGTTTGCCTGCCTGCGCGCGTTTTTTCGCCGCGTCGCGGCGCGCGACGGAATTGCCGATCCGTTCGGTGGCTGGCGGCCGCTGTTGCCGCGCCGCAAGCGGCTGCCGCGGACGCTGTCGCGCGGCGAGACGCGGTTTTTGCTCGCCAGCCGGCCAGCGAATGTCGCGCCGCGGAACAAGAGCGAGGCGCCGTTTCGCCTCATCGTGCGGCTTCTCGTCGTCACCGGCATGCGGGTTGGCGAGTTGTGCCGGCTGCGCCTCGATGACGTGGCGCCGGACGGCTCGGTGCTGCGCATCCACGGCAAGGGCGCGCGCGACCGCATCGCCTACGTCACCGATGCAAGCCTGCGCCAGGATTTGCGCCGCATCGTCGAAGGCAGGCGGCAATCGCAAGCCGGCGCCGGCGGCGGCGCGCTCTTCCTCAACCGCCACGGCGCGCCGCTGCGCCCGCAATCGGTCCGCGCCAAGCTCAAACGCCTCGCCAAGGAAGCCGGTCTCGGCCGCCGCGTCACGCCGCACATGCTCCGGCACACCGCGGCGACGCTTTTGATCGAGACCGGCGTCGACATCCGCTTCGTGCAGCGGCTGCTCGGCCATTCCAGCATCGCCACTACCGAGATCTACACCCACGTCTCCGACGAGGCGTTGCGACGAACGCTGGAGCGCGCCGACGTGCTCGGCGGGCTGGCGGCGGTGTAGCGCCGCGTCAAAGCCTCAGAGCGAAGCACCGCCTAGCGCGGCGCCAACCAAGACGCGAACGCCGCACCGGCGCGCCCGGCACCAGCGCGCGCGGGCGGAAACAAATCGTCTCATCAACGAACCGGCAGGAGCGAATTCCTTCGCCCAAAACCTGACGGCGCAATCAAGACTCTCTTATTTTTGTTTGCTCCATTGACTTCCGTGAGGTGCGGGGGAAATTAAACCATCCGATCGCGTTGTTTGGTCGGATCGCGGGATTTGCAGTGGCTCCCGAGAGAGAGCCCGGCAGCTTGCGCCGCGACACATCAGCTAAAGCGCCACGAAGCATCTTCGTGGGCCGCAACCATGGAGATCACGCATGACGCCCAAAATCCGCGTCGCAATGGCGACTTGCCGGGCCTGACAGCTCCGGTCGCGCGCTAGCGGCACGTTCCACTCTTAGTCACCCTTCCGTTTCATTACTGCAGATCGCCGGCGCGTCCGGCGCAGGGGATCGTCATGTCCGACGTCACACTCAACGGCTTTCGCTCCGCCGCCGCGACCGAACCAGCCGCACTGATCGACGAGGATTGGCTCGCGGTCATTCTCGGCCTCGGCATTTTCGTGCTCGGCCTCGCGGCGCTTGTTCACGTCGACCTGCTCGGTTGGGTGGTGAATACCGTGGTGTGGAGTCACCTCGGCCAGGCGCTCGGGCCGACCTCGAAGAACTACGCCGCGCTCGGCGGCATCGGCGCACTGATCGCCACCTACGCCGCGTTGCTCGTCGTGCTCAGCGCCGCCGCCGCAGCGCTCAAGACCGACGTCAAGCGGTTCGCGCTGGCATTCACTGCGGTGTACTGGATCGCCTATGCGAGCTGGATCGTCGGCAACTACGCGAGCTTCGCCGCGGCGACCGCCGCCGAGCAGCAAAAATTCGGCGTCGGCTGGTCGCTGAAGCTGACCAGCGAAGGCGCCTACATTTTCGCGCTGCTGGCCGGCCTCGTCATCGCCAATTTTCTGCCGCGCTTCGCTGCCGCGATCAAAGACGCGGTGCGGCCCGACCTCTACATCAAGGTCGCCATCGTCATCCTCGGCGGCTTCTTCGCCGTCACCGCGGCCGGGAAACTCAGCCTCGCCAGCTCGCTGATGCTGCGCGGCGTCGCCGCCATCATCGAGGCCTATCTGATCTACTGGGCGGTGGTCTATTTCGTCGCGCGGAAATGGTTCGGCTTTCCGCGCGAATGGGCGGCGCCGCTGGCCTCGGGCATTTCGATCTGCGGTGTCTCGGCCGCGATCGTGACCGGCGGCGCCATCAGGGCGCGGCCGGTGGTGCCGGTGCTGGTGTCGTCGCTGGTGCTGGTCTTCGCCGTCGTCGAGGTGCTGGTGCTCCCGTTTTTGGCGCAGACGTTCCTGTCCGGTGAGCCGCTCGTCGCCGGCGCCTGGATGGGGCTCGCGGTCAAGACCGATGGCGCCGCGGTCGCCGCCGGCGGCATCGCCGAGTCGCTGATCCTCGCCAAGGCCGCAGCCGGCGGCGCACATTATCAGCCGGGCTGGATCCTCGGCACCGCCGCCACCATCAAGGTGTTCATCGACATTTTCATCGGCATCTGGGCTTTCGTGCTCGGCTATATCTGGACCAATCACATCGACGCCGGGCGCGGCGCCGACAAGGCGCGGCCGCGCGAGATCTGGCAGCGCTTCCCAAAATTCATCATCGGCTTCGTCATCACGTTTGCGGCCGGGCTTTATCTGGCGCTCGGCACGCCCGCGGCGATCGCCAGGAACGTGCCGGCGGCGATCGGCGAGGCCAACACGTTCCGCGTGATCTTCTTCATCCTGACGTTCTTCTCGATCGGCGTGCTGTCGAACTTCAAGGCGCTGTGGCGCGAAGGTTTAGGCAAACTCGCCGCGGTCTATCTGGTCAGCCTGTTCGGCTTCGTAATCTGGGTCGGGCTTCTGATCTCATGGCTGTTCTTCCACGGGCTGACGCCGCCGGCGGCGAGCTGAGCGCGCCGGACCGCAATCAAGGCAACAAGAGAGCAACGCACCATTCGCACGAACAGGAGAGCCCTATGTCCCGCCCCGACGTTGCCAGCGCAAAATTGCGTGATGAGCTGCACAATGCTCCAGTCGAACCGCTGTTACCGATCGAGAAGAAGCTGATCGCGTTAAGCCTCGCCATCGGCCTGGCGCTGCTCGCCGTACTGGCGGCGGTCAATTACTTCATTCCGGCGGGACTGTAGGCTCGCCGGTCGCATCGAAAGCGTTAACGGGATGGCGAGCGTGCCGGCGGCCGGCCGCTTGCGCAAACCCGCAACGGTGCCGCCCTCCCACTTGGCTAACTAATCTATTGAAATTTAAAGAGTATTGGTTGCGGGGGTAGGATTTGAACCTACGACCTTCAGGTTATGAGACCGAAGGTCGAAGGCTGATGTGGTTGATATGTCGGAGGAATTCTCTCCGAGCGGATTTGATGTGCTAGTAAGTGTGCTAAGAGGCCCCAAAGCAGGGCGAATCGAATCGAGGGGCCAAGGGTGGTCCTCTAGCAGAACTCGCCCTAATAGGCGATTAAAAAGCTGCCGATTTCCAACTTGCCCGCGCATAGTGGCAGGTTCGCACTGGGCGCGGCACTTGGGGTGGCCGCGCTAAATATTTGCCGTTGGAAATAATGTGAGCGAGAACGCGCTCAATCCTTCGGGCCTTTTTACACCTGGCCCTACGCTTGTCAGCGAGCCGGTTGGCGACACCGAACGCCAGGCCATCCACTCGCTTCGTGGGTACGCCTATCAGGTTGAGGCTGCGGCGGCTGCGTGGCTCGATCTCGATGGCAACGCACGTCTGTATCTTGAAGTGGCCGAAGATTACGCGACCGTCGCCGCAAATGTATTGAACGCGGTGCAGGTCAAGGATACACGCGCCGCAGGCTCGATCACCATCAATTCCGAATCTGTTCGCACAGCGGTTGATGGATATGTCAAACTTGTGTCCCTCAATCCAAACCATAAGGTGCAAGTACATTACCTGACGACAGCCGAGATCGGAATGGAGCGGAACACAAGCGACCGCCCTGCCGGTGAGGCTGGACTTCGCTATTGGCGCAAAGCAGCAACCGGTGCGGACGTAAAGCCAATACGGCAAATTCTCGAAGGGCCGAGTTTTTCAGACGAAGTAAGACAGTTCGTGCGTGATCGTCCAGACGACGAAACCCTGCGCCGGGACCTGCTACGCAACATTCACTGGCAGTGCGGGCAGCCAAGCTTTTCCGGGCTTCAGCGTGAAGTGGAAGATCGTCTCGTCGTCCTTGGAACTGATCGATATCTTTTGCCGACGCCGGATTCCGCGCGCCTTGCAAATGTGCTGATGTACCATCTGCTCAAAAGAAGCATCGAGACAGATCCGAGTAGCCGGTTTGTTACGCGTGCCGACCTTGACCGCGTCGTTTATTCGGCGACAGCCATCACGCTTCCACGTTCGACTGTAACCGCGCTTCTTGCCAATCAAGGAACTTCAGCGATTCTCGGCGGGGTGGGCGGCGCAACAGCAGCCCTTCCGCCGCTGTCATCATCGAGCCGGGATTGGTTTGTGCCAAGCGCCGATATTCCGGCGCCACGTGGAATTATTCCACGGCCCACTGTCAAAGATCGAATGCTTCGGGCGCTCGCGGTTCACGGGCTCGTTTTTGCTTATGGCGCAACGGGCGTCGGGAAATCTATTCTGGCGAGAGAGTCCGCAACGACGTTTGCGGGAGACTTCGTGCTCGCAGATGTCAGAGATTTGACAGCTGCGGAAACCCTCGCTCGCCTGAATGGAATTATCGGCCGTCTGGCGCTAACGCCGTCACGGGCGCTGCTCCTCGAAGACCTGAATCATTTTGAAGATTCCAGCGTCTTGCTTGCGCTCGGGGCTGCCACAAGTGCGTTGCGGCGTCGGGACAGGGTGGGTCTCATTACATGCTACCGGTCGCCGTCGCCCCACGTGCTCAGCGCGCTCGGAATCGACACGACCGCGGTTTTGGAAGTCCCGTACTTTTCAGAGGAGGAGGTCAGGGCTGTTATCCGCGCGAACGGTGGCGATCCGGAAACTTGGGGAAGAATGGCGTATCTGGCGGGCGGCAGCGGTCATCCCCAGCTGGTGAACGCCTTTGTGGCCGGGATGGCGGCACGCGGGTGGCCGAAAAGCGCGCGCAAGGACATCGTTGCGGCCGGGCTGACAACGGACGACATCGCTGCCGAGAGGGATGCCGCTCGGCGGCAATTAGTTGCTGAACTTCCTGAAGGCACCCGGAAGCTACTTTATCGCTTAAGCCTGATTGGCGATCGGTTTGACCGGCAACTGGCGTTGCATCTTGGCGCGCTTCCGCCGCCACTTTCAGAGCCGGGCGAGGAGTTAGACCGGCTAATTGGGTCCTGGGTCGAAGTCGTTTCCAGAACACATTACCGGGTATCTCCGCTTGTGGGCAGAGTTGGTCAAGAGATGCTCACTCCCGACGAGCAACAAAGCGTGCATTACGCCATAGCCATGCGCGTGTTGGAACAGCGTAACATTTTTGTTACCGACGCGAGCATTGTTTTCGTACACGCGTTAGCCGGAAAGGCCAATGTGGTTCTGTTTGCGCTCGCTGCCAGCGTTGTAAAGGCGAATCAGGACGAGCGCAGGAGTTTGGGCGAATGGTTCTTCGCATTGCGCGCTGCGCGCACGGATCGCTTAATCTATCCGGACAGCGTGCCAATCTCGCTGCTGTTGAGGCTGGCGCAATTTAAGCTCGTCGCCGAAGGTAACGACGGCCAAGAAATCTCCGCGTGCGTGGCCGCTTTGTTCTCCGAAGCCGACTTCGAGACAGACGGGGAAATGGAAGCCGCCTTATCAGTTCTGGTTTTGGGCACCGTCCTCGGAACCATGGGAATCGCCAACCATCTTCCGAATTGGATTGATTTGCTTCTTCATCTGATGGATGTCCTTGACGCTCATCCGGAACTCAAATCGGGTTTCGAAGCGGCCAGCCCGGAAGACCGCGCAAACAGCTACTCGATGCTTTTTGCCATTGGCATTGCCGGGCTATCCTCCGTCAATCGCCTTGGGGAGATTTTCACCGCACTAGATGGGATTGCGTCAGACAAGAGAGCCGTCCTGCTGGAAGCTTTTGAGAAGAAACCGGATGATTACCACGTGCTCGTGAGCGCTCCTTGGCTTGCTGCACATAGGAATGGAGTGCTCGATTGGGTAGATGCTGCATCCTGTTTGGGTCGAATGGCGACAATCGCGCGAGGGTGGGGGATCGGGACGCTTACCGCCGAATGCTATGCGGCACGATCGGTGATGATCGACGAATACGGCGAGGACTCTGCGGGTGCTCTCCAGTCTCTCGATGAAGCGGAGGCAGTGCTCGGCGAAAACGTGATTCTCGCGCGTGCGCGAGCAAAAATCCTTTGGAGACATCAGGATTATGCCGGCGCTGTCGCCATTATGCGGCTCATCGCAGACCGTATCAGTCCGGACTCCCCGATTGCGCGCTGCTTCGCCTTGCGCGAAGCCGCCATCAGCGCCGGGCAGACGGGAGATTGGGCGCAGGCTGAGCGCTGGTTTGATGAGGCCAAGGCTGCCGGCGCTCAGGCGACGGCCACCGACATGCCTCCGATGGTCATTGGCCTCGGGGTCGATGCGGCGCTTGCGGCATTCCAGATGGGAGAGCGCGGTCGCGCTATACAGCAGTTGGCCGAAAGCCTGACCGCTCTCGAAACGCTCGATCCGGATTCTTCGCTGAGGGCCGCGTATTGTCATCGCGTGACACGCCACGCCGTGCTCTGGGTGGAACGGGAATTGGAGGACCATCGGCCACGCGTCGATAATGAGCCCGAACCGCTGCCGCCGGGCGCGTGCAGCAATCCCGAACCGCTAGCGGCAATCAGGGATACCCCGCTGGGACCGATGGACCTTGCCTGGTACATCCTGGCGCACGCTGAGATTCAGCTTGGCGAAAACTTAGGCATCGTCGCATCTTTCCGAAACAGATTAAAAAATGGGCCCGTTTCGTTCTTTGAAGTGACGCTTCGCACCGGCTGGATGCAGCAAGCCATCCGCCGCTCGGATATCGATCTATTTGCGCTCCGTCTTGGCGGCTGGCTCGACGCGGGCGCTTATCTTCGGGAGCATGGAGCGGCGTTGAGACAAACCTTCAATGTTCTCGACCCAGCACGCGGTGAAATCCCGCCGCTCACGGCCGCACAACGAGTTAGCAGTGACATGCAGACCTACGCGGTTGACGCCATTCTTGCTTTCCTTATGGTTTCGGCTCTTAGCGGCCGCGAGAATATTACGGCACGGTTGAAGGAGCGCCTCAGTCAGGAATATGGCGAAAATTTTCCCGGTGCATCGATTTTCGAGTTCTTGCTTGACGGCAATACGCCCGAAAGAAATCTGGAGCAAGTTACTGCGGCCCTAGTAAAAAGGATAAGAAGCGACGACCACCTAGTGCCCGTCAGCATATGGGAGATCGGACTCCGTCTCTTCGAGAGAGCGCGGCAGTCGAATTTCAGATATATTATTGAACCCACGCTGGCCCAATGGATGCGCGCCCAGTGGTTGCGGATCATCTCGACGGAGAGATTCCGTCTCAATCGTCCGCTGATAAATGTGCCGAATATTGAGGCTGTACTGAATGGTAGGATTGAACAAGAGCAATTCATTGCGTCGCTAATTCTTGCCGCGACGGATGCGGTGGGTATGTCTTTGGCTCCGGAGTATCGTCAGCTTTTGCGAGATGCCGCGAAATCGTAACCCTGAAGCCACGGCAGCTTTCGCGCTGGTGGCGGGGGACGGATTTGAACCGCCAACCTCAAGGTTATGAGACGGAAATCGAGTTATAACCCATTGGCGTTACGAGATAATTTGCAGACCTGAGTAAGGTAGTGCTAGAAAAAGGTGCTAAATCCATCAACACGGACCAATCAAGCTCCGCTGGGAGGCTTATGCACCGCGAATCGTTTAAAAGCGATAAGTATTTGGCAAGTTCCCCGCATTGTCGCTGGCGGCCAATCTCGCTCCTCCCTCGCTATGGGCTATGACTTCACAAATCTTTCGCCGGCGGACTTTGAGGACCTTATTAGGGACCTAATCGGCCAGGAATTGAGTATCAGATTTGAAAGCTTTGGCGCCGGCCCGGACGGCGGCATTGATGGACGGCACGCCGTAGGTCGCCATTCGACAATTCTGCAAGCCAAACACTACGTGAGATCAACATTCGCAACGCTAAAAGCCGTCATGAAAAAAGAGCGGCTATCGGTAGACAAGATACGACCTAAACCGAAGCGTTATATCCTCGCCACCTCACGCCGACTGACAATTGCAAACAAGAAAACATTAGCACGACTGATGGGCCCAGTTCTACGCTCGGAAGGTGATATTTTTTGTGCTGCTGATTTAAACGGTCTATTGCGAAAATTCCCAGAGGTCGAGAGAGCGAATATTAAGTTGTGGCTTTCTGGCGCAGCCGTACTGGAAAGGGTAATACGTTCTGCTGCGTATGAACTCACCGCAATGTCGCGTGCAGATATTGAGGCAAAGGTGAGCGTGTACGCTCAGAATCCGAGCTTTAAAGAAGCTCGCGACAAGTTGGAACGCAATCATGTCGTAATAATCTCTGGTCCGCCTGGCGTAGGCAAAACTACCCTCGCTGAAATGTTGTCATACGCCTACATTGGCGAGGAATGGGAGTTTGTTGCCATTCGAAGCCTCGATGATGGGTTGGCGGCGATCAAGGATACAAAAAAGCAGATTTTCTTCTTCGATGACTTTCTGGGGCAAATAGCGCTCGACGCCCGCGCTCTTGCATCGAAGGATTCCGATTTGGCACGATTCATCAGACGCGTGCAAAACAGCTCCAACGCGCGCTTTATTCTTACTACCAGAGCACCGATTTTTGAGGAGGCACGACGCGTATCCGAACATCTCGGAAATCCGTCGCTTGATATTGTAAAATACTTGTTAGATGTCGGGATATATACGCGGAGAATTCGAGCGCGAATACTTTACAATCATCTTTTCGTTAGGGGCACGCCAAAAGAACATATCAAGGCGCTTTGGAGCAGTGGAACAATACGGAAGATCGTAGATCACAAGAATTATAATCCCCGTATTATAGAGGGTATGACGGATGGGTTGCGAACACGCGAAATATCCGCCGAGGCATATCCAAAGGCATTTTTAGATGCACTCGATAACCCGCACCAATTATGGGACACAGCATTTCGGACGCACATACCCACAAAGTGCCAACACTTGCTGTATGGCCTTTTCTTCAGCTCTGAATATGGTGCTGTACTAGACGATTTAAAGGTAGCATATAATGCGGTGCACGCGTTGTTGTGCGATACGTACAACATTGCGCGTGACCCAAAAGACTTTGAGGAATCGCTTCGGATTTTGGAGGGCGGATTTATCGCGATAAACGGTACGACCGTCTCATTCATAAATCCATCGGTTCGGGACTATCTGTCAGACTATCTCGATGACGTTACCTTGCTGGCAGCTTGTGCCAATGCCGCACAGAAAGCTGATTGGGCGCAGTCGCTGTGGCATCATGTGCGAGTCACCAAGCTCTTAGCACCCCCGGCACAGGCGACAATCGCAAATGCGTTCGGCAAGGTGGCCCAAGCCTTTCCAAACCTACCGGTGATGAAACCAGATCCGACCGAGCCAAACGTCTGGAGATTTCATGATCTGGGTTTGGCAGAACGCATTTCACTGTTGCTAGAGTGGAACGCCGCGACTGGCGCTGGGGATTTTATAGATATTGCGATGGGGATTGCGGCGAAGCCGCGGGGCGGCTTTAGTGCTTGGAATGACGGTGTTCGGCTGGTGAGATTGCTCCATGACCTGCGATCTGGAGACTTTGCGGATTTACATCGTGCGGACGAATTGGCCGCAGGGATTGAAGATGCTCTGATTGACATTTTTGCGGGTCACGTGTGGGCGGATGATCTCGACAGCATATACGAAGAAATGGAACGGCAGCCCGAGCTAATCAGTGTGATGGTCTTCGATGCTGCGCGACGTGCCATCGAACAGCGGATCGAAAGTGCAATGACAGATGCAGCCGGTATCGAATCGGAATCTACCCTAGAAGATCACATAAAGGCCTTTGAGCGTCTCGCGCCACTTGCAAGTATACCGCCCGAGAGAGTGCAGCTAGCAATTTCCGAGATACAGTCCCGGATCGCTGAGATCAAGGAGCGAACGGAAAAGGCTACCTCTCCCGAATTCTCAGGTCAGACTCTACGAGAGAAGGATAAATTCGACGACCTCGCGCTGCGAAACTTGTTCGAGCCCTTGGTGTCAGCCTAAGGATGTTCCGGTCGCAACACCATCATTAGGAGGCCCGCGCAGGACGAAGCACCTCGCGAGGCATTGGATGAATGTCCTGCACGCTTGTAATTTCGGCGGCTCCTTGCTTGGACAGATTAAGTTCGAACCGACGCCCAATTTCTTTAATAGAACTGCGTAGTCTTCGGCAAAGCAAATCAGCTAAAGCCACGTCCTCCACGGCTATAATTACCTGCCGCCCCGTACGCCGAATTGCCGCCAGAACCTCGACCAGGTTTAGCGCCCGATAGTCATCGATGTGTTGGACAGGATCGTCCATTAAGAGCGAGTTCCATGAGCACCAGCGGCGCGACAGGTGAATTGCCAATAGAAATGCCAAGCCAGCTGCACGCCTCTGACCGCTGCTAAAGAGGAATTGAACGTTGCGGCCGTCCCCAACCGTAAAGTTGAGCGAACCTCGTATTTTGCCGCCAAAGTCGGATTCAATTTCAGTCCATTCGGCATGGGGACGGAGGCGGCGATACAACTCCTTGAGTAGTGGCATGACGGTATCGAATTGCTCTGTAAGAATCTGGTTCGCTACTGCTTTTGCGCTTGCATCAATCTGTCGAGCAGACTCCACATTGCGTTCTGCTTCAGCGAACTTGGTGGTCTCTTGATCGACACGCTCGCGGAGTCCAGCAAGACGGGACTCTTGGACCCTTAGACGATCAATAGCGGACGAAGCTTCAAGTATAAACAGTGCACGTTCGACAGTTGCGAGTATTTCCTGCTCGACGAGGAGGTGTTGCTTGGCTGCCTCGGGGTCCGCAGGTGTTCCCGCAAAGCCATTCCGCGCATAGACGGCGCGACATGCTTCTATGCGTTCTTCGAGGGCAGCCCGTCTTCGCTGTATCTCATCAAGTCGCTGCTGAGCTTCAATAACGGCTTGAGCCGTAGTTCGTGCTTTGGTTCGGGCGTCATTCAACGCTTTGGAAGTTGCTTCGGCCCTTCGACCACGTTCTGCCAATTGTGCTCTGGCCTGAGCAATCGCGTCGTTGAATTCTTTGGGTGATCGCGCGGCTGCACATAATGGGCAGTGCCCTTCCTGTAAGCCGATTGCACTTCCATGTTGGATAAGTGCGATCAGATGTGCGGCGTAGGTATCACTTTCCCGGACAGCCGCTTCGGCTTGTACGGCAGCTGCTAGAACCTCAGCCGCATGCTGATTGTCACGCCTAGCACTGTCGAGCAAGGCGCGGAGCCTGGAATCCTCCAATCTAGCCTCGCTGGAGGAAAAGTATCTGATTTCGGGAAGCAATTGTTCCGACTGGCGCCGAGCATTCTCAAGTTCCTGTAGCACCCGCTTTCGATCGGCAACGAATGTACGCAAGACCTCGGTTCTCTCACGCGGGTCCGTAGGTAGTGTCACCGGAAGGGACTGAATCGTGCGCAAAGCCTCTGAGATATTGGGAGATCGTTCGGCGGCGCTGCGCGCCTCAGTAATAGCCGTCAGAGTTTGACCAAGCTGCGCCTGCGCCATGTCCATCCGGTGTTTTTGTTCGTCCTTTGCCGCGACTGCCGCCTTTAAAATGGCGCCGGTGCGCTGTGAGTAATCTGGGCCAACCAATCCTCCGATCGCGGCTCGCACCGCGGCAAAGCGGGCCTGCTCGGGCAAATCTACGCTCAACGCGACAATGGACTCATCGCGGATGAGAGTGGTTTGCATTAAGGTCTGAGCGCTAGCTCCGGCGTTACGTCCATCGGAGCCGCATAGGGAATGAAGTATACCGACTTCATCTTCTAAGTCGTGGTTGCGGCTGCGAGTTACCGTAAAGCGCTGACCATTCGGATCGATAAATCCTACGGACACAAAGTTTCTCGCAGCTTCGCCTTCGCCGACCCACCAGATATGTTCCTCAAGGCCGCCACCACGCGCGCTCGTGACGTTAAATTTATTGATCGTTCCGGTAAGTGCGAAATCGATAGCATCCATAAGGGTGCTCTTACCGACGCCATTACGGCCCGTCACCACGCAGAACCCCGCAGGGAAATCGAATCGGGTCCTGTCACGGAAGCCTCGGAAGCCTGCAATCTCTACATATTCCAGCTTCACGATTTGCCTCCGAGGAGTCGGACGACTTCCGTTGGAGCGATTTTTTCATTCAAAGCTGCATCCACTGCGGCCGGTGCAATCGATGCTATTCTTTTCTTCAAGCGTTCCGTTACATCGCCTCCTTCCAAGCTTGGACGGTATTGTATGGGCAAAATTGGTAGAAGCGCAGTAATTATGTCCTCTTGTCCAACTAAGCCACACGCTGCGACCTTACGCGTTTTTTCCAAGTCCTCATCGATGCGCCGGATTTCACGAGCCTCGTCCGGGCTCGCATTTCCGGCGCTGAGGAAAATGGAGTAAACATTCCAAGCTTTATCTTCGGCCTCGCGAAATCGCGGAGCGAAGCGAGCGAGGAATTTAAACTCAACATTGCGCCAGCGGGCCAGTAACGCGCTGGGCTGATCGAAGGGACACACATAGCCCATTACTGTGTCGTCCTCGAAGCAGATTGCGGTCACGTCCTCAACCGGTGATAGCCACGTTTGATAGCCCGCTTCTTGAAGGACAACCTGCACAATTGATGTGAGATCGCTCACAGTGCGAACTCCGCCCGAGCCTCGTCCAGGGTAAACCAAGTGGATCCACTACCGCCGCGGGCCGGTCGGACAATACTACCACCTCTTCCGGCCGAAATAACCCGTCCAGGCACGCCAGATAGAATGGCGCCGGCGCAAACGATCACGTCAGCGTGAGGCAAAGTTGGCGGTTCATTGTATCGCTCGCGGACTGTCTCTATCGCCTGTCCTGCGCCGTGCACAATACGGATGCTCCGACCTGAATGCCTGTAACCACACCCCTCGGGCGTTGCACCCGCGTGAACAAAAAGCAGGTGCGCAAATGCTGCGGTTCCGGCCTCTCTGGCTGGTTCCCTTCGCTTCGCTGCCATGTTGTACGGCGTACCCTCAGCGTCGCGCCGAAGATTATAAAGATCGTCAGTGCTGAATGCGTCCAAATCAATCGTTGAGGGATCGCAAGGTTTACCTGCGGCCACCATAAGGGGGGTGCCCAGCCGCAAGAACTTCCTTGCATAAACTTTAGAAAATTCAGTGCGCAACTCGTTTAAAGCGTCAGCCCCGGACGCTTGGATATGGACAAAGGGGATGCCGGTGCTGTTGAGTTTAGTCCAAAGAGCCGGCGCTTTGGTCTTTAGGTCCGCTGTGCTTGCCGGATCAACTACCGTAACAGAATTTATCCCGCTCATATTGATCGCGTCCGCTAGTACATCATTTAAGTAACCCCAGTCAGACCAAAATCCGACGATCAGTAAATCCTTCGCAGGAAGATTAACGGTCATCCATGCCCTGCAATTTTGGATACGTTGTTTAACGCCCGCATCACCGAATTGTTCTTGCGTCCAAAGGGTCTCCTCTCGGTTCCGTTGTAAACAGCCATGGAACTTGAGCAAAGGATTGGCTTCGGATGAGAACTCTCCCGCTTCGACGGCGTCCAGCGCGCCACGCATCGGGACCTTTCGCAGCGAGGCCCACTGCTCAATCAGAGGGTCGAAGTTGGCCGACAAAGCTGCACTTGCTGCCCGCGAAATCAATAAATCGGCGACTGCCGCATGACCAACGTTTGGTTCGCCGACTAGTTCATGCCATGGGACTAACGTGCTGATGAACACCGTTTTGAATAGGGTAGCTTTGTAGAAATGTCCGGCAAGCGCATCGATGTCGCTGCGCAGCGCAGCGGGCAGTCGTTCGGTCGGAAGCCACTTATCGTAACAAGCTTCTGCGACGCGCATCGCCGACATTAAATTGCTTGGAGCCGGGATGGACAAGCCCGCGCCACACAGGAAAAGCAAATGGTTTGCCTCAACGCTTCCGAGCAAGCGAGTGAGGGTTGGTTTGTCGAAGATGGACATTTGATACTGCTAAGACCGACTAGCTGATAGTTTCGCTGAGGCTCGGAGGCAATAGCGCAACTAATGGTTCGACTGGAACGGAGGTTGTCAAGAAATTGGTTGCGGGGGACGGATTTGAACCGCCGACCTCAAGGTTATGAGCCTTGCGAGCTACCGGGCTGCTCCACCCCGCGATGCGATGGAAGAGACCGGAAGATAGAGGATTGAAATCTTAGCCCGCAATAGCGTGCAAAATGCCATCGACTTTCCAAGGGGTAGCGATGGATATAGTGTAATAGACTCAATTGATTATGCGTCGCAAATGCATGATTCCTCAATGAATAATCTTGCAATATCTTATTCTTTTCCCTATATTAGGGCATGACAAGGCTCCAGGAATTCAAGCGGCACTTGCGGCCCGGAGGGGTGTACCGGCGCGCGGACCTTGCGCGCTGGTCGAACGCGGTTGACCGCCATCTTAAGCAGCTGGTCGAGGATGGGACCCTCACCAAGCTAGCGGGCGGACTCTACGCGTATCCCAGGGAAACGGTGTTCGGCAAAGCGCCGGCCGAAGACGACAAGCTGGTCGAGTCCTTTCTCAAAGATCACCGCTTCCTGCTCGCCTCTCCGAACGCGTACAACAGCCTCGGCGTCGGCACGACCCAGCTTTATGGCAAGACCGTTGTGTATAATCACAAACGGCACGGGCAATTCGCGCTCGGCGGGCGGACATTCGATTTCCGTGTGAAACCGTCCTTCCCCAAAAAGCTCAGCCCGGAATTCCTACTAGTCGATCTCGTAAACAACGTTGATCAGCTTGCCGAAAGCAAGAGCGAAGTGCTGGCCCGCGTAAGGGAACGCGCGGCGGCGTATGACAAAACGCGCTTGCGACGCGCGGCGCGCGAGTACGGCAATGTGAAAGCCAAAAAGTTTTTTGATGAGGCCCTCGCGGCGGGACCCCGTGGCTGACTATCTGCACAATCATGCGCAATTCGCCGACTTGATCCGCATCGTCGCGCAACAAAAGGCCATCGATCCGTCGTTGGTTGAAAAGGACTATTGGATCATGCAGTGCCTCTATGGCCTGCAACAACTGGGCATGACGTTTGAGTTGAAAGGCGGCACTTCGCTGTCCAAGGGTTACCAGATCATCAAACGGTTTTCCGAAGACATTGACATCCGCATTGAGCCGCCGCCGGCTCGCGATGTGAAAACCGGGCGCAATCAGGACAAACCCGCGCACCGCAAGAGTCGCGAGGACTTCTACGATTGGCTCGCGCAAACCATCCGCATCGACGGCATCGTCAAGGTCGAGCGCGACAAGGCCTTCGACACGCGCGACTTCTTCAGCGGCGGCATTCGGCTGCGTTACAAGGATCTGACCAAACGCCTCCCGGACCTCAGGGAGGGCGTGTTGCTTGAGGCCGGTTTTGACGATGTGACGCCCAACGCGCCGAAGGACATCAGCTCGTGGGTGTATGACCACGCGGCGGGCAAGGTGCCGATCATCGATAACCGCGCCAAAGGCGTAGCTTGCTATGACCCCCGCTACACCTTTGTCGAAAAGCTCCAGACGGTCTCGACTAAATTCCGGCTCCAGCAAGCGAGCCGGGAACGTCCGATCGATTTCATGCGGCACTACTACGATGTCTATAGCCTGCTTCAATGCCCGGAAGTGCAAGCCTTCATCGGCACGGAGCCCTACAAGGCGCACAAGGCCAAGCGTTTCCGCCAGGCCGACAACCAAAACATCGCACAGAACCAAGCATTCATCCTGAGCGATCCGGTGACGCGCGCAGCCTATGCGAAGGCCTATGCCGAAACGAGCGCGCTTTACTACGGCGACAAGCCGAGCTTCGACGAAATCCTTAAGGTAATCGCGGCTCGGAGCGACCGACTCTAATCCGAGCATCGCGCCATGGCAGCAGACGGAAAGTTTTCATCGGAAACGGTACTAACGCTAAGCAAGCGCGCGGCACTGCTTTGCTCTAATCCGGACTGCGGAACACTGACTACCGGGCCAGCGGAGGAAACGACGAGCTCGATCAATATTGGCGAAGCCGCGCACATTTAGGGGCGGACAACCGCTTCTGCCCGATACAAGGCCGATCTGAGCTTAACGGAACTTGCGGACATCACGAATGGAATATGGTTATGCCGGAATTGCCACAAGCTGATCGACAATGACCCTGTGCGATTTCCAGCCGAACTGTTGTTCGAATGGCGCCGCCTGCATGAAAAAACGATGTCGGCGCGCGTGGGCCAACCCGGTGATAGACTTCGAGAAAGGATTCAAGCCGAGCAGTTGCGGTTGTTCGAGTCTGCGAGCCGGTTTGCGCAGCAAATTGTTCTTGATCGGCCGCCCATGTGGGAATTCAAGCTTACTGCCGAGCTTCTGAGATCAGGCTTGGGACCGATCTATCAGCGCTGGCAGCAACTGAAGCTGGGCATGTACGTTCGCAAATCCACGATAATTCCCGACCATGACTTGCCCACTTGGTTTTCCGCGAAGTTCGACGATGTTGCTAATTTTGTTCAAGCGATAATGCCGTTAGTGAAAGCATTGAACGAAGCTTTCGGTCCTCCGGGCCAGCCCGGCAGCGACAAGGACATCCTCGCGGTTTGCAATCTCATCGTAGGGACGGCGAATAATCTCCTCGAATGGGAGGAAGATATTCGCTTCATTCACGTCGCAGAAAGATTTCGTAATATTCTCCCTGCGGTGCAGGGCGTGGCGGGACGACAACTCGATCAATTGCTAAGAATCCCGGACGAGCTTTCAGATATATTGTCCCTTGAAGAGCCAGAAAGCGCTCATCGAATAAATCTGGTTTTCACCGTGCCGGACGACTTTCTCGACAATTTTAATGCCGCGTTCAAGCGCGCTATTGGAGCGGCTTAGCTGGCGACGTAATGGCCGACCACGCTGAGCTGCGGCGCGCCGCCTTTTCGGAAACCTTCTTCTGCGCGACATATTCGAACGGGCTCATGGATCGCGAACCGACGCCTTTGCCTTTGAGTGGCGCGGGTCGATCCACATCCTTGCTGCTATCTCGCGCTCCTCGTCGCCGATGGCCTGCAAATAGATCGCGGTGGTGTGCATGCTGGCATGACCGAGCCAGCGCTGCACAAGATTGAGGGGCACGCCCGAACGGATCGCGTGCAGGCCGAAGCTGTGCCGCAAGCCTCTCGGCGTGGCGTGCGGACCTGCCGCGATTCCCGCCTCACGCATGATCCCTTTGACGAGCAGCCAAGTGCGACCGCGCGAGAGCGGCCAGAGTCGCGCGCTCCGGTCTTCAAGGCCGTGCACTCGGTAAAGCATGCGGAAGAGTTCTGCCGGCGCCGGGACCTCGCGGAATACGACGGCCCCCGCGCGCTTCTTAAGCGACCGGATCGCGATAAAGCCGGCGTCGCGCTCGATCGAACCTGCCGTGAGCGCCAGCGCCTCGGATATGCGGCAGCCGGTATAGGCCAGCGTCAGGCACAGGGTACGCAGATCGGCGCGCGGACACGCATAAACGGCTTCGAGGAAGCGAGCACGCTCGGCGGGTGTCAGATATTTTCGCTGCCCGGTGCTCGTGTAGAGACTGCCGGGCGGTCTCCCGCCGGTGAGCATCGCGGCCCCTCTCGCCGGCCGGAGGCCGACGCCCGGACGCGACCTTTTTGCTTATTCTGTTCACCCCTCTTGAACGCCCCGGATTGCGGGGCTGATCGAGCACATCGGTCGGCGCGTACGCTACTATAGGTCGCGGATAATCTCAAGCTTTACCGCAGAATTATTGACAGATGACAGTATAAGCAATTCTGTTGATAGCAACTCCTCCGGAACATCTTACGGGCGCATCGTAATAAGGGCTTCAACTACCGGGCTAATCTTCCCGGAATCGGAGCAAGTCCGCGATGCCCCGAAAGCGGCTACGCCCAAGGCGGGTGGAAGCCTGGGATGTGGAGGTGGGCCGCCGCATCCGCGCGCGCCGCCTCGAATGCTGGCTTACGCAACAGGAGCTTGCGCAAGGGCTCGGCGTCACCTTCCAGCAAGTCCAGAAATACGAACAAGGCACAAACCGCGTCAGCGCCGGCAGGCTGCTGGCAATCTGCAACCTTCTCCAGGTGCCCATAACGTTTTTTTATGATTCCGCCGCGCCCGCGCGATCGGGCGAAGCGCGCCTGAAACCGAGCCGCCTGTTCGATCTCCTGGAAAACCGCGACACGCTGCAATTGGCCGAAGCGTTCGATCGTCTCGCCGATCGCAACGTTCGGCGCGCGATGGTCCAGCTGATGGAAAAGCTTGCCGGGCCTGAAATCGTATCGCGCAAAAAGGCGAAGGCGGCAAAGGTCGCTGTCGAATTGAAAAAAGCTGTGAGCTAAGCGCCGCCCAAATCAGTCAAGCGATGGAGGTTTCCCGTGCTGAAACACTATCGGCCATACTGTTTCATTCGCTGCTCTAATAACGGCTCTAAAATACGCGACGCCGTGCCGTTTAGGACACGCGGGGAAACCCAGAGTACCCGATACATTGGTGTGATCCTGGCTATTGCTGTCCTCGGCAGCAATCTCGCTCCACAGATCTCTATGGCGCAAAGCGGTGCATCCACGACGGCAATTTCAGTGGACGATGCGAAGCGCAGAGCAAGAGAAGCCTTCGCTCAAAAAGATTACGCGCAAGCCGTGGGATGGCTCCGCAAGGCCGCCGAGCAAGGCGACGCCGACGCGGAATATGGCGTGGGACTTACCTATCGCGATGGTTTGGGCGGCGGAGCAATTCCGCGTGACTACGCGCAAGCATTGATCTGGTTCCGCAAATCGGCCGATCAGGGTTTCGCCAGTGCGCAAAACGACTTGGGCGTAATGTACCAAAAAGGGCAAGGGGTGCCGCAGAACTACCAGCAAGCAATGGCATGGTATCGCAAGGCCGCCGACCAGGGATACGCAATCGCACAATTGAACATCGGCCGACTTTATGAATACGGACTGGGCGTGCCGCAAGATCGCGAACAGGCGATGATTTGGTATCGGAAAGCTACTGAACTCGGCAACGCCGACGCGAAAGCGAAGCTTGCGGAGCTTCAAGGCTCGCCTGACGTAGCGTCGAAGACGATAAGCCTGACGTGCCACAACATTAAGGGGGATACAGCAGTTACCATCGATACCGTTGCCAAAACGGTCAGGGTCGAAGGTGGAATGGTGATCGAGTATCGGGATGGCAAGGACGAGTATGTGACGATTACGAACGACTCCGTTGAATTTGGTTGCCGGAACCCAAAACGGGAGTCGGAATTGGTTGGCGAGATGGCCGAAAACATGCTCAGCCCGGCCAATCCAGCAAAGACCGCAAAAACAACGCAGGGCCTTATTTGCCTCATAAGAAACCGGATAGACCGAAAGTCCGGGGTTTGGACGGCCGTCAACACGGGCGAGATACTGACTGGTCGCACAGAATCCTCACGGTGCGTGGTGGCCGCAGAGCGGAAGTTCTAGCAGACCATGGCGTCAAACTCCGGCACGATCTGCCCGAGCGATGGGGACTGATCTCTACAGGCGTTCCCGAAATCTGTGAAAATTTTTCGTGCAAACCCCTTGCCTGCAACCCACGGCTGAGATTTCATAGGCGGGGTGTTGCTGCCAGGGGGCAGGAATGAGTTCGCCGCATCGCGATGAGTCGCCTGAGGCCATCAACTGGTCTGAGCGGTTAGAAGCGCTGTTCGACCGTCACCGATATCCCGGCACAAAAAAACTTTTGGTTGGACTCCTAATTGTCAGCGTGGTCGCAGGGATGACCTTGACGCCGTGGGTCTTCCTGCTTGTTCCGGTTTGGCTTGGCCGTCTATTCTTCGTTAAAGAGAGTTCCGCTGGGCTCGCCCAGTGGCGTGCTGAATTCATAAAGGGCTTTCAGGAAGACCGCGAAGCAGTCCGGCGAAAGCGCGACGCCAAGCTTCAGCGGTCGTACAGACAGACAGCAATCAAGGGCGCTACGAAGGGCGTGGTTATCATTGCTGTTATCGCGCTGTTCTTCGGCGTGCTGGCGATCCTTTCGTGGTTGAGCACTGGAAAACCCGACCTAAGAAATATGCCGCTGAGCGACCTGCTGGCGATCGCGGCCATGGTGGCGGTATTTGCAGCCTTCCTGGCGTCTTGGATAGCGGTCTTTGATCTCAGCGAACTAGCTGCAATGCGCCGCGAATATCCGCTCTTGGCGCTTCCTCATCTTGCAATTACTGGCGCGATGACCGGCGCTCTCGCGAGCGGAGCTTGCTGTTATCTCTGGCATTCGTGGTTGCACGATATTCCAAGTCGAGAGGCGATTTGGCCGTCATTGGAAATCTGGGCGTTGATCGGAGCGGTCATCGGCGGCATCGGCCATCCGTGGTGGCGCTTTGTCGGCGGCGTCGGAAATTCCATCGACTTCCTTGCCAACGCCGCGATGCGGGGAAAGGCAGTGGTCGTGGGTGCTTTTTGGGCTGCTCTTGGCGGCCTCGTGAGCTACATCACATGGAATTACGCGTTTAAGAGCTACGAACCCGACGGCGCTACGATGCATTGGGTGCTCGTCGTGATCGGCGGGTGCCTTGGCTTTTATTGGGGGTTGGGACGTGGTGTAGGGCCTATATGGAACGCGCTAACTGGCCCACCAAAATTGACCAAAGCCGATCTCGTGCATGGAACCGCGAACCTCGCGGATGAAGATGATGCGGCCCGCGCCGCCCGTGGCGGGCGGCGATGACGGCCGAGCGTGGTCTGCATCTCGGAAATTTTTGGGATGAAAAGACCAAGCGCTTCGGCGGCCAGCACACTTTTGAAGGCGAACAACACGCGATAGTCTTTGGGCCGACTGGCACCGGCAAGACAACGCGGTTCTTGATGGTCGATTTGCTGAGCGATTGCCTTGACGATCGTTCGGTGATCGTGATCGATCCAAAGGGCGAGCTGGCGGCAGTGACGGCGAAGCATCGTCACGGGTTGCGCGGCCATGACGTTAAAATCCTCGACCCCTTCGGCAAGCTGCACGATGCAGTCAAGGACAAGCCAGACGTCTATCGCTATCTCCTCGAAAACGGATTGACCCAAAGCGCCGGGTTCAATCCCTTGGCAGTGCTCGATCAAAATTCGCCGGACTTTTACGACGACGCGGCGGCGATCGGCGAGGCGCTCATCAAAATTGAAGGAAGCGAGCCGCATTGGTCGGAATCCGCGCAAGGGCTCATCACGGGCCTTATCATGTGGGAGAAGTTGCAGAATGGCCGCCGCGCGAGCCTGGAAAACGTGCGCGCGCTTCTGACGCAAGCCGACCGATATGAAGACGCCTTGGATGAGGATGGCAAGCGGTACAGCGAGCTTGCAAGCGGCCTACGGATGACGGCAAGACAAATGGTCAAGGAAGGCGGCTACGAGATCGCCAGCCTTGCGGGACGCTTTACCCGCGCCACGGATGAAATTGCAAGCATCGTTTCGACCGGCGACACGCAAACGCGCTGGCTGTTGTCGCCGCGCGTGCGGGCAGATTTGCGGAAGGAACCGGGAATTGATTTTGCACAACTCAAGAAACGGCCGACAACGGTCTACGTGATCCTGCCGGCGGAGCGCATGCGGACACATAGCGTTTGGCTGCGTCTCGTCATCGTCTCGGCCTTGCGGGCGCTCTACCGCCCAGGCGGCCTACGGACGATGATACTGATCGACGAAATGGCGACGCTCGGCCATCTCAAACCGCTCGAAGATGCCTTCGGCCTCGTACGCGGCTATAGAATTCAGATTGCCGGATTCGTGCAAGACCTCGGACAGCTAAAGTCGCTTTATCATGATCGCTGGGAATCGTTCATGGCGAATGCTGGCGTCGTGCAAGGGTTCGCGGCGAACGATCTTTTTACGGCGGACTGGATGTCGCGACGTGCCGGTCAGGCAACCATCGTCGCCAAGGGAATAAGTCACACTCTCGGGCAAGCACCGCGCGGGGGCACTGAAAGCGATAGCGAGAGCTGGCATCAGGTGTCGCGCGCCAAATTTCTTCCTCAAGAACTATTCGGTTTTGAGAGAGGCACCGGCCTCCTGTGGCTCGCGGGGCTTGCCGATAGCGTTAAATTCTCCGCGCCTCAATATTTCGAGATACCACTTTGCAAGTCGCGGGCACTGCCTAATCCGTACGCGGAAGGCTAACGGCAGAACTGCTTTCGTTGTTACCCCAATCAATGCAATCCCGGTCGCTGATCTCTCCTGCCGGTAATGCTTCGTCGGGCCACGGCGATCAGTTTCTTTCGGCCTGCGCGTTGCTCAGATGCTCTCCGCTTCACAAGAGCGAGCGCAGCCTTGCGCATTTGTTTGAGAGCGGCGACAGCTCCCATCGCTTTGCGGCGCGGCAGGCGCTTGCGTGCCGCCTCGATAGCTCCAGCAAACTCGCGCATAATACCGGCGCGCTCCGCTACCGCGCTTTCTTCAATTTCAGGGTCGCTTGCCGTCAGGTCTGCGCCAAGCGCGCTATCTGTTTCACCCGTTGCCTCCGACGGGCTTGCCGTGCTCTCGACGTGCGAGGGGTTCACCGTCGAGCGCGCCGAAGCCAAAAACTCACTGGCCGTGATCCTATGCGATCCTGAAACGGCTCCCGATGCGCTTCCGTCCTTGGCGTGCGCCGAAAGGGAAGGGATTTGATTCAAATTCGCGTAAAATTTTGCGCTTCGTGATCCTCGTCTTCCGCGCCGGGTTGCGGCGCGGGGCAGTCCCTCCTGCCGCCCTGGCGCTGCCCCTGCGCCGGGCGGCTTATCGCGATCGGCCTCGGCCTACATCGGGCTCGTTACTCCGATCATCGTCCGGCTCTCGACCGAATTCGCGCAACAATTCCTGCCGCTTCCTCATTCTCGTTTCTTCGGCTCCGCTTGTCTCTTGTTTACGCGCGGTTTGCTCGCGGCGCCCTTCACGATGCTTACGCGCTTCCTCAAGCCAATTGTTCGCCGAACGTTGCTGCGCGACCATGCCGCCCTTGTGGGTCCAATGCAGGCCGTCGGCAATGTCGGGACGCGCCTTGCGCTTTTCGTCATCCTCGTCGGCGCGCCGCGCCGCAGGCACGGGCTGTGGCTCTGATTGGCGTTGCGGCTCCATGCTTGGCATGGCATCGCGCTCCTGACGCGCAACTTGGACCCTCTTGGCGTCCGCGATGCTGGGCAAGCGGCCAATGTCGAGGTCCGCCATGCGGGCGCGAACGTCCTTGGCAGTCGCGCCCTCGATACGTCGGGCGAGGCTGTGCGTCCCGCCGCGTTGGTCGATAATCACAAAATCGCGGCGGTCGCCGCGCGCCAGCACGTAACCGGCATTCCACAAGGCGACAAAGAAGTCCTTGCCGTTCTCCGTACTACGCCACAATTCGGTAACCTGCGCCTTGACCTGCTGCGGACTGAGCCCGGTGCGCTCGGCTTGCAGCATCTCGGCATGGCTGGGCGTGCGCTCGGGCCGCGGCCTCCCCTCGCGCTCCACATGGGCGCCCTGCACTCGCTCGTGCCCGAATTCGCGCTCGAGACTGCGGGCGACCTCCTCATGCTTGCGGTAATTGTGGCTGTCGCTGATCGTCCGCATGCTCTCAAGCTGGATGCGTGACCACACGATATGGCAGTGCTCGCGGCCTTCTTTTTCGTGCACCACCACGACGCGGGGCTGCCCGGTCAAGCCGAGCCGCGCTTCCAGCGTGTCGATCGCATGCGCGCGTTGCTCGTCCGTGAGCCGTTCGTTGGCGGGGGTATTGATCGAGGCGTGGTAAAACGGCTTGGTCGCGCGGCTGCCGGAAGCGACCGCCTCCATTTCAAGAAGCGCGCCGCGCAGGTTCTCGGCCGCGACGCCCCGCAACTCGCGGACCTCGGCCCGCTCATTGGTGTCGGTACGGGAGAGATGCACGGCAAGCCGGGCCGCGCCCGCGCAAGACGTGCCCTTAATCACCACGGCCAAGCGCCTTCATGAGGGCGGTTCGCATGTCGCGGATGTCGCGCTGAGCGGCGAGGATCTCGGGAAAGCCGGGCAGGATGCCGTCGCGATTGAAGCCGCGGGCGAGCTGGTTGACGTTGGAGCCGATCTTGCCCAGTTCGCCCAAGAGGCGGGCTAGCTCCTGCCGCTCGATGGGTGGCCGACGTGCCGCCCGAGGACCGGGATCGCCAAGCGCCAGGCTGCGCAGGAAGGAGCCGATCTTCAGCCCAGCCTCGCTTGCGCGGCCCAAGATGGCGGCGTATTCCTCGTCGGTGCACCGAACGGCGACGAACTTCCCGCGCGCGTCCTTGACACGCTTCCGACCACGCCACGGCGCCGGTCTTTTCGCGCCTGCAACCGTCCCATCAACCATCGCCGCGCGCCTCCTGCACGCGGGTCGGGGCCGGGAGGGCGAAGCCCTGTCCGGGCCGGGGATGCAACGGGGCCAGAGGCCCCTTGCCAAGCGTGATTGTTAAACGCTGGCCGAAGGCCCGGCGTTTAACATCACATGGCTTGCCAACCTTCTTATCACCGTCTCTTTTACGATCTCTTAATACTTGCTTTCCGGCCCAATCACTACGGGTCTAAAATAGGTTTCCGTCCAATGAGTACCGGGTCGGAGAATTTTTTTTGGGAGGCAGGATAAGGCCGGGTGGCAGCCGCGCTTCGCTGCGCCGCAACGTAATAACACACCGCTAGCGCCGCTGCGTCTCGGCAACGCCAGCCCGGCGCTGCCAGGCGCTCAAAAGCGCTCAGCCGCTTAGCATCTCGTCGATCGAGTCCTGCGCTTCCTGCAGCGTGTCTACTTTGAGCCCGAGTAACTCCACGGTCATGCCGGGGAAGGATAGGAGGGAGGCTAGGTAGCCGGCGTGAGAACGGATCAGGCCGACCGCGCGCCAAGGCGAAACGACGACGCGTCGGTGGTATTTGCCGTGGCCGTCGTGCGAGACGTAGGCGAGCATGCGGCCGGATGCCGGGTTGATTAGCGTGGCACATTCGGTGCTCGGATCGGCGACCCATTCGAACGGGATCGGCTTGCCGTCGTCGGCGACGTGGGTAGCGCGAAAGAGCCGTTTGAATCTGATGAAGTTCATGGGTGTCCTCCTTGTTCTTATTGGAGGCCGCCGTCGTGGGGCCTCGATGCGGTCGAACACGGACGGGCGCGGCGAGCGTCAATGGGCTTCGCAGGGACCCAAAACGCAAGAAAATTGACTGCAGGGCAATTTTCTCTGCCGTTTTGGGTGGAAGCTCCATTGACGCCACAACGCCGCGAACGGCCGTAGACCGCAATAGATCGAGGCCCATTTCGGCGGCCCCTACAAGTCGAGGACACCGCAGAGGCAGATTCGACGCAAGCGCGACGCGCAATGCGAAACGCCGATGGTTGTCAGCGCGAAGAAACGCGTGTGGCGGCGCCTGCCGTCGGGAAAAGGGTCATAGGGACTGGCGGACGCGAGCACCAACGGCAGCAAGAGCAAGCTGGCGTCGGGCCGGACTGGGAGCCTTTCGCCTCAGAGGTGGGGGATCGGTCGTCACCGTCCACGGCTTATCTGCCCGGTGAAGCCGATCTCGCGCATGGAGCGCCCAGCCGAGACGCAAGGCAGAGGGAGTCGCGCCGACTGCCGCGCCCGCGAGGCTGACGGCGGCAGCAATCCAAAGCGGCGCGCCCGCAGCTATCCCGGTAATTGTAATGATGGCGGCCCCGGCCGTGGCGAGCCAAAGCATCTCGCCCCTCCTGTATGCGATTTCGTAGCGGTAATAACCATCGACGCGCGCGAAGGCGTTCGGATCGTTTTGAACGCGACCGGCTTTGTCGATGAAAACGTTGCGCAGCGAAGGATGATCTTCCCACTGCTTCTTCAAGTAGTCTCTCTGGACCAGAATGTTATAGCTCGGAGACCCAAACAAAAACGATAAGAGCGCAACCACGGCGACAGAGCCCGGCAGGCAAAGGGCTATCGCCGCGCCCACAAACGCGCTGGCAATGCCATGGATCGAAGTGGTCGGGCTTCTCAGGACGCGAACAAGCGGACGCGCTGAATCGGAATGACCGTCAAAGGGAGCGCCGTTCACGTAGATGAAACGTTGCGTCGGGTCTCCAAAGTCGGTCTTAAACCAAGATTGCGGCCAAGACATTCAGCAAAACGCTACTCCTTCCGTCTTGAAACAAACGAGCAAATAAATTCGTGACCGGCGCATTATACCATCGGCGCTCGAAAGTAATTACAGGAAAAACATTGGTTAATTTTGGGAATCCTCAGCGATAAGCGGCCAAAAAGTCGGCTCCTGATACCGCCCGGCTGCCGTCCGTTCAGACAGCGGGCGGCTGTCGTTCTGCAGCTCGAACAGAGCAGGCTGGCAGCACTGCTCGGCCCGCCACGCCTCAAGCTGCGCCCGACGCAATTCGACGAGCCGCTGCCAGCTGAAGGCATGGCCGTCCACAATGATGATGTCAGGCTTCCGCACCAGTGAATCTTTCCTGCGGGTTGCGCATGCAACCCGACTAGGCCCGCGCCAATGAGCGGGGGTAGGCCGTCAAGGTCGGAAAACGAGCGGGGTGGGGCGGGCCGGAGACCGAGCGTAGCGAGGGCGACTACACGGCCGCCGTTTTCGGCCCACAGGGTTGCCTTGACGGCCGGGGGCCGCAGGCCCCTCTTTCCATCAAACGAAAGATGGGCGCATGAGCCGGAGCGCAGCGCAGGCCATTCGCCAGCCCCTCGACCGGTTAAAAGGGCACCCGCAGGAGCATCAGCATAGCGCCCGCGTCGCTCACGCGAAGCGTGAAGGGGACGCGGGGATGCGGGACCGAGTGCCCCCGGCGAGGGGTCCATCCATTATTTCTTGCGCGAGGGATGGAAGCCCGAAGGGCGTGCGCCGCTGTGGCGCTTAGTAGGAGTGTTCGTGAGAACGAAGCTTGCTGGCAGAGCTTTTGCCCACCCGACTTACCGGAGCCGGTGATGAATCGGCTGAGACTCCGAAAGGGGAACGGGACA